>Ga0209273_10000021_pt1 | contig 560220 bp, 568 predicted proteins | sample tdAd471_FD_187126 | JGI IMG/M metagenome (GOLD analysis project Ga0209273, IMG submission 187126) | Marine sediment microbial communities from the Atlantic coast under amendment with organic carbon and nitrate - tdAd47.1 (SPAdes)... | ecosystem: Environmental > Aquatic > Marine > Coastal >... | reverse complement strand
ATGTGTTGGCGCGATACGTGCCAATACTCATACGTTTTCGTCACAGGCGAAAGTGATCTTTTTTGTCGCTGGCAGTTCGTCGAAGCTGACGTTGGCGCAGGTGCAGCGAAAGTCTCGTTCGTCCCGCGTAGCAGACGCACGAAAGCCAGCGAAATGCTGCGAGGCAGCGCGCCCTTCGCCCCTGCGCTCTCTCGCTGGCCCCTTGTTTCTACTCCACGTTCGCTTGGTTCAGGCTAACGATCTTCTGGCTCTCAAGCCCCCTCTCGCGAGCCTTGCGCTTCTGTTCCAGCCGTTTCTCCAGGGCGCTCATCTCAGCCTGCTGTGGAGCCTCTGCAGTGATCTCATTGTACCGAAGGAACTGCTGTATCAGCGCCAGCATGGACGGGTTGAGCATGCTGGGCTTGATCTTGGCCATCTCCAGATATTCGCGATAGGCGGCTGTGAGGTCTGAGTGCAGAGCCTTCAAGTCTTCTGTGCTGCCAGCCTTGGTGCCACGGGGTGCGGACAAGGCCGGGGGGAAGAGCGCCCCGGACCTCGTTCACAGGAGAGCCGGAACAAGGGGCCTATTCAGGGCGCTCAGCACTACGCGGGCTTTTCTGTCTAATCGGGTAGTCATTGAGCAATCAGCCCTCACGGTTTCTTCTCCAGCGGATGCAGGGATAAGCAATCGGTCCCGGGGCATCGGCTGCTATGTCTATGAGGTGTCCAGTTTACTTGGCAGCCCACACATTCACCGGGCCGACATGCGCGCTTCTGCGATTGAGATGCTTCCTGTCTTTTATGAGGTGACAGAATAAGGGCTGCCGCAATCCAGTCGGAGCCGATGACGCGGCGCATCTTCTATCATGAGGTGGAGGGATACGCACGAGGGCAACACACAGCGGCGGGTACTGAGCGCCAAGTCTGTCCGTCAACACCTCTTCATGGATGTCTAAGATGCTGAGCGTCGCCGCCGCGACAACGTCTTTTACCTCGACAAGCCGAACCTATGGCACGGGGCAACCTGGATGCGGGTGCGAACCAGGATATTACCGGCGTCATCGGCCTCTGCCGGCGCGATCCCACGTAGCACTGGTCAGACTGGCGCAGTGGCAAGAGATTTGCGGACCATTTGAAGCGGCATTCATTGCTCCGCAGCAGCTTTGCTGGCCATGAGCCCGTCGATTTCTGCTCCTTCAAATCCGAATTCTTCCAAGATCTGGCGGCTGTGTTGGCCGACCATCGGTGCCGGTCGCTCAATCGCTGCCGGTGTTTCAGTAAACGTTACTGCCGGAGCAATGGTTTCTACTTTGCCGGCTTTTGGGTGATCATAGCTGGTGACCGCCCCAATGTGACGCACCTGGGGATCTTGGGATGCCTCGAGATGCGTTCGCACTTCCCCGCACCATATATCCAGCGCCAGCATTCGCTTCATAAGATCATCCGTTGGGTATTTTCGGGTTTCGACGGCAATCTTTTCCCAGATGTGATCGCGTTGGTCGAACAGAATTGCGGGATCGTCGAACTCCTCCAGATGCGGCGCGTCCAGCGCCTCAACCAGTTTGGAAAACGGGCTCATGGCGATGGTGACCCAGCCATCTTCGGTCGGATAGGTGCCGAACGGCGCATCCATACCCGGATGTCCGATTCCCGAGCGGGGTCGCTCGAAGTCTTGGCCGAAGTTCAGCGCTGCGACGTATTCCTGCATCTGGTGCGCCATAAGCCCGGCAAGCAGGTTGACCTTCACCTCCTGTCCTTTGCCGGAGCGTTCCCGCCACAGGAGCGCCGACAGGATGCCGTAGACCATGTTCATGGCGCCGACCTGATCGGCGAAGCCCGAGCCGACAGGGATCGGTGGCCCGTCGGCAGGCCCGGTCGCAGCCATCAATCCACTCAATCCCTGGATCAGCATGTCCTGGCCCGGTCGGGTTACATAGGGTCCATCTTCGCCGTAGCCGGAACCTGAGCAGTAGACGATCTTGCGATTGATCGAGCGAAAAGCCTCGTAGCCGTAGCCAAGCCGATCCATAACACCAGGGCGGAAGTTCTGGACGACAACATCCGCCTGCTCTGCCATGCGGAAGATCGCAGCCTTGGCCTCCGGGTGCTTGAGATCGAGCGCGAGCGACCGTTTGTTTCGGTTCCAGGCCAAAAAGTTTGGGCTTTCGCCGTCGCCTACCCATTTGTTGAAGAATGTCAGCGAACGAAACATGTCTCCTGAGCCGGGGCGCTCGATCTTGATAACGTTGGCGCCTATGTCAGCCAGCAACTGTGTGGCGAATGGACCCTGCAACAGGTGGCTGAAATCGAGAATTGTGATATGCGACAGGGCCTTATCCATTGCCTTTTTCCTTGTCTTTCGCTGCCGATTTTGCCGCGAATGCTGCGATTTGATCACGGGCGTCCGAGGTTTCGAACAGGGTTTGCAGGTGTTCGGCCTCGGCATCGAGTGCAGATCCAAGGCTTGCCTCACCCGCCATGTGTGTCAGCGCCTTCAAAGCTTTCAGCGCAGCCGGCGAATGTGCGGCCATTTCTGCAGCGAGTTCGACAGCGCGCGAGACCGGTTCCCCCTCTGTGACTTCGTTTATCAGCCCAAGTTCGAAAAACAGCTGGGCCGGATGATGCCTACCCGTGGCCAGCAACTCGAATGCCTTGTTCGGCCCGATCCGGCGCGCCAGCCGCTGTGTCCCACCGCCGCCGGGGATGAGGCCGAGATTGATCTCGGGAAGCCCAAGACCGGCCTTCTCCGCTGCCACGATTACGTCGCAAGCCAAAGCGATCTCGAAGCCACCGCCGAGCGCATATCCGTTCACCGCTGCGATCACCGGCTTGGAAGCACGTTCGATGGTCTCATAGATACACCGCCCAAGCCTTTGGAATCGTTTGAAGCCGACTTCATCGAGTGTTGCGTATTCCTTGATGTCGGCACCGGCCATGAATGCTTTGCCCGAGCCTGTCACGACAATGGCACCGATCGCCGGGTCAGCATCGGCAGCTTCTATCGCGTCGACAATCTCGCGGATCATTGCGCTGGACATCGCATTGAGCTGGTCGGGGCGATTGAATCGGATGATCCTGACCCGGCTGTCGGTTTCAATAATAAGGTTTTTCGGCATGATTATGCTACTTGTTCTGTTTGATCATAAGCTTGGGAATATAGAGCACGCAGCTTGGCCACGATCGGAATGGGATCCGAACCGTCTCTGAGCCAAGTGTTCACCACAAAGCCTGCGCTTTCCATGAAAGGTACGAAGCCATCAAAACGTGGGCGCAGAAACGCCCGTTCCATCGTGTCGAGGGTGTTGGCGAAGAAGCCGTTGGCTTTCGCGTTGACCGTGTCGTCCAACCAGACCGAGCGCAAGCCTGGCTGTCCACCGGCCTCGAAATAGACGCCCGCCATCACTTCCGGCCGGTGCAACCACCGCAGGAAAGTCGCAGCGGCCTCGACTTCGCGGCATCGGGACGACAGCGCAAAGCCCGCACCACCAAGAAGTGCACCTGCCTTTGGATCAGGCCCTGGGCCGGCAAAGTCAGCGCCAAAGATCAAAGGCGCACGGCCTTGGCGGGCATAGTTGGAATAGCTGAAAGCCAGCGGAATATAGGCGATCTCGTCGCTGGTCAGCATGCGCTCAAACATCTGAATCGGGTTGCTTTCGACCGAAGCCGGATGGGCAAGACTCACGACCTCCTTTAGTATCTCCAGCACGTCGCAAAGCACATCAGGCGGCAGGAACTCGCCTTCCGCCGCGCCGGGCGGGTGGCCGAGATTGGCCGCATAGGAGAGAACCTGACAAATCGCGTCAGTCGGGCAGGACGGTGCGCCGATCCACATGTCCGCCGCACGTAAAGACCTGGTCAATTCGAGCACCTCGGCATGGGATTGTGGCACGTTGGCGCCAATCCTTGCGAAAAGATCGGGCCGGTAGCTGGCGACCTGGGAGGCCGCATCAGTCGGCAGCCCCCAGACCCCGCCATCGAAATGGTAAGACCTCGCGCTCTGACCGACAGCCTCCGCTTTCAGGCGCTCGACGACGTCCGGGACAATCGGAAACAGATCTTGGAGGCACCCGCTTTGCCGAGCCTTTCCGGAAAACGGGTGATCGATTATGATCAGGTCGTGATCTTCGGCCAAAACGTCGATCGGCGCTTCTCCGAAATCGCGAAGACTGCGTTTGCTCCAATCAACGCGAATTCCGGGATGCTCACGATGGAACAACTCGGTGCTTTCCACCAGACACTCAAAACCGCGCGGATGGTCCCAGCCGATACCCTTCAAAAACACCGTCATCTCAGACCTCTTCCGATGGGTAACCAAGCGCCGCGCTGAGATCCACCGCCGCTTTTCCTGTCAGCGCTCGGACGTCTTCCTTGCTGGGCAGCGCTCGGGTCTGCTTCAGATAAGGCACGGTCAGGGCTGCAACCGCGCGTCCGGAGTGATCGCGGACCGCGCAAGAGATGTTGGTTACGCCATCCACGACATCGCTGCGCCGGGTTTCCTGTCCGCTACCACGGATCTTCCTGAAACGATTTTCGAAGGCTTGGCGTTCCTCATCGCGCACTTCACGCAGAATGGTTTCTTGCCTCTCCGGTCTAGTGAAGGCCGATAGGATGACACCAGAACTGGTTTCAAGAAGCGGGAAAGATGCACCTATCTTGACGCCATAGTGCATGGGCATCGGGCTGTCAGTACTTGCAAGGATGACCAGCCGATCATTGTCGGCGACACCAAGATGACAGGATTGCATCGACTGTGCTGCCAGATCTTCCATAATCGGCTGTGCTGCACGAACCAGCCGCGCCGTTGGAGGATAGCGGTGGGCCAGTTCAAACAGACGCAACGACAGGTAGTACCGCTCACTCTCAGTGTCTTTGTGAACAAAACGCCGGTACTCCAGCGCCAACACCATTCGATAGATTTCACTCATCGAGCGGTCCAGGGCTGCAGTGATCTCTTTCATTGCCGCGCCTTCGGGCTGGTTGGCGAGGAATTCCAACACGTCGAGCGCCTTGTCGACTGCCGGCGCTTGAGAGGTTGCGCTCTTTTTCTCTGGCTTACTCATTTGCTCAAAATCCTCCCAGCAGGGTCGAAATCTGCGGCACGAAGATCAACACCAGCACGACCGCAAGAAAAAGTCCGAGGAATGGCACGACCGCGCGCGCGAATGCTGTGACCGGAACCTTAGTGATGGTGCAGGTCGTGAACATTACTGTTCCGACCGGTGGGGTGATGCCGCCGATGTGGATCATGAAGACGAACACAACACCGAAATGTACCGGGTCGACCCCCAATTCGCGCACGACCGGCATCAACATTGGGGCCAACACCAAAATCAGCGCCGTCCCTTCGACCAACATACCGGCGATCAACAATATCGCGGCAATCAGCATCAGCATCAGATCGGGATTGGTCGTCGACGAGAGCAGTGCCTCGCCCACTGCCTGTGGCACTCTGTTGAACGTAAGAATCCAGGTGAAGGCTGCCGAGGTCGCCAACACCAAAATGATCGCCGAGGTCGAGACGATCGCCGACCGCATCGCAGTCAGGAACTTGGTCCGTGTTGCCTCTCGGTAAACCAAGAGGAAGACAAGGGTGTAGGCGACTGCGAGACCGCCGGCTTCGGACGGGGTGAAGACCCCGCCGCGAATTCCGATAATGATCAAGAGCGGCATCATGATCGCAGGCAGAGCCCTCAAGAAAGCTGGCCCAAGTGGTTCGGACTTGCGCTCGGTTCTGGGGGTAGCTGCGTCCCATCCGTTACGCCTGCACAGAACGTGGACAAGGCCAACCAGCGAAATGGCCAGAAAGATGCCGGGAAGGATGGCTCCGGCGAACAAGGCGCCGATAGACGTATCCGTGACAAAGCCAAACAGGATCAAGCTGATCCCGGGCGGGATGAGCGGCGCAATCAGCGCCGAGGCAGCGGTCAGCGCCGAGGCAAAAGGTGCCGGGTAGCCGCGCTTCAACATCTCAGGCACCAAGATTTTGGCCTGCATTGCCGCATCGCCATTGGCAGAACCCGACATGCCAGACAATAGAGTCGACAACAAGACATTGGTCTTGGCCAATCCGCCAGTAATTCCGTTGGTCAGCAACAGGGTAAAACGCATAACCCGTGCCGTGATGCCGGATATGTTCATCAACTCTCCGGTAAGGATAAACAGTGGCACTGCCAACAGCGGGAAGCTCTGGGTACCGGCGACCAGACGCTGCGCTGCAACCACATCGAGTATGGCCGGTTCAGCAAAAATCCACATCCCAGTCAGCGCCAGGAACACCATCGCGATCGGCACACCCGCAGCAACTAGGACTAAAAAGAGAATCCCGGTGAGCGTGAGCATTATGATCCTGCCTCTTCATTGCCGGTCACGATCCGCATCAGTGACACAACCTGAGCCAGCGCCAGCAGTCCGAAGCCGATCGGCAGGCTGGCATAGAGCCAGCCGATGGAAATGCGCATCGAGGGAATGACCATCCCAGCGCGCTGAAACAGCTTCCAGCCGAACCAGGCCGCAAATACGGAAATCACGATTACCAGCATTTGCCGAAGGATTTTCAACGCGCGGCCCGCTCGCGGTGGCAGAACCCCGTCGATCACCCCAACCGACAGATGGGCTTTTTGCCGCTCGGCAAGAGCAAGCCCAACAAACACTGTCCAAGCGAACAGGAGCGTTGACAGGTCATAGGAGAATACCAGCGGTGCCCCAACCAGATAGCGCATGAACACTGCGAGCACGACCAGACCCACCATCGCCGCCATTAACATTGCGACGAGTGCGAATTCTATTCTTTCTAGCAGCCTGTGGAATTGCTCGAGTGTTCGCATTCTAAGACCTAACCCAAACAGTGCGGCCGGACCGATAAGTCCGGCCGTTGTTCTTATCTCGCCAATCAGTTGGCTTCGATTGCCGCACGCGCACTTTCGTACAACCCTGCAGACCATTCCGGGAACGCATCAGCGATTCCGCCCGCACGGTCGGAAAATAGCGATTTGTCGATATCCGAGATGATTGTCATACCTTTCGCTGCCAGTTCGTCAATCCCGGCCTGGTAACCGCTCAAGGCCGTATCGCTCATCGATGCGCAGGCGTTGTTCGCCTCTTCCTGTACGATGGCCTGATTTTCGGAACTCAATCCGTTAAACAAACTCGCGCTCATTACGATGGGCGAAAGGTCGAGGATGTGGTTGGTCTGGATCAGGTATTTGGCATGCTCGTGATGCTTCTGGTCAAGGATCGCTGCAGGGGGCGCTTCACCGGCATCGATCACTCCCTGGGCAAACGCACTATAAACTTCGGGCCACGGCATCGGTGTCGGCGCTGCGTCGAAGACCTGCTTGACCATCTCGGTATAAACCGTCACCGGCTGCACGCGCATCTTCAGGCCCGACATGTCGGCTGGCACCTGAACTGGTGTTTCCCGGGTATAGAGATCACGGATGCCAAAGGCGAAATAACACATCACCTTGATGTTATGCGCTTCCTCGGCCTGCGTTTCGATGCTGTTAATCAGATCGCTGGCAAGCAACTTTTGGGCATCACCGAAATCGGCGTACATGAATGGATACACAATAATGCCGAAATCCGGCACATAGTTGGCGATTGTACCTGGGCCGACCTGACCGATCAGGTCGCCACCAAGCGTGATCTGCTCAGTGATCTGTGAGTTTTCTCCGAGTTGTCCCGAAGGGAACATCTCGATTTTTACCGCGCCGCCAGTGCGAGTTGAAACGGCTTCGGCCATCGCCTGGCCCGCGGCATTCACGAAATGTCCATTTGAATTCATGTGCGCAAAGCGAATTGTCGTCTCTGCGTTTGCGTTGGCTGCGGCCATGCAAAGGCCTATGGCCGCAGTGGTCATTAGGGACTTCATGTCTAGCTCCTCCGAGTCTGTTATGACTTCGATATTTAAAAACTCATTATCATATATGAGTCAATCCCTCTTATTCTTCTCGCGACCTCAATGCCTTGCACGGCGTCGACGCCGCACGCCAAAGGCCTCGAAAAAGGCTATCCTTGTGGGGATTGGATTCGCCGATGACACCACTACGATGCGACCCGCGAGAACAAAGGCCGTGGGACAAATCTGGCGCAATCCATTGAGAGCATCGTGCCGAATGCGACCCAGCGTGGTACATTCGTGCCCTTATTTCATTGAAGTTTCAGGGTCTTCTTGGAGCCCCAAAGTCGTTTCACCGGATTTCTGAGAAACCCATGCAAGCGAACCAAGCCAGTCAGGTACGGGAAAGATCATGAAGACTGTGCAGAACCAGCCGCATCTGGCGCGAAGATCCCTTACAAACGAACGTCGCACTGAGTTTGTCGGCCGGGCGAGATCGGGACGATGATCTGGATTTGCTGCCCCTCGCCTTCTTGGTAGGAGGTCACAGAAGAGACTACCAATCAACCTTTCCGCAGATAGCTTTTCCGCGACCGTGACTTCTCCAAGAAGAGGGATCATGAATATAGAAAGCTTTGCGCCAGAATGCGCGCTATTGCCCGAAGGTGTTTCGGTGATGACCGGTGTCCGCCCGAATGAACTGTAACGGCCTTATCCCGCATACCCCAGTTGCCGCGGAAACCACAAAACGAAATCCGGAACGAATGTGATGACGGCGAGCGCAACAAAAAGCGCAAGTATGAACGGCCAGACCTCTCGGATCACGCGGCCTACGGGCTGTTTGGTAATGTTGGACACAATGAATAACAGCAATCCGTAGGGCGGTGTGATCAGGCCGATCATGGCATTGACCACGGCTACGACACCGAAGTGAACCAGATCTATGCCCATCGCGCTGACGGTGGGGATCAGGATTGGAATGACAATCAGGATGATCGCGCCGCCTTCGATGACGCAACCCAGTGCAAGCAATAACACGTTGACCGCAACCAGGAACCCCGTTGGCGACAGGTCGAAACTGGTCAGGAAGGCAGCAAGGTCGTTTGGAACATTCTCGCGGGTAATGACATAGTTGAAGGTGATCGAACCGGCGATCAGAATTCCGATTGAGCCTGCGGATCTCGAACCCGCCATTAGTGTGTCCCAAAATGCCAGGAACGATACAGAACGGTAGAATACGACCGATATGATCAGCGCATAGGCTGCGGCCACTGCGGCGGCCTCGGTTGGCGTCATGATGCCGCCATATATGCCGCCCAGCAGGATCACCGGCAACATAAGGGCCGGGAAAGCCTGGTAGGTTACCTGCGGTAACTCACGGGCTGGCACCGCCACATCCGTCGGGAAATTCCGACGCCGTGCCACCAGATAATTCGTGATCCCCATCATCAGCGCCATGAGAAACCCAGGGATCATTCCGGCGGCAAAGAGGTAACCGACTGACTGGTCCGCGACGAGGGCATAAAGGACCATTGGGATTGAGGGTGGGATTATGGGCCCGACGGTGGCCGTGGCTGCGGTGATGGCGGCCGCATAGGCGGGCGTGTATTTTCCATCGCGCGTCATCAGTCCAATGATAATTTTGCCCATTCCGACGGCATCGGCAACGGCAGAGCCGGACATGCCTGAGAAGATGACAGAGGACACCACGTTCACATGGCCCAACCCGCCGCGGAAACGGCCGACAAGCGCCTGGCAAAACCTCAGCAATCGGTCCGCCAGTGACCCGATATTCATGATGTCGGCGGCCAGAATGAAGAGTGGAATCGCCAGCAACGTATACCCGTTGTAGAGGCCCTGCAGCAATTGCTCTGAGGCAATCGAAGGGTCAAACCCGCGTGGAAACCGCATGTCCATGAGGATGAGGTACAGAAACGACCCGCACATCATGGCGAGCCCGATGCTCAGCCCAAAAAGCGCCAGCACTACGATCAGGATCATCGAAAGCGTGAATGGATCAATCATGGTCATGGGCCTCGGGGTGAGGTTCCAGGTCCACCTCGTCTCGGGCGCCGGTGACCCCGCTTAGTGCAAGAAGCAGCATCCGGACAATCACGGCAATGTGGAAAGGGATGTAGATGGCGAACACGACATCAAAGCGCCAACGGAAGGCGGCAGTGCGTTCGACTTCCATGAAGGTCACATAGTCCCAGGCGTGCGGCAACGTGTAGACAAAGATCGCCGCCACGCTGAGACCTACGAAAACGTCCATGGCACGTTGCGCAGACCGCGAAACGGCGTTGTAGAGAATATCGAGCCGGATCATGTCGTCGGTCTTGATAACGAAGGCAAAACTGCCAAGGATGCCCCAAAGCCAGGCAATCGTGACCCATTCCACAGTCCAGTCGATCTTGACCGACATGCCGATGAATTCCGAAACGATGTAGCGCAGGATAATCTGCAGGATGAACACAACGAACATGCTCAGCAGCAGTGCCGCCGCAAGATGATTTCCCAGCCAGGCAACCCAAGCGATCCATGTTCTAAGTGTATTCATAAGCTGCTCGTGAAAAAGGTTTCGACAGGCGGAAGGGCCGCCTGTCGATCGGTCTAGGGCTTATTTGCCAGCCGCCTGGATGGCGTCATAGAGACCCTCGGGCCAGTCGGCATCCTGATTTTCAGCAGCATAGACAGTTTTCACGTTCTCCGCGAAAGCTCCGAGATCCGGCGTGTAGACAACGATGCCATTGGCCACCATGTCTTTCTCAAGCATTCTTTCTTCCTCCACCGCCACGGCATCCAAAGCAGCCTCGAAGTTCTTGGCGCATTCGGTGACTTTGGCCTGTTGGTCGGCGTTCATCGAGTCCCACTTGGATTTGGCGATCGTAAACTGGTTGTTTGCGATCAGATGTGCGGTCTTGCCAATGTGGTTCAGGACTTCGTCAAACTTCATCGCCCGGGTTGCCGGGAAACCATTGTCCTGACCATCGATCGCTCCGGTTTGAAGTGCGGTGTAGACCTCGGTGAAGGGAACCGGAACAGTGGTGGCGCCCATGGCGCGGCCCACAAGCTGCCAGCCTTCGCCCGGCGGCATACGCAGTTTGACGCCTTCCAGATCGGCCGGTGTCATGATCTTTGCGTCGCCTTTATAGCCCAGGTGCCGGGTCCCGATGTAAGGGTTGGCCAGAACCTTGACGTTGGCCTTCTCCTCGATCTCGGCAAGAAGACCGTCCAACATGCCCGAGTTCCAAACGGCCCGCATGTGTTCGTAGTCACGGAACAGGAAGGGCGCGCCCATAACCTTGGTCGAGGGAACCTGATTATAGAAATCGAAAATCGCCAGGTTGCCCATGTCCAGGTTGCCGCGTTGCATCGCGGTCAACTCGGTGCCCTGCTTGAAAAGCGTGGCGCCGTGGTAGGATTGGAAATCGAAGCCATCACCCAGGCACTCTCCGAATTCAGATCGAAGAATCTGAGTGCGCACGTCGCCTTCCTGAACGGTGTCGGAGTAGATGAGCTCAACCTTGTCCTGAGCCACGGCGGAACCCGCAGCAAGAATTCCGGCGGCGATCGCGGTAATGGTCTTGAGGTGCATCTTATCCTCCCTTGGTTGATGCAACGAGCCCTTTTCAGGGCGGGCGTGGTATGTCGTGTCGAACCCTTGGTCTTCAGCCCACGCAACTGTCGGTCGATCTAAAATGTTACGCAAAGTTAATTGTGTCAAACAAATTGTTCTTGTAGGTTACTTTCAAGCAGGGAGATCCGTCTAATGGGCGAAATGGTGCATGATCGGGCAGGCGCGGCGCGACGCCAGAACTGGAAACAGGATCCCGAGGGGGTGCAACGCAATATCATTGATGTTGCGACAAAAATCTTTGCAGAACAGGGATTTGCAAAAGCGCGGATCGACGACATCGCTGCCTTGACCAAAACCTCCAAACGGATGGTGTACTATTACTTCACGGACAAGCAGGGGCTTTATGCCAAGGTTCTAGAAGCAGCATATTTGCGTATGGATGCAGGCGAGGGTCACGCAGAAATCGAATCATTGCCGCCCGTATTGGCCTTGAAACGCGTCATTGCATTTCAGTTCGATCACCACAGACGGCACCCGGAATTCATCCGGCTTCTGATGGTTGAAAACATTCATAACGCCAAAACCCTGAACCAGCTTGAACTGCTTGAAAAGCTCTTGCCAAAAGCGCGGGCAGTTCTGGAAAACATTTATCGGCGGGGTGTGGATGAAGGTGTCTTCAGGTCCGGTCTCGACATGCTTCAGCTCCGCCTGCTGTTTTCTGGTGTGAGCTTTTTCAACATTTCGAACCGGCCCTCATTCACCGCGCTGTTCGGCGACCAGCTTTGGTCCGACGAGCAGCAAGACGAGATACGGGAAATGCTGATCGATGCGGTGCTCCGCTATGTCATGACGACTGAGGCATTGACCGACTATCTGGCCGCATCGCCCGAACAGACCCCAACAGCACAGAAAGCCGCCCAGATGATAAACCCCGAGCTAGAACCGTTTCTCGAAACGTGGGAAGACAAGTGGTCACACCTGAAAGCTGGCGCCACACCTTTGGATCGCAGGAAGCGTTTTGAAGTCATCGCGCGCGAGATGCGCCTGCCCACACCGAGTGACACTGAAACTCAGGATGAGCATTGGATTGAAAGCATATCGGGGCCGGTACGGGTTCGGGTATTTCGTCATTCATCTGGCGGTGTTCAACCTTGCCTGATCTATATGCATGGCGGCGGATGGATGCAGGGCAGCCCGGAAACGCATTGGGACATCACCTCGCGCATTGCGTCCTGGAACAAACAAACGGTTATCAGCGTCGACTATGCCAAAGCCCCCGAGGAGCCGTTTCCGGCAGCAATCAATCAATGCAACGCGGTGGCGCATTGGGTCCACGAAAACGCGGCAACTCTGGGCATTGATCAAGACAGAATTGCCGTTGGCGGGGACAGCGCCGGCGGCAATCTCGCCGCGGCCCTGGCACTGGACCTGCGCGGAACAGACGTCGGCCTGATTGGTCAGCTTTTGATCTACACGCCTTCAGATTTTGACCTGACTCGCCCCTCGATGATCGAGAATGCCGATGGACCGCTCATCAAACCCGATGGAAAGGTCGAGCGGATCTATTGTGGAACCGAAGAAAACAAGAAGAACCCGCGTGCGGCCCCATTGCTGGCCGAAAGCCACAAGTTGCTCCCACCGGCCTATGTCGCCGTTGCAGAATTCGATCCCTTGCGCGATAGCGGGCGCGCCTATGCCGAGACCTTGCAAAACGCGGGGGTCGCGGTCGTTCTTGACCAGGGGAAGGGACTGATCCATGGGTATTTGCGTGCCATGGAGTATTGCACCGCAAGCACTGAATCGCTGAAACGGATGTGTGCATGGTTGGCCGAACGGAACGCGGAATGACCGCACCGGCGACCGCCAGTTCTGACCAGGCCTTCACCAACGAAACTGAGGCGGTGCTTTGATTGATGCAAAAAATCAAAGGCTTCGCACGTCTACGCCTGATGCGGCTGCCGGCCTGTGCCAAGATGCCTAGCAGTCGAGTCTGCTCCCTTTTTTGGGAGCGTGACATTCGTGAAGTGCAAATAGGTGCCGATATCGCCTTGCAGCACCAACAAGCGACATGAGCATTCTATCCTGTGCCGATGCATTTGCATTTCTGACCGCCCAGCAGTGAACGGACCCGTCGCTCAACCACTCAGATCGCAAGAAACAGCAACTGAGCCGGATGCAGCAGCAGGTCTTGAGTGATTTTTGCAGGTCCAACCACCCGGCGCATTTAAGTTGCGACGGGCGCTAGCCAGACGGGCGCTTCGCTCTCTGCGGCATCAACAACAGATTCGACAAAAGCGACCCCTTTGAGCCCATCGTAAGCCAGTGGCACATTCTGCCCAATCACGGTTGGTTCTCTGCCATCGCTTCGCGCGCGAATGACTTCGGCGAATCCGGAATACAGGTTGGCGAAGGCTTCCAGATACCCCTCGGGATGCCCCGGTGGCGTGCGACTGCGCACTTTTGCATCGTCAGAAACCTCATCTGTACCGCGCTTAATCGTCTGAACCCGCCCGCCGAGAGATTGAAACACCAACTCGTTGGGTTGCTCCTGGAACCATTGCAGAGAGCCCTTTTCGCCGAATACCCGCAACCGAACTCCGTTCGAATTGCCGAGCGCCACTTGGCTGGACCACAAAAGCCCGCGGGCCCCACCTTCATAGCGCATCATCACATGCGCATTGTCGTCAAGCGCCCGCCCATCCACGAATGTGGCAAGATCGGCAGTCAAGCTTTCCAGCTTTAGCCCTGTGACGAACCCCGCGAGGTGGTAGGCATGTGTGCCAATGTCACCGATCGACCCGCCACGACCGTTCTTCTTTGGGTCGGTGCGCCAGGCAGCCTGGGCATTGCCGTCTCGTTCGATCGCAGTGGCCATCCACTCCAACGGATATTCAACCTGAACCGACCGGATCTTGCCAAGCTCGCCATGCTTTACGCGCACACGCGCTTCATGGACCATCGGATAGCCCGAATAGGTGTATGTCACGCCGACGAACCGTCCCGATGATCGGGTCAGCTTTTCCAGGGCAAGGGCGTCGTCAAGGGTCGCGGTCAATGGCTTTTCGCAAATAACATCAAAGCCAGCTTCGATCAGTGCCTTTGCAATCGGATAGTGCGTGAAGTTCGGCGTGCAGATCGCCACGGCGTCGACCTTGTCTTCGCGCACCGCTTCACCTTCGATCAGCGATCTATAGTCGCCATAGGCGCGAGCCTCTTCGATCTCCTGGTCCAGCGCAAAAGCACGCCCTTTCGCAGGGTCCACATCAAAAGCACCGGCCACCAGGTCCCACGCGCCGTCCAGACGGGCAGCAATGCGGTGAATGTTACCGATATAGGCACCCTCACCGCCACCCACCATTCCAAGGCGAAGTTTCCGCTGCGCCATTTGCTATTCCTCCAGTCCGAGCATTGCCCGGTTTGCTTGGCGATCCGCACCTGACTTGACGAAATCGTCAAAGGCTCGGTCTGACACTTTGATGATATGATCTGCTATGAACTGCGCGCCTTCACGGGCACCGTCTTCAGGGTTCTTGATGAAGCATTCCCATTCAAGCGTAGCCCACCCCTTAAAGCCATAGGTCGACAATTTGGTGAAGATCGCACCGAAATCGACCTGGCCATCGCCAGGAGAGCGGAAACGGCCAGCTCGCTTGGACCACGGCATGAAGCCACCATACGCACCAGATTTGCCGTCGGGCCGAAACTCTGCGTCCTTCACGTGAAAGGCTTTGATCCGGTCATGATAGTGATCGATGAATGCAACGTAATCGAGCGCCTGCAGCACGAAATGACTTGGGTCGTACATGATGTTGGCCCGTGGGTGGCCGTTGACCTTTTCCAGGAAAAATTCCCAGGAATGGCCGTCGTGCAGATCTTCGCATGGGTGGATTTCAAAACATGCGTCCAACCCGTGTTCATCAAAGTCGTCCAGAATAGGCTTCCAGCGCGCGGCAAGCTCGGTGAAGGCCTCGTCCACCAAACCCTCGGGCCATTGCGGATAGGGATAGAGATAGGGCCAGAGAAGAGAACCGGGAAAGGTCGTATGTGTGGTTATTCCCAAACGTTTCGACGCGCGTGCGGCAAATCGGAGTTGTTCTTCAGCCCAAGCGCGCCGGGCGTTTGGATTGCCGCGCACGTTTTCAGGCGCGAAGCTGTCCATGATCTTGTCGTGGGCGGGATGCACGGCCACAAGTTGACCGGTGATATGCGAGGCGAACTCGGTCAGGGTAAGCCCGTGATCGGCCAGAACGCCTTGGATATCATCCAGATAGGCCTCGCTCTCGGCCGCCTGTTTCATGTCGATCAAGCGGGTATCCCAAGTCGGAATCTGGACACCCTTGAACCCCTTGTCCGCTGCCCATTTCGCGAGATTCGGCAAGCTGTCGTAGGGCGCCGCATCCGCTGCGAATTGCGCCAGGAAGACCGCCGGCCCCTTGATCGTTTGCATTGTCATTGCGTTGCTGCCTCCTGAGGAACCGGAGCGTCGTCGTATGCGCCCCAGATCGACTGATCAAAATTGATGATGGCTCCGGTCAACATTCCACTATCATCCGAGGCCATCCAAAGAACCGCTCTCGCGACTTCCTGCGGGTCCAGGATGCGTCCGAACGGTTTTGCGGCGGCTGCGCGGTCGATAAACTTTGGGTCACCTGTCTCGGCCTCGATCAACTTTCGTTCATGGTCCGAGTTCATCCATCCGATGGCCAACTGGTTCACATGGATCCGGTTCCGCATCAAAGCGAAGCCTGCGTTTCGCGTCACGGTTGCCAGAGCCCCTTTCGAGGCGCTGTAGGGGGCAAGAAACGGCTGACCGGCATGTTCGGACATGGATCCGATACTGACAATGCGTCCTTCGATTTTCTCGCGGATCATGATCTTGGCGGCATCCTGGATCAAAAAGAACGGCGCCCTGGTGTTGACGGCAAACATTTGGTCAAACAATTCAGGAGAAGTATTCAAAATACTCCCGCGATCCGTGAGCCCGGCTGCGTTGACTAGAATATCGACGCGCCCGAAGGCCTTGTCCGTTGCTGTCATAATTCGGCGTACATCGCTGATGTTGCCAAGATCGGCAGAGACCACAAGCATTTCAGTGCCGTGGTCGGCTTTGATGGTTTTCGCGACGCGTTCGCCTTTCGCGGCATCCCGCCCGACGATCACGATGGCCGACGCTCCGGCAGCGGCGAACTGGCCTGCAATCGCGGCACCAAGCCCTTGCGTGCCCCCAGTGATCACGGCAACTTTTCCGTCAATGCGATTCATGCAACGACCTCATATCCTAAAGCGTCAATGACGCGTTTCCGTTCGACCCGCCCCTTGATGGCAATTTCCAAGTGTCGGGTCGCCTTGGCATCTTGCTTGGCATCAATCACGAACCAACCATCATAGCCTTCGATAGCAAAAGACTTCACGTCGGTCTCGAAGACAGTTTCCCTATGCAGCGACGCGCCGTCTGAAAACGCAACAAGGTCGTCGTGCCACCGCGCCATCGGCGCGATGCCCAGTCTCGCACGATGCATGGGATTACACGCCCTGCCGCTGCTTTTTGCGCAGGTTTTCCTGGCCCTCGCGTGCTTTCCGGATGCTCTCACGCTCATTGATCTCTGGCACACCAACATACCAATCTGCGCCGCCCGGTGTCCAAACATGGGCGTCGGAATTGATCGTCAAAACTGTTGTACGATCGGTCCCTTGCGCCCATTCCATTGCCGCTTCCAGATCAGCAAGGCTTTCGCAATGCCGCGCTTCTGCGCCCATGGCACGTGCGTGCGCAGCAAAATCGACATGCAAGGGATCGTCCTTGTTCTGCACGCGCGAGTCTTTCAACAAGTTGTTGAAGCCCGGCACGCCCATACCGGTTTGCAATCTGTTGATGACCCCAAAGCCCCCATTGTCGCAAACCACGACGATCATCTTGTGCCCGCTCAACACGGTCGAATAAATGTCCGAGTTCATCATCATGTAAGAGCCGTCACCGACCATGACGATAGGCACACCATTTCCGTCTTTGGCCATAGCATGACCCCAACCGCCGGCAATTTCGTAACCCATGCAGGAAAACCCGAATTCAAGATCATAGGTGTTCGGGGACTTCACCCGCCAGTTCTTGGCTGTTTCGCCGGGCAGTCCCCCCGCCGCAGTGACCATCGTGTCTTCGGGCGCGGCCATCCTGTTCACGACACCGATCACTTGGGCATAGGATGGCACCGCAGCATTGGTCGGGACCTGTCCGGCATCAAGTTCGGTGTTCCAGTCAGCATAAAGCTTTTGCGCCCGCGCCATCTGGGCCGGATCGCACGCCCAGTCACCAAGTGCAGCGTCCAGATCGCTCAGACATTCCAAAGCATCTCCGACCACCGGCAACGCAAAGTGCTTTGACGCATCGAAACGCGCAGCATTCATATTGATGAACTTTGTATCCGGCGCAAACGTGGTCCAGGACCCGGTGGTAAAATCCTGCATCCGCGTTCCGACCGCGACGACCACGTCTGCTGTCTCTGCCAGTTCCTTGGACGCATCGGTGCCTTCGATCCCCATGGCGCCGGTGTATGCGAGGTGATCGTGAACCACACCGCCCTTGCCAGCGATTGTCTCAGCCATGGGAATCCCGCGTCTTAGGGAAAATTCCGCCAAGGCTTCGTTCGCTCCGGAATAGCGCACGCCGCCGCCAGAAATGATCAGCGGAGACTTGGCCGTCTTCAATAGCTCTGCCGCCGCGACAACCTCGTCCCGCGAAGGTCGTGGGCGGGGGATCACCCAGGTTTTCTCCGCAAAAAAGCTTTCGGGATAGTCGTACGCGATCTCTTGGATGTCCTGCGGCAATCCGATGAAGGCCGGCCCGCAGTCGGCAGGGTCCAGCATCGTCGTGATCGCTTGAGGCAATGACGACAAGATTTGTGCGGGGTGCGTGATCCGATCCCAAAACCGCGTCACGCAGCGGAATCCATCGTTCACCGTGGTTGATGGGCTACCGTAATGTTCCACTTGCTGAAGCACCGGGTCCGGCAAACGATTTGTGAAGGTATCGCCTGAAAGCAGAAGCACCGGAAGCCGGTTGGCGTGCGCCACACCGGCGGCGGTGATCATGTTGGTTGCCCCCGGCCCTACTGACGATGTGGCGACCATGATCTGCCGGCGCAGCTTCGCCTTGGCAAACCCGATGGCCGCCAGCGCCATCGACTGTTCGTTCTGACCACGCCAGGTCGGCAGTTGATCCTGAACTTGTTCCAGAGCTTCAGAAAGGCAGGTCACGTTGCCATGGCCGAATATACCAAAGACACCAGCAAAGAGCGGGACGCGCTCGCCGTCAACCTCGGTCATCTGGCTGCATAGATAGCGAACCAGCGCTTGCGCCATGGTCAGACGTATAGTTTTTTCGGACATCCTTTTCCTCCCACCGATGGAATCGTCTTGCTTGAGAAATGTATATTGACATTTGTAGCGTCTTGCAATGATCATTGCGCAGAAGCGCTAGGAGGAATCGATGCTAAGACTGGCCGTGCTTGGCTGTGGTCGGATTGGCCGCATGCACGCAGAGAATATTCACGTCCACTCACAGGCCGAATTGGCGGGCGTGTTCGACGTCGTTGATGCTGCGTCCAGTGCCGTCGCTGATGCGCTGAACGTGAAAAAGTTTGAAAGCGCCGAAGCTGTTTTCGCCAGCGATGATGTCGACGCCGTTCTGATCGCTAATTCAACGCCCACACATGCGGATTTTATCGAGCAAGCTGTATCCGCCAGAAAGCCGATCCTTTGCGAGAAACCCATCGACCTTAGCGTTGACCGGGTGGCGGCGTGCAAGAAAGCCATCGCCGGGACCGACGTGCCGGTCATGCCGGGCTTTGTGCGCAGGTTCCGGTCGGCTTTGACGATGGCCACAAAGCGCTGCTTTTGGCCGAGGCAGCGGTGCGTTCGGTTCGTGAGGGGCGACCCGTCAAAATGAGCGAGGTTACAACGTAATGTACGATAGTTTTGGATGTTTCATAGACGGTGATTGGCACGCCGGTTCTGCGTCGTTGGCGGTTAGTTCACCAGCAACGGGAAAACCGCTTGGACAGTTGGCAGCCGCCTCTGCCGAAGACACCCACGCGGCTTTGGAAGCGGCGGCAAAGTCAGTGGCACCTATGCGGGATATGGGCGGCTTTGGACGTGCCGACGTCCTGCACAAGATTGCAGATGCGATGTTGGCGCGCACGGAAGAAGCCAAAATAATGATCTCGACCGAGACCGGCAAGCCGCTTGCGCAGTCAGGCCGGGAATGGGTGCTCGCCTGTGATCAGTTCCGTTGGTACGCCGAGGAAGCCCGACGCATTTATGGGCGTGTCGTCGAAAGCCGCGTCCCCGGAGGCCGATTTGAAGTAACCCGTGAACCCGTGGGCATTGTCGGGGCCTTTACCGCATGGAATTTTCCGGCGGCACTCCCTGCCCGCAAGCTCGCGCCCGCCCTCGCGGCGGGGTGCCCGGTGATCCTGCGGCCATCGTCGCAGACTCCGGGCACGGCCATGATCATGGTGGATTGCATGCGTTCCTGTGGCTTGCCCGATGGTGCGGTTAACCTCGTCGCTGGCTCTACGGCCAACACTTATGATCCAATCATGGCCGATGCGCGCGTGCGCAAGGTTTCTCTCACAGGATCGACCCGCATCGGTCAACAGATGATCCGGGATTCCGCAGACACGGTGAAGAAAGTCTCGATGGAACTTGGTGGCAACGCGCCTTACATCCTTTTCGACGACGCCGACCTGGAAGCGGCACTAGACGTCACCGTGCCGACAAAGTTCGCAAACTGCGGACAAGTCTGTGTCACGCCAGACCGGTTCTTCATCCACGAAAGCCTGCACGACGCCTTTGTCGAAGGATTTGTCGCGCGCGCGAAGGCGATCACGTTGGGCGATGGCCTGAATGAAGACGTCACCATGGGACCTCTGATCAGTTCACGACGCCTTGGCGAGATTGATGCCGTGGTGCAGGACGCCGTCAAGGCTGGGGCCGTGGTCGCGGCAGGCGGCCAGCGGGCTTCCGGTTTCAACGAAGGCCATTTCTACCAACCGACAGTGCTTACCAATGTGTCAGATGACATGAAAGTCTTCGCCGAAGAGAATTTCGGACCAATCGCGGCCATCACGACATTCAGAGACGAGGACGAAGTTCTCGCGCGGGCAAACGCCAGCGAAATGGGTCTCTCAGCCTACGCCTTTACAGCATCGCCAGACAGGGCGCGGCGCGCGGTGACGGCGCTCAAATCGGGTATGGTAGGGATCAATTCCTTCGCCCTTGCGGCCAGCGAAGCGCCATTCGGCGGCACCAACCATTCTGGCATGGGACGCGAGGGCGGAACCGAAGGGCTTGAAGACTATCTTGATACAAAACTCGCCCAGATTGTCTTCTAAAGGAAGAAACTATGACAAAAAACACGATCAAGGAAGCATGGGACAAGGGACTGCCGACGTTGAACGGATGGTGTTCGATCGGCAATCCGTTCACCGCCGAGATCATGGCAGCTCAGGGCTATGACAGCATCACTATTGACTGGCAGCACGGAGCGCTGGACTACAGCGATGTCTTGCCGATGTTTCAAGCTATGCGTGCCTCGGGAACGGTCTTGATGGCCCGCGTTCCGTGGCTCGATCCCGCCGCAATCATGAAAGCATTGGACGCTGGCGCCATGGGCATCATCTGCCCGATGATCAACAGTCGTGCCGAAGCTGAAGAGTTCGTGTCCTATATGCGTTACCCCCCCGTGGGCCAGCGCAGCTTTGGGCCGACGCGGGCAAATTTTGCAATTTCAGGGTATGGCACGGCGATGAATGACGAAATTCTGGCGCTGGCCATGATCGAGACCAAGGAAGGTGTCGCCAACCTTGAGGAGATTGCAGCGACGCCCGGGCTGGATGGAATTTACGTCGGACCAGCCGACTTGACACTCGGCACTCAGGACGGCCGCCTTTCGCCGGGATTCGACCGGGAAGAGCCCGAAATGATCGAGTTGATCCAGCGAATTGCGGATGTTTGCAAAAGTGCGGGGATTCGTGCCTGCCTGCATTGCGGCACGCCAGAATATGCAGCCCGCGCAATCGGTTGGGGATATCAAATGATGACCGTATCGGGAGATACGCGGCTTTTGGCTGGCGCAGCGGCAGCCTCTGTCAGCGCCTTTCGCAAAGCAACCAGCGAGATCGGAACGCCAGAGAAAGATGGCGGCGGTCAAGGGGGGTACTGATGCCACATGTTCTCGTCGCCGGAAATTTGCATGCGGCAGGCAGATCGTTGCTGGATGCCGCGCGCAATTTTACGGTTCAGTATATCGACGAGGTCAGCGAAGAAAGCTATGCGCCCCATATTCCGGCGGCCGATGCGCTTTTGATCAGGACGCAACCAATGACGGCGGCCACGATCGCGAATGCAATCAAGCTTAAGATCGTATCCCGGCACGGCGTCGGGTATGACGCGGTCGACGTGAACGCATTGAGCGAACGCGGGATCGCCCTGGCTGTTTGCGGCGACGTCAATTCCTACTCGGTCGCAGAACACGCCTGCATGATGATCCTAGGAGCCACCAAGCGCGTACTGCGCGGAGACTCTTCAGTCCGCAAAGGCCCCTGGGGCTGGCGTAATTCACTTGAAAGTCAGGATTTGCGTGGACGAAATCTTTTGATCCTGGGCTACGGTCGAATTGGGCGTCATACGGCCGAAATGATGAGCGGCTTTGGCATGAATGTTCAAGCGTTCGATCCATTCTTGCTTGGCAAAGGGTGGCCCAAGGGTGACGTGGCCCCTGCCGCGAACCTTAACGAGGCATTGGCATGGGCCGACGTTATTTCGGTCAGTGCTCCGAAGACCGAAAAACCTATGCTCGGCGCGACGGAATTTGCTGCGATGAAACCAGGTGTCATTGTCGTCAATACCGCGCGTGGTGGGATCGTGGATGAAACCGCTCTTGTCGACGCGCTGAAATCAGGCAAGGTCGGTGCGGCCGGACTGGATGTATTTGTCGAAGAACCGATGCCTGAACTCCACCCTCTCAGGGCTTTCGACCAGGTTGTCCTGTCGCCGCATATCGCGGGCGTAACCGAAGGCGCGTCCGAGCGTATGGCTGTCGGGTCGGTGCAGAACATCATCGACTACTTCGAAGGGGCACTGCCCCTTGAGTTCATCGTGAACAATGATCGAAAATGCCCATGAAACCTGATCTTCGAATTGGCATGATTGGAACCGGGTTCATGGGCAAAGCCCATGCCTTTGGCTTTGCTGCAGCCCCCAAGGTCTTTGATTTGCCATTCAACGTTGTTCTCGACACGGTGGCCGACGTTACCGAAACCGCCGCCACAGCGGCAATGCAAGCCTATGGGTTCGAGAATTCGACCCAAGACTGGCACGACATTGTCAACGACCCGAGGATCCACATCGTTTCGGTCACGGCACCGAACGCATTGCACAAGGAAATGTCTTTGGCCGCGATTGCTGCAGGCAAGCATGTCTATTGTGAAAAACCCCTGGCGCCTCTGATGGCGGACGCCCGCGAGATGACCGAGGCGGCGGAAGCAGCCGGCGTAAAGTCGCAAGTCGGTTTCAACTATCTCTGCAACCCAGTCGTACAACTTGCCCGAGACATGATTGCCGCGGGTGAATTGGGTGAAATCCGAGGATATCGCGGATTGCACGCCGAAGACTACATGGCCGACGCAGAGGCGCCTTTCACTTTTCGCCATGATCCGGCGGGCGGAGGTGCTCTTGCCGATCTGGGGAGCCACGCACTGGCAACTGCAGAGTTCCTGCTGGGACCGATCACGGATGTCATGGGAGACTGCGTAACGATGATAGCGGCGCGCGAGGACGGTCAAGGGCGTCGCCGCAGCGTCGAAGTTGATGACATCGGGCGCGCGTTCCTGCGCTTCCATGATGGCGCTACGGGTTCAATCGAGGGCAACTGGATTGCTACCGGTCGCAAGATGCAACATGACTTCGAAGTCTACGGGACAGAAGGCGCCATCGTTTTTGGTGGAGAACGACTGAACGAACTGCATTATTACAACCGGGGTGATAAGCCGGGAAGGCATGGCTTTCGGCGAATAGAAGCGGCCCCCGATCATCCTCCTTATGGCCAGTTCATCGTCGCGCCGGGCCATCAGATCGGGTTCAATGATCTGAAGACGATCGAAGTTGCGAACTATATACGCGCCATTGGCAACGATGGGCCCGAGCCATTCAATTTTCGCGCCGGACTGCGAATTCAAACATTGGTGGAAACCATTCAGGCGTCGTCTCGCGATCGTGCCTGGAAAAGTGTCGCCGCGACTTAACGAGACGTGCGGGGTGATTGCACCACACGCCACGTCGCAACATTCGTTGCATTTTTTGCTTGGTGTGCGTAGTCTTTCAGGACCCGCTGCTAACACATTGGACATGCGGGCTTTTGTGAGGGGAAGGCTTGGTGTCGACCGATAAAATGCCGCCGACGAACTATGAAGATTTGATCCGGCTGATCCATGATCGGTTCGAACAGATGAGCAAGACCTATCAGCGCATTGCTGAATATCTTACTCAGAATCCGAACGACGTCGCAGTGCAATCCGTCAACTCGATTGCGTCGAATTGCGGCATTCATGCCTCAAGTTTCGTTCGCTTTGCCCAGTCGCTTGGGTATAGCGGTTTTAAGGATCTGCAAGCTTTGTACCAGGCCCGGTTGTCCACAGCAGCGCCTGGATTTGAAGCCCGAAAGAAAGCGCTGGAAGGCGAGCTTTCTCTTCGTCAAGATCAATCAGAGCTTGGTTTTCTTAGGAACCTTGTCATTCGCGACATTGCTTCGTTACAGGATCTTCTGGACAAGATAAGCGGCGAAGACATGGCCCGAGCCGCTGAAATGATTGAGAAGGCGGAAACCGTTTACCTGATCGGTCAGCTACGTGCCGAACCAGTGGTCACCCTTCTGCGGTACATCCTCACCATGCTTGGGCGCCCCTGTGTTTTACTGGACACCAGCGGTGGGCTGGCCACCCACATGGCACGCAACATGAAGGATACCGATGTACTCATCGCCGTTTCTTTCCGCTTCTATGCCACCGAAGTAGTCAATGTCGTCGAAGAGGTCTCGAAGGCCGGAGTGCCAATTGTCGCCATTTCCGACAGCACCTTGTCGCCCCTGATGAAACCTTCGGCGGTTCTTTTTGCCGTGCCCGAGCACGATTACACTTTTTCGCGATCCCTTGCTGCCCCGATGTGCCTGGCACAGGCCTTGATGGTCGCCGTGGCCGCAAGGGTTCAGCACAATACAACCGATCCGCGCATTCCAACGGTGACAAGTCAATAAAGCCTTCACTTTGTTAGCGGTAACGATTTTCGCCAGATCAACAGCACTGCAACAATCATTGCAAAATTTAAAATTTGACAAAATGTGAATCGTGCGCAAGGTTGCAACAGGATGGTTGGCGAATGCGGCTGTCTTACTGATAATGTACTTGGGAGGACTTTAAATGAAAAAGAGAATTCTGCTTGCATCCGTTGCAGCAGCAATCGTCGCCACTGACGCAGCTGCTCAGGATCTCACCGTCTGCGTAAGCTGGTCGAACTTCCGCGAGGAACGCTGGAAAACCGACGAAGCAGCAATCAAGGGCGCGCTCGACGCTGCCGGCGCCGCTTATGTGTCTGCTGACGCGCAAACCTCGGCCACGAAACAGCTAGCCGACATTGAAGGCATGATCACGCAGGGCTGCAGCTCGATCATCATTCTTGCACAGGATTCGGCTTCGATCGGTCCAGCGCTTGATGCTGCAGAAGATGCCGAAATTCCGGTGGTTGGTTATGACCGCATGATCGACGATCCGCGCGCGTTTTACCTGACCTTCGACAATGTCGAAGTTGGCCGTATGCAGGCGCGTGCTGTTCTCGAGGCCCAGCCGAAGGGTCGTTATGTCATGATCAAGGGCTCGCCGGTTGACCCGAACGCGGACTTCCTGCGCGGTGGTCAGCAAGAGGTTCTTCAGGCTGCAATCGACGCAGGTGACATCGAGATCGTCGGCGAAGCCTATACCGACGACTGGCAGCCGGCGAACGCGCAGCGCAACATGGAGCAGATCCTAACGCAAACCGACAACGGTGTTGATGCTGTCGTGGCATCGAATGACGGCACCGCAGGCGGTGTTGTTGCAGCGCTGACGGCGCAGGGCATGGCCGGCATCCCGGTTTCGGGTCAGGACGGCGACATGGCCGCGTTGAACCGTGTGGCTCTTGGCACCCAAACCGTGTCTGTCTGGAAGGACAGCCGCGAACTTGGCCGGAACGCAGGCGAAATCGCTGTTGCGTTGGCCCAGGGGACTGCAATGGCTGATATTGAAGGCGCGGCGATCTTCAACTCGCCCGGCGGAAATGAACTTACGTCGGTATTGCTGGCTCCGCAGCCGATCACCCAGGACAAACTGAACCTGGTTCTTGAGGCTGGCTGGATTGCCAAAGACACGCTCTGTGCCGGCGTTTCCGGTCTGGGTGTCTGCGAGTAATATTGCCCGCAACGTCATTGCGGCGACCGGGATCAACCCGGTCGCCGTACAGCAAGTTCGGTAGAGTCGTGGCTGACTCGGCCAGGGAGGGAACGAAACATGAGCGACATTGCGGAAGCAACTGGAACATCAGCTTCTAAACGCAGCATTTTTGAGACACTAGAAATCGACGTGCGGCTCTTGGGTATGCTCGTGGCGTTCTTCGCCATTGCACTTATTTTCACTGTTTGGACCGGAGGCGTCTTTATTCGGCCTCGGAATGTATTCAACATCACCGTTCAAACAGTTCCTGTTGCAATCATGGCCTGCGGTATGGTCTTTGTGATTGTCTCTCGCCACATTGACCTGTCGGTGGGATCGTTGCTGGCGATGTGCTCGGCTGTCATGGCAATGATGCAAGCCTATTGGTTGCCGTCGCTGTTCGGCCTGGAATATGGCAGTCCTTTCATTCTGGTTCTCACAATCTTGATCGGTTTCGTTGTTGGCACAGCTATGGGTGCCGCGACAGGCTGGCTGGTCGGATACCAGGGCATCCCGTCTTTCATTGTTACGCTCGGCGGACTCTTCATTTGGCGGAACGTCAACTGGTTCACGACGAACGGTCAGTCAGTCTCGCTTAGAGACCCCAACCTTTTGATGTTCGGTGGAACCGAAGGCGTTCTCGGCGCGCCGCTCAGTTATACAATTGGAATTGCGGCATCTATCGCCGCGGTCGCAGCAATGTTCCTCGCCCGCCGCAACAAAATCAATCACGGTTTCATCGTGAAACCTATGTGGGCCGAAGGCGTCATGATGGCGATTATCGTCGGCACGATCATGCTCTTCGTCGGTTGGCTTTCGCGCTATCCGATACCGGCAGGCAAACTGCGCCGCATGTTCGAAGCACGCGGTCAGGAGGTCCCTGAAGGATATAGTGCGATGCATGGCTTGCCCATTTCGGTGCTGATCCTGATCCTTGTTGCCGTCATCATGACGGTGATCGCTCGAAAGTCGCGGTTCGGTCGCTATATTTTTGCAACTGGCGGCAATCCGGATGCCGCAGAACTCTCGGGTATCAACACAAAGTTTCTAACGGTCAAAGTCTTTGCCCTGATGGGCTTTCTCTGCGCCCTGGCGGCGCTTATTGCCCAGGCGCGACTACAGAGCCACGGCAATGATATTGGCATGTTGGAAGAGTTGCGCGTCATCGCGGCAGCGGTCATTGGCGGCACGGCATTGGCAGGCGGCGTCGGCACCATCTACGGTGCTGTTCTTGGCGCACTGATCATGCAATCGCTGCAATCAGGGATGGCCATGGTTGGCGTCGACACGCCATTTCAAAACATTATCGTCGGACTGGTGCTTATCATCGCCGTCTGGGTCGACATCGTCTATCGCAAGCGTATGGGGATCGCCAAATGACCAATGAAGGGAAAACACCACTGGTCGAGCTGCGTGACATCTCGATCGCTTTCGGAGGCATCAAGGCCGTGGATCATGTGTCCATCGACCTTCATCCTGGCGAAGTCGTCGGCTTGCTCGGCCACAACGGCGCGGGCAAATCCACACTGATCAAGTGCCTCTCTGGCGCCTATCACATGGATGCCGGCGAGATCTTTGTCGAAGGGAAAAAGGTTCAGATCGACAATCCCCGCGACGCTCGGGCGCATAACATCGAAACGATCTATCAGACGTTGGCGCTGGCAGACAATTTGGACGCCGCTTCGAACTTGTTCCTGGGTCGCGAGCTTATGCGCAACGGCCTGGTGGATGATGCAAAGATGGAGGCAGAAACCCGCAAGATCATGGGGCGCCTGAATCCCAACTTCAAAAAGTTCAACGTCCCCGTCAGCGCCCTGTCAGGCGGTCAACGCCAATCGGTCGCCATTGCTCGGGCTGTCTACTTTAACGCCAAGATCCTGATCATGGACGAACCCACGGCAGCCCTCGGGCCACATGAAACCCAAATGGTTGCAGAATTGATCGAAGAGCTGAAGGCTCAAGGCATTGGCATCTTTCTTATCGAGCACGATGTTCACAATGTCATGAAGCTTTGCGACCGGGCGAGTGTGATGAAAAACGGTGAACTTGTGGGAACCGTGAACGTGGCCGAGGTGACTGATGATGATATCCTCGGCATGATCATTCTCGGCAAAAAACCCGCACATCTGGCTGCCTGAGGGACGGGCGTGCAACAACGCCAGACATCGGATCAACGCGGCGCGATAATTGGCATGGGTGCCTATCGCCCCATTTGCCTTGCCCCTGCCCTGTTAATGATCGCGATGTCTGGCGCAAATGCCTCGCAAACAGATATCACTTTCATTGATCGTTCGGCGAACCTGCCCGTCGAACATATCTATGATGGTGGTTGGACCCATTTCGTCGGAGGCGGCCTTGCCGTATTTGACTGTAACGGCGATGCGCGACCGGATGTATTTGCCGCAGGTGGCACGAACCCTGCCCGGCTTTTCGTCAACACGTCGCAAATGGGCGAAGCCATTTCTTTCGTTGCCGGCGAATTGGATGAGATCACAGGCGTAACCGGAGCTTATCCGCTGGATGTCGACAGCGACAACCACCTTGACCTTGTTGTTCTTCGCAATGGTGAGAACTTGTTGCTGCGTGGCGAAGGGGACTGCCAATTTGCCCCTGCCCCCGATAACTGGGCCTTCGACGGCGGCCTGGAGTGGACCACTGCGTTTACGGCCACATTCGAACGTGACCAAGACTGGCCAACACTTGTCTTCGGGAATTATGTCGATCAATCAAATCCAAATGGCCCCTTCGAAGCATGCGACGATAACTACATCCTTCGCCCGAGCGGCCTTTTGTTTGGCGAGCGCTTAACACTTAAGCCCGGCTATTGCGCGCTCTCGATGCTGATTTCCGACTGGAAACGAACCGGAGCGCCAGAGCTACGCATCTCCAACGACCGGCAATACTATGTTCGGGATGGGCGAGAGCAAATGTGGCGCCTTGATACGCTTTCAGAATATCGCGAAACGGACGGCTGGCCAGAAATGAAGCTTTGGGGGATGGGTATTGCGAGCCGTGACCTGACCGGGGACGGTTTGCCCGAAATCGTCCTGACGTCGATGGGAGATCAGCCGCTGCAGATCAACCACGGGGCCGGTGTCATGAAGAACGCCCCTTTTTCAATCGGAACTTATGCAACGACGCCCTATTTTGGGGACGACGGTCGCCCATCGACCGGATGGCACGCCGAGTTCGGTGATCTGAACAACGACGGACGGGATGATCTGTTCATTGCCAAAGGCAACGTGGATCAGATGCCATCGAACGCGATCCACGACCCCAACAATTTGCTCATTCAACAGCCCAACGGCACCTTCGCCGAAATGGGGGGCGTGACCGGTGTTGGCACCACCGAGCGTGCGCGCGGTGCGGCACTGGCAGATCTCAACCTCGATGGTCGCCTTGACATTTTGGTCGTCAACCGCCGTGCGCCCATGGAAATCTGGCAAAACACAACGCAGTCAGACGGGAACTGGCTTAAGATCAACCTGCGCCAATCTGGTGCCAATACCCGCGCGGTTGGTGCTTTTGTTGAAGTGAAAATGGCGGATGGTCGCATTGATACACGCGAAATAACGATCGGAGGAGGTCATGCGTCGGGGGCATCCGTTGCAGCCCATTTCGGCCTTGGAGAGATGCAGGCAGCTACCGTTCGTGTCATCTGGCCGGATGCAACACTGTCCGAATGGCATGAGGTCGAAGCAAATCGCACACTGACGATTTCCCGCGGGCCTGATGCGTCCCTACTGGTTCTGGGGGAATAACAAGATGCGCCTTTTCCTGCACCTGCTCATCTCGTTGCTTCCAACCGCATTGCTTGCCCAGGCTGTACCTGGCCCATTGACGGATGCAGACTTTCCGGAACCTGCGATAGAAGAAGTCGAACTGGGCCGCTTGCTATTCTGGGATGCCGAACTTTCCGGCAACCGCAATATCTCGTGCGGGACATGCCATCATCCGCGGTTCGGCAGTTCCGACGGGTTGTCACTTGGCATAGGTGAAGGCGGAGTCGGGCTGGGCCCGGAACGTCGCCCGGATCCCGAAAATTATCCCGAGCAAAGAATTCCACGAAATTCCCCGGCGCTTTGGAACGTCGGAGCAACAGGTTTTACTGTTCTCTTTGCCGACGGGCGGATCGAGCATGACCAAGCTCGACCGTCCGGGTTTCGCACGCCGCTTGAAGACGAGATGGTCGAAGGTTTCAATTCGCTCCTCGCCGCGCAAACCATGTTCCCGGTACTGTCCCAGGATGAGATGGCCGGGCACTATAATGAAAACGACATATCGCGTTTGGTGAGATCGGGGCGGATCACCGGAGCAGATGGCGCCTGGGCTGCAATTGCAGCGCGGATAGCCGCAATTCCTGAATATCGCGACATGTTCCACGCTGTGTATCCTGAAACAGCCGATGGGCGCGCGATCACATTTGCCGATATTTCGAATGCAATTGCCGCGTACATGGCTTTTGATTTTCGGTCGGATACCTCGGCGTTTGATGAATATCTTCGCGGGGAATCCCTGCTAGATCGCGCCGCGCTTGCCGGAATGGAGCTGTTTTACGGAAAAGCGGAATGTGCGGTCTGCCATTCCGGTCCCCTGCTGACCGACATGTCTTTTCACGCAATGGGCGACGCACAGATCGGCCCCGGCAAGGCGGAACGTTTTGAATCGCACCAGCGCGACACCGGGCGGGCGCGGGTGACCAACCAAACGGTCCATACTTATTCGTTTCGAACGCCTTCTTTGCGCAACGTGACCTTGACGGCGCCCTACGGGCATGCGGGGGCCATTGCCGACCTCAAGACCTATATTAGCACACATGTCGCGCGAGGTAATGACCTTGAAATGTATCGTCTTGAAAACGCGGTTCTGCCTCGAATGAAGATCTCCAAACCCGACTTTGCCCCAGATCCGTCAGCAGCGGATTTTAGGGCGATTTCGGTCGCAGCGTCGAAAACCCGGATCGTCAGCCCAAACCTGACCGACTCCGAAATCGACGATATCCTCGCGTTCCTGAAATCCTTGGAGGATCCCATCGCCCGCGATGGCGGTCGCATGGGCATCCCGGAAAAAGTTCCGTCCGGGCTGCCGGTCGATCATTGAGCCGGTGGCCATCTTTGCGCTGCGGGACAATCAGCCCATACGCTCGGATGCATATGAGCCAGGGCTTGGTGGGAAAACCACTGTCTTGTTTCCATTGAGAAATACACGGCCGTTCACATGTGCATGGATCGCGCGGGCAAATACCTGCGCTTCGACGTCGCGGCCCAACGAGACGTAGTCTTCGGGCGATTGCGCGTGCGTAACACGGATCGTGTCCTGCTCGATGATCGGGCCTTCGTCAAGATCGGCGGTCACATAATGCGAGGTCGCGCCAATCAGTTTGACGCCCTTCTCAAAGGCTTGCTTGTAGGGGTTCGCCCCCTTGAACGATGGGAGGAAGGAATGGTGGATATTAATTATCCGCCCCGACATTTTCCTGCACATCGCGTCCGAAAGAATTTGCATGTACCGCGCCAAAACGATCAGTTCGGCGCCGCTTTCAGCGACGACCTGCATGATCCGGGCTTCGGCTTCGGGTTTGTTTTCCTTTGTCACCTTGATGCAGTGAAACGGGATGTCATGGTTCGCCACGACCTTCTGGTAATCCATGTGGTTCGACACGACGGCGACAATGTCGATTGGCAGTGCCCCAATTCTCCACCGATAGAGCAGATCGTTCAGACAATGGCCAAAGCGCGAGACCATGATCACGACCTTGCGCTTGAATGCCTCGTCGAAAAAAAATTCGGCGTCCATTCCGAACTCATCGCGAATTGGTGCAAAGTCTGCGGTTAGGTCGGCCAACGTCCGGTCCTTCTCGGAACGGAAACTCACCCGCATAAAGAAATTGTCCGTTTCAGCGTCGTCAAATTGTGCGCTGTCGGTAATGTTGCAGCCCTGCTCGGCCAAAAAGGTCGAGATCGAGGCCACGATTCCCCGGCGGCTTGGGCATTTCACGCGAAGGGCAAACTTGGTCATATTCACTTTCCGGCCTGACGGCTCTTACAGGTCATTTCTTGTTTGGTCATACCGAAGACAGCGCGACAGGGGCGTCTGTCTCGGCGGATTGCTTTGCAGTTTCGGTCTTTTACTTTTGTGAGGGCCGCATTTGGGTTGCCCTCGTTTCAAAGATTGATCGTGCGTCCCTCGGCTGCGCTTTGGCGCGCGGCGTCAAGAACTTTGAGTGTCCGTGCGCCTTCTTCTGCGCTTACTGGTGGGCAAGTGCCCTGAGCGACCGACCTGGCGAAGGCTGAATAATAGTCGTGGTAACGCCCTTGTTCCGACGGAATTTTGGCGGCGCCACCGGCCGTAAAAAGAGTGCCCCAATGGCTTTCGGGCTCGAACCCCCAGCCATCGGGGTCTTGGATGGGGCGCTTTCCGGCAAGAATCTGTTGTGCCTGCACGTCGGTGGAATGGCTGAGATAGGCGCCTTTGTCTCCATAGGCCCGCAGTTCGCGCAAGGAAATACGGTTCAGCTTTGAGGCCGAAACCTCGGACATCCGCCCGTTTTCGTGGCCCAACGTGATGAAGAAACTGGCATCGGTTCGTCCCTCGGGCAAGTCAACCCAGTCAATATGACCCGTCACGGATGTGACCGGCCCATTCAGATAAAACATCTGATCGACAAGGTGTGAACCCAGGTCACGCAAAAGCCCACCGCCCGGCCCAGCCTCCAATGTTGCGGGATCATCGAAATCCATACGGTTGTGGATCCGCCAGACAGTGCCCAGACGATCCCCAGCAATGACCTTCTTCAGCGTCTGAATGTCCGCATCGTGCCGACGGTTCTGAAAGACCGACAGCGTGACGCCCCTTGCTTTGGCTGCGGAGTCCAGGTCCATCGCGCCATCGAAATCCGGTGCGAACGGTTTATCGGCCACGACATGCAAGCCCGCCGCCACCGCTTCCAGGACAAGGTCGCGGCGCGTCTGCGGAGGTGTCGTGATCGTCACCGCATCGCACCCCCCCGCCTCGATCATGGCGGTCAGGCTGGGAAAGATGGGAACGTCTGGCCAATCCCCTTGCGCCTTGGCCACGGTCGACGGAGCACGGGCGACGATGCCGGCCAGTTCGCAGCCCTCAGCGGCAGCGATAAAGGGCGTGTGGAAATGCTGTCCACCCGTGCCGTATCCGACGACCCCGATCCGCATCATCAGCCGTTGACCTTTTTAAGGAAGGCATCGAACTCGTCATCCTTGATAGCGACAGAGTGGCTCGCCTCGGGATAGCCACCGGCGTCGACATCCGCCTTGTATTCCTTGAAGGCGGCAATGCGTTCGTTCTGCAAGCGCTCCAACTCTGGTGCCAAGTTGCGATAGACCTTGCCGTGGCGCGGCTTGTGGTTCTTGCCATAGCCGCAGACATCCTCGGTAAACAAATATTGCGCGTCTGCGTGTTCGCCCGCGCCCATGCCCAGCATGATGAGCGAGGAATTTTCTGTCAGATACTTGGCGACGCGGTCCGGAACAACTTCCAGTTCGGCGGCGAAGACCCCGATTTCTTCCATCTTCCTGGTGTGCGCCCAAAGCTGCGCCGCCTCATCCGCGGTCTTGCCAACAGCGCGCCAGCCGGTCCAGGTGATATAGGACGGCACAAGACCGATATGCCCAACCACCGCAAGGTGATTGTCAGTCAACGCTTTTTGGATGTCGTATGAAGCATTGCAATAGAATGCGTCTCCGCCGATTGACGAGAATTGGAATGCAGTCCGCAAATAATCCTCGGCAGTTGTCAGGAACACGCCGTTCAGACTGCCCCAGCCGCCATACGGCAGGCCGACCTGCACAAAGCAATCGCCCGCCGCTTCGCGCATCTCTTGGTTCCAGAAGCGGCCTTCGATTGACAGCATGTGAATCCCGGCAGCAGCCGCGGCAGCCGCCTCATCCAATGTGGACACATACAACATCGAGATTTTTTCGCCGCGCTTTTTCATTGCGCGAATGTCAGAGACGAGGGGGCGATTGTGGTACATGGGAATTCCTTTGGTTTCAGGCAGCTTTGAGCAGCCGCTTCAGGCTTTGTGACGGGTCGGAAAGGGCGGCAGTATTCGCCGGTCCTCCACGTTCGATAAGTTCTTCCAGAACGCGAATACCCTTGGCGATGGCGTGGCCGGCGTCGACGCCTGCGGCGGCTTGCAGCGACCTCGCGTCAGGATCAATCGACGTTACACCTTGTCCCAATCTGAGGTCGATCCTGGCTTGCGCGCAGGCCTCTTCCGGACGGATTGGCCTAACGGCCTCTTGCCCGGCCTTGGACAGGGGAGGACGCCCGCAAGGCAAGCTGTCCTCGGCCCCGAGCAGCGTTACCGGGCCGTCATACCCCTGTTCACGAAGGGCAAAGGCCGCGCGAACGCCGCCTTCCCCTGCCCCGATGATAACCATGCCCGCCATCGCCATCGTCTACACCGCGAACGCCGCGCGGAACGCTTCCAGCGCTGCGTCGGAGTCCGCTTTCGCATAGGCTTCCATTCCGACCGGGCCGTCATAGCCCATGTCGACAAGCGCCTTGGCGATCATAGGCCAGTTCATCTCCCCGGTGCCCGGCTCGCAACGGCCGGGATTGTCCGCAACCTGGATTTCGCCGACCCAGGGCAAGCAGGCTTCGGCCCAGCGGATCACGTCGCCTTCACCGATCTGCGTATGATAGAGGTCAAGATTGATGCGCAGTTGAGGCCGGTTGACTGTCGAAACAAGGTTCAAAACATCGGCGGTGCTGTTGAAAGGGCAGCCCGGATGTTCGCGCAGGTTGAGATTTTCAAGGGTGAAAATTACCCCTTCTTCCTCGGCAAGATCGCAGATGCGGTGCAGCGTGTCGCGGGCCCGCAGCCACATACCCGGTGCCACGTGGGCAAGCTGCTGCAGCGGCAGACCAAGATCGCCGAGCCCTGTTCCGTGCAGGTTCAGCTGATCCACGCCAAGACGCTTGCCGACCTGGGCGGTCTCGCGTGCAGATTTCAACAGCAAATTCGCCCCGTCGGGATCGGCAAGGCGACCTTCCAGATAGCCGTTCATGATGGTGAAGTTGGCCCCGGTTGCCTCAAGTGCATCCAGATCCCACGCCGGCCAGTTCCACAGACCTACGCCAAAACCCATTTCCTTCAGACGAGCGGCGCGCCAATAGATGGGCTTGTCCAGCCAAAGCATCTCGGCGCAGGCAGCGAGTTGAAAGCCCATCTTCAGATTTCCACGAAAACCCGGCCACCGTCCACCTTGGTGGGATAGGTGTGCAGGTTTTCACAGGCCGGAGGCGTTTCGACCTCACCGTTCGTGCAATCGAAAATCGATGAATGCTTCGGGCATTCGATGGTGGCTTCGACCACCAGACCATCCGCGAGGTGCACTTCCTCGTGCGTGCACAGCCCGTCGGAACAATAGTAGTTGTCCTGATGGTCGCGCACGATGATGAATGTGCGATTACCGTGATCAAAGCGGATCACATCCTCTTCTTCGATGTCATCCGTTGCGCAGGCGTCTACCCAATTTGCCATGTGGGTCTCCTTAGATGTCTTGTGGTTTGTAGTCCGCTGCCCGGTCAGGCATCACGGATTGCAGTAAGGTCACGGATTTCTCCAACCCTTCGAGCGAGTTCAGCAAAACGTCCTCGTGCTCGATCGACAGCCAGCCGTCATAGCCACCCATCTTGAGGCGGTAACAAAACTGACGCCACCATTCCTCGCCATGGCCAAAACCCAGCGTGACATAGGACCAGCTACGCGCTGGGATATCGATGAGAGAGCCGTTCTCCAGCAGGCTTGTGGTGGCCTGCACAGGCGCATTCAACATCGTGTCTTTGGCATGAACGTGATAGATCGCCTCGCCAAGCGTCTCGGCGGCAATCAGCGGGTCTGCCCCCATCCAGAAAAGATGCGAGGGGTCGAGGTTTGCCCCAACCACGGGCCCGACCGCCTCGCGCAGTTTCCACAGGGAGGGAACATTGTAGACACACTGGTTGCCGTGCAATTCCAGCGCGATCTTCTCGACGCCGTTTTCCTTGGCGAGGGCAACGATATCGTCCCAGAAGGGAATGAGTTTTTCTTCCCACTGATAGCGCAGGATTTCCTGCGTTTCCGGCGGCCAAGAGGCAACGATCCAGTTCGGCATTACGTCGTTTGCGCTTCCTGCAGGAAGACCCGACATGGTGCACACGGTCTTGATACCCATCTCGCCTGCAAGGCGGATCGTTTTTTTCAGGTCTTCGCCCTGTTTGGGGTCGGTCGGATGCAGCGGGTTGCCGTTGGCATTAAAAGAGATGATCTCAAGCCCGCGATCATCGAATTCCGTTTGAAAGGCCTTCTGCGCGGCGGCATTGCCCAAAAGATCGCCCATCCTGCAATGCGGTGCAGTGGACCAGCCGCAGGTGTTGACCTCAATGCCGGAAACGCCCATGCGCTGCGCGTTGTCCATCATGTCCTTGAACGACATGCCACCCAGGCTGTCGGAGACGAAACCCAGCTTCATGCGTAGAACTCCGGTTTCGCGGCCATCTCGATCGCCTGCTTGTTGCCATTCTTCAGGGCTTTCACACCCGCTTCCGCGACCGCCGCCGCACAGTATCCGTCCCAGCAATCCGACGCTGTCACGGGGAAGACACCCGTCTCGACGAACCGCAGGAAATCCCGATTCTGGCGCACATAGGCCTCGTGATACCGCCCGCGCCAGTCCGCGTCATAACGCGTCGACGACGCCAGCCGACGGTCGGTGCGCGTATAGGCGACGTTGTTCATCGCCACGCTGCCCGCCTCTCCGACCAGTTCGGCGCGCACGTCATAACCATAGGTGGCATTGTTGTTGATCTCGATCGTCACAAGCTGGCCGTCGGTGGTCTCAAGAACCATCACCACCGGCGCCACCCGCTCGTCCGAACGGCGCGGCTGATGGGCCGTGATCGTAGCATATTCCGTGCCCAAAACATGGCGCACCACGTCAAACTCATGCGGCGCCGAGTTGGTGATCGCCATCGCGCCGGTGAAATCCGCGGCAGGCGTTTCGACGTTCCGGTGAAAGTTGTGCATCATCAGCGCACGACCCAGCGCGCCCTCGTCCAGCGCCGCCTTCATCTCGACATAGGACTGGTCATAGCGGCGCATAAACCCCAGCATCACGTGACGCGCGCCCGAGGTGATCTCGGCCTCCATCACCGAAAGACACTCCTGCGGGTCCTGCGAGAGCGGCTTTTCACACAAAACCCGCTTGCCCGAGGCAATACAGGCCTTGGACAAAGGCGCATGGGTAAAATCGGGGCTTGCGATGATCACCGCATCCACGTCATCGCGCCCAATCACGGCCTCCGGGTTGCTCGCGACATCCGCCGCCCCCAGCGCATCGGCGACCGAGCGCGCGCGGCCCTCGTCCATGTCGCACACCACCTGCAACACGGCCCCCGGCATGTCTTCAGCCACGATGCGGGCATGATCCGCCCCCATCAGCCCAGCGCCAATCACGGCAATTCTCACAGTCACGGTCGTCTCCAGTAAATCCGGGGGACACTGCCCCCTTGGCCAATAATCAGTGCGCAGGCGCCGGAGGATGCCCGTCGTGGGTCTCCATGTACCCCTCGATGCTGGCCTCCAGATCGGCCATCGACTCGCCCCCTGCCATCAGGTCGGCGATCTCCTCGCGGGTCTTGTCGCCTTTGCGGAAGTCGGCGGCGATGGCACCCCGGATCAAAACCGCGAAGTGATCGCCTACGGCCATAGCGTGCATGACCTGATGGGTAATGAATATCACCGCCAGCCCGCGCCGCTTGGCCTCGTTCACGATGCGCAGAACGTGGGCCGCCTGCTTGACGCCAAGCGCGGCAGTCGGTTCATCCAGGATCAACACGCGCGCGCCGAAATAGACCGCGCGGGCAATGGCAAGCGACTGCCGCTCACCACCGGACAGACCGCCGACCAGGCGGTCGCCGTCGGTGATCCGGGTGATCCCGAACTTCTGAACCTGTTCGACCGCAATCGCATTCGCCTTGGCCCGGTCAAACACCTTGAACGGCCCCCACCCCTTGGTCGGCTCGACTCCGGCGAAAAAGTTCCGCCCGATCGACATCAAGGGATAAGTCCCGCCAAACTGGTGCACCGTGGCAATCCCCATCTCCTGGGCATCCTTGGGCCGGGCGAAGCTGACCGGCTTGCCGTCCATCAGCATCTCGCCCCGCGTCGGCTGATGCACACCCGACAGCGTCTTGATCAGCGTCGACTTGCCCGCGCCGTTGTCACCAAGCAGGCAAAGAACCTCGCCCTCGTTCACCTTCAGGCTGATCTCGTGCAGCACGTCGATCGGCCCAAAGCTCTTGTCGACGGCGCGCATTTCCAGAACAGGAGTTTTCTCAGACATCTGTCAGTCCCTCACTTTTTCTTTGTCGACGCAGAGGTCGCGATGTTTCGGAAGGTGTCGTTCATCAGAACCGCCACCAAAAGCAGAACCCCGATGAACAAGAGGTTCAGGTCCTTGTCGAAGGTCGTAAAGTTGATCCCCTGGAACACGATCCCAAAGGTCAGCGTTCCAAAGACCGTGCCGGTCACCGTCCCGAACCCTCCGGTCAACAGGACGCCGCCGACCACGACGCAGATGATCGTGTTAAAGATCATGCCGAACTGGGTGGTCGTACTGGCCGTGTTCGCCAGAACCGCCTCGGTCATGCCGACAAGGGCGGCAGACATGGCCGACAGCATGAACAGCGCGATCTTCAAACGGTTGGTCGGGATGCCCGCGTTCCGGGCACTTTCCTGGTCACCGCCCATGGCAAAAATCCAGTTCCCCCAGGGCGAGATGTGCAGAATGTAAAAACAGACAACCGCAAAGACGAGCCAGATAAAGAACGAGCTTTGCAGGCTGCGGAAGATCGTGATCGCACCGTCGCCCTCGCCCAGGATCAGCGAATGGTAATCGCCCATCAGGAACTCGGACACCGGGCCAACGTCCTGAAGACTGTGCTGGGTGGTCCCGGCAAGTTGCTTCGAGATATAGGCGTTCAGCCCGGCAATCACGAACAGCGTCGCAAGCGTCACGATCAGCGATGGCACGTTCGTTCGCGTCACGATCATCCCGTTTATGTATCCGATGGCCCCGGCCACGGTCAGGCTCATAAAGCAGGCCAGCCAGATGTTAAGACCGTAAAGCTCGACCCCCATGGCAAGCACGATGCCGCCCGCGGGGATCAGCGCGCCCACCGAGATGTCCAGTTCGCCCGCGATCATCAGGAACCCGATCGGGATCGCGATAATGCCCACCTTGGACGCAAAGTTCAGCCAGGTCGAAGACCCCAGCGCGGTCAGAAAATTCTTTTCCCAGCCGAACCAGGCAAAGAACAGAAAGATCAGGATGAACCCGGCGGCGGCGCCAGCTTCCGGCCTTCTGAAAAGGCTCAGGATCGAAAAGCCGCCTCCGGACGGGGCGCTTTCGTTTGTCTGTGTCGTATCTGCCATGTCGGTCATCTCCGGGCGGGCCGTTTAATAATTCATCGCCGCGATCAGCGGCAGGTAAGCTCCCGGCCTGGATCGGCCGGGAGCCTGATTGGCTTAGCGTGCGCCAAGTGCCGCGCCTGCGACAACAGCTTCAACGTTCGACGCATCGACGATGGCCGGGCCGGTCAGGACCGGATCGGTCGAAATCTCGGTGCCGAACTTCAGGTGCGCAAACAGCATCGACGTGGCCAGGAAACCCTGCAGGTAGGGCTGCTGGTCGATGGCCATGGTCTGGGTGCCTGCAGCAATTCGATCCAGAGAGGCGGGACTGAAGTCGAACGCACCGGTCAACAATTGCACGCCGGTCTGCTCAACCGCATTGACGGCAGCGGCAGCTCCGAAGTCAGCGCAAGAAATGATGGCGTCGATGGAAGCATCCCCGATCAGCTCGGCCTTGAATGCCTCTGCTGTGCCGGTGACGTCACCGTCAAGGTTCGGTGGGGTATTCAGAACGGTCACTTTAGCGCCGGCGGCGGTGGCCCCATCTGTCACGCCCCTGCAACGTTCTTCCAGGTTGATCGCACCCGGCACCTGAATGTGGCAAACAATGTGCTTGGCGCCCTTTTCGACCAGGTACTTGCCGCCGCCAACGCCGGCTGCGTATTCATCCGAACCGAAGTAGTTGATGGCGTTGATGTCGGCTTTGACCGGAAGACCCGAGTTGTACTGCATGATCTTGATGCCATTTTCGGCGGCCGACTGTAGCGCTGGAATCTGCGCATCGGGAACCCAGACCGGAATCGCGATGCCGTCAACGCCTTGTGCGACCGCCTGGTTGATCAGCGTCACCAGGTCGGGGCCAAAGTTTTCATAGTTCTGCGTGCGCAGGTACTGGACCGATCCGCCATTGGCTTCGACCATGTGGGTCGCGTCGTCCACGCCCTTTTTGATCTTGTCCATGAAGGCATCTTCGATCGAGCCGGCAATCACGGCGATGTCCTGGGCCATGGCCCCGGTGGACATCAGCGCGGCCGTCGCGGCGACTGCAAGCGTTTTGGTAAGTTTCATGTCGATTTTCCTCCCTTTTCAAAGTACCGCCCAACGGACGGTCGACATTCTGTTCGGACCCATTCAGGTCCCCTCCTTCGTGCCGCGCGAACCGACGCGCAGCGAAACTCACGCGGCGCCCTGGGCCTTCGCCTTCATCCGCTCTTTTTTCTGACGGAACCGCGCCTTCATCTGCTCGTCGGCCTCTTTCGAGCCGTCGTGCCAAGTGCCAAACCACTTATCGAGCGGAACCAGGCCTTCGCCGCCGTAGTTCACCTCGAAGTATTTGTGATGCAGGTAATGCGCGTAAGCATGGCTATCGAGCGCCTTCGCACCTGCCTCGCCATCCAATTCCAGTTTCTCGAAACCGATATGGCCGTTGACTGCGCCGAAGGCAGTCGAATTCATCTGAAACAGCGCCACGATCGGGTTTGACGGTAGCAAAAGGTGCCACAAAATCTCGGCGTGGAACAACGTCGCCTCGACCCAATGCATCGACATCGAAGACCAAGGACTTGGGTTGATCGAGTTGTGATGCACGGAATGAATCCACTTGTAGAGCAAGGGCGTGTGAATGGCCCGGTGGATAAAAAAGAAGTGCACTTCATGGATTGCCGGTACCAGAAGCGTCAGAACCGCAAGCCAGATCCAGTTATCTTGCCAATCAAGCCAAGCGAACGCGTGAATGCCGTTAGCAAAGCACCACAGGAACAACACCTGGATAGCCGTCCAGATCGGTATGGCGACGAAGAAACTGCGCAAGAAGTTGTCGAGATTCTGAGACTTGAACCAAAACACGTCAGATGGGTTCTCAGAAGGGAATTTTGCGTTGTATTTGAACCGCGTACCCTGCTTGCGTTTGACATAATAGAACAGTTCAATTGAGCCATACATCAAGAAGATGCCGCCAGCGTTGACCGCAAAAAGGATCAAGGCCCAGGACAGGGAAAATGATTTGAACGCGTCGATGTTCGGCAGGATCAGCAAGAACCAATAGGCCAGAGTCACGACCATGTGAAACGCGTTCCATGGCCAGAAATAGTCCAATATGAAGTGCTTCATCTCCTGCCATCTGCCTTCCCAGAAGGGTGCAATGCTCAGAGGCTTGTTGGGAGACCAGTTGCCGCGTTTGTCGCGGGTTCCAAATTTTAGGTCGTCCATGATTTGCCCCTTCCAGCTACGATGTCCGCTCACGCGGTCATGGTTTTCAGCTCAGAAAGCCTTGACAGTTTGATATGGATCAAATCAAGTCTACTTGAAACGAAGTAGCATTTTCGTCTCAAAATAGTTCATGAGGCGTGAATTCTGAAACGAAATGAGATGGCCCGATGCCTCATAAACGCCCTACGATCCCCGACCTCGCATCAGCGGCAGGCGTATCTGTCTCAACCGTGAACCGCGTACTGAATTCGCCAGAATCAGTCCGCCGCCCGACGCTGGAGCGGGTCAAGAATGCCGCCGAAGAGATCGGATTTTACGGCCTTGGCACAATTCAGCATTCTGTTCGGGCTACGCGCGAAAAGCACAAGCTTGGCATTTTACTGCAGCAAAAAGGCCGCCGGTTTTATGGCAATCTCGGAGAAGCAATGTCACGCGAGGCGGCAGCCAGAAGTGATGCATCGATTGATCTGACGTTGGAGTACCTGGACGATCTATCGCCTGAGCGCGTGGCTGAAGGACTGACTAATCTCGGGGAACGATGCGAAGCGATTGCGGTTGTCGCGGCTCAACATCCGCTGGTGGCAGACGCCATAGATACGGTGATGCAAAATGGTGTCCCAGTCGCGGCATTGATTGCGCCGCTCTCGGCCAAAGGAAATGTCAGCTATGTGGGACTGGATAACTGGAAGGTCGGAAGAACCGCGGCATGGGCCTTTGGCAACATTGTCCGGCAACCGGGAGAAATAGGCATCCTGCTGGGCAACCATCGCTATCGAAACCAGGAAATGAACGAAAGCGGCTTTCGGTCCTATTTTCGCGAACACAACGCCGCCTTCACGCTGCTTGAACCTTTGGCGACCTACGAGTCTGCCGCCGCCGCGCGCGAACTGGTGGAAAAACTATTGAAAGACCATCCCGATCTTTGCGGTCTATTCATATCTGGCGGCGGCATCACAGGTGCACTTGCCGCGCTGCGCGAGACGCCTAAACGCCAGGACTTTGTCGCTGTCGGCTATGAGTTGTTCGATGAAACCCGCGCCGCCCTTATCGACGGAACGCTGAAAATGGTGATTTCGCACCCGATGGAGACTTTTGCCAACGAGACGATCACAGCCTTGATCAAAGCCAAGAAGGCTGGTGCCGATGCCGGCGCGCAACGGGTCGCCTTGGGTTTCGATATTTACACCTCTGAGAACGTTTGAGACGGCTCAGATGACGGGAAGGCCGCCGTCGATTGAACAGCGCCTGCGGAGTAGTCATGGAAACCGACAACCCGCCCTTCCTTAGGTCTGTCCGGCTATCCAGTTGACCTTTCGGTGATTGCACCGGGCAGTAGCGAAATGCCCAGGATGGACAAGAACGCAGAACAGGTCTTGGATACCGCACGGAACGCCCAAATCTTGGCAGCGCCAATGGAGACACGCCCCATGCCGATACCTTACCCAAATCCTGCAGCCGAACAGTTGCGCGCGCTGTTGGCCAAGGGAGACATCGTGACAATGCCCTGCTGTTTCGACGGCATGTCGGCAAAACTGATTGAGCAGGCTGGATTCGATCTGACCTTTCTATCCGGCTTTGCGGCCTCTGCGTCACGTTTGGGGGCTCCGGATACAGGGCTGATGAGTTATGGCGAAGTCCTTGATCAGGCGCGCAATGCCATGCATGCGATCTCTATTCCGATGATTGCGGATGGCGACACCGGCTATGGCAACCCGATGAATGTAATGCGTACGGTAAAAGGTTTCGCGCGAGCAGGTTGTGCGGGCGCAATGATCGAAGATCAGATGGCACCGAAACGCTGCGGGCATACCGAGGGCAAGCGCGTGGTCGATCGATCAGAGGCTATTGAGAGGATGCACGCCGCGATAGAAGCACGCGCCAGCGACGACATCGTCATCATCGCCCGAACGGATGCCCGCCGGCAACATGGTCTTGATGAGGCTCTTGCCCGCGCCGAAGCTTTCGCCGCCATGGGTGCCGAAATCCTTTTCGTCGAAGAGCCTTATTCGATTGAGGAGATGAGAACGATCTGCGCTTTGAGTGATGCTCACCACATGGCCAATATGCTTGAGGGCGGCAGTACACCCATTTTGCCGCCAGAGCAGCTTGCTGATTTGGGGTTTGCAATTGCCGCCTATCCGGTGACGCTTTTGTCGGCAGCCATGAAAGCGATGACCGACGTTCTGCAAAACCTGGCACAGGGCCGGCCAAACGACGACCACCTTCTCGAATTCAGCGAATTGCGAAAGCAGGTCGGCTTTGATGAATACCATGCCAAGGCGAACCAAATGGGTGTTCGCACGCGATAGTCAGTCCCCGATCATTGGGATCACAGATCAGGGAAACCGGTGTCCAAACCTTGTTAAAGCACGACCGTTGCGGCATGTCAGGACCACCCCCTGCCCGCCATCGCAACCAGAGTTGCGTGCCTAGGCTTCCTTGACCGCCTCCATCACCATGAAAGTTGACGTTTGCGCAACGTGCGGCAGCCGCGCAACCGTTTCACCCAGGGCTTTGCGATAGGCGGCCATGTCTCGTGCGCGCACCTTCAACAGATAGTCGAAGCCTCCGGCGATCATATGGCATTCTTCGATTTCCCGCACCGCGCCAGCCGCCGAATTGAAAGCATCAAGCGCCTCGGTCGTTGTCTTGTCTAATGTTACCTGGACGAACGCGACCTGTGTCAAACCAAGCTTGGTCGTGTTCAACCGCGCGGTATAGCCTTCGATATACCCGTCACGCTCAAGACGGCGCACACGGGTCAAGACCGGAGATTTGGACAGGCCGACCTTCTTGCCAAGTACGGCCATGGAGATACGAGAAGATTTCTGAAGCTCGGCGAGGATCTTCAAGTCAATTCGGTCCAATTGAACTGCTTCTTCCATATTGGGGCTCCATTTGCACTGAAATTGTGAAGAACTACAATCTAGTTGCCTCGCATATACAGATTATTCAGACCACGGAAAATCCAAATCCAATATAACATAAAGCCATGCCGCAATTGCCGCGTTGTGAGGACTCCATGACACAAGATGCCCGTACAGCTATGCGCGCGACCACCCTCGCCGATGAACATACCCTGATCGAAACCCTTGCCGCTGCAACCGGCCTTGACGACACCGACCGTTCCCGGATTGCCGACACGGCGGCCGGTTTCGTACGCGCTGTCCGGGGTTCGGGCCAGGTCGGTATCATGGAACGGTTCCTGGCTGAATACGGGCTTTCCACCAAGGAAGGTGTGGCCCTGATGTGCCTTGCAGAAGCAATGCTTCGCGTTCCGGACACCACCACGGTGGACGAGTTAATAAAGGACAAGATCACCCCGCATGACTGGTCGGGACATTTGGGCGAGGCGGGTTCGATTCTTGTTAACGCCTCGACTTGGGGGCTGATGCTGACCGGACGCGTTATCAACGACGATGGCACCGGCCTGGCGGGGACATTGCACAGTCTGGTGCGCCGGTTGGGTGAACCCGTGGTCCGCAAGGCGGTGGGTCAGGCGATGACCGAAATGGGCAACCAGTTCGTTCTGGGCCGAACCATTGGTGAGGCGCTGAAACGCGGCCAGTCCATGGTATCCAGGGGCTTTAGCTATTCTTACGACATGCTGGGCGAAGCGGCTCGGACCGATGCTGACGCCCTGCGGTACCATGCTGCCTATGCCCGCGCCATCACTGCCATAGCGGCCGAAGCCAACGCTGCGGATATCCGCGACAACCCGGGCATATCGGTGAAACTTTCGGCGCTTCACCCGCGCTATGAAGTCGGTCAGCGCGAGACGATGCTGCCCGAGTTATCGGCCCGTCTGCTAGAGTTGGCCCAGGCCGCCAAAAAAGCCGGTATTGGGTTCAACATCGATGCCGAAGAAGCTGACAGGCTGGATCTGTCGCTGGACGTGATCGAAACGGTACTGTCCGATGGATCGCTGGCCGGGTGGGACGGCTTTGGCGTTGTGGTTCAGGCCTATGGCCGCCGTGCTGCCAATGTGCTCGACTGGCTCTATGCCTTGGCCGAACGGCTTGATCGCAAGATCATGGTGCGGCTGGTAAAGGGCGCCTACTGGGACATGGAAATCAAACGCGCCCAGGTCATGGGTTTGAAAAGCTTTCCGGTTTTCACCCGCAAATCCCATACCGATGTCAGTTATCTTGCCTGTGCACGCAAGCTTCTTGGCATGCGCGCGCGCATCTATCCGCAATTCGCGACCCACAACGCCCATTCTGCGGCCGCCGTGCTGGACATGGCTGGCAAGGACACGTCTGGGTTCGAGTTTCAACGGCTGCATGGCATGGGTGAGGCCCTGCATGACGTGGTCAAGACCCGGGCGGGGACCCGATGCCGAATATACGCGCCGGTTGGGGCACATGAAGATCTTTTGGCCTATCTTGTGCGCCGGCTTCTGGAAAACGGAGCGAATGGATCCTTTGTGCACCAGATCGTCGATTTATCTGTTTCTGCCGAAACCATTGCCCGCGATCCAATCGAGATGTCTCGGAAAACCGGATTCGCCCCCAACCCCGTCATTCAGAGTCCGGAAGCCCTTTATACGCCCCGCAAAAACAGCCGGGGGTGGGATCTGACCGACCTGAGCGATCTTGCCAGAATAGAAACCGGCCGTGCCGCGTTTGCTCCGCCATTTACATGGCGGGCCGAACCGCTGACACCGGCGGCCGCGCCGGGCAGCAATGTCGAACCGGAATTGACCGTCACCAACCCGGCCAATCCCGCAGAAATCGTCGGTCAGGTGAGCGAAGCCAACGCGGGCATCGCCAGCGACGCCATCGCCGCCGCCGCAAAGGCACAGCCCGGATGGGCCGCGCTGAGGCCCCCTGACCGTGCCGGCATGCTGCGCAAGGTGGCCGATCTCTACGAGGCCAATACCTTTGAGTTTCTTGCGCTCGCGACGCGAGAGGCGGGTAAGACCCTGCTCGATGGTGTGGCCGAAATCCGCGAAGCAGTGGATTTTCTGCGTTACTATGCCGACCAAGCCGAAAACGGACCGGACCACCCCGCCAGGGGGGTAATCGTCTGTATTTCGCCCTGGAATTTCCCACTGGCCATTTTTACAGGCCAGATTGCGGCCGCCCTGGCCGTCGGCAACGCCGTCATCGCCAAGCCCGCGGAACAAACGCCGCTGATTGCCTTTCGTGCGGTCCAGATCATGCGCCAGGCGGGCATTCCCGACGCGGTCATTCAGCTTTTGCCAGGTGATGGCGCAAAAGTGGGCGGACCGCTTACCGCCGATCCGCGCATTGCTGGCGTCTGCTTCACCGGCTCGACCGAGGTCGCAAAGGTCATTGATCGGCAATTGGCGCGGACCGCGCCCAATGCACTGCTGATCGCAGAAACCGGTGGGCTGAACGCGATGATCGTCGATTCCACGGCTTTGCTCGAACAAGCCGTGCGCGATATCATCCGCGCTGCTTTCCAAAGCGCAGGTCAGCGTTGTTCGGCCCTGCGGGTGCTCTACGTTCAAGAAGACGTCCGCGACGATCTGTTGACCATGTTGCGCGGCGCCATGGACGCGCTGGCAATCGGCGACCCTTGGCTATTGCCCACTGATGTCGGCCCGGTAATCGACGCGGAAGCCCATGGTCAGATCACTGACTATGTCAGCAGCGAAGCAAAAGCCGGGAGGCTGCTACACAGGCTGGACGCGCCAGAGAATGGGCTGTTCATTGCGCCTGCAGTGCTTGAAACCAAGGGCATTGAAGCATTGAAACGTGAGATTTTCGGTCCGGTTCTGCATGTGGCCAGCTTTGCGGCCGACCGCATCGATGCGGTGATCGATGCCATCAATGCAAAGGGCTATGGTCTGACGTTCGGACTTCACACCCGGATCGACCGACGGGTTCAGCGGGTGATTGATCGTATCCATATGGGTAATGTCTATGTGAACCGCGATCAGATTGGCGCCATTGTCGGCTCGCAACCTTTTGGCGGGCATGGATTGTCGGGCACCGGTCCAAAGGCTGGTGGGCCGCATTACCTGCCCCGTTTCCAAAAGCCGCCACATGCCTCCATTCAACCTTCCCAAATTGCCGATCCTGTGAACGCCGAAACCATGGCCCGTGCATGCCACGAATTGGACAATGAAAGTTGGGCCAAGGCACTCGATCGCATCGTCACACTGCGGTCAATGCTCCGAGGCCGGGCACCAGGCGCCTGCGCGGCCTCTGCCTCGTTGGAGTTCGGTTCCATAGACCTGCCGGGACCGACGGGCGAATCCAACCAATTCAGCCTGGGACCGCGCGGCACGGTTTTGTGTCTTGGCCCCCACGGCGATACCTTGCTGGCACAGGTGGTCCAGGCGCTGGCGGCGGGCAATGCGGTTCTTGCCATCGCCCCCGACGCCCGGAACGCGCTACGCGAATTGTTGCGAGACGGATCGCTGCCATTGACCGCCATCGACGGAACCTGCCCTGACGCGGCTCTCGCCGGTCTTGATATCGACCTTGTCGCCTTTGCAGGCAGCGAGGATCAACACGCCGTGTTGCGCAAAGTGCTGGCCGAACGACCCGGGCCAATCATTCCGCTGGTTCGCACTATGATTGATCCCATCGCCTATGCAACAGAGTGCACCGTATGTATCGACACCACATCCGCGGGCGGCAATGTCGGGCTTTTGTCAGAAGCCGTCGTTTGACCGGCGATGCCGTCCTGGTCCCCCAAACTGGGCCGCTACATTGGTCACTGTGGGGGATTTGCGATCGCACGAAAAATGGCATTCGGATGAGGAACGATTTGGGCCTTAGCGTAAGATTGAGCAGAAGCTTTGGTAAAAGAGCAAAGTGGCATTGGCCTGCCCGAACGTCTGTATCCGCAATGTGACGTGTTGCTGCTGGCGATAGCGGTTTGGGCAGGTGGGACGATCGCAAACCTGGCTTGGTTCGTTTCCCAAACCTTTCCTCGCAAGGTCGTCTGCAATTTGGTCGACCTGGCGGTCTTAACCGCCAGGCCATTGTGTTTAGCTCGCGCGTGCGCGGCGGGCGGGGAAATCGATATCGGTTTCCGCGACATGGTTCAGGTAGTTGGTAAAGATATTTGCCACGACATTGGCAACAGTCTCCACGATGTCGGCCTCGGACAATCCGGCCGCCCGCGCCGTGCTGATATCGTTGTCAGACAACATGCCACGCCGGTTGACGATCTCGGTCGCCAGCGACAAAATCGCCGCGGTGCGCGGGTCGGTGGAACGTCCGGCGAGATGGTCATCGATAACCTCGGACGAGACCTTCAATCCCGCAGAAATCGCCGCGTGAGCAGAGGCGCAGTAGTCACAGCTGTTCGTACCTGCGACGGTCAAAGCAATCGCTTCGCGTGTTCGGGCATCAAAGCCACCGCCAGCAAGGGTTTCGTTGAGACCGAGCAGCCCGGCAAGGGCGGCTGGCTGGTTGCCCGCGACCCGGTAGAGATTTGGCACCATGCCAACCTTTTTTCTGATGGCCTCGAAGAGAGTTGCGGTTTCGGGTGTCGCGTCGCCGTCAGCGACCTGGGAAAGACGTGCCATGGGGAGAGTCCTTTGTTTTAGGTTAGATCAGGCAGAAGCCAAACCGTCTTCGGGCTTGGAGAGGCCGATAACGGCAACGACAGCAGCGCCGTTGAGGATGTAGAAGGCGGCGTCGAGTCCGCTGAAGCCGAGCGCGAAGGGCAGGACGAGGAACAGCACCCCCACGCCCAGGTCGACAGCAAGATGCAGCCGATAGGGAAGCACACGGATGATGCCGAGATGATGGTCGGTGAACACCGTCAACGCCAAGGCGGCGACGCCGATGACTGGCGAAACAGCGAGAGCAAGCGGATGCGAGGCGCCGAGGCCGAGAAGGAACGGCAGGGCAATCAGCGCCAGGGCGACCGGATAGTCAAGCCAGGCGTGAATGGTCTTGGTAACGAAACGCATGGATTAGTCCTTTGTCAGAGTTTCGGGTGATACGCAAAATGCGTACCCCCGACATAGCCACAACAATCAGGACGATGAATTTCTGTTAGTTCGGATATTATGTCAGATCATCCGAAAAATAGGATGATCAGTCAGGTGGGTGCGTGCTGAGCCTCGGCCATCCGAAAGGCAGCGGGAGAGAGCCCGATCTCTTTCTTGAAGACACGGCTGAAGGCGGATTCCGAGGCATAGCCCGAAATTTCAGCCGTCTCGGCAACCGAAAGACCACGGGTACTCAGCGCTTCTCTCGCGATCTGCATCCGCCAGGATGTTGCATAGGCCATCGGTGTAACCCCGATCCGCGCCGCAAAGCGTTCTGCGAAACTTGTGCGCGACAGTCCCGCCTCGCGGGCCAGTTTCTCGACGGTCCAGTCTGCGGCGGGTATGCGATGAAACGCCGTCAACGCGCGTGCGATGTTGGGGTCGGCAAAGCCAGCAAGACTTCCGCCCGAGTCCGCCGACTGTTCGATATATGCGCGGATCGCCTGAGCGAAGATCGCTTCGGACATCTTGAGCGCGATGAGGTCGCCCCCCAGCCGCGCACCGCCAGCTTCGGCGCCGATAACGCGCAGAGTCGCCTCAAGCCACGGACCCAATTCGTTTCCATAGCCACGCAAATGGATCAAAGGCGGCAAGCGATCGAGCAAGATGTGCTTTGAGCCCTCTGCCAATGCGAAGTGCCCGCAGATCAACTGTGTGTCCTGGGGAGATTCCTCGCCGCCCCAAACCAGCGTCCCATGCCCGGGAAAGCCCGAGCGGGACAAGATGTCATCAAGCGGCAGGGCCTCTTCCGGTCCGGTGTGCCGACACAGAAGGACATGCGCGCGCCCATGCGGCACGATCACCAAATCGCCCTGCTTCAAATCGATCGTCTGCTCAGATCCATCAACGCTTATACGTGCTTCACCGCGATGTACGTAATGAAACCGAGTTACGTTCCGAAAGGCGGGCACGCGCACACCCCAGGGCTCGGTGAAGCTTGTGCGGAAATAAAGTGTCCCCTGAAGAGACAGGCGGGTGAGGATGTCGCTCAAGAGGTCCAACATGCCTAACCGATACACCGGGCAATCCCCATTCGTCCAGTCATCCGGACGATCTGACATAAAACCCGAACTTCACGGCATTCTGAAGACGGTGCTGCTGTGGCAATCGAATGACACGCTAACCCAAACTGGAGTTTCCCGATGAAGATCATACCTCTTACTCTCGCCGTCGCCGTATCGACCATAGGCTTTGCTGCCAACGCAGATCAGCCGATGAATGACCTCGAAATTGCGCATACGGCCTATACCGCCGGCGGACTTGACATTCGTTATGCGCACCTGGCGCTGGCCATCTCGGAGAATGATGCGGTGCGCGCGTTCGCCCAGACGATGATCCGCGACCATACTGCAGTGAATGACGCCGCTGGCGCGCTGATCGCCGAACTTGATGTGACGCCACAGGACAATGACCTCAGTCGCGCGCTGGTCGAAGGCGCGGCGGCGAAGCGGGACGAACTCGCCTCGCTGACCGGAGAGGCCTTTGACTGTGCCTATGCAATGAACGAACTGGGGTACCATCAGATTGTCAACAAGACGGTCGCCGAGACGTTCATACCCGCTGTCACGGTCGCGCCGCTGAAGTCGCTTCTGGAAGATGCGCTTGTCACCTTCCGCGCGCACGAAGCCCATGCTGAGCGCATGGTAGACGGTCTACAATGCGCGGGCTGACCTCTCTCTCCCGACGTCGTTTCGGTCAGGGCCTGGGCGCAAGCCTTGCCCTGGCCTCAGTTCCACACGTCGGCGCAGCGCATGACGGATCGCACGTCGTGACGGTGCGCATGTCCCGCTTCGCATTCGTCCCCGCCAAAATCGAGCTACGGCCAGGCGATACGGTGGTCTGGGTAAATGACGATCTGGTGCCCCATACCGCCACCGCGAACGATGAACACTGGGACACCGGCACGGTGGAAACCGATGGTTCCGCACGCATTACTTTCGCCACACCCGGCGACTTTGACTATTTTTGCGTCTTTCATCCCCACATGACGGGCACCATTTCGGTCCGTTCTGACAACGGCGGATGAATGGCTTTCGGCCGCCCTCACTCCCCCGTGGGCGGCCGGACCAATTCCCGAAAGGATATTTTCATGCCTGCTAAAATCACGCTCGTCAGCCATGTGCTTTGCCCCTACGTGCAGCGCATCGCCATCACCCTTGCAGAAAAGGACGTCGCGTTCGAGCGACGCACCGTCGACCTTTCAAGAAAGCCGGACTGGTTCTTGGCGATGTCGCCTCTCGGTCGCACGCCAGTCCTGAAGATCGATGATGTTGTTCTCTACGAATCGGTCGCAATTCTGGAATACCTTGAAGAGACACTCCCGAACCCGCTTCACCCTGAACATCCGGTCGATTGCGCGCGCCACCGCGCCTGGATTGGCTTTGGTTCGGAATGCCTGAATGACATCGCCGGTTTTTATTCCGCCCGTGACGACCAGACACTCGAGGCAAAGGCGGCCACTTTGCACGCCCGGTTCCGCGTAATGGAAGGTCAGTTGAGCAACGGGCTCTGGTTCGCAGGAGAGCGTTTCAGCCTTGTTGACGCGGTTTTCGCCCCGGTCTTCCGATACTTCGACACCTTCGATCAGATTGGCGATTTCGGCTGTTTCGGCGGCCTGACGAAGGTCCCTGAATGGAGGAGGAACCTGTCCGTCCGGGCATCAGTTCAAGACGCGGTGGGTGCTGATTATGCTCATCGATTAGAACTGTTCATTCAGCGAAAGGGCGGTGCATTGGCGTCGTGCGCGATACGCTCGGCAGGGGCACCCGCCGTGGGGGTCGCTTAGCGGCATGCATCCATCGGGACCAATTGTCATTTGACCCTTTTGAATTGATCTTGCCTTGGAGCGATCGGCATCTGTCAGGTGGCACCAAGGTACATATATGTTTGGGCGCAGCCAGTATTTCGCGCGCAGGGAAGCCCGCTTGTCGAGGTCTCAGTGCTTATTCCAGGGTTCTCTGTCAGCTTTTTATTGCGATAGCAGCCGACGACGACGCCAGTCATACCCGAGATAGGCCAGATACAGCACCCCGACTGGCAGCTTGTAGAACGTGGGAATGGGCCAGAGAAGAAACGCCCCCACGACGGTACATGCAACACGCCCGAGGACACCGATCCGCGTCTCGACAACCCCGGACATGGCCGCGCTCAAGGCGTGGATACCGATCAGGGCCGGGAAGAACACCGCCAGCATCGCCCACCAATCGCCGCTTAAAAGTGGCGTAAAGGCGAACAACAGTGGCACGACATATAGCCCCTTGCATAGCCGGAACGCCTCAAGCCCCGTCGCCATTGGCGGTGCCTTGGCAATGGCGGCGGCCACGAACGCTGGCAGACAGACGGGCGGTGTCACATTGCTGTCTTGCGAGACCCAGAAGATGATCATATGCGCCGACAAGAGCGAGGCGACGATCACCTCCTGCGACAACAACTGCGGACGCAGGGCGGCGCGCAGGTCAATTGGCAATCCGGCCAAAAGGCTGCGCGCCTCGGCAGGCGCCAGCCCCTCGGCAATCTTCGTCGCGATCTCGGGGTCCACAAGGCTCAGCATCATCACGACGGTCTCGGGCACTTCGCCCGAGGTCAGAACCGCCACAAGGTTCGATGTGGTGATCAGGTCGGCCAATGACGGCGCCGATATCGTCGCCAGAACGATGTAGGCCGCCGTCACCGGCAACCCCATACCAAGAACCAGCGATACGAGGGTAATCAAAAGCAGCATCACAATCAGGTTGCCGTTCGACCAGTCGATGATCATCAGCGAAAACGTCGGTCCGAACCCCGTGGTCCCCAAGACGCCCACCAGCAATCCAATGGAAATCAACAGGACCGCCGTTGGCGTCGCATTCTTCACCCCGTCGATCACAGCTTCAACGATCAGCTTCGGCCCCATCCGGCGCGGCGTTGCCCAGGAAAACACCACGGTCGAGATGATTGCCCCGGCGGCCGCATAGGTCGCCGTATAGCCCGAGACCAGTAGCGCAATCAGCACCACCACCGGTGCCAGCGTCAGACCGCCCCGCTTCAAAACTTCAAGAACCGGCGCCGCCTCATCATCTTCGAATTCGACCAATCCTTCTTTGATCGCTTCCATGCGGATGCGATAGATGACCGACATGAAATAAAGGATGGCCGGCAACAGGGCCATGGCGGCGATGGTCAGGTAAGATATCTGCGTATAGCTCGCCATTACGAACGCCCCTGCCCCCATGATTGGCGGCAACAGCGGCCCCCCGGTCGACGCGGCCGTCTCGACCGCGCCCGCAAAAGTCGCGCGATAGCCCGAGCGTTTCATCAGCGGGATCGTCACGACCCCCGTGGTCACGATATTGGCAACCGCCGCGCCCGAGATCGACCCCATCATGGCCGAGCCCAGCACCGCAACGATGCCCGCGCCGCCGATGGCGCGCCGCGCGATGGCGCGCGACAGGTCGATGATGAATTCGGATGCGCCCGACTTGACCAGGAAACTTCCGAACAGCACGAACATGAACACATAGGTCATTGAAATTTGCGCAATTCCACCGAACAGCCCCAGGTCTACGAAATAGGCCCGCGCGATCAGTTCCTCGACCGAGATGCCAGGGAAGCGAAACACCCCCGTGATATGCTTGCCCCAGAAGGCGGCGTAGCTCAGCGCAACGAGGATCAGGATCGGAATGATGATACCCATGGTCCGGCGCAGGAACTCAAGCGCCAAAAGGATTGCCCCAAGCGCCACGTACCAGTCCATGGTCGACATGCGTCCGCCGCGCTGCCAATAAGCATCCTCGCTGATCAGAAAGTAGGCCCCCGCGAAGAGGGCCCCCAGCCCAAGGACAAGGTCGACGCTCAACCACACCCGCCCTCGCACCATGTCCTTTTTCGCAGGGTACAAAAGTGCGCACATCATCCCGAAACAAGCGAAATGGATCGCCGCGAAACGAAGTTCGGATATCAACCCGACCGAGTTGTAATAAAGATGGATCGCCGCAGCCGTCAGCGCGACCCCCGCCACAAGCCAGCCGACAACACGCAAGGCGGCCGGCGCTTGGCCGGCCCCCTCGGTGCTGACAACCGTCTCCTCTTCGGCTGCAGTCTTGGTCGTCATCCCAGTACGGCCGATCACACGGGTTTCAGATGATCGGGCACGGTGACGCCGATCTCTTCATAGTACTTGATTGCACCGGGATGGAGCGGGATGGTGATGCCCTTCAGCGCGTTTTCGGGCTTCAGGTCTTTCAGCGAGCCATGAACGCTTTGCAGGAAAGGCGTGTTCTCATAGATCGTCTTGGTGATCTCGTAGACCACGTCATCCGGCACATGGGCGCCCGACACCAAAAGGTTCGGCTGCGCCACGGTCTGTACGTCCTCTGGCTGCCCCGGATAGGTGTTTGCCGGTATGGTGAACGGCCCCCAGACAGTACCTGTGGTCACCTTTTCAAGCTGCTCTTCGGTAAAGCCCAAAAGCTTGACCTTGCCCTCAAGGCTCGACATCGCCAAGGTCGCCGACGAGTTCGGAATGCCTGAGGTCAGGTTGATGCCGTCCAGATTTCCGTTGATCAGCGCCTCGGCGCGCTGGCGGAACCCCATGTAGCTTTCGTCAAAGAACCCTTCGCCTTTGGGTGCGCCAAGCTTCTGAATGAACAGGCGGTATTCAAGCAATCCGCCCGAATTCGTCGCGCCCAGAACCACCTTCTTGCCTTCAAGGTCAAGGATATCCCCGATGGTGCCTGTCGGGGCATTTTCGTTGTAGGTGATGAACTGGTTGGTGTTGAACATCAAAGCCGAAACGGCACGCAGATTCTCGCGCGGCTCGCCCTCGAAATTGCCAGTGCCGTGATAGCCGAAATCGGCCATCAGCGACTGGATAATCGCCATGTCGGCCCGCTTGTCGGTCAGGATGTTGACGTTGTCGAACGACCCCTGCGAGGTGATTGCGGACATGTTGATCTTGTCCTCGGGGCGCGTGCCAAGCTTCAGCTTGACCAGCGTGGCGACACCCACCCCAACCGGATAGAATGATCCACCCGTGCCTGCGGTGGAAATCAGGAAATCCCGCGTGTTTTGGGCGTGGCCTCCACCGGCCATACTCAGCGACAGGGCAACTGCCGCTATACTTTTGATAAGTTTCATTGTTTCTCCTCCCAATATGATGACGTCGGCTTAACCCGGCGCAACGTCTTTCCAGTCGGGCAAGGGTCTCTCCTCATACCCCTTGTCCCAATCCGCCGAGGTCTCGGCGGTCACGATTTCAACAGGCAATACGATCTCGCGGGGAACGTCCTGTCCCTTCAGGATTCGGTCCAGTGCTTGCATTCCCGCGCAGGCGATCTTCATCGCGTCGAAGGCCGAGGTGGCAAGAAGATCGCCGGATTTCAGCGCCGTGATCGCCTGCGGCATGGCGTTGACACTGACCACCGGCACCGATCGACCCGCCGCCTTCAACGCGTCGATGACACCGAGTGCCATGAAATCATTGGCCACAAGGACGCCGTCTAAATCCGTCCCTTCGATCAGCATGTCCGCCATCGCTCGCTCGGCGGGCTCGCGCTGGTAATAGCCAACCGCCTGCCCGACAAGGTCGATACCGGGCGCGGCGGCGATGGCGTCCAGGAACCCCTTGGTCCGCGGCCCGCTTGTTTCGGAATCCGGGTTGCCCTCGATGATTGCCACCCGCCCCGCATCGCCGATCCGCTCAAACAGGAACTCAGCGATGGCACGCGCCAGCGCATAGTTATCTGAAGTGACGAAACATGCCGGTGCCACCGCAGCCGACTGGCTGACAAAGGACACCACGGGGATCCCCGCTTCAACAAACTGCCACAGCGCCTCGTCGGTTTTGACCGGATGCGCGGGCGCCACCAAAAGCCCGTCAGGCTTTTCAGAAAGCGCTTTGCGTATCAGCGCACTTTGTTCTTCAGGATCGTCCGGAGTCTCGGGCCAGTAGGACACGACCTCATAGCCAAGTGCCTCTGCCACCCGCCGCACACCGATCCTCGCACCCTCGTATGCCGGGTTGGTGCCATTCTTTGAAATGCAGGCGACTTTCATGTCGGATACCCCCTGTCCGGTGGCACATGCCCCGGCTCTTGGCGACGACCATAGCGACTGGCCAAGGCCCCGAGAAAAACCGATTTTCAATGCAGCTATATGCAGGGCTTATGGCACGTCACCGAGATTGACACGGCCATTGGCGCGCCGTCTGGCTGGCACGGCGCGCCTGCTTCTTGCGGGGCAAAAGCGCCCTTTTCCGGCCGCCTCAGCGATCTGTTTTCAAGGCGCTCCCTTAGACGAACCCGCCGTTCGGTTGCACGATCTGGCCATGCACCCAGGACGCGCGCGGCGAGGCGAGGAATGCCACGACCTCGGCGATTTCGGGCGCGGTGCCGACCCGGTTGAACGGGCTGAGACCTGCCGAGCGCTGCAGTGCCGCCTCGTCCTTGCCTGCGCGGAACAGATCGGTGTCGACCGGCCCCGGCGCGACACCATTGACGCGAACATTTCGCCCGGCAAGCTCCTTGGCCATCGACCGCAGAAGGCTTTCGACCGCTGCCTTCGTGGCGGTATAGGGGCCCACGCCCGGGATGCCGAGCCGGACCATCGACGTCGTGATGCCGATAATCGTGCCCCCATCCGCCACGCGGCGTGCAGCCGCGTGCAGCATATTGAAGGCGCCGACGATGTTCACCTCGACAAGCTGCATGAACCTTTCATGCGGAAAATCCGCAATCGGCGCAGGAGGCACGTTGATACCCGCGTTGGCGACGACGCAATCAGGCGCCCGTCCGTGCGCCGCCTCGATATCGTCGAAGACCGCGGCAACGGCGGCTGCATCGCGAATGTCTACCTTATGAGTCGTGATCTTTGCGCCTTCGACCCCGGCCAGGTCCGGCGCGGAACTGGTATAAGTCGCGGCGACATCATAACCATCGCGCGCCAGCGCCTCGACAATCGCCGCGCCGATCCCGCGCGAGCCGCCGAACACCACTGCAAGTTTATCTGCCATGTCTCTCTTTCCTTTGAATTTCTCGCAACATCACCTCGATCAGGTCGAAATCGTCACGATCCTTGCTTCCGTCATTTCCTCGACCGCATAGTGCGGCCCCTCGCGCCCGAACCCACTGTCTTTTGAACCGCCGTAGGGCATCAGATCTACGCGTGAACTTGACGTCTCGTTGATGTGAACCCCGCCAACCTCCAGTCGACGCGCATAGGACATTGCGAGGTCGATACGGGCGGTGAATATCCCCGTGGCTAATCCGAAGGGGGTAGAGTTGACCCGCGCGATGGCCTCTTCAGTGGTATCGAAAGGCTCAAGACATAGGACCGGACCAAAAACCTCCTGACAGGATAGGTTCTGATCTTGCGGCACATCCACCAACAGCGTTGGCGGCACGACCGCACCGACCCTATCGCCACCAACCAGGCGGCGCGCGCCACTGGCAACCGCGGCCTCGACCCAGGTTTCGACCCGCTTGGCTTCGCCTTCGCTAATCAGCGGCCCGGTCAGCACATCCTCGCCCGAAGGATCGCCGAACTTGACCGTTCCGACCGCCTCGACAAGCCGCTCGGTGACCTGATCCATCAGGCTTCTGTGCACCAGGGCGATTTGAACCGAGGTGCAGACCTGCCCTGCCTTGCGGTAACTTGCTCCGACGATCTTGGGGATTGCCCTGTCCAGATCGGCATCGGCTTCGAGCACCGTGAATGCGATCGAGCCAAGCTCCATCTGCGTTCGCCGCAATCCCGAGATCGCCTGGATACGCTTGCCCACCTCGGTTGAGCCGGTGAAGGCGATGAACCGCACGCGCGGATCGGTGATGACCTGCTCGGCGTCCGCGCCGCCGGCCAGAAGAACCGAAAGGAACCCGCGCGGCATCCCTGCCTCGATCAGGATCTCGGCAAGTTTCAGCGTGGTCATCGGAGTTACGCTCGCCGGTTTGACGATCACTGCGTTGCCCGCCGCAAAAGCTGGCGCCACTTTGTGCGTGACCGTGTTCAGCGGCGAATTGAACGGCGTCACGGCAAAGACAATTCCAAGAGGCACACGAAGCGTGAACCCGATCCGCCCCGATTGGCCTGGCGCGCCCGTCATCGGTATGACTTCGCCAGCCAGCCGCCGCGCCTCTTCGGCGGACAGCCGGAGCGTCTGGATGCAGCGGGTCACCTCGCCCTGGGCATCTGCCGCGGTAAAACCAGACTCCGCCTGGATCACAGCGGCCACTTCGCTGGCCCGCTCACCCATCAGAACCGCCGCCCGGTCCAACACCGCGCCCCTGTCATAGGGCTCGGGCACACCGCCCCGGAACGCCGCCTCGGCGGCCTCGATCATCTCGGCGATCTGTTCGGGCCCGGCGGTCTTGGCGCTGGTAATGGGCGTCAGACGAAACTTGTCCAGGACCGCGAATTCCCGGCCGGTGCCATCCATCCAGTCCCCGTTGATCAACTGTTTCAGCGGCATCTGTGTCAGGGGTTTGCTTTGATCGGTCATCGTGCCTTCCTCGTCATTCAGAGCCAAAGAATTTCTTTACGGTAATCAATGTCATGGAACAGCTTCTCGGCCTCACCCTCATGAAACACCGCGCCGTTTTCCATCGCATAGACTCGGTCCGAAAGCGCCAGAACCAGGTCCAGGTTGTGCTCGACGATCACCACCGGAACCTCTTGGCGCAGTCGGTCCAGAATGCGGAACAGTTCCTCGATGACGGCCGGGGCCAGCCCCTCGAAGGGTTCGTCGAGCAACAACAGCCGCACATCCGCCGACAGCGCCCGCGCGATCGCGAGCATTTGCTGCTCGCCACCCGACAGAAAATCTGCGTGGCTTGACTTGCGTTCGGCAAGGCGCGGGAACACTTCGAAGATCCGCTCTTCGGTCCAGTAAGCGCCGCCTTCACCCTTGGGCCGAGCCAGCCGTCCAAGCGCGAGGTTGTCGCGCACCGTCATACCAGAAAACAGCCCCCGGCCCTGCGGCACATAGCCGACCCCGGTGCGCGCAATGTCAGGCGCGCTTGTGCCCACAAGATCGACGCCATTGAACCGGATAGTCCCTTCTTTCGGCGTCACCAAACCGGCGACCGACTTCAGGAACGTCGACTTGCCCGCACCGTTGCGTCCCAACAAGGCGACGATCTCGCCCTCGCGGACCTCAAGTGCCGCGCCATTCAGGATGTGGCTCTTGCCGTAAAAGGTGTGAAGATTCTCCACTGTCAGAACTGACCCGCCAGCCTCTTGCGCGGCTTCGCGGCGCCCGGTCACGGCCGGAATGCCAGTACCGGTGTAAATCTCCTGCACCTGTTGGTTCTCGCGGATATCGTCCGGTATTCCGCTGGCCAGAACCGCTCCGTCGTTCATCACCGTCACCCGGTCGGAAAACCCAAGGATGCGGTCCACGTCATGCTCGACGATCAGCACCGGGATATGCTCGGCCATGCGCTTGATGAGGCTCGACACCCGCTCGCGCTCTGCCGCCGCAAGTCCGGCCAACGGTTCGTCCAGCAACAACATCCGCGGCTTTGTCGCCAAAGCGATGCCCAAGTCGACCAGACGTTGCCCGCCATAGGACAAATCCGAGCCTAGAGTGTCTTCTATGCCTTCGAGCCCGAGAAACTTGAGCAATTCAGCCGTTTCAGCATTGATGTCATCGTAGCTTTCGTAGTCGCGCCAGATGTTAAACCGACTGGGATGCTTGGCCTGAAAAGACAGCCGAAGGTTTTCCTCGATCGATATGCCGTTGAAAAGGCTGGTAATCTGGAATGATCGCGCCAGCCCCGACTGGGCGATGCGGTCGGGCCGCAGCCCTGCGATTTCCCGTCCCATCAGCCGCACTGAACCTGCCGTCGGCGCGTTCCGACCCGAGACGATGTTGAACAGCGTCGTCTTACCCGCCCCGTTCGGCCCGATCAGGGCGTGGATTTCCCGCGCACCGACTGTCAGACCGGCATCTCGGACGGCCTGGATGCCGCCGAAGTTGATCGCGGCGTTTTCAACGGCCAACACCTGGCCCTTGGCTGCATCCGCAGGCCGTAATGTTTCTGGCAACGCCAGCCCCTCGTAAATCTTGCGCCGGCTCATCGCGGCGCCAACCTCGGCTGGCGGGTTCAGACGACGACGGATGATGTCGACGATGCCGACAATGCCGCCAGGCAGGTACATCACGAAGGCCACAAAGATCAGACCGAACCAGAACAACCAGTCGCCTGTCATGCCCGAAAGCACTTCGCGAAACAAAACGAAAAACAACACGCCTACGGCGGGGCCAAGGATGCTGCCGTGCATGCCGCCGATCACCACCATCGCCAGTATCTCGCCCGAGAATTCGACTGCGACGGCATCCGACGTCACGATATAATGCTGGAACCCCGAAAGCGTCCCCGCAAGCGCCGTGAACATCGCCGAAATTGTGAACACGACCAGCTTATAGCGGTTCACCTCATAGCCCTGGAATTCGGTCCGCAAGGTGTTTTCCCTGATGGCGACCAAGACTCGCCCGAATGGCGACCGAACGATCCGCAGCATGACATAGAGCGCGATCATCGCGATGGCCGCTGTGAAATAGTAGTAGGTCAGATTGTTCGACAGATCGATGGGCAGAAGGGTCGAGCGGTCGAACCCTCCCAGCCCATCTTCTCCGCCTGTGACCGCTGTCCAGCGGAAGGCGATCGAGAACGTCAACGCGCAAAACGCCAGCGTCATCAGCGCGAAATACACCCCCCGCCGGCGCAACATCAACGCGCCAACCAGAACCGAGATCACCCCGACAAAGATGACGCCCACAATGATCGGCAGGATGATCTGTCCCGTGAACATATGCTTTTGCGCCAGCGCCGCGACGTATCCACCTATGCCAAACCAGGCCGCATGGCCAAAGGACACCAGGCCGGTGTAACCCATCATCAGGTTCAGCCCCAGCGCGGCCATCATCAAGATAACCACCTGCGTTGCTGTCGACGCCGTAAGCCCGACGACGGGCACCAGGAATGGCAGCGCCAAAAGGAATGCGCCTGCGATAACAAGGGTGCGAGTCTTTTCATTCATCGGTTCAGGTCTCGAATTTTTCTATCGACTCGCCCAACAGCCCGCGTGGTCGCAGCAAGAGGACAAGGAACATCAACACGTACATCGAGGCTTCTGACGCGGCGGGCACGAAATGCACTGTCACGCCGCGCACCACGCCGACCAGCAGCGCGGCGGCAACTACGCCCCAGAAACTTCCCAGCCCGCCGATGATCACGACGACAAAGGCGATGGTCAGGATCTCGGCCCCCATGGCCGGGTGGACCGTCGTGATCGGGGCGAACATGGCGCCTCCAAGCGCCGCCAGGCCGACGCCCAGCATCACCACCGCCGTCATGTAGGGCTGAAGCCGGATACCCAGTGCTGCCACCATGTCCGGGTTTTGGATGCCGGCGCGGACCACGCGGCCGAACGAAGTTCTGTTCAGCAAAAGCCAGATGCCAGTCAGCACACAGGCCACAACCAAAAGCATCAAAAGCCGATACTTCGAGAAGATGAAATCGCCGACAAAGACCGGTCCCCGCAACCCGCCAGGGAGCGACGCGGGAAGCGGGGCCGCCCCCCAGATCATCCGAATTGCCTGCTCGGCGACCAAGGCCAGTCCAAAGGTAACGAGTAGACTAAGGATCGGGTCTTCGCGATAGAACCGTCTCAGGATGAACCGTTCGAACAAGATACCGATCAGGGCCACGATAATCGGCGATATGATCACCGCCCCGGCAAAGCCGGTTACATCGACAACCTGCACAAAGAAATACGCACCAAGGGCATAGAAGGCGCCATGCGACAGGTTGACGATCCCGCCAACGCTGAAGATCAGCGACAGGCCAAGCGCAATCAAAAGGTAATAGCCGCCAAGAACTAGGCCATTGACGACCTGCTCCATCAAGAACACGAACTGCATATCGATCCAGATCCCGGGCAAGGACGCGGCCCGTTGCCGGACCGCGTCGCGTCACGAATTGTTAAAGCGTACAGGCCGCTCCCGACGGGAAGATCGCCTCAAGCGAGTCTCCCTCACCGGGTACCGCCGGACCAAGCGCCAGCATGTCCTCGACATCGTCATAGGTGCCGTCTTCCTTAACCGAGAAAGAGAACGCCTCCTGGATCAGCTGGTGATCCGATGCGCGGAAGTAGCCCGTTCGGCCTTTCATCAGGTCGAATTCGGCACCGGATTCCAGATACTCGATCAGCCCCGGCGTGTCGGCCGAACCGGTCTCGGCAATGGCCTGCGCTGCGATCTTAACCGCGTTATAGGAAATCCACGAATGGTTCTCCGGCGTCTGGCCATATTTTGTGCGGTAGGCTTCGACATAGCCGCGCGTGCCGTCGTTATCCAGCGTATGAAGCCAGGGTGTCGGCCATGTGCCAGACAGGTTGCCGACCCCCGCCGCCCAAGCGTCTGCCGTGTTCAGGTTGAACCCGATCATCGGGAAGGGTGAACCGAATTCGGCGTATTGCTTAACGAAGTTCGTCACCTGATTGCCCGCAAGGTTCAGCGCCAGCACGTCAGGCTGGGCCTGGCGGATCTTGAGGATGAACGAGCTGAAATCGGTGACGTCGGTCGCAACCAACTCATCCCCGATCAATTCGGCATTATTGGCGTCGAAGAAATTCTTTGCCGCGCCCAAAAGGTCGTGGCCGAACACATAGTCGGCCGTCAGCGTAAAGAACTTTTTCCCATCAACCAGTCCCTGGTTCTTGATGGCGGTGCCGACCGCGTTGACCATCACCGTGTTGGGGATGTCGGTGCAGAACATATAGGGCGAGCAACGCTCACTGCGCAGAATGTCCGACCGCGGCCCAACAGCGATGAACAGCTTTTTGTTTCGCGTCGCCACTTCCGAAATCGCCAACGCCGTGGCCGAACTGATTTCGCCGAGGATGAAATCGACGCCGTCCTGCTCCAGCATCCGCTGAGCCTTGGTCGCACCGTTCTCGGGGTTGATCGAGTCTTCGCTCATCATCTCGACCATGCGGCCGTTGATACCTCCGGCGGCATTGATCTCGTCGGCGGCAAGCTGCGCGCCTTTCGAAGCATAGACACCAAGGGTGCCCAGGAACCCCGTCATCGGGGTCAGGTTGCCAATTTTGATCGGCCCGGATTGCGCACGCAAGATCGCCGGCGCGCCCAATGTGGTCATGGCCGCAGCACCGGCGGTCAGCCGAAGGGCTGAACGTCGCGTGATGGGCCGACTGGCGTGTTTTTCGAATGTCATGGTTTTCCTCCCATTTGTAAGAGCCTTGTCCCGGCTCTTGCAGAAGGACGGTACCAGCGCGGTGGCGCGCGGAATAATATGGATTGTCGAAACAGGCATAAGGTAGACTTATAGCCTTGGAACGGACTAGGTTGCCGCCATGGATATTCGCCAACTCAGATATTTCGTGCGCATCGTCGATATGGGCAGCTTTTCCAAAGCCTCCCAGACCCTGCACGTCGCACAACCGGCTCTCAGCCAGCAGATCGCCAAACTTGAAGATTTCATCGGCAAACCGCTTTTGGTGCGCTCATCCAAGGGTGTGACACCGAACGAAACCGGCGAGGCGCTTTATCACCATGCCCGACTGGTCCTGCGCCAGTTCGATCAGGCCATGACCATCGCGCGTTCCGACCACGGCGAGATCACCGGCGTCGTCTCGATCGGCCTGCCCGCGACCACGGTCGCCGCCATTGGCCTGCCCTTGATTCACAGGGTACGCCAATCCTACCCCGGTATCTCGATCAACGTCGTCGAAGGTATGAGCGGCCACCTCGAACATTTGATTCGTCAAAATCAGCTCGATCTGGCCGTTCTGTTTGCGCGCGACCTCGTCGCCGATCTCACGGTCGAAGCGCTGATGGTTGAGGAACTGTTCCTGATTCTGCCGGCCTCAAGTGACCTTTTCGCCGGACGTGATACCGTCACCATGAAGGATGCCGCCAAGGTACCGCTGATTTTGCCGACGTCGGACCACGGCCTGCGTCGCCGCATCGAGGCCGAGTTCGAAAGCCGCGCCCTGACACCGCAAGTCGTGGCCGAAATCGACTCGTTGGCGCTTTTGATGAGCTGCGTGCACGACGATATCGGCGGCACGATCAAACCCATGGGCGCCATCATTCAGGAACAGCGGCGCGGCCGCGAGTTCCGCTTTCTGCGCTTCAGCGACGCCCAGCTTTACCGCTCGAACTATCTCTATGCGCTTCAACCCGACTCCATCTCGTCGGCGGCCAGCGCGATTGCGACCGAACTGAGGAAGACCGTCGACGAGCTTGTCACTTCAGGCGAATGGGACGGCTTTCTCCCCCGCCCCCAGGAAGCGGGCCCGGTGCCGGATCCCGTCCCCGAGGAGGCCTGACAGGTCAATCGTCGGTCGTTGGTGTTGTCACCACGATGAAGGTCAGATCGCCCAGCCCCGTGTTGGTGATCGAATGCCAGTCTCCGGGTGCGATGAAGATCACGTCGCCCTTGGCGACAACGGTCTTTTCATCGTTGATCTCCATGATCCCCTCACCGTCCAGGATGTGATAGACCTGCTCTTGCACCTTGTGGACGTGACGTTCGACATAAGCCATCGGCTGATAGGTCGACACGCGATAATCCAACAGCTTCGCCCCCGTCGTCTCGGGCGCGGCCAGCGCCTTGGACAGGGCCGAGCCGAAATGGCCCGGGTACTGCTGCCAGGGTTCCTCGGCGAACTTGCGGATGACGCTCTTGCGTTCAGGCATACTCTCTCTCCTCGTTCTCAGGGCCGCCAGGGTCCGCCAAAGGCGGGCTCTTTCGGTGTCAGCGGCGGCAATTCCCATGTTCCGGTCGCAGGTGGGCGGACGTCCGCATCAACATGCACGTCGATCAGCGCCGGGCGATTGTTGGCAATGGCCGTTTCCAGCGCGCCGCCGAAATCCTCGGATTTCGTGACAGTGTATCCGTCAACGCCCGACGCCCGCGCCCAGGCGGCGAAGTCGGGGTTGTACTTCTCTTTGTTCTCGCCTGCGTAGAATGCGGTGCCGTATTCACGCCCGTCGAAATAGCCATATTGCAGGTCCCGGATCGCGCCCCAGGCAAAGTTGTTCCACACCACCCAGACCACGGGGATGTTGTATTCCACTGCCGTACAAAGCACATGCGGCACCATTGTGAACCCGCCGTCGCCGCAGACAGAAACGCAGACCCGGTCGGGTGCCGCCAGCTTGGCACCCATGATCGCCGAAGGGCCAAAGCCCATGCCGGAATAGCCCCAGGTGTTCAGCATCGATTGCGGGTGCCGCGCCTTCCAGAACTGCATGTACCAGTTGTGGTGCACGCCGCTGTCCAGTGACAGGATCGCATCGTTGGGCAAGACCTTGGCGCAATCGGCCACGATCCGCTCGGGCCGGATCGGCGTGGTGTGTTGCGAAAAACCGGGGGCGACAAAGGCTTCCCATTCGGCCCGCCACCCGGCGATCTGGTCGGTCCAGCCTGCATATCGCGGTGCGCTGTCGCCACGCCGGTCCAGTTCGGCCAGCACCTGCCGCAAGAAGGCCCGCGCATCGGCCAGGATCGGCAGATCAGGGGGATAGTTCCGCCCGATCTCACCGTGATCCAGATCCACATGGATCAGTTTGGTCTTTGGGAAGTTCCACGAATACCCGTCCTTCCAGGACGAGGCCGAACGGTCATCGAACCGAACACCCATCGCCAGCACCAGATCCGTATGCCGCCCCGCCTGGTTCGCCTGATAGGCCCCGTTGCGCCCGATGAAGCCAAGCGACAACGGGTCTTCCATGTCGAAACACCCCATCCCGTTCGGGGATGAAATCACCGGGATGCCAAGCCGGTGCGCCAGGATGGTCAGTTCTTCGCCGGCCTCTGAAAGCGCCACGCCATGACCGATAAAGATCACCGGTCGCTCGGCCCCCGCCAGCATGTCGACCACAACCGCGATATCCTCGGCATTGGCCCCGCTGCGGCGCTCGCCAAAGGCACTGCCGCGCGCTTCTTCAACGACATCCGCCTCTTCCTGAAACAGGTTATAGGGGATATCCAGGTTCACCGGTCCCGGCCGCCCGGTCGTCATGGTCGACGCCGCCTGCCGGATCGCAAGGGGCAGCATTTCGACCCGGCTGGGCTGAAAGCTACGCTTTACCACTGGCTTGATAACGTTGTTGAAATCGGCGTGATGGTGCATGTAGAGCTCTTGAAAAGGGCCCCGGTTGAACTGCTGCGTCGGCACGTTCGCCGTCATCGAAAAGACCGCCGAACTGTCGGTCTGCGCCACCGCCAGCGCCATGATCTGGTTGCACGAGCCCGGCCCGGTCGAGGTCAGCGTTGCCGCCGGACGATGCGACACCCGGAAGAACCCGTCGGCCATGTGAACGGCTGTCTGTTCGTGACGAGGCGAGACAAGCTTGATCTCGTCCCGGTGGTCGTAAAGACAGTCCAGAAGACCGACGTTGCCGTGGCCGCAAATTCCGAAGACATGGTCGATGCCTTCCTTGATCAGTCCCTCGGCGATCACCTCGCCGCCCAGTTTGCGTGTCATGTTTCCTCCCTCGGATGTTCCTTGGCCGAAGCGGCATCCTTCGCCGCCAACCAGCCGAATGTCATGGCCTGTCCCAGTTGCGCTCCGGCACCGGGATATTCGCCGCCCAGAGACGACTGCATGTCGTTGCCGCAAACATAGAGCCCGGCGATCGCCGCCCCGTTCGCATCCAGTGCACGGGCGCGTTCGTCCGTCAGCAAACCCCGGCTCGTGCCAAGTGGCGTCGGCAAGAGTTTCACGGCATAGACCGGCCCACGTCCGATAACGCCCAGGCTCGGGTTCGGCGTGTGGGACACGTCGCCATTGTTCCTGTCATAGATCGTCTCGCCGCGACCAAAATCTTCGTCACGGCCCGTCTCGGTAAACCGGTTGAACCGTGCAACCGTCGCAGCCAAAGCCTCGCCGGGCACCCCGATCTTGCTGGCAAGTTCGCTCAGTGTCTGACCCTCAACGATATACCCATTCCTGACATACCGCCGGATCGACGGTGCCCGTGGCCTGATAAGACCCAACCCGTATTTCCGAACAAACCGCCGATCACAGATCATCCAGCACGGCACTGCGTCCGCGCGATACATGCCCCGGACAAATTCATGATAGGACACCGCCTCGTTCACGAACCGCTTTCCGGTTTCGTCCACCGCGATCGCGCCGGGCTTGGCCCTGTCCAGGATGATATGCGGCCAGATAGCGGTCGATCCGTCTTTGCGCGTCATCACGGACGATGGAAACCACTGCGCGTTATCCAAACCGTCGGGACCAAGTACCGCGCCGGCCTCCAGCCCCAGCTCGATGGTCCGGCCCGTCGCTCCGGGCGCGGCGGGCGAATACTCGGCCACTGGCGCGGGCAACTCGCGCTGCCGCCATTCTGCGCTTGACGGAAAACCGCCGCCCGCCAGAACGACGCCCCGCCTTGCCTCGACCTTATGAACATCGCCGCCAATTCGACACTCAACGCCCGAAACCCGTCCCCCGTCGCGCAGCAACCGAAGGGTCTCAGCGTTCCGCACAACCTGCACGCCTTGCTTCCGGCAGGTCAGCCACAGCCTTGCCACCAGCGCATTGCCGATCACCAGCCGCGTGCCCCGCGACCATTTCAACCGGTCGTAAAGAAACCGAGCCACCAGCCCGACCGCCGTCAGCATCGCGCTGATTGACCGATCGACCCGCAACAACCGCGCCGCCTCGGCGCGTGTGACCATCATGCCACCGAAAACCATATGTTCGGGCAAGGGCGCTGCCAGATGTTCGAAATCCTCGTCCAGCTCTCGACCATCAAACGGCAGTGGTTCAAGCGCACGCCACCCCGGCGCCGCACCGGGCATGTCCTGCCGATAGTCTGCCGCCGCTGGATAGGGCCGAAAAGTGATCCCCGCCCGATCTTCAAGATCGGCCTGCATCTGTGGCGCATTGGCCAAATAGGCCTGCTGCAGTTTTGCTGGCGCCCGATCGCCTACTAGCGCGTCAAGATACTCCGCCGCAGGCCCGGCATCCGACATGCCCTCTGCCCGCATAAAGCGATTGTCCGGCACCCAAACCGTCCCCGAAGACCGCGCCGATGTGCCACCGATTTTCGAGTCATGTTCAAGAACAACGCATGACAGTCCCTCAAGCGAAGCGGTCAGCGCAACCGCAAGTCCCGCCGCACCGCTGCCCAGGATGACCAGATCGGCAGAACCCGGCAATGTATTTTCCGAGTTGTCTTTCACGGCGCCGACAAAGCGGTTTTGCCGGATGTGCCCTGCTCTCGGTGATTGCTGCCAACACCTTTGATGTGTCTCACTCCAAATCCCCTACATGGCGCGTTTGTCACTGTTAACCCAATGTCTTGCAGGCAATGAAACAGGAAATACCGATATGATCATAAGACAGGCTTATGACGTACCGGCCGAACCGCACAGGCCGCACTGTGGAATTCAGGAAACGAAGGCTCTGCTGCTCGTTTCCCGGTTCGTCGGAAACGTCGGCATCCGGTAGGCAAAAATGTTACCCCGACTGACCTGTTCTCATCAGAACTCTCTCTGACCTATTAAGCCTGTCAACTGACGGGCGGACCATTGAAGACGATTCTCACCGACAATCAGATCGCATCGGTCGTGTTCTGGGCCGTGTGGCACCAGGCTCGATGAGCTTTGTGTTGGTGCTGGCCCGCGAGGCGAAAGTATTTTTTGTGACCCTACGCCAACAGCCAGACACCGAGCGATGCGCAGAACAATAGCCACGCCGACAGGCCGGCCATCAGGGCGAACCCTGCGCCGCTTGCTTTGAGCAGGCGGCGTGGCGCACTGCTGAGCCCCAGGGCGGCGACGGCCGTGACCAGCAAGGCTGTGGACATCCAGCGGCTGGTTTCGCTGATCAGCGCGGGCATCGTGATGAGTTGGTTCAGAACCATCAGAACGACAAAGGCGACGACGAACCAAGGCAGATGCAACCGGCCGCGCGCCTGACCGGCCCCGACTGGCACCAAGAGAAGCAGAACCGGCAACAGCGCCACGCGCATCATCTTGGCCAGCGTAGCGGTTTCGCCGGTTGTTTCCGAGACCGAGAACCCCGCACCGATCACCTGCGCCACGTCGTGGATCGCCGCGCCCAGTACGATACCTTCATCCACTGGTGAGAAACCGACCACGGCCAGCAGCACCGGATAGAACACCATCGCAACCGTCGAAAGAGCCGTGGCCGACAAGATCACCAACAAGGTATGGTCTTGTTTGCCATTAAAGTCGCGCGTGACCGAGGCCAGTGCCAGCGCCGCCGAAGCTCCGCAAATCGCGACGGCCCCCGAAGCGATCAGGGACTGGTCCCGGTTCCACCCCATGACCTTACCAAGCAAAAGGCCCAACCCGATCGTGCTTGCGCTGCACAGCAAAATCAGAACGAAAACGCCAACGCCCAGGTCGAAAACCAAATCGAAACTGACCCTGAGCCCCATCAGGGCCACCCCAAGTTTCAATCCTAACGACGCCGTTTCCTTGATGCCTTCGGTCAGCCTTTCGTCTTCGGCAAGGAAAGACATCGCCATGCCGATCAACAAGGCAAACAGCATGACCGGTGCCTCGTAGCGTACGGCGACAGCCGAAGCGGCAAGCGTCACAACGATCGCAATCGCGCAACCGGGCATCAGAACCCGTCCGCGTTCTACAAGCCGAGGCAGGTTCAAAAAGGCCGGTGTCGTTGTCATTCTTTCAGGCTCTCCAGACTGTGAATGATGACTTCGGAACGGGCGATCTGGAAAGGCCCCGCAGTCGTCGGTTGGTCCATGGATTGTGTGACCCACTGGCGAGTGTGACCGACGATGGCGGCGATATGTTCATAGGTCAAGCTGTGGCCCTTGCCGGTCGCCCCGCAGCGGCGTTTGGACTGTCCAGAGATTTGGCGGCAAGAAGCACCGGGTCGGAACCAGCGCGCCAACAGTGCATTCGCTTGTGGTAACAGGAACTTGCGCCGGGGAACGGGAAAAAGGTCACGCGCTCTGCATTTAAGCCTTAAATCGCGTGGCCGTCTTCTCCGAAGAAATACAGCCGTTCCGGCGGCGCAATCAAACCGACTTTCTGACCTTCCGCCACCTGGGTGTCACCATCAGTTCTGACCGTGACCCGCCCTGCATCACCGCAATCTACGATCAAATAGGTGTCGGCGCCGAGATACTCCAACACATCGACGACACCATCCAGAATGCCCTCGCCCTGCGCCCCGACCGTCATATGTTCAGGGCGAACACCGACGTTAATGGCCCCGACTTTCTCGACACCGCGCAGCCCGCCAGCGCGGCAATCCATGATGTTCATCTTGGGCGACCCGATAAATTCGGCCACGAACAGATTTGCGGGTTTCTCATAAAGTTCGCGCGGCGTTCCAACCTGGGCGATTTTTCCGAATTCCAGGACGACAATCCTGTCGGCAAGCGTCATCGCCTCGACCTGATCGTGGGTCACGTAAATCATGGTGCGCTTGAGTGACTGATGCAGCTTGGCGATTTCATACCGCATCTCGACACGCAAGGCGGCGTCAAGATTTGACAATGGCTCGTCAAACAGAAAAGCCGTCGGATCGCGCACAATCGACCGGCCTATGGCCACGCGCTGACGCTGACCACCGCTAAGCGCCTTGGGACGACGATCCAGATAGGGTTCCAGCTTTAGGATCCGCGCGGCTTCGTTCACCTTGGCATCGATCTCGTCCTTTGGCGCGCCCGCGGTTTTCAACGAAAACCCCATGTTCTCGCGCACGCTCATGTGCGGATAGAGCGCATAGGATTGGAAAACCATCGTCAGTCCGCGTTTCGATGGGGGATCGGCGCTTTTGTCTTCGCCATCGATCGAAAGCGTTCCGCGGCTGATTTCTTCCAACCCGCCAATCATCCGCAACAGCGTGGACTTCCCGCAGCCGGATGGCCCGACAAAGACCACGAATTCGCCATCGGCAACGTCGAGATCGATGCCCTTGATGACCTGGGTATCGCCATACCACTTTTCGACTGCTTTTAACGTCAAGGCACCCATTAGCCGTGCTCCGCACTTGGGCTGGCCCAGGCCAGCCAGACAGCCGCGGTCCAGGTGAATGTTCCCCCGCCTGCCGGATCGCCTGTCAAAGGATTGAAATACTCGGCAAAGCCGTGTTCGCTGATCAAGGCGGCGGTGGCCTGGCGCAGGCGTTCGGCTTCGGCGGGGTGACCGGCGTCCCGCAGCCCAATCCCGATCAGTGCGTTCACGACCGCCCAAGTTGGGCCACGCCAATACCGCTTGGGGTTGAAGCCGGGATGTAGCACGTCGTGGCTTGGCACCGGGTAAGTGCAATTTTCAAAGCAATCAGCCAGTCGTTTCATCATGTCTTCATCTTCAAGACCGCCGTACCAACACAGGAAGGAAGCGTTTGATGCCACGCCCGAGCGTTCGCCCGTGTTCAGGTCAATTGCATCGAACATCCCAAGCTCGGGGTTTTTCAGACGTTTGGACCCTTTCTCAATTGCCGCGATCCAATCTTCGATTTCGCTGACATCTTCGCCCAGATCACGGCCCAGGGCGGCAAGATCGCGATTTGCGCGCAAAAGAATGAAGGTCATGGTGGGATCAGCCACGCGGAAAGGCGCATCGACCGCCATCTTGGCATCGTCCCAGCCCAGTTTGCGACTGCGTTGCACCAGCCAGATATACCGGTCGTAATCTTCCTTGGTCGGGCGCATTTCAGGATCGACGTGGCTGGTGTCCCGGCGGGTGTAGTCGCCGACCCCGGCGGGATCGATATTTGCCATTGCCCCATCCCAGTCTGCGCAATTGTCGCGGCCGGCTTCCCATGGATGTGTGACAAAGATTACACCATCATCCGATCGCCACTCCATGAACCATCGGTGCCAATCAACCAGTTTGGGAAAGAGGCCGCGCAGCCGCTCGATTCCGAAGGACGGATCTTTTTCCCAGATCGCACGCACAAAGGTCGCGGTGACCGGCGGCTGGCTGATACCCGACGACAGAATTGGGCCTTTGCCGTCAGTGCCCCAAACGTCGGGACCGGGGAAATAACCGGGGTCGGGAGAATGGAACAAGATGTGTGGCACCATGCCTGATGGCCATTGTCCCAACATAAGCGTTTCGATCTCGCGCCAGGCGCGCGCCGTATCGAAAACCGAAAACCCCCAGGCCGCGAATGCCGAATCCCAGTTCCACTGGTAGGGATACAATCCCGCCGTCGGAACGGTATAGGTTCCCCGGTCGTTACCGCGCAGAATGGCGCGGGCCTGTTCGTCCATTGCAATGTGATCCATTGTCGTCATCCCTTCACACTCCCGGCGGTCAGGCCCTTGGTCATAAACCTCTCAAGGCCAAGGAATAGGACCATGATCGGTACTGTCGCGATCACGCTGCCAGCCATCAGATGCTGACGCGGGATCTCGGACGAATTGAGCGACGCGATACCCCGCGTCAGGGTGAACTTGGACGGGTCGTCCAACAGCATGAACGCGAGCAGGAACTCGTTCCAGGCGATCATGAAAACGTAAAGCGAAACCGAGGCCAGGGCAGGCAGGCTGAGGGGAAGCGTGATCTTCCAGATCACCGCCAGCCGCGACAGCCCGTCCATTAACCCGGCCTCTTCCACTTCCGCGGGGAGGCCACGAAAGTATCCCTGGAGCATGTAGAGCGCGACCGGAATGGTGGTGACCGGATAGATCATCACTAGCCCGAAGATCGTGTTACGCAAACCAGTCATCGAAAATGCGATATAGATCGGCAGCGCCAGAACGATCATCGGCACCATGTAGATCAGAAGGATCGAGCGCGAAAACGCCGCCCGTCCCTTGAACCTGAGCCGCGCCACCGCATAGGCGCCCGGCACGCTGAGAAGCAACGTCAGCAGCACAGTCAGCACCGAAACATAAAAAGACGTCCAGAGGTATGAGCCGAAGTTGAAGTCGATGAACAACTCGGCATAGCTGCGGAACAGGCCCAAGCCCTTTGACAGATCGACCGAGAAATCCAGCGGGTTCTGGATCAGCTCGGACTGGTTCTTCAGGCTGGTCATCACCATGACATAGAACGGTATGGCGACAATGGCCGTAAAGAAAACGTATCCGAAACCCGTCAGGAAACGGATAACTGAATCTTCGAATTCGTGGCGGGTGGCTTCGGCGAATGGCAACGGGCGCAGCATGTTTTCAAGCGGCCAGACCGTTGCCACGGCGAAGATTACCCAGGTCAGAACAAGCGTCAGCGTGCTTGTCCCTTCCCCCCCCAAGATCGCCGGGTTGATCAACAAGAAGGCAAGGGCCGGAAGAACGGCCAGCCCTGCGCTCCAGCCGATGCGCCTGGCACGAGTCCGTCCCCCGTCAGGCAGCCAGACGAACCCAAGCCAGGCCCCGAAGATCAGGCAGGGCAACAGGGTTGGGCGCAAAGCTTCGCCGGTGAAAAAGCTCATGACGATGCAGGCGATAACACCCATCACAAAGGTCCAGAGCGCCCCGATGACCGGGCCAGCGACATATCCGATACGCAACATGTTCATAGCCCTTCCTCGCGACTGATGTACTTGAAGAAGAAGAAGCTGAACAAAAGAAGGCTGCAGAAAATTACCACCGCCACCGCGGCCCCGGCCCCGATGTTGGACACGGCAAAGGCCTGTTCATAGACATTCACAGTCAAAGTCCGCGTGCCCGCGTTGCCGCCGGTCAGCAGGAAGATGTCGTCGAACTTGTTGAAGGTCCAGATAAAGCGCAGCAGGAATAGAACGGACAGGATGCCCAGAAGCTGCGGCAAGCTCAGGTACCAGAATTTCTGGAAGGGCGACGCACCGTCCATGCCGGCGGCTTCGTACATGGACACGTCAATCGATTGCATCCGCGCCAGGATGAACAGGAACGACAAGGGGAAATACCGCCAGATCTCGAAAACCGTGACCATGATCAGCGCCAACGGTTTCTCTCCGAAGAAATTGATCGAACTTTGCGACACGCCCATTTGGATCAGCAAGGCGTTTGCACTGCCCGAAAACGGGTCGAACAGAATGATCCACGCGAAGGCCACCGCGATAACAGGTGCGACATAGGGAAACAGATACAGCCCCCGCAAAATGCCCTGCCCCCGGAATTCCTTGTTCAACAAAAGCGCCGCAAACAGACCAGTGACAAGGGCACCGATAGTGCCAAAAACCGTATAGAAAATCGTGACGCCAAAGACGCCCCAGAACTCACCACCATCGAAAATTCGCGCAAAGTTTTTGCCGGTGAATTCAAAGTTGGTCAGGATGTTGTTGCCCTTGCCCGTAACGGTCGGCTCGGACCCTTCGACGGCGTCTTCGGCCGCGTCTTCATCACCGTCCATCGATACGAAGACTTCGACCGAGTCGCGCGCTCCGGCGTCAAGATCACCGAGGTCACAGAAAAGTCGGCCATCTGCAATGTCACAGCGGTCGTCGGCGGACACCACGGCCAGTGCATCAGGGACAACGTCTTTGATCGTGACCCCTTGGATCACTTCGCTTTGCGACGAATTCCGCACCCGGTACTGAATCCGCAGTTCGTCACCCGAACCGCGCAAGGCCTCGCGCACGACCGGGGCCGGCGGACGCAAATCGGCCAGGCCGATGGGCTTCACGCTGATCCAGAAAATCGCCAATAGAGGCAGGATCACGACAACCGACACGATGGCAATCGTCGGCGCCAGCAATCCCCAGGCCAGCCGCGCTTCTCGGCGCACGAGCGGCCCGGTCCCGGTAGGGGGATGAGCAGATGACATTTTGATACCTTCGCGGCGCAAACGGGCGGCGGCGAAAACCGCCGCCCTTCAGCGATTACTCGATCGCGCCGAGTTCTTCGTTCATCTTGGCAACGGCGGCGGCTGCCTCGATGTCGCCGTCGATGAATTCGCGCACAACGCGGTTGATCGCCTGGCTGTTGATGATCTTGGACGCCAGGGCAAGCTGACCTTCCGAGACACCCCAGCGTTGCGCAACATCCAGACCACCGACGATTTCGTCGATCATGGCCGCGTCATACAGAGCCGAAAGTGGTGCTTTGCGGTCGACGCCAACATCCAGCTTCGACCATGCGTCAACAAAGGCTGTCGCGTTGTCAGCCGTACCACGACGGACGGGGAACTTGCCCTCAGGTGCGATCGACAGCGTTGAGGTATAGCCCTTGTCCATCGAGTACTTGATGAACGCCTGAGCCTCATCAATGTCCGCATCGGCCGAGATGCCGAAGTACCGCACATCGCCCCAAGCTGCGCCATCGGGGTTCGACGGGCCGGCAAAGTTGGTCACGATCCCGGTCTTCGAGGCCAGTTCGCCGCTGGTCGGATCGTCGTTGATTGTTGGCGGAGCGCTGTCGCGCAGACCGGCCAGTTCGTCCAGGATGAACGGCGACCAGATGATCATGGCCGCGTCACCCGCAAAATAGAGCGAACGCGACTGATCCCAATACAGCTCACCCTCGGGCGAGGCGTCGGCGATAGTCTTATAGAACTCAAGAACTTCGATGGTCTTTTTCTCGTCAAAGCCGGTGAAGCCGTCCGGGCCAACAGGCGTCGCGCCATTGGACAGGAAGACGTGCTCAAGCACCTGGCTCATAAAGTTCTCGTCGACCTTGGTCGCCGCGACAAAACCGAACATTTCTGGCGGGTTGTGCAGCTTTTCAATGGCGGCTTCCACAGCCGCATAGGTGGTCGGTGCAGCCAAACCGTTCGCGTCGAACAGGTCCTTGCGATAGACGATCATCTGTGTCCAGCCATCGACCGGAACACTGGCCCAGCCATCATCGGTCTTGGCCATGTCCAAAGCGCCGGACGCAAAGGTGCCGGTGCCCAGTTCTTCGATCACTTCGGACGCTGCCTCGGCGTCCAGAATGCCAGCCTCGGTCCAGGGCAGAGCATACTGAAGCGTGTGATAGATCACATCGGGCAGATCGCCCGCAGCAAATGCTGCCGTGGCGCGTGTGCCCAGATCGCTTTCGGTCACGGGGATCACTTCGACGCCAATTCCGGTTTCGGCCTTAAAGGCCTCGGCCATGGCTTCTTGCTTTGCAAGGCGCTCGGGCTGTTCTTCGGTGGTCCAGAACCGGATATCGGCCGAAGCCGACATCGCGGTCAGCGCAAGTCCGACCGATGCGGTCGTCAACAAGTGCGCCAGTTTCTTGGAATGTTGCATGAATTTTCCTCCCATCAAGATTCAAGCTGAGTGTCAAAACCCGACGCGGCGACGCGCAGGGCAATTTCGGTGGATGCCAGGGCGGGCGGCCCATCCGAACCGCCCGGACTAAGCGTGGCCTGCGCGGTTTCACGCAGGTCTTCGGGGGCTTCTCCCCGGATGCGGCGGATCAGCAGATCGGCCAGTTTTGCACCGGCCACACGACTGTCGACGCTGAACGTCGTCAGGCGAGGCTGCACCCATTCACATTCGGGAATGCCGTCATACGAGATAATCGACAGATCGCTGCCAATAGACAGCCCTGCCATTCTTGCCGCGTCATAGGCCCCGAGTGCTGCCATATCGACAGCATAGACGATGGCGGTTGGCGGCTCGCGCAAGGTCAAAAGCTGCGCCGCGGCCCTTGCGCCATTCTCGCGCGACATGGCCCCTTCCAGGATCAGCCCATCGTGCGCCTCAAGCCCTGCAACGGCAAGCCCTGCCCGAAAACCCTCTTCACGCAGATGGCTGAAATTGTATTCAACACCACCGTTGACGAACCCGATCCGGCGATGCCCATGAGCGACCAAACGCGCGACGGCCTGGTGCATCGCCTCTTCGCCCAGGATATCGAACCACGCACAGCCCGTGTCATCCTTGACCCGGCCAAACAGCACGAAGGGCACGTTGTGGCGCAAAAGAAATTCGGCGCGGGCATCGACCTCATAGGTTCGAGGCAAGATAAACCCGTCGGCCTTGTGTTCCCCAACCAGACGATCAAGCGTCTTCAGCATCTCGGCCTCGCCACCGGCGGTGGCCACGGTCAGGGTCCAGTTCTCGGCACTGGCCGCTGTCGTTGCTCCGGACAGAAAATCTGACAGAAAGGGGCGCTGTGCCCCGGCAATATCGGTCTGAAGAACCAATCCAATCGTGCGCGTCCGTCCGGTCCGGATCGCCTGGGCCTGGGCCAATGGGCGATATCCCATGGTCTCGGCCTTACGCCGGACGCGTTGTCGGGTCGCATCGGAAATGTCGGGATAATCATTCAACGCACGCGACACCGTCCCTTTGGACATGCCAAGCGCATCGGCCACATCGGTGATCGTGACCCGCGCTGGACGATAGCCCGCAGTTTTTCGCTGATTTGCGTTCAAGATTCTCTCCCCGAATCAAAAAATGGTTTCCGAAACCGGTTTCGGCAAGGGTTTTTCGCACCCCCTGTCCATAAACCAACTTGGAGGGGGAGCGACGAAGGGCACATTTCGCCAAACAAAAACGTGCAAAGCATCAGTGTTTTCTCAGAAAAACAACTGAAAGTTCGCCCGCTGAATGGGCTCGGCGATCGTCCTCAAGTATCCAGCAAGACAACCCGAAAAAAGTGGAACAGCACTAACTCGTGCGCCCCAATCGGCGGTCTTCTGCGATCAGTTTGGGGTCGCGGTCTTCGGGCGGGCCGTACCCTCCACCACCGGGCGTTTTCACCCGAACCCGGTCACCCGCGGACAACGGTATGTCCTGTTCCTTTGACAGATGCTCGGGCGTGTATTTTGCACCGGACCGCCAGATTTCCACCTGGTTTTTCGCGCCATCCCCGCCCCCGAGAGCACCTTGAGGACCAAACCGTCCGTGGTCCATCACAAAGCTTGCCCGCGCCGTGCCCCGCCGCAGTTCGACCTCGTAGTCCAGCCCCAAGCCGCCGCGGTGCATTCCCGCACCTCCCGAACCTTCGCGCAAGGCATAGCGATGGTACAGAACCGGGAAATTCTGCTCCATAATCTCGACCGGCGGGGCCTTGGATATCCCGATAGTCGAACACCCATTGGCCAAACCGTCGTGGTCCGAATTGCCGCCATAGCCCCCGCCGGACAGTTGATACATAACGAAATCCCGTCCGTTCTCCGGGTCATGGCCGCCCAAAGCAAAATTGCCGCTGGTGCCGGCCGGGGCCGCGGTGACGCGATGCGGCAGGGCTTCGACCAAAGCCGCGAATACGGCCTCGGCTATCCTTTGGCTGACTTCGGCTGCGCAGCCCGAAACCGGGCGGGGATATTGGGCGTCCAGAAAAGTGCCGGTGGGTCGGATCACGTCCAGCGGCTCAAACGCACCAGCGCTGATCGGGACTTCGGGGAAGATGTGGCGCATCGCCAAATAGACCGATGACAGGGTCGTGGCGAGCACCGAGTTCATCGGCCCCATGCACGGTGGGCTGCTTTCGGAAAAGTCGAACTGTAACTGCCCTGGCGTCTTGAGAATGTTTAACCGGATCGCAAGCGGTTCATTAACCACACCATCGCTGTCGATCCAGGCGACCGACTGATAGGTGCCATCCGGTATCTCGTCGATCAATCGGCCCATCTGCGCCGAAGCGCGCTGGCGAAGATCGTCGATGGCTTCGCTCACGACATCATCGCCATACCGATCCAACAGGGCGTTTAACCGTTCCTCGCCAACCATCAAGGCTGCGGCCTGCGCTTTGACATCGCCGATTCGCTGGTCTGCCACGCGGATATTTGAGCAAATAATCGAATAAATCTCGGGGTCTAGCTTGCCTTCCTTGAATAGCCGAACCGGCGGCAGCCGCAGACCTTCTTGTTCAACGGCCGTCGCGCTGGCCGAAAAACCACCTGGCACCGACCCGCCCGTGTCAGGCCAATGTCCGGTGTTCGACAGCCAACAGAAAATCTCGCCATTGCGATAAAATGGTCGGGCAAACCGGACGTCCATCAAATGGGTTCCGCCGAGGTAAGGATCATTGACGATATAGATATCGTTGGGTTTGGGGGCGGACACAGTTCCGGCGGCGATCATCTCGATCAGGGTCCGTGTCGAGTACTGCATCGTGCCCACGAATACCGGTAGCCCCCCTGCCCCCTGGGCAATCAAGGCGCCATCGGCGGCGGCGTAAATTCCATCGGAGCGGTCGTTCGCCTCGGCAATCACCGGTGAGAATGCTGCCCGCGAAAAGCTCATGTCCATTTCGTCACAGACCTGTTGCAGCCCCGCTTGAATGACCGAAAGGGTTATTGAATCAATCGTCATGAAACACGCCTTTCGCGCCTTGTGCGATGATAGGTCAGTGCCCGTGTCAGACAGATATCCAGCACGGTTTCGTCAAAGCTGTCTGGAAGGATCAGCGCCCGGTTCCCCAGATAGGCAAACGCCGTCGGGAAATCGGAACGATAGCCGTCAACAAGCGTCGTGTTGCAGTTCAAAAAGACGGCGGGTTTGGTGCCAGACATAGCAAGGCGGATCGTTGTTCCGGCCTTGGACGTGTCGGTCAAGTAAGATGGTTGCCCCCACTTCAAAGTTTCAGAAAGAGGTCCCACGGAAGCAGATTTTGCACAATAAAATACGCGGTTACGGACACTTAAAAGGACCGAGCGGACCTGTTCAGGATAGCCGTCATAGACTTCGGCAACCTGTTTGGGCACCACCGCTACGTTCATGCGTCAAACTCCAGCACAAGGTTACCCATCTCGTCCCCACGCGCGGTCACGCCGGGTTCGACAAGTGTGGTTGTGTCCATCTGCTCAATCACCGCGGGACCGTGGATGACGGCATCGATCGGCAAGCTGTCGCGCCAGTAAATCGGTGTGTCATGGAACGTTCCTTCGAACGCCACATGTCTTGATCCAGTGGGAACAGCCCTTTCTTTTCTTTCGCCTTTGTCGATCAGAACCGAAAGGTCGATCGGGTCGGACAGGCCGATGACCGAGCAATTCACGTTCACGATCCGCGCCTGAATATTGTCCAGATCAACGCGAAACCGTTCCCAGTACACTTTTTCAAAACCTGCCCTGAGTTCGTCGCGCGACGGTGTGGGCTTTTCCAGCGGCACGCGCACGACATGGCTTTGCCCCATAAATTGCATGTCGACGCTGAAGTTTCTCTGAACCTCGCGTACATCGACACTTTCCTTGGACAGCGCGCGTACGCCGGCATCGATCTGATCGGCGAAAAGCTGGTGCAGGTAATTTATGTCAGCCGTATCAAGCGGTTGATTGATCGTGCGCACATAGTCGTGGCGCAGGTCAGCCACAACGCAGCCAAGGGCGTTGGTGATGCCTGGTCGGGCGGGAACCAAGACGCGCGGAACGCCCAACTCGCGGGCAATGGCGACGGCGTGCAATGGGCCAGCTCCGCCGAAAGCAAACAGCGCAAAATCACGGGGATCAGCGCCAAGGGAAAGCGACACCATGCGGATCGCGCCCGCCATTTTGGCGTTGGCGACGCGGATTACAGCCTCGGCCGCAGCGATGGCATCGACGCCGAGGGGATCGCCCAAATCGCGCTGAAAAATCTCGATAATCGCATCACGACTGGCCCCGCCGGTCACGGCCAACTTGTCGGGGTTCAGACGTCCCAAAAGCATATTTGCGTCTGAAATCGTGGGTTTAGCACCCCCCTTACCATAGCAGATCGGCCCCGGATCAGCCCCTGCGCTTTCCGGCCCGATGTCCAACAGACCGGCCGCGTTGACCTTGGCGATCGAACCGCCCCCGGCGCCGACGGTGCGCACGTCGACCATGGGAACGTGGATTGGCATGGCGTATTCAATCTCGATCTCGTTCGAGACAGGCGGGTGCCCGCCTCGGATCAGCGCCACGTCTGTCGAGGTGCCGCCCATGTCATAGGTCAAAAGGTTTTCGTGCCCGGATTGTCGCCCGGTATAGGCCGCCGCCATCACACCAGAGGCTGGGCCGGACATCACAGTTTTGGCGGCCTCACGCGATACAAGGCGCGACGACACCATGCCGCCGTTGCCATTCATCACCAGAACGTCGCCGTTATAACCCTTTGATTCCAGTTCGTTACGCAGCCGCTCGACATATCGTTCCAACAAGGGCTGAACGCTGGCATTCACTGCGGCCGTCACGCCGCGTTCGAACTCGCGGGTCTCGGATAGCAGGTCGTGGCCCATGGTGATGTAATTGTTCGGCCAAATCCGAGCCGCGACCTGGGCGGCGCGAATCTCGTGCTCGGGATTGGCGTAGGCGTGGAGAAAATGGATGACCAGCGCCTCGCACCCCTTCTCTAACAGCTCGTTGGCGGCGGCGTGGACGGCGGCTTCGTTCAATGAAGTCAACACCTTACCGCCGGCATCCATGCGTTCGGGCACCTCTAGGCGAAGATCGCGCGGGATAACGGGCAGAAATTCCCCCTTCATCCCATAGGGTTGCGGGCGCGTGCGACGGCCCAGTTCCAACACGTCGCGAAATCCCATCGTTGTGATCAGCCCTGTCCGCGACAACTTGCGTTCCAAAACAGCGTTCGTGGTCGTGGTGGTGCCATGGACGATCAAGTCTACCTCGGGCAGGTCCACCTTGGCCTCATCAAGGGCGGACATGACGCCAAACGCCTGATTATCCAATGTTGTCGGAGTCTTGGCGATCCGCAGGGCGCCGCTTTTGCGGTCGACCATAACCAGATCGGTGAAGGTTCCGCCGACATCGACGCCAATGATCTTACCGCCAGTCACCAAAGCCCGCCTGCCGTCATTTGCTTGTATACGAATAAAACGTCAGCCCGTCTTGAACTGTCAATAGCTGGGAACGGAGGCAACGTTCGCTGCCCCGCACACGTTCCTGCGCTGGCATTGTCCGAGAGCGTTAATTCATTGGGGAAATCGCAAAAAATGCTGTCGGCAACCCGTCGGCAAAGCGTATGCATTTTGTATGGCACGTGTCGGCGAACGCGCCTGTTAACCATGCGAACGCCCGTTTTCCCTAACAAAGGATGAACAATGACGACTTCGGGACAGTGCGCGCACTTGCTTTTCCCAAGTCCTTTTGACTGACTGCCCCCATGACGTTTCGCACAGTTTCCGTTCTCATCGCTCTGTGGCCATCGACCGGTTTCGCCCATGTCTCGGAGCAGGGGTTCGTGCTGTTGTTGCCAACGGATGTCTATATCTCGGCAGGTGTCGCGGTCGTCGCTCTGACCGTGCTGGCGCTGTTTGCCTTGCCGGCACGACGGATCATCGCCTTGTTTTCCGTTCGTTCATTGCCGGGGTGGCGCGTGCCCAGGGGGCTGACCACGGCGACAAGCATTTTGTCCTTCGCCCTATTGGCCGCGCTTGTGGCGATCGGCATCGCAGGCCCGAATGGGCCGCTGGAAAATGTCTTGCCGCTGTCCTTTTGGACCTTGGGCTGGATCGCGATTGTGAGCCTGTCGGGGATATTCGGCAATCTTTGGGACTGGATGAACCCCTGGACCGGGTTATATCGGCTGATTGCCCCGGAATGGCGACAACGCCAACTGCCCAGCTTTTTGGGTTTGTGGCCCGCCCTTGTTCTGTTGTTGGGGTTCACAGCATTCCTGTTGGCGGACGTGGCCCCGAACGACCCGCCAAGGCTGGCGGTGATCGTGGCGATCTATTGGTGTGCGACCATGGCCGGGTTGCTGGTGTTCGGCCCCGGCTGGGTGACCCACATCGAACTGGGCCACGCGATCATGACCACCTATGCAAAACTGGCGACATGGACGTCCGACACGCCGGCTGGCATAGGCGCCCCCGGCTGGCAGATCGTGACTACACCCGAGGTCAGGGGAGCCGGTGTTTTTGCCTTGACCCTGCTGGCGGCGGGCAGCTTTGACGGGATCAACGAAACCTTTTGGTGGCTGGCCCAAATCGGGGTCAATCCATTGGAGTTTCCGGGTCGATCCGCGGTTATCGGATCAACACTCGCCGGACTTTTGGGCGCGGTTGCTGCTTTGATCATCGTTTTTGCATTCGCGGTCTGGGCCGGACTGGCAATGGCGGCCGGAAACGTTGGTTTCGCCCTGGCCTTCGGGCGGCTGGCCCTGTCGGTTTTACCCATCGCGCTGGTCTATCACATGAGCCATTACATGACGTCGTTCCTGGTCAACATCCAGTACACGATCCTGGCCTTCGACGATCCGCTCGACATTGGGGCCAGCCTTTTGGGTCTTCGGGATTTTCGCGTAACGACAGGTTTTTTCAATCATTTGGACTGGGTGCGGGTGATCTGGCTGTCCCAGGCCGGGCTGGTGGTTCTGGGCCATGTCTGGTCGGTTCTCCTGTGCCACCGGATCGCGCTGGATCTGTTTTCCGACCATCGCCGCGCGGCGATTGTGACGCTTCCGCTATCGCTGTTCATGATCGGCTACACCTTTCTTGGGCTTTGGCTGTTAGCGGCCCCAAAAGGGGCGTGAACTGTGTCTGAAAACAGGTCATAGTGGCGATGCGGACCAGAAAAATCTGGACATATTGCATGTATGCAAACAACATTCCGCTATCAGAACGTGCGCCCACAGGGCGCAGCCATCAAGGAGAGTCGGGGTGTCTAAGAACCTTCTCACGAACCGTCGCAGCCTTCTGACAGGTGCAGCCGCAGGTGGTCTTCTGGCCACATCACCGCTGGTATCGCGCTTTGCTCAGGCCCAATCATCCGAACCGATCCGGATCGGGTTTCAACAACACCAGACCGGAATCGGCGCTGCCTATGGCCGTTGGTATGGTCGCACCACCGATGCCGCGGTCAAGGCGATCAATGACGCCGGCGGCATCAATGGCCGCCCGCTGGAACTGGTTGCCGAAGATGACGGCACCGACCCGAAACGCGGGGCCGAAGTGGTCGAGAAGTTTGCCAATCAGCATGGGTGCGACGTGGCTTTCGGAACGCTGTTTTCCCACGTGGTCTATGGCTCGGCCCCGGCTGCGGGCGAATTGAAACTGCCCTATTTCGTCGTGTCCGAGGGACACCACGTCGCCTCTGGCGCGCTGAACCGTTATACGCTTCAGCCCGGCATCACTGACGTGAAAAGCCAGGTGCAGGCGATGGCACCCTATGTGGCCGAAAATCTTGGCAAGAAGGTCACCATGATCTTCCCCGATTTCGCCTTTGGTCACGATCACCGGGATTATTTTACCGCTGCCATCGAGGCGCAGGGCGGTGAAGTGCTTGAGCATATCGCGATCCCGCCGACCGAGACTTCGTTCACCAAGTATTTCCCGAAAATTCCGCGCGATACCGAAGTTCTGTACCACGTCATGGTGGGTCCGGCGGTGTTGACCTTCGTGAAAGAACTGGGCGAGTTCTTTGGCCCGTCGCGGCCCGAGATTTTTGGGTTCATCGACAGTTTGGAAGCGGTTGACCTGGCTTCGCCGGGTCTGGAATTCCTGGACGGCACCTATTTCTGGGAGGGCAATCCGCGCTATGCTCAGGCAGATCAAAGCGAGTACGACAAAGCGTTCCGCGCCGCCGTCGGGGTCGATGCCAACGGTGCATCGCTTAACGATTCCAAGGATGTGTCGACCTATGCTCACATGTTTGGCTGCTGGGAGACGCTTTATATCATCAAGCGTGCGATGGAGGCCTCGGGTTATGCCGGGCCGGGTGATCGTCAGGCTTTGATCGAAGCGGTTGAAGCGATGACGGACATGCCGGAAGGGTTCGAACATCCGCAGGGGCCGAAGCTGTTCAACGGCAAGACGCACCAGGCGTTTGGGCGTCAGTACATCAGCCGCGTCGATGGCGGAAAGCTGGTCAAGGTCCATGCCACTTCGATCGAGGACACGCTGTACCCGGACGAAGTCGACTATACGACGATGAGCTTCTAAGGAAGGATTTGCACCGCGGGTCCAGCCCGCGGTGCAACGGGGGGCGTTGCCCCCCGCACCCCCCAGAGTATTTTTCAAAAGAAGAAAGCCGGTAACAGGGCATGGATTTCGGACCGCATTTGATGCTCGCCATGCTGGAAGGCGCGGTCGGCGCTGCCGTTCTGGCGCTGACGGCTCTTGGGCTCAGCCTGGTCTTTGGCGTGATGCGCGTCGTCAACGTCGCCCATGGCGAGTTCTACATGCTTGGCGCGGTCTTGGCCTGGTTCATCGCGACCAGCCTTGGCGGCCACCCGGCAATCGGCTTTCTGGCGGCACTGATCATTGCGCCCTTGGTGGCCGGGATCATTGCCGTGGCCGCAGACTGGCTGGTGCTGAAACACCTGGATTACGACCCCGAATCCACCATCGTTGCCACCATCGGCCTTTTGTACATCATGCAACAATCGGCCCTGATGCTTTATGGCCCCGAGGCGCGGCCCGTCGAACCGCCGTTCAACAGCCGCATCGCGCTGCCTTGGGTCGAATGGGGTGAGAATGGGCTGGCGCTGTTCTATCCTTGGGGCCTTGGGACGACGACCTACAAGCTGTTCGTCATCGCTGCCGCCGCAACGATACTGGTCGCCTTCTGGCTGTTCCTGTCGCGCTCGCGCTTCGGGCTGATCATGCGGGCGACGCAATTGGACAGCGAAACGGCACTGGCCTTCGCGATCCCGGTCGAGAAAGTCTATGCGTTGGTCTTCGGCCTTGGCGCGGCGCTGGCCGCCATGGCGGCGGTTCTGATCGTGCCGATCCAGCAAGCCCATTACCTCATGGGCGGCGAACCCCTCCTTCTGTCGTTCATCGTCGTCATTATCGGTGGACTGGGCTCGATCCGCGGCACCATTTTCGCCGCCCTTTTGATCGGCATGTCCGACGGGATTATCTCGGTCTTCTTCTCACCGACGCTGGCCAAGATCATCGCCACGCTCCTCGTCGCCCTCGTCCTTGTCTTCCGACCCCAAGGCCTGTTCGGGAAGAAACCGGCATGAGTACGACCACGCGCTCTGCCGCGCTTCACCTTGGGCTAATCGCCCTGATCGCCGTCCTCGGGCTGATCCTGCCCGCCTATCACCAAGGCAACCTTGCCCGTATCCTGGTGCTGGCGACTTATGCCATTGGCTATAACGTCCTTTTCGGCTACGCCGGTCTCCTCAGCCTCGGCCATGCCATGTTCTTTGGCGCAGGCATGTACGGCCTTGGCCTGGCCATGCATCACGGTGACGTCTCGGCCCTGCCAGCCTTTGTCATCGGTATCGCCTGCGCCGCGGCGCTTTCAGCCGTGGTCGCCATGCTGGCACTCAGAACCATCGGCGTCGCCTTCATGATCGTCACGCTGATGTTCTCGCAGACCGCCTTCCTGACCGTCCTTTATTTTGGCACATGGACACGCGGCGACGAGGGCTTTGTCCTGGCCCAGGCCAGCCGAAGCATTGCAGGCCTTGACCTGTCGAACCCCGACATCCGTTTCTATGCCGCGCTGATCCTCTTCTCCGCCGCGCTACTCATCACCGCCCGCATGATGCAGGTCCGCTTTGGCCACGTCCTGATTGCCGTGCGCGAGAACGAGGAAAGGACGCGGATGCTCGGCTATGACGTCTTCCGCCACAAGTTCCTGGCCGTGGTCATCTCGGGCACGATCTCGGGGGCGGCAGGTGCGGCCTATGCCCTCCTCTTCGGCTATGTCGGTGCGACCTTCACCTCGGTGCAATACTCGATCTTCCCCCTCCTCTGGGTCCTTCTTGGTGGCGCAGGCACGACCATCGGCCCCTTCGTCGGCGCCTTGTTCATGTTCTACCTGATCGACTACACCTCCGGCCTCACCTCGGCCTATATGCTGATCGCGGGCGTTGTCTTGGTCCTACTGACGCTGTTCGCCCGCGCCGGCATCATGGGCGAGGTCCGCAAGCGCTGGCTCAGGTGGTTGCCATGAGCCTGTTGCGCACCAAGGGGCTGACCAAGGTCTTTGCCGGGCTGACGGCGGTCAATGATGTCGACCTGACAGTCGAGGCGGGCCGCGTCCACGCCCTGATCGGCCCCAATGGCGCAGGCAAAAGCACGCTGGTCGGGATGATCGCGGGGCGCATATCGCCCACAAAGGGCAACGTCTGGTTCGACGAGGTCGACGTAACGGCCCTGCCCGCCCACAAGCGGATGCGCATGGGCATGGCCTACACCTTTCAGATCACCGCCGTTTACGCCCGCCTGACCCTGTTCGACAACCTCGCGCTGGCACTGCGGGACCAGCACCGCGACAAGGTTCTTGCCGCGCTTGACCGCGTTGGCCTTGCAGACCGCGCCGACAGCCTGGCCGGAGACCTTTCCTACGGCCACCAGCGCCTATTGGAGATCGCCATGGGCGTCGCCCAGGCCCCGCGGCTGTTGATCCTAGACGAGCCGACGCAAGGGTTGGCGGAAAGCGAAATCACCGGCTTCAACACCCTGATCCGGCAACTTGCGGGCGAAACCACCATCCTTTTGATCGAGCACAACATGAACGTGGTCATGGAACTGGCCGACCACATCACGGTGCTGGAAACCGGCGAGGTGCTGGCCAGCGGCACACCCGACGAGATCCGCGCCAGCGCCGAGGTGCAAGAGGCCTATCTGGGGACGGGCGATGCTGAAACTTGAGGGCGTCAACACCGGCTATGGGCCGATCCAGGTGCTGTATGACCTGAGCCTCGAGGCACGCGCAGGCGAGGTTTTATGCCTGTTGGGTCGCAACGGCGCGGGCAAGACCACGACGCTGAAGGCGATTATGGGGCTTTTGCCGCTGACTTCGGGCAAGATCACGCTGGAAAACACAGAACTGTCCGCCCTGCCCGCCCACGAAGTGCCACGTCACGGCGTCGGCTATATCCCGCAAGGCAGGCGGTTGTTTTCCGAACTCAGCGTCGCCGAGAATATCGAGATCGGCCTTATGGCGGGCGGCAATGGCGCCGAGACGCGCGAACGCGTGCTCGACATGTTCCCCCGCCTGCGCGAACGCCTGGGCCAGCGGGCCGAAACCCTGTCGGGCGGCGAACAGCAGATGCTGGCCACGGCCCGCGCGCTCTGCCTCGATCCCAAGGTGCTCCTCCTCGACGAGCCGACCGAAGGCCTGCAACCCTCGATGATCCAATTGATCCGTGAAACGGTCGAGACGCTGCGCGACGCAGGCGTCGCCATCATCCTTGTCGAACAAAGGATCGACGCCGTTCTGGCCCTGTCCGACCGCGTACAATTCATCGAAAACGGCCACAGCCGCGAGGTCGTCACCCCCGCCGAACTGCACAAGGACCGAAGCCTGATCCACGCCTATGTCGGGGTGTAACCCATTACAATTTAAATCAAATTGCGTTTCTTCTTTTAAAAAATACTCAGGCGACCGGCCTCAGGTTTCGCGCCGCTCAGGCGTCCTTTAATCCTCCGGGACAGAAGAACTTGGTAAAGACACCGTAACAGGTCGTCGTCTTACCCAACCCCGCCATCTTGATCCGGCTAATCACGCCAAGGTCGGTATAAACCGTCGCGATTTCAGGGCGGACAAGATCATAACAGGTCGACACGTCCAGCTTGCAGGCCGCAAGCGCCAACCTTTGCTCGATAGACCGGCCTGACAAATCTTCTGTGGCCAATGCCAAGGTCAATTGTGCGCGCAAGGCATCTTCGGCGTCCGCCTCATCCGGCTTGGTCACATAGGCGGCCCCGGCGACGAGGGCGACAAAAATCAGGGTTTTCAACATAGCCGATGCCTACACGAGTTTGGCCAGCAGGGTTTCGAAGGTCCGGGTTTCTTCATCGCTTAACGGTGCGATGGTCTCAAGCCGCGCGGCAATGGCCGCATCGTGCGCGGCCTCGAACGCCACGCGGCCCTCATCGGTCAATTCGACACGGCGCAGGCGGCGATCGTTCGGGTCGGGGCCGGACGACACAAACCCCTTGGCGGTCAGACGCTCGACCACGCCTTTGATCGTCGCAGAATCCATCGCTGTCTGACGCCCCAGAAGGTTCTGTGAAATCGCGCCTTTCTCGTATAGCCGCGCCAGCGCCGCGAACTGGGTCGGGGTCAGACCGTCTACGTGCCGCGCAAAGATCGCGACGTGGCGCTGGTTGGCGCGGCGCAGGTTATAGCCAACCTGTTCGGTCAATTGATAGGCGGCGGCGTTTTTTGGCGAAGTGGACATAGGGGATTTATTGACAGCTTGCGGCCTCTGCCGCAACATACTGTTTGTATACCAACAGTCGCGAGCCATGATGACCGCAGACGCCTATCTCAGACCTGACCGGCTGGAAGACGCGCTGGACGCCCTGAGTGCGGGGGCCATGACCATCGCGGCGGGCTGCACCGATCTTTTGCCGGCGACACAGCGCAAAAGCCTGCCAGGTACCGTTTTGGACATCACGGCGATCAAGGCCCTGCGCGGCATCACCAGTGACGCCGAAGGGCTGACCATCGGCGCGACGACGACTTGGAGCGATATCCGCAAAGCCGATCTGCCGCCCGCCTTTGACGGGTTGAAACTGGCGGCGCGCGAGGTCGGCGCTCGCCAGATCCAGAACCAGGGCACCATCGCGGGCAACCTTTGCAACGCCTCGCCTGCCGCTGACGGCGTACCGCCGCTTCTCACGCTGGAAGCAGAGGTGGTCCTGACCTCGACCGCTGGTGAGCGCCGCCTGCCCTTGCAGGACTTTATCATCGGGCCGCGCAGCATCAGCATTGAGGCCGGCGAGTTGATGACCGCCATTCACATCCCCAAAGCCGCGATGGAAGGTGACAGCCATTTCCTCAAACTCGGCGCGCGCTCCTCGCTGGTGATCTCGATTGCCATGGCGGCAGCCCGGATCACCACGCACAGCGGGCTGATCACTTCGGCGGCGCTGGCCGTCGGGGCCTGCGGGCCGGTAGCAACCCGTCTCGGCCGGGCGGAACGGGCGCTGATCGGCGCACGGTTGAACGAAGAGTCGATTGCGAACGCGCTGACCCAAGCCGCACTGGACGAGGAATTGTTCCCGATCGACGACGTGCGCGCCGATGCTGCCTATCGGCTCGACGCCGCGTCTGAACTGGTGCGACGCCTCCTCGCCACCATGGAGCGAACATGACCCTGCGTCTGACAGTCGGCGGCGAAACCCGCGAGGTGCAGGCTGCCCCCGGCAAACGCCTGTCCGAAGTGCTGCGCGATGACCTTGGCCTGAAGAGCGTCAAGATCGGCTGCGACGCGGGCGATTGTGGCGCCTGCACCGTGCTTGTGGACGGAGAACAGGTCTGTTCCTGCCTGATGCCCGCCGTCCAGGCCGAGGGTCGGCAGGTCGAGACGCTGGAGACCAGCGAGGCGGGGCTGTTTGAACGGCTTCAGGAGTCATTCCTGGACCACGGCGCCGCGCAATGCGGCATCTGCACACCCGGCGTCATGATGGCCGCGACCGAACTCTTGCGTGTGAATGCCCAGCCGGACGAGGCCGAAGTGCGCGTGGCTCTGGACGGTGTTCTCTGCCGTTGTACGGGCTATCGCAAGATCATCTCGGCGATCATGGCCGCCACATCCGCTCCCCGCGCCGATGTTCACCCCGAAGCCGGAACCGCCGTCGGCGCCCCGGTGCGGCGGCTGGACGGACGCGCCAAGGTCGACGGCTCCGAGGTGTTCGGGGCTGACGCCGGTCCCGCCGACGCCCTTTTGGTCCGGGCGGTGCGGTCACCGCATTTCCACGCGACATTTGCCCTGGGCGATCTGGACGCCTGGGCTGCCGCGCATCCGGGCGTCCTGGTCCTGACGGCCAAGGACGTACCTGGCGAAAACTGCTATGGGGTCATCCCGCCCCTGGCCGATCAGCCCGCTCTGGCCGAGGGTGAGGTCCGTTATCTGGGCGAGGCCATTGCCCTTGTCGTCGGTGAGGCCAATCACATCGAAGCTCTCGATCTGACCGGTTTTCCGGTCACATGGGAGCCGCTTTCCCACACGACGACCGAGGCCGAGGGTACGGCCGATGGGGCGGGCCTCGTGCATCCCGACCGCGCGGGCAACGTGTTGATCGAAGGCCGCGTGGCCAAGGGCGACGCCAAAGCGGCACTGGCGGCCTCGGCCCATGTGGTCAGCGGCGCGTTCCAGACGTCTTACGTGGAACACGCCTATATCGAACCCGAGGCGGGCGTGGCCTGGCTGGATGGCGACTCGCTGGTGATCGAGGCCTGCACCCAGGCGCCGATCATGGACCGCGACGACACGGCCAAAGTCTTGGGACTGCCGCCAGAAAAGGTGCGCATCATCCCGACCGCCGCGGGCGGCGGGTTCGGGGCAAAACTCGACATGACCCTGCAACCGCTGATCGGGCTCGCGGCGCTGAAGACCGGCAAGCCCTGTCGCATGGTATTCTCGCGCCGGGAGTCCATGCTGGCCTCGACCAAGCGTCACCCTGGCACGATGGAGGCAAGTATCGGCGCAGATGCCGAAGGCCGGATCACGGCGATGACCTTCCACGGCGATTTCAACACCGGGGCCTATGCAAGCTGGGGGCCGACGGTGGCGGCGCGCGTGCCGGTCCACGCCTCGGGGCCCTATCGCACGCCCGACTACCTTGCCACCGCACGGGCGATCCACACGAACGGCCCTTCATCGGGCGCTTTCCGGGGATTTGGCGTGCCGCAGGCGGCCATCGTGCAGGAGTCGCTTTACGACGATCTGGCCGAGGCCTGCGAGATCGACCGCCTCGCCTTTCGCCGCCTGAACGCGCTCAGCGACGGGGATGCCACGACCTCGGGACAGGTGCTGGCATCGGTCGGCCAGATCGAATGCCTCGACGCCCTGAAACCCCATTGGGAGAAGGCGCTGGCGGCGGCGCGGCTGCACAACGCCCAAGGCGGGCCGACCCGGCGCGGCGTTGGCGTCGCCTCTTGCTGGTACGGCTGCGGGAATACCTCGCTCCCCAACCCCTCGACCGTGCGGATCGGGGTGACGGCGGATGGCGCCCTGCGTCTGCATCAGGGCGCGACGGACATCGGCCAGGGCGCGAACACGGTCATCACCCAGATCGCCGCCGATGCCCTTGGTGTAGCGCTCGACAAGTTCGAACTCGTCGGGCCTGACACCGCGCTGACGCCCGACTGCGGCAAGACCTCGGCCTCGCGCCAGACCTTTGTCACGGGTCGCGCAGCCGAAGCCGCCGGAGCCGCGCTGCGCGCTCTGATCTTGCGCCAGACAAACCTGCCGGAAACGGCGACCATTCGCTTTGAAAAGGGCGGCATCACCGTCCGCGACGGCACCACCACGGCGAACATCGACCTGTCCGCCCTGCCCGCCGACGCGCACGGCTATGTGCTGGCGGCAGAAGAAACCTATGACCCGCCCACCACCGCGCTGGATGAGAACGGACAAGGCGAGCCTTACGCCGTCTATGGCTTTGGCGCGCAGATCGCCGAGGTCGAGGTCGACATGGCGCTTGGTACCGTGAAGGTCGTGCACATGGTCGCCGCCCATGATCTCGGGCGCACGATCAACCCGGTTCTGGCCGAAGGTCAGATTGAGGGCGGCATCGCTCAGGGCCTTGGCTTGGCTCTCATGGAAGAGTTCGTGCCGGGCCGCACCGAGAACCTGCACGACTACCTGATCCCCACCGTGGGCGACATGCCCCCCGTCACCTCGATCCTGGTCGAGAAACCCGACCCCGAAGGCCCCATGGGCGCGCGGGGCCTTGGCGAACACGTCCTGATCCCGACCGCCCCTGCCATCCTGAACGCCATCCGCCACGCCTCGGGCGCGCGCATCACCAAGGTGCCCGCCCTGCCCCACCGGGTGCTGGCTGCCATCCGCGAGGCGACATGACCGACACACCGCGCCCCGAGAAAATCCGCTGCGATGCCTGCCCGGTGATGTGCTATATCGCCGAGGGCCGCGCGGGTGCCTGCGACCGCTATGCCAACGAGAATGGCAAGATCATCCGCTGCGATCCCCTGACCATTCTCGACCGGCGTATTGCCAAGGGCGACCCGGTAAAACCCTTCCTTGCCGCCGACTGGGACGGGGTGAACGCGCCGGGTGACGAGGTGGTGGTCTCGGCCATCGGCGCCGGCACGACCTATCCCGATTACAAACCCGCCCCCTTCATCGTCAGCAGCGAAATCGAGGGCGTGGATTGTGTAACGGTGGTGACCGAAGCGATTTTTTCTTATTGCGGCGTCAAGGTGAAGATCGACACCGACCGCCACCTTGGCGCCGAAGCCGCGACCGTCCGCTTTGACGGCGAGGCCATCGGCCACGTGATGACGGCAGAGTATGGCAGCCAGATGCTGTCGCTGGGCGGTGTCGACCACCTGACCGGAGGGTCTAAGCCCGAGGGGCGCAAGACCTGCGATGCCCTGATGGCGCTTTGCAACAAGGAGGCGGTGGAACTAACCGTCGACGGCGGCTCGACCGTCGTGGTGCAGGCGGGCAAGCCCCCTATCGTCGATGGCGAAACCGAAGTGCGCATGCGCGTCGGCTGTGGCTCGGCCACCATCGGCATGTTCGCCTCGCAGTGGAAGGGCCTTGTGGACGAGGTTGTCGTCGTGGACGACCACATCACCGGCGTCGTGTCGGAACACCAGGCCGGCAAGGTCATCGACTGGCCCGACACCGGCATCCGCATCCTGGGCCGGCGTTCGACACCCGGGCGCTATTTCAAGGTCGCCAACCCTGGCCTTGGCTGGGGTGGCACGGATATTTCCGACCCCCTGTCGATCCTCGGTGACTGGCGCGTCGCCAAGGGTGCGCGGCCCGGTCTGACACTGTTGATGGTGTCGACCACGGGCGAACACGCGGCCTATTACGAGCTGGACGACAATCTGACACCCGTCGCCAAAGCGATGCCCGAGGCCTTGCAGCCCTCGGTCGACCTGATCGCGCAGAACTGTGAGCCCGCGCTTTGCACGGTGCTGTTCATGGGGGGTGCGGGCGGCTCGCTGCGGTCAGGTGTGACGAAAAACCCGATCAACCTGACCCAATCAGTACACGACGAAAAAACCCGCGTCACAGTGGGCGGCGCCCCGGTTTACGTTTGGCCCGGAGGGGGCATCACGGTGATGGTCGATGTCACCCAAACGCCCGACAATGCCTTTGGTTATGTCCCGACACCGGCCTTGGTTGCTCCTTTAGAGTTCACGACCAGTCGAATTGATTATGTTCAGCTGGGTGGGCATGACGGATCAGTGCGAGACTTGCAGGAAGTTCTTGAAAATGGCGGCGAGTACGGAAAGTATTTTCGCATTCTGAGGGATGAAAAATGATTGGACCTCAAGTTAGCACGCTATCTGACGGAAAACGTTTACATTTTCACCACGGCCCAACGGATTTGATCGTCGAAATCTTTGGATCGCACCGAGAAGAAGCGCGTGAACAGGCGACAGAACGCTTCCAGACCGTCTTGACCGGACTGGTGGCCGAACTGCCGAAACTGCGCTGTCGGTACGACCGGAAAACCAGGTTTCGAGATAGCACTACACGACGGATGCAGGCCGCGGTCGCGCCGTTTTCCGAGGTATTCATCACGCCGATGGCCTCGGTTGCCGGGGCAGTGGCGGACGAAATTCTGGGCGCATTGACTGATGGGCTTTCGATCCGGAAGGCCTATGTGAACAACGGCGGCGACATCGCCTTTCATCTAGGCGATGGTCAATCGCTGACCGTGGCGGCCCCGACAGGTTCGGTCGTGATCACCCACGACAGCGATGCGCGCGGCCTGGCGACATCGGGCTGGCGCGGGCGCAGCCATTCGCTAGGCATCGCCGACGCAGTGACCGTGGTGGCCCGTGACGCAGCCAGCGCCGATGCGGCAGCAACGCTGATCGCCAATGCGGTGGACGTGCCGGATCATCCCGCGGTCAAACGGGTGCCCGCCCGCGAATTGGCCCCGGACAGCGATCTTGGTGAGCAACTGGTGACGGTTGACGTCGGAGGGCTGAAACGATCGGAGATCGAGGGTGCCCTGGCACGCGGCGTCGCGCTGGCTGAGCGCTTTCTGATGCACGAGAAAATCCTTGGCGCGACCTTGATGCTGAATGGTCAGACCCGCGCTGTCACCCTGTCTTAGAAAGCTTCAAGATGCCGGAATTCATCCTCAGAAAAATGCAGTTGATCGTCGAAGAAATCAGCCACGACGGCGGGCCGCCGCCCGAAGAGCCACGGAAACTGGGAGCCATCTTGGCCTGCGTAGAGAACCCTTTTGCGGGACGCTACGAGCCCGAGCTGCAATCGGCCATGGACGATCTGAAACCGCTTGGCACCGAGATGAGCGAACAGTTGATCGATGCACTGGGGGGCAAGGACGCTGTTGACGGATATGGCAAGGGCGCCATCGTCGGGGAAGACGGGGAACTGGAGCATGGTGCGCTGTGGCATGTGCCGGGCGGTTACGCGATGCGTCAGCTTTTGGGTGATTCAAACGCGATCGTACCATCCTGTATGAAACGTGGTGGAGTTGGCGCGCGTCTGGACATCCCATTAGGCCATATCAATGCAGCCTATGTGCGCAGCCATTTTGACGGGATCGAGGTTGGGCTGCCCGATGGCCCCAAGGCCAACGAGATCGTCTATGGATTGGCGATGTCATGCGGTGGCCGCGTTCATTCTCGGATGGGCGGTCTGGAAGCCTGGGATGTCAAAGGCGAAGACGGGCTGCGCTAGAGCGTGATGTCCGGTACGGAATTCGGACCCATTTCCGTTTCAGGATCTGACCCTTTAGCGGGACAAATAGGCGCTGAGGGCCGCCGACTGGTCGGTCATGATCTGACCGATCCCCGCATCTATCAAACGCCCCCAGACAGCGTCGGGGTCATTCAGCGCGCGCGAGTCCGATAGTTGGCAGCAGTGGACCGGGTCAAGCGTATAGGTTCCCAATCGCAGGGTTTCACCGGCGATCCGACTGGCGTCACTCAAGAGATCAATCGTGTCGAACCAGACCTCGGCAACCGCCTGATCCGCGTCGCGCAAATCTCGGATCACGTCCAGATCCTTGGGGCTGGTCAGATCGACTTTGGCCATGACCATCACGCCATGGGCCGTCTCAAGGGTTTTCAACAGCGCGATATCATCGGTGCAGGAGACCTTGATCTTGACCGTTGCGCGATCCTGCGCCCCAAGGGCCGCAACCTGCACGGCCACCGGGGCCACATCGACCGGACGTTTCGCATCCAGATCGAAGATGGCCTTGGTTCCGTCAATGGCCTGAAACGCCTGGGCAAGTCGCGGGATCCGGTGATCCGTCGCCACCGCGCCCCGGCCCCCGGCCCCCTCGCGCAGGGTCAGTGACGCCAGAAGCTCTGGGTCGGCGCCATCGGAGGCACTGGTGTGGCCGGTCATGCGCTCAAGTGTGGCGTCGTGCATCAGGAAGGCGTCGCCCGCGGCATCCAATGCGACGTCCACCTCGACAACATCCCACTTGGACGCGGAACGGATGGCCGCAGTTGAATTTTCCGGCAATGGCCCCCAATCCGCGCGATGGACCGAGATCATCACCGGCGGCCCCGCCCGGAACCGCGCTTTCATCGCTTGAACAGACATCAAAACCTTAAAGCCTGCGACCACTATCCCGGTGGAACAGCACCGCATCCGCTGCCGAAAACTCAAGCCCCATCGACCCGGTCGGAACTGGTTCATCGGCGTTCTGGGTCACTGTCAGATCGCTGTCGCCCAACCGGCAATGCACCAGCCGCACCGCACCCAATTCCTCGACAACACCGATCTCTACCGGTGCACCGCCATTGGCCACAAGATGTGCGCGTTCAGGGCGCAGACCAAATGTAACCGGGCCACGATGGCTGGAAGCATGGTCAAGCGTAACGCCACCAACTTCCATGCCTGTATCTGTCACATTGGCCGGAACAAGGTTCATTGGCGGCGCGCCGATAAAACTGGCGACGAAGGTAGACGCCGGGTTTGCATAGACTTCGGCCGGGGTGCCAATCTGTTCGATCTGCCCGCCGTTCAGGACGACAATCCGGTCAGCCAATGTCATCGCTTCGACCTGGTCGTGGGTGACGTAAATCGCCGCCGTCTTAAGCCGCCGCTGCAGTTTCTTGATCTCAAGCCGCATTTGGTTCCTGAGCTTGGCGTCAAGGTTCGACAGAGGCTCGTCGAACAGGAAAATCGCCGGATGACGCACGATGGCCCGGCCCATTGCCACGCGCTGGCGTTGGCCGCCGGACAGTTGCGAGGGTTTGCGATCCAGGAACTCGGCAATCTGTAACAGATCGGCGGCTTCGTTCACGCGAGCGTCGATTTCCGACTGCGGAGTTTTCCGGTTTTTCAACCCATAGGCCAGGTTCTTGCGCACTGTCATATGCGGGTACAAAGCATAGTTCTGGAACACCATGGCGATGTTGCGGTCTGCTGGCTCCAGGTCGTTCACGACCCGGCCGGCAAGCTCGATATCACCCTCGGTTATGCTTTCAAGCCCGGCAACCATGCGCAAGAGCGTGGACTTGCCACACCCCGACGGGCCGACAAAGACAACCAATTCGCCGTCTTCGACATCGACCGAGACACCTTTCACGGCTTCGGCCCCGTTGGGATAGACTTTTCTGACGTTCTTGATGCGTAGCGTAGTCATTTTTCCTGCTCCACCAGACCCTTGATGAACATGCGCTGGAAAATGATGATGACCGCCGCAGGGGGCAGCATCGCCAGAATCGCCATGGCAAGGGCTTCGTTATATTTCGGGATGTCGGCGCCGATCATGATTTGCATGATCTGCTTGATGCCACGCACAAGCGTGAAATAGGTCTCGTCCGTGGTCATCAGCGTCGGCCAGAGGTACTGGTTCCAGCCAACCACGAACATGATGATGAAAATCGCCGCGATCATGGTGGTCGAGAGCGGCACAAGGATGTCGACGAAAAACCGGAACGGCCCGGCCCCGTCGATGCGCGAGGCCTCGAGCAATTCGTTCGGCACCGACTTGAAGAACTGCCGGAAAAAGAACGTTCCGGTGGCCGAAGCGATCAGCGGCAGGATCAGGCCGGTATAGCTGTTCAACAGGCCAAGCTGCTGAACCACTTCGTAAGACGGCAGGATTCGCACCTCGAGCGGCAAGAGAAGCGTCAGGAAGATGACCCAGAAGCACAAGGTCGCGGCGCGAAAGCGGAAATAGACAATGGCATAGGCCGCCAGCATCGAGACCACGATCTTGCCCAATGCGAAGCCGATCCCAAGGATGAAACTGTTCTGCGTCATCAGCCAGCCAGTGACAGCCCCAGTGAAGCCGCCCTGCTGTGTCAGGACGGTTTCATAGGTGCTTAGAAATTCGCCGCCAAAGCCGACCTGCATCCCCTGTTTGTGGATCAACACGTGGTCGAAAGTTGAGGTCATGAAGGCCACAACCAGCGGCCCCATCATGAAAAATACGCCCAGCCACAGGATCACATGGTCGTATACTCGCACGCCCCCAAATGACTTGCGCGACAAGGCCGCCTGGGCCTTGGGGGCGGTTTGTTCAGTATCGGTCGTTGTCATGTTTCTGCCCCCCTCAGTTATAATGCACGCGGCGTTCGATCAGCCGGAACTGAACAATGGTCAGCGCCAACACAATCAGCATCAGGATCACGGACTGCGCGGACGACCCGCCCAGATCATTGCCTCGGAACCCATCGCGATAGACCTTGTAAACCAGCGTGACGGGGCTGTTGCCCGGCTGATCCTTCACGATCAGGTCGATGGTGCCGAAGGTCTCGAACATGGCGTAGGTGATGTTCAGGATCAGCAGGAAGAAGGTGGTCGGCGCCAACAGCGGGAAGGTGATCGTCCAGAACCGGCGGAACTCGCTGCGGCAGTCGATCGAGGCGGCCTCTTTGACGCTGGAGGGGATCGATTGCAGACCCGAAAGGAAGAAGATGAAGCAATAGGGCACCTGTTTCCAGGTCGACACGATGATCATGGCGATGCCCGTGTCCCAGTAATTGACCCCGATCCGCATGTCCCAGCCGAACAGGGCGGCGAAATCGACAAGCGGGCCAATGTGCTGGTCAAACAGCATCACGCCGATCAGGCCAGCGACGGGGGGCGCGATGGCATAGACCCACATCAGCAGGGTCTTATAGGTCGACTGGCCCCGCAGCACCCGGTCTGCCGAGACCGCCAGCATCAGGCCAAGGCCGAGTGAGATCAGAGACACCAGGATAGTGAAAAGCGCTGTGAACCATGCCGTGCGCTTATAGTCCGAAGCGGTGAGCGCGTCGCGATAGTTGTCGAGCCCGACAAAGGTCGCGTTTCCGAAGAACGGGTCTTCCAGGAAAAACGACGACTTGATCGCCTCGGCCGCGGGCCAAAGGAAGAAAATGCCAATGATCACCATCTGCGGCATCAGCAGCAGATAAGGCATCCATGGGCTTTTGAATTGGGATTTCTCCACGCGCCGCTCCCCGAAACATATGCCGGCGGGGGCGCATCGGTGCGCCCCCGCCTGATTTTATATCAGTGCAATCAGTTGGTTTTCGAGAACCGGTCGAGCAACTTGTTGCCTTCTTGCTCGATCACCGCAAAAGCCGACTCGACGTCCGTTTCACCGGCAAAGATACGGCCGTATTCGCGGTTCATCACATCGCGGATCTGGACGTAAAAGCCCATGCGGTATCCTTTGGAGTTGTCACCGCTTTGCAGCGACAACTGCTTGATGCCAACCTCGGCCTGCGGCTTTTCATTGTAATAGCCCTCGGCCTTGGCCGCGTCATAGGCGGCTGTCGTGATCGGAACATATCCGGTCTGCTTGTGCCAGAATTTCTGGATGTCGGTGGACGACAGGAACTTGAAGAACTCGGCCGAAGCCTTGTTTTCCGCGTCGTCGTGACCGCTCATCGCGAACAGGGCAGCACCGCCGATGAAGGTCTGGGTCGGTTCGCTGGTTACAGATTCCCAGTACGGCAGATAGGTGGCCGAGAATTCGAAGTCAGCCGAATTCAACAGTCCGCCAAACGAACCGGACGAGCCAAGCCACATGGCGGCTTCACCGGTTTCGAAAGGCGCCTGGTTATCGCCCCAGCCTGCGCCGTAATAGCCATAGTAACCGGCATCCAGCCAGCCTTTGACCTTGCCGAAGTGCATCTTCATGGCATCGTTATTCACCAAAATCTTGGTGCCATCCGAGCCGTCAAAGCCATTGTTGTTGGTGGCAAATGGCAGGTTGTGACGCGAGTGGAAGTTCTCGGTCCAGATCCAGGGGCTGTGCGACTGTGACAGGGGCACATAGCCTGCATCTTTCAGCTTGGGCGCGATGGCTTCGAACTCTTCCCAGGTCTTGGGCGGCTCGACACCGGCCTTCGCCAAGGCTTCGATGTTGTAATACAGGATCGGGGTCGACGAGTTGAATGGCATGCCGACCATCTTGCCGGCAGAATCCGCATAGAAATAGCGCACGCCCGAGATGTAATCGTTGGCGTCAAATCCGATACCAGCCTCTTGGATCAGATCCTCGGCGGGGATCACGGCGCCCTTGGCCCCGATGATCGTGGCAGCACCAGCATCGAACACCTGAACAATGTTCGGCTGCTCGCCCGCGCGGAAGGCGGCGATGGTGGCGGTCAGCGTGTCTTCGTACCCGCCTTTGTAAACCGGCGTGATGACATAGTCGCCTTGCGACGCGTTAAAGCGGTTCGCAATTTCATTGACGGTTTCCCCCAATTGGCCACCCATGGCGTGCCACCAGGTGATCTCGGTCTGGGCATGCGCGAAGGTCGCGAATAGCGACGCGACACCAGCCAGCGCAAATTTGCTCCGAAGCATGACGTTCTCCCTATGTTAATGTCTGCCTTTTCGGCAGTTATTCGGCGTCGGTAACAGTGGTGCGACAAGGTGCACGAATCCGACGCTTGCGGGGAGTTAATCACGGAAAAACGCTTGGCCAAAACAATTTTTGACCAAGCATTCAGTTTATGACAGTGCAGAAATGCCCGCTAATTCAGCAAACCGGGCAGCCAAAGCGTCAGCGCCGGGAAGGCCAACAGGATTGCGACGCGGACCAGTTCGGCCATGAAAAACGGCATAACTCCTTTGAATGTCTCGATCATTGGCGTGTCCTTAGCCAGCGCCGAGATAACAAAGACGTTCATGCCAACGGGAGGCGTGATCAGCCCTAATTCGACAACGATTAGCGCGAGTATCCCGAACCAGATTTTCAGGTCCTCGGTCGACATTCCAAAGCCCGATCCTTCGGCCGGCATGTAAAGTCCGCCGTTCAGGTCGATCAAAACCGGCCAGAAGAACGGGATCACCAACAGAATCATCGACAGGCTGTCCATCAGGCATCCAAGCGCGATCAGGGCGATCAACAACAGGATCATCACGGTCATCGGCTCAAGGCCCGAGTCGAGAATCCAGGCCGCGGTGGTCTGCGGCAGGCCGATCCGGCTCATCAGGATTTTCATCAGTTCGGCACCGATCAGGATGAGATAGATCATGCCTGTTGTGCCGGCAGTTTCTTTCAGGGAATCCTTGAGCTGCAACCATCCGATCTTGCGCTTGAACAGGCCATATCCCCAGACCAACACAACCCCGACGGCCGCGGCGGGTGTCGGGTTGAAAAATCCGCCATAGATGCCGCCCAGCACGATACCGAATATGACCATGACCGGCACAAGCCCAAGGGTCGCGGCGCGAAATTCGGCCCTGCTGACGCCGTCGTGGCTGGGCCCGGCCTCGGGGCGGATCAGCACATAGATCGCGATCGTCAGGATGAACAGAACCACGGCCAAAAGGCCCGGCACCATCGCGGCGGCGAACATGGTGACCACGTTGGCTTCGACGATAATCGCATAGATGATCAAGACCACGGAAGGTGGGATCAGGATGCCCAGCACGCCACCAGCAGCCAGAGAGCCCGTCGCCAGGGCCCCGGAATAGTTATACTTTTTCAATTCGGGCAGCGCCACGCGGCCCATTGTCGAGGCTGTGGCAAGCGACGATCCGCAGACCGAGCCAAAACCCGCGCAGCCCGCGATAGCCGCCATAGCCGTTCCGCCGCGCATCCACCCAAGCCAGGCGTTCGCTCCGCGAAACAGGTCCTGGCTGAGGCCCGCGCGCGACGCCAGCGCGCCCATCAAAACGAACATCGGAACGACCGACAGACCATAATCCGAAAAAATACCCCAGGACAGGGTCTTCATCTGGCTCATCAGGATCAGCGGTCCGTTGACCATCATGATACCGACGCCGCCCACAAGGATCATGGCATAGGCAATCGGAATGCGAACCGCGATCAGCCCGATCAAGACGACCAGGGACATAATTCCAAGACTTACTGGATCCATCAGGCCCGTCTCCTGGACATTGTGTGAAAGGCCTCGATCAGCGAGGCGAAGCTGGCCACCACAAGCAACGCCAGCGAGAACAGGCACCCGGCAAAGCCCCACCACAGCGGGATTTGCAGCGTGGCGGTGGTGGAATCATAGGTCTTCATGTCGATCATGCCGGCATACATGCGCCACAACAGGATGACCCCAAAGCAAAGGGCAATGACCGCCCCGACAAACGAGAATATCGACAGCCAAAAACGTGAGGCGCGGGCCGTGAAGATGTCAGCCGTCACGTTCAGGTTTGCGATCTGACAATAGGGCAGAAAAGAAAACGCCGCTATGGCGACGCCGATCTCGGTCAGCTCAAAATCGCCGTTGAACGACTTGTTCAACACCGCAAAGCTGGCAATCGAGGCGAAGTTCATCAGCGCGACCGCCACCAGAACAAGACCGCCAAGAATTGCCCAGCCAGTGCAGATGCGAAGGACGAGGCCGTGAAGCCTCGTCCGGGATTGTGTGACGTCCGACATTTACTCGGCGTTCTTCGCGATCAGGTCTTTGGCCTGCTGCACCAGAGCAGCACCGTCCATACCCTTGCTGTTGACCTCTTCGACCCAGCGGGCTTCGACAGGGGCAAGCGCATCCAGGAAAGCCTGAGTTTCGGCTTCGCTGAGGACAACGTGGGTTTTGCCACCATCGGTTGCCATCTTGATGCCAAAGTTATCGCCACCGCGCCATACGTCGGCAACCTTACCCCACCAGTCACGACCAGAAGCATCCTTGAACGCTTTCTGGATGTCGGCCGGAAGGCTGTTCCAGCGATCGCCATTCATCGACACCTGGAACGTCGTAGTACCAAGACGGGTGTTGTCGTGGCCTTCGATGAAATAGTCGATCTGGTTGTGCAACTTCAGCGGCGGGATGATTTCCCAAGGCAGAAGCGTCGCATCGACGACTTTCTTGGCCAGGGCGTTCGGCACTTCGGGAACCGGCATCGCGATCGGCGAGGCACCAAGTGCTTCGATGACCCAGGCGCCGGTCCGTGTCGGAATGCGCATCTTCAGGCCGGCCATGTCGGCGGGCGAGCGGATTTCCTTTTCGACGGACATGATGGCCTGACCCGCGTGAACGTGCAGCCACATGACCTCAAGGCCCTTGTATTCTTCTTTCAGGGTGTCCTCGAACATGTCGTACATGGCCAGGTTGGCGGCCTTGATGTCATTGAGGTAAACGCCCGGCAGTTCGAACACTTCGGTGCGCGGGAACTGACCTGGTGTATAGCCGTTCACGGTCCAGACGATGTCGACAACGCCGTCACGAGCCTGCTGCACCAGCTCTGGCGGACGACCGCCCAGCGACATGGCAGGGTAAATTTCGATTTTGACCTTGCCGCCCGAGTTTTCTTCAACCTGCTTGACCCAAGGTTCAAGCATTTGGGTTTGAGCCGGGGCTTTTGCGCCCAGAAGATGGTGCAGTTTAAAGGTGTATTCCTGCGCCGATGCTGCGCCAGCAAGGCTGACCGCAGCCGCAGTCGCAAAGAGTGCACCGAACAAAGTGCGTCGTTTCATGATTAATCCTCCCAGATTACACAACCGGGAACCTTCCGGCTGTTCAGTTTAAGCGGTACATTTCGCCCGCGATTTGCGCCAATCCAATTTCAGACCAAATTATTCAGTCCTGCTATTAGATATAAGGCATACTCAATTTTTATCACCTTCGATACAACGCTTAACTAGCTGTTATAATGTCGTTTATTTCAAAGCCCCCCCACCATCAGACAGAAGTTTTCCAAGCGCGTCATGTGTATCATCCGCCATGGCCGCGGCGACAGCCTGTCGCAGGTAGGCAGCAGCAGCCTCTTCCTGTCCTTGTTCCAATGCTGGCAAGACGATTTCCGACATGATCATCTTATACGCGCGAACGCCCCTTTGTGCTGTGTCGGAATAACCTTTGCGCAAACGAGGCAGTTCGGCCAGTGCTTCGGCAAAATTTTGTGAACGCGGCATGGCCTTGGTCAAAGCCGATAGCCAGTCATCGATTTGGGTTTGTTCTTCACTGAAACGGTAGGACCGGCGCCGAAACCGACCGGTCCAGGCCAAAAAGCGCATCAACCGATAGCCAAAAGGGCCATTCGAACGAATATAGCGCCCCTTGCCAAGGAACGGCAGGCTTTTACCTGCCTCGGCGCGCGCCATGAGCCTGCGCCCCAGGGACAAAGGCAAGATATCGGCCACTTCTTCCAGGCGCGGTTTCAGGTATTCGGTAACCTGCATGATTTGCCCCGGCTCGGTGCGTGCCTCACCTCGTAGCTTGGCAAAGCGCTCTGGTCGGGATTTCAACTCGGCCACACGGGCAACGTCTTCATAAGCCATCCAAAGGGCCAGACGACGGGCTGCCTCGATGCGCGACAGCGACGACGCCTCGGCCGGAAGCGCGGCAAGGCGGTCTAGGTACAGCTGCCCATAATCCGCATCCATGTAATCGACACAACGCGCGTGCCCCAGATCGGCGACGCGTCGCGCCTCTCCCTCGAAATCGAGACCAGACGTTTCGGCCGCAGCGGAAAATGACGCATTTTCCGTGTCGAAGTCCGCCGCGGACTTCGGTTCGGAAATCGTGTCGATTTCCGTCGCCCGGTCGAACCCAGCGAGGCTGGCCACCCCGTCAACGACGCTGCGCGAGGTCTCGATCGGCCAGGGCAACGCCCCGCTGGCAGCGAGAGCGCCGAACAGCACCGCACTGATATAGGTGCCTTCGGTCTCGGCCAGGGCGGTGAAATCTCTCAAGTCAGCGCGTTTCGCCATGGCCTCGCCAGCCGCAATGATCCGATCCGAGCCATAGCGCCCGTCACCCATGGCGATTTTCTCGGCAGTGGTAAAGGTTCGACTGGTCGAGGCGATCAGGGTTGTCAGGTGGGGCGACACATATCCGGACGTCAGTGCACGCCCCGCTTCAACCAATTCGCTGGCCACCAACACATCGACCCTGCCCGGCATCGGGACCAGGTTGAACACGGCCGTGGTGCCCGGTTCGGCGATTTCGATGTAATAGGTCGTCGATCCCGTCCGTTGGGCCACGCCCGGCACGCTGGTCGCTTGCACCTGGCGCCCAGCCGCCCGCGCCGCCGCGACCACCCAGTTCATCAAAACGCCGCCGCCTTCGCCGCCGAGTGCATAGATCAGGATGCGCAGCGGCGCCTTGATGTCGTTCTGCACCGTCATACCGGCACCCCGGTTGCGCGTGCGAACCACTGTTTGAAGCGATCCCAGCGCGACGGGTTCGAGATGATCTCACCACGCCAGAACGACGGGCACAGTGTCGCCGCATGGGCATTTTCGCCGCAAAGACCGCAACCGACACAGCCGTTGGTCACATGAGCCACGGGATCGGTTTTCAGCGGATCGCTGGAGGCTTTGACTGTCAGGGTCGGACAGCCCGAGAGCCTTATGCAGGAATGATCACCCGTGCATGTTTCCTCGTCGATGCCAAACCGGGTTCGCACCACGCGTTCGCCCGCCTTTAGTGCCTTGGCACGCAGGGGCCGAATGCGGCGTTGGCGTTCCAACTGGCATTCGCCCTCGGCCACGATCACCTTCAACCCTTTGAACGGGCTTTTGAACGCCTCGGTCAACGTTTTGCGCATATTGTCGACGCGATAGGTGTGCGCCGTCTTGACCCATTTCACCCCGACGCCTTTAAGCGCGTCCTCGATCGTATGCTCATCCCCCGTCGCGCTCTTCTCGGCTGCCTTCAGCTTGGCGTCCGCATCGGGCGACGACACCAGCTCCTGCGTGCCGGTGGCCGAGGTATAGCCGTTTTTCATGATCACCAGCACCCCGTCGCCGCCATTCAGAAGGCGCGAGGTGACCCCGGACAACAACCCGTTGTGCCAGAACCCGCCGTCGCCCATGACGGCCAGGGGCGGCTTTTCCTGAAAGCTTGAAACCGACGCATTGGATGCGAGACTCATCCCATATCCGAGGATCGAATTGCCGTAATTGAACGGTGCAAATGTTCCGAAGGCGTGGCACCCGATGTCCGCGGAATAATGCACCTTGCCGATGTCCTTCTCGGCCAGCTTCAGCGCTGAAAAGAACGGCCTCTCCGGACATCCGGTGCAAAAGGTCGGAGGACGCGGCGGCACCGGCTTTTCCAAAAGCGCCATCGCGTCGGCCTTCAACCTGGCGACTTCGTCTTCATAGGCGGTTTCGGTTACCTGGTTGGACAGGGCTGGCACGTTGTCGCGCAGAAACCCGGCGACGCCTGCAAGTATATCCTCGCTGCGATATTCACCCGCCATGGGCAGTCGATCCTTGCCCGACAGCTTTACCTGGATATCGGCGCGGCGCAGGATCGAGCCAACTTCGTGCTCGATGTATTCCGGTTGTCCTTCTTCTACGACCAACAATGCGGACTTGCCTTGTGCGAAGTCGGTGATTTCCGTCGGCACCAGTGGATATACCACGTTCAGCGTCAGGATCGGGATGTCCGTATTCCCCTCGGCGTCCGCCAGCCCCAATTCCTGCAAAGACCGGATCAAGGCATTGTAGACGCCGCCCTGCACGATCAGCCCGACCTCGCCATGACGACCCTCGCTGACCTCGTTCAGTTTTGCCTTGCGGATATAGTCGCGCGCTGCGGGCATCCTCTCGGAATACTTGCGTTTTTCATGGCTGAAGGTCACCGGAGGGTGGGCCAGATGATCGTACAGATGCGGTGCGGGTTCGGCCAGAACCTCGTTCATCGAGATCTTGGGGGCCACGTTGTCCTTGGCCTCGAAACTTCCCTGCACATGGCAGGCGCGGATCCGCATCTCGAGCATCACCGGCGTGTTCGACGCCTCGGACAGGCGGAACCCGTGCTCGACACAGTTGACGATGGTTGGCAGGTTCGGGCGTGGGTCCATCAGCCAGATCGCCGACTTCATCGCATAGGCGTGGGACCGCTCCTGGATAACGCTCGCCCCCTCGCCGTAATCCTCGCCAATGACGATCAGCGCGCCCCCCATCACACCGGGGGACGACAGGTTCGACAGGGCATCTGCCGCAACGTTGGTGCCGACGATGGATTTCCAGGTCACAGCACCGCGCACGGGATACATGATCGAGGCACCCAGCATCGCCGCTGCGCTGGCCTCGTTGGTGCAGGGTTCGACGTGTACGCCAAGCTCGCCCATCAGGCCCTTTGCCTGCACCATTACATCGATCAAATGGCTGACCGGCGCGCCCTGATAGCCGCCGACATAAGACACGCCGGACTGCAACAATGCCTTGGTAACAGCAAGGATGCCCTCGCCTTCAAAGGTTTCGCCCTCGCCAAGGGAAAGGCTCTCAATTTCATGGGCAAATGATCGTTCCAACTGGGCCTCCCCAAAACGCAGTTTGATTGACTGTGACAACAAATTTGGGGTGAGGCAAGGCCCCACCACAACAGGCGAACCCCTTGACCCCAAGCATTTTGCCCGGCAAGTGGACGCCATGACAAAAATCGCCCTGATCACCGGTGCCTCACGCGGGCTGGGAGCGGCCCTTGCCGAGGCGCTTGCCCCCGATTATCACATCGTTGCCGTGGCGCGCACCGTGGGCGCGCTGGAAGAACTGGACGACCGCATCAAGGCCAAGGGCGGCGCGGCCACGCTGGCCCCGATGGATGTGGCGCTGGCCCCGGCAATGGCCGAGTTGTGCCGCTCGATTTATGACCGTTGGGGCAAGGTCGATCTCTGGGCTCATACGGCGATCCATGCTGCCCCCTTGGCCCCGACCGACCACATCGACGCCAAGGATGTCGAAAAATCTATCGCTGTGAATGTTACAGCCACGGCCACCCTGATCCCCTATGTCGCCCCGCTGTTGCACGCCTCGGACGCCGGGCAGGCCTTGTTCTTCGACGATCCTCACGCCGGTGAAAAGTTTTTTGCCTCCTACGGGGCGACCAAGGCTGCACAGATCGCCATGGCGAAGAGCTGGCAGTCCGAAACGGTTGCTTCTGGGCCGAGGATCAGCATTCTGACCCCGCCGCCCATGCCGACCGCCACCCGTGGTCGGTTCTACCCCGGCGAAGACCGTGACGCGCTGACACCTTGCGCCGACGCGGCGGAGGCCCTGCTGGCCGGTCTTTGACCGCCCATCGTTCCCCCAGACCTGGCCGCAAACAGCAAAACACCTGCCCAGCCCTCAGTTTCCGGTCGTTTTGCGATTCCTCCCCCCGACGAAATGCTTTAACCAGTACAAAACCGGCAGGCTGAGGCAGATATGCGCATTCTCATCACCAACGACGACGGCATTAACGCGCCCGGGCTCGAAGTCCTGGACGCCATCGCCCAAGAGATCGCGGGCCCGAACGGAGAGGTCTGGACCGTGGCCCCGGCCTTTGAACAGTCGGGCGTCGGGCATTGCATCAGCTATACCCACCCGACCATGCTTTCGAAATTCGCCGAGCGTCGTTACGCCGCCGAAGGGTCTCCTGCCGACTGTGTGCTGGCGGGCATCCACGAAGTGCTGAAGGACGAAAAGCCCGACCTGATCCTGTCAGGAGTGAACCGGGGTAACAATGCGGGCGAGAACGTGCTTTATTCCGGGACGCTTGGCGGCGCCATGGAAGGCGCTCTGCAAGGCGTACCTTCGATCGCACTCAGCCAGTTTTACGGCCCTGAGAACAACGCCCTCGACAACCCGTTCGAGGCCGCGGCCCAATTCGGTGTCCAGGTGGTACGCGATCTATTGGACAAAGGCATTTGGGAGACTTCGGGCTATCAGTTGTTCTATAATGTCAACTTCCCGCCGATCCCCGCCGCCGCCGTCAAGGGAACCCGCGTCACGACCCAAGGCTGGCGCGACGAGACCACCATGGGCGTGCAGTCTCAGGTTTCGCCTTCGGGCCGCATGTTCCTTTGGATCAAGGGCGGCCCGCAGCATCACACAACAGGGCCGGGCACCGACGTCACGGCCAATGTCGAAGGCTATATCTCGGTCACACCCCTGCGCGCCGACCTGACCGCTCACGACACCATCGACACCTTGAAATCGCTTCTCGAACGATGAGTCTCGACCCTCAAACACGTATGCAGTTCGTGTTCGCCCTTCGACAAAAGGGCGTGCGGGATCAGCGTGTGCTTGAGGCGATGGAGAAGATCGACCGGGGCGTTTTCGTGCGCGGCGTCTTTGCTGAACGCGCTTACGAGGACATGCCCCTGCCAATCGCCTGCGGTCAAACGATCAGCCAACCCTCGGTCGTGGCTCTCATGACCCAGGCTCTGGAAGTCGACTCGCGACACAAGGTGCTCGAGATTGGCACCGGCTCAGGCTATCAGGCCGCGATCCTCAGTCAGCTTGCCAGGCGCGTTTATACCGTCGACCGCCACAAGCGCCTTGTCACCGAAGCGCAAGAGGCCTTTGACCAGCTTGGACTGACCAACATCACCGCGTTCCCCGCCGATGGCAGTCGTGGCCTCGCCGATCAGGCGCCGTTTGATCGCATCCTGATCACCGCCGCAGCCGAAGACCCCCCAGGTCCCTTGTTGGCAGAGCTGAAAACAGGCGGTATCATGGTGGTGCCGGTTGGACAGTCCGACGCCGTTCAGGTCTTGATCAAGGTGACCCGCACAGAAAGCGGGTTTGACTATGAAGAACTGAGGCAGGTCCGTTTTGTCCCTCTTGTCGAGGGGATGGGCCAGGACTGATACACAGGTAAAATGGCCCCGGGAAGAGGGCCTTGGTGGTAGTGAGGAGTAGAGCATATGACCCAAAAGACATTTCTTTTACGCGCGTCCCTCCTGGCCGTAGGCGCCATGTCGCTCAGCGCGTGCGGCGGCATCGGAGCCCTGGATTTCGATTTGCGGGGCGGCGCGGGACAGTTCGACACATCGGACGCCGTTCGCAATGCAACATCTGCTGCGCCACAACCTGATGAACGCGGCGTGGTGTCCTATCCGGGATATCAGGTCGCCATCGCGCGACGTGGAGATACGGTTCAAACAGTCGCTTCACGGGTTGGATTGCCTTCCAGCGAGCTTGCCCGCCACAACGCACTGCCCGAAACCGTCGTTTTGCGCGAAGGCGAGATCATCGCTCTGCCCCGCCGCGTGCCCGAGCCCGGTGTCGGCACGTCGGGTGCCTTTGACGTGACCACCATCGCAGGCACCGCCATCGACCGGGTCGAAGGCCAGCCCGGCTTGCCCTCGGGGATCGAACCGACCCGCCACAGGGTCGCTCCGGGCGAGACCGCTTTCTCGATTGCGCGGAACTATGACGTGCCGGTCGCGTCGCTTGCCGAATGGAACGGCCTTGGCGCCGATCTATCACTTCGTGTCGGTCAATTCCTTCTGATCCCGACACGCACGGTGGTTCAGGATATCGAGGAAACGCCGGTTGAAACACCGGGCACCGGATCGGCCACACCACTGCCGCCCTCGTCCGCACAGCCTTTGCCGACCGAAGACGTCAAGCCGGTCGCTACCGCTACGACCAACGCACCAAAACCCAAGCCCGCCCCCCAAACCGCGGCCTCGGACACCTCGCGGTTGCGAATGCCGGTGCAGGGCAAGATCATTCGCGCCTTCCAAAAGGGCAAGAATGAAGGCATTGGCATTTCGGCCAGTGCGGGATCGTCGGTGGTTGCCGCCGATGCGGGCACCGTCGCTGCAATTACGCGTGACACCGACCAAGTTCCGATCCTTGTCATCCGTCACGAAAACAACCTGCTGACGGTCTATGCCGGGGTCGACGAAATCGCGGTCGAAAAGGGAGACGCAGTCAAACGCGGCGAGAAAATCGCCGTGGTCCGCGCCGCCACCCCGCCGTTCCTGCATTTTGAGGTTCGTGAAGGTTTCGACAGCGTCGATCCGGCACCCTATTTGAATTGACCCGGGGCGTCGCGTCGCGTCGGCCGGACGCTCTGCCTCGACTTCCGCAGCAGTCATCACGCTCGGATTTGCCTCAAGGCTTGAATTCTATCTAACATGCCCCGAGGTCAGCTAAGGAGACTTTGCAGTGGGCAAGAAGATCAAGAATGTGACGATCGTTGGAGGTGGTACGGCCGGTTGGATGACCGCCCTACTCTTGCAACGCAAATTGGGCAGAACGTCCTCTGGCGGTCGCCCGATTTCCATCACGCTGATCGAATCCCCGAACGTCGCGACCGTGGGTGTCGGCGAAGCGACGGTGCCGGGCATGGTCTCGATTCTGCGCGAATGCGGTATCTCGGAACCTGATTTCATTCGCTCGTGCAACGCCTCGTTCAAAACAGGCGTCTATTTTGCGAACTGGAACCAGCGCAAAGACGGCTCGCCAATCAACTATGTCAACCCCTTCAACCGCGCCCCGGCCATCGACGGCGTGGATATCGCCGAATATTTCTTCCGCTTCGGCGTCAAGGGCGCGACCTTTCCCGAATTGATGTCGATTTCACCCCATTGCGCCAAGCGGCTGCTTGGTCCTCGCGCATTGGGCGCGCCGGAATACGACACCACACAGGGATTTGCCTATCATTTGGATGCTGGCCGTTTCGCGGCCATGCTCTCGGATATTTGCACCCGGCGCGGTGTAAAGCACGTCCGCGACGACATGGTCGACGCCGTCAAAAACGACCGAGGGCTGATCGACCACCTGGTGCTGAAGGAAGGTGGCGAACACAAGGTCGACCTGGTGATCGACTGCACAGGCTTTCGCGGCCTTCTGATCAACAAGGTGATGGGCGAACCTTTTCTGGACTACTCCCGCTTTCTGGCCAACGACAAGGCCCTGGCGGTTCAGTTGCCCCATCCTGACCCCGACAAGCTTGAACCCATGACCCGCTCGACTGCGCTTGGTGCGGGCTGGTCATGGCGTGTTCCACTGCATTCGCGGGTCGGCACCGGCTATGTCTTTTCCTCGGCGCACCGCACTGATGACGAGGCGCGCGACGAATTCCTCGCCCACCTCGGCGATCAGGGCAAAGGAGCCGAACCCCGCGTGATCCCGATGCGGATCGGGCGATCCCGCGCCACATGGTCCGGCAATTGCGTGGCCATTGGCCTGTCTGGCGGTTTTATCGAACCCTTGGAATCAACAGCGATTTACATGATCGAAATGGCGATCCGCATGTTGGTCACCTATTTTCCCGACACAGATTTTCACCCTGCCGTGCAGGACGCCTACAATGCCAAAGTCAACGGGCTCTATGACGAGGTTCTCGACTTCATCTGCCTGCACTATCGGCTGGGTAACCGCACGGACAGCCAGTATTGGATCGACGCGCGAGAGGAGCTCGAAATCCCCGACAGTCTTGCTCACAAGGTTGAACTCTGGCGTCACAAGCTGCCATCGCGCGATGATATCGGGCTTTATCACCTGTTTAATCACTGGACCTACCAGTGTGTGTTGCTTGGCAAGGAAGTTTACGGCACCGACTATGGCCCCGGCCCCGTCAATTCGGCCATCCCTTTGGATCGGAAAAAGTGGCAGGAGTTTCTACAGACTTTCCAACTCACAGTGAAGGACCGGCTTTCGACTGTCGCCGATCACAAGCAATTGCTTGACGAGATCCGAAGAAACGCCCGCGACAGGACAGCGCCGGAAACCGAAACCGCCATTCTCTGACAAGACAGCCGGTGCAAGGCCGCCTCGCTATCTCACCTTGCTGAACACAGGCAAAACGGGCCGCTGCATCCGCAGCGGCCCGTACCGCGACGGGCGTCAGCCCGGCGCAACACCCAACGTAAATGCTTTAAGCGCGCTCGGCGTATTCCATGGTTTCAGTATTCACTACGACCGCCTCGCCTTCTCCCACGAAGGGCGGGATGGTGATCCGCACGCCATTGTCCAAAACGGCGGGCTTGAACGAGTTTGCCGCCGTCTGGCCTTTTACCACCGGCTCGGTCTCGGCAACGACGCAGGTGACTTTTTGCGGCAGGGACGCGCTTAACGCCTCGCTCTCGTAATATTCGATCTGGATCGTCATTCCGTCCTGCAGGAACGGGCGACGGTCGCCCAGAATGTCTGCTGGCAGTTCGATCTGATCGAAGGTCTCGTTATCCATGAACACCAGCATTCCGTCGTTCTCATAGAGAAACTGCTGATCTTTCTGTTCAAGTCGCACCCGCTCAACCTTGTCGGCCGAACGGAATCGTTCGTTCAGTTTCGACCCGTTTCGCAGGTTTTTCAGTTCAACCTGAGCAAAGGCGCCCCCTTTACCCGGTTTGACATGATCTGCCTTAACGGCGACCCAAAGTCCGTCATTATGTTCCAACACGTTCCCGGGCCGGATCTCGTTGCCGTTAATCTTTGCCATAGCTTAAACCGATGTTTTTGTTGATTCAGTGGTCAATGACCCTATATTCGAGCCATAGCGCCCCCGCAAGACGGGCGCGCATCTGGGCAGGAAGAACTAGCTATGCATGAAACGCATGGCAGCCATTCCAAAAAAGAAACCCAAAACTGGTTACAGAACCGTCATAAAGGGCGCCACGCCAGTCAGATGCGGTAAGAGCAACAAAAATTAGGACAAAGCATGGCAGATTTTGTGGACGGCACAGCATTCAACCACGAGCAGGGCAACCGCGCTCGCAAGCTTTTTGCAGCCGTTGTTTTGGCGGCACTTGATGATGCTATTGCCGACGACAAGAAATATGGCAACGGGCCCGAGCAGATTGCTCGTTGGGCACGTTCGCGCGATGGCCGCGAGGTTCTGTCCTGCGCGGGTATCGACCCCAACGAACGGGTCGTGAAAGGCCTTATGGAATTCGTTGGCAAGGGTGTGCGTACCTCGGTGGCTCTCAGCCGCGAGGAAAGCGAACGCCGCCACGCCGCAGAAGCCGCTGCAGATGGTGCGAAACGCGCCGCCTGACACCGACCCTTTTTCGGTACATGAAAAAACGCGCTTCCTTCGGGGGCGCGTTTTTGTTTGTCTTCGCTGCAAGGCGACCCCACCTCTAAAGAACACGCGATTACCGGAGCCATCATGACCGACACCCTCCCCTTCGACACCGCCGCCCTCGACCGCCTTGCCGAGGTGATTGTTACCACCGGCCTGAACCTTCAGCCGGGACAGGACCTGATCATTACCGCCTCCGCCGAGGCACTGCCGCTGGTGCGCCGTGTCGTGGTCGAAGCCTACAAGGCGGGTGCAGGTCTGGTGACCCCCATCCTGGGCGACGAGGACATCACCCGCGCCCGCTATCAGCACGGCGCGGATGGCACGTTCGAACGCGCGGCGGGCTGGCTCTACAAGGGCATGGCCGAGGCTTACGGCGACAATGCCGCCCGCCTTGCCATCGTCGCCGACAACCCCATGGCGCTGTCCGACATGGACCCCGCCAAGGTCGCCACCGCCGCCAAGGCCAACGCCGCCGCCTATAAACCCGCGCTCGCCAAGATCGCCGGGTTCGAGATCAACTGGAACATCGCCGCCTATCCCGGCCGCGCCTGGTCGCAGCTTGTCTATCCCGACCTCTCTGCCGACGACGCCCAGGCCGCGTTGGCCAAGGCCATCTTTGCCGCCTCGCGCGTTGACCGCGACGACCCGACAACCGCATGGGCCGCCCATAACGCCGAGCTTGCCACCCGTCGCGACTGGCTGAATGACCAGGACTTCGCCGCGCTTCACTTCGCCTCGCCCGGCACCGACCTGACCGTGGGCCTCGCCGACGGCCACCTCTGGATGGGCGGCGCGTCCCAGGCCAAGAACGGCGTCACCTGCAATCCGAACATCCCCACCGAAGAGGTGTTCACGACCCCCCACAAGGACCGCGTCGACGGCACCGTGAAAGCCTCCAAACCACTCGCGCACCAGGGCACGCTGATCGAAGGCATCGAGGTGACCTTCGAGGCCGGCCGCATCACGAGGGCCAGCGCCACGAAGGGCGAAGAGGTCTTCCTCAAGCTGATCGACACCGACGAAGGTGCGCGCCGCATCGGCGAGGTCGCGCTCGTCCCCTATGCCTCGCCCATCTCGGAAACCGGCATCCTGTTCTATAACACCCTGTTCGACGAAAACGCCGCCTGCCACATCGCCCTTGGCCAGTGCTACAAGGACTGCCTGAAGGACACCGCGACGGCCTCGGACGACGACATCGCGGCGCGCGGCGGCAATGCCAGCCTGATCCACGTCGACTGGATGATCGGCGGCCCCGAAACTGACATCGACGGCATCACCCAATCGGGCGAGCGCGTGCCGGTCTTTCGCAAAGGCAATTGGGCATGAGTATCCCCGACAGGCCCGACGGCTTCTGGGACACGAGATATGGCGGAACCGACGACTATGTCTTCGGCACCGCCCCCGCCGCCCCGCTCCAGCGTATCCGCGACCACCTGCCCGCCTCTGGCCGCGCGCTTGCCATCGCCGATGGCGAGGGTCGCAACTCGGTCTGGCTGGCGGAGCAGGGCTTTGACGTCACCGCCTTTGACGCCTCGCCCGTCGGCCTCGCCAAGGCTCGCGGCCTGGCCGAACAGCGCGGTGTGACGATCGATTTCCACGCGGCCGAGATCGGTGCATGGGACTGGGACGCACCGGGCTATGACCTTGTCGCCGGGATCTTTTTCCAGTTCCTCTCGCCCATTGCGCGCGCCGAAACCTTTGCCGGTCTCAAACGGGCGCTCGCCCCCGGCGGCACGCTCTATATCCTCGGCTACCGGCCTGAGCAGGTCGGGCGCGGCACCGGCGGCCCACCTGATGTGGAGAACATGTACACCGAAGACCTTTTGCGCGAGGCTTTCGGAGTGCTCGACATCCTGCGTCTGGAAAGCTGGGACGAAGACCTCGACGAAGGCACGGGCCATAAAGGGTCATCCGCACTGATAGAACTATTGGCGCGCAAAGCCACCTGATACATTGGTCATAGTGAAAAATGCCCACGGGAGGCGTTCGGAAAACGAGGCGTTTTCCGATCCGATTTTTGGAAAAATCGACGCTCAAAAAGGAACGTCGTCGGCCTTTTCCGCCGCTGTCACGAAGGACGCCACGACCTTCTTCTCGCCTGCTTTTTCGAATGCCACGCCAAGCTTGTCGCCCTCGATCGCGGTAACGATCCCATAGCCAAACTTTTGATGAAACACCCGCTCGCCCACGGTAAACGCAGACACCGCCGTGGCGTCTATCACCACGTTGCGGCTCTCACGCGGCTGGCTCAGCCCATGGGACTGCTGCCGCATCTGCAAACGCTTCCACCCCGGCGAGTTGTAAACATCCGCCTTCGCCACCCGATCGGCAAGGTTGCTTTGCGGCGCGGCCTGGGTCGCGCCGTGTAATCCGGGAGGGGTCAGAACTTCAACGGTGTCTTGCGGGATTTCGTCGATGAACCGCGACGGAATTGCCGATTGCCATTGCCCAAAGACAAAGCGATTGCTGGCGAAGCTGACGGTGGCCAGTTCCTCGGCGCGGGTCAGACCGACATAGGCCAGACGGCGCTCTTCTTCCAAACCTTTCAGCCCGCTTTCGTCCATCGAGCGTTGCGAGGGGAACAATCCGTCCTCCCAGCCGGGGAGAAAGACCGCCGGAAATTCCAACCCCTTGGCGGCGTGCAGCGTCATTATTGAAACCTTGTCGTCGCCCTGGTCGGTCTCGTTGTCCATGATCAGAGAGACATGTTCCAAAAAGCCCTGAAGGTTCTCGAACTGATCCAGGGCCTTCACAAGTTCCTTGAGGTTTTCCAACCGCCCCGGCGCCTCGGGCGTTTTGTCGTTTTGCCACATCTCGGTATAGCCGGACTCGTCGAGGATCACCTGCGCAAGTTCGACATGATCATAGCTGTGGACAACAGGCTCGGGCATTGGGGCGGCACCGATATCCTCGAGAACCGAGTCATCGGCCGGATCCTCGGTCACGACAGGATCGCCCAAAAGGTCGCGCGGCGCGTCCGCGCCCGGGTCTAACCGACGCGCTGGATTCACCACTTGGTGCCAGCGTTCGATCGCGTCGAGCAGCTTTTTCAGCTCGCCCGCGCCCTTGCCCTTGATCCCACCCTCGTCCAGCAAGATCCGCGCGCCGTCCACCAGTGACACACCGTTTCGACGCGCCGCCATCTGGATGTTCTGTTGCGCCTTGTCGCCCAGCCCCCGCTTCGGCGTGTTGACGATCCGCTCGAACGCCAGATCGTTCTCGGGGCTGACCGCGACACGGAAATAGGCCATGGCATCGCGGATTTCCATGCGTTCATAAAACCGCGGCCCGCCGATCACGCGATAGGGCAAACCAATGCTGAGAAAGCGGTCTTCAAAGGCACGCATCTGGTGGGAGGCGCGCACGAGGATTGCCATTTCGTTCAAGGAAAAGGGGCGCATATGTCGGGTGCCGCCCTGCATGGCCTCAATTTCCTCGCCGATCCAACGGGCCTCTTCCTCGCCGTCCCAATGGCCGATCAGCCGGACCTTTTCCCCGTCGGTCTCTTCGGTGAACAGGGTCTTTCCAAGCCGATCTTCATTCGCGGCAATCACGCCCGAGGCCGCGGCAAGAATATGCGGGGTCGAGCGGTAATTCTGCTCCAGCCGCACCACCTTGGCGCCCGGAAAATCCTTTTCGAACCGCAGGATATTGCCCACTTCGGCACCGCGCCAGCCATAGATCGACTGGTCGTCATCGCCGACGCAGCAGATGTTCTTATGTCCCTGCGCCAAGAGCCGCAGCCACAGGTACTGGGCCACGTTGGTGTCCTGGTATTCGTCCACAAGAATGTATTTGAACCAGCGCTGGTACTGGGTCAGCACGTCTTCGTGGGTCTGGAAAATGCTGACGACGTGCAGCAGCAGGTCACCGAAGTCGACGGCGTTCAGGGTCTTCAGCCGCTCTTGATACGCGGCGTAGATCTCGACGCCGCGGTGATTGTATGCCCCGGCATCCGCAGTCGGCACCAAGTCCGGCGTCAATGCGCGGTTCTTCCAACCGTCGATCAGATGCGCCAACTGCCGCGCCGGCCAACGTTTTTCATCGATATTCGCTGCAACAACCAACTGCTTCAAAAGCCGCACCTGATCGTCTGTATCCAGAATAGTAAAGTTCGACTTCAGCCCGACAAGTTCGGCGTGACGCCTGAGAAGCTTGACGCAAACTGCGTGGAAGGTCCCCAGCCAGGGCATTCCCTCAATCGTCTGCCCCAAAATCCGCGCCACACGCTCTTTCATCTCACGTGCGGCCTTGTTGGTGAACGTCACCGCCAGAATCTCGTTCGGGCGGGCCCTGCCTTGGTGCAAAAGATGCGCAATCCGGGTCGTCAGCGCCTTGGTCTTGCCCGTTCCCGCACCCGCCAACATCAGAACAGGACCGCCCAGCGTTTCAACGGCTTGGCGCTGCTCGGGGTTCAGATCGTCAAGATACGGTGCTCCCCGTGCCGCCATCGCTTGCTGCGACAGCGGGATACGGTCGGGAAAGTCGTCGTCCGGGCTCCAAGTCATAGGGCGAGCATACAATCGCTCGCCGGAAGGTTAAAGGGACGTTTCCATTTTGTTCCCAAACTCTGCAGGGACGTCCGGACCGGTAAACTGGCTGAGAAAGCCATTCAACAGCCGCGCGGTATAGGCCGATTCTCCCTTGGGGTCGGAAGAGCCCAAAAGCGCCAGACGGCTGCGAACCCCGCAGAAGTCGCGGAGACTTGATGTGATCTCGGGCGGCATTCCCGAAGCCGAGGCCAGGCCCATGGTCCATCCGGCAAAGGAGCGCTTTTCAATCTCCATGCGTGCTAACGTCCAGATATTTCCATGACGGGTGTCGCGTTTGATCCGGTTGAAACATGCAATGACGTTTTCCTCGTATCCCTCGAGCACCTGAACAAAACGACCATCGTTGTAAATCAACATGCCGGTGAGGCCTTCTTCGCCGTTGCGACGACGTGCGACCGTCAATATGTCCGCCAGGAAATCTTTGCTGACAGGACCTGTTGCTTCACTTTCATAGACCAGTTGGATCATCCGACCCTCCATGCCTGGCCCCCGACCAATTCACATTAAACCCGAATTTTCGGAAAAATGCGCTCTAATTCGAATGAGATGGTTACTAAAACCTTACCGCTGGCTGTTTGTTCTTGCCTGAGTAAGGCCCTTGGGCATAGTCGCGCCATGGAACTCGACATTCGCTATCCCGCTATTTCCGACCTGCGTGACCGCGCCCGAAAACGCATCCCGCATTTCGTCTTCGAATACCTCGACAGCGCCACCGGCATCGAGGATCAGCACCGCCGCAACCAGGAGGCCCTGAAAAAGGTCCTGTTCTGGCCCGCCGTTCTCGAAGGCCCGATGACCCATGACTTGTCGACCACCTTCCTCGGGCGCGACTATCCCCTGCCCTTCGGCTGCTCGCCCGTCGGCATGTCCGGCATCATGTGGCCGCGTGCCGAGAAAATCCTGTCGGCCGCCTGCGCCAAGGCCGGCATCCCCTATGGCATGTCCAACACCGCCACCGTCGTGCCCGAGACCCTCGCCCCCACCATCGGCGACCAGGGCTGGTTCCAGCTTTACATGCCGTCCAGCAAGGACGTCCGCGCCGACGTCCTGAAACGGGCGAAAGATGCGGGCTTTCACACCCTGATCGTCACTGTCGACGTCCCCACAGACTCACGCCGCGAACGCCAGCGCCGCGCCGACCTCAAGATCCCGCCCAAGGTCACGCCCAAGATGCTCTGGTCGATGATGCTGCACCCGACCTGGACCGTTGGCACGCTCCGCGAAGGCATCCCCAGTCTGAAATTCCTCGAAGATTACACGGACGGCGATGCCTATAACTCGGTCGCCCACGCGGGCCACATCCTGCGCGGTCAGCCCGGCTGGGACGACATCGACCAGATCCGCGAGATCTGGAAAGGACCGATGCTGGTCAAGGGCATCCAGAAACCCGAAGATGCCAAGCGCCTTGCCGAAAAGGGCGTCGACGCGATCTGGGTGTCGAACCACTCGGGCCGTCAGTTCGACGGTGGCCCCGCCTCGATCGACTGCCTGCCCGCGATCCGCGCCGCCGTGCCCGACACGCCCATAGTCTATGACAGCGGCATCACTGGTGGCCTCGATATCCTCCGCGCCCTCGCGCTCGGCGCCGATTTCGTGATGCTGGGCCGCGCTTTCCATTACGCCGTCGGCGCATTGGGAGAGGCCGGGCCCCAACACCTCATCAACCTTCTCAAGGACGACATGACCCTCAACATGGGCCAGATCGGCGCACGCACCCTCGCCGATCTGCCATCGCGGCTTGTTCAGGACACGGTGCCATAAATCTGCCATAACCGCCTTGCACAAACGTATATTACCAAAGCGATTTCATGACGCGAGGCACCCATGGCCGACGACAAGGAAACCCCGAAACTCAGCCCTGAAGAAGGGATGGACAAGGTCCAGGACCTGATCATGTCGCTGGCCGGAAAAGGCGCGGAAAACAGCCTTGCGGGAATGGACGACATCCTCACCGCTCTCGGCCAGGTGGTCGAGGACACCGGCGTCGACCTTCCCGGTATCGACGAGAAACTCGCGGCCATGCGCTCCACGACTTCCTCCACACAGGCCTATATCGAGAACCTCGACGCCGCCATGTGGGTCGGTGACCTCGACCGTGCCCGCGCCCTGAACGAAAGCGGCCCGCCGGAAACCGATCTCACCGCATTTGCGGGTGCCACCCTGGATTTGGACGGCATCGACTGGGACGAAGAGGAAGAGGAAGACGACGAAGATTTCGAGTTCGAATTCGACTTCACAAACGATGACCTCTTCGACGACCTCCCCGCCATCCCCGAAGCCCCGGCCCAAATCCTCCCCGATCTCTACGCCGATATCGCCCAAGGCGCATCCGGTGCCATCGACGCCTTCATCGCCTCCGGCGAAGACCCCAACACCCCGCGCGGTGAAGCCCAGCACACCGCCCTCCTCGCCGCCCTCGACGCCCCGAACCGCCGCGCCGACGAGATCGCGAAACTGATCGCGGCGGGGGCCGACCCCAAGGTCCTCCACTACGGCGGCGACAACGCGCTCTCCTGGGCCGCCGGCTATCACCATCCCGAAACGGTCACCGCCGAAACCGAGATCGAACTCTGGACGCTCCTCGCCTCCCATGGCGTCGATCCGAACCACTGGACCGACGTCCAGAACTGGTCCGTCCTCCACCGCGCCATCATCCAGGGCGACGGCAACCGCGTCGCCGCCGCGCTCGCTGCGGGCGCCGACGCCAGCCCGCCGATCCCGCTCCGCTTCCTGCCCGAAAAACTCGCGGGCCTCACCGCCCTCATGGTCGCTGCCCCGAAACCCGACGTGGTGACCCGCCTCCTCGCTCACGGCGCCGACCCGGCCAAGCCGGACGCCCAGGGCCGGACGCCCCTCGCCTTTTTCCGCGCCGAGGCCGCCGCCGCCCGCGCTCGCGTCACGCCCGAGGACCCCTGGACCGTTTCCCACGCCGAGGCACTCGACCGCTCAACCACGCTCCTCGAACAGGCCCTCGCCACCGCGTGACACCCGTTTCTTCTTTTTAAAAATACTCCGGGGTGAGCGCCGCCAGGCGCGAGGGGCAGAGCCCCACTTTGCCTTACTTCAATCGAACCACTTGCCCAACTTCGCTGCACTCGCTAACAATTCGCCGCAAGTGCGAAACGGGGAGCCAGCACATGCCTGAATTCAAGAAAATCCTGATTGCCAACCGGGGCGAAATCGCCATCCGCGTGATGCGGGCGGCGAACGAACTGGGCAAGCGCACGGTCGCGGTCTATGCCGAGGAAGACAAGCTTTCGCTCCACCGTTTCAAGGCCGACGAGGCTTATCAGATCGGCAAGGGCATGGGGCCGGTTGCTGCCTATCTTTCGATCGATGAAATCATCCGTGTCGCGCGCGATTGCGGCGCCGACGCGATCCACCCCGGCTATGGCCTTTTGTCTGAAAATCCCGGCCTCGTGGATGCCTGCACCAAGGCCGGTATCACTTTCATCGGCCCCAAGGCAGAAACCATGCGCGCCCTCGGCGACAAGGCCAGCGCGCGCCAGGTGGCGATCAAAGCCGGCGTTCCGGTCATCCCGGCCTCTGACGTCCTGGGCAACGACATGGCATTGATCCGCAAGCAAGCGGACGACGTCGGCTACCCCATAATGCTCAAGGCCTCCTGGGGCGGCGGCGGACGGGGCATGCGCCCGATCCTGAAGCCCGAAGAGCTTGAGGAAAAAGTCCTCGAGGGCCGTCGCGAGGCCGAAGCCGCCTTTGGCAACGGCGAGGGCTATCTTGAAAAGATGATCATGCGCGCCCGTCATGTCGAGGTGCAGATCCTCGGCGACAAGAACGGCAATATCTACCACCTCTGGGAGCGCGACTGCTCGGTCCAGCGCCGTAACCAGAAGGTCGTCGAACGTGCGCCCGCGCCCTATCTCTCTGGCACACAACGCGAAAAACTCTGCTCGCTCGGCAAGAAAATCGCCGAGGCGGTGAATTATGAATGCGCGGGCACCATCGAGTTCCTGATGGATATGGACTCGGGCGAGTTCTACTTCATCGAGGTAAACCCCCGCATCCAGGTCGAACACACCGTCACCGAAGAAGTCACCGGCATCGACATCGTGCGCGCCCAGATCCTGATCGCCGAGGGCAAATCGCTGGTCGAGGCCACGGGCACCGCCACCCAGTACGACGTGCAACTCGACGGTCACGCCATCCAGTGTCGCGTGACGACCGAGGATCCGACAAACAACTTCATCCCCGACTATGGCCGCATCACCGCCTATCGCGGCGCCACCGGCATGGGCATCCGCCTTGATGGCGGCACCGCCTACTCCGGCGCGGTCATCACGCGGTACTACGACTCGCTTCTGGAAAAGGTCACCGCCTGGGCCCCGACACCCGAGGCCGCCATCGCTCGGATGGACCGCGCGCTGCGCGAGTTCCGGATCCGGGGTGTGTCGACCAACATCGCCTTCGTCGAGAACCTGCTGAAGCACCCGACCTTCCTCAACAATGAATACCACACCAAGTTCATCGACCAGACGCCCGCGCTCTTTGACTTCCGCCCCCGCCGCGACCGGGCGACCAAGATCCTGACCTATATTGCCGACATCACCATTAACGGGCACCCGGACGTCAAGGACCGTCCGCGCCCGCCCGTCGGCTTGCGTCTGCCTGTCGCGCCAAAGCCCAAGGCCGACGGCGCGCAGCCCGGCACCAAGCAAATCCTCGACGACTTCGGCCCCGAGGCCGTTGCCGACTGGATGCTCGAACAAAAACAGCTTCTGATCACCGACACCACCATGCGCGACGCGCCGCAATCGCTTCTCGCGACCCGCATGCGCTCGACCGACATGATCCAGATCGCACCCAACTATGCCCGCGACTTGCCCGAGCTGTTCTCGGTCGAATGCTGGGGCGGCGCGACCTTCGACGTGGCCTATCGGTTCCTGCAGGAATGCCCCTGGCAGCGCCTGCGCGATCTGCGCGCCGCCATGCCGAACGTGATGACCCAGATGCTGCTCCGCGGCTCCAACGGCGTCGGCTACACCAACTATCCCGACAATGTCGTCCAGTCCTTCGTGAAACAGGCGGCCGAGACCGGCGTTGACCTCTTCCGCGTCTTTGACCCGCTGAACTGGGTCGACAACATGCGCGTCTCGATGGATGCCGTTCTGAATGCGGGCAAGGTGCTTGAAGGCGCGATCTGTTACACCGGCGACATCCACGACCCGAACAGGGCCAAGTACGACCTCAAGTACTACGTCAACATGGCCAAGGAGCTTAAGGCCGCAGGCACCCATATCCTGGGCCTGAAAGACATGGGCGGTCTCGTCAAACCCGACGCGGCCAAGGTGCTGGTGAAGGCCCTGAAGGAAGAAACCGGCCTTCCCGTCCACTTCCACACCCACGACACCGCCGGGATCGCACTCGCCTCGATCCTCGCCGCCTCCGAGGCGGGCGTGGACGCCGTCGACTGCGCCATGGACGCGCTTTCCGGCAACACGTCCCAGGCCACGCTCGGCACGCTGGTCGAGGCGCTGAAACACTCCGACCGCGCCACCGGCCTCGACGCCGATGCCATCCGTCAGATATCGAACTATTGGGAGTCGGTGCGCGAACACTACCTCGCCTTCGAATCCGGCATGCAGTCGCCTTCGTCCGAGGTCTACCTGCACGAAATGCCCGGCGGCCAGTTCACCAATCTCAAGGCACAGGCCCGCTCGATGGGGCTTGAGGACCGCTGGCACGAGGTCGCCAAGACCTATGCCGACGTGAACCACATGTTCGGCGACGTCATCAAGGTGACCCCGATCGCCAAGACCGTCGGAGACCTTGCCCTGATGCTGGTCAGCCAGGGCATGACCTGCGAGGACCTTTTGACCTCCGACGCCGACTTCGCCTTCCCCGACAGCGTCATCACCCTGATGAAAGGCCAGGTCGGCCAGGCCCACGGTGGCTTCCCCAAGGACATCCAGAAAAAGGTCCTGAAGGGTGAGAAACCGATCACCGAACGCCCCGGCTCGCTTTTGAAACCCGCTGACCTTGAGGCTGAACGCAAGGCACTGTCAAAGACGCTGGGCGTGGACATCGATAACGAGGATCTGAACGGTTACATGATGTACCCCAAGGTCTTCACCGATTACATGGAACGCCACGCCATCTATGGCCCGGTGCGTGCGCTTCCGACCCGCACCTTCTTTTACGGTATGGAATCCGGCGAACAGATCTCGGCCGAGATCGACCCCGGAGTGACACTCGAAATCCGTCTTCAGGCCATTGCCGAAACCAACGATGAAGGTCAGGCCAAGCTGTTCTTCGAGTTGAACGGCCAGCCCCGCACCGTGCGCGTCGCCGACCGCAGCTCGGGCGCCGCCCAGATCGCACGGCCCAAGGCCGACCCCGGCAACGCGAACCACATCGGCGCACCTATGCCGGGCGTGGTTGCCTCGGTCGCGGTACAGGCGGGCGGTGAGGTCAAGGAAGGCGACCTGATGCTGACCATTGAGGCGATGAAAATGGAAACAGGCCTGCACGCCGAACGCGACGCCACGATAAAGGCTGTCCACATCGCACCCGGTGCCCAGATCGACGCCAAGGATTTGTTGGTGGAACTGGAGTGATACTCAGGCCGAGCCACGCATCGGGCCCGGCATAAGCTGACAATGGGTGACTCAGGCCGAAGAATCCTGCGGTTTGCCGGATTGCCCCGGTGTGCCTGCAATCAGCCTGACAAACGCTATCCGAAGGCCTTTTAGGAACGAACCAGCGACCTCGGCCTGAAGTTTGCGCACGTCGCGCTGCTTGGCCTCTGAAATGTCGGTATAGTGTGTGAGAATGTGAGCGTCGTGGCGGTTCATGTTAATTCTCCTGTTCTGTCCGTGGTTAGTTTTGATGAATCCACCCTGCCATCCTTCTCTGCCAGCCGCTTTCAGATGACGTCCTGAAACCGTCCAGAATTTCTCAATTCATCTTGAGAAACGGCGAATCGCGTGTTCATCTGCATTCATGGACGACACAACCGTTATCTCGTTTGTCGATTTCAAGATCGATACCGCGCGTGGCGAACTGACCCAGGACGGGCAAGTCGTTTCCCTGGAGCCGCAGGTTCTCGACCTGATTATCTACCTTGCATCGCACCCGGGACAGATCGTGACCCGTGACGACCTGATCGAAAATGTCTGGGGCGGGCGGATCGTCTCCGACAGCGCGATCTCGTCGCGCATCAACGCGGCACGCACCGCGCTGGGAGACGACGGCCAGCGCCAGGAAATGATAAAGACTATCCCACGCCGGGGCTTCAGGTTCGAAGCCACCGTTGGACCAACCTCTCCTGTCGATGAACCCGCTTTAACCGACAAGGCCGCCATAGCCGTACTGCCTTTTCGGAATATGTCAGGCGACCCGGAGCAATCCTATTTCTCAGACGGCATCACCGACGACATCATCATAGAACTCGCTCGCTACCAGGAGCTGTTCGTCATCGCCCGCCAGTCATCATTTGCCTATCGCGACGCCGCAACGCCGTTGCTGCAGATCGCCCGCGAACTTAGCGTGCAATACCTGCTTGAAGGTAGCGTCCGTCGTTCCGGCAACCGCATCCGAGTGACCGCGCAACTGATCAATCCCGAAAGCGGCGGGCATTTGTGGGTCGAGCGTTACGACCGAAGCATCGAAGACATATTTGAAGTGCAAGACGACATCACAGCCATGATCGTCAACACACTGATCGGGGAGATCGCACGCGACCGTTACAAGCGGTCGCTGACCAAGTCGGCGGACAAGGTGAATGCCTACGACCACTTCCTGCAAGCGTCTGAGTTCAACTATCGCGGCGGTCGCGACGACGTGGAGCGCGCCCGGGAAGAGGCGTCCAAGGCGATTTCCATCGATCCCGCAATGGCCCGGGCGCACGCCCTTATCGCATGGACCTACCTTGCCGAGTTCCTGAACGCCTGGGGTGACGGACCCGAAACCGCCATTGCCAAGGCGCGCAAGTATGCTTTGTCGGCGGTCGAAGCAGATGAGCGCGAACCACTTGCATATGCCGTGCTCGGCTGGGTCCATATGTGCGTCAGGGATTTCGAACGTGGTCTGGCCGAACAGCGCCGTGCAATCGCTGGCAACCCGGGAAACGCCCATTACAGGGGGCTCTACGCCTTTACGCTTGCCTATGCGGGTCGCTCCGAAGAGGCGATAGACGAACTTGAAAAGGCAATGGTCCTGAATCCGCGCTATCCAGACCTTTACAATGCTCACTACGGTCGAGCTCTCTTCAATCTGCGCCGATACGACGAGGCCATATTGCCGCTGGCAAAGATCAGGACGTCCCAACCTGGTAATACCAATGCCATCGCTCTGGCCGCAGCCTGCTATGCAGCGCTCGGGCGATTGGATGAGGCACGTGCAACTGTCGAAGAGGTGCGCCGCGGCAGTCCGGACTATACACATGACTACGCGCGGAAATTCCTTCCGTTCGCCCGTGACGAAGATCGCGATCATTTCCTCGGCCACCTGGCGCTTGCGGGTCTTTAGGGTTTTCCTTACGTCGCAAGGCGCACTGACGTGATACCGAAACCCCATTTCGCCCCGTTTTCCTTGCAAACAGAGGCATTAGCCATTTCACCTTGCACAGAGCAGCGACCGTTGCGCATACATAATACCCGGTTAAGGATTGCCCATGCCCACCCGTATCGCCCTCTTCTCGCTTTTGGTCCCTGATTACGACGAAGCCCTCGCCTTCTTCACCGGTGTTTTGAACTTCGACTGCCGCGAGGACACCGACTTGGGCAATGGCAAACGCTGGGTCCGCATCGCACCGCCGGGGGCGGAAACCGAGATCCTGCTGGCACGTGCCGTCGGCGAGCAACAGGTCGCCGCGATCGGCGAGCAAGGCGGCGGTCGGGTTTGGTTGTTTCTGGAAACTGAAGACTTCGACGCCGACCGGGCGCGGATGCTTAAAGCGGGCGTGGTCTTTGAAAGCGCCCCCCGTGACGAGCCCTATGGCCGGGTCGCGGTCTGGAACGACCCTTGGGGGAACCGCTGGGACCTGATCCAGTTTTCCCGGACAGACCGAAGCGGTACGGCCCCATCCGGCAATTAAGCATTTCCTAACCGCTGGCTTTTAGACCGCAGGAATGCCCCATTTCCGCAGTCTTTGCGCCCTATTCAGCTGCAAACCTTCCGGACCATGACCGATGGACGGACCATGACCTGGAGAATGCGCGGCCGGTTGACCGGCTCAGCCCTGTTGCTCGCAGGCTTCGTCGCCGCCAATCTTGGTGGTCCTGCTGGTATCGCTGCCGCCCGGACCGGGATGATCCCCGAACCCGAGGTTGCCGGATTGCACGCGGGGCTCAGCGTCGCGCAGATGCAGGCACGCGCGCACCTCAACCAATTCTTCGATGCCGTTGTCGGAGAAGACGGCGTGGCGCGCAAAGGGGCAGCTTTGCGCATTGCGCTCATGGGCGACAATGGCCGTATTGAAGAGGTCTGGGTCACGCCCTTCGCCCGGCGCGACGGCTATCTGATCGGCGTTCTGTCCGACGAACCACAACGGATCGCGGCTCGCCGCTCGGGCGATCTTGTGAATTTCCAAAGTGACGACGTGCGCGACTGGTCCTTCTTTGGCGAAGACGGGCGCATGTACGGCAACTATACAACTCGATTGATGCTTTCCGCCGTCGCGCCTGCGCAGGCCGCCGAAATCGCCGCCCTTCTGTCTGAAACCCCTGCCCCGGCAGATTGGTAAAAGACCGCAATCACAAGTTTCGCAAAAACTGTTCGTTTTTTGCTTGCAGCCGCGCGCGCAAGTTTATAGATCACGCCTCGGACGCGGGCGTAGCTCAGGGGTAGAGCATAACCTTGCCAAGGTTAGGGTCGTGAGTTCGAATCTCATCGCCCGCTCCAATTTCTCTCAAAATCACAATGCCTTACGGCATGCAGGCTAAGCGCTTCAAACCTTCGCTTTCAAGGCGTTTCGTGTGACGTTCACATTTGGTCCGTTACATTCCGAGTTGAGAATCTGCTTGGCAAGGTGCACGAAACAAGCTTCGGCGTGTCTGCTCTATCCTTGAGGTGCACCCGCGAAGATCGAGTTCATTGCTGATGCCGCTATATTGCGCAGCTGCATTGCGATATCCGCACCCGACCAAATAATTGAAGGCAGACCAAGGGGCGCGGGGTTTGGCCGGAGATCAGGCTGGAATTTGCAGGCAGATGGTGCCGCACTGTCGTGAAAGCAGGTTTTCAGGACGCTCGTTCCTCCAAGGGCTGGTTCTATCCACGCCTCCTACGGCCCTTCGCGACCATGTCGATCAAAGCCCGCCGTGCTTTCTGGCTTTCGCCATAGATGTGAAGATTTGAAGGGAATGGATACCTTGGTTGGGCAACCAAGGCGATCACCAATTACGGTACTATTTCTTAGTGACTGTGGCGTAAGCTCTTTCCGGGTTTCACCAATATCAGGATCAAACAATGTTAACGAGGGAACAAATCGATCTGGTTCGCGACTCCGCCGAATGCCTCGCTGAAGCAAATGTTGCTGCTACGAACGCATTCTACGCCAATCTGTTCGCCGCTGCGCCAGAGGTCCGGACACTCTTTCCCGAAGATATGTACAGCCAGAGCGAGAAGCTCTGGTCGTCGATAGTCAAGGTCATCGAAAACATAGAAGCTCCTGATGAGATCCAAATCGAACTCAGGTCTCTCGGTGCTCGTCACGTTGGCTACGGGGCCGCAACTGCGCACTATGCCATCGTATCTGAAATACTTGTCGAGACGATTTCAAACCTGATGAAAGACAAGTGGTCCGACGCACATCGGTCTGCCTGGGAGAATGCTCTGGAAACCGTCTGCTCAACGATGCTTGAAGGTGCATCCAGAAGTGTTCAAAAATCTAACAGCCGTTGATCTGTACCCCTTGGGCATTTCGGACTCGCCATTGACGCTCCTGGTTCTGGAAGCGAGCGGCCTGCATTGGTTGGGCCAAAGGGTTGCGATGCTCAGTCTCGCCGCTGGCACGCTCTCCGGCAGCGGTTTGGCGAATGCTCAAAAAGTTAGGCAAGTCCTTAAGGACTTTTCAGCAAGCTGGAGTAAGTTGCGGTGCTCAGGTTCGTATTTGCTTCATGATCTTGATCCTGCACTTTCAATGATAATGAGCGGGGCATTCTCGCGTGAAACTGAAAAGGTCTTCAGTTGCTTCGAAAGCATGACAAAAAACATCTGTAACGATCTAGCGACCAACGTGACCCCCAAGCCTGAGGAACTGGGGGAACTAGTGAGATTCGTTTCGGAAGAGCTTTTCGATACCATCAATGCCATTCTCCGAACCGCGCGCCTTGTGGCGGAAATCGGCGGCAATACCATGGAGCAATTCGCGCTCACGGATGAACTTACGGGGCTTCCCAACAGGCGCGCTGTCCACGATCTGTTGCAACGAAATGAAGCTTCGGGATGGCCGCAAGAGAAAGCCACCATAATGCACGTCGACCTTCACAAAATAAAACAGGTCAACGATACATTGGGACACACTGCCGGAGACGCCGTTTTGCGGCATGTTGCAAACGTCCTTGAAAGCCATGTTCAACCCGATGAATTTCTTGGGCGTGTTGGTGGTGATGAGTTCGTTCTCATTGCATTTGGAGAGTACTCAGAAGAGTGGACTGCTCGGCGGGCTGAACAGATAGCTGCGGGTGTGTCTGCGCCTTTCGTTTACCAAAGCAAGGAATGCAAGATCGGGGCAAGCATAGGGATCGCAATCGGAACTAGATCCGATGGGGACACGCTTAGCCGATGTATGAGCAATGCTGACCTAGCCCTTAAATCCGCCAAGTCCGATATGGATCGGGCGTACTGTTTCTTCACTCCAAATCTGCGAACGCATTTTGAAGAAATCGAAGAACTCCAGGATCAAATTCGTCAAGGCTTGGAATTAGGGCAATTCGAACCCTACTTTCAGCCGCAAGTGGAAGCCAGGTCCGGAAAAGTCGTCGGAATGGAATCTCTTGCCCGCTGGCATCATCCGGCAAGAGGGCTTTTAACGCCCTTCCAATTCCTCGATGCAGCGCAGAATGGCGGACTTCTCCAAGATCTGGATCGACACCTAATGGAGCAAAGCCTTGCAGCAATGCGTACGTGGTTGGCCAATGGAATTCAGATTCCGCAAATTTCGATAAATCTAACAGCAGCCCGGTTGCTAGACGTCGGACTCGTCCAGGAAATGACCAATTCCGTAGAAAATGCAGGGCTGCACCCTTCAAACGTTGGACTGGAAATCCTCGAGAGCGTGATGATCGAAAACGACTCTCAACAGATGATCAGGAATATTCAGAATCTTACAGATGCAGGATTCAAAGTCGAGCTGGATGATTTCGGCACCGGACATGCATCAATATCGAACCTGAAGAATTTTGCCGTAGACCGCATCAAGATCGACAGAAGTTTCGTCAAGGACCTTCATCTATATAGCGAACTGGCAAAGATCACCTCAGCGATAATCGGCCTGGCACATTCTCTGCGCATAGACGTATTGGCGGAAGGTGTTGAATCGCCAGAGGAGCGATTGGTACTCAATGCTTTGGGTTGCGATCACATCCAAGGGTTTGGGGTATCGCGCCCCATGCCTGGCCCTGATATTCCGGCCTGGTTCAAAGATACACAACAGTTGCGCAGGCAACTGCCGCCCACCGGCAGGCAAGGGCGGAGTTCGACGGCGTCAAGCTGACTTCATTTGTCAGCATTTCTGCGCCACAAGAGAAACGCCAACTGCATGGCGCAAATGTACCCAGACCATTTTTCGTTTCCGCGGTGCAATATCTTTGCAAGCTCTTGCATTGGCTCGGCCAGTCCATTGCGATCGCACTAGGGCTGTTCGATCGCCACCATTCGTGGCGATGGCGGCAAGGCGCACGAAGCAGCATTTGCGTGACAGCGATCGACGACTGCCGACGATCGGGTGTTGTTGAATAAGTGCCTGGGCTTTGGGGTGCAGAGCATCTCGACGTGGCCGCACATGGCCGGACGCCGCACTGCTCGCGATACGTCCGGATGACGGCCTGTTTGCCTCGCAACCAGGCGGCTGAGCGCCTATGGCCCCAGGGGCGGCTTTTTGCGACCGGGGACCGACGACGGGGCGCTGGCCGCCAAGCGTCTGCGCTGTTTCAAATCTTTGTTTGGCTCGATGCCTTTATTCCATCGAGCCCAATCGCAAAACGCCGGACGATCCCGTCAGTACGGAACACGGCGCAAGGTGAACGTGATCAACTTTTTAAGATGTTCACCATTACCCGGTCCCCCTCGACCTTGACGGGATAGGTGCCAAGGTTCACGCAAACAGGCGCGCGCAGGGCTTCACCGGTTCGATAGTCGAACTGGCCGTTGTGCTTGGGGCATTCGATCACATGCTCCATCACCAGCCCGTCCTCCAGATGCACGTTTTCATGGGTGCACAGCCCGTCCGTGCAGAAAAACTCGTCCTCTGGGCTGCGATAGATGGCGAACGTCCGGCCATCGTGGTCAAACCGGATCAGGTCTTCTTCCTCGATATCATCGGTCGCGCAGGCGTCGATCCAGGTACTCATTTCAGGCCCTCCAGGAATTTTTCAAACTCTTCATCCGTGATCGGAACAGCATGTTCCTTTTGCGGGTACGCGCCGGAGTTCACATCGTCGCGAAACTCTGAAAACGCCGCCACACGTTCGCCCTGCAGCCGGTCAAGTTCCGCGCGGAAGTCGCGATAGGTCTTGGCATGGCGCGGTTTGTGTCCGCGCGTGCAGCCCAGCACATCCTCGGCAAAAAGGTACTGCGCATCTGCGTGCGGGCCCGCGCCCATCCCCAGAAGGACGAGGTTGGTCCGCTTGGCGATTTCCTCGGCAACGCGGTCCGGCACGACCTCCAATTCGGCCCCAAAGGCGCCGGCCGTTTCCAGTGCTTTGACGTGTTCGAACACCGACATTGCGCTGTCCGCCGTTTTGCCAACCGCCTTGAATCCGCCCGTCCAGGTCGCCTTTGACGGGATCAGGCCGACATGGCTGACCACCGGGATACCCTCATGGGCAAGGGCGCGCACCGTGTTCAGGCCACCGGCACAATAGACACAGTCGGCTCCGGTAATGACGGCCTTGTGCGCCGCCCTCAGGTAATCTTCGGCCGTCACCAACTCTCCGTAAAGCAACCCGACCTGCACGAAACAGTTTCCCGCCGCTTCGCGCATCTCGGGCGTCCAGACCGGGGCGATGATCGACAGCATGTCGATTCCGGCCTGTGCGGCAGCGGCGGCTTCGTCAGGTGTGTCGACGTAAAGCATTGTCAAAACGCGCTTTCCTTTAAGCGCGCGAATGTCAGCCACGGTGGGGCGGTTGTGACGCATGTCGGTATTCCTTTTATTCGGCAGGGGTGCCAAGCGCATCGGCGTGCAGGTCTTCGCGGTAAGGTCGTGCCGTCGCAGGCAGGTCCCGGCGCAGGAAAAAGTCCTCGTACCGCAGTTGGCGCAGCAGAACCGGAATGACTTCTCGGTAGGCGGCAAAGATCGACGGAGATGGCTCGGGCAGATCGTCTTTGATCCGCTCATGCAGTTGCGGAAGGGCGTGATAGGGCACCATCGGGAACATGTGGTGCTCGATGTGATAGTTCATGTTCCAATAGATGAACCGGCTGATCGGGTTCATGTAAACGGTACGGCTGTTCAGACGATGGTCGATCACGTTTTCCGCCAGGCCCGCGTGTTGCAGGACGCCCGTCATCACGTGGTGCCAGGCGCCATAAAGCCGGGGAAGACCGATCACCATCAACGGCAGGATCGAGCCCATCCAAATGGCCAAAGCAATCGTTGCGGCATAAATGGCAACCCAAATGCGGGCAACGCGGATAACCTTTTTCTGCTCCATCTCGGGAATGAAATCGGCCTCTTCCGCCTCGATCGTGCCAAGCGCATTGACCACCATCCGCTTCAACCCGTTCCAGGTGTCGATGAGGCCGAAAAGGTTCACGACGATGCGCATCAAGGCAGGGGGGCGCATGGCCACGATCTCGGGGTCGCGACCGACGATTATCGTATCCGTATGGTGCCGGGCGTGGGACCAGCGCCATTCTACCGGGTTTCGGACCATGCAAAAGCTGGCGATTTGATAGACGACGTTGTTCATCCACCCCGTGCGAAAGGCGGTGCCATGCCCGCATTCGTGCCAGCGGCTGTCCATGGCCGAGCCATAAAGCACCCCATAGGCCAGCCAGAACGGCGCAGACCACCAGGACGGCCAGAGAAGGATCCCGATCGCGGCAAACACGATCATCAAGCCAAACAGAATGATCGTGTCACGGATAGCGGGTTGGTCTTCCCGCTTCATCATCGCCTTCATTTCTTTGCGCGGGACGTCGCTGTGGTACCAGTCCGCCGCCGCGAGGCCGGTTTCAACCGCACGTTTGGCGTCGGGGCCAAGCAGACTATAGTCACGGTTGGTCATCGTGATTCCTCCCAAATCGTTGGCATGTATCCTAGTTGCCAGATTCTCGAAGAGCCTAGAGTCCGGGTGACGGATTGACTCTTTCCATATCATTCATGCTAGAACTGAATGATGGAAAAATATCATACAGCCACATGAGCCGCCGTCCCACGCTGCATGACGTCGCCCGCGAAGCGGGTGTCAGCATCGCCACCGTCAACCGTGTCGTTGGCGGAGCGCAAGGTGTGCGCGAAGACACCGCCCGCAAGGTCGCCGAGGCCGCAGCCCGGATTGGATACCATGCCCGCGGGTTGATCGAACAAAACGTCCGAGTTTCGCTGCCGACGGTCCGGGTGGGCGTCGTGCTGCACAAGGAAAAGCAGGAGTTCTATCAAAACTTCGCGTCAAGCCTTCAGCGCGCCGCGCAAGGCTACACGGAGGCCAACATACGCCTTCACACGGTTTTTTCATCCTCTCAGGCGCCAAGAGACGTCGCTGACGATCTTTTGGGGATGATTGGTGCTGTAGATGTCGTTGCAGCGACTGCCGTCAATCACCATCAGATCACCGAGGCTGTCACCGAAATGCGGGACGCCGGGTTGCCAGTTTTCTCTCTTCTGTCTGATTTCGCACAGGGCGTACGCGAAAGTTACATTGGTCTCAATAACATGAAGGTCGGTCGCGGCGGTGCAAAGATGTTGACGACAGCCTGCTTAAAACCCGGGAAGATCGCGTTGTTCGTTGGCGGCAATCGTTGGCACGGACATGAACTGCGCGAGATGGGGTTCCGTCTGCATTTTCGCGAAACAGAGCCGGGGTACGAGGTTCTGGATACCCTGGTGAACCTTGAAACCCGGCAGCTGACATACGAGGCAACGCTTGACCTCTTGTCCCGACACCCTGACCTGGTTGGAATCTACTTGGCTGGCGGGGGCATGGAAGGCGCGATCGCCGCGCTGCGGGAAGAGGTCGAGCCTGGCCGGATAGCCATGGTGGTCAACGAGCGTACCCATGACTCTTATCTTGCCATGGCCGACGGGTTTGTTTCGCTGATCATCGGAACACCGTTGGACGATCTGTGCGAGGCGCTGATCGACAACATGGCCCGGAACGTCCTGGACAGCGAAACGCCACAACCCGGACAGGTTTTTCTCGACCCGACCCTCTATCTTCCCGAGTTTTTCTGATACTAAAATATCATAAATTGCGATGCAAAGAGTCTCGTGATTGAGACGAAAAAGCGCACCCCTGATTGACCCCAAGAACATCTGCTGCGTTCATTAAGGCGTCCAATGAGGCGACAACGCCCGACGACCGGACACAGGGGAGGAATCAGTGCTGCTGACAGCAATCAATCACATGTCCGCACCAAACTTGGCGTGGCGCGATCTTTTGAACGCGGCGGCTCAGCTTGGCTGCGCCGGCGTCGAGTTTCGCAATGATCTTGCGACTCCGTTGTTTTCCGGTGAAGCGCCCGAGGTCGTTGCCGACGCCGCCCGCGAAAAGGGTGTGCGCATCGTCGGGCTAAGCCAGGTCTATCCGTTCAACTCCTGGTCCGATGCAATCGCAGCCGAAGTCCAGACACTGATCGCCACCGCCCGCGCTTGCGGCGCCGAAACAATCAGCCTCATCCCAAGGAACGACGGGACCCAACAGGGCAACGGAGAACGCCAGGCGAATCTGCGTCTGGCGCTGCGAGAGATCCGGCCAATGCTGATCGAGGCGGGTATGACTGCCTTGGTGGAGCCGCTCGGCTTTGTTCGTTCCTCCCTGCGTTCCAAGGCGGAAACCATCGAGGCAATCGAAGCCGTCGCCAGCCGGGATCAGTTCATGATCGTCCATGACACGTTCCACCATTTCCTGGCTGGCGGCGGTGAGATTTTTCCCGACTGGACCGGCATCATACACGTCTCCGGCGTCGTGGACCAAAGCCTCAAGCCCGACGAGATGGAAGATGAACACAGGATCCTCGTTGATGAGCATGATCGGCTGGGCAACGTCGATCAGATCGCGGCGCTGATGGCCGGCGGATTCGCCGGTCCGGTGTCGATGGAGGCCTTTTCGCCAGAAGTACACGCATTGGCCGACCCGGTCAGCGCGCTTCGGGCGTCATTCGAATTCATTCGCAACGAAATTGCCGTCGAAACTGCATGACGGTCTGCGATGATATCCGCCCTGTTTTACGGGGCAACTCCGGCACAAAGAACAAGGGGTGGGCCGGGCACCCAACAACGGGAGGAAACCCATGAAAAAGACACTTATCGCGGCCGGCATGGCATCAATGCTGTCGACTTCGGCCATCGCAGAGAACATCGGTGTGACGATGGCTCTGTTTGACGACAACTTCCTGACAGTTCTGCGGAACGGCATTCAGGAGCTGGCCGACAGCCAGGACGGTATCGACGTTCAGATCGAGGACGCCCAGAACGACGTGGCGCGCCAGTTGGACCAGATCAACAACTTCATCGCCTCCGGCGTGGACGCGATCATCGTGAACCCGGTCGACACCTCGGCCACGCAAGCCATGACCAACGCCGCGTCCGCTGCAGGTGTTCCCCTGGTCTATGTGAACCGCCAGCCGATCAACGTCGACACTTTGCCTGACGATCAGGCGTTCGTCGCGTCGAACGAGATCGAATCCGGCACGCTGGAAAGCTTTGAAATCTGCAAAATCCTGCGCAGCCAGGGCAAAGGCGGTGGCGCAAAGGCCTATCTCATGATGGGTGAGCTTTCCAACCAGGCGGCCGTTCAGCGGACCAAGGACGTCGACGATGTTCTGGGAATGGACATGTGCAACTTTATCGAGATCATCGACCGTCAGACGGCCAACTGGTCGCGGGAACAGGCCACGAACCTGATGACCAACTGGCTGTCGTCTGGTGAAGAATTCGACGCGGTCTTTGCCAACAACGACGAAATGGCCATCGGTGCTATCCAGGCGATGAAAGCGGCTGGTCTCGACATGGACGTGATCGTCGTTGGCGGCGTTGACGCCACCCAGGACGCACTGGCCGCGATGCAGGCCGGTGACCTTGACGTCACCGTCTTCCAGAACGCTGCCGGTCAGGGCTCGGGCGCGCTTGACGCGGCGGTCAGACTGGCAAACGGCGAGGACGTTGACCAAAAGGTCTATATCCCCTTCGAATTGGTGACGCCGGCAAACATCGACGACTACCTGGCGAAAAACTGAGCCAAATAGCGTAGACTGGTCAGAGGCGGTGCAAGCAAGCGCCGCCTCTGCACATGAATGAAGACTGGGTGCAAAGCACCCTCGGGGAGGTGAAAGTGGCAGATCAGACATCGCATGGTATAGGCGGGCTGACCTATGACAAGTCAAAGCGGGCTTGGCCGAACGAGTTCAATATATTCATTGCTCTGGTCGTTATCATCCTGCTCTTCGAAGCGTTAGGCCAGCTCCTGCCGTACATGAACGGCCAGTCGATGCTGTTCGATTTCAACACGCGGCGCGACGGGACGATCCTGAACATTGCCCGGATAAAGATCATCATCCTTCAGGTGGCGATCATTGGCATTATCGCGCTAGGTGTGACCCAGGTGATCATTTCAGGGGGTATCGACCTCTCTTCCGGTCCCCTGGTCGGGGCGACAGCGATGATCGTCATGTCATTTGCCCAGACCGAATTGGTCAACGGCCAGCCGAACCCGAAGGCAGTGTTCGATGTCTGGGCGTTCGACCTGCCGGTTTTGGCCCCCATCATCGTCGGTCTCTTATTCGGGGCCTTGATCGGGGCCATAAATGGAAGTTTCATCGCCTACACAAGCATTCCCCCGTTCATCGCAACGCTCGGCATGTTCCTGATCTGCCGGGGCATCTCGCAGTGGTGGACAAAAGGACAGCCGGTGTCATTCCCGACGGAAAGCTATGCCTGGATCGGAACCGGTATGAACCCCGTGATATGGTTCATCTCGCTGGCCATAGTCCTGCACATCGTGATGAAACGCACGGTTTACGGCAAGCACACCTATGCCATCGGTTCGAACGAAGACGCGGCCCGCATGTCTGGTATCAACGTCCGTCGCCACAAGGTGATGGTTTATATGATCGCCTCGATGCTGGCGGCTTTCGCTGCAATCGTGCTTAGCTCGAAAAACCTGACCGCACAGGCCGGGATGGGGCAGTTCTATGAACTCTACGCCATCGCCATGGCCGTGATCGGCGGAGTCAGCCTGCAGGGCGGGCGCGGCTCGATCATCGGCACCGTGCTCGGGGCGATGGTCTTTGGCGTCATCCAGTCGGGCTTTACCTACATCAAACTCGACGCGTTTTACCAACTCATGGCCATGGGCTCGATCATCATCGGGGCGGTGGTGCTTGACCAGTGGCGTCAGCGCCGTGCAGCGGCACAGGCGTAGGGAGGAAAATATGAGCGATATCATTCTCGAAACCCGCGACCTGACCAAGCATTACGGGGGCGTACACGCCCTCGAAGGGGCCAACTTCACTCTGAAAAAGGGCGAACACGTTGCAATCATGGGCGACAACGGGGCAGGCAAATCCACCTTCGTCCGCCAGATCACCGGCGTTGAACAACGCACCCGTGGCGAAATCATCTTTGACGGCAAACCGGTCCATTTCGCAGGCCCCCTGGATGCCCGCGAGGCTGGAATCGAAACCGTGTTCCAGACCCTTGCCCTGGCGGACGATCTGGATGTGCCGGACAACATCTTTCTTGGTCGCGAAAAAACCAAGTTCGATTGGTTGGGTCCGTTTCGGTTCCTCGACTACAAGGGGATGCGACATGCCACTCTGGACGGGCTGGAAAAGACGGGGGTCAAGATTCCGAACATCCGGAACACCATTCGCAACATGTCGGGCGGCCAACGCCAGTGTGTGGCGATCACGCGTACCGCGACATTCCACTCCAAGCTGACCATCATGGATGAACCCACCGCGGCCTTGGGTGTACAGGAGACGGCTCAGGTCGAAAACATCGTGCGGCAGTTGAAAGAAGCGGGCGAACCCCTGATTCTGATCAGTCACAACATGCGTCAGGTCATGGACCTGGTCGACCGCATCGTCGTCTTTCGCCGGGGGCGCATATGCGCGAACCTGAAGAAGGAAGAAACGGACGGCCAGGATGTCGTAGCCTACATCACGGGGGCAAAGACCCAGCCAGAATACGAAGACGCGGCGGCCTGAGACCTTTTGATGCCGCTTGGGGCACCCGGGCTCGTTCATCCCAACCCACATTTTCCGCAGGCCTTCGGACGGCCTGCGGAACACCGCATAAAGCCACGGGAAAATTCGGGTGTTGGTCTTAAGAGTTGTCTAAGACGGTTCTCAGGAGACAATTGATCGTCTCGTGAGGGGTGCTCTGCGTAACCGTTCTTTGCCGCCCACGACACGAAGAAACGGGCGCACCAAATCAAGTTCGTTGAAAGCCAGGCTCGCAGGTGATCTCTGACACTTTGACAAGCCGCATCTGCCCGCCTCACATGATGTCCTGAAGGATGACTTCAAGCATCGGCGTCTTCATCTGCCCCATGTTTCTGCCGTCTCGAATGTTCATTGGATCGAAGGTGCAAGCGGCAATCCACCGCTGCGAAACTGTACGTTCCATGTGCCAGATGATCGCTTTCCAACAGCCGCGATGGCAACTAGCCTCCAAAGCTGCCCGTTTGCACCACAAAACAATATTTTCATACGCTTAGACAGTCGCCGCCCGGTCTAATTGCGCGAGATCGAATCTCATCGCCTACCCCGGTGAAATCAGTCCCATGTTGTCGAATGTATGATTTTGAGGATATGCGACGTTTTCAAAACGGTCTGCTTGGCGGATACTCATGCTGCAATCATTTGGGGGTCGTGCATGAACATCACGGTATTCGGCGCCGGAGCACTTGGTGGGTATTTTGGCGCGCGCCTGCAGGCAACGGGTCACGACGTTACCTACATTGCTCGTGGCGCGCACCTGAAGGCAATGCAATCGCAGGGGCTGCGTGTCGAAAGCCCGCTTGGCGACATTCAGTATGACCAGATCAACGCTGTCGGCACGCCGGATCAAGCACCCTTGGCTGACCTGGTTCTGTTCATGGTCAAGAACTATGACGTGGCGGACGCAGCGAGAGAACTGGCCCCGACGATCGGACCTGATACGCTGGTACTGACAGCACAGAACGGCGTTTCGGCGCAGGGTCTGTTGGCCGACGCCATCGGCGAAGACAGAGTTTTGCCCGGCGCGATCTATATGCCTGCCGACATCAAGGCTCCGGGGGTCATTCGCCATTCAGCCGCGTTCCACAAAATCATATTCGGGACGTGGGATGGCCGTGTGGACGGGCCGGTGCGCGACGTCGAGACCGCCATTGCCGCAACCGGGATTGAAACGATCCGGTCCGACGACATCTGGAAGGTGCTTTGGGAGAAATTCATCCTGATGGCCCCCAACGCCGCAATCACTGCCACGACCCGGTTGGATATCGGCCCTATCCGCAGCACACCAGAAACCCTTGGCCTGTTGCGCCAACTGGTCGAAGAAGCCGCCGCCATTGCGCGCGCAGAACATGCCGTCATTGCAGACGACATTGTCGAAACGACCATGTCTTTCCTGACCGAAACTGTCCCCGCGACCATGCATGCCTCAATGCTCGACGATTTGATGCGCGGCAGTCGGCTAGAGCTTCCCTGGCTGTCCGGAGAAATCGTGCGGCGCGGCCAGGAACTCGGGATTGAAACCCCCGCCCATGCCTTTGCATATGCGGTGCTGGCCCCGTCCATCAACGGCGCCCCGGTGGTTTAGCGCAGTTCCGGCTGCATGGCCAAGACCACATCCGTCAAGGCCATTTGCGCCGCCTGGGACAGGTTGGCGACCGACAGGAACCCATGTCCGCAGTTATTGGCCATCACATGCCGGGCCGTTGGGTTCATCCGTGCCAGGGTGGACGAATTCCCATTCAGCGGATCATCCGAAGCCCCCACGATCACGACATGCTTGGGCAAGGAGAAATTTTCGTCCAAGGGATCGTGAAGCGGATCGCTGCGCATGTATCCAACAGGGTCCAGCCGGTGTTGCATGGCGGCGATGGATTGTGGCCCCAACCCATCGGCTTCGCTGCCCGTCGTCGGTTCCTGGCCGAAATAGCCATAAAACAGCACCGTCGCGTCGACTGCCTGACGAACACTTGGCTCGGACAGGGACCAGCTCCAAAGCGCCATCAAAGCCCCCGCACTGTCGCCGCTCAGGATCAGTGGACTGCCATGGACCGCCAGGGCAGTCCGCAGTGCTGCCGCCGCGGCAAGCGATTGTTCCGGAAGAACAAACTCCGGTGCCAAAGGGTAAGGACAGAGCCAGACCTGACGCTCTAGCGCCTTGGCCAACCGCGCGCCCACGCAGCGATGCGTGTGGGGCGAGCCGGTGACAAACCCGCCGCCGTGGAAATGTACCACTGTCCCCGGCTTTGCGTCGGGCGGCTTGCACATCAACCCGCCACCCAGGAGCGTGGGCACCTCTGTTATGGCGACGTCAGGCGGCAAGACGGGACGGGTAACATCCGGCTGGCTGTCACGCCAAATGCGAAGATCGGCGGGGGCCCCGCCGATCCAATCTGCATTGAACGTGTTGGTCTGCTCAGCTGTCAATCCACACCATGTCCAGATGTTGTTCAAAAGCCTGGTGCGCGCCCAAGCCTTTGACGTTTGATTTTGCGGACCGATAGATCGACCGCCAGTAAGGCTGCACCAGAACGCCGTCATCGCGCAGCAACGTCTCAAGCCGCGCCATGACCTTGCTGCGTTCCAACGCATCCGCCGTGGACAGCGCCTCGTCCAGCGCAGCATCGAAATCGGGGTTGTTATAGCCGCTCTCATTCCAGGCCGCGCCCGACCTGTATGCCAATCCCAGCACCTGGATTCCCAAGGGACGACCGTTCCATTCCGTCAATGAAAATGGATAGTTGTCCCAGTTGTTCCAAAACGTCGAACCGGGCAGGACCGTGCGCTTGACGGCAATGCCGGCGTCGCGCAGTTGTGCCGCGATCACATCGGCGGTGTTGGTCTGCCAATCGGTATCAACCGAGATAATCTCCAACTCGGTATCGCCGCCACCGGCGGCATCCCAGGCGGCCTTGGCCTCGACCGGGTCCGAAACCGCCGGACCGATATCGGCGTAATCCACATGCATTGGGCCGACATGGTGGTTTTCGGCCACCGCGCCCGCGCCATTCATGCCCAGTTCCAAAACGACCGAGTTGTCGACAGCCATCTGCACCGCGCGCCGGATATCGCGGTTGTCAAACGGCGGCTGGCCGACGTTCATCCGCGCAACGATGGTCGATCCCGTCGCGGCCTCTGCGGTCTCAGCACCCGAACCTGCCAGCAGGTCGATATACTCCGAGGGCGTTTCATAGTTCGCGTCGATCTCATCGGCGTCAAAGTTCGCCGCCATGGTGGCCGCGTCGCTGCCGATATCGACCCAACGCACTTCGTCCAGCCAATAGGTGCCGCCCCACCAGCTGTGACCTTCGCGGCGCTTGATCTTGGCCCCGACGCCCGGTTCCCACTCAACCAATTCGCACGGCCCCGTGGTCACCGCCAAGGCCGTCGCCGGATCGTCACCGCCGTCATAGCTTGGATGCATGATCATGCCGGGATAATCCGCCATGCCTGCAATCAGCGAAATATCGGGGCTTGGCAGGTTCAATCGCACGGTATGATCGTCAACCTTTTCGATCCCGCCTTCGATCGCCTTGCCGGTGTCGGCATCCACCAAAGCCCCCATGCGCGCTGCCATCGAATTGCCCTCGACCCCGCTTTCGCACCAGCGCGCAATGTTGAAGATCACGTCATCGGCGGTGAAGGCATCGCCGTTCGACCAGGTTACGCCCCTGCGAAGATTCAACGTCACGGTCTTGGCGTCGTCGCTGACATCCCAGCTTTCCAGCAGTTGGGGTTCAAAGGTGAATTCATTCGTCCAGCGCACCAGGTATTCGTTGCACTGTCGGGCGACGTTGGCCATTTCGGTGCCGTCGAAGGTGCGCGGATCTCGGAAAGGTTTCACCACCATCCCGACCCTCAGACTGCCGCCCTGTTTGGGCGCGTCGCTGGCCGCTGCCGGTGTGGGCAGCCCAGCCAGCGCAAATGCCCCCGCCGCCGACACACCCAGGCCCGCCGCGGACGCCAGGAACTCGCGCCGCGACACTGCGCCGGACTTGTAAGCCTTGACCAGCCCATGGGCCAAGGGGTGTAACTCTTTGTCTGTCATCATAAATTTCATCGTCGTACTCCCGGTTCAAACCGCCCTGTTCGTCGGGCATTTCTTTCAAAGTGACTGGTAAACATCCGCCAGGTCCGCTGTGTCGAAACGCAGAGGCGTCGACCCTTCCAGCTGCCAGACGTCGCGCGACTGCCCCCCAATCAGGGACACAGCATCCTGGGTCGACACCACGGCGCCGCCGAACAATCGGTTGGCCAAGTGGATCAGCGCCGATTGGTGCATCGCGCCGGTGCCGCTGCCGCAGGCATCCTTGACCAACGCCACCCGAAGCCCACGCGCGACAGCGTCCCGCACTGTCTGAGCCACGCAGGCTTCGGTCCAGACACCACAGACGATCAGCCATTCCAGCGCGGCATTGTCGATGGCGATGCCAAAACTCTCGTCGCTGAAGCAACTTGCATCGTTCTTTTCAAACACGTGCTCGCCTTCGGCCGGGGCGACTTCGCCACAGATCTTGGTATGTTCCCCCCGCTCGGAGAAGAGCGGCCTGCCGCTCTCCCCCGTCGGTTCCAGCGGCCGGGGAGGAACCACGCTGAAATCCCTGACGTAGGCGGCGTGCAATACCCGGGCATCGGTGCGCCGGGCCGCCGACAAAATTGCCTGCGCATTCGCCAAAACGGTCGAGTAATCTTCGACCAGATACCGCCCGTCCATGCGGTGTTCTTCCTGCAAATCGATCAGGACCAGTGCGACCCGTCCCGTGGGGAAAGTCAGAGCGCGCCGCATCAATACTCACCCGATAGGAACTCTTCTTCGTAGGGGAAACGCGACATCAGTTCGATCCCGGTCTCGGTCACCAGGATCTGATCTTCCAGCTTGACGCCCTCGGCCCCGCCTTTTTCGCCGATATAGCTTTCGACCGACAGGCACATGCCCGGCTGCAAGATCCCGTCACGCCCATAGGTTTCATAGTCCATGGCATGAGCAATGAACGGTGTCTCGCCGTGCATCCCAACGCCGTGCATGACGCTGGTGTAACGCTGTTCGACAAACCGTTCGGGGATCTGCCAGGCCTTTTCCGCAATCTCGCGGAATTCCATGCCCGGCTTCAGGATATCCATGTTGTGCTGAACCTGCTCGAAGGCATGACGATACAGGTCTTTTTGCTGTCGCGTTGCCGACCCCGGCCCGCAGCGGAACGTGCGCGAAAAATCCGAGAAATATCCATAGCAGCCGATGGTATCGGTATCCAACGCCACCAGTTCTCCCGGTCGGATCTTGCGCCCCGAAGCCTCGCCGAACCAGGGATTCGTGCGTTGGCCGCTGGTCAAAAGCCGGGTTTCAATGAACTCGCCGCCCTGACGGATCACCTCGTGATACATGACCGCGAACAACTCGTTCTCGCTGATCCCCGGTTTGATCGCTTCACGCACCGCAGATACGGCGGCCTCGGCGCCCGCCATAGAACTGTAAAGACATTTGATTTCCTCGCCGGTCTTGACCGCCCGGACCTCGGTCAAAATCGGCCCGGCCACATCTTCGACCACCAGGCCCTCGGCCTCCAGCGCCAACGCCTGGATATGCGAACACCGGTCCAACCCGATTTTGGTCGACCCGCCCCCATGAGTGCGCATCAGGTCGGCCAGCTCTGCCGCGAAAGGTTTGACCGTCTCGCCGTCTTTCCCCGAAACCGACGACCAGACCAGCTTTGACGGACGTGCCTCGTCCACCGTGTCGAGAACCATCGAGACGTGATAGCTTTGCGGATACTCGAAGAGCACCACAGGCCCCTCGACCGGGATAAAGAAATAGCGGGTGGAATTGCGCAGGAAGTATCCGAACATGTTTCGACTGCCCGTCGCGTATCGCTGGTTATACGGGTCGAAAAGCACCACGGCACCATAGCCTGCCCGGGCCATCCAGGTTCGCAACCGGGCCAACCGTTCGGCACGCAGTCGGGCTGTGTCGATGAAGCTTGGCTCGGTGTCCGAAAGCCACATGCCCCCAGCTTCATCCCCTGCCGCCGGGTGGCGCATCCGGTCGCGCCAGTCCACCTCGTCGGTCTTGTCGGGATCGAAAACAACGATGCTCATGACGGTGACCTTTGTTCATGTTCTTTCAAACATGATCACCGCGAGAGACTGATTCTTGCTTGCAGATAACCGCAAAAATTTTGCCGCAGCCCGCAGAACGCCCCTATTCCGAGGCTTTGACCGCATTGGGGGACACCCCGAATTCCGCCTTGAACGCCCGCGAAAAAGCCGCCTGATCGCCATAGCCACAAGCCAGGGCTACCTCGCGAATACGCATGGACGAATGCTCAAGCAACGCGCGGCCATGGCCAAGCCGCAACCGACGGTGATACTTGCCCGGCGGAACGCCAAGCTCGGCACGAAACGCTCTTTCCAGGGTGTCGACCGAAACACCCTGGTGCGCTGCCAGTTCAGGCATGGACAGTGGCTCCTCAAGCCGCGCCTCCATCTCTGCCACACAGTTCAACACCAACCGATCGCGGATGCCGGTTCGCAGGTTCAGAGGCATCGGCTGACGTTGCTCGGGTGAACGCAGCACCGAATGCGCGAACCAGTCAGCCACCGCGTGGGCCAGACCCGCATCCGTATCCTGTTCGATCAATGCCAATTGCATGTCCAGGCTACCAATCCCACCGAGGGCGGAAAACCGGGTTCGATCGATCACGAACAAGGACCGCTCCAACAAGACATCCGGGAAGGCTTCGGCAAAGGCAGGTTGGCTGGTCCAATGCAGGGTACACCGATACCCATCCCACAACCCGGCCCGCGCCAGGACAAAGGCCGCATCCGCCACGGCCCCCAAATGCGCGCCACGCCGCAACATGGCCCGCACCCAGAACATGGCCTCTGGCGCGCTCAGACGATCCGCGTCCCCCCCCGAGCACACCACGACCCGATCCACCTCGGGACCATCTGCAAAGCAATAGCGCGGCGTGATCTCGAACCCGTTCGAGGCCACAATAGGATCGCGTGTCTGCGCAACGACCGCCCAGTCATAGACCTGCCGACCCGCCAGCTGATTTGCCGCGCGCAAAGGTTCAACCAGTGCCGCGAATGCCATCATTGGGAAATTGGGGAACAGAACGATGCCATATGTGATCGTGGTAACGGGCTGATCGGGCGTGGCTTGGCGCAAAGGGGGCTCCGAAAAACAAGTCTTTGCCCATTCAACACCGCGCAGGCGGCCTCATGCAACGTCAGAACTGAATGCGGAAACAGGTCCCGAAGCCGTCTCGCGGCTGTTCAATTGTGATGAGATACCCGTGGGCCAGCAGCATCGTCTGAACAATGGCCAGCCCCATGCCTGTGCCGCCCTGATCGCGCCGGGTGGTAAAGAATGGCTCGAATACCTGTGACGCATTGCCCGATGAAATCCCGGGGCCGTTGTCACAGACCGTCATCCAGGGATCCTTGTCCTTGCGACCAGTCTCAAGCACCAGTTTGGTGGCCCCCGCTTCGACAGCGTTTTCCGTCAGGTGAGCCAGCACAACCCGCAGGCCAGATTCGGCCAGGGGCAGGGCACCGCCCGAATGCGCTACTTCAATGTCGATATCGGGAAAACGACTGCGCAGTTCCGGCAGACAATCATCAAGGTTGGTGGTCCCGCGGTGTTCTGGTATTCGGGCGGCAGCAATTTGGCGCGCCGCTCCAAGCAGCTTGACCGCGCGCTTTTCGGCCCCCGCAATAGTATTGACCAACCGGCGGGTTTGTTCTGGCAAGTCTTCTTCGGCTTCCAGCAGTTCCGCCGCTCCCCGGATCGCTGTTAACGGCGTCTTCAATTCGTGGGTCACGTGGTCGGTATAGCCCCGCACCGCCATCTCACGCGATTGCAAAACCTCGGCCATGTCCAGAACGGCACGGGCAAGCTCTCCGATCTCGGGCGTTCCATAGTGTCCCAACCCTTCCGGAGCACCGCCAGCGCGAATTTCTTCGGCCCGCGCCGCCAAGGCCTGAACCGGCGACAGGATCAACCGCCACAAAAGCCACCCCAGAACCAGCGTCGCCAGGAAAGACCCCCCGGCCACCAGAATGACCGCGCGTCCCCGTCCCGTTAACGGCGTCAGAATATCGGCAATCAGGGCGGCATAGATCGGCAAGACGAGGATCGCCAAAAGCGATCCCCCCAGGACCAGCATCAATGGCGGTCGCCATTTCGGTGCTACGAACCGAGACACGGTCCCATCCTCAGCCCTACGCCATGCAGCGTTTCGATCGCGTCAGAACACCCGGCGTCGGCCAATTTCGACCGCAGGTTCCGCAAATGGCTGTCCAGGGTTCGGTCGCTCACGACCATGCCCGGCCCCCAGATCGCATCCACAAGAGTGGGACGGCTGAAGACCTGGGTCGGGCGCGACATCAATTTGCTGAGGATCGTAATCTCGGTCGAGGTCAGCGTCACCTTGGTGTCGTCAACCTTGCAAACGTGCGAATCCGGTGACAGTGACAAACGGCCGATTTCAAGCTCTGCGCTGGTCTCGGCGTCCTTCGCACCGCCGCCCGCCCGTTTCAGAATGGCACGAACGCGTGCCACCAACTCGCGCGGGCTGAACGGCTTGGTAACATAATCGTCGCCGCCAAGCTCCAGTCCGACGATCCGGTCGACTTCATCGTCTCGCGCTGTCAGAAACAGGATCGGCAGATCGCTGTCGCGACGGATCGCCTTGCACAGCTCAAGCCCGTCCATCTCGGGCAAGCCGATATCCAGCACCGCCAAAGCAGGGTTTTCCGATTTGGCCTTGGCAAGGCCCTCGGCACCATCGCGCGCCATCACGGGTAGAAATCCCGCGCGTTCCAGCGCCATTCCAAGTACGTCGCGAATTTGCGGGTCGTCGTCGACAACAAGAATTGTCTGATTACTCATGAAAAAGCACCATGCCAATTTTCAAGCGTTAATGTGAGGGTATGGGCGCACCTGCCAGAGAGCGAGGGGACAATGCTCCCCGGCAGGTGAAATGCGTGCCTCGTGATAAATTAATAACATCCAAGTGCAGTTTCACTCAGCCGCTCGTGCAGAGCGCGTGCAGCATTCGCACTTGGTTTTCACACAAGAAATCGCGCCATCCCATTGATTTTCCGACCGATTGCTCTTTTGCCGCACAGGCGTTATTGCCAATTCATGCCACGATACGCTCTCAGGATTGAATACAACGGCCATCCCTTCTCGGGCTGGCAGCGGCAGGCGGATGTGCCTTCGGTTCAGCAGGAAATCGAATCTGCACTTGCGAAACTGGATCCCGATGTGCCCTCGATCGCGGCTGCGGGGCGCACCGATGCAGGCGTCCATGCGCTTGGCCAGGTCGCCCATTGCGACATGACCCGCCCCTGGGACCCGTTCCGCCTGTCCGAGGCGCTGAACCACCACCTGAAACCCGCGCCTGTCGCGATCACCGCCTGCGCGGCTGTGGACGACGATTGGCACGCGCGTTTTTCAGCCATCGAACGCCGCTACCTCTTTCGCCTGGTCATGCGTCGCGCGCCCCTGGTTCACGACAAGTGGCAGGTCTGGCGCGTCAAACGCAGCCTCGATATCTCCGCGATGGAGGCTGGCGCGGCACATCTGATCGGCACCCATGATTTCACAACCTTCCGCTCGACCATGTGCCAGGCCAAAAGCCCGGTGAAATCTATCGACGAAATCACTTTTGAAACCCGCCCCTACCCGGCGGGCACCGAAATCCTGATCCGCCTGCGCGCCCGCAGCTTTCTGCACAACCAGGTCCGCTCGATCGTCGGCACGCTTGAACGCGTCGGCTCCGGCGCATGGCATCCGGACGACGTCGCACTTGCCCTCGCCGCCCGCGACCGAGCAGCCTGCGGCCCGGTCTGCCCGCCAGACGGGCTCTACCTCGAAGGGGTCTCCTACGACCCCGAGGTGTTCTGAAACCTACTCCGGCACGGCAAAGGTCAGGTTCGCCCAAAGGCTCTCCCACTGTACGTCCCGCTCTTCCGCCAGAGCTTTTTCCGGCGCCCGCACGACCACCGAATCCAGCATGTACCGGTTGCCCGCCACGACAGGCACCGTCGCCTTGCCCTCCTCATCTGTGCGCAAAGTGAAGACCCTGACCTCACCCTCCGGCGACTTCTCAAAAACCTCAAGCTGCTCGTTCGACCGCGGCGCGCCCTGGTAAAGAACCTGCACGTCGAACCCGTCGCCTATCTCCCCGGTATAAGGGTTTTCCAACGCCACGATCTCAACCAAAAGCCCAGCCACCCGGTCCGCGCCTCCGCCATTGCCCACGGCGATCAGTGACTTGGCATAGCGCGAATAGACCTCGCGCGTGCCGTCCTCGGCCAGCCCCATGGCAGCATGTGTCTCAAGCACCCATTCGGCGTCCTTGTGCTCGACGAAGGCCTTGAAATCGGCAAAGTCGTCCCACGTGATAAACTGGTCGGTCGTCTCATGCACAACCAAAAGCAACCCCTCGCCGTCCGGATCAAGCCGCAGTGCAGGCCGGTCGCCGATCACGCCGGGCACATCGACCAGCGCACCGTCCAGGGCATATTCGAACCGTCGGAAATTCTGCGGAATATACGACAGGCTCGACCCCTCGAACTCGGTCCCGACCCGCAAATGCGCCTCAACCGGAATATTTTTTTCGACCTCGTGTGAAACCGGATCGATCCAGAACTCGTGGCTCTTGGCGACACCGCCGATACATGCCATGCAAAGCGCGAGAGAGATTATGGACCGCATGATAAAAACACTTTCTTTTCCGTTTCTGTTGAGGGTGACGCTGGTCGCCCTTCTGTCAACCCTTTGGGGATACACGTCTGCGCGCGCGCATGAGTTGCAGCCCGCCGTGATGGACATCGAAATTTTTCCCACCGAACTGCAAATCTTCGTCGAATGGAACATCGAGGCCCCGCTCGCCGGCCTCGACCTCGACGGGTTGGAAAACACCAACGACGCCGACAACGAAGACGACTACCTCGCTCTGCGCGCCCTGACGCCCGAGGCGCTTGAACAAACCTTCCGCGACGCCTGGCCGGACCTTCACACCAAGATCACGATGACCGCAGGCGACACCGCCCTCGCCCCCGAAATCACCTCGATCAGCATTCCCAAAATCGGCAATACCGAGCTATCGCGCACCTCGACCATCGCGCTCACCGCCGCCCTGCCCTCGAACGACGCACCCCTCGTTATCGGCTGGACCGCCGACCTAGGCCCCCTCATCGTCCGCCAGCGCACCGTCGAGGGCGGATATGCAGGCTTTCTCACTTCCGGCGCGCTCTCCGACCCGATCCCTCGCAGCGGCGCGACCGAGACCTCTGCGCTCGCTGCCTTCATAGACTATATCGCCGTCGGTTTTGACCACATCGTGCCAAAGGGCCTCGACCATATCCTCTTCGTCCTCGGCCTGTTCTTCTTCTCGCTCAAGATGCGCCCGCTTTTGTGGCAAGTCACCGCCTTCACCCTTGCCCACACTGTCACGCTCGCGCTCGGCACCCTCGACATCATCCGCATCCCCGCCAGCATTGTCGAACCGCTGATCGCCGCTTCGATCGTCTATGTCGCCGTCGAGAACATCCTGACCCGCGAACTGCGCCCCTGGCGACCTGTCGTCGTCTTCTGCTTCGGCCTCCTACACGGCCTCGGCTTCGCCTCCGTTCTCCAGGACTTCGGCCTATCGTCCGACAACTTCGTTGCCAAGCTCATCGGCTTCAATGTCGGCGTCGAACTCGGCCAGCTTTCCGTTATCGCCGCCGCCTACCTTCTCGTCGGCCACTGGTTCGGCGAAAAACCGTGGTACCGCGCCGCCATCGCCATCCCCGCCTCGCTCGCCATCGCCGCCGTGGGCGGCTGGTGGACGATTGAACGCGTGTTTCTCTGAAAAGGACCCAAGCACCATGAAGACCGCCCTCGTCACCGGCGCCGCCCGCGGCATCGGCCTCGCCACCACCCAACTGTTTCTCGAAGAGGGCTGGCAGGTCGCCATGGTCGACCGCGACGGGGCTGAACTTCGGGCGGCCTCGGAACCGCTCGACAACGTCCACCCCATCGTCCGCGACGTCTCGATACCCGATGACGTCGACGCCATGATCGCCGAGACCCTCGATACCTTCGGCGCCATCGACGCCCTGATCAACAACGCCGGCGTCGCCGACTTCGGCCCCATCGAAGAAACCACCTTCGAGCGTTGGCGCACCGTCATGGAAACCAACCTTGACGGCGTGTTCCTCTGCACCCAGGCCGCCACACCGGCCCTGAAAAAGAGCCAGGGCGCCATCGTCAACATCGCCTCGATCTCGGGCCTGCGCGCCTCAACCTTACGCGTCGCCTACGGCACCTCAAAAGCCGCCGTCATCCAGATGACCCTGCAGCAGGCGGCGGAACTGGGCGAATACGGCATCCGCGCAAACGCCATTGCGCCCGGCCCTGTGCGCACCAAACTCGCCATGGCCGTGCATAGCCCGGAAATCATCGCCGCATACCACGACGCCATTCCCCTAAACCGCTACGGCACCGAACGCGAACTGGCCGAGGCCATTGTCTTCCTCGCCTCTCCCCGCGCCAGCTATATCACCGGCCAATGCCTGGCCGTCGACGGCGGCTTCGAGGCCGTCGGCATCGGCCTGCCCGCCCTCAGGGACTGACCCAACTCTATTATCGGTCCTGAAATATCCCGGTTGAATTGGCCGAAGGCCAAGAAGGCAGAGCCTTCCCGCCGCCCGTAAGGGCGGCGCGGGTCGACGCCGTCAGGCGGCGAAAACCAAAGGACCGATCAACAGAACCAAACAGGTCACCACCCCCAGGACCGGAACAAATAACGGCACTGTCATCCCCCCTTGCGGCGGCGGGTCGCCCCAAAGCTTCAGCCAAATCAAGGCCAGGTTCACCATCACGAAAATCGCCAGCATGATGGCCGATGTCGCCTCGGCCAACAGATGCAAGGGCGCGAACAAGGCCATCACCAACACCACCAAAGCCACCACGACCGTGGCATTCAACGGCGTGCGCGTCCGCGATGACACCTCGCCCAGCCACCCCGGCAGACGCCCCTCGCGCGCCAGACCATAGGCGACGCGGGCGGCCATGATCAGGATGATCACAACACCGTTCATCGTCGCCATGATCGCAATCAGCGTGATCCACAAAGGTCCGATTCCGGTCAAACGCTCAAACAACAGGCTGACCGGCGCGGTCGAGGCGGCCAGTTCCGCAAGCGGCACCGCCTGAACGGCCACGAAGGACACCATCACATAGATCAGCGTCACCAACCCCAGCGTGATCCATATCGCCCGCGGCAAAGCCCACAGGGGATCTTTGGCCTCCTCAACCAGGTTCACGATGTCATCAAAGCCGATAAAGGCGAAGAACGCCAAAAGGCTGGCCGCAAAGACGCCTGACAAGGCCAGCGTATCCGTCGGATGCGGTATGGCCTCGGGCAAATCCTTAAGCATCCCCGGATCAGCCCAAAGCCCGGCCCCGACAATCGCCATAAGCCCCAAAACCTCGACAATCGTCATCACCGCCGCAACACCGACGGATTCTCGAATACCCCAGGCGGCCAAAGTCGCCATCGACACGACCACGCCCGCCACCAGAACCGACTCGGCCAAGGGCACCAAAACCCCAAGATACCCCGCCGCGCCAAGCGAAATCGCCGCCGCCGCGATCATTGCATCGATCAGAACCGCCATGCCGACAACGACCGTCAACCAGGGCCGTTTGAATGCGCGTTCGACATAAACCGCCTCGGCAGCCGCCTGGGGCACCCGCCCCGACAGTTCGACGAACGATCCAGCCGTAAACCCCATGACCACGGCCGACAGGAAAAACGCCGCCGGAGCGTAAATCCCTGCCCGCCCAACGGCTTCGCCCACCAAAACATAGATGCCCGCACCAATGGTGACCCCAAGACCGTAAAGCACCAGCATCGGCAGCCCCAGCGTCCGCCTCAGCGCCACCTTGTCCATCATCTTTGCCATGTTCACGCTCCTGCTCCGGGCAACCTTGCCCCCCGAAACCCGCCCCCACATTGACCCCGATCAATCAGGCAAACCTCCCAAAACGCTTGCATTTCGGGCAAACGCGCCCTTTCAGCCGCCAAAATCCATGTAAACGGGGCAAAACCAGACCGATCCCAGGCCGACAAAACCGGATTGCCCCAAAACCTGCTAGGCTGGTCCGTAAGGGAGGAGCCCAATTCAGGAGCACTCCCATGCCGACTGAACTTTTAAGCCTGATCGCCCTGCATTTTGCCTGCAACGCCGTCGCCGAAACGCGGCATATCTCGACCTACGAGGCCGTTGCCTGTACCCGCGTCTATACCGAAGTGAAACTCGCCTTCGTCGACGGGATGGATTTCGAGGAGTACGCGTCGCTCTCCCCTGCGGAACGGTTCGAGATCAACAAGATGGGCTACTTGGCATACTTGGCCTGGAAGAACGACCACCCCGCGATGGTTGACCACCTTCACGCGGTTGCACGGGGCGACGTCCGATTAGCCGTCGAAGGTTAAATCCACTTTGCCAAAGGCGGCAAGCTCATGAGAACGGCATTGGCGTCGTGGCCCGTTTCAAGCCCAAACTTGGTGCCCCGGTCATAGACCAGGTTGTATTCGGCATAGAGCCCGCGATGCACAAGCTGGGTGTCCTTGTCAGCTTCTGACCAGTCAGTGTTGCGCCGACGGTCCACCAGCGGCAGATAGGCCGCCAGGAATGCCCGGCCGACATCCTGGGTAAAGGTGAAATCCGCCTCCCAGTCGCCGGTATTCCAATCGTCGTAGAAAATACCGCCCACGCCGCGCGCCCGGCCCCGGTGCGGCACATAGAAATAGTCGTCAGCCCAAGCCTTCAGGCGCGGATAGATGTCGTCTGCGTGCCGATCGCAATGGGCCTTTTGGACAGCATGAAAGTCAGCCGTGTCGGTATCGTATTCGATGCAAGGGTTCAAATCAGAACCACCCCCGAACCACCAGGCATGTGGTGTCCAGAACATGCGGGTGTTCATATGAACGGCGGGGACATGAGGGTTTTGCATATGGGCGACAAGACTGATGCCGCTGGCCCAGAACCGGGGATCGTCCTTCATGCCGGGTATCCCCTTGCGCGCGGCCATCGCCGCCTGCGCACGTTCGCCCAGCCGACCATAGACCGTCGAAACGTTGACCCCGACTTTTTCAAAGACACGCCCGCCGCGCATCACGCTCATCAGGCCCCCCCCCGCGTCAGAACCGTCTTCGGATGACCGTTTGGTCTCGCTGACGTCAAAGCGCCCTGGATCAGCATTGCCAAGAGGCCCGGACGTCTGGCTGTCCTCGACCGCCTCAAACGCGGCGACGATGTCGTCTCGCAGCGACCGGAACCAGCCACTTGCGCGGGATTTGCGTTCTTTGAAGTCGTCGGTCATGGTCCTATTCCGTCTACTCTGCGTCTTTTAATGCCTGCTTGTTACGACGTTGCGACGGAAACCGCCACAGGACGGAGAGGCCAAAACTCATGACAGCATTGGAACATGGACACGCCCCCGAAGAGATCGCCGCGCGGATCGGGGAAAACCGGAATCGATCATACCTGCGCGACATCGTCTACGGTGCGGTCGACGGGGCGGTGACCACATTCGCCATCGTGGCCGGGGTCGTCGGAGCGGAGCTGTCCACCAAGGTGATTATCGCGCTGGGTATCGCCAATGTGCTGGCGGACGGATTTTCCATGGCGGCAGGGAACTATTCGGGCACGAAAGCCGAACTGGATGATACGGCACGGCTGCGCGAGATCGAGGAAAAGCACATCCGCCTTGCTCCGGACGGTGAACGCGCCGAACTACGCGAAATCCTGTCGCGCAAGGGGTTGGAAGGCGAGGTTCTGGAGGCCGCAACCGACGCTATCGCCAAGGATCGCAAAACCTGGATCGACATGATGCTGGTCGAGGAATACGGGCTTTCGCCTGTCGACCCGCACCCGATGCGCGCGGCACAGGCCACGTTCGTTGCGTTTCTTATGGCCGGGATGGTGCCGCTGCTGCCCTATCTGTTGTCCGTGTCAAACCCATTCGAATGGGCCATCGCAGCGACCGGGCTGACGTTCTTTGCAGTCGGAGCGGCCAAATCGCGTTGGTCGCTGGCGCCCTGGTGGCGTTCGGGGTTCGAAACACTGGCCATCGGGGGCGTGGCCGCGGCGATTGCTTATTTCGTCGGTACGCTCTTTGCCTGACAGGAGGTTTTGCGCCGCGCTGGCGCGCGTCGCGGGGGGCGAGAGGGGCGTTGCCCCTCTCGCGCTCTCCCCAGGATATTTGAACCAAGAAGAAAAGGCATTGCCGCCTTGTCCTGCGTGCCCGGCGGGCCTATAAGCCAGCCCATGAGCGGACCTGAGCTGATCACCATTCGAATTACGGTCCCGGCGCTCTGAGGTGAGCCGCCGGGTTACAGCATTTTGAGGCTGTTGAAACGGGCCTTGAGATGCGAAAAGGCGTTGAGTTCCTCCGCCTCCCCTCGTGACCATTAATCAGATACGACCCCAAGGACCCTGTCCCATGTGTGCCGACACGCCCGAATACAAGACCACGCTGAACCTGCCCCAGACCGATTTCCCGATGCGCGCAGGGCTTCCCAACCGCGAACCCGGCTGGCTGGAACACTGGAACAAGATCGGCGTCTATGACCGCCTGCGCGAAAAAACGGGCCGCCCGCCGTTCACGCTGCACGACGGTCCGCCCTATGCCAACGGGCACCTGCACATCGGCCACGCGCTGAACAAGACGATCAAGGACATTATCGTGCGCAGCCATCAGATGATGGGCCACGACAGTCGTTATGTTCCCGGCTGGGACTGTCACGGTCTGCCGATCGAGTGGAAGATCGAGGAACAGTACCGCAACAAGGGCCAGGACAAGGACGAGGTCCCGATCATCGACTTCCGCCAGGAATGCCGCAAGTTCGCTGAAGGCTGGGTCGACATCCAGCGCGAAGAGTTCAAGCGCCTTGGCGTCACCGGCAACTGGGACGATCCCTATCTGACCATGGCCTATCACGCCGAGCGCGTCATCGCCGAGGAATTCATGAAGTTCCTGATGAACGGCACGCTCTACCAGGGTTCCAAGCCCGTGATGTGGTCGCCGGTCGAGGAAACCGCCCTGGCCGAGGCCGAGGTTGAGTATCACGACAAGGATAGCTTTACGATCTGGGTGAAGTTCCGCGTCGAAGGCGGCACATATGACGGCGCCAAGGTCGTCATCTGGACCACCACCCCCTGGACCATCCCGTCGAACAAGGCCGTCGTTTATGGCGAGGCCTTCTCTTACGGCCTCTACGAGGTGACGGACACGCCCGAGGAATGCTGGGCCGAGGTGGGAGAGCGTTATATCCTCGCCGACAAGCTGGCCGGCGACGTCATGTCTAAGGCGCGCCTGGATGACACCATGTACCGCCGCCTGGGCAACGTCGATTGCAGCCAGATCACCGGCCTGACCCACCCCCTCGCCGGCGCCGAGGGCGCGAACGGCGAATGGGACGACATCCGCGACTTCCGCGCCGCCGATTTCGTCACCGACGAGGAAGGTACCGGTTTCGTCCACTGCGCGCCGTCCCACGGGATGGAAGAATTCGAACTCTTCCGCGACCTCGGGATGCTGGAACAGGTCATCACCTACAACGTCATGGACGACGGCTCGTTCCGCGAAGACCTGCCCTTCTTCGGCGGCAAGCACATCCTGCGCGCCAAGCCCAAGAAAGGCGACTGGGAGGGCGACGCCAACGCCGCCGTGATCTCGAAACTGGCCGAGGTCGGCGGTCTGCTGGCACGCGGCAAGATCAAGCACAGCTATCCCCATTCCTGGCGTTCCAAGGCGCCGGTGATCTATCGCAACACGCCGCAATGGTTCGCCGCCATCGACCGTAGCATCGACGACGGACAGTCGGACCATGGCGACACGATCCGCAAACGCGCCCTCACTTCAATCGACCAACTGGTGAAATTCACCCCGCAATCGGGCCGGAACCGCCTGTTTTCCATGATCGAAACCCGCCCCGACTGGGTTTTGTCGCGCCAACGCGCCTGGGGCGTGCCGCTGACCTGCTTTACCAAGAAGGGCAAGTTGCCAACCGATCCCGATTTCCTTCTCAGGAATGAGGCCATCAACGCCCGCATCGCCGAGGCGTTCGAGGCCGAGGGCGCAGATTGCTGGTACGCGGACGGCGCAAAGGAACGGTTCCTCGGACAAGACGCCAACCCTGACGACTATGACCAGGTCTTTGACGTGCTCGACGTCTGGTTCGACTCGGGTTCGACCCACGCCTTCGTCCTGCGCGACCGCGAAGACGGCACCGAGGACGGCATCGCCGACGTCTATATGGAGGGCACCGACCAGCACCGCGGCTGGTTCCACTCCTCGCTGCTGCAGGCCTGCGGCACCCTTGGCCGCGCGCCCTATCGCAACGTCGTCACCCACGGTTTCACGCTGGACGAGAAGGGCAACAAGATGTCCAAATCGCTCGGCAACACCATCGTGCCCGAGGAAATCGTCCGCCAGTACGGCGCCGACATCCTGCGCCTCTGGGTGGCCCAGACCGACTACACCTCGGACCAGCGGATCGGCCCCGAAATCCTGAAGGGCACCGCCGACAGCTATCGGCGGTTGCGTAACACCCTGCGCTACATCCTCGGCAACCTGTCCGAGTTCACCGAAGATCAGCGCGTCGCCCCCGCCGACATGCCGGAACTTGAACGCTGGGTCCTGCACCGCATGGCCGAGGTCGACCACAAGGTGCGCAAGGGCTATCGCGCCTTTGATTTCCAGGGCGTCTTCCGCGAGGTCTTCGACTTTGCCAACGCGGACCTGTCGTCACTTTACTTCGACATCCGCAAGGACGCGCTTTACTGCGACGCCGACGACTCGCTGCGTCTCAAGGCCACGCGCACCGTGCTGGACCTGTTGTTCCACCGCCTGACCACATGGCTCGCGCCGATCCTGGTCTTCACGATGGAGGACGTCTGGCTCGACCGCTTCCCCGGCGAGGACTCGTCGATCCACTTGCAAGACATGCCGGAAACGCCCGCCGATTGGCTGGACGAGCCACTTGCCGCCAAATGGTCCGGTATCCGCAAGACCCGCCGCGTCGTCACCGCCGCCCTGGAAATCCAGCGTCGCGACAAGGTGATCGGCGCCTCGCTCGAAGCCGCCCCCGTGGTCCACATCGAGGACACGAACATCATTGAGGCTCTGAAAACCGTGGCCTTCGACGACATCTGCATCACCTCTGGCATCTCGATCACCGCCGACCCGGCCCCGGCCGAGGCCTTCCGCCTGCCCGAAATCGAAGGCATCGGCGTCGTGTTTGAAACCGCCGACGGCGAGAAATGCCAACGCTGCTGGAAAATCCTGCCCGACGTCGGCACCCACGCCCACGCGGGCACCTGCCAGCGGTGCAATGACGCATTGGGATGACATCGCGGCCGACTACGACCGCCTGACCATCCAAAGTTACTGCGGCGGACGGATACGCATCGGCTATCCGCCCGCCGTCGGCCCGGCCGACACCTGGAAACGCGTGCCCGGCGGCGCCAGCTTTCCCAGCGACGAAGACATGATCGGCCAGGTTCAGGCCGACACGGGCGAAACCTGGACCTTCGCCCTCCAACGCACGCACAAAAACGACGTCCATGCCCTGCCCTGCCAAAGACGCCTGATCGTGGGGGAATGGCTGATCGACCTCGCCAAACCGCGCAGGCTCGACCCCGCCCCCATCTCCCCGGTCCGTGGCACGATCACCTCGGACAACAGGCTCTTCCTCTATGACTGGGCCTTCGTCGCCGCCTTCGGACCGGACGGCCCCATGTGGAAATCCCGGGGCCTCTTCGACGCCGATATGATGTCCGTCTCGCTAATGGATAACGCCATCGCCTGCCACGGCCGCCTCGACTGGATCGACCCGGACCGCTTCTTCCGCCTCCTCCTTGACCCGGCCACAGGGGAAATCACAGGCGGCGACGCCGAGGCCCTTGAGGTCTACACCTAGAAAAGCCACCCTTCCCCCAACACCAAACCCGCTTCTTCTTTTCAAAAAATACTCCGGGGGCCGCGCGACCCGCGCGGCGGGGCAGAGCCCCTCGACAGATCCCACTGAGCACAGCCCTTGGCCCAATTCCGCCACCTCACGCAGCCGTGTACCGCATGACACCCCGCCCGGTGTATAAAACCCCAAAGACGACCAAAAGGAGACGCCCGATGCCCCTCATCGCCCCGACCCGCCGTCACCTTCTGACCACCGGCGCGGCCGCACTCGCCACCACGACCGGCCTCCTCCCCGCCCGCGCCGCCGGGCTCGCACCGACCCGCACCATGCGCGGCGGCGCCAACAACTACCGCCCCGGCGCGCCTATCGTGGAAAGGATCGGCGGCGGCGGCTTCTGGATGTCCGGCACGGTCCGCCGCGCAGGCGACGGCGCGCCGCTTGAAAACATCCGCATCCAGATCTGGGCCCATACCACCGAAGGCCACGAACGCGACCCGCACAGCCATGGCGCGACACTGACCGACGCACAAGGCAATTTCCGCCTGGAAATGCCCCAGATCGTCCCCGCCTTCGGACAGCCCCACGGCCACCTCGCCTATGACAGCGAGGCCTTCCAAACCGTCTTCCTGCGCCCGCGCATGGCCAGCGCCCGCGACACCGCGCTCGAGGCCCACTTCGTCCTGGAACCCGCCTGAGCACCCCGTTGAAATCCGTCGCCGTCTGGATGGCCCTCGCCGCCGCCATGCTCCTGCCGCTGATCGCCGCCGCCTTCAGCCCCTGGCTCGCCTGGCGTCAACCCGTCTATATCGCCGCCGGTTTCGCCGGCATCGCGGCCATGTCGCTCCTCTTTCTCCAACCGCTCCTCGCCGGCGGCAAACTCCCCGGCCTCTCCGCAGCCCAAAGCCGCCACCTCCACCGCTGGACCGGGGCAACGTTGACCCTCGCCGTCATCCTCCACGTCGCAGGCCTCTGGATCACCAGCCCGCCCGATGTCATCGACGCGATGACCTTCACCTCCCCGACCCTCTTCTCTCCCTTCGGCGTGATCGCCATGTGGGCCATTTTCGCCACCGCCCTCTGGGCAACGCTCAGAAAACGCCTCTCGACCACTCCGCGCTCCTGGCGCCGCGCCCACAAGACGCTCGCCGCCCTCATCGTGACGTGCACCGTCGCCCACGCGCTTTTGATCCAAGGTACGATGGAAACCACCACGAAATGGCTTCTCTCCGCCCTTATCCTCCTCGCCACCGCCAGCCAGATGTCACCTCCCCGAAACAGACCCTGAGCAAGCTCTGATCATCCGGGCGGACCTGGTTTTCTTCTTTTCAAAAATACTCTTTGCCCCCCATAAACAGCCGCGCCCCGCTTGGGAAAACCGGGGCGCGGCCTCAACCGGGCATCACTTGCAACGATCCCGCCCGATGTTCTGTCACAACCAGCGTCGCGCCCCATCATGCCGGTTCCCCGGCCGTCGGGGCCCGGGGTTCCGCGGGTTGTTCCGTTGAAATGGCAAATCTTCACGTCGCCAGAAAAAACTCATCTCCGCCTCCTCTCTCTAGCGTCGAATAAGATTTACAAGCGCATGAACATCAAATAAAATGAATAGTATAGAACAAAGCATTCTCGAAAATAGATGGACCTGCGCGACCTCACCACCTTCAAAACCGTCGCTACCGAAGGCGGCATCACCCGCGCGGCCGAACGGCTGAACCGCGTGCAATCCGCCGTGACCACGCGCATCAAGAACCTTGAATCCAACCTCGACCGGCCACTTTTCATCCGTGACCCCGGCGGCATGCGCCTCACGCCCGCAGGCCAGGTCCTGCTCGACTACGCCGACCGCCTCATCGCGCTGGCCGAAGAGGCCGAGAACGCCGTCAAAGACCCGCGCCCGCGCGGAACCTTCCGCCTCGGCGCTATGGAAAGCACCGCCGCCGTACGCCTGCCGCCTTACATCTCGCGCTTCCTCGACGACTGGCCCGAGGTCAATCTCAGCCTCACCACCGGCAATTCCGTCCACCTCCTGAACGAACTCGAACAGGGCCGCATCGACGCTGCTTTCTTCGCCACCGACAACCTTGACGACCGTTTCGACAGCACCGTCGCCTTCACCGAACGCCCGATCCTGATCAGCCGGGGCACGCCCCGCGACAGCGACGCCATGCTGGTTTTCGAAGAAGGATGCCCGCACCGCCATATGCTCGAACAATGGTACCACGATCAGGGTCACCGCCCGCCCCGCGTCATCGAACTTGGCGGCTACCACGCGGTTATCGGATGCGTCACCGCTGGCATGGGCACCGCGCTGATCACCGAGGCCGTGCTCGACCACTTCCCGGCCCGCGACTGCCTCACGGCCACGCCACTCCCCGCCCCCTTCGACCGGATGGAGGTGCGGCTGGTCTGGCGGCGCGAGGCCTTTTCGCCCGCCATCGCCGAACTCCGCGCCCTGATCGCCCCATGATTAAGCGTTTCACCATCGACAGCCCCCTCGGCCCCCTCACGGTCACCGAAGATAACGACGCCATCACCGAACTCACCTGGGCCACGGGCGGCTCCGACCACACGCCACTCCTCGACGAAGCGGCCCGCCAACTCGCCGCGTACTTCACCCGAGAGCTCACCATCTTCGACCTCCCCCTCGCCCCCAAGGCCTCCCCGGCAGGCCACCGCGCCCTCGCCGCCCTCCGGGCAATCCCTTACGGCAACACTGTCACATACGGCGACCTCGCAAAGACCCTTGGCATCTCGCCCCAGGCGGCGGGCCAGGCCTGCGGCGCCAACCCCATTCCGATCATCATTCCCTGCCACCGCGTCCTCGGCACCGGCAACCTCGGCGGATTCTCGGCAAAAGGCGGCATTGAGACCAAGGTCGAACTCCTCAAACTCGAAGGTGCCGCTTCCCTATTGATCTGAACCTGCCTAACCTCGCAGGCGGAGGAGAAATTCAGGGAGTCCCCATGGTTTTTGAAAGCCGTTACCCGCCGGTTCAGCCGCGCGGCATCACGATTACGCAGCGCCTGTTCGAAGGCCTGGAAAACCGTCCCGACGAGACCGTCATCGTCGACGGCACGACCGGACATGAGGTCACGGCAGCAACCCTCATGGACCGCATCCGTCGTTTTGCCGGCGGGCTGATCGAACATGGCTACGGCGGCAAGACCATCGCCATCATGGCGACCAACCACCCCGACTACCCGACCGCCTTCCACGGCGCGGCCTTCTCCGGCGGCACCGCCACAACCGCCAACCCGACCTACACGGCGCGCGAGTTGAACTACCAGCTGACCGATTCCGGCGCCGAACTCCTCATAACCCAACCCGCATTCCTCGACATCGCCCAAGAGGCGATCAAAGACACCAAGGTCAAAGAAATCCTCACCCTCGGCCCCGCCGATGGCGTCACCGACATCGAAGACTGGTTCGCCGCCCCCCTCGCCGAACAAGTGCCCGTCGACATCGACACCCACACCGTCGCCCTGCCCTATTCCTCGGGCACCACCGGCCTGCCCAAGGGCGTGATGCTCACGCACAAGAACCTTGCCACCAACGTTGACCAGTCGCTGACCTCGCTCGACATCCGCCCGGGCGAATGGACCGTCGCCTTCCTGCCGTTCTTCCACATCTACGGTCTGATGCTCCTTATGAACATCTACCTCGGGCGCGGCGCTTCTATCGTCACCATGCCGCGCTTTGACCTCGAACAGTTCCTCACGCTTGCCGAAAAATACAAAACGCCCCGCATCTGGGGCGTGCCCCCGGTGGCTATCGCACTCGCCAAACACCCGATGATCGACGACTTCGATCTCTCGGCGGTGAAATACGTCTTCTCCGCCGCCGCCCCGGCTGACGAAACGCTCCTCAAATCCATCGAACAAAGGATCGGCGCCCAAGGCGTTCAGGCCTACGGCATGACCGAGCTTTCGCCCCTCACCCACATCGCCCCGGCCACGGGCGCCAAGCCCGGCGCCGCCGGTGTTGCCGCCGCTTCAACCGACTGCCGCATCGTCGACCCCGAAACCGGCAAGGATCAGGGGCCGAACGAAGAAGGCGAGCTTTGGATTCGCGGCCCTCAGGTGATGAAGGGCTATCACAACAACCCCCAGGCCACCGCCGACACCATGGCCGACGGCAATTGGCTCAAGACCGGCGATCTCGCCCTGATCGACGACGACGGCGAGCTTTGGATCCGCGACCGCCTGAAAGAACTGATCAAGTACAAGGGTTTCCAGGTCGCGCCCGCCGAGGTCGAAGCCGCCCTGATCGACCTGGCCGACGTGGCCGACTGCGCCGTTCTCGGCGCCCCCGATGACGAGGCGGGCGAGGTGCCCGTCGCCTTCGTCGTCCGCGCTCCCGGCTCCACAGCCTCGGGCGAGGACATCCGCGCCGCCCTTGACGGAAAGCTGGTCAGCTACAAGATCCCCGCCAAGGTCACTTTCATAGACGCCATCCCCAAAACCGCCTCGGGCAAGATCCTCCGCCGCCAGCTCCGCGAAACGTAAACGCACGTTAATCCCCGCGCAGAACGCAAGGCTCGATGCCCCAAAAGGCATCCCACGACTTTATCTTGCCCAAAATACGCAAATTCCTGCGGTCCCGGCCTGCACCACCGCAAGATCGTGATACCGACGTTACACCGACGTCATGTCGACTTGGGTTTTTCAGCCTTTTCAATAGCTTGAAAGACCGAACCCCGCACCAAGCCCCACCGGCGACCGCAGCCCTCAGACCTCGTTAACCTGCGTCGTCAGATTGGGATCTTCCCCCGCGCTCAGAGGCGTTCCATCGGCGATCTCATAGTAATCGCCCTTGTCCGCACAAAAGATATGCCCCGCCAAGGTCAGCCCCGTCGGCCCCTCAAGCGTGCCCGCCATGATCGACAGATTGACCCCCGGTCCGTCCCAGAACAGGTTCGACCCACAGGTTCCACAGAACCCCCGCCGAGCCGTATCCGACGACTGAAACCAGGTCACTTCCCCAGTGATTTCAACATCTTCCCGCCGCGCCGATGTCGCCGCCACATGATGCCCGCTGGTCTTGCTGCACTGCTGACAATGGCACGCGATCACAGGCCGCATTGGCCCCGAGACGCGATAGATCACCGCGCCGCAGAGGCAAGAGCCAGCTCGCACTTGCCCGCTCATCCGCGCCACCTTTTAAGAAACCGCAGCACAAGCCCCACCAACAGAACGACCATCGCCACAGTCGTAAGAACAGCCTTGGTCCGACTCGCCCGACTTGCCCAGTCCACAATTTCAGTCGTTAGCCCGTCGACGCCGCCGGATATCATACCAGCCACCGCCCAATTCTCGGCATAGTCAGCCCCGGCCCCAATCACGGCCGCCGCACATGCAAGCGCGGGAACCCATCGTGGCGCGCCTCGCCAGGCCCAAATCAGCGCGACAATAAGCGACGCCGCCAACAACGCGGGATACACCATGTCCAATCGATGCTGGACCTCCAGATAGAACCGCGCACCCTCGGCATCCAGAGCCTTGATGAAAGCCCGCGCCGCCTCCAAATCATACCCGGCAGGACGAAGATCGAAGGGCATCAACCCACCCGCAGCGTCGGAGATTTTCGGAAGCGACCAAAAGACCATCACTGCATAGACGGCAAGCGTCGCCACAAAAAGAGCGGTTTTGAACTTTCGTCTCACCCGCGGTTCAACCGCTGAAACTGCGCGCCCAGCCCGCCCATCAGGCTTTCAAAGATCGGGAAAGACGTCGCGATCGGCGCCGCATCGTCCACCGTTACCGGCTTTTTCGCCGCCATGCCCATGACCAAAAACGACATGGCAATCCGGTGATCCAAACGCGCCGCCGCCGTCGCACCACCCGGCACGCCACCGGGACCCATCCCCTTGATTTCCCACCAGTCTTCGCCTTCGCTCACCTCGACCCCATTGGCCCGCAAGCCCTTGGCCATGGCGTCGATCCGGTCGCTTTCCTTGACCCGAAGCTCCTTCACTCCGGCCATCATCGTCGTCCCCTCGGCATTCGCTGCGACGACTGACAACACAGGATACTCATCGATCATGCTCGCCGCCCGCTCAGGCGGCACCTCGATGCCTTTCATGTTGGGCGAATACCGCGCGCGCAGGTCCGCCACAGGCTCCCCACCCTCTTCGCGCTCGTTCTCATAGGTCAGGTCGGCGCCCATATCGCGCAGCGTCTCGAACAACCCGGCACGCGTCGGGTTCAGCCCGATATTCGGCACCAGAACGTCCGACCCCTCGACAATCAACGCCGCGCAAACCGGGAAAGCCGCCGACGACGGATCTCGTGGAACATCAATGCTTTGCGGGTTCAGTTCCGGCTGCCCCTTCAGCGTGATCACCCGACCCTGACCGCTTTCCTCAACATTCAAATCCGCACCAAACCCGCGCAGCATCCGCTCGGTATGATCCCGCGTCGCCTCCGGCTCGATCACCACCGTCTCGCCCGGCGCATTCAGCCCGGCCAGCAAAACCGCCGACTTCACCTGTGCCGACGGCATCGGCAATTCATACCGTACCGGCACCGGATCAACGGCACCCACGATGGTCATCGGCAACCGCCCGCCTGCACGGCCATAGGCCCGCGCGCCGAACAGCGCCATCGGATCGGTGATCCGCGCCATGGGCCGCGACCTCAGAGACGCATCCCCGGTAAACGTCGCCACGATCGGCGAAGTCGCCATCGCCCCCATGATCAGCCGCACGCCAGTACCGGCATTCCCGCAGTCGATGACATCCTCGGGCTCGGCAAAACCGCCAACACCAACACCGTGGATCGACCATTCCCCATCGTCCGACCGACTGACATCGGCCCCAAAAGCCTGCATCGCAGCCGCCGTCGCCAGCACGTCCTCTCCCTCAAGCAAACCCCGAACCCGCGTCTCACCAACGGACAATGCCCCCAGAATCAACGACCTGTGGCTGATCGACTTATCGCCCGGCACCCGTGCCTCGCCCTTCAAGGGCGGCGACTTGCGTGCCGCCAAAGGGCGCGGCTCTCCATGTCCAGACATGCGTTTACCTTCCTTCAATCCGCAGCCCTGTTAGCGCAAGCGCAGGCCGTCGTCCATTATCGGTCGAAAAATATCCTCGGGGGAGCGCGAGGGGGCAGACAGCCCCCTCGCCCCTCGCGACGGACACCGTCCGGCGCAATCGCTCAAACCCTGCGAAACGTCAGGTAATGCGGCACTCTGCCCTCGCGAAGCGCCTTTTGCTCATAGCGAGTCGACAGCCAGTCATCCCAGGGTTCGCGCCAGTCAGTCGCCCTTTCGGCCAACCACTCGAACCCCGCGCGTGGCACCTCCTCCATCGCCTGGCGCACATAGTCGGGAATGTCGGTCGCAATCCGAAACTCCGCACCTGGTGCAAGCACCCGATGCAAGGGCTCCAAATGCTCGGCCGTCACGAACCGCCGGCGGTGATGCCGCGCCTTGGGCCAGGGATCGGGGTACAAAAGAAAAGCCTTCGAAATCGACCCGATCGGCAAGACATCCATCAGGTCCCGCGCATCGCCCGCATGCACGCGAACGTTCTCGACCGACGCTTTTTGCATCTTGCCCAACAGCGTCGCGACACCATTGATATAGGGCTCGGCCCCGATGATGCCGACGCCCGGATTGGCAAGGGCCTGATGCACCAAATGCTCGCCGCCACCAAATCCAACCTCCAGCCAGACTGGCTTGCCCTTGAACATGGCCTGTACGTCCAACGGGGTTCGCTCGGGATTGTCCTCCCATGTCACAGCCCCCGGAGACACCCCATCCAGGTCCTCCAGATATCGCTTGTGCGAAGGCTTCAGAGCTTTGCCCTTCAACCGCCCATAAAAATTTCGATGCGGCGCGCTGCCTTGACTGTCCTTACTCATGGCGCGGCACCTTGCAGGCCTCGCGCTCAAGGTCAAGCCTTGCCAGCCCTTGGCACCACACGTAAGAACGAAGCATGAACTCGATGGACTTTCCTTTTCACGGCCAAACCCTGACAGCACTGCCCTCCGGCGCCCTCTATTGGCGCGCCGAGAACCTCCTGACCGTTTCCGACCTCCACCTCGGCAAATCCGAACGCATCGCCCGGCTCGGTGGGACGCTTCTGCCGCCCTATGACACTCGCGAAACCCTGTCGCGCCTCGCCGAAGATATCGGCAAAACCACTCCACGCACGGTCATCTGTCTCGGCGACAGCTTCGATGATCTCGCTGCAGGGGCGGCGCTCAACGACGATGACCGCGCCCTGATCCGCACCCTGCAATCAGGCCGCCGCTGGATCTGGATCGAGGGCAACCACGATCCTGGCCCGCTCGACCTTGGCGGCGATCACCTGGCAGAACTGCGGACCGGCTCCCTGACCTTCCGCCACATCGCCGCCGAAACGACCGAGCCCGGCGAGGTCTCGGGCCACTACCACCCCAAAGCCCGGATCAAACGCGCCTCGCGCCCGTGTTTCATGGCCGACGATACCCGCCTGATCCTGCCCGCCTATGGCTCTTACACAGGTGGCCTTGACTGGACCACACCCGCGCTGCGCAACCTTTTCGCTGACCGGGCCTTGGCCTATCTGACCGGCGCCCGCATTCTGACTGTCCCAATCCCGAGAACTGCATGACCCTGACCACCGACATCGAGACAAAAGCACGCGCCTCATTTGCCCGGCAATCCATGATGGCCACCCTTGGTGCCAAGCTAACCGATCTCGCGCCCGGCATGGCAACGATCACCGCGCCCATCCTGCCCACCAGTCTGCAACAACAGGGCGCCGCCCACGCCGCTCTTACCTTCGCCATCGGCGACAGCGCAGCCGGCTACGCGGCGCTAACCCTGTTCGATCCCGACGACGAGATCATGACAGTCGAGATGAAGATCAACCTTCTGCGCCCCGCCGTGGGCGACCTCCTGATCGCCCGAGGCCGAGTCATCAAACCCGGTCGTCGCCTGACCATCGTTCAGGCCGAGGTCTCTGCCGAAACCAATGGAAATGAAAAACAAATCGCGCTTCTCCAGGGGACGATGATCCCCGTCACTGGCTAGGCCTCGCTCCCCGGCACTTCGAACCCCGCACGCTTGTGGCTTCCGTCGCAGAACGGCTTGTTCCTGGACTGCCCACAGCGACACAAAAACGCCCGCGTGCCCCGATGCAACCGCTTGCCCGTGCCGCTGGTAATCTCCAATGGCCCCCGCGCTTCCAATGGGCCATTCTCATGACCAATCAGCGCCAGCTCCGCCCCCGCATCCTCGCCGGGTGCATCCTTGCCACTTTCGCCAGGCTCACCCGTCGCCACGAATCCCGCATCCACATGAGAATAATCGCAAAACGGCGGGTTCTTGGTCTGACCACACCGGCACAGCGTCGCGCGCGTCGCGTCTAAACCCGCCACACTCAGCCGTCCGTGAAAGGCATTCGGCCCATTTTCCAAAACCGAGACCCGGTTGATGCCCGGCGGCGACTCTCCGACCTCTTCACGTTTCAATGCAAAGGTCAGCGCGCCCGAAGGACATGTGCGGATCATCGCCGCAATCTCGTCAGCGGGTGCCGCGTCCGGGTCCACCCAAGGGCGCCGCTCGGGATCAAAAACCCGAGGCAACTTCAAAAAACAGTTCCGCGCATGAATGCACCGCTTCATGTCGAACCCGATATCGATCTCCGCGCCTTCATATGTCTTGGCCATGACATCCTCCTTCAAGCAAACGAACGCCGAAACCCCGGCCCTCGTCAAGACCAGGACCAGCTTCTTCTTTTCAGAAATACTCCGGGGAGGTTTGGAGGGGCAGCGCCCCTCCATCAGCGCGACGGGCAGAGCCCGGCGCAATACCTATCAGGCCGTCAAACCTTCAGGCTCGGCCAAACCGTTGGCCCGGCAACACGCCGTCACCGTATTGGCCAAAAGACAGGCAATCGTCATCGGTCCAACCCCGCCCGGCACGGGCGTGATGGCTCCGGCAACCTCGGCGCAGCTCTCATAGTGACAGTCGCCGACCAGACGCGTTTTGCCCTCGCCTTTCTCAGGCGCGTCGATACGATTGATACCCACGTCGATCACCGTCGCGCCGGGCTTGATCCAGTCGCCCGGCACCATCTCGGGCCGGCCAACAGCGGCCACGACGATATCGGCACGGCGCACTACGTCCGGCAAATCCTTCGTCCGGCTGTGCGCAATGGTTACCGTACAGCTGTCGCCCAGCAAAAGCTGCGCCATCGGCTTGCCCACGATGTTCGACCGCCCGACAACAACAGCGTCCAGCCCGGAAAGGCTCCCGTGATGATCTCTCAGCATCATCAGACATCCAAGCGGCGTGCAGGGCACCATCGACTTTTGACCCGTGCCCAAAAGCCCAACGTTCGAGATATGGAACCCGTCGACGTCCTTGGCCGGATCGATCGAGTTGATGATCAGGTCTTCGTCCAAATGTTTTGGCAGAGGAAGCTGTACCAGGATGCCATGGATCGACGGATCGCCATTCAGCTGTTCTACCAGCGCCAACAGGTCTTCTTCCGAGGTGTCTTCCTCAAGCTTGTGCTCGACCGACTTCATTCCGGCCTCGACCGTGGCCTTGCCCTTGGACCGCACATAGACCTGGCTTGCAGGATCATCGCCGACGATGACAACGGCCAGGCCCGGCTGAATGCCATTTTCGTCCACCAGGCGCGCGACATGGGTCGCAACCTTTTCCCGCACCGTGGCCGCAAAGGCCTTTCCATCAATGACTGTCGCGCTCATCTTCGCTCCCTTAATCTTTGCCGAGGAGGTTTTCCTCCTGCATTAGGCGGCTGTCTATCGCAAAAGCCGTCGAAATCCGACTCATTGCATGCAACCTGCGGCGATAAGGAACGTCTGGACGCGTTTCGGAAACCTCAGGGGGTCCAGGCGCGTTGGTCGGGAATATGCAGGCGCAGTGTCTCTCCCAAACGCAAGACACCTTCACGCTCGACCCAGGCTGTGACCCCGCGCCGCCCTTTCGCGGCTGGCTTGAACTTGACGCCGATACCCGGATGCACCGCCTCAATGGTCTTGGCGGGCAGGATACAGGGGCGGTTCTGCATATCGACTGTCAGCGTCACCCCGCCTTCGGCCTGCAGGCGAGACGACGGCGGCACATGACTGAAATCCGGCAGACCTTTTACCACAATCGACGCTCCAAGCCAGGACGGCTCCAACGTCTTCAACCCGATATCCGCAGCAATCGCATTCATCTCCTCAACCGAGACAATCGACAGCTGCCGGGTGTTCCGAATTTCCGTGTCGCGCGGGTACTGTGACAGAACGCGGGAACAAGACGGGCGCGTCAGGCCGGCGTGAACCTCGCCCTCAGCGCCGGCAAAACTCAAGCCCATCTCGTCCAGTCCGATGGTTGATATCTCTGCCGTTTTGCGATCGGGCACGCGCCCCAGCCAGATAATTTCACAGGAATAATCAGTTGGCATCAAAGCGGGCATGTCACGTTACCAGTCACGAAAAGATGCCCCTACTCTACCTTTCCTGCGACTGACCGAAAGGCCGATTGCGCAAAGAAAAAGCCCCGCGACCTGCGCGGGGCTTTTACCGATTTTTCGTCCGTTCAGGCCGTCGGTTCCGGTTCCAACCCACCGTCATCGCCCGACTTTTTCCGCGGCTTGGTCTTCGGGATCGCCGTTACCGACGCCGTCCCGCCGGTGTCCGAGGTATCCTCGTCATCGTCGTCACCCCGGTTCAACGGCTCGCCCGCGATCACCTTGGTGATCTCGTTGCCCGTCAGCGTCTCGTATTCCAACAGACCTTGCGCCAAACGCTCAAGCTCGTCCGCCCGCTCGGTCAGGATGCGCTTGGCCGTCTCATAGCCTTCGTCCACCAGGTCTTTGACCTTCTGGTCGATCCGCTTTTGCATCTCTTCCGAGTGCTCCTTGCCACCCGAGTATGCTCCAAGATGCGACTGCTGCTCGTTGGCATAGTCGATATAGCCCAGCTCCTCGGCATACCCGAACTGCGTGACCATGGCGCGTGCAATACGCGTCACCTGCTGAATGTCCGACGCCGCGCCAGAGGTGACGTTCTCAGGCCCAAAGATCAGCTCTTCGGCAACCCGGCCACCCATGGCCATCGCGATCTTGGACTTGTACTTGGTCAGTGTCACCGACAACTGATCCCGCTCCGGCAACGACAGAACCAACCCCAGGGCACGGCCCCGCGGAATGATCGTCGCCTTGTGGATCGGATCGTGCTGCGGCACGTTCAGACCGACAACGGCGTGACCCGCCTCGTGATAGGCTGTCAGCTTCTTCTCGTCCTCGGTCATGACCATCGACCGCCGCTCGGCGCCCATCATGACCTTGTCCTTGGCGTTCTCGAAATCCTCCATCGTGACGAACCGACGACCGACACGGGCCGCCATCAGTGCGCTTTCGTTCACAAGGTTCGCCAGATCCGCGCCCGAGAACCCCGGCGTCCCCCGCGCAATGATGCGCAAGTCAACATCCGGACCAAGCGGCACCTTGCGGGCATGAACGCCCAGGATCTTTTCGCGGCCCTTGATATCCGGGTTCGGCACCTGAACCTGGCGGTCAAAACGACCTGGACGCAACAGCGCCGGGTCCAGAACGTCAGGCCGGTTGGTCGCGGCCACGATGATGATACCTTCGTTCGCCTCGAACCCGTCCATCTCGACCAAAAGCTGGTTCAACGTCTGCTCGCGCTCATCATTGCCACCGCCATAGCCGACACCCCGGCTGCGGCCCACGGCGTCGATCTCGTCGATAAAGACGATGCAGGGCGCATTCTTCTTGGCCTGCTCGAACATGTCGCGCACCCGAGAGGCACCGACACCAACGAACATCTCGACAAAATCCGAACCGGAAATCGTGAAAAACGGCACACCGGCTTCACCCGCAATTGCGCGGGCAAGCAGCGTCTTACCAGTGCCCGGAGGGCCGACCAGCAATGCGCCTTTCGGGATCTTGCCACCAAGACGCGAGAATTTCTGTGGATGACGCAGGAACTCGACGATCTCTTCCAACTCTTCCTTGGCCTCGTCGATGCCCGCGACATCGTCAAAGGTCACGCGCCCATGCTTTTCCGTCAGCAGTTTGGCGCGGGATTTGCCAAAGCCCATGGCCCCGCCACGACCGCCGCCCTGCATCCGGTTCATGAAATAAATCCACACACCGATCAGCAACAGGAATGGCAGGAAGGTCATAAGAATGGTGACAAAGCCCGATTGCTCCTGCGGTTTGGCGGCAAAACTGACATCATTGCCAACCAGCAATTCCGTCGTCTCTGCCCCTTCCGGCTGGATCGTCACATATTCGCGGTTGTCCGAGCCGCGGAAGACAATCCGCTCTCCGTCGATGGTCGCGTTGGTCACGCCACCCTGTTCGACTTGCTCAACGAAATCCGAATAGCTGACTGTTCCGGACGCGGTCGAAGACTGACCACCGGAAATCAGGTTGAAAAGCGCCAGGATCAGCAGAAACAGAACGATCCAAAAGGCGATATTACGCGCGTTGTTCAAAGAAGGCTCCTTCGGAAGTCTCCAGCAGCAGGCAACGTACCTGCGCGGCTGAACAATTACATAACAATCACGGCCAAATCTTCAACGAGATAAGAGAAATTTTGCAAAATTGCCGCGCCCTGTTGCCTCGGCGGTCCAACCGTTCCCAAATCCCGCCACCGGGGCGGCTACCAACTCATCCCCACGCCACACGGCGGGCGAGGCCAAAAGCGACAGGCGCGGCATCCCCGTCTCGCGCCATTCGGGACAGTCCTTGACCGCCTCACCCAGGGCCCGGATCTCCAGGCCCGGTTCATGGGGACCATCAAGCGTCCAGCGGCCATCCCACGGCTGATCGGACGGACATGCCATCCCCTTTACCGCATTGAATTCCCTACAAATCCTCAAGTTCTTCCCGCCATGTTCCTTGGCCTTGACCACAGAAAACACGCAGCCCGCCGCCGTGTGACGCGACGCCTCGATAAACGCCACTTCCATGTTGATCATCGTCTCGCGGCGCAGTGGGTAAGCCGCCCCCGAGATCCACATCGCAGCGGCATTTGTCAGCCGTCTCACCACTTCGCCCGGCACAACTCTGGCCGCCGTCGACCCTCGCGGCAAGATGATATCGCCCCCGATCTCCCGGACCAGGCCGTGGTCCACGACTTCTGCCCAGGCATAGTGATCCAACGCCCATTTCGCCGCACGCGCGTTGTCGGCAACCGTGACCAAAGCGTCCGTGTCAATGCCAAGCCCGCCCAGTACGGCCATGGCCTTGCGCGCCCGCACACGTTCGAAACTGTCATCCTCGTTCGAGGGATCTTCGCACCAGGTTACGTCTCGATCGCGCAGGTAATCGCGCAACACCTCGCGCTGTACCCGCAACAATGGGCGTACAAAAGCCAGCCCGTCCCGCACGAACCGCTCCGGCATCGCCGCCAAACCATCCACGCCCGAGGCGCGCGCCAGTCGCATCACCACCGTCTCGGCCTGATCATCGCGCGTGTGACCCAAGGCGACGATGTCCACGCCCAGCCGTTCCGCCCATTGCGAAATCAACCCATAGCGCGCTTTGCGCGCCTTGGCCTGCAAATTCCCACGCTTGTCCCAGCCGTTCCAAACCAAGACATCGTGACCTACGCCTTGATCCCTGCAATAGGCCGCAACCTGCGCCGCCTCGTCACTCGCCTCGGCTCGCAATCCATGGTCCACGGTTACCGCGCGCACTTCAAACCCCTGGTCGCGCCCGATCCAGATCATCAAATCCAGCAAGGCCATCGAATCGCTGCCCCCCGATACCGCCACCCCCAACAGCTCGGGACGCTTACCCACAAAGGGCCAGCCAACGGCATGCCGCAACCAAGTGGCGCGCGCACTGGCCTCGGTCACCGACACAGCTCCCATTCTTCTTGGGTTAAATATCCCGGGGGGAATTGGCCAAAGGCCAAGGGGGGCAGAGCCCCCTCCACCGCGACGGCAAAGCCGGCGCAAATCATCTTCACTGACAGCTCATCGACACCCGGGCCGCCTGAGCCTCCAACGACGCATCCGAACTCGGGAATCGCACCGTCACCTCCGAAAGCGTGATGCACGCCTCCTGCGATTGCCCCAACCCCTCCAGCGACAGTCCCAGCTTTAGCAAAGCCGTCGGTGCCGTCGGGCCGTCAGGGGTGCCGGAATAGCTTTCCAAATAGGCCCGTGCAGCCGACGACGTCTTGCCAACTTTCGACAGGGCCTCTCCGCGCATCAAATGCGCCAACCCTGTCAAAGGGCCGCCCTGATAGGTGTCGGTAAACCTCTGGAACCGGTCCGCCGCGCCCTGAAAGTCGCCACCATCATAGGCCGCCTTTGCCCGATCGAAATCTTCCCGCTCGGCAAAGGCCAGTTCCACGTTGCCCGTATCGATGATCCCGGTGGCCACGTCGCTGGCGGACACGGGCGCACCGCCCACATCGCTGCCGCCCGTTGCGGCGGTCGTCGCCGGCGCTGGCAAGGCTCCGCCGCCCAGGGTCGAGGTCTCGCCCAACTGGCCAATGTCACAACCCGCCTCCAACTCGCACAGGCGGAACTCCAGATCGCCAATCCGGGTGGTGCCATCGGCAACAACCGAATCAACCCGGTTGGACAGGCGTTCAGTCGCCGCGGTCAGGCGCTGAACCTCGGCCTCCATGGCGTTCAGACGATCCAGCGCATTGGTCCCCGAAAGGTTGCTGTTCACGCCCCCCGTGGTCGACAATTCGCGCCGCATCTTCTGCATCTCGACGTAAAGCACGGTCAGCTCCTGACGAATATCCGCCAGGGTCGTCGCCCGGTCCTGTGCCACCACAGGACCCGCAACCAACATAAGGAAAACCAGCAGGGGTCGCATCGAGGTCCCTCCGTCAGACGCCCGCGCCAGCGGTGATCACGGTCACTGCGCGGCGGTTCTGGGAATAACAGGCCTCGTCCGAACAAATCTCAATCGGACGCAACTTGCCATAGGTGATGATGCTCAGCCGCCCCGGAGCAACGCCCTTTGAAATCAGATAGTTCTGAGCGGCGCTTGCACGGCGCTCACCAAGGGCAAGGTTGTAATCCTGCGTGCCCTGCTCGTCGGCATGACCTTCGATCAGCGCCGAATAGGCCGGGTTGGCCATGAGCCACTGGGCCTGCCCGTCCAGGGTCGCCTGCGCCGCAAGGGTCAGCGTGTGTTCATTGACCGCAAACAGAACCCGATCGCCAATGGCCGCGTTGAAATAGGCCGGAGAACTCGGATCATCTACCGACCCGACACCGCCGCCCGCGCCAAAGGCACCGTTTCCCGAACCTGCGCCAAACCGGTCAGCGCTGGTACAGGCCCCAAGCGCAAACGCGAGGGCCACGATCGAAGCAATTTTCAAAGTTGTCATGATATCACCTGTGGTGTGTTTTTATCTCTGCTCGCTGCCAAGACTACCATTTGGAAGGGTGGATTGAAACGCCGGTGCGTGCAGCAATGGTGCACCAGCGCCTTTACGCTAAGGCAACAATGGCGACCACGCCGGGTCCGACGCCGCCGTCGCGGTTGCCACCCGCTTCAGATTGCGCCCCGATATGTCGACCGAGAACAGGGCCTGTTGTCCCTCGGCCCCGGCGGTTTCGCGGGTAAACATCAACACCCGCCCGTTCGGTGCCCAGGTCGGGCCCTCGTCCAGGAAGGATGCCGTCAACAACCGCTCGGCCGAGCCATCGGTGCGCATGACGCCGATATGGAACCGGCCCGCGTTCTGCTTTGTGAAAGCGACATAGTCGCCACGCGGCGACCAAACCGGCGTGCCATATCGGCCCTGGCCGAAACTGATGCGCTTGGGCTCGCCGCCACCGACAGGCATGATGTACAATTGCTGATCGCCGGACCGGTCGCTTTCAAACACGATCTGGCTGCCGTCGGGCGAGAAATCCGGCGCGGTTTCAATAGACGGAGCCGAGGTCAGCCGCGTGCGTTGTCCCGAAGCCAGATCAAGCAGGTAAAGGTCGGTGTTGCCGCCGCGCGCTTCCGAATAGACCACCTTGCGGCCATCGGGCGCATAGCGCGGCGCAAAGGTCATCGTCTGCGTATCCAGGCCAAGCGCTTTCTTCTGGCTTGCGCCGACCGCCAGTTCATAAATCTGCGGTCGCCCGGTTTCATAACTGGTGAACAGCACGCGGTCGCCCGTGGGCGAGAACCGGGGTGCCAGAACGATCGACGAGGCATCTGTCAGGTATTGTACGTTCGCGCCGTCATAGTCCATGATCGCCAGCCGTTTCAGGCGGGCATTCTTGGGACCAGTCGTCTCGACAAACACCACACGGCTGTCAAAATATCCGCCCTCGCCGGTGATCCGGCTATAGGCCTGGTCGGCCACCTTGTGGGCGACGCGCCGCCAACTGCCGGTTGCCCCGGCGAATTGCAGCCCGTCTCCCAGGGGCGCTCCGGTGAAGATGTCGAACAGGCGGAACTTGATCAGCAACTTGTTGTCCGACGACAGCGTGACCGACCCCACGACCAAAGCCTCGGCATTGATCGCTTTCCAGTCGGCATAGGCGACCGCGGCGTCAAAACTGGTCACCTGACTGATATAGGCCGACTGCGGAATATTGCGGAACAAGCCCGTGCCGGTGAGATCGGCGGCAACAACCTCGGTAATTTGCTGCGCGAACTCGGCTGCTGCTGCGTTTTCAGCGATGAAGGGCGCGACAGCAATCGGAACCGGCTCGATCACGCCTTCGGTAATTTCGATCCGCAGGGGGCCAGATCGCTCCTGCGCCGCAAGCGGCAGGGCGACTGTCAGTGCGAGAGCGAGCGAGACCAGAAGTTTCATCTGAACTGCATTCCTTCCGGGTTAAAGGTCATTTCGATATCGCGCCAATGAGAAAATTTTTCCACCGGCAAGGGGAATCCCTTCGATCCACAGCGGATTATCGCCCGCCGCGCGGCCTCGAAGGCTTGTCGTGCTGCGCTTTCCGATCCGCCGGAATGCGACACCAACCGGATCGAGGATGTGACAGGTTTGCCTGACTGCTCCATTTCAACGCCGACAACAACAGTCGTGCCAAGCGCCTCGGTCGACAGGCTTCCAACGTTCCAGCAACTGCCGACAGCCACCCGCAAAGCGTCTCTTTCCCCCCCATTCAACGGCGGCCCCGTCGGGACCGGCGTCTCTGAGGGCGTGTTGGCTTCGGCCACGGCATTCGCAATCGCATCCGCCACGGGATCGCGCGGCGTTTCTGTGGGCGCGGGTGTCTCCCCCACCACGGGGCGGGCCGGACGACTGCGGGGTCGCATGGAACTGGCGGGCGCATAGGTCTTTTCTTCCTCGGCCTCGGTCACGATCCGGTCGCTCGCGGTTTCGGGCGCGGTGGGCGTTTCGTCCTCAACCGCCTCTTCCGGCTGTGCCTCGGGATCGGGTGTCGTGTCCTCGACCACCTCGGGCGCGACCTCGGCCTCGGGTTCCGGCACGACCTGCGGCACCGGCGCGACCCTCGGCGCAGGCGCGGCCACCGCATCGCGCTCCAATGATGTGCCATCCAGATCCGATGGCGCCACCGGCACAGGTGGCGCGGTGTCCACAACCACGGTCTCTGGCACAGGCTGCGGCAAAACGATCTCGGGAACTTCGGGGGCCTCGGGAACCTCGACCGGCTCAGGTTCGGAAATTTGAGGCGCGCTGTCCTCGCTCGGGGCTTCCGGCGTCACATCCTCGTCCGGGGCCGCAACCTCGGGCACTTCGGTCTGGGTCGCGGGGGCGGCACCGGGCAAGACCAGGGCGGCGAACTCGTCTTCCGAGATCACCGACACCTCGTTCAGCGTCACCGGTTCGGGGATTCGGTCACCGACGAAAAACCCGCCCAGGAACAAGGCGAGGATCGCGACCACATGGCCCGTTCCAGAAATGTACCAACCGGCGCGCATGGCACGCTTATTCGCCATTCAGGCGCGGGCCGCCCATGTCAGTCACCAACCCGATGTTGGTGATACCGGCCGCATTCAACGCCCCCATCACCGTCACGACCCGCGCATAAGGAATGTCGCCATCTGCACGTAAAAACACCTTGTCCGAGGTCCGCTCGGTCAAAATCGCCTGCAGGCGCGGCACGATTTCTTCGACCGAGACCTCGGTTGTCTGGATCATCGTCACCCCTTCCGCCGTCAACGTCACGCTCAAGGGTTCTTCGCGCTCGCTTGGCAGGGATTTGGCGGCCGTCTTTGGCAATTCCACCGGAACGCCCACGGTCTGCAACGGCGCGGCCACCATGAAGATGATCAAGAGCACCAGCATCACATCCACGAAAGGCGTCACGTTGATCTCGGCCATCGGCCGCGACCGACGCCGCCGCCTGCGCCCACCGCCCCCGTCGCTTTGAATCACCCCGGCGCCCATCAGTTGTTGTCCAGCTGACGCGACAAAATGGTGGCAAACTCATCGGCGAAACTCTCGTACCGGGCAATGATCCGGTCACTGTCCGACGACAGCTTGTTATAGAAAATCACGGCTGGGATCGCCGCGAAAAGCCCAAGCCCCGTGGCCAGCAAGGCCTCGGCAATGCCGGGCGCAACCACGGCAAGGTTGGTGCTTTGCTGCTGGCCGATTTCGATAAAGGCATTCATGATCCCGAACACCGTCCCCAAAAGCCCGACGAAGGGCGCGGTCGACCCCACCGTTGCCAGCAAGGGCAGCCCCTTTTGCAATTCCTCGGCCTCTTTTTGAATGGCCACGTCCATCGACCGGTCGATCCGCACATGCGCGCCGCCGATCATACCGCCATCCTCGCGGTGCGAGCGTCGCCATTCCGTCATTCCCGCCACGAAAATCCGTTCAGACCGGCCTGCCGGCGTCGGCCCCACGTCTTCGAACAGCCCGTCCAGGGGTTCGCCCGACCAGAACGCCGTCTCGAACCGATCATTCTCGCGGCGTGCGCGGCCGTACTGGCCGTGCTTGTTGATGATGATCGCCCAACTCCAGAACGACGCCACCACCAAAAGGGCCATCACCAGTTTCACCGTCAAAGTCGCGCGCGCAAACAGCGCCCACATGGAGAAATCAATCTCCTGCGCCAACGCAAGGGTTTCAGCTTCCATCACTCTGCTCTCTTACGACCCGATTCAATTATCGTTATTGGGTCCCTCGTTTGCAGATGAAATTACCCCAAAGCCAGCGGTTATGCCATAACAAGCGTGCGAGCACCGAGGCAGGCGAATTTTCAGCCCAATCTTCGGCGAACATCCGCCGGAAGACGCGCAGGACGCCCCGTTTCGGTCAAGGCCACAAGGGTCACGATGGCCGAGAACAAGACCTCGTCATCCCGCATGACGTCCTGGCGCAAAACGATCCGGGCACCGCTCAAGGTTTCGCGCGTGGTAACGACGCATAGTTCATCGTCAAACACCGCCGGGGCCAGGTAATCCGCTTCGACCCGGCGCACCGCGAAAACCACGCCATGATCTGCCTTGACCTGCACCTGATCGACACCCAGCGAACGCACCCATTCGGTCCGCGCCCGTTCGATGAACTTCAGGTAATTGGCATAATATACGATCCCCGCAAGATCGGTGTCTTCATAGTATACCCGCAGATCGAAACGATGGCTCATGACGATTGCTGCCCAATCCGCGCCGCCAGCCGCAATGCATGGCTCGGATCATCCGCAACATCCGGCATCACCGGGTCATAGGCCGCACGAATGACGCCAGCGATCTCGGGGCGCAGGATGACCTTGTCGCCCGCGACCCCCAGGGGACCGACCTCGGCAAAGGCGGCATCGGACCATAGCAACATGCTTTGGGCGGCTTCCGCCAGAGCCAGGTCTTCGGCCGGAACATCCGCCAGGGCACCATCCATCCGCAGGAACAAGAACACCGCCTTGATTGCCCCCGCCTCGTCAAAGCGCAGCAGGCGGTACTTGTTTGCCCCTTCCTTTTTCAGGCGGGCAACCAATGGGGCCAGGTCCGGAACCAGCCGATCCAGATTGGGAACTTCAAGCAATTCGTCCCAGTCGCGGAAAAAGAACGACATCAGGTTCGCTCCGATTTCGGGATCGGTCTCGGCCATCTTGTGACCGGCCATGAAGACCACCGCTTCAATGGCGCCCTTGATCACCGACAATGTCGCATCGTCCACGCCGAATACGATGGGGACAATCGGCCTGCCCCAGCGGGCAAACAAATACGACCCATCGGGCCGCGTGAAACAGCGGGTAATCTCGTCATGGTCCATGACGCTTCCCTAACCGATCAAGGCCCCAAGGAAAACCGGGCACGCCGACGTCTTTGGCTTGCTGACACGACGCGATGCGACCCTTCGGTCGTTGCCGCCGCAAAAATTTAACCAGGGCTTCATGTTTGAGCCAAAATCAACCGCGCGCGGTGTTAATCCCGCCACCGACGGGGTCCAGGCCATACGTTTTGCATACGTTTTGCATACGTTTTGCTGACAGGGTGATTGGCCTGTTTTTCAGGGTTTTAATCTTCGATTCGGCGCTCTGGTTCGCAACCACCGTTCGCACGCACCGTGCGGTGCTTCAGAACAGATCGGCCTGCCCTGCGGGTTTCGGGGTCGCCAGCCCAAGGTGACGCCAGGCGCGCTCTGCCAACATCCGCCCCCGCGGGGTGCGTTGGATCAGGCCTTGTTGCAGCAGGTAGGGCTCGATCACCTCTTCGATGGCGTCACGGCTTTCCGACAGGGCCGCTGACAGGGTCTCTGCCCCCACGGGGCCGCCTTGGTAATGCTCTGCAATCAAACGCAAATATCGCCTGTCCGCCCCGTCCAACCCCAGGTGGTCGACCCCCAGACGGGTCAGGGCGCTGTCTGCCAGGGCTTGCGTTATTTGCCCGTCGCCGTCCACCAGGGCGAAATCGACAACCCGCCTCAATAGCCGCCCCGCGATCCTCGGAGTGCCCCTTGCGCGCCGTGCGATCTCCTGTGCTCCACCCTTGTCGCAGGCAATCCCCAAAAGGCCTGCCCCCCGGGTAACAATCTGAAATAGCTCGTCTTCTGTATAAAACTGAAGCCGTATGGGAATGCCGAACCGATCCCTGAGGGGCGTGGTCAGCAACCCTAACCGCGTCGTTGCTCCGACCAGGGTGAAGGGCTGTAATTCGATCCGAACCGTGCGCGCTGCCGGCCCTTCGCCAATCACAAGGTCCAGCTCGAAATCTTCCAACGCGGGATAGAGAACCTCTTCCACAACTGGATTAAGTCGATGAATTTCATCGATAAAAAGCACGTCTCGCGCTTCCAGATTGGTCAGGATCGCCGCAAGATCCCCAGCCTTGGCCAAGACGGGGCCGCTGGTCATGCGAAAATTCACCCCCAGTTCGCGCGCGATGATTTGGGCCAAAGTCGTTTTGCCAAGGCCAGGCGGACCATGGAACAAAGTGTGGTCCATCGCCTCGCCACGTTTGCGTGCACTTTCGATGAACACCGCCAGATTTGCCCGTGCCTCGGCCTGCCCGACAAAGGCATCCAGCGTCTGCGGCCGCAGTGCACGATCCGCATCAGAGGGCTGCGATTGCGGGCGCAGAGTGGGATCAGGCTCGCTCATAAGCTGCCCCGCAGTTCCAGGGTAAGTATCTGGAATAAATCAAAGTTTCTCACCCTTTCGGCGCCAACAGCTTCAAGGCCTCACGAATGATCGTGGCCGTGTCGCCACCTTCGTTCGCCCCTGCGGCCTCGGCAACAGCGCTCGCCGCCTCGCCCGGAGCATAGCCCAAATTGCCCAAGGCAGACAAAGCCTCGGCTTGTGACGAACTCGACGGTGTGGGTTGCACTGGTCTTGACGTGGCCGGTGCCTCGTCGTCGATCACCGCGTCCAGCGCTCCGTTAGGACCACTGTCCATTGCCATCATGACGGGTGCCTTGCCCTTCAACTCGTTGACTACCCGCTGCGCAATCTTGGGGCCAACGCCCGGCGCGGCCTTGACTGCCGACCAATCGCCAAGGGCAATCGCCCGGCCCACACCGTCGGGCCCCAAAGTCCCCAGTATAGCCATCGACGCCTTTGCCCCTATCCCCTGAACCCCCATCAAGAGCCGGTGCCATTCTTTTTCAACAAGCGTCGTGAATCCAAAGAGTTGCAGGTTATCCTCGCGTACCAGCAGGTCCGTATAAAGCGCCACCGACTCGCCCGCGCCCGGCAGCGCGGCAAGCGTGCGTTCGCTGACATAAACGATGTATCCGACGCCCTTGACGTCGATCAGAACATGGTCGCTGCTACGATAGTCGATGCGCCCCGCGATCTTGCCAATCATGCCACCACCTTGGCGACGCGCGCCGATGTTTGCACCATATGAGCATGGCAAATCGCCACCGCCAAGGCATCTGCCGCGTCAGGACCCGCGATGTCGACACCCGGCAATTGCATCCGCACCATGTGATCAATCTGCCGTTTGTCGGCGTGCCCTACACCCACGACAGCCTTCTTCACAGCATTGGGCGCGTACTCTCCCACCACGATCCCTGCCTGCGAGGGCACCAGCATCGCGATGCCGCGGGCCTGGCCCAGCTTCAACGTCGCGGCTCCATTCTTGTTCACGAAGGTCTGTTCAACCGCTGCCGCATCCGGCGCATAACTGGCCCAAATTGAAGTCAATTCCTCGAACAGCTGAACCAAGCGTGTTCCCAAAGGCCCTTTTTCCGTTCTGCAAACGCCATTGGCCACATGGGACAAACGCGACCCCGAAACGTCGACCACTCCCCATCCCAAGGCCCTCAGCCCCGGATCCAGCCCCATTACGCGCATACCACTCGACCTGCTTATTTTCGCCTTTTGTCCGCAAGTAGCACGAAACGCGAACATCTTCCAAGAATTTTAGTCAAGCTCCGGTTTGGTGCTGTTTTGTTGGCCCGGTCTGTTTCCGTCATGGTTTCGTCCAAAAACGACACATTCGACCGGGATTTTTTCCATTCTATATAAATGCTTACCGAAAAAACGAATCCATGCAGAAACCACATACGAGACATGCATTTTCCCGTCTTGTCGGGTGAAAATTAAATCTCTAAATGCCGCGCACCTGAAGAATTCTAATCCCAAGGATCAACGCCATGACACTAAGTGCAATCGACGTCTGGTGCGCCACTGCAGCCTCCCGGGCCGTACATTCGGTTTCGGTTCTTGGGGCACGCGCCCTGACTTGGAACGAAACCCGCCGGACACGTGCCATCCTGTCACGTCTGTCCGCGCACGAGTTGAACGATATCGGCCTGACGCGTGGCGATATCGAAAACCTGCGATAAGCAATCCGGAAACCAAATAGAAAAGGCCGTGTCCCGCGACACGGCCTTTTCATTTGTGCGACCAAATTTTGGTTTGCCGGACGCCTCCGGCAGAATTTCTATCGCACGAGGGAACTGAGATGTCCGGACAGCCAAAGCGTGACCGGATCGGCTGTCATGGCCCAGGCGCCGGCCTGCTCGATTACCGAACCTTCGGCAAGAGCTTCAACGCGGTCCTGATAGCTTGCCGCACCAAGTTGCGCATGCAGGAAGCCTTTGAAAAGTATGACGACAATCATGATGATGGCAAAACCGCGTACAGCTCCACCATTTCCTCGCCGTCTTGGTTTCGCAACAACCATGCCGTCATCGGTCACCGCAGTGACATAGCCACGCGACAGCTTGGATTGGCGCCGACTAATACGGCGCATACGTCGATCAAATTCGTCAAACTGCGAAGCAGACATTTTGGCAGCCTTTCAACAGACGGGGCGAAATCCCGTGTCTGTTAATTAATTGCGCCTTTGTGGCACCAATAAGGCGTAACTGCCGGAATAATCTTGGTTTCGTTAGAAATTTTGTTGATTTCGGGTCAGAGTGAGTGTGCTCCAGTCAACAATGTCCTCTCGATTGACAAGATTGAAGCCAGTCCGTTCATAATGCTCCGCCACACTATCGGCTTGTTCTATAAGGATTCCGCTTAGAATGACCGTACCGTCTGGCGCTGTTGCCCGTGCCATCGAAGGCGCAAGTTCAATCAGCGGACCTTTCAAAATGTTTGCCAGGACAAGATCGAACGGGCCGGCCAAAGAAGGGTGATCAAATCCAACCGCTTCGCAGGTTTTGACCCGGTCCTGCAATCCGTTGGCCTTGAGATTCGCCCGCGCCACATCAACCGCGACCGGATCAATGTCCGACGCCCAGGTCTCGGCCTCCCATATTGATGCCGCCGCCATGGCCAAAACAGCTGTGCCGCACCCTATGTCGGCCACGCGCTTGGGGGTGATCCCTGCTTCGGCCATCCGGTCCACGGCCCTGAGGCAACCCAAGGTCGTTCCATGGTGCCCTGTCCCAAAGGCCATGGCGGCCTCGATCAACAAGGCGGTCCGCCCTTGGGGCACTTTGTCGGCATCATGGGCGCCATAGACAAAAAAGCGTCCTGCCTCGACCGGGGTCAGTTCCCGTCGCACATGGGCCACCCAATCGGTGTCAGGCACCTCGGACACGGCAAAATCAGCCGCGCCGTGGACAGCCGACAGCAACGCCAGGGCGACGCCATCGGGTTTTTCGGTGAAATAGGCCCCAACTTCCCATGTCGCCGAGCCGTCTTCGACCTCGAACACACCTACCCCGGTCGGGGCCGGATCGAGCGCTTCCAGCGCGTCGCCCAGAGTTTCCGCTTGGGCCCGTCCGGCCAGTGTCGTCAGTGCAGTCCAAGATGTCATGTCCGCGCGCCTAAGCCTGACGGGCAAGACAGTCAAGCCATGTCGGGGCTCAGGCGCTCACGCCCGTCCCGATAGGACAAGTGACCCCGGTGCCGCCCAGTCCGCAATATCCGCCTGGGTTCTTCGCCAGATATTGCTGATGATAGTCCTCGGCGAAATAAAACTTCGGCGCAGTCACGATCTCGGTGGTGATCTGGCCCAAACCGGCATTTGCCAATTGACGCGCATAGACATCGCGCGATGCCTCGGCGGCCTGTTTCTGGACTTCGTTTGCCACATAGATCCCGGATCGATACTGCGTGCCGGTGTCATTGCCCTGCCGCATCCCTTGGGTTGGGTCATGGCCTTCCCAAAAGCACTGCAAAAGGGAGTCAAACGAGATGACATCAGGGTCGAAGACAACCCGGACAACTTCGTTTTGCCCGGTCTTGCCCGTGCAAACTTCTTGATAGGTTGGATTGGGCGTTATGCCAGCCGCATACCCCACCATGGTCAACCACACGCCGTCAAGTTTCCAGAACAAGCGTTCGACACCCCAAAAGCACCCCATTCCGAATATCGCCACCTCCATGCCCTCGGGCACGTCGCTGGTCAGAGGCCGGTTGTACACGAAATGCGTGTCTGCCGTCGGAATTGCCATATCCCGCCCTGGCAATGCGTTTTCGCTGGTGACCATTTCGGATGACTTCCGAAGCAGATTGAACATGTCATTCTCCCGAGAATTTCCCGCCAAATATAGGGCAGGTTACCCCACCTGCCCACTGCTGTTCACGAACTTGGCATCTTGGCCGGCAAGCCCCCGGCTACTCGGCAGGTATCCGCACCGGCTTGGCGAATATCGTCTCACGCCCCGGAGATGGATCGCTTGGGATAAGACAGGCCAAAAACAACGACATCCCAGCCATCGCAGCAGCGAGCACGAAAACGCCGCCCGGCGACACGATCCAGAGATACCCCAATAGGGCAGGCAGAAAGACCGCCGCAATGTGGTTGATCGTAAAGGATACAGCAGCGGTTGGCGCGATATCGGCGGGGTCGGCAATCTTTTGGAAGTATGTTTTCGTGGCAAAGGCCAACGCAAAAAACAAATGGTCGATGACATACAGTGTCGCGGCCAAAGCGACCCCCCAGCCAAAATAATAGATGCCGCCATAGGCCAGGAAAACACCCACAAGGCCGACGTATTCAAAGATCAGGATCTTGCGCTCTCCCCATCGGGCGAGGCTTTGCCCCATGAGCGGCGCGAAGATCATGTTAACCAGAAAGTTGATCATGAACAGCGCCGAGATCTCGTGCACGTCGAATCCGAAGCGTTCGACCATCATGAAGGCGGCAAACACCACGAAAATCTGTCGCCGAGCCCCGGACATGAATCTCAGAGCATAAAACAGCCAGTATCTGCGGCGCAGCACCAATTTCTTTGTCTGCTCGGTCGCCTGGAACTGCGGGAATGCAAACATGCAATAGGCAGCGATCAAAACGCAGCTTCCGCCCGAGATGATGTAGACGGTGTTATAGCTGAGGTTGAACACCTCCCAGGTGGCGACCAGCAGACCATATGACAGAAGCGATGCGCCTGAACCTACGGCCACCAGCCAGCCGAGAACCTGCGGTGCCTTATCCTTGGGCAACCACTGAAGTTGGAGAGATTGGGACACCGCCTCGAAGAAATGAAACCCGATGGAAGATATCAGCGTGATCATCAGCAAGCCGCCGAAGGTCGGGAACCATGCCGTGACAGCCGTGGCGACCCCGAGGGTCAAAAGCGCCAGCAACGCCAGGAATTGTTCACGCAGGATGACAAGGATCGGTATCAGCGTGATCGCCAGAAAGCCCGGGATTTCACGAACCGTGTGAAGCCAGCCGATTTCAACGCCGGTAAAGCTGGCCCGTTCAACGACAAAATTGTTCAACAGAGCCGCCCAGGTTGAAAAAGCCAGGGGCATGGCAATGGCCATCAGCACCAAAAGCGTCACAGGTCTGCGCCACAGCGGCAGCTTTGATGCCTGATCCAGATCGATGATACCCATACCCCGCCCTTACGCCTAATTTCGCGCAGGCACTAGCCCGGGCGCAGGTGAAGACACGCTTAATAGAAGCTTTGCGGATCGATATCGACGGACAACCGCAACCCATGCGGAAGTTTGACTTGTTCTATCCATGTCGCCAGTGCGGTTTGCAGGGGCGCGGTCTTGTCGGCCTTGACCAAGAGCCTAACCCGGTGACGGCCCCGAACCCGCGCGATCGGCGCCGTCGCCGGACCATAGACCTGTGCGCCAATGCGGCGAAGCGGTTCGCTGCGTGCAACCAGGGCTTTGCCGACATCGAAAACGGCCTGGATATCTGGCGATGACAAAACAATCCCCGCCATTCGACCATAGGGCGGCACACCAGCGTGTCGGCGTTCGGCCGCTTCGGCGCGCCAGAACTCTTCTTCATCGCCTGAAAGGATTGCGCGGATGACCGGGTGTTCGGGCTGGAATGTTTGCAGAAAGGCGACACCCGGCTTTTCCTTGCGCCCGGCCCGGCCTGTCACCTGCCGCATCAGTTGGAATGTACGTTCGGCCGCGCGCAGGTCTGATCCTTGCAGCCCAAGGTCCGCGTCGATCACCCCGACAAGCGTCAGCAAAGGAAAATTATGCCCTTTTGCCACGATTTGCGTGCCGATGATGATATCGGCCCCACCTGCGGCGATCTCTTCAATCTGCGCTTTTAATGCGCGGGCCGAGCCGAACAGGTCAGACGACAAAACGGCGATCCGTGCATCGGGAAAAAGAGTCTGGACCTCTTCTGCCATGCGCTCAACGCCAGGGCCGACCGGCGCTAAACGGTCCTCGGCCTCGCAAGATGGGCAGACTTTGGGGATCGGCTTTGTTTCCCCGCATTGATGACACATCAACCGCTTTTGAAAGCGATGTTCGACCATGCGCGCATCGCAATGGTCGCAGCCAATCTGGTGGCCGCAAGCCCGGCATATTGTCACCGGAGCATAGCCGCGTCGATTGAGAAAAATCAGGGATTGCTCGCCGGATTCGATCCTTTGACGCACCTCGCGGGCCAGGGTTTCAGACACCCAACGGTTTGATGGCAGTTCTTCGGCGCGCATGTCGATGGCATCCATCCGGGGCAAGACCGCCGAGCCGAAACGGGTGGCCAGGGTCACCCGCGCGTATTTCCCCGCGTCGGCATTGGCCCAGCTTTCCAGCGATGGCGTGGCCGAGGCCAAGACCACTTGCGCCTTTTCCAGCGAGGCGCGCAGCACGGCCATGTCGCGTGCGTTGTACAACACGCCGTCCTCTTGCTTGTAAGACGTGTCATGTTCCTCGTCGACGACGATCAGACCCAGATCCTGAAACGGCAGGAACAGGGCGGATCGCGCCCCCACAACCAGTTGAGCATGCCCCTGCCCGACCATTTTCCAGGCCCGGCGACGTTCGGTCATGGTAACGCCTGAATGCCATTCCGCGGGGCTGGCCCCGAACCGGGCCTCGACACGGGCAAGGAATTCTCCGGTCAATGCGATCTCGGGCAAAAGCACCAAAGCCTGACGCCCCTTGCGCAAACAGGCCGCGACAGCTTCCAGATAAACCTCGGTCTTGCCCGATCCGGTGACGCCCTTCAAAAGCGTCGTCCCATAGGCCCCGGCGTCGATCCCCGCGGTCAGCATATCCGCAGCAGCCCTTTGTTCTTCGGTGAGATCATGCGTGGCTACTCCCGGCTCCAACCGGGGATAGGGCACATCGCGGGGGCTGGCCTCTTCCGCGACGACACCCTGTTTCACCAATCCCTTGACCACGCTGGTCGACACCCCGGCCATTTCAGCCAGTTCGCCAAGGGTAAAGGCCAATCCGCCGTAATCGTCCAGAGCGGCCACCACCTTGCGGCGGGCATCGGTCCAGCGGTCGGGTTCAGCAACGGATCCGCGTCGGTAGATCATGCGCATCGACGGCGAATCCCCAAGCCCCGGAGATCGCGTGGCCAACCGCAACATCGCAGGCATGGGGGTAAGTGTGTATTCGGCAGCGCGCAGCAAAAACGACCGCATTGCGTCCCGCATCGGCACCGCATCCAGCACACGGATCACCGACCTGACCTTGGCCAGGTCATAGCCCCCTTCGCCTTCGCCCCAGACCACACCAAGAACTTTACGCGGCCCAAGCGGCACCTCGACAAACGCCCCTTCGAAACACCCGCCTTCGGGCGCCTTGTAATCCAGGGCGCGTCCAAGAGGCTGCGCAGTCAGGACTGAAATCAGTTCTCCTTCGTCGAAATGCCGGATCACCTTGTCACCTCGGTCGAAGAAGTTGGTTTTCGGGGTTCAGCCCAAGGGCTGGTTGCGCTATCACGTCGGTGAATCTCCACTTCTGCGCCAGAGAGGCCGATCATGAAATTCTTTGTCGATACTGCCGACACCGATGCTATCCGTGAACTGAACGATTTAGGAATGGTCGATGGTGTAACCACCAATCCGTCCCTTATCATGAAATCCGGTCGTGACATCAAAGAAGTCACCAAAGAAATTTGCGACATGGTCGATGGCCCCGTCAGCGCCGAGACAATCGCGCTGGATGCGGATGGCATGATCGCCGAAGGGCGCGAGCTTGCCAAGACCGCCGAGAACATTGCCATCAAGGTGCCTCTGACCTGGGCTGGCCTCAAGGCTTGCAAGGTTCTGACCGATGAAGGTCGTATGGTCAATGTCACGCTCTGTTTCTCGGCCAACCAGGCTTTGCTGGCCGCCAAAGCAGGTGCGACGTTCATCTCTCCGTTTATCGGCCGGTTGGATGATCTGAACATCGACGGGATGGAGCTGATCGCAGACATTCGCGAAATCTATGACAACTACGGTTTTGAAACCCAAATCCTTGCCGCGTCGATCCGCACGGCAAATCACATGAGCGATGCCGCCAAGATCGGTGCCGACGTGGCCACCGCGCCGCCAAATGTCATCAAGGCGATGGCCAACCACGTTTTGACCGACAAGGGCCTGGATGCGTTTCTGAAAGACTGGGCGTCCACCGGCCAGACCATTCTGTAAGGTCGTACTATCTCGGATGGCTGCGCGGAACGTACAACTCGCACAGTCAGCAAACGCTAGGAAAGCTGCTTTTCAACCTCGGCAGCAAAATCTTCGCCCCGCTTTTCGAAATTGTCGTACTGATCAAAACTTGCTGCGGCAGGGGCCAGAAGAACCGTGTCTCCCGGTTGGGCATCGGCAATGGCGCGTGCAACTGCGACCGACATGGTTTCGCAGACCTCGTGGTCCAGCTCGGCGATATCAAGTGAGATTTCACGAGCTTGGCGTCCGATGACATAAGCTTTTGCCACGTGGTCGAACTGAGGCTTCAGTGCCCCCAACCCGCCGTCCTTGACCTGACCGCCAACGATCCAGCGCACACGGTCGAACGCAGCAAGCGCACAGGCAGCGGCCTCGACGTTGGTTGCTTTTGAATCGTTGACGAACTGAACTCCATCGCGTTCGGCGATGACTTGGGACCGGTGAGGCAAGCCTTCGAACGAATGAAACGCCTCTTCGATCTGTCTGGGGGGCAACCCCAGCGTACGCAACGCAGCATAGGCAGCGCAGGCATTCTGGTGGTTGTGGCGACCGGGCAGCCCACGGACTGATCGCAAGTCCAGCGAGGCGACTTGCCGCCCCTTCCGGGTCTCGGATAAAAACCCCTTCCGGGCAAAGACTGACCACCCCGGCCCGTCAAGTTTGCGGTCAACGGACACGCGGATGACCCGATCATCGGCCGGACCTTCGGACATCTGGTTGGCCAGATACCGACCTTCCTGTTCGTCGACACCAACAATGGCACGATCCGGTCCGCCTTCCGCAAACAGCCGACGCTTGGCCGCGAAATACCCCCCCATGCCACCGTGCCGATCCAGGTGATCGGGTGACAAGTTGGTGAACACCGCCACATCCGGCGTCAGTGCGCGCGCAAGGTCGGTTTGATACGATGACAATTCTAACACCACCACGCCACCGTCGTCCGGCGGGTCGATGTCCAACACACCGCGTCCGATGTTGCCGGCCAGTTGGCTATCGCGTCCGGTCTGCGTCAAACAGTGATGGATCAATGCCGAAGTGGTCGATTTTCCATTCGAACCGGTGATCGCGACGACCTTGGGGGCGCGCTCGAACCGATCCCATTCAGGCGTGGCGAGCGAGCGGAAGAACAACCCGATATCATTGTCGACAGGCACGCCCGCCTCACTCGCGCGGGCAATCCACTTGTTGGGTTCGGGATAAAGGTGCGGGATGCCGGGACTGACGACAAGTGACGCGACATCCTCCCAGGCCTCACGACGCGACATATCGTGCAGAATATGGCCGTCGTCTTTGGCCTTCTGCCGGGCTTCGGGGCTGTCGTCCCAACACAGAGCTGTGGCGCCGCCAGCGGTCAAGGCACGCGCGGCTGACAAGCCGCTGCGCCCTAGCCCAAGTACAGCAATCCGCAGACCATCAACGCCGCGAACCGGGATCATGCAGCAGCGCTCCCGCTCACAGTGTTTCGTCCTCGTCGACTTCCAACTGTCCCGAAAGCCGCCGCCACATGATGCCCCAGTACATGCCGACCGCCAGAACGATAGACAGGGCGAAAAGAGCAATCCACGTATTGGCCGTGGGGTTTTCCAGGCTGAGCCAACCAAAGTCGTAAAGAACCCAAACCAGGGCTGCGATAACCGCCAGGATAAGAATGACACCTTTAGACCCGATCCCGCGCAGGACCGCAGTGAAGAACAAGACATAGGCGACCAGAAGAACCAGCCCGATAAAGACGGCCAGCGGCAATTGTTCGCCCCAGTTCGAATAGGCCCAGCGGACGTAACTCCATTGGGTCGGGTTATAGGTAGCGGCCAGAAGGATGAATGCGAACAGCCAACGTAGTGCAAATGCCATGGGGTTACCTCACTTTCAAAGTCGCAAGGCCGATCAGTGCAAGGATCAGCGAAATTATCCAGAACCTGATCACAATCTGCGGTTCGGCCCAGCCCTTTTTCTCAAAATGGTGATGGATGGGAGCCATTAGAAAAACGCGTTTCCCGGTCCGTTTGTAATAGACGACCTGGATGATCACCGACAGCGCCTCGACCACGAACAGACCGCCGATGATTGCCAGGACTATTTCGTGTTTCGTTGCGACGGCGATGGCCCCAAGGGCACCACCCAAGGCCAGCGATCCTGTGTCGCCCATGAACACGGCCGCAGGCGGTGCATTATACCAAAGAAAGCCAAGCCCTCCGCCGATCAAACCCGCGGTAAAGATCAAAATTTCCCCCGTGCCAGCGACATAGTTGATCCCAAGGTATTCGGTGAAATCGGTTCGCCCGACAGCATAGGCAATAATCCCAAGAGAGCCCGCCGCGATCATCACCGGCATAATGGCCAGCCCATCCAGACCATCGGTCAGGTTCACCGCATTCGCGGCACCCACGATCACCAGCATCGAAAACGGGATAAACAGGATGCCCAGGTTCACCAACATGCTGATTACAGGCACGGCCAACTGGTTCTGAAGCTCAACCGGGTGCAGCCAAGCGGCCCAGACCCCGGCGATGGCCGCAATGACGAATCCTATCGCCAGCCGGGTCTTGCCGGAAACGCCTGCATGGCTGTTTCGGGTCACCTTTTGATAGTCATCGGTAAAACCGATCAGCCCGAAAGCCAACGTCACGAAAAGCACCAGCCAGATATAACCGATGTCCAGACGCGCCCACAAAAGAGTGGATGTAATCAACGCGCCAAGGATCAAGACCCCCCCCATCGTCGGCGTTCCCGCCTTGGTTTCAATGTGGCTTTCGGGTCCGTCGTCACGGATCGGCTGACCGTGTTTCTGTTTTTGTCGCAGCATGTTGATCAGCGGACGCCCAAACAGAAAACCGAAAATCAGCGCCGTAAAAAATGCACCGCCCGCGCGAAAAGTGATGTACCTGAAAAGGTTAAAAAAATCTCCGCCGTCCGAAAAAACTGTCAGCCAATAAAGCATTTATGCCGTTTCCTTTTCTTCACTGGACAGGGGCGCACGCGAAAGCCGTTTCAATGCCTCAACCACCAAACTTACCTTTGATCCTTTCGAGCCTTTGACCAGCACCACATCGCCTGCCTTGACCAGGGTATGGGCTTTTGCCTGCAGCTCGTCTGCCGTTTCGGTCCAGATGCCACGCTTGTCGCCAGGAAGCACGTCAAAAAGCGATCTCATCCTCGGGCCGACACAATGCACGATGTCGATGCAAGTCACGGACGGATGATCAACCAGCGCAGAGTGCATCTGGGCCTCATCCGCCCCCAATTCCAACATGTCCCCCAGGATCGCAACACGGCGCCCGTTCGAGACCCCGCCAACCGTTCGACCGGGCGCTATCGCAGCCAGCACCTCGAGGGCGGCGCGCATCGACAATGGGTTGGCGTTGAACGCGTCGTCTATCAATTCGAAGGAAAGTTGTTCGAACTGATCCAACACCACGGTTTCCCGCTGCCCCCGTCCTGCCGGAGCCTTCCAAGTTCCGATGTCGCAGACTGCGATATCCATGTCGATGCCCAGCACAGACGCCACGCCATAGACAGCCAGGGCGTTCATCGCGAAATGTCGCCCCGGCGCGCCGACCTTCATCAGAAAATCAAAACCGGCAAATTGACCCTCCACCACGCTGACGGAACCGGTCAAAGTGACGTTCGAGGCTCGCAAAGCTGCGTCACCGTGCTCACCGAAACCAAGGCGACGATCAGCACATAGTTTTGCCTCGGCGTTCAGGATCGGGGCGGTCTCAACATCCGCGTTAAAGATCGCCGTGCCTCCGGGTTCCAAGCCACGGAAGATCGCGGCCTTTTCCACTGCGATGCCGTCAATATTGTCAAAAGCCTCCAGATGGGCCGCGGCAACGGTCGTGACGACGGCCACGTGAGGTCGCGCAAGACGGGCAAGAGGCTCGATCTCGCCGGGATTGCTCATGCCGATCTCGATCACGGCAAAGTCCGTCTCGGCGGGCATCCGAGCCAGGGTTAACGGCACGCCCCAATGGTTGTTGTAACTGGCCTCTGCCGCGTGTGTTTTACCCTGAGATGCCAAAACGTGACGCAACATCTCCTTGGTCGAGGTCTTTCCGGCAGATCCGGTGATGGCCACGACCTTGGCCTTGGTCCGAGCGCGAGCAGCGATCCCCAGATGCTCGAGCGCGGTCAACACATCGTCCACGACTATCAACCGGGCATCAGGGCCAATACCGTCCGGCACCCGGCTGACCAATGCAGCGGCGGCGCCATTTTCGAGGGCGAGAGCAACGAAGTCGTGCCCGTCACGCACATCTTTCAGTGCCACGAACAAATCACCGGGACTAAGGGTGCGCGTATCGATTGACACGCCGGTTGCGTTCCACGACGCCCCCTGAAGACGCCCATTGGTGGCGTCCACTACGGCTTGCGAGGTCCAGAGAGGGCTCATAAACCTTTTCCGTCCAAGGCGGCCACGGCAACGCTGGCCTGTTCAACGTCATCGAAAGGCAAAACGCTGTCGCCCACGGTTTGCCCTGTTTCATGGCCTTTGCCTGCGATCAAAAGCGTGTCCCCTGCGCCAAGCGCGTCCACGGCCCGCAAAATAGCTTCCGCCCGGTCTCCAACCTCATAGATTTCGGCTGGCAGCTTTCGCGTTCCCGCCAAAATTTGCGCCCGGATCAAATCAGGGTCTTCGCTGCGAGGATTGTCGTCTGTGACAAAGACCACGTCCGCGCCTTCGGCGGCGGAGCGCCCCATCAAGGGACGTTTGCCGGTGTCGCGATCTCCGCCGGCGCCGAACACAACAATCAGCCGCCCCAAGACATGGGGTCGGATCGCACGCAGGGCCGTCGCAAGTGCATCGGGGGTGTGGGCATAGTCGACGAAGACAGTCGCACCGTTCTCACGCTTTGCTGCGAACTGCATCCGCCCCCGCACGGTCTGAAGCATGTGCATCGTGTCAAAAGTCTCGTCCGGATCGGCCCCGGTCACAATGCAAAGCCCGGCCGCAATCAAGGCGTTTTCGGCCTGAAACCCGCCAATCAACCCCATCCGAACCTGGCGGATGCGACCGCCCCATTCAAACCTCAGTTCCTGGCCAATGGCGTCATAGCGCTGGCCGAGAATTTGCAGTGCTGCAAGACGGTCACGACCCACCGTCAGAACATCAAGTCCGCGCGCATCCGCCACCTCGGCCATGCGGGGCCCCCAGGCATCATCGATGTTGATCACGGCCGCGCCATCTTCGGGCAGAATGCGGTCGAACAACCCGGCCTTGGCTTGAAAATAGTCCTCAAAATCGGCGTGATAATCCAGGTGGTCCTGGCTGAGATTGGTAAATCCGCCCGCCCGCAAACGCACGCCATCGATCCGGCGCTGCTGCAACCCGTGAGAGGATGCCTCCATCGCTGCGTGGGTGATCCCTTCTTCAGCCATCCGCGCGAGCGCGCGATGCAGGGTAATCGGCTCGGGCGTGGTGTGTTTCAGGGGCATGGTGAAGGCACCTTCGACCCCGGTCGTTCCGATATTGACCGCCTCGGCACCCATTTCAGCCCACAGTTGGCGGGTGAACGATGCAACGCTGGTCTTCCCGTTTGTTCCCGTGACCGCGACCTGAACCTCGGGTTGCGTTTCAAACCAAAGCGCCGCCGAGAAGGCCAGAGCCTCGCGAGGTTCTTCCACAACAACGAGTGGTATCTCTGATCCGGCCAGTACGTCTTTTGCAATGCCGACGCCGTCACGGTCCGTCAGTATGGCCCCTGCCTTCATGCGTAGGGCAAACTGTATGAATTCGGCGCCATGCGACACCGTACCCGGAAGTGCTGCGAAAAGGTGTCCGGGCTTCACGTCTCGGCTGTCGACTGACAATCCAGTCACAAGGGTTTCAGCACCATGTTTGGCGGTTAACCCAAGCTCGGCCAGAGATTTCGTCTTCGCCCGGGTCTGCATCGTCGGCCGCCTTTGGATCAGTTCCGTACCAGTGTTACACTTTCGACGTTGGAAGGTACAACGTCCGGCGCAAGCCCCAATAGAGGCGCGACCCGGCGAATGACCTCGGCGGATACCGGCACGGCAGTCCACCCTGCAGTGCGACGCGGTTCGCGCCCGCTGGTCTCGACCGGCTCATCAAGCGTCACGACCAGAACATAGGCTGGGTCGTCGGCTGGAAAAACGCTGGCGAACGTTGCAATGACCTTATCGTCATAGTACCCGCCCTGCGGCCTCGGCTTGTCTGCTGTCCCGGTTTTGCCACCAACGTGATAGCCAGGAACCTCGCCCAGAGACGCGGTGCCACGCGCAACCACCTGGCGCAGGAAATCCCGCATCTGTTTCGACGTGTTGGCACTGACCACTCTCGGACCGGGCTGATAGTCGTCGCGCTTTAGCAATGTCGGCGTCACCTGCAAGCCGCCGTTCAGCAGGGACGAATAGGCCGAAGCAAGGTGCAACGGAGACGCGGACATGCCGTGACCGTAGGAAATCGTCATCGTCTGAATTTCCGACCATTTCTTCGGCAAGAGAGGACGCGCGCCGGGGGCTTCCACAAGCTCCACCGGCAGCGAGGAAAGAAGGCCTAGGTTCCCCAGAAATTTTTGCTGCCGCTCGGCACCAATCATCATCGCGATACGAGCGGTGCCAATGTTCGACGACTTGACGATGACATCCTCGACCGTCAAAGCCTTGCCGTGGTCATAGAAATCTCGGATCCTGTGCTTGCCCCACGTCAGCGGACCCGTGGTGTCGATCCAGGTGGATCGGCTGACCAAACGATCTTCGACCCCTTGCGCCGCTGTAAAAATCTTGAAGGTTGAGCCAAGTTCATAAACGCCCTGCACGGCACGATTGAACAAGGGGCTGTCGCCTTGATCACCTTGGATCAGGGGGCGCGGCCGATCATTTGGATCGAAATCGGGCAAGCTGGCCAGGGAAACAATTTCGCCCGTGTGAATATCCATAAGAACGGCCGCCGCGCCCTTGGCATTCATCAGGTTCATGCCGCCTTCCAGCACACGCTCGACTGCCGCCTGGACGGTCAGATCCAAAGAAAGTTGTAACGGCACATCGCCGCGACCCGGATCGCGCAACTCGGCATCCAGAGCCTTTTCAATACCGGCAACGCCAATGACTTCCGCCGAGGAAACCCCCTCTCGTCCGTACCCGGCGCCGCCCAGAACATGAGCCGCCAATCGCCCGTTTGGATAAAGCCGCATTTCGCGTGGGCCAAACAACAGTCCGGGTTCGCCAATATCGAAAACCGCCTGCTGCTGCTCGGGGCTGATACGACGCTTGATCCAGATGAACTTCCGCTTGCCGTTGAACTGGCGGAGAAGCTTGTCTTCATCCAGATCAGGGAAGATATTGACCAGTTCTTGTGCGGCATTCGCCGGATCGATCATTTGCGGCGGCTGCGCATAGAGCGAATGGGTCGTCAGGTTGGTCGCCAAAATACGCCCGTTTCGATCGGTGATATCGGCGCGCGCCGCAACAATCTGTGCCCCACTCGCGGCGGCTTTCGGCTCGCTTGGGTCGGACGCCGCAAGGAACGACATCTTGAGACCGACCATGAAGAAGGCGCAAAGAAACACGACCCCCAGAACCAGGAGACGTCCTTCTGCTCTCTGGCGCAAAGCATCGCGATCGGCATCGTGACGCGCCGCCAGGTTTTCGCGTTCTATGGCGTCAGGATTTTCTCCGGCACGTCGCGCGGCCAGAATGCGGGCAAGTGGGCGCAGGGGCGTACGGGTCATTCACCGGGCTCCCGCTGCATGACATCACGTGCATTTTCGATCGGATACGCTATCTGGTCGATCCGACCAAAGTGTTCGGGACGCAAGGGCAAAAGGCCCAAGCGGTCGAAATTCAAATCCGCAAGGTCAGCCAATCGCTCGGGTCGGTTCAAATAGGCCCACTCGGCACGCAGCACACTGGCCTTTTCGCGCAGCCCTGCGATCTCGGTCCTTAATTCATTTACCTGCCGCAACTGGGCCTGCGTTTCATAGTTCTGTTGATATGCCCAAACAGCCAGGGCCATCACTGCCATGGCCGTCACGATATAGAACACCGACTTCACGCGGCCCTCACAATCTTGGGCAACCCAAGTTTGGTACGATCGACCGCACCGGCAGGCGCATCAGTGCGACGGCCAACCCGCAGCTTGGCAGATCGAGACCTTGGGTTGCGCGCAATTTCGTCAGCGCCTGGAGGAATGGCCTTGTTGCGCGCCTTGAACCGAGGGACGTCAGGCACTTCTTCCGGCAGATACCGGCTGACGCCTCCTGATTTGCCGGAACGTTCCTGAAAGAACCGCTTGATCACGCGGTCTTCCAGCGAATGGAAACTGACGACGGCCAGCCATCCACCATCCTTCAGTGCGCGTTCCGCGGCCTCCAACCCGGCAACAAGCTGGCCGAACTCGTCGTTCACAGCGATGCGCAGGGCCTGGAAAGTGCGCGTGGCCGGGTGGCTATGGCCGGGTTTCGGTCGCGGCAGAACGGCCTCGACAATCCTTACGAGGGCTCGGGTCGAGTCGATTGGCGCGTCCTGCCGCGCTTTCACGATGGCACGCGCGATGGACCTTGCCGCCCGCTCTTCGCCATAGTGATAGAGAATATCTGCCAAGACGGCTTCGGATGCGTCGGCGACCAGATCGGCCGCGCTCAGGCCGTCTTGGCTCATCCGCATATCCAAAGGCCCGTCGGCCATGAATGAAAATCCGCGTTCGGCCTGATCAAGCTGCATCGACGAGACGCCCAGATCAAGGACAACGCCATCGAGCGGCGCGTCGCAATAATTGTCGAGCTCGGAAAATGTACCTTCAACCAAGGTCAACCGGTCGCCATAGTCTTTTGCCCAATCGTCGGCCATGTCAAAGACCATCGGGTCGCGGTCCACACCGATGACATGCGATGCCCCGGCGGCCAGCAGACCGCGCGAGTACCCACCGGCGCCAAACGTTCCGTCCAGCCACACCCCTTCGATCGGCGCGCAGGCCTCCAAAATAGCATCCAGCAGGACCGGAATATGTGGCGCGGTCATTGGCTAGGCGCCCTCCCCGCCTTCGAGCACGGTCCAAAGGTCGGCTCCATTCAGACTATCAAGGTATTCGTCCACGGGTGTCTCTTCGACACCGTAGGTTTTCGGATTCCAGATCTGAAACGTGTCGCTCATCGCGATGAAATACGCAGAATCCGTGATGCTCAGCTTGTCGCGCAGTTTTTGTGGCAGAACGATACGGCCCGTATTGTCTACGGTCGCCATCATTGCCTGGCCATAAAACAGACGTTCCGCCGCACGGCGCTGGACGGTACCACGTGCAAGTTGGCCGATTTTGGCATCAACCGTGCGCGCGGCCTCAATCGTGAAACATTCAAGAAAATCCCGGCGATCGTCTCCATAGACGATCTTGAATTCTGGAAGCTTGGATTCGGACCAATTCGGGTCGCCGCCACGCAGTACAGCGCGATAATCGGCCGGGATGGATACCCGACCTTTAGCGTCCACTTTCTGGACGCCTTCGCCTGTAAACACGTGGTCCACTGTCCCGTGGTCCCCTTTTCAAACCCCCAAAAAGAAAAACGACGGATCGGACTGCTGCCACTGTCCGATCCGCCGCCCTCGTCCCGTTTCCGGGTTAGTCCAGCTGCGCGCGCCACCTGGGGGGATGTCTGCTCGCCCGCGCGCCGGATCTCTTCGTCAGATGAAAGCGGGTGCCTGTATGAAACCTGCTTTTTTGGTTTAGCCCGGGGTCGTTTGGTGCCCCTTGTGCTGTACCGCTCCATCCGGTGAACAATGAGTGACATGGGAAAACATGGGAATCAACAAAAAATTTTTGGGAATATCCGCGCAGAAAGTGAGCGACTTGGCCTAGCATCACTATATTTGGGATACTTTTTTCGTCATTTCAGCATTAGGCACAATATATAGACATGCTTTAGTCGGCTCAAAATCCCATAAATTCCCCAATCTTTAGGCAAATTCATGCCTGCGCGTCTGAATCATCCCAAGAATCGGGCGAATCCCAAAAACACCCTGCCGAGGCCCATCCATTCCCAAACCGGCTTTGTCGCCACGCCTCAATAAAGAAAAATCCAGGCGAGCACGGCCGAAGAAACGAAAATGGCGCGCCACCTGGGCGCGCCATTCGCAAATACAATACTGCCTTGTGTCAGCGGGGCTCGGAGATCAGCCCCTTCACAATCGCCCAACACATCAGCAGCAAAACAACGGTGAACGGAAGACCGGTTGAAATCACCATGGCCTGCAAGGAGGTCAATCCGCCCCCTATCAGCAGCACGATCGCAACCGCGCCCTCAAAGGTGCACCAGAACACACGCTGAGGTACGGGCGCGTCGATTTTGCCCCCGGCCGTGATCGTGTCGATCACCAACGAGCCCGAGTCCGACGAGGTGACGAAGAAGACGATGACCAGCACGATGCCAATGGTCGACGTGATCGTGGCCAACGGCAAACCTTCCAACATCGCGAACAGCGAGATTGGCGGGTTATAGCTGTCGATGACCTGCGCCTTCACAGCAGACCCTGCGGGATCGGCAATGACCTGATCAATCGCAGCACCACCAAAGGTCACCATCCACAAGACACAGACAAGCGACGGGATCAACAAAACGCAGACCAAGAATTCACGTACTGTCCGTCCCCGGCTTACGCGGGCAATGAACATGCCAACGAAAGGTGACCACGAAATCCACCAGGCCCAATAGAAGGCCGTCCAGCCTTGCATATACCCGGTATCTTCACGCCCATGCGGGTTAGACAGCGAAAATATCTCGGTCGCATAAGCCCCCAAGCCACCGAAAAACCCGGTGACGACCCCGCCTATTCCGGCAGCAATCAACACGAAAACGAGCAACAAAGCTGCTACGACCATATTGATCTCGGAGAGTACTTTGACGCCTCCGTCCAATCCGCGCAGCACCGAAACCAGGGCGATTGCCGTGATCAGGGTAATCAGGATGACCTGCACGGTCGTATTGTTGGGAACGCCGTAAACGTGCTCCAGACCTGCGTTGGCCTGTTGCGCCCCGAGACCCAGAGATGTTGCCAGGCCAAAGAGTGTGGCAAAGACCGCGAGCGTATCGATGACGTGCCCAGTCCAACCCCAAACGCGTTCGCCAAAGATAGGATAGAACGCGGACCGGATCGTGAGCGGAAGACCCTTGTTATAAGTGAACAGTGCAAGCGCGAGCGCGACGACGGCGTAAATCGCCCAGGGGTGCAGACCCCAGTGATAGATCGTAGCTGCCATTGCCATGCGTTTGGCCGCTGCGACATTTTCTTCAACCAACGCACCATCTTCGGTGAACGGGCGCACAACGCCAAGTGGCGCGTCCCCCCAGGGTGTCCCGAAGTAATAGACTGGCTCGAGCACCCCGAAAAACATCAGACCGATGCCCATGCCCGCCGCGAACAGCATCGCGAACCAACCGGTATATCCATAGTCGGGCCGTGCATCCGCACCGCCCAAACGGATCCCCCCCCAGGGGCTGACGATCAAAAACAGGCAGAACACGACAAAAATGTTCGCCGACCACAGGAAGAACCAGTCAAATGTCGACGTCAGCGCCGGCCTTAGCCATCCAAAAATTCCGGCGGCCTGTTCAGGAAGCGCCAACGCATAAAATACGAAGGCCACAACACTGAGACCTGAAATCATGAAAACGGGATTATGGATATCAAATCCGAACGGGCCAACGCTTCCGTCGACATTGTGTTGTCCGATCTCATAGTCGGTACTGATGATCTCCGCCGCGCCTTCCGGCTGGGGGATCCCTTGATTGGTTGAATCATCGGCCATTTGCGGCCTCCCTCTGTTCTTGTTGAAATGCCTGCCAGCACCATGCCTGGGCGCGATCTGCACCCCGAAACTGCAATGTGATGACTTGGCTTGGTCGGGCTGCACAGCATGGCAGGCCCCGACTTCGGTCACGAATTCCCCTCTCCTGGCCAGCCATTGACGGGGCGCGCGGAGATGCTGGCATAGCCGTTTTCTTGGTATTCTATGGCCTCAGCCGCACGCCTTGGTTCCCCAATATGCGCGGAGTTTATGACCGTTTACCACCAAAGGCCGAGCCCAAACGGCAGTTTCAGGCCAGGAAACGACACTTTTATGAGTCAGGAAAGAACCGATCAGGCCGCCGCAGCCGCCGCCATTTTGGCCGCAAGACGTTCGGCCGGGGGAGTGACGTAGTTGTCCATTTTGGCGCGAATTTCGCGGATTTCCGCCTCGGTCCCGGTTGCTAATCGCAAAGGTTTTTTTCCGTCGATCAAATAGATCAGACAGTGACAGTCACCGCCAGCCATGGATTTCGTGATACCGACACCAATGATCTGATTGAGATCGACTGTCGCAAGAATCTGCCCGCGCCCGCGGGGATTGCGCGATACAAAGCGGATTTCATGCCGCCCACGGTCGATTTGAACCTCGGGCCTGAAACCACGCGCGGAAACCGACAGCGAGAGCCCCCCCAACAAACCCAGGACGCAGGTCAGTACGAATTTCAACATGATCGCGTCGCCAGTATAGATCGACCCCGGCAAAAGCCACTGCGCGAATGCCGCAAGCAGAAAGGCAACGCCCAATAGCGTCAACGTCCATTCAATTATCACATCCAGGGGCTTTTCCTGCATGTCTGCAGGACGCAAACGAAAGCCCCAGGGCATTTCGATTTGCTGCAACATAGGTGCCTCGTCAGAGACGTTTTTGGCGGTATCCATTGCGGTCATTGCGCTGTCGTATCTGTGTACGTTGCCCTGTTTATAATAATTAAAAAGGGCAAGAATGAGACGGGGTTGAATTAAGCATTGTTGGGTGTATAAGCCTCCGGTCCGCCGCAGATCGATTGATCGGCGCAACCTCTCGTGGACGGGAGCGGCGGCACGGTCCGTCCTTTGAAGTGCGCCCTGACAGAACTGGAGAAGACATGCCGCTTTATGAGCATGTGATGATTGCGCGTCAGGACTTGTCCAACACGCAAGCTGAAAGCCTCGTGGAACACTTTGGCACAGTTCTCGCAGACAACGGCGGAAGCCTTGTCGACAGCGAGTACTGGGGCATCAAGACGATGGCTTACAAGATCAACAAGAACCGCAAAGGCCACTATGCGTTCATGAAGTCGAACGCCCCTGCGCCCGCCGTTCAGGAGATGGAACGTCTGATGCGTTTGCACGACGACGTTATGCGGGTCTTGACCATCAAGGTTGACGAACATGTCGAGGGCCCCTCGATCCAGATGCAGAAACGTGACGACCGCGACGGTCGCCGCGAGCGCCGGTAAGGAGGTCTAAACCATGGCATCGAAACCATTTTTCCGCCGTCGCAAGGTCTGCCCGTTCTCGGGCGACAACGCGCCGAAGATCGACTATAAGGACACGAAACTGCTGCAGCGCTATATCTCTGAGCGCGGCAAGATCGTTCCATCCCGTATCACTGCCGTATCGGCCAAGAAGCAGCGTGAGCTGGCCCGCGCAATCAAGCGCGCCCGCTTCCTCGCCCTTCTGCCCTACGCCGTGAAATAAGGAGAGACCACATGCAGGTTATCCTTCTAGAACGCGTCGCCAAACTGGGCCAGATGGGAGACATCGTCTCGGTCAAAGACGGTTTCGCACGCAACTTCTTGCTGCCTCAGAAAAAGGCTCTGTGGGCATCAGAAGCGAACATTGCGGCGTTTGAAGCTGACAAGGCTCAGCTTGAGGCCCGTAACCTTGAAACCAAGAAAGAAGCCGATGCTCTGGCGGAAAAACTGAACGGACAACAGTTCGTTGTGATTCGCCAGGCCTCTGACACCGGTTCGCTTTTTGGCTCGGTCACGCCTCGTGATGCGGCCGAAGCTGCAACGGCAGAGGGTTTCTCGGTTGATCGCAGGCAGGTGGCTCTCACGGCCCCGATCAAGGAACTTGGCCTGCACACAGTGCTGGTCACGCTTCACCCCGAGGTTGTCGCCGAGATCGAAATGAACGTTGCGCGGACACCCGAGGAAGCCGAACTTCAGGCCCAGGGCGTCACCATCGCCGATCAGGCCGCCGAAGAAGAAGCACAGGCCGAACTTGAGATCGCCGAACTGTTTGACGAGATCGGCGCAGCCGAACTTGACGAACTGGACGGTGACGATGACGCGCCTGCCGAAGCTCAGGCTGAGGAAGACGAAGGTTCGGAAGACGACTGATCCCGTTTTCAGCTGACAGAACAGGGCGGCCCGTTCGGGTCGCCTTTTTTTGTGTTTTCCGTTTGGTTGACGCGGACTAGTCTGGCAGGGCTTTGCAACGCCGGCACGGATGATCATGAAGAAAGCTATAGGAACACTCGGCTTGCTTGTCCTGGCTGGATGCAGCCATGGGCCGGACCGCCAGGATGGGGTCGCATCAGCCCATTTGTCGCCCGAGGTCTCGGGCCTGGTTGGCGTGCGTCCCTACCCAAATGCGGACGATGTTTGTCAGGTTATTGGAGAGAACGCGTTGACCAGGCGGCACCTGGACCACACGTCGATCTTGATCGGGTGTCCAAGGTACGAAGCAGGGGCTATTGCCGACCGGGTTGCGGAAGGTGCAGTCGTTCTGGAAGACATCGGAGAGTGGACTTTGCTGTCCGCTCGGCTTTGACAACCCATGTGCGGACGGTTTGCAATTACCCTGCCCGACGACGCAATGGCGGCGCTGTTTGATGCCGCCCCGTCGAATGACCTGCCGGACATACCGAATTTCAATGTTTGCCCGACAAATCAGGTACATACAGTGACCAGCGACGAGGGGCAGCGGCGACTTAGACCGATGAGGTGGGGATTTCTTCCGCATTGGTACAAGACCCCTTCTGACGGACCTTTGCTGATCAACGCACGGTCTGAGACCATCGCAGAAAAACCCGCGTTTCGAGCGGCTTGCAGAGAGCGGCGCTGTTTGATTCCGGCGACAGGATTCTATGAATGGACCAAGGATGACGATGGCAAAAGACTGCCCTGGTATATCCGCTCGGCAAAAGCAGAAACCCTGGCGTTTGCCGGGGTTTGGCAGGTTTGGGACAAGGCAGAGGACCCGCTGATCACCTGTGCCATTGTCACCACCGGCGCAAACAAGACCATGTCCCGGATCCATCACCGCATGCCAGTAATCCTGGCCAAGGATGATTGGGCAAAATGGTTGGGAGAACAGGGAAAAGGGGCAGCCACCTTGATGACCGCCGCACCTGCCGACGCGCTTGAGTTCTATCGGGTGGATCCAAAGGTGAACTCGAACCGGGCCGAGGGGCCTGGGTTGATCGAGAAAATTGCATGACGAGGCGACCGCCGATAAGCGTGGCCCTGACGTGTAATGGGCGCATGCGCCGTTGTTGTCGGATGCCCCGCAAAGCTCCAAATCGGCATTAAGTCTGTGGGCGTTCGGCAAAATTGCCGTTCTGGGGCTGCGCTGGTGCGACACCGCAACCATGACAGACGAAGGATTGAGCGTTTGCGCCCGACCCTGCGCTGACGGATAAGGCCGTGATGAGATTTGACGCAATCATACTTGGGGCCGGCGGTGCGGGCCTGATGGCCGCCGCGATGGCCGGTCAGGCTGGTGCCAAGGTTTTGGTCCTGGACCATGCCGAGAAGGCGGGAAAGAAAATCCTGATCTCGGGTGGCGGGCGGTGCAATTTCACCAACTTGGGCACCGAGGCCGCATGCTTTCTATCCGAGAACCCGCACTTCATGAAATCTGCGCTCAGCCGGTACACGCAGTGGGACTTTTTAGATTTGATTGAGCGCTACGGGATTGCCTGGCACGAAAAGAAACTTGGACAACTGTTCTGCGATGGTTCGGCGCGGCAGATCGTTGCCATGTTGTTGGAGGAATGCGTGCGTGGTGGGGTCGAAGTGCGGCTGTCGACTGAAATAGGCGAGGTAGGGCATCGCGACGGGCGTTTCCAGGTTGCAGGGGCCGAAACCGCCAATCTGGTCATCGCGACCGGGGGACCTTCGATCCCCAAAATGGGGGCAACGGGCATCGCCTATGACATTGCCGCGCAATTCGGGGTGAAGGTGATACCGCCGCGCCCTGCCCTCGTGCCCTTTACGCTTGGCGACGCTGACGCGGCCTTCAGGGCGATTTCGGGTGTGTCCGTGCCCTCGGTTGCGCGGGTAGGTGCCCAGTCGTTCGAAGAGGCCGCCTTGTTCACCCATCGAGGGCTATCAGGTCCGGCGATCTTGCAGGTGTCGTCTTACTGGTCGCCGGGCGAGGCGTTATCCTTGAGCATCTGGCCCAACGCGCGGGAGGGCTTGCGAAACGCAAAGGAAAAGACGCCCCGCACCCATCTGAAGGCTGCTTTGGCGGATGCTCTCCCCAAACGGTTGGCAGATCTGCTGAATGAGGTTTTGGGCGTTCACGAACAATTGGCCAATGTGCCGGACCGGGTGCTGGAAGACGTCGCGGATCGCCTGGAGGCCTGGGAATTTCACCCAACCGGCACTGAGGGCTATGCCAAGGCCGAAGTCACCGCAGGGGGAATCGATACGGACGCATTGTCGTCCAAGACCATGGAGGTCAAGGCCGTGCCGGGTCTGTTTTTCATTGGTGAGGCCGTCGATGTGACCGGTTGGTTGGGGGGATACAATTTCCAATGGGCCTGGTCGTCGGGCGTAGCTTCGGGGCGTGCGATCGGCGCTCGGATTGCTTGAGCGAACGCAGTTCAGTATTTGAAACGAGGGGCGCTGCCCCTCGTGCTCCCCGGGATATTTTTGCCAAGAAGAATGACAATTTAAGGTAAGTTGTCGAGATTTTCGACCTGAACCGGCTACTTCTTGCGCAGACGGATCACCACATCGACCTTGGCGATCTCGGTACCTTCCGGTGCGGAAGGCAGGCGCGTTATTTCAAGCTGGTCAGCGGGCGCATCAGTAAGACGCGCGTCGTCTTCCCAAAAGAAATGCGGGTGATCATCGGTTCGGGTGTCGAAATAGCTTTTCGAGCCATCGACGGTAATTTCCTGGATCAGGCCCGCGTCGCAGAAGGCACGCAGAGTGTTATAGACCGTGGCAAGCGACACCGGATCGTGCCCCTCTTGCGAGGCAGCGTGAAGGCTTTCTGCGGTGACATGGCGGTGTTGGCCGTCGCCGATCAAGAGATCCGCCAAAGCCAGTCGCTGGCGGGTTGGGCGCAATCCGACCTGGCCAAGCCAACCAGTGCATCGTTCCTGACGTATCGTGCTGATCATCTGCGATCCTTTGCTTGTGTCAGTATATGAAGGGATTAGCGGTGGTTTCAATCGCTTTTGGGCGAAGTTTAGGGCTGATGTGCGAGGATTGTCGCCTCTTGCGCCCCATTCCGCCGCCCTGCTATGGGGCTTTGTAACAAACCAGAAACAATTCCGGAGCAGCGATCCCATGGCCGATTACCCGACTTCCTTTGACAAAGAGGGGCTGCTGGCCTGTGCCCGTGGTGAATTGTTCGGCCCTGGCAATGCTCAGTTGCCGGCACCGCCCATGCTGATGATGGACCGGATCACGGATATCTCGGGCGATGGAGGAGAGCATGGTAAGGGTCATGTGCTGGCAGAATTCGATATCACACCTGACTTGTGGTTTTTCGACTGCCATTTCCCGGGCAACCCGATCATGCCGGGGTGTTTGGGGCTTGATGGCTTGTGGCAGTTGACCGGTTTCAACCTGGGTTGGCGCGGCTGGCAGGGGCGTGGCTATGCGCTTGGTGTTGGAGAGGTCAAGCTGACGGGCATGGTGCGGCCGGATCGGAAAATGCTGACTTATAAGATCAATTTCACCAAGGCCATTCAGACCCGGCGCCTGACAATGGGCGTTGCGGACGGTATCGTCGAGGCCGACGGCGAGGTGATCTACCAGGTCAAGGAGATGAAGGTCGCGCTGAGCGAGAGTTGATCGCAAAACTATGGCTAGAGCTTGGGGTTGAGTTTCAGCGACTTGCCGGTCCGAAACTTGCATTCAAAATCACGGCAGCGAAATCCTGGCTCACCCCTTTGGCATACACGGTCATGTCATGATTGCACGACAGTGTCCTCCATTTCGTGGAAAACGTGTCACTCAGTAGAGTGACAACACGGGCCAGATTTCGGGTCTACCATTGCGCCTATCGCAAATGGAGGACGCAATGGACCTGTCTCAGATAACCATGAGCCTAACGGCACCCGGAAACCAGTTTACCTATGATCAATCGGAACGAGACAAGGTGGCCCTGTGCGACAAACGCCGTCGTTTGCAGGCGCTCTGGTTTGGCACATCAGCTTCGCTGACCAAATTTGCAGGCGCAACCCGGCGTTTGCTAGGGGAATCTGCGCAGATTGCAGGTCGTCCACAAGCGGCCAAATGAACCCCTATGAGCCTAGTGCAAAGTCAATGTACGATGACACTGTATTCGCGGGGCACCGATCAATGGCGATGGCGACTGAAGACGAAGCAATCATGAAGTTTCTGCGGTCCGAACAAACGGCCTATTATCGCGGAGATTTTGAGGCTTTCATTCGCCACTGGCATCATGGCCCCGAGGTGCGACGCATCCTGTCAGGGCCGCAAGTCGGCACGCGGGCACACATTGGCTGGGACGATCTGAGGGCGAAGTTTATCGAAGGATTTCGTCAACATCCGCAGGACTTCGATGCCGAAAAAATTCTGAGATGGGAGAATGTTCAAATCCAGGTATCAGGCGAAATGGCCTGGGTCACCTACGACCAAATTGCGACCGAACATCACCCGGGCATGCATGTTTCGCCTTTCTCGCACGAGGTGAAGATCCTTCAGAAATTTGACGGTGAATGGAAGATCGTTTGCCTTGTCGTGGCGGCGCCGGGCTTGGGGCGCCAAGATGTTCCGCAGATAGAAATGAACCAACATGGTACCGTGGTTGTTCTGAACGACCTCGCGCGCGAACGATTGCCCAATCACGGTGGATTGACGATTTCCGGCAGTCGCCCCCGGGCGAAAATTCACGCGTATGACAAGGCGTTGCAGAACGCCATCTCGCATTGGAAAATGCGACTGGCTACCAACTTGCCACGTGGTTTTTTGCACGAACCCGCCAGCGTGGTTCTCTTGGGTGAAGACCAGGACGGTGTGCCCATGTTTTGTTGGGTTTATTGTGAACAGGAACATATCATCCTGTCTTTCGACGACGGTGCGAAGCTTAGAGAAAGCCTTGCAAGCGGGGGCGCCAACTTCCGATTGAGCCCGGCTCAGGTGAAAGTGGCTGAGCAAATTGCATTGGGATGTGATATTTCAACTGCGGCCGCGGCGCTTGGCGTCAGCGCCAACACGGTACGAACACAACTGAAACGTATGTTTGAAAAAACCCAAACCCACAATCAGGCGACATTGATATCTCGGCTTTTCAACTCCAGAGCTCCTGAATAGGACCAGGCGGGGGAAACAGCTATGCGCCATCGGCCGCTGTGTCTCGCAAAAAGAATTACGGCACATGACGCAACAACTGTCCCTTTTGGGCTGACTCTGCCGAATATTGCCCCCCAAGCATTGAGCGAACACACCTGTGCCCACCCCCTAACCGCTTGCTGCATCGGCCTTGCTGTCCTAGATAGGCCAGAACCGAAGGACAGGAGTACTCATGCGCCGTGTTGTCATCACCGGGATCGGTGTCATCTGCCCCATTGGAAACTCGGCCGACGAGGTGGAAGCCAGTCTGCGCGCCGGGCGCTCGGGCATCGCGTTCGAACCAAACTATGCCGAGCACGGGTTTCGCAGCCAGATTGCAGGCATTCCACAAATCGACCTGGCCGAACATATCGACAAGCGCCAGCTGCGTTTCATGGGGCCAACGGCGGCCTATGCCTATCTGGCGATGGAGCAGGCGCTGGCCGATTCCGGTCTGGACGAGGCGGACATCTCGAACGAACGGACCGGTCTGGTCGCAGGTTCGGGCGGTCCGTCGACGTCAAACTTCTTCAGTGCCCATAACACGGTGATTGAGAAAGGCGCGCCCAAGCGGATGGGCCCGTTCATGGTGACGCGCTGCATGTCCTCGACCGTGTCGGCCTGCCTAGCGACGCCGTTCAAGATCAAGGGCGTGAACTATTCGATCACCTCTGCCTGCTCGACCAGCGCCCATTGCATCGGCAATGGCGCGGAGCTGATCCAGATGGGCAAGCAGGACATCGTCTTTGCCGGCGGTGGCGAAGAGGTCGACTGGACGCTGTCGTGCCTGTTCGACGCCATGGGTGCCATGTCGTCCAAGTACAACGACACGCCGACTGAAGCAGCGCGGGCCTTTGACGAGACGCGAGACGGGTTCGTGATCGGCGGCGGCGGCGGCATGGTCGTGTTGGAGGAATACGAGCACGCCAAGGCGCGCGGCGCCAAGATTTACGCCGAGGTGACGGGCTACGGCGCGACCTCGGACGGGTACGACATGGTTGCGCCTTCGGGCGAGGGTGGCGAGCGCTCGATGCGCCTGGCGGTCTCGACCCTTGGCGACCGCAAAGTGGATTACATCAACGCCCACGGCACCTCGACCCCTGTCGGCGACGTGACCGAGGTGGAGGCCGTACGCCGGGTTCTGGGCGACGACCACGCACCGATTTCCTCGACCAAGTCGATGACCGGCCACTCCTTGGGCGCGGCGGGCGTGCACGAGGCGATCTATTCGCTGATCATGTTGGACAAGGGGTTCATCGCGCCGTCGATCAACGTGAACACGCTGGACCCGGCCATTCGCCCAGAGGAAATCGCGACCGAGATGGTCGAGGCCGATCTGGACACGGTCCTGTCGAACAGCTTTGGCTTTGGCGGCACCAACGCGTCGCTTGTGATGAGCAAGGTTCACGGCTGATCGGGGTGGGAATGTTCGGTTAGCGGGACTGAGCGGACTTATGCCCTTGCGGCTTTCGCTGACGCAGAAACCGCTCGCATTTGCGGCATGCGTTTCGCTGCCTTGTAGCCAACTCGCCGAAGCGGTCTTTTATCCTGCCAAAACGGGAACCCAGACAGACCTTCCGAACGCCGCATGATACAGGAGCCAGAACGAAAGCTATGCACTGCTATTCGGCGGACTCAAACAGAGATTTCCGCCGACCGCAATACGTGCGGCAGTCGCTAGCAGTTATCCGTGGACGCACTCTCTGTGCCCCTATAGTCCCAGATACGTCGGAGAATTTGTGCGACACATAGCGACAGATATTGTCAAATATCAACAGCCTACTCTGAGAATTGTGCAACCCGCTACGTTCGCGAATGGACGTCCAGTTTTATATCGGCGTAATCACTGATTCTCGACACGCACACCCACCTCCATTGTGAGGAAATCGCCACCTCCCCCCTGGAAACTGCCAGTGACCGGAGCGACCTGTGATATGTTCCGCGCAACGGCCACCGGGATCAGGTTGGCCGACCCCACCGACCTGTTCGTTGGGTCGAACGGGACCCAGCCGGCCCCGGGAACGAAGACTTCGACCCATGCATGCGTAGAGCCCGAGCCAGCAGATCCTCGTCGGATATCATTGGGGGCGTAGAGGTATCCGGACACCAGGCGCGCCCCAAAACCCAGTGTTCGCATAGCCTCGGCAAATAGGACCGCAAAATCGCGACACGTCCCGTGGCCACGGTCGAGGGTCTCAAGTGGTCCTTGCGTGCCTTCGCGCTCGCGGCTCTGATACGCGATCTGCGCTGTGATGCCATTGCTGACGTCCTTCAAGAGCGACAACGTATCCGTTGGCCTGCGCATCACGAATTGCTCGACCCAGTTTGACAGGCGCCCTGCGTCGTCTTGGTATTGTGGTGCAGAAAGCACCCCGAGATCTGTCCAGTCCTCGACGGAGTAGAGGAACGGATAAGACGTTGCCGAGGCAGCGATTGGGAAGACAGGCCAGTCAGGCGCGGTGAGAGTGGCGGTCGTGTGGGACCGGATCGAAAGCGTCTCCGTTGCGACATCGAAGTTGGCGATGGCGATGGCGTTTCCGGCGACATCGTGGGACCAATCAATGCGGGCGGTCGGCGTGATTTCAAGATTGAAAGCTGTCAATGTAAGGTCCCGCGTTTCACGAGGACGCAACATCAGCCTATGCGGTCCAATGACCACAGCGGTGCGATAGCGATAGGTGGTCGTGTGTGCGATCGTAATCGTCGGCATGCAGCAGACCTAAGTCGACCTACGGCCGGAGCGAGACCGACCTGTGCTGGCCCCTTCGGGCATTGCCGCGCGCCATGCTGTCGTTCCTTTGCATCTTGCACAGATGCGCTGGCCGAACCCTTCGCTCCAAAACGAAGCATTACAAGCCAAGCAGGACCGCAGATTCGGCACATCGCCAAGCGCGCGGCTGGGGTGATCCATCAGGATGTCGTCGATTTTTGCTTGCATCAGATCCTCGCGTTCATTTGGTCCCTGAAATTGCGTTTCGGACATTATACGGAAACGGATGAAATGCGAGGTCGGCACGGCATCCCTTCATTCTCGGCGTCATGAATGTCCGAAGCGTCCCGCGAAGCCTCCTGCGCTGCTGCGTTTTCGGTCTCAGCGTCCACGTCATCCATGTCAGTCTGTGCCGTCCGCGATCCCGAGTAGAGATAGCGCAAATGCGCCTCCGACACCCCGTCTGCCTGCATGACGAGTTGCACCATTGGATCGGCCAGCATTTCTTCGAGAAAGACCTGTGAGAGCTCCTTGCCGGACAGTTTGTCTCTCGCACGGGCACGGTCGAGATCGAGGAGCGACACAGTCAGGCTCCGCGTCAATCCAGGATGGGACAGGCGTGGATGCAGATGGACCACCACAGAGGCCTTCCAGGCTTGAGGGTCCTTGTGATCAGGTGGTGAAGCGAGTTCTGTCTCGATATCATACTCGCCGGCGGGCAGCGTTTCGTCAAAGCCAGGAAGTTTGAAAGGCTGGTCAAAAACCGCGACGGTCTTGTCTGTTTGGTCGTCCATTGCGTTTGATCCTTTCAATTGAAAAGTTTTCCATGACATGAAGCAAAACTGGCCCCTTCCGGTGCATACTTCAGGTCTTCTTCGGCCTCGGAGAACCCGGTTTCGCAGCAGCTCTGGTCGTCAGGTCTTTGAAAGACATGCTCTTCATCCTTTTTGGATTTTCTGCTGGAATTTCCGAACCTCGATCAGGCTCGAATTCTCGAATGCGGCTATCTGTATATGTGTATTGACCAGCCCATTTACCATTGCACGGTGTCGGACAAGTCGGCGAGGTATGATCTTCATAGGCCCTGCAGTCGATCATCTGGACGTCATACCAACGTCAGGAATCGGTGGGGCTCGAGGTCCTTGGCAATTCCGTTCATCCATTGCTTGCCATGAACAACCTTGGCGACATCCGGGGCGCTCATCGCCCGCATGAGGGCACTGTAGTTCATGCCCATTTTCATCTCGGAGCCAACGGGCACAGTGGATTTGGCTGTGTCGACAACGGTGTGGTCGCTCGTCGCGCCGATGAACTTACTTCCTGATGGAAACGTAAGGCCGCTTGTGTCGGTGTCCTGCTGCCCAACAGCAAGGACGGTTCGGGATCGGAAGTCATCACTCTGAACCAATTTGGGCGTCCCAAGCTCCGGAGTAATTGACGCAGGTGGTATTGAGCTTGGTTTGTCCCTTGCTTCGATCACCTCGGCAAAAAGGGCAAAGGCATCAGTATAAAGGCCAGAGATCGGATGCCCTGTTACGGGGTCGGTGCCCAACAGGATCGCCTCACCCAGGCGCAGGTTGTTGACCCGCCCGGTTGAACCTTCGCCAAGCGCCCATGGCAAATTGGCCGATCCACCTCCTGAAACAAGCTCGACAAAAGGTCCGCAAGCGCCTTCGATTTGGTCGGCCATTCGCGAGAGCATGGCCATGTCACTGGCCGTCGGTGCCACGTTGTCCATGCAGGCGAAATTTGCAGCGATGCCTTTGAGAGCAACACCGGGCGTTGCGATGACCCGAGCGGCGAAATCATCAAGATTCTCGGGCATGACGCCTTCGCGCATATCTCCCATTTCGACCATCAGGATGACACGGTGCGACATGCCTTGTTGCTTCGCAGCTGCGCCAAGCTTCAGGATTGTGTCCATCTCTGTGTTGTAGCTCACGTCACAACACCGGACGACTTCTTCCATCTCGCTCACCAGCGGAGCGCGGATCATAGTGATCGGGCATTTGATCTGTTCCATCCGCATCCGAATGACGTTCTTGATGCGTGCGTCGGCCAGACCGGCAACGCCACCGTCCATCATCGCCACGGCCACGTCAGGATGGCCGCAGACGGCCTTGGTGACTCCGGTGACCGAGATTCCACGAGCACCAAGACGACGGACAAGACATTGGGCGTTTTCCTTGATCTTGCCCAGATCAAATTCCACTCGCGGCGAGGTCATTCTGCGGTCGCGAGAGGCAAGGGCCGCAACTGCGGAAAACCGGCAAGGACCATGTCGCTCAGGTGCACTTCCGGCCGGGTCAGCGCGTCCGTCACCGGAACGCCAAGATCCTTTGAAAGACTGTCAATCGCACAATCGACCTCGGTGCCCGTCATCGCTTCGTGATTGAGTGTGATACCAATCACCCGTGTGTCGGCAAAAGCTTCGATGAGGGCGATTTCGCTTTTCGGCCCAGGCATCGGCATGGCGGGAAAGTCGCAGCGATGGGCACGCTTGGGCGCATGTTGAAGAATAACGGCATGCGGCTGGCTGCCCCGCAGAATGAATGCCGACGTGCAAAAAGCCGGATGGCTGAGAGCACCTTGTCCTTCGATCAGGATGACGTCCGGATCATCGCCGTGAGACGCCGCGACAATAACACGTTCAAGTTCCCCGCAGCAGAATTGCGGTGGCACGGCGTCCATGGCGACGCCGTATTTTGCGCCCTGCATAAGTCCCGTCTGGCCGGTGCCGACGAGGACGGTCTTAATACCACGCGCGTTCAGTTCCCTGGCCAGAATAGTCGCTGTCGTCCGCTTGCCAATTGCACAATCCGTTCCGAGTACAGCAATGCGGATTGCCTTCACCTCGGACACGCTTCCGTCAAACAGGCGCATGTCCTTGCTTGGTCGAGGCTTGCGGATATCCCGGATCGTCACGTTGGCCGTGTCGGCAGCCCCTTTGATCTCAGGATCATCACCGAGATATTCGTGCAGGCCACTGACGATGTTCATTCCAAGCGCGATAGCATCCAGCACGACCTCACGATCTGCCGGTGACATCTTGCCAGTGGAGGGGGCCATCCCATAGATCAAAGTGTCGGGGATAATCACTTCACGCGTAGCGGCAGCTTCGAGGTCTTCGACGACCGGGATTCCGTTACGCACATTGTCCAGCACCTGCCCGCTGTCGTGCCCGCCAAATTTGCTGTCTATGACCGAAAGAATGCGGTAGGCTTGGCTGTGACGGACAAGCCCGTTTGCGGTCTTGCCGTCGATCTGTTTGAAGTTCCGCTCACAATAGACAACCGCCGTGGGTACCCCTTTTGTATCAGCCGTTTTACCAAGAGTACGGCGGGTCAAAAGCACGTCGGGTGGGGCTTGCGGCCCCATCGTTGACAGTCTTGTCCTCAAGTTTTTTGCATTGTCCAATTTCATGGTTATTCCTTTGCCAAGCGGGTCTACCCGCGTCCGATCACATGAAGCGTTCGGGCGGGTGGGCCGTGTTTCAATTTGGATTGCGAGCGCTAGTCGTTCAGGACGCAACGCCCCTGCGTTCGCTGAAAATTCCTTTGGCACTCCCACCGGTTTCCCGATCTGTCGAGATGCGCATTGTCAGGGAGGTCGATCTCTTGGCAGCCGTCGTCAGACTCTGCAAAGCCGCGATCGCAACTCCAGCCAGGGCCATAGCTTGAATCGTCGAAATAGGCATTCTCCGGAACGACAACAGCCTCACAGGTGTCATCGCGTTCAAAATAGCCTCGCTCACAGGTCCATGGCTGCCCGTATCCGGAGCCATTCAGAAAGGCGTTCTCCGGGACCGCGATTGCCACGCATGTGTCGCCTTCGACCTCATAGCCACGGTCACACAGCCAAACCGACCCAAAAGAATTGTCTGCCAGAAATGCGTTCGGCGGCAAAACGATCTCGAGACAGATATCGTCAACCTCCATGTACCCACGAAGGCAGCTCCAGCTCTTGCCCGATGGATCAAGATATCCGCCGTCCGGAATGACAACCTCACGACAACTCGCGCTATCGACTTCCTGAAATCCATGCAGGCATGCCCAGCCTGCGCCATAGGTTCGGTTCGTCGCGTAGGCGTTGTCCGGAACAATGATGGCGAGACACGCATCTTCGTCCTGACGAAATCCCCGAACACATTCCCACCCGTCGCCATAGCTTTTGGGCTGCGCATTCGCGGGCATCGGAGCAGACTGAGATTGGGCGTAAGATGGCGTTCCGATCGTGATGAGCGCGACGAAAGCGAGCGCAAGGAGTTCAGTGAAAGATACCGCGGCAAGCACGCCTACGGTGCCCTTGGACGAAACGCGCGACAGCTTGAGGCCATCAAGATGCATCAAGGTCGAGACTTTCGATGCATGCCTTCGCCAGATCACGGTTCGGGCCATCTGATCCGGGCATCGTCGCCCAGCCAGTTTCCATGACAGCGTCGCGCCGCTTGAATGACGGTGTCTCGCGGATCGTAGCCAGTTTTGCAACGCGTTCACTGTCGGCGCGGGACATATCGAGGCAGACGGGCACGAGCGCCGCGATAACACGGTCCTCCGCCATCTCGCCTGCCATCTTCTCGGCGCTGCTTCCGGTCATCCATCCTCCCCAGGAAAATCCAACGATTCCGACGAACGCCGCGCCAAGGAGCGCGCCGTAAATTCCGGGTTTCAGCCATTCGGGTGTGGTCATGTTATGTCCTCCTGCGGAGAAAGCGCCGCTTCGCTGTCAATGGTGGTTTCGGAGAGGGCTCGATCACATGCGATGACATGATCTAGCTCTTCCTGTGTGATTACTTGCATTGTCGTTTGACCCGCGTTGCTCCCTCGCCCCCGGATAATCAGGTATGTCGCGGTGCGCCGGTAAGCCTCGAAGCTGATACCTTGTATTAGGTCTTCCTCGACAAGGATTTCATATGTGCCGGGCGGAAGCTCCCGCTGGCTGTCGCCAATCATGAAGTCGTTGGAAAACGTCACCATTGATCTGGTCGCACGCGTGTGCATCCCGGGTCTCCATTGATTAGAATGCTGGACTTACCGCCATCGCCAATGTGGCAAGCCTCGAAGGGAGCGCCTCGCCAAGACAAGGCAGTTGAGGGCACACTAATCAAAATTCACGGGGCGATGCTGATCGAGGTTAGCCCCCGTCCGGGTCTTTGGTGTCAGGGTGAGACGGAAAGACGTTTCGCGGCTTCTGACACCTGCATGCAAGTCTTCGCCTCAGTCTCACGCCGAAAGGAAACCCATGTCCGCCTCAGACGTTCTTCATCCGGATGGCAGCGACTACGATGCCTTCCTTTTCGCGGAATTGGGCGAGGACAGAACCGGTGCAGCCGTGACGGTCTTGTCTGCCCTTGCACGCCTTGACCTCGAGCCCTGGACCGAGGCGCGTGAGCTTGCTCGTCTGGGCCGGGAGGGGGCGCAAGTTCGACTGACAACGCATTTTGAAGCGATTACCGACATTCCGGCGCTGGCGTTGGCGAGCGAGGGCCGAGCGGCAAAACTGGTTTCATTGCTGCCGAAGCGCGCGCCGCTTCGCGTTTCGAAATCACTCGAAGCAGGCACCAGCAATTTTCCAAAGCTATCGATTTCTTGGACAACAATTGCCCTCGTTGGAGTCGTGGTTCTAGCGTGGTTCTTCTATTTGGCTCAAACGGGCTAACCTGCGTCAGTGCAAATATGCGCTCGAACCGGCTAGGTGATCCTGTCCACCGCAAGTCATGGTGGTATTTTCCGAGTAGCTCAGAGGCGCGGGACACATGCGGTCCCTCAAATAAAGTGCCTGCGTTCTGCGCCTCTATTTCTCGGACCGTCCAGGAAAGGACATTCCCATGAATGAAGAAGACCAAACCGCGGAAAACCATACCGTGAAACACATGGCCTCCGTCAAGGCTGCCTGGGACAATGCACCCGAAGGTCCCAAGAAAGCGACCGCTCTCAAGCATTATCAAGCGGCCGAGAAGGCGCATGAAGCCGAAAACGACGAAGAGGCACACAACGCACTCAAGCAGGCAAGCCGCGCATTGGTGTAATGTCGGCAAACCTGTGAAAGACCGCAGGGCCGCCCAAAGCCATACTGAGGGCGGCCGTTTCACGGCAACAAAGGCCGCGACTGATCGAGATAGGCCGGATCGAAATCCGCCAACGTAACCAGCCCCTCGTAGTCATCGAAGGTGACCAGTCCGCCCTGAAACGTGACGAGTCCGCCTTCGCGGAGTTTGCGAAGGACGCGGTTGACGTGGATGGCACTTAACCCCAACGCATCGCCAAGATGATACTGTGTGAGCGGGCAGGCATAGCCTTGCCGACTTCCCATACCGACGAGTGACAGTCTCACGCCTAGCTCCAGTAGGAAATGCGCCATGCGCGCATCCGCATCGCGCCGCCCCAGTCCAACCAGATGTTCGACAACCATCGCTTCATCGCGTGACACGGCCCAGAGAATGGCGGTGGCCAGCCGGGGTGTCTCTGCGAAGGCTTGCAGAAGATCGCTGACCAGAACCTCGGCTGCCTCGATATCGACGATGGGTTCGATCCCATGATCGGATGTGTGCAAAAGAACGCTGCGCAACCCCAGAAAATCCCCTGGTATCTGGAAATCAACAATCTGCCGCGACCCGTCAGGCTGGATCTTGTACGAAACGACCCAACCCGCCGCCAGAATATAGGCCGCCTGTTCGGATTGGCCCTGATGAACCAAATCGCGCCCAGCAGAGAAAGATCTCCTCCGCTGATGCAAACGCTCAAGAACGGCCAGTTCAGTCGCCGACAGTGCAACGAACGCGGAGAGCTTTTGGGTGAGTGGACTGGCTTTGATGTTCATTGTCGGTCCCTCCGAACCGGCTCGTACTTCATAGAAGAATTTGGCGCTGAGACTGCTTTCGATCAGTACGGGGTACCAAACTCTTTGTGAGTTTAGGACGATCAAGACCCAACCCGGTCATAATACAACGAACGAAAGAGGAATGCCCCGATGTCAGACCAACGAGACGCCGCAGGCATGGCCGCCTTTTCGATTTGCGAGGCGCTCCTACTTGCCATGCAAGATCGCAATCTGCTGCCGGAGCGCGAGATCGTGGGGGTTCTTCGGGATGCGGCAGCGACCCACGAGAATGCCCAAGGTCCAGAAACCGATCGAAAATTGCATATGGCAACCGCCAAACTGATCAATGAGATCATCGTTGGCGGCAACCTTTCGCAACGTACTTAGCACCGACCCTGCTACGCTGGAAATGAGTGAAGCCCATATTCTCAGATGCGTCGGTCAACCCGATTGCGGATCGGTCGATTCTGAATTTGAAACAGAGTTTCGTTCGGCTGCGGCTTGTGTCTTCGTATCTTTTTCTTGCGAGGCCTTTTTGTCGGCGGCCTCTTTCTTCGCCAAGTCGTTGAACGACATTCTGGCTTTCCTTTTCTGGCCGCCAGGGTATCCAGCAGCTTGTGAGCTATAGGGGATCGATGCTCTCTTGGAAAGGAAACATCAGCCAAAGCACCGCGTGCACCTTGTAACACTCTCGGGGAGCTACCAAGTTTGTAATGCTACTGACCTACATTCGAACCCCTGTTTTCCTTTACCGGCTCGCAGCGCTCGACACTGTCGTGAGAAGCCGGGTTGCCACATATTGTGGGCAGCGATCAAATAAGGAAAATTCACATGGCCAATGGCACAGTGAAATGGTTCAACACCACCAAAGGTTTCGGATTTATCGCCCCTGAGACAGGTGGGAAAGATGTGTTCTTGCACATCTCCGCACTCGAGAAGTCGGGCATGACCAGCCTGAACGACGATCAGAAGGTGACCTTCGATGTGGAGGCCGGCCGCGACGGCCGTGAAAGCGCAACCAACATCGCGCTCGCCTGATCTTTGCAAGTGGGCGCTCCTTCGGGGCGCCCCATCGGCCTCGGCCAGTTGCTTTTTTGAATCTACTTCCGCTGCCTAACGCAGCAGTTTCTTTGCCCGATTGGTATCCGCCGAACCGGCCCTACGAATTGTTCATCCAAGGAGACCAGCCCGATGCAAGACTACACAGCCCCAAACAGATCAGATGCGGGACGCGACGTCTTCAAGGGTATGTCGAAGAAATCGAAGGCCAAGGAGACCAGGAAAGAAGCCGCTAGGTCGACCCGCGTGGGCGAGTATGGCAGATATCAGATCAAGTCCGGTCGTCTCGCGGGTGCATACGGCGCTCGCGCCTTTCTCAAACCACCCACGACAGCGCGCGGCTTTATTGCCGAGGCGACGGGTGAGACCGAAGAAGATGCGATCATCGCATTGCATTCCGCCATCGATGCGCGCGAAGCCCGCAGGGCCGAAGACCGCAGAACAGACCCTCGCATAGGGACGCAGGTACCAACATCCGACGAATACGTGGAAGCGCTCCATTCTGTAAACCTGACGTGTCCGCAACGTGCCATGTTGATGGCGTTGTCGCTGGCAGAAGCGGACGGGTTAGCAGAGGTTAAGGTTGCAGATGCTGGCAACTACAAGTCCACGACCTCGGCCAACAGAGCGCTCGCCAGCGTGGGTCGTATGATTGCGGGCTATCTGTCTTCGGGAACAGATTCCACAGCGCCTTCAATGGGCTCGGATGGAAGCACGCTCATTGGGTATCGAAATGACTCCGAACATGACGAGAAGGCTGAGAACTGGATAATGCACCCCGAGCTTTGCGCCGCCATCCGTAACATTTTGTAATTCAATGGGTTGGTTATCTAAGTGTTTGGCCAATGTAGGTTGACTGCCAATCCAGCCGAACCAGTGTTTGTCCAGAAACACCGATGCGATCGGACATCAGGAGGACGTTTGGCGGCGCTGGTAACTTTGGGTCAAGTGCGCTGCGTGTGGCAGGTCGGCCCGCAAAGACAGGCGGCACCAGCCGCACGCCTAGTGCCTAGAGGTCAATAATCTCGGCGATATTAAGCGCATCTTCGAGTTCAACTCGCAGGTAGCGCACAGTGCTATCGACCTTCGTTTGACCGAGCAAGAGTTGAACCACACGCAGGTTGCCTGTTTTCCGGTAGATCTCATCAGCTTTTGTTCGGCGCAGCGAATGCGTTCTGTATCCACTCGGTTCCAGACAAATCGCCGACACCCAATCGTGCACCAACCGGCCATATTGACGGGTTGAGATGTGAGGGCGATCGTGGAAGCGGCTGGGAAACATGAACGAGCAAGCCAACATCTCGGGTGATTTGACCCAAGCCAGGAGAGATTCCCTTGTGTTCTCCGTCAGTTCAAATTGAAAAGGCCGCTTAGTTTTGCTCTGGATCACCGAAACCCGTGCTCGGACGCGATCCTCTTTGACCAGATCGACCACGGCGAGTCTAACCAGATCACGAAGGTTGTCGGCAACTCGAGGCGCGCTCGGATCGCCCAAACCTGTTTTGGTAGCAACGGTCGTTTCTGGCCGATAATCCGCCCCTTGTTCCAGGCTTTACGTTTCTGGGTGATAGCAGGAAGTAAGACTCGAGGCATGATTTGCCCTCCTTGCCGCCCTCCGAACCCAAGCGCCGGCACCGCGCTGACGTTGGAATGCTACTCGCAAACCTGATTGCACCTGACTTGCCACCCGTGTGTTTGTGCTCCAAACCTAATAACGCCCGAATGAACGGCCGGATTCACCGCCGCTTTGCCGCGCTGAAATCAAAGCGCCTGCAGCAAATTCCATGCTGCGAGCGCGCGCAGCGAAAAAAGTGAACTCACAGGCTGGGCTCCAATCAGTCGTTCACTGCGGCACCAACGAACGTCCGCACTGAGTTCAAGCCGAAGATGCGGTGGCGCGCCTCAATCTTCAATTCATCTTGCACCTGCCCGCCTGGCGCGGCATCACCAAAGGGACGAGCGAAGGAGAGAACCACATGGCGGACCTGATGAGAGGCAAGCGCGGATTGGTGATGGGCGTGGCGAACGAGCGGTCCATCGCCTGGGGCATTGCCAAGGCTTTGGCCGACGAAGGCGCAGAGCTTGCTTTCAGCTATCAGGGTGAGGCCTTTGGGAAGCGATTGGAGCCGCTGGCGGCCAGTGTCGGCAGCGACATCATGGTCGACGTTGACGTGACCGACGAGGCCTCGATGGATGCGGCTTTCAAGGTGCTGGAGGATCGCTGGGGGCGCCTGGATTTCGTGGTTCACGCCATCGCCTATTCGGACAAGACCGAGTTGACGGGGCGGTTCGTGGACACGAGCCGCGAGAACTTTCGGAACTCGCTCGATATCTCGTGCTATTCCTTTGTCGACGTGGCGCGGCGTGCGCGGCCCCTGATGCAGGGCGGCGGATCGCTTATCACGCTGACCTACATGGGCTCAAACCGGGTGCAGCCGAACTACAACGTCATGGGCGTGGCCAAGGCGGCGCTGGAAAGCGCGATGCGCTATCTGGCGAATGACCTTGGTCCAGAGGGTATTCGTGTGAATGCCATTTCCCCCGGTCCGATGAAGACGCTGGCAGGCGCGGCCATCGGTGGGGCGCGCAAGACCTTCAAGACGACCGAGGCGAATGCGCCACTGCGTGCCAATGCAACACTCGACGCCGTCGGGGGCGCGGCGGTGTTCCTGGCGAGCGATCACGGGGCTTGCACCACGGGCGAGATTGTTCATGTCGATGGGGGCTATCACGTCTTGGGCATGATGCAGTCCGAAAACCTCTGAATTTCCTGCCGTTTTGATCGGTATCAAGGCCGGGCCGCCTGCCCGGCCTTATACTTTACGCGTGTCAGATAAGGAGCGTGCAATGGACGGGACAGCAACGAAGGTGAAAGAGGCGGAAAAGGAAAACGCGGTGGTGCCCGTTCCGGAAACCGAGCCGATTTTCGACAATGGGCGCTACCCCTATTCCGAACGGCTGGATCGCAAGACTTATGAATGCGAAAAAGCCAAGCTTCAGGCCGAGTTGCTGAAGGTCCAGCTTTGGGCCCAAGAGACTGGGCAAAAGTTCGTCTTGTTGTTCGAAGGCCGCGACGCCGCCGGCAAGGGAGGGACGATCAAGCGCTTTACCGAACACCTCAATCCCCGCGCTGCCCGCGTTGTTGCGCTGAACAAGCCCACCGACGAAGAGAAGGGCCAATGGTATTTCCAACGCTACGTCAGCGAACTGCCCACAGTGGGGGAAATGGTGTTTTATGACCGGTCCTGGTACAACCGCGCAGGTGTCGAGCGCGTCATGGGGTTCTGTGAACCATTCGAATACCTTGAGTTCATGCGTCAAACGCCCGATCTGGAAAGAATGCTGGTCCGTTCGGGCATCAGACTTTACAAGTACTGGTTTTCGGTCACCCGCGACGAACAGCGACGGCGGTTCAAGTCCCGCGAGAACGACCCGCTGAAACGCTGGAAACTATCACCGATCGACAAGGCATCACTTGGCAAGTGGGACGACTACACCGAAGCCAAGGAAGCGATGCTGTTTTACACAGACACGGCCGACGCCCCTTGGACAATCGTCAAATCCGACGACAAGAAACGTGCTCGGCTGAACTGTATGCGGCACTTCCTTTCCACGTTGGATTACCCGGGCAAGGACACGTCCATCGCTACGCTGCCCGACCCTAGGATCGTCGGGAAAGCGGACCACGTCCTGCACAATTCGGATCATATACTGGCAACGGCGCTACACCCCGAAACGCGCAAGAACGGCAAAGACTGAGGGGGTTTCACCCCCGCCTTGCTGCGCGAGGCTCCCCGAGAGTATTAGGAAAAAGAAGAAGCAGATTTGAATCAAATTGTCCGTGCCGACGTAGCAACACAGCTTCTTCTTTTCAAAAGTACTCTCCCGGGGAGCGCGAGGGGGTGGAAAACCCCCTCGCTTCGGTCGGCGCGCATCGGCGCGGCGAAACTGGGGGTGACGGAAGCGCGACGCTAAGATAAGAGACTCTCCAGCATTTCGGAGACTTACATGGCGCGTATCCTCATTACTTCGGCTCTCCCGTATATCAACGGGATCAAGCATCTGGGCAATCTCGTCGGCAGCCAGCTTCCCGCCGATCTTTATGCCCGGTACATGCGCGCGCGGGGTCATGAGGTGTTGTTTCTCTGCGCCACAGACGAACATGGAACTCCAGCAGAAATCGCGGCAGCCAAGGCAGGTCAGGGCGTGGCAGAGTATTGTGCAGAATTGCACGACGTTCAGGCCAGGATCGCCGACGGCTTTGGTCTGTCCTTCGATCATTTTGGGCGCTCATCTTCGCCTGCGAACCATGTCTTGACCCAACATCTGGCCGGACGCCTGGCCGATGCCGGGTTGATTGAAGAAGTGACGGAAGCTCAGGTTTATTCCAACACCGACGGACGGTTTTTGCCGGACCGCTATATCGAGGGCACCTGCCCCAATTGTGGCTATGACAGCGCGCGCGGCGACCAGTGCGACAACTGCACCAAGCAGTTGGACCCAACCGACTTGATCGAACCGCGCTCGACCTTGTCGGGATCAACCGACCTTGAGGTGCGCGAGACCAAGCACCTATATTTGAAACAGTCGCAGCTTTCCGACCAACTGTCCGACTGGATCGATAGCAAGGCCGATTGGCCGGTTCTGACCACTTCGATCGCCAAGAAATGGCTAAACGACGGCGACGGGTTGCGCGACCGGGGCATCACCCGCGATCTGGACTGGGGTATTCCGGTCAAAAAGGGGGACGCGGACTGGCCGGGTATGGAAGGCAAGGTTTTCTACGTCTGGTTCGACGCCCCCATCGAATACATTGCTTGTGCCAAGGAATGGGCCGAGGCGCGCGGTGCAGACGATGCCGAGTGGGAACGTTGGTGGCGGACCGACAAGGGCGCCGATGACGTTCGGTATGTTCAGTTTATGGGCAAGGACAATGTGCCGTTCCATACGCTCTCGTTCCCGGCGACGATGATCGGGTCGGGCGAGCCATGGAAGATGGTCGATTACATCAAGTCGTTCAATTACTTGAACTATGACGGCGGGCAGTTTTCGACATCGCGTGGCCGCGGGGTATTCCAGGACCAGGCGTTGGAGCTCCTGCCAGCCGATTACTGGCGGTGGTGGCTATTGTCCCATGCGCCCGAATCCTCGGACAGCGAATTTACATGGGAAAACTTCCAGGCCTCGGTGAACAAGGATCTGGCCGATGTGCTGGGCAATTTCGTCAGCCGGGTAACCAAGTTCTGCCGGTCGAAGTTTGGAGAAGAGCTTCCGGAAGGCGGCAACTGGGGCGCAGCAGAAGACGCCTTGATCGAGAAACTGAGCGTCGGGCTGGCCGCGTATCAGGCGCAGATGGAAGCCATGGAGGTTCGCAAGAGCGCCAACGAATTGCGCGCACTTTGGGTTCTGGGCAACGAGTATTTGCAATCAGCTGCACCATGGTCTGTATTCAAGGAAGACCCGGCGCGTGCGGCCGCGCAAGTGCGGCTGGCCTTGAACCTGATCCGGGTCTACGCAGTTCTGTCGGCACCCTTCATTCCCCAAGCCTCGGCCCGGATGCTGAGCGCCATGAACACCTTGGACACAGAGTGGCCAACCGATATACGTTCGGCGCTGAGCGCCCTGCCCGCCGGCCACAGTTTTGCCGTTCCCGAGGTACTGTTTGCCAAGATCGCCGACGAAGAGCGCGAGGAATGGCAATCGCGCTTTTCCGGTTCTCGCTGAGGCTATGGAGGGTTTCAACCCGACCACGTTTGGCGCGCTAAACGCTGAAGACTATGACGATCTGCACGATCCTGGCACCACCGATATCGCGGTTGACCTGATCGCCCGCCTCTCAGGCTCAGGCCGCATTCTGGAACTTGCAATAGGGACTGGCCGGATTGCTCTACCACTTGTGGCGCGCGGGCACGATGTTTCGGGGATCGAAGCTTCGACCGAAATGGTCGCAAAGCTGCGTGACAAGCCCGGCGGGGCCGATATTCCGGTTGTCATTGGGGATATGGCGGATGTCGCTGTCGAAGGGCCATTTGATCATGTGTTCCTGGTCTTCAACACGCTGTTCAACCTGACAAGCCAGCAGGCTCAGCTCAGGTGTTTTCGCAATGTAGCCAAGCGTCTGGTGCCGGGTGGTAGTTTTCTGATCGAGACCTTCGTGCCCGACTTCTCCGGGTTCAGTGAGGGGCAACGCACCCGCACGAAACGGCTGACCAAAGACGAAGTGTGGCTAGAGGCCGCGATGCATGACCCGGTGCAGCAAATGATTGAGTTTCAGCGCATTCGTATCAACGAAGCGGGGACAAAGCTGGTGCCATTGCCCATGCGTTACGCCTATCCGTCCGAGATAGATTTGATGGCCCAGATGGCTGGTCTGGACCTTGAAGATCGTTGGGGTGGCTGGCAGGGCGAGCCGTTCACCGCCGCCAGTACGATGCATGTTTCTGTCTATCGCAAACCTTGGCACACCTCTGATCAGGAACATGCCTGAGGGACGGCACGCAGGCTCAGACATTGGCTATGCAGTCAAAGGTGACGCGGCAGAAGACCTCGGTTTAAAGACGGCGCATATCGAATGACGCCCGATCCGGTCGTCGTCTGAGCTTTTCGCGCAAAGTTGTTTGCGCGTGGTGTGTTTGCACTGGATGGTCACTCCCTCGGGCGCTTTAACGGGCCGACCAAAGGGGCACTTCCAGCGACGGATTCTATTCGAACACCACGGGCAATTGCCGTTTGCGATTGACGGTAAGCTGAAAGACATCAGGGCGGGCATAGTGACCCGAGGCATCGAATTTGCGACGCGATGCGCGGGCGGCATCGACGTCGATATCGGATACCAAAAGACCCTTTTCCTTGTGCATCGGCCCGGCGTGGGGACCTCCGAATGGCTTATAGACGACCGCGTCACCGGGGTTGATCCATTCGCCCTCGTTCGGGAACAGTTCGTCGCGGAAAGGTAATGTCTCGGGGATATCGGCGACCTCAATCGCAGTGGCGCAACCGACTACCCAGCATCCGCCTTCGCGGGCGATGTGCTGCATCGTGGCCAGCCAGGTCTCGCCGCTGTCCCAAGTTGGTGCGACATAGATGTCGATGTCTTGAGCGTAGAGAGCGGCACGGGCAAGGGGCATGTAATTTTCCCAGCACAAGAGAGCACCGACCCGACCGACCGCTGTTTCGACCACGTTCAGGGTCGATCCGTCTCCAAACCCCCAGACCATGCGTTCGGGGTTGGTGGGCATCAGCTTGCGGTGGTTGTTCAGGATTGTTCCATCCGCGTCGATGATGGCGACGCTGTTGTAAAGCGTGCTGCCGCTCACCGCGCCGTCAAGTTCCTGGTGCCCTAGTACGACAACAACGCCGTTTTCCTTTGCCGCGTCTTGCACGGGGGCAAGATCGTTCGTTGAAAGATCGACCGAGTTTGCTTGCGACAACGCGAACAACTGGTCCGTCGTGGACATACCTGCGCCGGGGGGCAGTCGCCACACGAAGGTTGGATAACCCGGAAGCCATGCCTCGGGGAATACGACCAATTCGCAACTCTGCCCGGCCGCTTCGGCTATCAGTTCGACCGCGCGGTCGATGGATTTCGCTTTGTCCAGATAGACCGGTGGTTGCTGTACGACCGCTATTTTCATGTGATGATCTCCTTGACCCGAAGGATAGGCTACGCCCGCTGACCATTAAATGCAAAGTTTCGCATGAGTTTCCGCGACATCCGTGACGGTATCGCCCGATGACGCGGCTTTCTTCTGGCAATGTGCAAACAAATGCCGACCGCCGCGACATCCCGACGCAAGGGCATTTCGCCCGCTTCCCGTGAGCGCTATCTGAGTTCAGAGTTTCTTTGTTATGACCAAGTTGGATCCCATGTTTGATCATTGTGCAGACCCCGCGGCCGAAGACGCAATCAGCGCGCCCGACCAGCAAAGGCCGACGCGCCGTTCGATTGTGCGCGGCTGGCGGCGCAGGTGCCCCAGTTGTGGGCAAGGGCCTTTGTTGAAGTCTTACCTAAAAGTGCGGGATACCTGTCCGGTTTGCGACGAGGCCTTGCACCACCATCGTGCTGACGATGGACCTGCCTATCTGACGATCTTGATCGTGGGTCATATCATGGCCCCTGCCCTGCATTTCGCCTTCACGACCTATCGACCAGATCCCTTGGTTCTGGCGACGAGTTTTACCGTCGGGTGCGTGGCCTTGTCGTTGTACTTGTTGCCGCGTCTGAAAGGGGCCATTGTCGGGTTTCAATGGGCCAAACGGATGCATGGATTTGACAGTCCCTGAGACTAATGACGTTCCGGTACGCGACGCCGCAACTGTCATCGTGGTTCGCGACCCGGCAGGCGACCCCCGCATCCTCATGGGTCAACGCGGCAAAACCGCGGCGTTTATGCCTGACAAATTCGTCTTTCCCGGCGGCGCAGTCGACAAGGTGGATGCCGAAATTCCCCTGGCCGGAACGATGGCAGAGGCTTGTCACGACCGGCTGAAAGCCATGTCCGAGACCGTATCGCCCGACCAGCTTGCCGTGGCTGCCATTCGTGAGCTTTGGGAAGAGACCGGGCAATCCATGGGGGCAGAGAAAGATTGGACAGCGGCCCCCGAAGGCTGGCGCGATTTTGCAGCCAAGGGGCTTTGCCCCGATGCAAGCGCCCTACGGTTCTTTTTTCGCGCGCTGACACCGCCGGGGCGCCCGCGTCGGTTTGATGCCCGGTTTTTCTTGGCGGATGCCGCAGCGTTGACGTCTGACCCCGATGATTTCAGCGGAGCCGAGGACGAACTGTCCCATTTGCAATGGGTTCCACTGGCCCGTGTACGCGAATTGAACCTGCCCTTCATTACCCGCGTGGTCCTGGCCGAGTTAGAGCAGCATCTGCCGCGAACCGACGCGCCCGACCGGGTGCCCTTTGTCAAAAATGACACGATCGACGGACGCGTCATCTGGCTGTGACGCTCAGGTCAAGAAAGCCACCGCCAGAATTGATCCTGTCAGTACCGCCATTCCCAAGAGCTCGCGTCGCCGCAACGGTTCGCGGAACCAGAAGACCCCAACCATGAGCGAGAAGATCAGCTCGATCTGACCAACCGCGAAAACAAAGGCCGCGTTCATCAGCGAAAAAGCCGCGAACCAGCTCCAGCTGCCAACAAGCGAGAATACCGAGACCACGGAAGTTTGCCGCCAAGCCCGCATTGTTTTGCCGATCTGATCCGGTTCGCGCCAAGCCAGCCAAACGCCAAGGATCACCGTTTGCCACAGCGCGACGACGGCCAGTGTGACGCCTCCGGTCAGCACCGGATCGCCCGTGTTCAATGCCAACGTTGCACCTCGATAGGTCACGGCTGACAGGGCGAACAGTACCCCCGACAAGATGCCCATGCCAGCGGCCTTGTTGAACAGGCTACCCCCTTCGGGCGGTTCGGACAGCATGACGACACCCACGAACCCAAGTGCAATTGCCCCTGCCCCCAACCAGCTGACCACATCGCCCAACAAGAGAAAGCCAACCAAGGCGGTCAGCAGGACTTCGGTTTTCTTGAAGGTGATTCCAACGGCGAAGGCGCGCAAGCGAAACAGACTGACGGTACAGATTGTGGCCAGGATTTGAAACACGCCACCAAGCATTCCCCAGATCAGAAAGGGCCAGGTGATCTTTGGCATCGTCGCGGCTGTCATCTGGCCATAGGCAACCACCAGGACCAGAGCCAGGGGCCACGACCAGAAAAACCGCGCCCAGGTGGCCGCTGCCGGGCTGAGCGCGCCACCCGCCAGCACCTTTTGTACGGCGAACCGCACTGTTTGGGCAGCGGCTGCGAGAACGGCGAAAAAAATCCAGAGTTCCATGGCTCTGCCATGCCCGGCGTGACCGTTCAGCGCAAGCCCGGATCAACTAATAGGTGCTTGGATATCAGAAACGGGATGCGTCGCTGCCCCGTCGCCAAAGTGGGTGTGCCACCGGGTCTTTTGCCCTGAACAAATAACGCCGGAAGACTTGAGCATAGGATTGATATGCGTATCCGCCGTTCATCGTCAAATAGCGGTCGCGATTGTTTTGGAACAGGCGCGGCAGACGATACCATGGTACCTTTGGGTGCATGTGGTGGACGACATGCAGGTTGTTATTCAAAAACAGGAACGCCAAGGGTCCACGGTCTTCGATGATGACCGAGCGGTGACGCTTCAGGTCGTGGGCCTGATGTTCGAGAAAGGTGCGAATGCGCAAGATGGACAGGCCCAGGTAGCACGCCACAAGGTATGACCATAGCGGCATCTTCGACCACCAGACCAACACCATAACCGGAACCATTCCGACAAGGTGCCACAACCAGCCGCGTCGCACTGTTGGGTCGTGGCGTTGTCGCCATTCATTTCGCAGGAACACTCCGGTTCCGAGCAGGGGCCCTAAAGTGAGGCGGCCAGCCAGCGTGTTGTTCATCGAAAGCAGAGCACGCAGCCAAGTCGGGGCTCTTTCCCAATCGCTTGGGTCCAGAAAATTCGACTCCGGGTCATCGAATGGATCGGTCAGCTCGCAATTGCGGTGGTGCGCCAGATGCGTCGCGCGGAAGCGAAGATAGGGGATGGCCAGGGTCAGCGGCGCGCTGGCCAGGAAAGTGTTCAAGACCTGGACCCGGAAAGGGTGATCGTGGATCGCCTCGTGCTGCAGGGAAGATTGCAACGCCATGGCCAAGCCCGCCAATAGGATGGCTGGGACAAGGGCGATCTGGGACACCCAGGTCACCGCGGCGAACCACACGGCATAGGTGACCACGAACAGGGTCAAAGTGGGCCATTCCACGGCTTTGAACATTAAATCATCCACATGGCGTCCCGTTTGAGACATCACGGATTTGTGACACTTGCGTCAGTAGCCGCCCATTCTGTATGTAGGCAACATTATCCCACCATTGTTTTGTTTTTTCACCATATAGGGGATTTCATGGACAAGCGTGACCGCGCCCTCTTGTTTCGCATCCGTTTGCAAGAGGCAATGCAATCCAGGGGACAATCCCGGTCCGGGCTGGCACGCGCCGTCGGCGTAGATCGGTCAACTATTTCGCAGCTTCTGGGCCAGGGGACAGCTCGGTTGCCGAACGCACAGGTTGTTGCCGAATGCGCGACCGCACTTGGGGTCTCGGGAGATTGGCTGTTGGGATTGTCGGATTTGCCGGAACAGGCCTCGGCCCAACTGGCGGCATCGATGCAGGTGTCTCCGGCCGAGCGCGCACCGATCGACGACCAGATCCTCGCCTGGCACCGCGAAGCAACCGGATACAAGATCCGTCATGTTCCCGCCACCCTGCCCGACATGCTGAAGACTGATGCGTTGTTGAGATGGGAATATGCACCACATCTCGGACGCACCACAGATCAGGCCATTCGCGCCAGCCGGGATTGGCTTAAGGACATGCGCCACAACATGTCTGATTACGAAATCGCCATGCCGCTGTTCATCGTTGACAGCCTTGTATCTGCCACGGGGTATTACCGTGATCTTCCCGATGACATCCGTGCAGGCCAGATTGCGCATTTGAACGACTTACATGACCAGATGTACCCCTCGGTTCGTATCTTTTTGTACGACGCGCGCAGGTTGTGGTCCTCGGCCCTGACCATTTTCGGTCCCTTGATCGGCGTGATCTATCTTGGTCAGCAACACCTGGCGTTTCGCGACCGCGAACGGGTGCGCAACCTGACCCACCATTTCGACGGGCTGGTTCGTGAGGCCTCGGTATCGGCACGCGATTGGCCGGGCCATTTGAACGCGGCGGATAGGGCACAGGGCTAAAGTGTCGCCTAAGCCTCGCGACGGATCGTTTCCGGCCGGTTCGGTCCATCGTCACTGACCAGACAAAAGGCCGCCGCAAGTTCGGACAACGCTGCCGTCGCAGCCTGACGTATGTCGTCGTTGTTTTTCGTCGACACATCCAAAACAATCCCGCCGCGGTCATCCCTATCCATCCGGACGATCCGCGCCGGACGAAGCGCACAATCCTGAAGCGCATCAACGTCATGAACACGGCTGGCCACCGCGACAAGCGTGGTTTCGGGTGCCTCGGCCTGGGCACGCTGCAAAACCATATGGATCAATTCCAACCGTTCGGGCAAACAGCAGATCACCCAATCGGCGCGGTTCACGGTAGCGGAAATCGTGGACTGACGCCGCAGACCTTTTGAGTCTTCGCCCAGCAAGGCCCGATCGTCGGGGTCAAAGCCGGAAACGTCCCAGCCAGCGTGCAAACAGGCCTCGGCCCAGCGAAGCCCCCGCGCCCCAAGGCCAAGTATGGCGACCCGACGGCTCATGCGGGCACCTGTGCAAGGGATTGCATCTGAGTGACATCAAAGCCGTTGAACCGCAGCACATCAAAGGCTGCCGCAAGGCGGTCTGGCGAGATGGCCGGGGTGCGATTCAAAACCCAGGCGCCCTGCCCCGAAGGCCGTGCGATCACGGCGGTGCGATAGGATTCATCAACCCAAAGCACCCATTGATCTTGCGCAATTGCACCTTTCATGGACACGCGAAGCCGACCCGGTCCAATCACGCGGGCAGAACCAATTGAAGCGGCGCGCCCGCCAGAATCCGTGCAGGTGGTTGTTGTGTCCAATGCGCCGGGTCCGACGACCGAATAGTGCACGCTTTCTTGCAGGCAGTTCGTTTCCGACGGGTAACCTGCGACCTTCACCCAATCCCCGGCAAAACGCACCGGGTCAAACACGGCCATCGAGGATAGCGGTGCGTCAGGGTTGCGAAATCCGCTGGCGGCGCAAGCTGTCACAAGACAAAGAGCAATACCCGCCAAGAGCCGCATCAGTCCACACACAACGTCTGAACGACGCCCGAGTTCGACAGCACCTGGTGACACCCGTAAAACGGTTTGATGGGAGAACAGGTGCGCGACCGCGCCAGGCAGAGTCCTTCACAATCGCTGCCAACCTTGCAGCTTTTATTGGCGTCGCGAAGATCACGATAGCAGACATAGCTGGCCTTGGTAGAGGCCAGCCCCCACCGGCCACGGTCCTTTTCGCAGGCTTCGCGCTGAAGCTGTAACAAGTCAGGGAAGACTGACTGGTTTTCAGACGGATTGGGGCCGTCTTCCTGGCACGCGACCAAGGCGATCAAAACAAAGACTGCTGTCGAAATGCGACGCAGTGCAGACATCAATGCCTCCCCAAAGGCTCCCCTTTAGGCGGACCCTAGTAAGCCCCTTTGCGGGCGGCAAGCGGTCCTTACCGTCAGTAAGGCATTGGATGGGCGCGGTGTGCTTTTGAAACCTCAGCCAGCACGTCGTCATCCAAGGTCACGTCAAGACCCGCGATGATCCGGTCAAGCTGATCCACGGTCGTGGCTCCGAAGATCGGGATCGTCGGGAAAGGCCGTTGGATCGTCCAGGCAAGCGCCATGTGAACCGGGTCGAGGCCAAAGCGCGCAGCGATATCGAGATAGGCCTGGGTCGCGGCGAAGGCGCGGTCGTTCTTGCGTCCTCCAAGGTCGCCGTTGATATACATGCGCGAGCCTTGGGGCAGTCCACCGTTTTGGTATTTGCCTGTCAGCATCCCACAAGCCAACGGCGAATAGGCAAGAAGCGATACGTCTTCCTGATACCCAACCTCGCCCATGTCGGTATCGTAAAGGCGGCAGAGCAGCGAATATTCGTTCTGAATGGTGGACACACGCGGCCCGCCGGTGGCCTCGGCGGCGGCATTCCAGTTCATCGTGCCCCATGCGGTTTCATTCGACAGACCAAAAGCACGGATTTTGCCCTCGGTTACAAGGTCGGCAAGGACCTCCATCGTGGCGTGCATGTTGTCGAGCAGTTCGGCGCGTGGTGGTTGCTTGCTGGGATCGAATTCCCAGTTGCGCCGGAAGGAATAATGCGAACGGTTTGGCCAATGGAATTGATAAAGGTCAATATAGTCGGTGCGAAGCCGCTGAAGACCTTCTTCAACAGTCTGGCGAACGGTGTCCGGGCCAATGCCACGCCCGTCACGAGTTTCATCGCGTTGGCCCGCATGTTTTGTCGCGATCACCCAATCGTCGCGGCGGCCCGACTTGGCAATCCAGTTGCCTATGATGGTTTCGGTGACCCCCATGGTTTCGGTGCGCACGGGGTTCACCGGATACATTTCGGCGGTGTCCATAAAGTTGATGCCCGCGTCCAGCGCGCGGTCGATTTGGGCGTGGCCTTCGGCCTCGGTGGTTTGTGTGCCAAAAGTCATGGTGCCAAGGCAATAATCTGTCACCTTGATACCGGAACGGCCAAGTTCGGTGGTCTTCACGTCGATGTCTCCTTGAGGTTGTCTTACAACTAAGGAACAGAGACAAAATGGCAAGTCGAAAGAGGAGCAGATTCAACGTGTCGTTGTTGAGGGGCGCCGCCCCTCTGCGCCTGCGGCGCATTCACCCCGAAGTATTTTTGAAAAGAAGAAACGCGGCGGTCGTTTTCGCTCAGAGGTCCAGGCCAGCCAGGATGCGGTCGTAGGCGGCGATCATGAGGTTGGCGAAGTTGCCGCCCCTGATCGCCTGGATCATCTCGCCGTCGAAAAGATCGGGGTTGGCCGCGAGCCGAGGATCGCCCTGGTTTGCGCCACTTGCCAGAGCATCCAGCGTGGCGCGCCAACCGCCCATGACCCAGGTCATATCGCAGTAAGGTGTGTCGGTAGCCAGTGCCAGGTTGTGACAAAATGGCGGTCCGGCTTCGGCATAGGTGATCAGATCACTGACCAGATGGGCATCGCGTTTGGCGCTGATCGGGTAGAAAATATTCGGATGGCTGAGCCCGGCGGCACGGGCGGACTGGTAGGTGTCTTCGGAGACGACGAAGTGACCGCCTCCGCCTCCCATATGAACGGCAATCACAGGGTGATCTGGGTGGCGTTCGGCTATTTTGACCAATCCCTCGGTTGGGGTGAATGGCGTATCCGCACCAAAGTGGAAGGCGGGTACGGCACCAAGGCCGACGATTACGTCGACGACTTCGATAACCATGTCAGAGTCGATCGGATAGGCGTTCTGCGCCGGGTTCATTTTGACCACAGGCATGGCCAGGTTGAGCACGCAGTGTTCGGCCAACCGGCAGGCGGCCTGCACTCCGAGCGCCTTTGGATCCGTCCATCCACCCGGGATCACGCGGGTTGGGTGGGTATCGGCCAGGGCGGCGATCCGGTCGTTTGCGGCCGTCAGGCGGGCGGCGTTTTCGGCAGGGTCGTCGCCATAGGATAGCATTGCAGGGTTTTGCCAACACAGAGCCATATCTACGTGCGCACGAGTCATGGTCGCCAGCAGATTTTCTGACAGTATCGGACGTCCGTGAAAATAGTTGGGATCGGTTTTGATCTGCTCTTTGATGTCGTTTGGCAGGGCGGCACGGTCGGTGGGATGGACATCCGCGTCGATTGTCAGCCGGTGCCGATTGTCGGCCAGGTAACGGCGGCGGTCGGCCATTCGAACGGCAGTATTGGCGGATAGGCTCATCTGGTGTCCCCCCTTTGTGGTAAGTGTGGCGGGGGAAACGGGTTTCGGCAATTGGCAATTGGTGATTGAGAACAAATGAAGAACATGCTATCCCGACCCCATGCCCGAAACTGCCAGCGCCGCCCATCTTCTGACCCGCAAATCGCATCGCCGCCGCAAGGTCGATGGGGTGCGTTTCATTGAGGATCTCAGCCTTGAAAAGACGCGGGTTCATGAAATCTGTGGTCTGGCACGGCGTCGGATGGCCCTGATGATCGCCGGAGCCTTGAGCGGACCGGTCTTTTGGATTCGCCCCTCGTGGGTGCCGGGGCATTTGAATCCCGAAGGCATGGTCGGGCTGGCCGACCCTTCCCGGTTTACCTTCATGTCACCCAAACGGCCCGAGGATTTACTGTGGACAATGGAAGAGACCCTGCGGGCGGGGCTTGTTCCCCTGACGGTGGTCGATCTGCCTGAACCGCCTGGTCTGACAGCGGTTCGGCGGTTGCATCTGGCCGCCGAGACTGGGGCGGGTGAAGGCACGCTCGCCCCCGTGGGGTTGATCCTGACCCCTGGATCGGGGGGCGCACCCGGGGTCGAGACCCGCTGGTCTTTGCTGCCGACCCACGGCGATGGCGGGCAGGAAAGCTGGCAGTTGGATCGTCTGCGTGCCCGTATGCAGCCCGAGAAACGCTGGACCCTACAGGGGGGACTGAAAGGCGCGCCAAGGCTGACCCCCGCCGCGCCTTAACACCGTGTCATTCGCCCTGGGCGGCCTCGTTTGCGGCAACCAGAGCGTTCCAACCTGCGGTAAAGCCCGACAGAGACAAGGTAAGATCAACACGCTCGCTCGGAGCCGCGGCCGGAACGATCGCAATCGTCGCAACGGCGCCTTTGCGAAATGCCGCCAGATCGGCTTCGGCAAAGCCCAGACGGGCATGGCACCCTTTGCGGCTGCAGTAAGCAAAGGGATAGACCTTGGAGTTGCCGGAATCGACGGCCATGCGCAGGTTCGCTGTCAAAAGCGTTTCAAGCGGCGTGATGATCGTGGCACCACCGACGGCCGGGCCTTCGCCTGCAACGGTAAATATGCTGATCTCGGACACTGCATTTCCATTCCCGTCGAGCAAGAGCTGGTAAAGCTGGCAGGGATCCTTGCCATCTTCGCTGCGCACACAGCGCAGTTTCCAGTCAGCAAAGGTCTCGGCGACATAGATCGATCCGACATCAGATGTGCCCATGGACAACCCGTCCTGAGCGCTTTCCTCTGCCGTTGCGGTGCCTTCGACCTGCGTATCGTCTGACGTATCGGCCTGCGGCGCGGCGGCATCTTGAGCCATGGCCATGGCGGACCAGGACAGCGCACAGATCACAGCACAGGTTTTGATCAATGAGTTCATGTGTTCCTCGACAAAAAGAAATCTTGAGGGGCGTTTATCATGGCCTGAAAGCGATGTCAGCGCAGCCCTGCGAGAACCGGCAAAGCTTTGCACATAAAAAGAAAAGGGCCCGAAAGGCCCTTTTCAAATTCACTCCCTGCCGGACTGGCCAGCTTATGTTGTGCGCGAAGGCTATGCGCAGTTTTTCGACCCGTCAACAGGGATTCTGACAGAAATGCTCAACGACCCGACGAAACTTACCGGCAGCAAGTAAATTATGCCAAAAGGCGACCCTTCATTCGGTACAAACTGATCCGAATCGACACGATCGCACCGTCATCGGCGGGTGACAAACCCGCCCCCTGCCCCGCCAAAGGCAAAAAAAGACCGCGCCAGAGGCGCGGCCAGTCAACAGGGAGGAAATCGTCCCGCACCCTCAAATCAGGTAGGGGACCAAGAGGAGACTGGCACATAAAAGTTAACACGGTATTCTCAGGGCGACAGTTGTACAGAGATGAACGAGGGGCGGGATTTTGTCAGAGACGATTTTCATCGGCGGCGGCGGGCCGGACTATGGCGAGAAACAAAACCTGCTGCTGAAATACGCCAACCGACACGGGTTGGTTGCCGGGGCGACGGGCACAGGAAAGACGGTTACGCTTCAAATTATGGCCGAAGGATTTTCCGCCATGGGCGTGCCGGTCTTTTTGTCTGACGTCAAAGGTGATCTCTCTGGGCTTTCGAAGGCGGGCAGCTCAGATTTCAAGTTGCACGACGCCTTCATGAAACGCGCGGGCACCATTGGGTTCGACGAGTATACCTACAGCGAATTTCCGGTCACCTTCTGGGATTTGTTCGGTGAACAGGGCCATCCTGTTCGCACGACAGTATCTGAAATGGGCCCCTTGTTGCTGGCCCGATTGTTGGAACTGACCGATGCTCAGGAAGGTGTGCTGAACATTGCGTTCCGCGTTGCCGATGAAGAAGGTCTTCCGCTGTTGGACCTCAAGGACCTGCAGTCGATGCTGGTTTGGGTCGGCGAGAACCGCGAGACGGTATCGCTGCGGTATGGCAATATTTCGACAGCCTCGGTGGGCGCGATCCAGCGCCAGTTGTTGGTCCTTGAAAACCAGGGCGGGACACAGTTCTTTGGCGAACCGGCGCTGGAACTGTCAGACATCATGCGCACCGATCTCGACGGGCGAGGCCGGATCAATATTCTGGCGGCGGACAAGCTGATGTCGGCACCACGGCTTTATGCGACCTCGCTTTTGTGGCTTTTATCGGAATTATTCGAAGAACTGCCCGAGGTAGGTGATCCGGATAAACCCAAACTGGTGTTCTTTTTCGACGAAGCCCACCTGTTGTTCGACGATGCACCCAAAGCGCTGATCGACAAGGTGGAACAGGTGGCGCGGCTGATCCGGTCGAAAGGTGTTGGTGTCTATTTCGTCACCCAGAACCCCGCCGACGTTCCCGAGGACATACTCGGCCAATTGGGCAACCGGGTGCAACATGCGCTGCGCGCTTTCACGCCGCGTGACCAGAGAAATTTGAAAAGGGCCGCCGAAACCTATCGCACCAACCCGCGGTTTTCGACAGAACAGGCCATTCGCGAAGTGGGCGTCGGCGAAGCGGTGACCTCGATGCTGGAAACCAAGGGCGCGCCCAGCGTGGTCGAACGGACTCTGATACGTCCGCCGTCGTCACAGTTGGGCCCGATAGGGGCCGACGAACGCAAATCGGTTGTCGCAAACTCACCTATCATGGGAAAATACGAGACCTTGAAGGACCGCGAAAGCGCTTTTGAAGTCTTGAGCGCGCGCGCGCAAAAGGCCGCCGAAGAGGCGGAACAAGCCGAGCGCCTGGAAGAAACCGCCGAGGAAAGCGAGCGCGAATTCCGCAAGGCTCGCCGATATGACGGCAAGGATGTTGAACGCTCTACATCACGACGATCATCCCGCTCGGATGGAATTGGCGACAAACTAACCAAGATGGTGGTGAAAGAGCTGACCGGGACGACCGGACGCCGTATCGTACGTGGCATACTGGGCGGGCTGTTCAAAGGGCGATAGCCTTGCCTGGGGCTCTGCCCCAGACCCCGGGATACTTGAACCAAGAAGAACGACAATTTGAATCAAATTTGCTTCTTCTTTTTGAAGTACTCCGGGGTGAATGCGCCATGGGCGCAGAGGGGCAGAGCCCCTGCGGCGGATCTGCGCGCGGCGAGGCTGGTAGTAGACAATCAATCGTGGCATGACGCCTTGGCGTAATTCATGGAGGTCGAACGGTGGCATTTGGCAAGGGACATCATTTGAGCCTGATCGACGGCTCGGCCTTCATTTTTCGCGCCTATCACGCTTTGCCCCCCCTGACTCGCAAATCCGATGGACTTCCGGTCGGTGCGGTTTCGGGTTTTGTGAACATGATCTGGAAACTGGTCGAGGACAACAAAGGTCCCGATGCACCAACTCACGTGGCGGTGGTTTTTGACAAGGGCTCGCACACGTTTCGCAACGATTTATATGATCTTTACAAGGCCAATCGCGACGAGATGCCCGAGGATCTGCGGCCACAGATGCCGCTGACTCGCGAAGCGACCAAGGCGTTCAATATAGCCTGTCTGGAACAGGAAGGTTTCGAAGCCGACGACATTATTGCGACCTTGTCATGCAAGGCGCGCGATGCGGGGGGGCGCGTGACGATCGTGTCTTCGGACAAAGACTTGATGCAGTTGGTCGGCGATGGCGTTGAAATGTTCGATGCCATGAAAAACACCCGCATTGGCCGTGAAGGCGTCGAAGCCAAGTTCGGGGTTCCACCCGAAAAGGTGATCGACGTTCAAGCCTTGGCGGGTGACAGCGTCGACAATATTCCCGGTGCACCCGGGATCGGCGTGAAGACTGCAGCCCTGTTGATCAACGAGTATGGCGACCTGGACACGCTCTTGGCGCGCGCGGAAGAGATCAAGCAGCCCAAGCGCCGCCAAACCCTGATCGACAATGCCGACCAGATCCGCCTTTCGCGCACCCTGGTAACGCTCGATTGCGACATGGCGCTGGATTATGATCTGGACAGTCTGGAAGTTCGCGAACCGGTTGCCGATGACGTTTTGACCTTTCTGAACGCCATGGAATTCCGCACCATCACCCGTCGCGTTGCCGATGCACTTGGTGCCGAGGTTCCCCCGATGCCCGAGGTTGCCTCTGTCTTGGTGGAGGAAGAGGAAGACGCGCCTTCTGAACAGGTTTTTGACCCCCAGAGCTATGAGAAGGTCAGTGATGCAGCCGCGCTGGATGCGTGGATATCGCGCGCCTATGCACGGGGTTGGGTCGCGGTTGATACCGAGACCACCGGGCTGAACGAGATGACGGTGGATCTTGTGGGTGTCTCGCTGTCCGTTGAGGCGGGCGAGGCTTGCTATATTCCTCTGACCCACAAAAGCACGGCTCAGGACGATCTGTTCGGTGCCGGGGATTTGGCCGAGGGGCAAATGGGATTAGAGGAGGCCCTTGCACGCCTGAAGCCACTGTTGGAGGATCCGGCCGTCATCAAGATCGGGCAGAATATGAAGTACGACGCGAAGATCTTAGCGCGGTACGGAATCTACGTAGCCCCGATCGATGACACGATGCTGATGAGCTATGCGATGAATGCCGGCCTTCACAACCACAGCATGGATGGCCTGGCAGACCGGTATTTGAACCATACGCCCATTTCGATCAAATCGCTTTTGGGTACCGGCAAAAACCAAATCACCTTTGACCGCGTGCCGATCGACGAGGCCGTGAAATACGCGGCCGAAGACGCCGATATCACTCTGCGTTTGTGGCAGCTGTTCAAGCCGCAGTTGCATCGCAAACAAGTCACCACCGTTTATGAAACTCTTGAGCGCCCCCTGGTTCCGGTTTTGGCCGATATGGAGATGACTGGCATTAAGGTGGACCGCGATGTTCTGGCGCGTATGTCCAATTCATTCGCCCAGAAGATGGCCGGGCTGGAGGATGAAATCCACGCATTGGCCGGAACCAAGTTCAATGTCTCTTCGCCCAGCCAGGTGGGAGATATCCTGTTTGACCAGATGGAGTTGCCCGGCGGCAAGAAGGGCAAAACCGGCAAGTACGCGACACCTGCGGATGTCTTGGAGGACCTTGCGACAGAACACGAACTTCCGGGCCTGATCCTGGACTATCGGCAGATGCAAAAGTTGAAATCGACCTATACCGACGCCCTGCAGGATCACATCAACGGCGACACCGGGCGGGTTCATACGTCATACAGTATTGCTGGCGCAAACACGGGTCGTTTGGCATCGACCGATCCAAACCTGCAAAACATTCCCGTGCGGACTGAAGACGGACGGCGTATTCGCGAGGCCTTCATCGCGACACCGGGCCACACACTGGTCAGTCTGGATTACAGCCAGATCGAGCTTAGGATCCTTGCACATATCGCTGACATCGACTCGCTCAAGCAGGCCTTCCGCGACGGTCAGGACATCCATGCTGCCACCGCGTCCGAGATGTTCAACGTGCCCTTGGATAAGATGACTCCGGAGGTTCGCCGTCAGGCCAAGGCGATCAACTTTGGTGTGATCTACGGGATTTCCGGGTTCGGACTTGCTCGCAACCTGCGTATTCCGCGCAAAGAGGCCCAAGCCTTCATCGACCAGTATTTTGAGCGTTTTCCCGGCATTCGCACTTATATGGATCAGACTGTCGAGTTCGCAAAGGAACACGGCTATGTGCAAACCCTTTTCGGCCGCAAGATCCACACGCCCGAGATTGCAACACGCGGGCCTCGTGCGGGCTTTGCCAAACGGGCGGCAATCAATGCGCCGATCCAAGGAACGGCGGCCGATGTCATTCGCCGCGCTATGGTCCGCATGCCCGATGCCATCAAGGGCCTTCCAGCCTCCATGTTGCTGCAAGTGCACGATGAGTTGCTGTTCGAAGTCGACGACGGTGCTGTCGACGCGCTGATCGAGACCGCGAAGGAGGTCATGGAAGGGGCCGGGATGCCCGCCGTGAAACTGGATGTGCCCCTGATTGTTGACGCGGGAAAAGGCCGGAACTGGGCCGAAGCTCATTAAACTGCACAGAATTTGCACGGCTGAGCTTTTTAGGCGCTGAAAAATTCCACCATAAAGTCAGCACTATAGAGTTTGCGCGTCTAAATTTCGCCATAATTACGATAAGTTCTTGACATTATCTGCACATTTGCTGCACAAAAGGGTCAGTAAAAGGGTGGCGGGTGCGTTTCAAGTTATTGAGTTAATTTTTTGCTCGTCCGAATAAACGGTCTGCTGCTGCGGGCCGTTTTTTCGTTTGGGCATCCCTTTTACTATGATCCCGACTTCCCCTTGCCAAATACGTGCAAACAACGCCTTATGTCGCCAGAGTCCTGAAATAGCATCAGAAATCACCATGAACTCTGGCACGCGACCGGTCAAAGGCACACGCAAAATGATTGCAAATATGACCCCGGTCTTGCAGCCGGGAACATTTGTTTTTTGCTCGATGCTGTTGAACGATGATGCCAGGGCAGCGGCTACGCTGGCCCGTGCAACTTTTGTCGAAGACGAGGGGCTGTCACTGATTCTCCCAAAGGCCGAGGCCGATCGTTTGGGGCTGAGCTATGACGTGCCTATGAAACAGATCACCTTGATGGTTTTTTCGTCTGTGTCAGGGGTTGGACTGACGGCGGCCGTGGCGACCGAGCTGGCCAAAAAGAAAATTCCCGCCAACGTGGTCGCGGCCAGCAACCACGACCATATATTCGTTCCTTCCAAACAGGCCGACGAAGCCGTCGAATTGCTGCGCGCACTTCAAGCCCGGGCACGAGACGAAGCTTAATGGCCTGGTGACCGGCTTAGCCCCGCATTCGGGCTTCTAGGTTTTTTGGCCAAATACGCGCACCAGCACCATGGCCACGACGGCCCCGGCCCCGTTGAAACACAGATCCAATGCCGTGTTGTAATAGCCACCAACATTTGTATCCGGTACAGCAAGAACAGCGATAAATTCGATGATCTCGTTCACGGCCCCAAGTCCCATTGAGGCAAGCGCCGCATAGGCATAGGCCGTCCAACTGCCGCGTGTTTCGGGATAGTGGCGGGTTATCAGGTGGTGCAAAAGCCAGGCGGTTATTCCGAAACCATAGCAATGCACAACCTGGTCGTACTTCAGAATGTAATAGAGGTCGGTCTCGACCATATCGACCAAGTGCAGGTTGTACAGGACCGAGCCATTCACCGGTACGCCGCCCCCTGCCATATGGGCCAGCCCCCATAGCGACAACGCCCAAAGCATCACGGCCGGGTATTCGCCCTTGCGCAGCGAAAGCGCCACCAAGCCGATCAGAATCGCCATGGTCACGATATAGACGATGAATTCATAGTTCCCGATGGACAGGAACCAAACGGTGAACACCAACACGTAAGCGGCGGTGAACAGCCCGACGGCCTTTTCGGCGCCATTTGGATTGATACGTCTCATGGGGGTATCAGAACGACAATGGTGCGTTTTGGCAAGAATGTTCAGTTTGCCGCACAATTTAACAAACGATTTCTGACCGGCATCGCCCTAAGCAGAAAATCGAATTCATCGACCAAGGATAGAGTTGCGGTTGCCAACGCATCACCTGAGGATTGCAATAATCAGAGACCTCATTCGGCGTTGGGAAATCTAACACCGAAGGAATTTGCAAAGAAACCCATGATGGACTAGCTGGCCGCTTAAAGCCATCAAACCAACCCCAAGGACTCTCCGCGAGGTGGAGGAAACTTGGAGATCAGGTCAAAAGGTCTTGCCGCATTGATCGATTTTGGAAGCGCTTCAATACTTGATCGGCATTGGGAGCTGGGGTCCGTTTTCCACTTTCATGGCAAGCATATTTGTGCGGAATTTTCGAATGCGTATCGTGCAACCATGGGCATCCAGACGCTGCGTGCTGAAATGGTACCGTTATTTTCTGTCGCAGTTGCCATGCACCATGCATCCCGCTCAAGGCTGCCGGGCAAGCAACATCGGCTTCAACGAGCAATAGAGCATATCCAACACGTGATCCAAGAATAGGTTCACCTGCAAGACGCAACACCCAGTCCACTCGCATGACCACGGGCATGCGCCTGCGCGGCTAATTTCTGGCAAGCCATCTCCTATCCCCAAAGGCATAGGAGTATGCCACCTTTTCGCCCCTGCCCCCTTTCCCCCGCGGCGCGGGTCTTTTATGAGACGCGCAAAGCCGAGAGGGGACATCATGCAAGAACCCGAGATCACCGCAGAAGTCATCGCAGCCCATGGGTTCACACCCGAGGAATACGCCGAGGTGATCCGTATCTTGAACCGCGAGCCCAGCTTTACCGAAATGGGCATTTTCTCGGCCATGTGGAATGAGCATTGTTCCTATAAATCGTCCAAAAAGTGGCTGCGGACCCTGCCGACCGACGGGCCCCAGGTAATCTGCGGGCCGGGTGAGAATGCAGGCGTCGTCGACATTGGCGACGGACAGGCCGTGATCTTCAAGATGGAAAGCCACAACCATCCGTCCTATATCGAACCCTACCAAGGTGCGGCGACCGGAGTGGGGGGCATTCTGCGCGACGTTTTCACCATGGGAGCACGCCCGATTGCGGCGATGAACTCGTTGTCCTTCGGCGAAGTTTCCCACCCAAAGACCAAACGACTGGTGTCCGGCGTGGTTGAAGGCGTCGGCGGGTACGGCAACTGCTTTGGCGTGCCGACAGTGGGCGGCGAGGTGCGCTTTCACGCGGCGTACAACGGCAATTGTCTTGTCAACGCTTTTGCCGCGGGGTTGGCAGATACCGACAAGATATTCTATTCGGCAGCTTCGGGCGTCGGCATGCCGGTGGTATATCTGGGGGCCAAAACCGGCCGTGATGGCGTCGGCGGCGCGACCATGGCCTCTGCCGAGTTCGACGACACCATCGAGGAAAAGCGCCCGACTGTCCAAGTTGGAGACCCTTTCACCGAAAAGCGCCTTTTGGAGGCCTGTCTTGAATTGATGCAAACCGGTGCGGTGATTTCGATCCAGGATATGGGGGCCGCTGGCCTGACCTGTTCGGCGGTCGAAATGGGCGATAAGGGCGGCTTGGGCGTCAAGCTGATACTCGACCAGGTTCCCCAGCGCGAAGAAAACATGACGGCTTACGAGATGATGCTGTCGGAAAGCCAGGAGCGGATGCTCATGGTCTTGAACCCCGAGTTGGAAGCCCAGGCCAAAGCGATTTTCGACAAGTGGGACCTGGACTTTGCCATTGTTGGCGAGACCATCGCCGAGGACCGGTTCCTGATCCTGCACGGCAACGAAACGGTGGCTGATCTGCCCCTGTCCAAGCTGTCGTCAACCGCGCCGGAATATGACCGCCCCCATGTCGCCACGGCTCCGGCAACGCCTTTTAACGAAGCACTTGAGATCGGCGCAATCGACGCGCTGAAAGCCCTGATCGGTTCGCCCAACTATGCCCGCAAACAATGGGTGTGGGAGCAATACGACAGTCAGGTCATGGCCGACACGGCCCAAACTCCGGGAATGGGGTCAGGTATCGTTCGGGTGCATGGCACCGACAAGATGCTGGCCTTCACCTCGGATGTGACGCCGCGATACGTCAAGGCCAACCCGGTAGAAGGCGGCAAGCAAGCCGTGGCAGAGGCTTTCCGCAACCTGTGCGCCTCGGGCGCGAAACCACTTGCGTCAACTGACAACCTGAATTTCGGCAACCCGGAAAAGCCCGAGATCATGGGTCAGTTTGTCGGCGCCATCAAGGGTATCGGCGAAGCCTGCGCTGCTCTGGACATGCCAATCGTGTCGGGCAACGTCTCGCTATACAATGAAACCGATGGATCGGGAATCCTGCCCACCCCCACCATCGGCGCCGTGGGGATCATCGCATCGGCCGACGATTTGATCGCCGGAAACGCCCAGGACGGTGACTGGGTTCTGCTGATTGGTGAAACCGCAGGCCACCTCGGTCAGTCCGCGCTTTTGGCCGAAGCCTTTGATCGCGAGGAAGGTGACGCACCTGAGGTCGACCTGGAGGCCGAACGCGGGAACGGTGAATTCATCCGCGCCAACGCTGCCCTCATTCACGCAGCTTCTGATCTGTCTGACGGTGGGCTGGCCCTGGCGGCCTTTGAGATGGCCGATGCCGCTGGCCTTGGAATTTCATTGGACCAAAGTGACATCGCTCAGCTCTTCGGCGAAGATCAGGCCCGCTATGTGATCGCCTGCGCTTTCGATCAAGCCGAGACCCTGATGAGTGAGGCCAGCAAAGCCGGTGTTCCGATCACCCAGGTAGGACGTTTTGGTGGTGACCAAGTCAACTTTGGCGGCGACGCAGCCGATCTGTCTGAACTCAGCAGTCTTTTCCGGTCCGCGTTTGAAACGGCAGTCGGATGACGGCGACACAGGTCGATCTGGCAAACTGGCCGCGCCGAGAACAGTTTCAGTTCTTTCGCGGCTTTGATCGCCCTCACTACGCGATCACCACGCGGCTTGACGTCAGCCGCCTGATGTTGCTGCGCAAGTCCCAAGGCCTGTCGCCCTTTCGAACCTGTATCCACGCGATCGGCGTGGGCATCCACGCGGTTCCCGAGTTGAGGATGCGTTTTCGCGGCGACACGGTCACCGAATATGATCGGGTCCAGCTATCGTCAACCATTCCGCTTGATAGCGGCGATTTCCGCTATGCCTACTTCGACTTTGATCCCAATCGCGCCGCCTTTGACAGGGCCGCGACGACCCGGATCGAAGAGGTCAAACGCCAAACATCTCTGAACGCGAATGACGGAACCACGGACGATGTGGCCTATCTGTCCTGCCTTCCCTGGCTGGACTACTCATCGCTCGACAACGCCCTGCCCCATGCCGATGACTGTATTCCGCGTGTGTCATGGGGGAAAATCGTTCCAAAGGCCGACGGCTATGACATGGCGATGACAATCCAGGTTCACCACGCCTTGGTTGACGGTCGGCAAGTCGGAGAATTCTTCGAAGCAACAGCATCGGCCCTAAACATGGGTGACTGACCAGCCTTCTTCTTTTCAAAAATACTCCGGGGAGGTCCGGAGGGGTAGACCCCCTCCGGCCTCGCGACGGGTCGTCAGACACGGCGCAATTGGGGGCTCTGCCCCCTCGGCCTTTGGCCTCACCCCCGGAGTACTTTTGAAAAGAAGAAGACGAATGCGCGCCGGCCGACTTGCGACCCTGCCAAGTGACGCTTAAATTCTACCTCAGCGACAGAAAAGGACACCGCCCAATGCCGATGCAGGCCCATGAAATCGAAACGCTGCTGCGTGAGACTTTCCCCGACGCCACGATCGAAGTTGGGGGGGACGATGGGGTGCATATGTCTGCGCTGGTCATCGACGAGAGCTTTCGTGGCCAGAACCGCGTGCAACAGCAACGCGCTGTATATGCCGCATTGAAGGGCAAGATGGACGGGCCCACGGGCGAATTGCATGCCTTGGCGCTGACAACGCGCGCACCAGAGTGATTGGCGAAGACCCCTGTTGGATCGGCGGGATTCGCCCCAAACCAAGAGACAAGGAACACTGAAATGACCGCTGAAGCCCAGATCAAGGACACTGTCACCACGAACGATGTGGTACTTTTCATGAAGGGCACCAAGACCATGCCGCAGTGCGGCTTTTCCAGCCGCGTGGCCGGGGTTTTGAATTTCATGGGAATTGAGTATTCGGATGTAAATGTTCTGGAAGATGAGAACATCCGCCAAGGTATCAAGGATTTCTCGGACTGGCCTACGATCCCGCAGCTCTATGTCAAAGGAGAGTTCGTTGGAGGCTGTGACATCATCACCGAAATGACGCTTTCCGGTGAATTGGACAAGCTTCTGGACGACAATGGCGTGTCCTATGACAAAGATGCGGCCAACCAGATTCGCGAGCATAATTCCTGATCGATGACACAGGGGGGGGGGGGCAATCGTCGCTCTTTTCTGATCTAGGACAAGGTCGGCACTTTGCCTTTCGTCTAGGGATTTTCTGAAAAGGAGATGCCCTATGCGTGATTTTACTGCCCGCAAGACACAGCTTGAAGCCCGGCTTGCCGTCCTGGATGCCCGTGTCCATGCCATCGAAGATCAATTGGACGACCCGGTCACACAGGATTGGGAAGACCGTGCCATTGAACGAGAAGGCGATGAAGTTCTGGAAGGTTTGGGCAACCAAGGCCTGCAAGAAATTGAGATGATCCGTGCCGCTTTGGCAAGGATAGTGGACGGGACATATGGCGAGTGTTTGAAATGCGGCGAGGAAATTTCGTCTCATCGGCTGGACGTCGTGCCCCATGCCCCCCTGTGCCGAACCTGCGCAAACGCGACATAGATCGCGGAAGATGTCTTGTGCCATTCGGCTTTCGGGACGGCAAACCACCCAAATGCGGCCACGTTACTGCCTGATTTTGCAGGTTTTCTTGTCCTAACGCAAGAAATCGCAAGGTTCAGGCATGTTTCGACTGATGTACAGGCAAAGACGCCGGATATTGATTGGCGGGCTATTCACAGGCTTGACCATGCTTTTGGCTTTTCAAGATCTTCCGGAGTTCCATCTCCATTCGTCCAACACGCCATTGAAAACCTGGGCGATCTTCATTTTGACGCTGACGATCATGACTGCGGCCATCATGATGATTTACGCTGTCTTCATTGCGTTTTTTAAGCGTTGGCGGTTTCTGGTCGAGTTGCTTCCGGTGTTCTGGTTTCTGGTAACGGTGTTAGAGCCCGTGCATTCCGCCCTGCCTTTGCCAGAGTACCTGAAGCCTTTCCTTTGGTTTGCCGGCTGGATGCTTTTCTACACCATGGTGTACGGCACGGGGTTGGACGACTATCGATCCAAGTTTTCCTGGCGCAGCCGACGCTCTGTCGTCCTGCCCATGGCGCCTGAGGACGTCTGGCCCAAGCTGGCGGTTGCAGAAGGTTGCGAAGACCAAAACTGGGAACCAATCATCCATGAAGTGCGCCAGGCCGAAGGTCAGCCGGATGTTTTCGACGTGCAATACAAGATGGGCCCTTCGATCTTTCAGCACCAGACGCAAACCGTATTGGCAAAAGACGAGAACACCCATTTCCGGTATCGGTTCCAAGGCGATACAGCCCCTGGCAATAGTGGATTGAGCGACGGTGTATTCGACATTCGCCTGGAACCGCGCGGCGAAGAATCAACAAGGCTAACACTTGAAATGAGCCAGAAAGAGATGTTGCCACGCGTCGCTCTGCTGGTTTGGTTCGATGATCTTCTGGGTGACAAGGTGGATGGGTTCCGTGCCCGGCTTGCCGGAAAACGTGATTGGTCGGTAACGGGGTTAACCCACCGAGAGATCTTGCGGTTGTCATAGACTGTGCCCGATCAGGCACGTATCGCTGTTACCCGGCTCATCAAACGCAAGAACGCCAGGACAAGTATCAATGGCGGCAAGATCGATAGTGCCGCGAGCACCATGCTGGGGCCACTGCCCAACTGTGCGAGGTTCAGCCCACGCATCAGCGGAAAAAGCCCATTGTCGAGTGAGATCATCAAGGGCCAGAGGTACTGGTTCCAGCCGACCATAAAGGTGATGACCATGACGGCACCAATGGGAACCATCGACATCGGCAGGACGAATTCCAAGAGGAACTTCAACGGGCCCGCGCCGTCGAGGCGGGCTGCCTCCATGATTTCGGTCGGGAACGTCATCAGGTGTTGCCGAAACACCAGGGTGCCAAGGGCCAGCGGAAGGATGGGCAGCACCATCCCTGCCATGGTGTTGGTCAGACCGAGATCCGCCGCAATATCGAAGGTTGGTAACATGCGCGCCTCGATTGGGAAGTAAAGCGTGGCAAGCGTGATCCAGAACCAAACACGAGTGGCGCGGCGATCCAGAAATACCATGGCATAGGCCGCCAGAAAGGCGATGGCGGTGGTCAAAACCGCCACGCCAGAGGCCAGAGAAACCGAGGTCCAAACCATGTTCGTTACCGAGGGGGTGACCGCCGCACCCGTCATGTCGGCCAGACGGGCGATATTGGCGTGAAGGCCGCTCCAACTTGGCCAACGGTTCCACATGCCAGAGAGCCCACCACCGGTCATTGCCCCCGCCAGCACCATCGCCAAGGGCACCACCATTACGATGGCCGCGATTGTCAGAATGATGTGATCGCCAAAGCGGCGCATTGTCTCGATGCCCCGCTAGGCCCCGCCTTAACTGGCAGCCCTGAGTTTTTCCTCGGCTGCTTCGGCGATTGCTTCGGCGCGGGCTGCAAGTTCGGCCATGGTATCGGTTACCTCGGACGGAATCACGGCCACTTCCATGCGTTCGGGTTCAGGGCGCGGGCGGTTCTGAAGCTCTTCAATCCAGGCTTCTTGCTGGGCGACCTTGTCTTCCATCGACTTCATTTGGTCCTCGGCGCCGGCGTGTTTGTCCGCCAGCATCAAACCTGCCATGAGCAACATCCGTGCTTCGGGCAAACGACCGATCTGTTCCATCAATGCCTTGGCTTCGTTGTCCAAGAGCCCAGCCGCCGAATGGAGAAAGTGTTCTTCGCCTTCCTGACAAGCAACGTTGAAGGTCCGGCCTCCGATCTGAATAGGAACTTCGGGCATCTCAGGCCTCCTGCAATACGGGGTCTAGGGTGGCAAGGATATCTTCGATTTCAGTCCGGTCGGCGGCACGTTGCGCACGCAAGCTTTCCAGTTCGGACATCATCGACTTGTTGACCAGGTGGGGTTCCGCCAGACCTTGCGCATTCGCGTCGCGCAGGTCTGCGTTCGACTCGCGCAAGGCATCGTTGACCGAGCGCATTTGCTGAACCTCGGCATCACGGGTCTGGAGAGCGGCGCGCAGGTCGGCTACCTCGCTTTCCAGGCGGGCGACCATTGTCTCCTGCTTTTCCTTGATGGCACGCACACGTTCTTCCAATTGCTGGTTGGCAACCCGTTCGGCCTCAAGTTCGGCCTTCAGTTGGGTGGTGTCACCGTCGCCGCCCGCGCCTAGTTGGTCCAATGCCTGACTGGCGCGATCCAGCGCCCCAACGATCCTGCGTTCAAATTCCGCGATGTCATTCATATGTCGATCCAACCGTCCCACGATGTCCGGGCATCAATTGGCGTCCGAATCGCCAATCAGCCCCATTTCTTGCCCTAAACATAGCGCATGCGCGGCGGTATTCACCCCCTTTCACGGTTCTGGGCGCTTAGCGGCTTGCGCTTGGATCACGGGCTGATATCAACCCGGCAACTTTGATCCAGGCACGGGGGACAGCACCTTGGACATCGCCACTCTCAAAGACCTTCACCCTGACCATTTCGCACGTGCGACGGCTATCCGTACGTTGGCGATCGACGCGGTGCAGGCAGCCAACTCGGGCCATCCCGGCATGCCAATGGGCATGGCCGACGTGGCCACAGTGTTGTTTGAGAAACATTTGAAATTCGACGCCTCGGCACCAGATTGGGCCGACCGCGACCGGTTCATCCTGTCGGCGGGCCACGGGTCGATGCTGCTGTATGCCCTGATGTACCTGACCGGGTATGAGGACATAACGCTGGAAGAGATCAAGAATTTCCGCCAGTGGGGGTCCAAGACGGCCGGTCACCCGGAATACGGTCACGCGCGCGGAATCGAAACCACCACCGGTCCTTTGGGTCAGGGTATCGCCAATTCGGTCGGATTCGCTATTGCCGAAGAAGCGCTTCGCGCGAAATTCGGCAAGAAGGTCGTCGATCACTATACCTATGTCATCGCTGGCGACGGGTGCCTGATGGAGGGCATCAGCCAAGAGGCCATCGGCCTGGCCGGTATGCAAAGGCTGGGAAAGCTGATCGTTCTTTGGGACGACAACAATATCTCGATCGACGGTGAAATCTCGCTGACCGACATCACCGATCAGAAGAAACGGTTCCAGGCTTCCGGCTGGCAGGTTCTGGAGTGCGACGGCCACGATCCCGAGGATATTGACCGCGCCATCAGCCAGGCGAAATCCACGAACAAGCCAACGATGATCGCCTGCAAGACCCACATCGGATTTGGCTCGCCAAAGAAACAAGACACGGCCGGCGCACACGGCTCGCCTTTGGGACCGGACGAAATTCAGGCCACGCGCGACGTCTACGGCTGGCCTCATGCTGCTTTCGAAATCCCCGCGGATATCTTGAATGCCTGGCGTGCCATCGGCAGCCGTGGCGCTGCTGCACGTGCAGAATGGGACGAGAGATTCGCCAACCTTTCGGCGTCGCGTCAGGGCGAGTTCACCCGCGTCATGACCGGCAGACAGAGCAAGAAGCTGGCCTCGACCGTGCGCGCCTTCAAAAAGCAGATCTCAGAAAGTCAGCCCAAGGTTGCCACGCGCAAGTCTTCAGAAATGGCGCTGGAAGTTCTGAATGCCGCTCTGGGCGAGACACTTGGTGGATCGGCCGATTTGACCGGCTCGAACAACACAAAGACCCCTGATCTTGGCATTTTCGATCCCTCGAATCGCAAGGGCCGTTACATCCACTATGGTATCCGCGAACACGGCATGGCCGCCGCGATGAACGGCATGTCCCTGCACGGCGGCATTCGCCCCTATGGCGGGACGTTTATGTGTTTTACCGATTATGCCCGTGGAGCCATGCGTCTGTCCGCCCTGATGGGCATTCCGGTGACCTATGTGATGACCCACGACAGCATCGGTCTGGGTGAAGACGGACCGACCCACCAGCCGGTGGAACATTTGGCCATGCTGCGCGCCACGCCGAACATCAACCTGTTCCGCCCGGCCGACACGGTTGAAACGGCCGAAGCCTGGGAACTGGCGCTGGCGTCTGAAAGCACACCATCGGTTCTGGCCTTGTCCCGTCAAGGGCTGCCCACGGTGCGGACCGAGCACAAGACCCGTAACCTGTCTGCCCAGGGTGCCTATGTTCTGGCAGAGGCCACGGAAAAGCGTCAGGCGATCCTGATGGCGACCGGTTCCGAAGTCGAGATCGCCCTGGCCGCCAGGGATATCCTGGAAGCCGAAGGCATTGGCACCCGTGTTGTTTCAATGCCTTGCGCCGATCTTTTCGCGCAGCAGGACGAAAAATACCGCCGAAAGGTCTTGCCTGCCGGTGCTGTGCGGGTGGCGATCGAAGCGGGCGTGCGTCAGGGCTGGGATCGCTGGCTCTTGGGCGAACGCGGCAAGGAAGCAAAGGCCGCTTTCGTCGGAATGGATGGCTTTGGCGCCTCGGCCCCGATTGGCGATCTCTACGAAAACTTCGGCATCACCGCCGACAAGGTTGCCCAGGCAGTCAGGGACATGCTCTGAGCAAGCAATCATTTCGCCGCGTCGGTTGAGCGTGGCCAGAAAACGGGGAGTATTGCTCCCCGTTTTTTTATGAAAATTTCCTCGCTCTGTCGAAAATCCGCAGTCTCACGCGTCCTAGGATTATCTCAACAGAGAGGGAAATCGGAATGACCTTACCTATCACTGCACTCTATGGCGCGGTTCTGGCGCTGATCTTCGTGGCGATGTCGTCTTACGTTATCGCCATGAGAGCCAGGACCGACACTCTTTTAGGGGCTGGCTCGGACCCGCGAATGATGGTGGCGATCCGCCGGCATGGGAACATGGCCGAGTATCTGCCGTTCGCTCTTTTGATAATTGGACTTGCCGAAAGTTTGGGGACTGCTCCGCTCTGGCTGCATGTATCGGGCGCGCTTCTCATCCTGGGGCGCCTTCTACATCCCTTTGGAATTGCTGCGGAAAAATCTCCTTTGGCTCCGCGAATATCAGGCATGTTGGCGACTTTTGGCGCCATACTGATACCCGCTGTTGCGGTTCTGATCATCCGCGTCGCCTGACGCTTGCAACCCTGCGCAACCCGCGCAACACTTTGACCCATTGAAAGGAAAACCTATGAAATATCTAGCTTTGATCTATGCCGAAGACGGCGCCAGCCCGGAACAGGACTCACCTGAATTCGAAGACTATATGGGGGGGTATTTCGCGGCGACCAAAGCCTTTGAAGACGCGGGCATCATGTGCGGCGGTGAAGCCTTGCAACATACGTCGACGGCCACGTCGATCCGTGTCCGCGACGGCAAAATGGAAACCATCGATGGCCCCTTTGCCGAAACCAAGGAACGTCTGGGCGGGTTCTATATTCTTGATTGCAAGGACCTCGACCAGGCTATCGAGATGGCCAGGCTGATTCCTGACGCAAAGTACGGCACTGTGGAACTGCGCCCGATCATGGACATTCCGGAGGCATCGTGACCAAGGCCGCCAGTGATCTTGATACTCACATTGCGTCAATCATGCGCAATGACCGGGGTCGGTTGCTGGCGGCGCTGATCAGATCGCTGGGGCAGTTTGAATTGGCCGAGGATGCTCTCCAGGACGCCAGTGAACGCGCTCTGGTCCATTGGAACCGAAATGGCCTGCCCGAGCGCCCTGACGCCTGGCTGTTGCAGGTCGCACGTCGGGCGGGCATCGACCGCATCCGCAAGGCCAAACGCCATGGCACCCATGCCCCGGATATCGCGCGGCTTTTCGAAGAAGACGAAGAGGCCCGCGCAACCGAGCCGCCGGACATTCCGGATGAACGTCTGCGCTTGATTTTCACGTGCTGTCACCCCGCGTTGGAAGAAAAGACTCGCATTGCCCTGACCCTGCGCACTGTTGGCGGGCTCAGTACTCGTGAGATTGCCCGTGCCTTTCTGGACAGCGAAGGAACCATGGGCCAACGCCTGTCCCGCGCCAAGGCCAAGATCGCCGCCGCTGGCATCCCGTACCGCGTCCCCGAGCGCGCAGACTGGGACGCGCGGCTGAATTCGGTCCTGACAGTTATCTATCTGATCTTCAACGAAGGTTGGACCGCGGGCCCCGGCGATTCTGCGATCCGGATCGCTCTGTGCAACGAAGGGATATGGTTGGCGAGACTGATGACAACACTTGCCCCGGACGAACCGGAGATCGAGGGGCTTTTGGCGTTGATGTTGTTGGCCCACGCCCGCCACAAAGCCCGGTTTGACGCCGACGGCCAATTGGTGCCGTTGGACCAACAGGACCGTGGAAACTGGGACGACTCAATGAAGGACGAAGGCCTGGCCCTTTTGGATCGCGCAGTATCCCGAAGGGTGCCCGGCCCTTTCCAAATCCAAGCCGCCATCGGCGCTTTGCACATTCAGGCCCCGTCTCCGGATCAAACCGATTGGGCGCAAATCCTTTTGCTGTACACACGACTGATGGCTCTGGCGCCCTCTCCCATCGTGCAATTGAATCGCGCCGTCGCCCTTGCAGAAACCGGCCGCCTGTCACAGGCCCGCCTGGACCTCGCCGCCTTGTCCCCAATATTGGACAGTTATCAACCCTTTCACGCCGCGTCCGCCGCGCTGGCGCGGCGCGAGGGCGATATGGTGGGGGCTGCGAGCGCCTATGACCGGGCGATCGAACTGAGCCGCAGCCAGAGCGAGCGCGACTGGCTTGTTCGCCAGAAGGAGACGCTATGCGTCCGTGCCGTTACGAGCAATCCAACGGATAGACCGTCGAAGATTTCGCCTTGATTGGCGCCGAGGCGATCAGGCATCCTGTCCGTGCGCGAACCACGCGGGGCAAAGAGGCAACCGGAGCGCCACCTTCGACCACCGCAAAATTCGACCCGCTGATCTCGATTTGCCGCATCGCATAGGTCGTCCCTTCAACTTCGACGACAAGGTTTGCATCCTTGCCACGCAGTTTACTGCCACCAGCGGTCGAAGCAGCCGAAGGGCTGGGCTCACCGGCAAAAATATAGAGCGGCAGCTTCTCCAAACCGATCATCTCAACTTCGGTTCGGGTCGATTGCGGCAGGGTTGCTTCGCTGCCGTATCCGATCGGTCCCAGACCGACGCCGCGATCTCCGCCACAAGCTGTCAGGGCAAGAGCGGTCAATACGATGAAAATCCTCATATGCATTTGTGTTGTCCTTCAATCTGGTCTTGGCGGAAATCGTGCATGAGGCAGACCCGATTGTCGACATCGCCTGGGGCAACTGCTGAAATCTGGTTTCAATGTGCGTCTTGCGCGCCATCTCGCGAAAGGCTGGAACAGTATCACGAGGCGCGCCAATATAGCCCATCCCTGCCCTTCAAGGAGCCGTTCCATGCCCATTATCCGCCCCGACACCGTCAAGACAGAGCAGATCGATGAAACTGACAATCCTTGCGGACCGGTCACCGCTCAGCTTTTCAGCGACTCGGGCGCGTTGACCCAGTTTGGGGCTTTCGTTGAAATACTACCGCCTGGCTCTCGCTCATCGGTTAAGCATTGGCACCAAAACGAAGACGAAATGGTTTATCTGTTGGCGGGGGAAGTTCTTTTGCACGAAGGAGACACGACGACCAACTTGCGCGCGGGCGAGGCCGCCACCTTCAAGGCAGGTGTACCGGTCGGGCATTGTCTGGAAAACGTCAGCGAAAAAGACGCGCGCTATCTGGTGATCGGAACCAGATCGGATGCCGACACGGTCACCTACCCTGATCACGACCGGGTATTGAAATTCACCCGAAATCCGGAATCCAGGTCGTGGTTCGACCAAGCAGGCAACAAGGCGTCCAGCCCATACGCGACATGAAACGAAAAAAGCCGCGTCCAAGACGCGGCCCTCGTCGGTGCTGAGAAGGCGATCTTACTTGATCTTGCCTTCTTTATACTCGACGTGCTTGCGCACAACCGGGTCGTATTTTTTTACAACCATCTTTTCGGTCATGGTGCGGGCATTTTTCTTGGTCACGTAGAAATGGCCCGTGTCAGCGGTCGAATTCAGACGAATCTTGATCGTGGTCGGCTTCGCCATGGGTCGTCTCCTGCTTGGTCGCACCAAATGTGCAACCCGAAATCCTGAAGTTGGCCTTCTAAACGCTCTGCCTGCCCTGTCAAGCGCAGATTGAGCCGGAACGGTCTTATTCACAAAGGGTTTCTTAACCGCACGGGCAATCTTCAATTCGTTCATGATATTGAGGAATGCTCAATGCTCCGGAACGGGCCTGTCCGTCACTGCAGTCGAGAGCCGTCGCAATGCCACACCATTCAACTCAGATCGTCGATAAAATACCGTCAAACGAATTTCGTCGCAGGTTTTCGCATTATGTGGGACGGCTGAAAGACGATGGTGATGTGCTGATCATTCGTCGCGGGCGAGATGATCAAGTCTATCTTGTGACCGAAGCCGATTGGAGCTTGATTGAGCAAGCTCTTTCCGAAACGCGGGATGGCAGCCCGTTTGCACTGCATATGGCGCAACGACTCGAGCTCTTTTTGCATCTTCCTGGACGCATCCTCGGCTCTGTCAGTGAGCTTTTTTGCAGACTTGCAAATAGGTTGCGTTATCTTTTCGACATCTTGTTTGATCGCACCTGAACGACAGATCGGGACAGATGCAGTCGCAATGCCCTTTTATGAAGTAAATTCGCGGATGGCCTGTAAGCCGGATTTTGTCCCCCTCGCGGGGTGATGACCATTCCTCTGGCCCTGCCGTTACCGACAGGGTCTAGCTGTCAACCCGGGGTCCGGGTGGAAGCGCACCCATAACGGACCCCCTATTCGACATTGCTCCTGGTGGGGCTTGCCGTGCCGTCCTTGTTGCCAAGGCCGCGGTGCGCTCTTACCGCACCGTTTCACCGTGACTCGTGCCAAGGCAGAGCCGTCTGTTCTCTGTGGCGCTATCCCTCGGGTTACCCCGGCCGGGCGTTACCCGGCACCATTGCTTCGTGGAGTCCGGACTTTCCTCGCTTGCACGCGGTCATCCGGCCATCCGCAGGACTCAGATAGGAGGATTCGGTGCGAATTGAAAGGAATTGCGCCGCGCTGCGCGCGTCGCGGTGGGGGCCGCCTGTCGGCGGCCCATTTGAGTATTTTTGAAAAGAAGAAACCCGTTTGGGACAAATGCAATGGGCCAAGAATAAAACGGCCGGAGCCTTGGCAGAGTATTGGTCTGGGAAGGGCGAGTGTATCGATCTGCAGTTAGGCTGGAAACTGACGGGCCAGACCAGACATCATGGCTTCATCCGCGACGTTCAAAGGCCCGGATGCGCCTGGACGGAATCGTTGGCGGAAAGCCGACAGGACACTGGTCTCGCCCAATTCCACCGGATATCCGAAAGCGCGTGCGTTAGTCATAAAGTCGCCTTGCTGGGAAGGGTCGGGCCAGATCGAAAGCCTTTGCGCTGCCAGAGCGCGCCAGGGGAACAGGGGGCCGGGATCGGATTTGCGGTCGGGGGCCATATCAGAATGCCCGATGACGGACTTGGGGTGGAGTTGGTGGCGATCGAGCAGGTCCCGCAGAAGGACTTGTAGCGTGCTCATCAGTTCTGGCTCAAAAGACGTGGCGCCATCGTTGTCCAGTTCGATCCCGATAGACCGGGAATTGACGTCGCCGCGGCCGGCCCAGGACCCGAGACCAGCGTGCCATGCGCGTTTTTCTTCATCGACCAAGCGGATCAAAGTGCCGTCTTTGCCGATCAGATAGTGGGCTGAGACTTCGGCTGTTTCATCGCACAATCTTTCCGCGGCTGCATTGCAATCGGCCATGGCCGTATAGTGAAGTACGATCAGTTCGATCTGTGCCGCACGGGGGCGATCCGCGAAGTTCGGCGATTTACGATCGACGATCTCCATACGCGGCCCTATTGCCGGGCGGCGCGGAACGGGGTTGGGTCCCAGAAACAGGCAAAACCGTCGCCGTCCGGGTCAATCTTGCGGCGGTCGCGTTTCGGGCCGCCAGATGCAAGGAACGCGGATTGAGCCTGATCGGAGGACCCGAACCGGGCGCAAGCGCGCCGATACGCCGTTTCATTGAAAGCCCCGGAGCGTTCATAGATTTGCTCGCCCACCAGGTTTGTTGTGCTAAGCGCATATGCGACGACGTTTGGACCGGTGGAGCCCGGCCTTTCCGGCAGGGCTTCGGGTTGGGCGACCTGCATGGCCTCACGTTGACGCTCCAGCCGCTCGCGATCGCTCTCGATGGTTTCGCGAGAGCTGACGGCATCGAAATTCTGCTCGTCCGAGATATTCGGATTGTTCTGGATGATCGCTGTGGCCGACAGGGGCGCACCGGGATCGCTGGCGGGCTGGGTGCCGGTCGCGGCAATCGGGGTCGAAGTGACCGTGGCCGGCGGGGTTGCCGCGGCAATGGTTGTCCCTCCGACCGCGCTTGTCGCGTTCAGAACGCCCAGTGTGTCTTGAGCGATGGCGCGCTCGTCGGGAATCGGTGCAGCGCGGCGTTGTGCCTCCAATACGGCATCGCGACGGGCGCGTTCTGCGGCATAGGCATCGTAGCCATCAAAGCCAACGCCCGAGTTAGGGTTGCTATCGGGCACCTCGACCGCACAGGCGGCCAAGGCCATTAGGGCGGCCATCGCCGCGATCCGGGACATCATCTCTGCTCTGCCTTTTCGACGTTTGCCGAAGAGACTACCACCATTTCGCGGGCTTTGCCACAAATCCGGCGCGGTCCTCGATGGTCTGGGCGATATTCAGCAACTCGCCCTCTTCCCAGGGCTTGCCGATCAGCTGCAGACCCATGGGCAGCCCCTGGCGGTCAAGACCTGCAGGCACGGCAATGCCTGGCAAACCCGCGAGATTCACAGTGACGGTGAAGACGTCGTTCAGGTACATCTGCACCGGATCGTCGAACTCTTGCCCCAGGGCAAAAGCCGAAGACGGCGTGGCCGGGGTCAGAATCGCGTCGACGCCCTGGGCGAAGGCGTCTTCAAAGTCCTTCTTGATCAGCGTGCGAACCTTGCGGGCACGGTTGTAGTAAGCGTCGTAGAAGCCTGCGGACAGCACATAGGTGCCGATCATCACGCGGCGCTTGACCTCATCACCAAAGCCTTCGGCGCGGGTTTTCTCGTACATCTCGGTGATGCCATCGCCTTGCGCCAGCTTGGCGCGGTGGCCGTAACGCACGCCGTCATAGCGCGCGAGGTTCGACGAGGCCTCGGCGGGGGCTACGACATAATAGGCAGGCAGCGCGTACTTCGTGTGCGGCAGCGAGATATCGACGATCTTCGCGCCTGCGTCTTCCAGCATGGTGCGGCCCTCGGCCCACAGCGCCTCGATCTCGTCGGGCATGCCGTCCATGCGGTATTCCTTGGGTATACCGATGGTCTTGCCCTTGATGTCGCCAGTGATCATCGCCTCGAAATCCGGCACAGCGAGGTCGGCGCTGGTGGAGTCCTTGGGGTCATGCCCCGCCATCGCACCCAGCATGATTGCCGCGTCGCGCACCGTCTTGGTCATAGGCCCGGCCTGATCCAGCGACGAGGCAAAGGCGACGATACCCCAGCGGGAACAGCGGCCATAGGTCGGTTTCAGCCCGGTGATGCCGACAAAGGCGGCGGGCTGGCGGATCGAGCCGCCCGTGTCTGTCCCGGTGGCCGCAAGGCACAGGTCCGCCGCAACGGCCGCCGCCGAGCCGCCGGATGACCCACCCGGCGTCAGCGCGGTATCGTCGTTGCCGCGACGCCAGGGATTGACGACATTGCCATAGACGCTGGTTTCGTTCGACGAGCCCATGGCGAATTCGTCCATGTTCAGCTTGCCGATCATCACCGCACCGGCGTCGAACAACTGGCTGGTGACGGTCGATTCATACTCGGGCTTGAAACCTTCGAGGATACCGCTGGCGGCCTGGCTGGCCACGCCCTTGGTGCAGAACAGGTCTTTGATCCCAAGGGGAATGCCGCACATTGCGGGGGCCTCGCCCGATTTGATCCGCTCGTCTGCGGCCTTGGCCTGCTCCAAAGCGATATCGGGCGTATGATGCACGACCGCGTTCAGCTCAGAAGCCGCCGCTGCCGCATCAAGACAGGCCTGCGTCAACTCTACCGAAGTAATCTCTCCAGCACGCAGTTTGTCGCGTGCACCGGCAATGGTGAGGGTGTTCAGATCGGACATGATTTACTCCACCACTTTCGGCACGGCAAAAAACCCCTCGCGGGCATCGGGCGCATTCGACAGGACCTTTTCCGGCATGCCGCCGTCGGTCACCACGTCTTCACGCCGCTTCAGCCGCATAGGCTCGACGCTGACCATGGGTTCGACGTCATCCACATCGACCTCGTTCAACTGCTCGACAAACCCCAGAATGGCGTTGAATTCACCTGCGAGCGCATCAAGCTCGCTTTCTTCCACCTTGATCCGCGCCAGCTTGGCGACCTTGGCCGCGGTGTCCTTGTCGATCGACATGGGATTTGCTCCGGTTTTCTGAACAGCGTGATGCGTTTAGCGCGGGCGGAAGGCGATGCCAAGCCTTGCCCTTCCCATTTGGCTGGCTCAATGTGACGCCATGAAACTCACACTGCACCACATCAACCTTTCGACCGACAAAGTCGGTGAGATGGACAGCTTTTACCGCGACATTCTTGGTCTGGAGGCCGAAACCGAGGGGCTACCCGTTCTGGAGAAGAACAAAGGCTATTCCGGTGACGTCGCCTTTGTTACTGACGGCGCGATCCAGACCCACCTGGCGCAAAAAGACGTCCTGGCAGGATTCAACACAGGCCATATCGTAAATGCACTGGCCAACGGGCACATTGCCTATCGCACTGATGACATCGAGGCCTTCAAGGCCCATCTGGACCAAAAAGGCGTGCCCTACTCGGATTGGGGCCATGCCGCCGTCGCCGGATGGAAGCAGATTTTCTTCTATGACCCGGACGGCAATGTCATCGAAGTGCATCAGGTCGGTGACTGACGCCTGTGGCGTAGCCAGGTTTCGATCATCCAACCCAGCATGGCCGCATTCAAGCAATGCCACAGGAAATGAGTTCCGAGAGGCCATGTCCTGCAAAGCATGTCATCCAGTGACCGCGCCGCGAGCGAGGCGCAAAGAATCGACGCCCCGATCGCCAGATTGCGCGCCGTGGCGGGTGCCCGGCGGCTTAACAGTGCGGCATAGACAAAAATCAGCACAGGCAACGGCCAATAGAAACTGGAGATGTCAAAAAAGGGCAGCGCCCCGAAAACCGGTGTCAGCGCAACCGAATAGGGAATATACGCCAATGCCCCAAGCGCAGCTCCCCAAATCGGCCAACCCCAATAGTCGCGGTTGGCCAGAAAAATGTAGACCAGGACAAAGGCCAGGATTGGCGTGGTATCCGCTGCGGCAGACCAGGCGGTCGCATGGGTGTGAAACAGGTAAGAACCAATCCCGATCACGAAAAGAATGGCAGACAAAACCTGTCCGCCTCGTTCGCCCCCGGATCTGCGCCACATGAGCATGGCTGCGATCAAAAAAGCTGCATTTGTAACCGCATTGACAGGCTCAGACCAATAGCTGGCGTCAGTGCGCTCGCAATAGGCGTCGATAGTTCTTGTCCAGTCCATAGCCAGCCCTATTCTGTTTCAAGCAACATAGTGAGGATGACATGAAAATCACCTGGCTTGGACACTCTGGTTTTCGCATCGAAATCGAAGATCAATGCCTGTTGGTCGATCCCTTTCTGGCCGGCAACCCGTCCTTCCCCATGGATCGACGCGATGAGGCGTTGAAGGGGGCAACTGCCATTCTTCTCAGCCACGGGCACGGCGACCATGCAGCCAACGCCAGAGTCATCGCAAAAGAATTGAACATACCGATTGCTTGCATTCATGAATTGAGCGTGGCCCTTGGCGACGACGATGTGTCCACAATCGGTTTTGGCAAGGGCGGCACTATCAGCCTTGGCGGTGCTCGGGTCTCTATGGTGAACGCTGTGCACTCCAGTTCCATCGACTATCAGGAAGGCGGGCTGGGTGTGGCCGGATCCGAGGCCGGGTTCATGATCCGCGGCGAAGGCCACACAGTCTATTTTTCCGGTGATACCGACATCATGGCCGACATGGGCTGGATGGGAGAGTATTATGCGCCGGATATCGGAATTCTCTGCTGCGGCGGCCATTACACCATGGATCAAAAGGGTGCAGCCTGGGCCGCTCGCAAGTACTTTGACTTCAAAACCGTCATCCCTTGCCACTACAAAACCTTCCCGATCCTGGCTCAGGATGTAGATGATTTGATAGCGGACCTGCCGGGTGTGAACGTCGCAGAGCTTGGGGTCTTGGAGAGCATAGAATTCTAGCGCCGAGCCAAGAAAAACTCTTTTAAAAGCTGCTCTGACTCTGCTGCCGCTATCCCGTCATAGACCTCGGGCACATGATGGGCCTGCGGATGAGAAAACACGCGCGCGCCATGGATTACCCCACCCGACTTTGGATCACTGGCCCCAAAGTAAAGCCGCGCCACCCGCGCGGCTGCAATGGCCGCGGCACACATCGCACAAGGCTCCAACGTCACGTAAAGATGGCAACCGGTCAGACGCTCGCTTCCAAACCGCCGCGCGCCCTCTCGGATTACCAATATCTCGGCATGGGCGGTCGGATCGGACAATTCCCTTGTCCGGTTTCCCGCGGTCGCCAACACGTCGCCCCCTGGCGCCAGCAAGACGGCCCCCACCGGCACTTCACCACGCACCATGGCCGCCCGAGCTTCATCCAACGCTGCATCCATATGGCTCTTGAACACCATCTTCTCTCTCGTCCCGCGCCCCGGTGTGTGTCACGCAAGCACCTATCACAGGCCTTGACGGCGCGCGCGCTGAAATCGCGCGTACCCAGTTTCTTCTTTTCAAAAATACTCCCGCCGGAGGCATCGCCGCCGGAAGGCTGCGCGCAAATGAGCTGCGCAATCCCTTTCCCTCGCGCCCAGACAGGGCTAAGGCGGTAACATGACCGACAAAACACCCCCCGGAGATCGCATCGCCAAAATACTGTCGCGCCACGGCGTTGCGTCCCGTCGCGAAGCAGAACGCATGATCGCAGCTGGCCGGATCAGTGTGAATGGCGCGATCATCGATAGCCCGGCCCTGAATGTCACCGAGAAAGACCTGATCGCGGTCGACGGCAAATCGCTTGCCGATAAAGAACCACCCCGTTTGTGGCTCTATCACAAGCCAACGGGCCTGGTGACCACGACAAAAGACGAAAAAGGGCGCCCGACTGTATTTGACGCTCTGCCGCCCGAGATGCCCCGTGTGATGAGCGTTGGACGTCTGGATTTGAATTCGGAAGGGCTTTTGCTTCTGACAAATGACGGTGAAATCAAGCGCAAGCTGGAACTTCCGTCAACAGGGTGGCTCCGGAAATACCGGGTACGCCTGCACGGCAAGCCCAGCGAGCAGAGTTTTGCGCCGCTGCGAAAGGGACTTGTGGTCGATGGCGAAAACTTTCGCCCCATGACCGTTTCACTCGACCGCCAACAGGGAGTAAACGCCTGGGTCACGGTATCTTTGCGCGAAGGAAAGAACCGTGAGATTCGGCGCGCAATGGAGACCATCGGCTATCCGGTCAACCGCCTGATCCGCATTAGCTATGGGCCATTTCAGCTTGGCGAACTGAAAGAAGGCGCTGTCGAGGAGCTGAAGGCCAAAGTGGTCCGCGACCAACTTGGCTTGGCTGCTCCGGAAGGGGGAAAAATCGCCTCTCCGTCGCAAAAACAGAATAGGCGCAACTCCAAAAATCGCCGACCCACCCGATAAAATACTATTTTTAAAACATAATTCACCTACCATTGCGCAAGAATATGCCAATGGCGCTCTCTTCGCCGTGACGCGGCAACATTTTGCTTTCTCCGGCGCCAACACTGGCAAGGAGGGGCGCGATACCATATGTTAACGGTACAATAAGCCGGAGATACGAATGCAACGCTTGGTGCTTGCACTTCTCGTCGTGGCGATTGTCGCCAGCCTGATCTCGCTTTTGGTCAAAAGCGTTGTTTCGGCGGGTGAGCGTCGTGGCGGTTTTTCGGCACTGACAACTGGGGGTGGTATGCAGAAAGCAGCCTTCTTTCTGCTCTTGTGTCTGATCTTGTATGTCTCGGTCAGCGGAGGGTCGTGATGGCCGAACGTTTCGGTGGCAAACACAGCCCCGGGGCCGCATCGCGGACTGGTGGGGCAGCTGGGTCACGACCAAGCCGCGCAGGCGCACGGGTGAATTTCCTGTTCATTGCGCCCGTGGCCATGTTGTTCGTTGCCTTCACGCTTGAACCTCTTGGCATGTTCGTCAAAGTCGTCGCCTTCGGTGTGATGATGCTGGCTGCTTGGTTGACCCGTGAAGGACTGATCGCCGAAGACGCATACGAGGCACGGCGGGTCGCCAAACGTCCGGCTTTCCCCCGCAAGATTTTTGGTAGCGCTCTGACTGGTGCTGGCCTTGCCTTGGCAGGGCTGGACACAAGCACCATGTCATTTTTGAACCCGCTTTTGTTTTTCATTCTTGGCTCTGGCCTGCATTTTGCAGCTTTCGGCCCTGATCCGCTCTCTGACAAGGGCACAGAAGGAATGAACGAGTTCCAGACCGATCGCGTCGCCCGCGCGGTTGAAGAGGCCGAAAAACATCTGACGGCGATGAAGGACGCGATCCGCCGGGCCCGCGTTCCGGCCCTTGAACGGCGGGTTTCCGATTTCGTCGACACGGCACGCGGCATGTTCCGCGTTGTCGAAGAAGACCCGCGCGACCTCACCAGCGCCCGCCGTTTCCTGAGCGTTTATCTTCTGGGCGCACGCGACGCGACAGTGCAGTTCGCCGACCTCTATTCGCGTTCCCAGAACCAAGACGCGCGCAATGACTATGAAGCGCTTTTGAACGACCTTGAAAACTCATTTGCCAAGAAAACAGAAAAGCTGCTGCTGGACGATAAATCCACGCTGGACGTCGAGATCGAAGTGCTCCGCGACCGGCTGGAACGCGAAGGCGTCCACAGCAAGATTTGACCACGAGGAGGGACGACCCCAATGGACGAGAATGTGCGCAAGCAGGCCGAAGAGGCGATGGAAGCGGTAAAAGAGGTCAGCGACGTTCTTTTGCCCGAACCTGTTCCTGCCAATGACATCGTGGCCTATGAAGCCGCCGACCCCGGCACGTCGTCCGAGATCGAAAAGCGCATTGGTGAATTGGACATGACCGATACCAATTCGATCGTGTCTTTCGGGTCGTCCGCGCAGGTTGAATTACAAGAAATCAGCCAGGCAATGTTGCAGGGCGTTCAGAACAAGGACGTTGGTCCCGCAGGTGACAGCCTGCGCCAGATCGTTTCAACGATCCGCGGGTTTTCGATTAGCGAACTGGATGTGCGCCGCAAGCGGTCCTGGTGGGAACGGCTCTTGGGACGCGCAGCGCCAATCCACAATTTCGTTGCCCGTTTTGAAGATGTGCAAGGCCAGATCGACAAGATTACCGACAATCTTTTGCACCACGAACATACGCTGTTGAAGGATATCAAGTCTCTGGATCAGCTTTATGACAAGACGCTGGCTTTCTATGACGAACTGGCACTTTACATCGCCGCAGGCGAGGAAAAGCTGAAACGTCTGGACGAAGTCGATATCCCTGCCAAGGACGGCGAGGTTCAGGCTGCACCCGAGGAAGAAGGCGTGATGAAAGCGCAAGAGCTGCGCGACTTGCGCGCGGCGCGCGATGATCTGGAGCGCCGTGTGCATGATCTGAAACTGACCCGTCAGGTGACGATGCAGTCCCTGCCCTCGATCCGGTTGGTTCAGGAAAACGACAAGTCACTGGTCACCAAGATCAACTCGACACTGGTTAACACCGTCCCGCTCTGGGAAACCCAGCTGGCCCAGGCCGTCACGATCCAGAGGTCTTCCGAAGCTGCGGAAGCAGTGCGCGAAGCCAACGATCTGACCAACGAATTGTTGACTGCCAACGCCGAAAACCTGCGTCACGCCAACAAGATGATCCGCGAAGAGATGGAACGTGGCGTCTTCGACATCGAAGCCGTCAAGAAAGCCAACGCCGATCTGATCGCCACCATTGAGGAAAGTCTCCAGATTGCCGACGACGGCAAAGCCAAACGTGCTGCAGCCGAGGAGGAAATGAAAAAGATGGAAGCCGAATTGAAAGCGACCTTGGCCGCGGCCAAGGCGCGCGGCGACGGCGTCGGCACCAATGCCGGCGAAAGTGTCTCGGAATCGTAGAGCTGCAATGCGCGCCCTTGCGGGATGGTTTTCGGTCGGTTTGATGTGCTTGGCTGGCTGTGACGGTTTGGGTCCGCCCGGTGGGTTGAACCAGACCGACCTGCCTGCATCACCACCTTTTGAAGACCAGTTGTCGCCAGCCAGCCAAGCTGCTGCGTCCTATTACCAAAGGGTCGAGGACCGTCATAAAACGCTTGGCCTTTTGCGCACCGATGGGGGCGGGCCGGATGTTCCTTTTGATGACAGGCGGCTATTTGAAACCTTCATGGCAACGGCGTTCTCACGGGAATTCTCGGACGTGGGTGCGGCCCTGGTCCGCCGCGAAGACACGAGTAAACTGCACAGGTGGGAAACACCCGTGCGTGTGCAGGCGTTTTTCGGCGCCTCGGTTCCAAATTCACAGCGCGCCGAAGACGGAGCTGCCATCGCGCGCTATGCAGAACGACTGGGACGCGTCACCGACCACCCGATCAGCTCGGTTGATCGAAACGGAAATTTTGCGGTTCTCGTTCTTTCCGAAGACGAACGCCGCGTTTCGGGCCCTTTGTTACGTCGCCTGGTTCCTGGGATTCGCGACCGCGAGATCAATCTGATCGAAAACCTGGATCGCGCCACCTATTGTCTTGTCGTTGCGTCTGCACCGAACGTCGACGGTGTCCTGACACGTGCCGTCGCCGTCATCCGCTCAGAACTGCCGCCACTGTTGCGCCTGTCCTGTATCCACGAAGAAATCGCCCAGGGTCTTGGGCTTTCCAACGACAGCGCACGTGCGCGGCCTTCGATCTTTAATGATGACGACGAATTCGGGCGATTGACGACGATGGATGAGCGTCTGTTGCAGATGCTGTATTCATCTCAATTGTCGCCTGGCATGGACGCAGAGACCGCCCGGCCCCTGGTGCAACAAATGGCCAACGCGCTCACCGCGCCCGGATTTTGAAAGGAAGACGGAAAATGACGCAGTATTCGTCACGAACGTCTCATCAGGCTCCGTTTTGCGGCGACGCTGAGACGAAACAACAGTAACAAGGGACAAGATAAGGAGTACGATAATGGGCATTCTAGATTTTCTCTCCGGTCAATTCATTGACGTCATTCATTGGGTGGATGACACCCGCGACACCATGGTCTGGCGGTTCGAACGCGAAGGCCATGAAATCAAGTATGGCGCCAAACTGACCGTGCGCGAGGGTCAGTCGGCCGTTTTCGTGCACGAAGGCCAGCTGGCCGACACCTTTACCCCCGGTCTCTATATGCTTGAGACCAACAACATGCCCATCCTGACGACGCTTCAGCACTGGGATCACGGGTTCAAATCGCCCTTCAAATCCGAGGTCTATTTCGTCTCGACCCGCCGCTTCACCGATCTGAAGTGGGGCACCAAGAACCCGATCATGCTGCGCGATCCCGAGTTCGGGCCGACCCGCATCCGCGCTTTTGGCACCTATACCGTAAAGGTTACCGATCCAGGCAGGTTCTTGTTGGAAATCGTCGGCACAGATGGCGAGTTCACCATGGACGAGATCAGCTATCAGGTGCGCAACATCATCGTGCAGGAGTTTTCCCGCGCAGTTGCCAGCTCGGGCATACCTGTGCTGGATATGGCCGCCAATACAGCCGATCTGGGCAAGCTGGTGGCCGAACGTATCTCGGAAACCATTTCCGCTTATGGCCTGACCCTGCCCGAACTTTATATCGAAAACATTTCGCTGCCGCCTGCCGTCGAAAAGGCATTGGACGAACGCACGTCGCGCGGGCTGACCGGCTCTCTGGACGAACATTTCCGCTACAAGGCCGCTGAAAGCCTCGACACCCCAAATTCTGCCGCTGGGGCAGCCATGGGGATGGGCATGGGCGCCGGTATGGGTATGCAGATGGGCGGTGCCATGGCTGGCCAATCTGGCCCGTGGTCGGCCCCTGTTGCGCCACCTCCCCCACCGGTCGAACACGTCTGGCATATCGCAAAGGACGGTCAAACCACTGGGCCATATTCGAAGGCCGATCTGGGCCGCATGGCGGCCGAAGGAAGCTTGACGCGCGAATCCTGGGTCTGGACCCAAGGGCAGGCTGACGGTTGGAAGAAAGCCGAAGATGTCATCGAGTTGGCTCAACTGTTCACGATCCTGCCTCCGCCGCCTCCTCCGGGAAGTTAAGATGAAACTTGCTCGGTATTTTTGGCTACCCTTCTTCGCCGCCAGTCTGGCCGCGTGTACAACGGACACTGGTCCGTCGGCTGGAGAGGTCGCCCTCCCTGTCGGTGCAGCCCCGATAAATGTTGAGCAAGCATCTCAACAGTTTTTTCGAGACAACCCGGGTGCCAAGGCTGCCGCATTGTTGAATGCCAAAGGAAAAGGGTTCGAATTTTACGAAAACGGTGGTGCTGTCTTTGTTTCGTTCCGTGCGATTTCAAATCTACGAATTGGCACTGAAGTTGCCTCGATGCAGGACAGTGAAATCTGCCTGAAGGAACAAGACGGGTGGAGCGGAGCCTGCATGGACATTTATGCGCTTCCCGATGGCGGATATTTCCTGGAAGGCACCTATGGCAATGGATACACGTTCGCCGAGGCCGTGACCCTCGCCCCCATTTTCTAATGTCACCACCCACCACAGAACACCGCTTTCCCTGTGACAGCTGCGGGTCGGACTTGCGGTTCGATCCGGGCGACGACCGACTTGTGTGCGATCATTGCGGCAATGTCGCGCCGATCGAACATGGCCCCTGGTCGCGGGCGGCGGCAATATCTGAACTGGACCTGGAAAACGCCCTCGACGCGGGGCTCGGGTCGGCCGAAACCGAAGAAACACGCACAGTCGACTGCCCTAACTGCGCCGCGCGGTTCGAATTCGACCCGGCTGTTCATGCCGCCGAATGTCCGTTCTGCGCAACGCCCGTTGTCACGGACACCGGCACATCACGCCAGATAAAACCACGTGCCATCCTGCCATTTCAACTGGAAGAACGCGCTGCCCGCCAAGCGATGACCGATTGGTTGGGGCGTTTGTGGTTCGCTCCGAACGGATTGGTTGACTATGCCCGCAATGGCCGGGCGATGAGCGGGGTTTACACCCCGTCCTGGACTTTTGATGCCCAAACCGAGAGCGACTATCGCGGACAGCGCGGCATCGTCTATTACGAAAACAAGACGGTGACGCGGAACGGGAAGAACGAAACGGTGCGTGTCGCTAAGGTGCGATGGACTCCGGCACGAGGGCGCGTGGCGCGTTTCTTCGACGACGTCATGGTCGTGGCATCGACAGCCTTGCCCGAGAAATTTCGCACGGCCCTTGTGCACTGGGATCTGACGCAGTTGGAGCCCTACCAGCCGGAATACCTCGCGGGGTTCAGGTCCGAGGCTTATACGATCGAATTGGATGAGGCATATAAAGAGGCCCGCCAGATCATGGATCGGCAAATCCTGCGTGACATCAAGTTCGACATCGGCGGGGATCGCCAAAGGGTCGACCAAGTAGACACGCGCATTTCGGACGTGACGTTCAAACACATTCTTGTGCCGGTGTGGATCGCAGCCTACCGCTATCGCGGCAAGTCCTATCGGTTCGTTGTCAATGGACAGTCAGCTCAGGTCGTTGGCGAACGCCCTTGGTCGGTCTGGAAAATTGCGCTCGCCATTGGTGCCGGACTGGTCCTTGCTGCGCTTGCAGGATACCTGGGCGCTGCGACCCAATAGCCCGTTGCCGTCAGACAGCGTTAATTTTCACCCGACGGTCCACCGGAGGTTCGGCCGTCTTCTTGGGCACCGATATCGTGAGCACTCCGTCCTTCAAATCCGCGCTCACCTTGTCTTCATCCGCATCGGGCGGCAGGCGAAACGAGCGGCTGAACGCCCCATATTGGCGTTCCGAGAAAAACCAGGTTTCACCCTTTTCCTCGCGTTCTGTTTTCTTTTCACCTTTCAGTGTCACCATTCCGTCGTGGGCCGACAAGGTTACGTCTTTTTCTTTGACGCCAGGCAACTCGACCGTGATCGTATAGTCATCACCGTTTGTAGAAGCCTCGGACGCAGGGGCCACCCACTCAGCCACTCGCGCGCCAAAAGCTCGGAATGGGTCTGCCAGAGATGGCCAAAGCCCGGTGCTATGCGTTTTTTCTACCATCAGAAATCTCCTTTGCGACGTGAGTCACCGGGATCCTAGACCTTGGCGTGGCTGCATGCCTTGACTTGGCGCAAAATTCCGCGCCGACTCTAATAGCCCACGCATGGTCGACCCTGACCCGACTGTTAGCGCAACCTTGCCATACTGGCCTGGCAACACTAAACGGGCGCGAAACGGAGATAGGTCCATGATACTTTGCGCTGGTGAAGCCCTGATCGACATGTTGCCCCGCGAGACGACTGCGGGTGAAAATGCTTTTGCGCCCCATGCAGGTGGCGCGGTGTTCAACACGGCAATTGCCCTGGGAAGGCTGGGTGTTCCGACCGGGTTTCTTTCGGGAATTTCCAACGACCTTTTTGGCACCATCCTGGTGGAAAAATTGGCTGCGGCCGGCGTGGATGCCGGCTATGCCACACGCTCGGATCGTCCCACGACACTGGCTTTCGTGACATTGACTGACGGGCAAGCCAGCTATGCCTTTTATGATGAAAACACCGCCGGACGCATGTTGGCGCCCTCCGATCTGCCTGAACTTTCCGACGAGATCGACGCGCTGTTTTTTGGCGGCATCTCGCTGGTGGTCGAACCCTGTGCCAAAGCCTATGAAGCAATGGTTCTGCGCGAAGCAGATCGTCGCGTCATTATGGTCGATCCCAATATCCGACAAGGGTTCATCAGGGACGAAGCCACCTATCGCGCCCGGCTTGACCGGATACTTGCCCAAGCCGACATCGTGAAGGTTTCGGACGAGGATTTGGCCTGGATCGAAGGTGACGGCGCTTTGGCCGACCAAGCCGAACGGTTGCTGGCGCGCGGCCCGGCGTTGGTCTGCGTGACACAAGGGGCCACAGGGGTAACCGGTTACCAAAAGGGCGATCCGGTTTTCGTGGCCGCCAACAAGGCCGACGTCGTGGATACCGTTGGCGCGGGTGATACATTTAACGCGGGATTCCTCGCGGAACTTCATGATCGCGGAGTACTGACCAAACCCGGGGTTCGCACACTTGCCGAGGCGGACATCGAGGCGGCCCTGGGTCTGGGTGCACGCGCCGCAGCGGTGACGGTTGGCCGCGCTGGTGCCAATCCGCCGACCCGCGCCGAATTGGGATGAGGGCGCTTTTACAACGCGTCAGCCAAGCCAGCGTCGATGTGGGCGACAAGCAGATCGGAGCCATCGGCCCGGGGCTTGTGATCCTGGTGTGCGCCATGGATGGCGACACTGAAGGCGACGTGACAAAGCTTGCGGCCAAGGTTTCCAAGTTGCGCATTTTTCGCGATGAGGACGGACGCATGAACCGCTCGATCGTGGATACAGGCGGCGCGGCGCTGGTCGTGAGCCAGTTCACCCTGGCCGCCGACACGTCGCGCGGAAACCGTCCCGGTTTTTCGACCGCTGCAAGGCCTGAGGTTGGTGAGGCCCTCTATCTGGCCTTTGCCGCCGCGTTGTCAGAACTTGGGGTGTCCGTCGCAACCGGCCAGTTCGGCGCGGACATGGCCGTATCGTTGATCAATGACGGTCCGGTCACGATCTGGATGGACACGGATCAATAGGCAGGGGCGCTGCCCCTCTTGGCCTACGGCCAATTCACCCCGGAGTTTTTTCCAAAAGAAGAAGCTGAAGCTTGGTCCAGGTTGTGTCAAGGACGCCCCGGCGTTTTGCAACGGTCTGAGCAGCGCCGACTATCATGGCGTGGCGTTTGGCGGGGTCTTGCAGATCGCGAACAGCCTCGGCAAGCGAAGCAGCATCGCGGACCAACCTTGTTGCGCCATCGGCTTTCAAACCGTCATAGCTTTCAGAAAAATACGAGATACCGGGGCCGTGCAGGATGGCGGAACCGAGCGCGGCAGCCTCGAACGGGTTCTTCCCGTCGAGCGCAGGATCAAGGGAGTGGCCGACAAATGAGATGGGCGCAACGCGATACCACAGCCCCATCTCGCCGATGGTATCGGCAATGTAGACTTGGGTGGCCGAAGTGAGTTCTTCGCCCAGGCTGCGGCGGCCGACATGTTCGAATTGCTGTTGCGCGGCGGTTTCGGCCGCATCCCCGTCTGCAGGAAAACGCGGCGCAAGGATCAAAAGCGCGTTCGGCAAGTCATTGCACAGGGCGGCATGCGCATCGAACATGGCTGGGTGTTCAGCAGCCACGGTTGCAGCGGCTAGCCAGGTCGGTCGCCCGGTGGTGACAGTCTGGATCCTGGCCAATTCGGTTTCGTCTGCAGGCAGGGGGCGTGCAGCCGCTTTGAGCGCACCGACAACCGTGATGTTGCCCGGCTCCGCGCCAAGTTCAGCGAAGCGGTCAGCGCTGACCTCGTCCTGAACCAAAAGCTGGTCGAACATTCTCAGCACTTCGGCCATCATTGCCCCCAGTTTTTTGCGGCGGGCAAAGTTCGCGTCCGGCATTCGGCTGTTGATCAGAGCCATTGGGATTGCCCGTCGGTTGGTTTCGACCATCAGTCGGGGCCAGAAGTCCAACTCTGCAAAGGCGGCGAGGTCGGGGCGCCAGTGATTTAGAAACGCGCGCGTCGCCGCAACGGTATCGATGGGAAGAAGAATGTGTTTGCACTGCTTGGGCAACCCGGCCTTGTCCAGCGCCGCAATCGAGGTCGCCGTCGATGTGGTCAGCACGACATGAGCCTGGGGGATGTCCTTGAGAGCCTGTTCAATCAGCGGCACAAGCGCAAGGCTTTCCCCGACAGACAGGGCATGAAACCACAGAACCGTACCTTCAGGGCGCGGTTCTGAGTAGATACCGTATTTTTCGGGCAACCGTTCAGGCAATTCTTTGCCGCGTTTCAATCGCCGCTTATGTGCAATGCGCCAGATCGGGCCAGAAACTGTGCTGAAAGCCAGATAACCGCGCAGAAGCATCGACATGCTTAAGCGGTGCCTCGGTTCAAAAGGCGCAGCAAGGTCACCAGCCCCAATGGCGCGTCGTCATCGACAACGAAAGCCGCCGATATGCGACGTTCTTGCAGGATCGACAGGGCCTCGCCTGCAATCATGTCTCCCGTCAGCGTCACCGACCCTTTTGTCATGATCTCGCCGGCTGTTGTGTCGTGGAGCGCCCCCTTCATGGTCGCGTCGGCGTTCTTTTCAAGATAGCGACGAATGTCTCCATCGGTGATAACACCAACCAACGTCTGACCGTCGGTAACCCCCACAATGCCAAACCCTTTTGACGATAACTCAGAAAGCGCGGCGATTACCGCGGTTCCTGTCGTCACCAAGGGAAGCGCATCCCCTTTGTGCATGATCTCATCGACCTGCTTCAGCGCAGCACCGAGAGAGCCGCCAGGATGAAAGCCGTGGAAGCTTTCTTCTGAAAAACCTTTCATCTGCAAGACCGCCACCGCAATCGCGTCTCCAAGCGCCATCTGCAAAAGTGTTGACGTCGTGGGGGCAAGGTTGTGCGGGCATGCCTCGCGTACTTGCGGCAGGACCAGGGCAACATCAGCGGCACGCGCCAGGGTGCTGTCCGGCTTGCCTGTCAGCGCAATCATCGGCACGGCCCGTCGTTTTGCATAGCTGATGACATCGGACAATTCACGAGTCTCGCCGGACCAAGACAGCGCGAAGATGACATCGGACGGCTGGACCATTCCCAAATCGCCATGACTGGCTTCGGCGGGGTGCAGGAAAAATGCAGGCGTTCCGGTGGATGCAAATGTCGCCGCCAATTTTGCTCCGACGTGCCCAGATTTGCCCAGGCCGGTCACGATCAGGCGGCCTTTCATGGATGACACCAAATCGAGCGCTGCGGTCAGTTCACCTTCGATGCCGGTCAAGACATCCGCGAGGGCCGCCAATCCTTCGCGGTCCGTATTGATCGCGTCTTTTATGGCAGAAATGTTGTTCATGGCCTTCGACGTTCCCCGCTTCAAAGTGCGGTTTATGAAACCCGTTTCGGGCTCAGACTACTTCTTGACGCAATCATCTACCGCCTTCAACTGCGCCAACAACTCTTCCATCGCATCCAAACGCACCATGTTGGGTCCGTCTGATGGTGAACGCACGGGGTCTTCGTGGGTCTCGATAAACACCGACGACACTCCAACCGCGACAGCGGCACGTGCGAGAGGCGGCACAAACTCGGCTTGTCCTCCCGAGGATGTCCCCTGCCCGCCGGGCAGTTGCACCGAATGGGTCGCGTCGAAGACCACAGGGTATCCCGTCTTGGCCAGGATCGGCAGCGCCCGCATGTCTGACACCAGCATGTTGTATCCAAAGCTGGCGCCACGTTCCGTCAATAGGAGGCGCTTGTTGCCGGTTGTTTCGATTTTGTCGACCACGTTTGCCATGTCCCACGGAGCCAGGAACTGGCCCTTCTTGACGTTGATGGCAGCCCCGGTTTCTCCCGCGGCCAGCAAGAGATCGGTTTGCCGGCAAAGAAAAGCGGGTATTTGCAGGATATCGACAGCCTCGGCGGCGGGGGCGCACTGTGCAATTTCGTGCACATCAGTCAGCACGGGACAGCCGAACTCCGAACGGATCTTTGACAGAATGGACAGGCCATCATCAATGCCGACGCCCCTCTGGCCGCCCAGACTGGATCTGTTCGCCTTGTCGAAACTTGCCTTGAAAACATAGCCGATACCCACTCGGTCACAAATTTCCGCCAGGCTCTCGGCCAGCATCCTGGCATGACCCAGGCTTTCCAACTGACATGGGCCGGAAATCAGAACGAAGGGACGCGTCTGTCCAAAGGTAACCGCACCAACGGAAACGTCGCTCATGCAATGCCCTCTTTTTTCATGATGGCCTCGATCAAAGGGATATCGGAAGGGTTGTTCAATTCCCAAAAAGCACGACCACGCGCCTCGACCTCAACACATCGCACTTCGATCCCGTGTTCGAGAAACCTCAATTGCTCCAATCCTTCCGCCTTTTCCAACGGCCCCATGGGCAGATCGGCATAGCGCCGCAAGGCGTCCGGGCGATAGGCATAGCAACCGACGTGATGAAAAACCGGCACGCCTGTGTCGCGGAACCGATCCGCGAATGGCAAGACCTCTTTCGAGAAGTAAAGCGCCTCACCTCCCGGACGGAACACCGCGGTTGTTGCGCCAACGCGCCCGGCCTTGCGATCATCTTGAAGCGCTTCCAAGTGCTCGGCTTCGGTCTTCAGTACCGGTGTCGACATCTCGGCCGCACCGCTTTCGGACATGGCCGCGATCAGGGCTTCCACGTAATGCGGTGGCGTCAGTGGTGCATCACCCTGTAAATTCACGACCACATCGGGCGCATCGGGCAAGAGGTCCAGGGCTTCTGCGCAACGCTCCGTCCCGTTGCGGGGGCGCTCGCTGGTCATCAGCACATCGGCTCCAAAGTCTCCGGCCGCATGTGCGATACGATCGTCATCGGTCAGGACAAAGACCGCATCTACACCCGGCACCGACATTGCCGCGTCCCAGCTTCGCCTGATCAGCGATCGCGCTTCACCGCTGGCCCCGGTCAACATCGCCAAAGGCTTGCCGGGAAAGCGGACGGATGGATAGCGGGCTGGAATGAAAATGACGGTCTGCACGTAAAGGCCCCTCAGTTTTACACGGCTTACGGAATCTTCGACGTTTCTGCAACGCACCTGCCCGTCATCTCACGCCTGACCGGATCAAACCGAACAAAACGCCGGGACCGTGTGGCTATAGATCGCTTGCGCCGCAGGCGCGCAATTTTCCAGATGCTATCCGCGAAACCCCGTGGCGACGACGAACTTTTCGGAGGAATCCGCACGGGACGCTGGTGGTTTGACGTTGGCAACCTTGGTAAAGCGCTGTTTCAAAAGCGCTTGCATGCTGCCCTCGGCGCCCCCGGCGAGCACTTTTGCGACAAAGGTGCCGCCCTCTTCCAAAACGTCGAAGGCCAGTTCGGCGGCCGCTTCGCATAGGGCGACGATGCGCAAGTGGTCCGTCTGCTTGTGGCCGGATGCCGAGGCCGCCATGTCGGACATGACAACATCCGCCTTGCCTCCAAGCCAGTCTTTGACCTTGTCGTCGGCACCGGCTTCCATGAAGTCCAACTGGTGGATCTCGGCCCCGGCAATCGCTTCGACCTCCTGCAGGTCGACACCCAGGACACTTCCCACCGACTTACCTTTTTTCTCACCCAGTGCATTGACCCGCGCCACGGCAATCTGACACCAGCCACCTGGCGCGCAGCCCAAATCCACAACCCGTGCACCGGGAACAAGAAAACGATATTTGTCGTCCAGTTCGAGTATCTTATAGGCCGCGCGACCGCGATAGCCGTCGGCCTTGGCGCGACGCACATAGGGATCGTTCAACTGTCGTTCCAACCACCGGGTGGACGACAGTTTGCGCCCCCGCGCGGTTTTCACCTTGATCCGCAGATCTCGCTGTCCGCGACCGCTTGTCTTTTTAACCATGGTTTTCTTCGCCTCTGTGCGCGGTCCCATTGCGGGTCTAAGGCTGCCTTGCGCCGCAACCGACGCACAGGGCAATAGTGGGTATTTCGGAAAAGGGGAAGGCTCAGCCCCCCAGGATCGCCGCCACGTATCCTTGGGTTTCCTTGTAGGGTGGGACACCGCCGTATTTCTTCACGGCTTGCGGACCCGCGTTATAGGCTGCCAGGGCCAGACGCCAGGACCTGAATGTCCGGTACTGCTGCGAAAGATATCGCGCACCACCGTCAAGGTTCTGGCTCGGATCGTGAGGGTTCACTTTCAACAATCGCGCTGTGGCTGGCATCAACTGAGCCAGACCGATAGCGCCCTTGTGTGATCGGGCTTTCGGGTTCCAGCCGGATTCCTGACTGATCAGTCGAAGAAACAAGTCCTCGGGCACCCCGTTGCGCCGCGCTGCGACACGCGCGGCGTTCAGGTATTGCCCGCGGTACTTTGCAGAAAACTTTGGCAGAGTTTCATTGCCGGGCGCGCCGGGAATATAGACGTCCTTCGGTTGAAGACGAACCGAGTTGGCGTACTGCTGAGCCGAACGATTGTCCAACACAGACGTTTGACGCGCGAACAACTGTTGGCGTTTGGTCGAGATACTGCCGTCGGCAAGCGCCGGTTGGGCCACAACCCCTGCAAGCAAAATGGCGCAGACAACGCGAAACATGGCATCCCCCAGGACATCAACGGCCCGAAAATAGGGAGACTCGGCCCACAGGGCAATGGTCTTGTTGACGAAAACCCAGACCGCGCCGGGGACAGAAAGTTGCGGCCCGCGATCACAGCGGGCCGCAAAAGCAAAGTTTTTTAGATAAGCTTGCCCATGGCGACGGCAGTGTCGCTCATGCGGTTCGAGAAGCCCCACTCGTTATCGTACCAGGTCAGGATACGAACCATATTGCCGTCCATGACCTTGGTTTGATCCATGTGGAAGATCGAGGAATGCGGGTCGTGGTTGAAATCGCCCGACACCAACGGCTCGTCCGTAATGCCAAGGATGCCTTTCAGAGGGCCTTTCTTGGCCGCGGCACGGATGGCATCGTTGACCTCTTCGACAGTGGTTTTCTTCTTGGCTTCGAACGTCAGATCAACGACCGAAACATTCGGCGTCGGGACGCGGATTGCAACGCCATCCAGCTTGCCCTTCAGTTCGGGCAGCACAAGCCCGACAGCCTTTGCAGCACCGGTCGAGGTCGGGATCATGTTCAAAGCCGCAGCGCGGGCGCGATACAGGTCCTTGTGCATCGTATCCAGCGTCGGCTGGTCGCCGGTATAGCTGTGGATGGTCGTCATAAAGCCCTTTTTGATGCCAATGGCATCGTTCAGAACCTTGGCAACCGGTGACAGGCAATTGGTTGTGCAGGACGCATTCGACACGACGACGTCTTTCTTGGTCAACGACTTGTGGTTCACACCATAGACGATGGTCTTGTCGGCATCGGCACCCGGCGCTGAAATCAAGACGCGGCTGGAGCCGTTTTCAAGATGCGCCTGGCAGGCCTCTTTCGACGTAAAGATGCCGGTGCATTCCATGACGACATCCACATCGCTCCACGGCAAGTCGGCAGGGTTGCGAATGGCCGAAACCTTGATTTTGCCCCGACCCACGTCGATCCAGTCCTTGCCGGATTTCACATTGACAGGAAAGCGACCGTGAACGCTGTCATAGCGCAGCAGATGCGCGTTGGTTTCAACTGGTCCCAGGTCGTTGATTGCGATCACTTCGATATCGGTGCGATCCGACTCGACAATGGCGCGCAACACATTGCGCCCGATACGTCCAAATCCGTTAATTGCTACTTTGACAGCCAAGGTACTCTCCTTTTCGTGGTCATCGCCATATGGCGACAATCCGGATCAGCTCCAAGAACTTGCGTCCCAGAAACACGCCAATGCCTAGCCCAAGCGTGTAATCCAGCGCCAGCAGGGCAATGACGGCAAGCGCCAGCCAAAGAGCAATCCGGTTGGTCATCGCGCGCCTTATCGCAAGAAGTCACGTCTTGGGAAAGAGACAAGTTGATCAGGCTAATATATCAGAGGCTTCCCGGACACTGTGAATCAATGGCTCGATCAGCGGCCAAGTTCCTGGGCCACGAACCCGTCTTCAATCGCCTCGGCGACGAAGGCATCCAAAGCAGCGATCGCGGCATTGCCTTGGCCCGGCAGGACCATCGCCTGTTCAACTCGTGTCAAAACACCCGGCAGCACGCGAAACGCCGGGTCATCCCCAAAGAAACGATCAAGCGAGGCTCTCACACCTGCAACCAAATCACATCGACCGTCCTTGAATTCCTGAAAACTTTCGGTGGGCGTTCCGGAGTGTTCCAGTTCGGCAAAAGTCAGGTTGGCAGACAGGTGCATGTCATAAGCTGAACCGGTAGAGGTCAGTATCCGCACACCCTCTCGGTCGGCTTCGTCCACATCCTTGATCTTGGAATCGGTACGAACGGCATAGGTCGCCTCAATGACATGGTAAGGCCTTGTGAAAGAGATGCGCTTGGCCCGGGTTGCATCGATCGCCAAGAAAGCCACATCCCAGATATCTGCATCAGCGTCGGCAAAAACCTTGCCTGCGCCCGAATACACAACCGTTTCCAGTTGAACGCCAAGCTTGGCCGCCAAACGGTGCGCCAATGCGGGAGAAACCCCGCCCAGCCTATCTCCATCAACCTGAACCAAAGCGCGATTGCCAGTATTGATCGCCGCGCGCAGCACCCCAGTCTGTGCGATACTGGATAAGTTGTTCATCGTCATTCGGCTTCCTTTTCTCGAAACTCTAGACTGTTGATGTCGGAAACTCACGGCCTTTGATTTCGACCACCCGATGCGGATAGGGAATTTCGATATCCGCGTCCTTCAATGCGTTCCAGATCAAGAACAGGACGTCGCTTGAGTACTTGTTCTTGCCGTCGTCCAGACCTTCAACCCAGAATTCAACTCCGAAAACGATACCGCTATCGCCGAACCCTTTCAGTTCGACGTCAGGTGGCTCGGGGTTGTTCAGAACACCGGGATGTTTCTGAACAGCCGCACGGATCAGATCCGGCACCTTGTTGATGTCAGAGATAAAGTTCGACGCTATCTATTGCAGCCCGAACCCCAGACCAACCCCAACGGCACCGCCAATGATGGCCAGAGATGACAGGCAGATCCCCATGATGTTCATCAGCAAAAGGAAGGCGTGACCGAAAATCGCGATCTCGGCGGCCTTTGCGGACAGTTGCCTTATGGCTGGGCGCATTTCCCGATTTTCGATGTAGGTTGCGGTTTGGCCATTTGACCAGCGCCCGAAACAGAACAATAAACTGCCCGCGATGACCCCGCGAACAAGGGCCATGGCCGAAAAGCGAATGTTACCCAGGTTGACCGTCAGCCCTGTCAGATAGACAGAAATATCATCGAGCATCCCCAGGGCATACAGTCCGGCGATCGGCACCAGCACGTATTTCGCAAGTAGCTTGAGGAACGGTTCAGATATGATTTTTTCGGCAATAGCGCGGGCCGCGAGGAACAGAAAAACCCGTTTGCCAAAAGCCAAAAACGGCCCCCGAGCCGAAAATCGAACGTGTGACCTGTTCTCCAATGGCGGTGAAACCATAGGCCAGCAAAGGCAGAAGCAACGGGAGGAACAACAAGGCTTACCGTCGGGTCTTGGCAAGCATTAATCCCGACCTATCGGGAGGTGCCAAAAAGTTTGTAATGCGCCGCGACATGCCCCTGTTGAAAATGACAGCACAAAAAATAGGCCGCAATCAAAAGACCAAACTGCGACCATGCTGCGGGTCACATTAGCCAGGTCTCTGCGAGCTCCAGGCCTTGCACGCCATAGCTTTGGACCACCTCTAGAAACGCACTATCCATGTTCCCTCACCCACGAACCGCCCTAAACCCATGTCTCGCAACGAATGCCCACTTGGACAAGTCGGCCAATAATTCGAACGCGAACAGTTCAGGCGCGTTACCCCATACCGCCAGCGATCATCCGACGAGCGAGAGCACAGTATGCCTCTGCCACCGGACCATCGCCCAAAGCGATCGGAGTCCCGCCATCGCCTGCAACACGCACATCTAAGGACAGGGGAATTTCGCCCAGAAATGGCAGGCCCATCGCCTGTGCTTCGGCGGCGACACCACCGTGTCCAAAAAGATGCTCTTCATGGCCGCAATTCGGGCAGACATAAGTGGACATGTTCTCAATCATCCCCAACACTGGTGTATTCAATGTCTTGAACATATCCAGCGCCTTTCGGGCATCCATCAACGCCACGTCCTGCGGGGTGGACACCACGATCGCACCGGTCACTTGGGTCTTCTGGCAAAGGGTCAGCTGTACATCGCCTGTGCCAGGCGGCAGATCAATGATCAGGACATCCAATTCGCCCCATTGCACCTGTCCAAGCATCTGCTGCAATGCGCCCATCAACATCGGACCGCGCCAGACCACCGCCTTTGCCGGGTCAACCATGAAGCCAATGGACATCAAGGTTACTCCGTGAGCCTGCAAGGGAATGATCGTCTTGCCGTCGGGCGAGGCGGGACGTTTGTTGACGCCCATCATACGGGGCTGAGATGGCCCATAGATATCAGCGTCAAGCAAACCGACCCGGCGCCCCTCTTTCGCCAGGGCCACCGCCAGATTCGAGGACACGGTGGACTTGCCCACTCCGCCCTTTCCGGACCCAACTGCAATGATCCGATCAACACCAGACACTTTCTGGGGGCCGCCCTGCTGCGGGGTCGGGTGACCTCCTATTTTTAGGGATGGTGGATTTGGGGCCGCCGGTTTCGGGCCGTGGGCCGTCAAGACAGCACTTACCGAGCTGACGCCAGCGATGGCACCTATAACTGATTCTGCTTCGGCGCGCGCCGATTCGAGCTGTCGCGCCATGTCAGGTGTGTCGGCTTCGATGACAAAACTGACCTGATCGTCGTTAATTTGCACCGCCCGCACCAAGTCTCGGGAGACCAAGTCCCCTCCACCCGGCACGGCCACTGTCTTTAGCCTGTCAAGAATGACGCTACGCTCGATTGCCATATTCAGCACCTTTCTGCCGGGGATCATTGCATAAATCGCCCAGTCTTGCGGCACACGCAACCCAAGTCACCACGAATGATTAAAAGTTAATCATTCCGTTTACTTAGCGTCATGTTAACGTATGTCATTGCTGCATGGCGGCATTGCATTGCCGGGCATTGTGCATCTGCAGCAATAGCCTATCTTTGGTCTCGAAGACAGACAACGCGGCCCAGTCGCCGCATTCAAGGACCGAAGAAATGTCGATAGTAAATGTACACCCTGGTTCTCGTGATCTGGCCCCGCGCTTTGCGGGCCTCTTCGGCGGGATCAGCCGCCGCTACGCCCAATACCGGACGTATCGGACAACCCTTGATGAACTCGAAGCGCTCAGCAACCGCGAATTGGCCGATCTTGGCATCTCGCGCACCATGCTTCGCGCCGTAGCCTACCAGGCTGCTTACGAAGGATAAGCCTAGGGGCCCTCCTCCTCCCTTTGGGTCCCTGACTTTAGTGACGGCGCCTCTCCTCCTCCCTGGCGTCGTCACAAAAAATTCCGCCCTTCCTTGAAAAAGGCCGGGCAACCAGTTCAGAGAGCCCTCCTCCTCCCTTTGGGTTCCCTGTTTCGCGGCAGCGCCTCTCCTCCTCCCTGGCGTTGCCGCACAAAATTCCGCCCTTCCTTGGAAAAGGCCGGGCATCCAGTTCAGAGAGCCCTCCTCCTCCCTTTGGGTTCCCTGTTTCGCGGCAGCGCCTCTCCTCCTCCCTGGCGTTGCCGCACAAAATTCCGCCCTTCCTTGAAAAAGGCCGGGCAACCAGTTCGAAGGGCCTTCCTCCTCCCTTTAGGTCCTTTGTTTATGCGGCGGCGCCTCTCCTCCTCCCTGGCGTCGCCGCTTTTCTTTTCAAGAAACGCAATCGGGCAGAGAGGCGATTTCATTGAATGAAATCGTCTCGGACTTTTTCAAAAGTCCGCTTCGCTATGTACGAAAGTCAGCGCTTGAAATCCAAGGTCAGCGCTTGCAGTCCAAAGCCTCGGCGAAGCTCGCCCGCCCCCGGTGTGCTCCAAGATCAGCTTTGGCAAACGCCTGGCCGTCAAACCTCACGGCCAACACCCGGCTCCAGTCGCCCGAGGCAACAATCATCTCGGGACCGTTGCCGCAGTCGCGAATGCCACCGGCAATATCAGTTTCACCAATCCGGTGATTTGTGACGCCGGCAAAATCCGCCACATGCCCAAGTTTTTGATTTTTCGGATCAAAACGCCAAACTCGCAGCGTCCGCGCAAGGTGTGGCCGGTCGACATAGGCGATCTCTATCAACCCGTCTCCGTCCAAATCAGCCGCTCCGATTCCAATCGGCGACAGCCACCGATGTGTCCGCCCGATGTAGGGCGTCGCCGCCAGCAGTCCGCCTTCGTAATAGATCGCCAGCCGCGCGCCGCGATCCACGTGGGTTTCCACGACCACAACTTCCGGGCTTTCGTCTCCATCGACATCAACGAGACGAGGCGCAACGTCTTCGAATACCCGATCCTCGGGCAGACGCAGCACGAAAGTCTTCGTCATCGAAGTTTCGCACCCAAAGCATTGATCAACGCGTATGCGCAACGCGCCCCACTCGATGGCATCGCCCAGGATACCGTGGCCGTAGCGGTCCGTCGGTTCATCGTATTGCGCCGAAACAATGACGTTTGGCGGGGAAGCCACGGCAGGCAAGGCCAGAGCGGATGCAACAATAGCTCCGGCCAGCCACCGCATCAGATTTGCTTTTCCGGCATTTTGACGACCAAGCCATCCATGTCGTCGGTCACTTTTAACTGGCAGGTCAGACGTGACCGGGCGGGGTCGGGCTCGAAGGCAAAATCCAGCATGTCTTCTTCCATCGCGTCGATGGAGGGCAGTTTCTCTACCCAGTCAGGATGCACGTAGACATGGCAGGTCGAACAGGCACACGCCCCTCCGCAATCCGCCTCGATGCCGGGAATGCCGTTGTCGCGTGCGCCTTCCATAACGGTCAACCCGTTGGCCACGTCGACCACGTGCTCGGTTCCGTTGTGCTCAATATAAGTGATCTTCGCCATAACTGCTCCGTCGATTCGTCGTGTCGATACCTAAGGGCAGGCTGCGCGTCATGCCAGTGCTGGGCGATCTTTTCATAGTGACAGCTGTGTGATCGCGTAGTTTGTTGGCAAATCCCCTTGGATGTTCTATTTTTGTTCCTTATGAGTGAACCTGTCGCACACCCGCCCCATTGGCCCAGACCGCCATCCTGTATCCCGCACGAGATGCTGGATCTGCCCCCCAATGGGGCACGTATCGCCGTCGCGGGGCTGGTACTGGTGCGCCAGCGCCCCGGCACGGCCAAGGGCGTGATTTTCATAACACTTGAAGACGAAACCGGAATTTCCAATGTGATCGTTTGGCGCAAGATGTACGAACGCTTTCGCCGAGCGGTCATTTCGGGCCGCGCGCTGCGTGTTACAGGCCGCGTGCAACGTGAAAGCGGCATCACCCATGTGATCGCAGAGAAGATTGAGGATATCTCGTGGATGCTGGACGAACTTGTCAATCCGGTCAGAACGGCGCGTTCGCCCTAGTCTCGCCATTCTCTTTCCGACAATCCGCCGCAATTGGCCGCCAAATTCACCCTTGAAGAGGTCGGAGTCTGCCAATGTTCTTTCGCAATCTTACCCCCAAGCAAGGTGTCACACTTGAGGTCACGCTGACCGAAGTACATCTGCCCGTGAAAATGGGCCATCGCGATGCAGCAAAAATCTTTGCCGAGCCGTTAAAGGCGCAGTTGGCGGCGGCGGGGCTTGGATCGGTACTGGATTGTCGTTTGCGATGTCGCGCCTCGGGCGACGTAATTGGTGTTGAACTGAGCCTTGGCCTGACTGATCCCTCGCTGTCGGCACAACGTACAATTGCCCGTATGCTGGAATACCTTGCCGCGCCATGTGGATCATCAATCCGCATTGTCGATGGTGTTGATGATCCGGTGATTTTCGGAGTGACCGAAGGGTTGGAGCTTTCCATCGGCTCGGACAACGCCCCGGATGCGGACGCGCGCCGCGACCTTGCGATGACCTGCAAGTCGGCGATGGAGCATCTGGGCGTCAGCCGCGGCTGGGTCGAGAAACAGGGGCGCACGCATTTCTATTTCTATGGCGAAAGCTTTGTCGACATGCGCCAGAGCCTGGCCCGCATCCTCAAGGACCATCCACGCTATGGCCATGCCACCCTGCGCCGCATGGCCTAGGCCAACGGTCCCAGGAACAAAGGCTTCAGAGCTTTAAGTTCTTCCGACAGGTGATCGACCAAAAGCCGCACCCGCGTAGTGCGTCGAAGGTCCTCGTGCAACAAGAGCCAAATCGAGCGATCCAACACGGCCTTCGTTCCCGGCACCTGCACCAAACGGGCATCGTGTTCCCTTGAAATCAAGGGCAAATAGCTCATTCCCATACCCTCGGCCACCGCGTGCATGACCATCATCCCTTCGCGGATGGTATGGCGCAGTTCGGCTTTCGGAAACGGGCTGTTCTTGACCCAGGGGGGCACGGCTTCGCGGTCGCCCCAGCCAATCCAGGCCAAGCCTTCGCCATCCGGTCCATGCGCGCCCCAGTGCCGGTCGAGATAGTCCTGCGACGCGAAGATCGCCTTGGCATAGGTCACAACCCTTCGGCCGACGACATCGTCATCGACCGCAAAACCTACCCGGATCGAAACATCTGTCTCCGACCGCGCCAGGTCGGCGCGGCGGTTTTCTACGATCAGTTCGACGTCTATTTCCGGGTGAGCCTGCGAAAACCGCGCGAGAATTGGCGGCAGAACCGTTGTCGCGACCATGGGTGCTACCGACAGCCTGACGGTCCCCTTGGGCGCACGGTCCAGTCCCGTCAACTTTCGACGGGCAGCCAGCACCGAAGCCTCGGCCTCTTCCGCCATGGGCAACAATGCTTCTCCCGCCGTTGTCAGCGCCAGTCCAGACTTGGACCGATCAAAAAAGCGCACGCCATAGACAGTTTCTAGCGCCTTTAAATTCCGATCGACCGTCGCGTGAGTGCTGCCGAGAGCGTCTGCGGCGGCACGCAAACTACCGCAGCGCACAACCGCTAGAAAATAAGGGAAATGAGACCAGTCCGTGACCTGCTTATTCATGTCATCGCCTTACAATGGTTTTGCTGGCCTTGGTGTAACAAATACACACCTAAATGTCTCATTTTCTGGCATTCCGTCACGAAACAGTGACACCTAGATCCTCGCTGCAACAGACGAGGATGCAAAATGAACCGAAGACACTTTCTTGCAAGTACGGGGGCATCTGCCCTTGCTCTGGCTACGCCGGCACCCGCGCTCGCGGCATTGCCAGATTTTCCATGGGCGAAAAACTATTTGAAAATTGACGGCCACAAGATGGCCTATGTCGATAACGGCACTGGTCGACCTGTGGTCTTTCTCCACGGCAACCCGACGTCATCCTACCTGTGGCGCGGCGTCCTGCCCCATGTCGAGACAGCCAACCGCGTCATAGCGCCCGACATGATCGGCATGGGTGACAGCGACAAACCCGATCTTGCCTATACCTATGACGACCACGCGCGACACCTGCATGGGCTTTTGGACGCCTTGAACCTTAGCGATGCCGTTCTGGTCTTGCACGACTGGGGCGGCGCGCTTGGGTTTGACTGGGCCATGCAGAACACCGACCGGGTCGCTGCCATTGCCTATATGGAGACGATCGCTCCTCCGGTCATGCCTTTCGACAGCTATGAGGCCATGGGGCCATTGGGCGACATGTTCAAGGCATGGCGCACGCCCGGTGTTGGCGAAAAGATGATCCTTGAGGACAACATGTTCATCAACGAGGTCCTCGGCAAAATAGGCGTTGCAGCGCCCCTCAGTGCTGAGACCCTGGCGGCTTACAACAGCTATTACCCCGATGCCGCCAGCCGGGCACCGCTTTTGGCCTGGCCGCGCGAGGTGCCAATTGGCGGAGAGCCGGCAAACACTGTCAGCCTGACAAACCGCATCGCCGACTTTCTGACAACAGACGACCTCCCCAAGCTTCTGTTCCACGTCACACCCGGTGCGATTACCCCGCCCGAAGCGGTGGGATGGATGCAGGCCAACGTTTCCAATCTGACCACTATTTACCTCGGACCAGGCGCCCATTTCATCCAGGAAGACTATCCCGACGAGATCGGCATCGCCCTGGCCGAATGGATCGCAACCCTCTGAAATCAGGAGACCTGAAATGGCAAAAGTCGAAATTAAACGCACCATCAACGCCCCTGTCGCCAAAGTTTGGGAAAGCTGGAATGACTATGGCAACATCGACAAGTTCAATCCCAACCTGAACCGATCCTTCCTGATCGAGGGCAGCGGCCAAACAGGTCTGGGCGCCAAGCGTCAGTGCGACCTGAACGATGGCAAAAACTACATTCAGGAAAAGGTTATCGAATATATCCCCGAACGGCGCATCGCCATTGATGTCTATAACGGCACCATGCCCCTCAAACGTGCGATTGCGACAGCAGACATGAAACCCTTGGGGGCAAACCGAACCGAACTGACCTTCACGATGGAGTTCACTCCCAAATTCGGTCTGATCGGTCGGCTGATGATTCCCTTGATGAAACCGCAGTTTCGCAAGCTGCTTGGCAAGTTGATGGATGGCAATAAGGCCTTTGTCGAAGACGGCGTCGTGATCGCCCGCGCGGCCTAGAACACCAAAAACCATTGGGCGCAATTGTCTTATCCGCCCACCTTGCCTATAGCTCTCCCCGCAGCCTGCGAGGAGAGCTTTTCCATGACCCAGACCCGTACCGAAACCGACAGCTTTGGCCCACTTGAGGTCCCTGTTGACCGCTATTGGGGCGCGCAAACGCAGCGCAGCCTGCTGAACTTTCCCATCGGGTGGGAAAAACAACCCGTCGCAATCGTTCGCGCATTGGGTGTGATCAAGCAGGCCTGTGCCGAGGCCAACAAAGCCGCCGGCGTTCTGGACGCCGACAAAGCCGACGCGATGATCGCCGCGGCCAACGAAGTCGTGACCGGCAAGCTTGACGATCACTTCCCGCTCGTCGTCTGGCAGACAGGGTCGGGCACGCAATCGAACATGAATGCCAATGAGGTCATCTCGAACCGTGCCATCGAAATGCTGGGCGGCGTGATCGGCTCAAAAGACCCTGTACATCCAAATGACCATTGCAACATGGGCCAGTCGTCGAACGACACTTTCCCGACCGCCATGCACGTTGCCACCGCCATGACGGCGCGCGACGTCACGCTACCTGGGTTGAAGAAACTGCTTGCCGCGCTTGAGGCCAAAGTCGCCGAGTTCGACGGCATCATCAAGATCGGTCGCACCCACACGATGGACGCGACCCCCCTGACGCTGGCGCAGGAATTTGGCGGTTATGCACACCAGGTCACCAAGTCGATCGAACGGATCGAGACCGCGCTTGGCGATATCTATGAACTGGCACAGGGCGGCACCGCCGTCGGCACCGGCCTGAACACCCGGCCCGGCTGGGGTGAAGAGGTCGCCGCCAACATGGCCCGTATCACCGGCCTTCCCTTTGTGACCGCGCCCAACAAGTTCGAAGCTCTGGCAGCGCATGATGCCATGGTCGCCATGTCCGGTGCCCTGAAAGCCACCGCTGCCTCCCTCTTCAAGATTGCCAACGACATTCGTCTGCTTGGTTCTGGTCCTCGCTGCGGACTTTACGAACTTCTCTTGCCGGAAAACGAACCCGGCTCGTCGATCATGCCCGGCAAAGTCAATCCGACCCAGTGCGAAGCCATGACGCAGGTCTGTGCCCATGTCATTGGCAACGACGCCGCCGTTGGATTTGCCGGGTCTCAAGGCCATTTCGAATTGAACGTCTACAAACCGATGATGGCCTACAACGTCTTGCAATCAATGCAGCTATTGGGGGATGCGGCGTCCGCTTTCACCGACAATTGCGTTTCGGGCATCAAGGCCAATGAACGTCGGATCGACCAGTTGATGCGCGAAAGCCTGATGCTGGTTACCGCCCTGGCACCAACCATTGGCTATGACAATGCTACGACCGTCGCCAAAACGGCGCACAAGAATGGCACTACCCTGAAAGAAGAGGCCATTGCCCTTGGCTTCGTGGACGAAGCCACTTTTGACGACGTTGTGCGGCCCGAGAAAATGATCGGGCCCAAGGCCTGATCAGAAAATGAGCGTCGTCAACCTGAACAAGGCGCGCAAAACAAAGGCGCGGGCGGATCGTAAGGCCCGCGCCGATGAAAACGCGGTCAAGTTCGGGCGCTCCAAATGCGAAAAACGCATTGAAAGAGCCCGGGCAGATAAATCCGCCCGCGACCTCGACGCGCAAAAGCGAGACCGCTGATGGGACGCCCTGTCAAACGTTCGCTGACCCTCAAAGGTCATCGCACAAGCGTGACGCTGGAAGATGAATTCTGGCGCGCATTCCGCGACATCGCTGCCGAAAATGGTCGGGCACTGAACGACCTTGCCAGCGAAATCGATGCAGAACGTGACGCCGACACAGGTCTTGCCTCGGCCATCCGTGTGTTCGTCCTCGCCCACTACCGTCATGGACACTGAGCCTCAAAGCGCCCTTTGACTCCTCTGCTCCCCCCCTTCTTCTTGGGGCAAATATCCCGGGGAGCACGAGGGGCAGCGCCCCTCGTTCACCGCGATGGCAAAGCCAGCGCAATCGTTCAGCGTCGAACCGCCCGCATTCGAATGCCGTCACGCGCCCGCACCGTCAAATGTGCCACGGGAACAGGAACCTCCATGGTTTCAAACCGAAAGTTCGCCATCAAAACCGACACCAGGACCGCAGCTTCCAACATGGCAAATCCCGCCCCGGGGCAAACGCGAGCGCCTGCCGAAAACGGCAGCCAGGCTTCGCGCGGTGCCGGGGTTCCATTGGCCCAGCGGTCGGGATCAAACCGGTCCGGCGAAGGCCACAAATCCTCGTGACGCCCAAGATGCCAGGGCGAGACAACGATTTGGGATCCACGGCGGACATCCCGTTTGCGGAAAACTTCGGTCTTGTTTGCCTCGCGCACGAACATTGGCACCGGGGGATATAGCCGCAGCACTTCTCGCAGGACGTTGCGGGTTACCTTCAGCTTGGACATATCCGAAAGCGACGGTGCCGCCGCAAAAACGCGTGCTTCGGCCGCCACCTTGTCGCCCCACTCGGGCGCGGCAGCCAGACACCAAAGCGTCCAGCCGAGCAATGCCGCACTGGTTTCGTGGCCGGCCAGAAAGAAAATTGCGACCTGATCGACCATGTCGGCTTCCGAGAATCCTTTTCCGGTTTCGGGGTCCGGGGTTGTCATGATTTTGGTCGCCAGATCATCGGGCGCTTTTCCTTCGCGGATCATTGCCTGGCGGTCTGCGACCAATTGCGAGATCAATCCGCGAAGTCGCACCGCCGCATTCCGCGCTGATCGCGGATGGCGCAGGGGAAGCCATGGCACCAATGCGGCCCAAGTTGCCACCGGTTGCGCACGCTGGAATGCCCGGAACGCCTGGTACGTTTCGGCCGCCAAGTCGTCATCAATCGGAATGGAAAACAGGGCGCGGAAGATGACATCGGCCGTCGCATGGCTGGCCATGGATTCGATATCGACGTCGCCGGGCTCCATGCGTTCTGCCGCACATTGAGCCGCTGCCAGGATCGCGGGAAAGCTTGCCTTCAGACGACCGCCTTCAAAAGCTGGATCGATGATACGGCGTTGATGTTCCCACTCGGCCCCATTCGTCACGAAAACCGATCGCCCCAGCAGGGGCCGAAGTCCGCGTGTCACCCTCTCGGACTTGGGAAAGTCCGCGGCACGCCCGACCAGGACCAGCCTGACCAACGACAAATCGTTCACCAGATAGGATCGAAACCAGGGTGTGCGAAACTCGGCCATTTTCGCCCGGTAAAGATGGTCCGGTTGCGCCGACAGAATATCTTTCCGAAACAGCCTCCAATACCGCCAGAGCGACACGCGCCTTGCCCGCCCCCGCGGCTTGGGAGGAATCATGACATGGTCGAAGTAAAGCGCGACGCCGGCACGTCGATCCGGCTTTGCGATGACCGACGCCCGTAAAAGCGCTGCCCCAAAGTGCGGGGCCCGGCTGTGATCTTGAAATAGTCGTAGTCGCCGGGGCGATCAAAGGCGCAGAGGTATTGAAAGTGCAGCCGGAAATAACGATGACGCAACGCTTTGAGAGTTTCGGGCGCCAGCGTCTTCGAGAAAGCCGCCGAAATAATGATGGGCCATTTTTGCCCCTTGGGCGGTGCGACACCCGAGACGGAAACAGGGTCGGACAACGCGAAGGAACACCCGTCACCCGGAGCCGAAACATCCAACCAGGTAATCGTGTCATCGGTGGCCAAGAGACGCAGATCGCGGCGCAATCGCCGCGCCTCGGGCAGAAAGCTGATCATCGGGATAACCTGACCAAGTGTCAGAAGGGACAAGTCAGGCCCTGTGTCCTTGAAGCGGTTCGACCGCACGAGGTCTGCCACAACCGACACGGCCAACTGCGCCCCAGACGAATGCCCCACGATCAAGACTTCATCCACATTCTCGCGCATAGCAGCCTCGATGCGGTGACGCCATTCGACCAGCCTGGCATCGATCTCTTCTGGATATGCCCCCCGCCGTTTGGCCGTGTAGGCATAGTCGTGCATCAAATAGTAAGCGAATGTTTTTTCGTCCTTGGACTTGAACCATTGCAGGGTCTTGACCGCCGTTGGAAGAAAAACCATCCAAAACACCGAGGTTCCCACCACAGTCCACAAAAGACCATTCGGGTCGGGGCTTGATCCGATGAGCCGCGAAAAGAACGTGCCCGCCTGAAAGGTTACAACCCCTGCTAGGCTGGCAAGGACAAACGCACCCAATACGGCCAACATCAACTGGCCAAGAAGCATCACGACAGGATAGAACGCGGCAAGAACAGGCCCTTTGGCAAGCCACGACAGGCGTCTCAGGGTTCCGGTCGTCAGATAGATCCAAGCCGTTCTTATCAGAGCAAGATAGGTTCCCAAGATGCCCGCGCGCATCGAATTTTGGACAAGATCGTGCCAGACCAGGACATCAATTTTCGACTGAACCTGCATTCCGTCGATTTCTGCGCGTACCCGCCAGCCTGTTTCACTGCGGTCTGATTTTTGCTCAATCCGATAGTTCGAGATCCGCGCCTGTTTGCGACTCTCGTTGCGATACAACTCTCGGTACCGGCGGGGTGGCAAAGGATCATAGCCGGGGATGTAAAACACCCGGCGACGCGCCACATGTGTCTTGCCCCTGTGCAACATACCCGGAAACCTAGCGAAACTCCTTGCCGCCGGGAAGAGATTACTTCCGCAATTTTTGCGCAAGTTTTTCAAATGCGGGAAACAATGGCGCCGTGTATTAACCGAATGTTTGCAGGACCGGGAAAGTCTCGTTCAACCACCAGCTGAAGTCGGTGAACTTGCCCGTCAGCATCAACAGCCCCACGGTCCACAGCAACACCCCCATGAACCGTTCGATACGTTCCATGTTTCTGCGCATCCAGGCCATAAGCCCCGTCAACCGTGGGAAGAACGCAGCAACAAGCAAGAAAGGAATGCCCAGCCCCGCCGCATAGGCCGCTAATAGAGCCGTACCACGGGCCACGTCCGCCTCATTTGCCGCAAGCGAAAGTATGGCTCCGAGAATAGGGCCAATGCAGGGCGTCCATCCAAAGGCAAAGGCCAGACCAAGAATATAGGCTCCAAAGGCAGACCCTCCGCGATCGCCGGCATCGATCCGCATTTCCCGATCCATGAAACCGATCCGAAAAATCCCAATGAAATGAGCGCCAAAGATCATGATCACGACCCCGGCAATGGTGACGAACCAATCCTGGTTTGTAAGGAAAAAGCGGCCAAATACAGACGCGGTGAATCCAAGAAACAGGAAGACAGTGGAAAGACCCAGCACGAAAAAGGCCGCCGACATCATGGTGCGCCGCCGGGCAGCGGTTTCGGCCCCTTGCATGTCTGAAACCGACGTGCCGCCCATATACGCAAGGTACGGTGGCACGATCGGAAGGACACAGGGACTGAGAAACGACAAAAGCCCTGCTGAAACAGCCACGAGCATGGCCGGCAGAAGGCTGGCGTCAAAGATGTCTATTCCGAACATACGTTCCTCACTTATCCCTGTTTGTCTTACGGCAAAGAAAACCGCTCGTCACCCACACGCATTCTCACAACTCGGTGGACAATTTGAAATATGCGGCATACCGCTTGGGTGCTATGACTATTGATGAAGACCTTGATGCGACGGGGCTTTTATGCCCGTTGCCGGTACTGAAGGCAGCAAAACGCCTTCGATCCATGCAGACCGGGACGGTTCTGCGACTTCTGACCGATGATCCGGCAGCGGTGATTGATGTGCCGCATTTTTGTGCCGAGCAGGGCCACGAGCTGGTGTCATCAAGCGACGAAAATGGCACCCAGACCTATCTTATCCGACGCGCATAGCGGACGGAAACGCGGGGCTCTGAAGCCCCGCGCATAATTTCATCGGCTCATCGACCACCAACCACGTTTGCGCGGCTTGGCCTCTGTTTCCGTGGCTGGCTCCTCAACGACGGCTTCTTGAACTACTTGCACCGGTTCAGCAATTGCAGCGACGGGCTCGGTCACAGGCTCAGGCTGAGGCTCAGGTGTCGCCTCAGGGGCCGGAGCGGGCTCTGCCGGAGCCTCTTCTACAGACGCAGAAGGTTCTACCGGGGTCGATTCAGCGACGGGCTCTTTCTTTTTGCGCGTCCGGCGCCGCTTGGGCTTTTCTTCCGGAGCGGGGTCTACTTCCGGGGTCTTGGCGGCCTCGGCTTCAGGCTCGGCGGCCACCTCTACTGGGGCGTCCTCTGCAACCTTTTTGCGGCGGCTACGGCGACGCTTTGGCTTGGCCTCGGCCGCGGGCTCTTGCGTTGCAGGTTCGTCCTGAGCGGGGGCGGCGGCGTCTTCAGTTTCCGCGCTTGGTTCCGGCACTGCCTCAGTCTCGCCTGAGGGCTGATCTTCTGCGCTGTCTGCCTGTTGCTGCGTCTCGCCCTCGGCCTGGTTCTCGCCACCCTTGCCACGCCGACGACGCCGACGCCGGCGCTTTTTGCGGGGGCGATCCTCATCCTGCGTTTCCGGCGCGTCCGGTGTTTCCTCTTCAGCGGCGGCAGTCACGTCATCGTCAATCTCAGCCATCAGCGAAGCATCGACAGAGACCACCGGCGCAACCGCTTCGACCCGGCGGGTCGCGGTCTTGAACTTTTCGATCGTGAAATCAGGCGTGATCAAATGAGGATCCGCTTCAATCCGAACGGCCATCCCATAGCGGGTTTCAATCTGAGCAACGTGTTCCCGCTTCATGTTCACCAGGAAGTTCACGATGGACACCGGTGCCTTAACCAGAACTTCACGAGAGCGACGGCGGACGCCCTCTTCTTCCAACTGACGCAAGATCGTCAATCCAACGCTGTCATCAGAACGGATCAGGCCGGTGCCGTGGCACGATGGACAGGGTTGAGTGGACGCTTCCAACATACCTGGACGCAACCGCTGACGCGACATTTCCAAAAGGCCGAAACCCGAAATACGGCCCACCTGGATGCGCGCACGATCTGTCTTCAAACGATCCTTGAAACGCTTTTCGACCGCGTTGTTGTTGCGTCGCTCTTCCATATCGATGAAATCGATCACAATCAGCCCGGCAAGGTCGCGCAAGCGCAGCTGTCGGGCGACTTCCTCGGCCGCTTCAAGGTTGGTTTTCAGGGCCGTTTCCTCGATCGACCCTTCCTTGGTGGCCTTGCCCGAGTTCACGTCGATCGCCACCAGCGCCTCGGTAATACCGATAACGATGTATCCACCCGATTTCAGTTGGACTACCGGGTTGAACATCCCTCCGAGATAGCTTTCCACCTGGAACCGCGCGAACAAGGGCATCGGTTCATCGTAGTGTTTCACGTTCTTGGCGTGGGACGGCATGATCATTTTCATGAAGTCCTTGGCGGTGCGGAATCCGGCCTCGCCTTCGACCATGACTTCGTCGATCTCGCGACTGTATAGATCGCGGATCGACCGTTTGATCAGGTTGCCCTCTTCATAAATCTTGGCCGGTGCGGTCGACTGCAACGTCAATTCGCGGATCTGTTCCCACAGGCGTTGCAGGTATTCATAGTCGCGCTTGATTTCTGATTTCGTGCGCTTCGCACCAGCGGTGCGAATGATCAGGCCAGCGCCCTGCGGCACCTCGATCTCGCCCGCTATTTCCTTGAGCTTCTTACGGTCGGCGGCGTTGGTGATCTTGCGGGAAATGCCACCGCCGCGTGCGGTATTGGGCATCAGCACACAGTACCGACCAGCAAGGCTGAGGTAGGTCGTCAAGGCAGCGCCTTTGTTGCCGCGTTCTTCTTTGACCACCTGGACCAGAAGGATTTGGCGGACCTTGATGACTTCTTGGATCTTGTAGCGGCGCTGACGCTGTTTGCGAGGACGGCGGATTTCATCTGCCGTGTCATCATCGGCAACGGCTTCGATGGAAGCGTCTTTTTCCGAAGCATCGTCCATGGCGACGTAAGGGGCGTCTTCATCATCGCCGTTCGCGTCTGAATCATCGCCATCCAGATCGACAACGTCCATTCCCGGAATTGCGCCGCTGTTGTTCTCGGCAGAGGTCTCATCCGAATTCTCTTCGGATGCAGGCGCCGCCTTTTCAGGCGTGGCGTCGGCGGACGCCTCTGGTTCAGGCGTTGCGTCTGCCGATGCTTCTTCCGAGCTGTTCTTGGCATCCTCTTGCGTCGCATCGGCGACTACATCCTCGGACGCGTCTTCAGCTTTTGCTTCCTCAGCCACAGCATCGGTTGGCGCGTCGCCAGCCGCTGTGCTTTCCGAGGATGTTTCTTCCGCTTCCGGCTTGTCAGCTAACTCGTCGGTCTTTGGCGCCTCGATCTCTTCGCTGGTCTTGGCATCCTTGTCGGAAGCCTTCGCGGCGCTCGATCTTCGGCGGCGACGGCGTTTCGGCTTTTCTTCCTCGGCGGCCTCTTCCTTGGCAATCGCCATCTCTTCGGCCAACAGGGCTTCGCGATCCGCAACTGGAATCTGATAGTAATCCGGGTGGATTTCCGAGAAGGCCAGGAAACCGTGGCGATTTCCGCCATAGTCGATAAAGGCCGCCTGCAACGACGGCTCGACCCGTGTTACCTTGGCGAGATAGATATTTCCGGAAAGCTGGCGCTTGTTTTCGGACTCAAAGTCGAATTCCTCGACCTTGTTTCCGTCGACCACCACGACGCGAGTCTCCTCGGCGTGGGTGGCATCGATAAGCATTTTCTTGGACATTTTAACTTTCTGCGCAACGCAAGCGCCCGGCCGGGTGGGGCCAAGGTGTTGAAGTTGCGGCTATTTATGGCGAAACGACGCGACAGTGCCATAGCATGGCGACCCGTCTGAAACGGGGAGAACTGATTTGCTTCCCACGCGAGCGTCATCGCGGTTCTTCTCCGACGCCCAAGCAAGGGCGCCCGTTCAAGGCTGGGCGATCAGGTACATCCTGCGCCGCAGCAATTCCATTGTTCGACCTTTTCGGCCGATATGCTGGACCAGGTATCCCGAAACAGCGGTACCCCTCTGGAACAGCGAAACTTTTGCACCACATCGGCTCTTCAGCCCAAAAAAGCGGCGCTGGGTTCAACATAAGGTGTGTCGCCCGCAAATTTCAATGCACAAATTGCGTTTGGGCACTTTCCGTTCCCCTGCAACGCCAATTCGACACGACGAAACCACGCCACAGAGTGTACGCTTCAAAGATAATCCGAGCGTTGCAATCCGTACTTGGCCATTTTTTCATTCAACGTACGGCGCGGCAGGCAAAGTTCTTCCATCACGTTGACGATCGAACCCCGATGGCGACGCATCGTGTTGTCGATCAACATGCGCTCGAAGGCTTCGACATATTCTTTCAGCGGCTTGCCCTCGGTCGTAACCGTGAAATCTGCGGATTCTTCGTTGTCGGACATCAAAAGCGATGTAATCGTTCCCGATCCGCGCCGTGACTGCAACACAGCGCGTTCCGCGATATTCACCAGCTGACGAATATTGCCCGGCCAGGGAGCCTGAAGCAATTGGGCCGCTTCCTGAGCACTGACTTCGGGGACTTCGCAGCCATATTCATCGGCAAACTGTTCCGAAAGCTGCTGAAACAGCATCAGTATGTCTTCACCGCGCTGACGCAGCGGTGGCAGGGTGATCTTCATTGCGGCAAGCCGATAAAACAAGTCGGGCCGCAGCGCATCTTCGCAGGTTTTTCCCTGTTCCTGCAGATTGCAGATGGCCACGATGCGCGTTTCGGCAGGAGTGCCCTGTTCGTTCATCCAGGACAAAAGCCGGGCCTGCAGTGTCTGTGGCAGCGCTTCGATGTCTTCCAAGACCAAGGTTCCACCACGGGCTTCTTCCAACAGTGGTATCGGCCCGCCCTCTGCGATCGGGCCAAACAAGCGTGCCGCCAGGGTTTGTTCGTCGTGAGCAGCGCAGGAAAACAGGACGAATTTCTTTCCGGCCTTTGCCCCGACCGCGTGAAGCGCGTGCGCAACCAGGGTCTTGCCCGTTCCTGTTTCCCCTTCGATCAGCACATGACCGTCGGCTTGACCAAGATCCAGGATATCTTCGCGCAGCCGCTCCATCACAGGTGAAGCGCCGACCAGCTTTTTCATGATGCCGGTCCCACCGTCAGACAACTCGCGGCGTAGCGCCCGGTTGTCGAGCGTAAGGCGACGCGCATTAGCGGCCTTTTTGGTCAACTCGGTCATCTTGTCTGGGTTGAAAGGCTTTTCGAGAAAATCGAAAGCACCGACCTGCATGGCCTCGACCGCCATGGGCACGTCACCGTGCCCGGTGATCATGATAACCGGCAAAGCGCTGTCGACGCTCATCAACCGCTTCAGAAAAGCCATGCCGTCCATGCCGGGCATCTTGATATCGCTGACCACAACGCCCGGAAACTCGGGCGTCAGAGATTTTAGGGCGTCTTCGGCGCTGCCGTAGGTTTCGGTGTCGAACCCGGACAGGGCCAGCCATTGGCTTATCGACTGCCGCATATCCTGTTCATCATCGACAATGGCGACTTTCATCGTCTGAGCCATCAGTCTTTCTCCGTTTGTCATTCCGCCGCTTGCGACGATTGTTCCGCCAGCGGCAAGGTTACTTCGAACACTGCCCCGCCATCCCGACCGTTGCGCGCGGTAAGACGACCGCCAAGGTCGTTTACGATACCCGAGGAAATGGCAAGCCCCAGACCGACGCCGTCACCCGGCGATTTGGTTGTATAGAAGGGCTCGAACAGGTTTTCGATGTCTTCGATACCGGTACCGTTGTCGCGCACGGTGGTGACAACATCGTCACCAACAGTCACCAGAATTTTCACTTCGGCGTCGATCCGGCCCTTCGTCGCGTCCAATGCATTGCGCATCAGGTTGACCAGCACTTGTTCCAGACGGATGCGATCGGCATTCACGATCACCTCGTCGCGCGGCAGAGATACGTCGATCTTGACGTCCCCTCGTCGAAGTTGTGGTTCCATCATGGACAGGGCAGATGACACGGAAGTCCTTACATCTATGGGTTCAACAGCGTCTCCTCCCTTGCGGGCATAGGATTTTAACTGCCGGGTAATCGCCCCCATCCTCTCGATCAGGTCGTCGATCCTTTGGAAGGATGACAGGGCCTCGTCCGACCGGCGGCGTTGCAGCAAAAGCTTGGCCCCGGCGAGATAGGTCTTCATCGCCGCCAAGGGCTGGTTCAACTCGTGACTGACTGCTGCTGACATTTCTCCCAAGGCCGCAAGTTTTGATGATTGCTGCAGCGTCTGCTCGGCCACTTCCAGATGGCGTTCGGCCTTTTCACGCTCGGCGATTTCTCGCTGCAGCGCCATGTTGAGCTGGCGAAGTTCAGCCGACTCGCGCTGAAAAAACCTGAGCCTCGACGTCGCTTTCCGGCTGACGAGGTAAAATGCAAGGGCCATGAGAATCGCAAAGCCGGTGATTTCCAGTGCCAAGACGGCGTTCACGCGTTCGCGCACGCTTGCATAGGTCGTAAAGCTCGTGATCGTCCAACCCTGAAATCCAATCCGCGCCTCCTGACGCATCACGGCCTCGCCCTGCACATAGGCGTCGATCGGCAGAGCCCCCCAGCCCGCCGTAGCATAGAAAGCGCGCTCAATAGCGGATGGCACAGACTGAACGGTAAGCGCGTCTTCCTCGGTCAGTCCACGCCATCGCGCCTCGGTGGCAAGAATGATGGTGCTTTCGGAATCTTCGACAATGACGGCATCGGTAAACCCGGCCCAAGACGTCTCGAATTTGTTCAGATCGACTTCGACCATGATGACGCCGATCAGCTTGCCTTGCGTTTCGATCCGGCGGGAATACGAAAATATCCGGCCACCGGAATCCAGCAAACTTGTGGTAAACACCGTGTCACCTGACCGCGTTGCTTCCACGAAATAGGGCTCGGACCGATGGATCGATCCGATCAACGCCCGGTCCGTCGCCGCCACTGCGCGCCCGTCGCTTTCCATCAGCAACAGGCCCTTGGCGCCAATCTCGTCGCGATATTCGATCAATCGGCCCGAGCTTTGGGAAAAATCTCCTGAATTCAACGCCCCGATCAGCGTCGGATCACGCGCCAAAAGCTGCGGTACGATCTGATTTCGCTGAAGCTCGCTCAGGATATTCCCTGAATAAAGTGCAAGCCGAACCTCGGCCCGAGACCGGGTCGTTTCGGTGAACCTGCTGGTCAGGAATTGGTTCGTCCACCAGACGACGATCACGGCAAGAACGATCAGGAAAACCATTACAAGACGCGCCGTCAAAGGCGCGGTCCTGGCCTGTACATCATGATTTTGAGACGTGTCCGTCATAGGCAAAGACTAAAGCCCCTGCCCGGCCTTCTCAAGCATTGACCAGACTGTTGGCCAGCGATTGGAACATGGCCGCGCCATCCGACTGGCCGAGGGCCGGGTCGGCAGCACGCTCGGGGTGCGGCATCAATCCAAGAACCCGGCGGTTTGTGGACAGTACTCCTGCAATTCGATCCGTCGACCCATTCAGGTCCTCTTGGTACCGAAACGCGACCCGATCTTCCGCCTTCAGTTCGGCCAGCACATCATCGGTGGCAACATAGTTTCCGTCGTGATGCGCGACAGGATAGGTCACGGACTGGCCAAGCGTATAGCCGCTGGTGAAATCACTTTGCACCGTGGCTACGTCCAGCGCGACCGGCTTGCAGATGAACTTCAAACCGGCGTTGCGCATCAGCGCACCCGGCAGAACGCCCGTCTCGACCAAAACCTGAAATCCATTGCAAATCCCCAGCGCGTACCCGCCCTTTTCGACATGGCCCTTCAAAGCCGCGGTGATTGGCGAGCGCGACGCGATGGCGCCGCAACGCAAGTAATCGCCAAAAGAAAACCCGCCCGGAACCCCTACGATATCGACTCCGGACGGCAGCGCGGTGTCCTTGTGCCAGACCATATCGACCTGGAAACCAGCATTGCGGAAGGCAACGGCAAGATCACGGTCGCAGTTCGAACCGGGGAAGACGAGAACGGCAGCTTTCATGTGTTGGCTCCTATTGCGGGCTCAGGCCGCGAAATCGGTAATGACGGCAACGCCCGGCGGGGTCGGGCCGTTGAAGGCGGCCAATTCCGCCGAAGTCCCGGATAAGCCAACCTCGCGGGCAACGATTGGCGCCAGGTCAACATGGCCACCATCGATCAGCGCCAGCAACGACGGATAGCGATGCGCGGGCATTCCGCGCGTCCCGTAAAGGGCAAGGTTTCCGGAATAAACCGTGTTGAGATTGACCTCTTGCACGGCGTGATGTCCGACCGGCATCCCCACTTGCACGTGGCGGCCCATCGGGCGCAGGCAGGCGATCGACGCCGCAACCGTCACGGGAAAGCCCAAGGCTTCGACCGAGACATGGGCGCCGCCGCCGGTGATTTCCCTGATTTTTTCGGCGCTGTCGCCGTCGGATGCGTCAACCGTGAAATCCGCGCCCAACCCTTCGGCGTGATCCAGCTTTTCCCGCACGATATCGGTGACAATGACCCGCGCGCCCAGGGCCCGCCCCAAAAGCATCGCCGCCAGGCCAATTCCGCCCGTGCCATGCACGGCAAGCCATTCGCCTGCGCGCAGACCGGCCCGTCCGGTCAAGGCGTGCCAGGCCGTGGTCACGCGACACCCAAGCGCTGCAGCCAAGGTCGGAGACATCGTGTCAGGCAAATAGGCCAGGTTATGATCCCGCGCCACCGCAACGTATTCCGCAAAAGCACCAGGCTCCAAAAATCCCGGCAGGCGTTGATCCAAGCAGGTGTTGCTCTCGCCCGACCGGCACTGCGGGCAGGTGCCGCAAGCCAGGATGAACGGTGCGATCAGCCGATCCCCAACCTTGTACTGCGCGCGCGGGCCGGCCTCGACCACCTCACCGCAATATTCGTGACCGCCGATCTGGCCAGGCTTTACGCGTGGATGTTCTCCAACCCAGCCATGCCAATCCGAACGGCAAACACCGCAGGCCAGAACTTTCAATACAACGCCGTCGTCAGGACAGACCGGGTCGGCCACATTCTCAATCGATAGCGGTTGGCTGTACTCACGCAGGACCGCGGCACGCATTACAAAAGCTCCACGTCAAATTTTTCGATGACCGTGTTTGCCAAAAGTGTCTCGCACATGCGCGCAACTTCCGCCTCGGCCTTGTCCCGGTCGGTTTCTGCCAGATCGAGCTCGATCACTTTGCCCTGACGGACACCGTCAACACCATCAAAACCGAGCGTACCAAGTGCATGCCGCACCGCCTCGCCCTGAGGGTCAAGAACCCCGTTTTTCAACATGATATGAACGCGCGCTTTCATGATCTTCCCCCGCATTGGAACCTTGATGCGTGTAATCGCGGATTCCCTCGGGATTGTCCAACCCCAAGGCCCTTCTTCTTTTGCAAAATACTCCAGGGGGTCCGGGGGACAGCGTCCCCCGGCGGGTCGACGCGCGACAGCGCGGCGAAAATCAGTTGATCAATGTTGGCTTGCTGGTCGGAGACGCATTTTGCGGCAGAACGCCAAGCCGTTTGGCAACCTCGGTATAGGCGTCCGTCAAGCTGCCCAGATCGCGGCGGAACACATCCTTGTCCAGCTTTTCGCCGGTATCTATATCCCACAGGCGGCAGCTGTCAGGGCTAATTTCATCGGCGATGATCAAGCGCTGGAACTCACCGTCCCAAACCCGGCCGATTTCGATCTTGAAATCCACCAGTTTGATCCCGACGGCCAACATGCAGCCCGACATAAAATCATTGACCCGCAACGCCAGGGCCAGCATGTCGTCCAGATCTTGCTGGCTGGCCCAGCCAAACGCGATGATATGCTCTTCCGATACCAAGGGATCACCCAGCGCATCGTCCTTCAGGCAGAATTCGACAATGGGGCGCGGCAACAAGGTGCCCTCTTCCAAGCCCAGACGCTTGGACATGGACCCTGCCGCATAGTTGCGCACGATCACTTCAAGCGGAACGATTTCCACCGATCGGATCAACTGCTCACGCATGTTGATACGACGGATGAAATGCGTTGGCACACCGATCTGTGCCAACCCTTTCATGAAAAACTCAGAAAGGCGGTTGTTCAAAACCCCCTTGCCTTCGATCACGTCCTTTTTCTGGGCGTTGAAAGCGGTGGCGTCGTCCTTGAAATACTGAACCAATGTTCCGGGTTCAGGGCCTTCGTACAGGATCTTGGCTTTGCCTTCGTATACCTTTTTGCGACGTGCCATTTGTTCCTCGGAATGTAAGGGAAAGCGCGCAAACGGGTCCGCGCGCCGAATTCGCGTCTCTTTACGGCAATGTCAGCTCCGCAGCAAGCCGAGCCGTCGGGCAGGAAAGTGCGCCCGTGCCGCGTCGTCGGGACGCAGGGGCAACTTGACCTCTGTGCCCTTGCGGGACGGTGCATCGAAGGGCATATCAGGAAAGAGACCATTTCAATCGGGGAAAGGCCTGAGATGACCACCTTCGACGACCGCGAAAACGCTTTCGAATCCAAATTCGCCCATGATGCAGAGATGCAGTTCAAGGCCGAGGCTCGCCGCAACAAGCTTTTGGGTCTTTGGGCTGCCGAGCTGTTGGGCAAATCCGGCGACGAAGCCGCAGCCTATGCGACCGAGGTCGTGAAATCCGACTTTGAAGAAGCCGGAGACGAGGACGTCTACCGCAAACTGGCAGGTGACCTTGGCGACAAGGCCACAGAAGAGGAAATTCGCGCCAAGATGGCTGAACTAAAGGCCGTCGCCAAAGGCCAGCTGATGGAAGAAGGCTGAGGCCAACCTTCCGGGGTTTCTTCCCAACATTTAAGACCTCGTAAATCCCCGGCGCGTAAGACTTGCGACGGGGGTGCCTTACGGGGTGCGTGTATATGGGTAATTTTCCGTCGAAGTTGACGGTTCGCGACGTGCGGCGTGCGGCGCTCAAGAACATCTTTGCAGTTTCAGTTGCCGGTGTCTGTCTTTGGCTGGTCGTCCGACAACTAGACGATCTGAACATCTCGGACATCGCTGTGTCCTTTGGTGCCGTTACGTCGGCGCAATGGATCATTGCGCTGATTGCCACAGCGCTCAGCTTTGCCGCCGTTGGACAGTACGACGTATTGTTTCACCGCTGGCTTGGCACCGGTATCAGACCGAAATCGGCGTTATTGTCCGGCACCGCCGCCATCGCAGTCGCCCAGACATTGGGATTCGGCCTTGCCACAGGGACTATTGCGCGATGGCGTGCCCTGCCTGAACTATCCATCGGCACCGCGCTGAAACTAACCAACTATGTGTCATTCAGCTTTATGGTTGCCTTGGGCTTGCTGTCCGCCCTGGCCGTGACCGCATTGGGCCTAGAGGGCACGGGCACTGCGTTGACCGCAGGGCTGGCCGTACTGGCATTTGCGGTCACTGTCGCTCTGTCATTGATCCAACCCCGTTGGCTGCCTGTTCCCCTGCCCCCCCTTCGCCTGATCGGACGCCTGACGCTTCTGGCCGCCGTCGATACCGGCCTCGCGGCCCTGGCGATGTGGGTCTTGTTGCCCGCCGGGGTACATCCACCATTCTTGCTGTTTTTTGCCGCCTTTCTGTTCGCACTTGGTGCGGGGCTCTTGTCAGGGGCACCAGGTGGTGTCGGGCCATTTGAACTTTGCCTCATCGCCATTCTGCCAATGGTGCCCGAGAGCGATCTGATTGCCGCAGTTCTGGCGTTCCGACTGGTCTATTACGCTCTGCCCGCCTGTCTCGCGCTTTGCGCGTTGGCCCGCCCAATGAAAGACGCCTCGGAAGCCCCTTTGCCCGTGGTACGGTCATTGTCGCCCCAACGGGCCGAGGCCGGGCTGGCCCGCCAAAGCGGACAGCTTCTAAGAACGAGCGCCGGATCGCTGCACGTTCTTCACGGCACGCAATCTCTGGTAGCACTTGGCGATCCGCCTTCGGGCGGGATCATGCGAGAAACGCAATTGGAATGGTTGAAAGAGAACGCCAACTTAAAGGGCCTTTGGCCCGTCCTGTACAAGTGCAGCGCAAATAGTGCCGTCGTCGCGCGCAGGTCCGGTTGGCATGTCATGCCTGTTTCCGACGAAGCTTGGCTAAATCCACAACACTTTTCGACAGCCGGGGCCCACCGCCGACAATTGCGCCGCAAGCTGAAAAAGGCAGACAAAAATTCCGTCGGCATCGAACATGTCTGCAGCCTGCCAATCGCCCAGATGACCAGGATCGCCGAACAATGGGCTGCGCGTTGCGGCGGGGAGCGCGGGTTCTCGATGGGGCGGTTCGAACCGTCTTACCTGGAAGAGCAGCGTTGTTATCTGGCCTATGTCAATCAGCGGGTGGTCGGCTTTGCCACCTTTCACACCGCCGCGAACGAATGGGTTCTGGACCTGATGCGCAGCGCGGATGGCGTGCCTGACGGAACCATGCATGCACTGATCACGAAGGCGATCCAAGACGCGGCCACGGCCGGTGTCGCACGACTTTCGCTGGCGGCCATGCCTTTGGAATCACCCCCCAAACTGTTGCGGGGCTTATCAAACCGACCAGAAGCGCAAGGCCTGCGCAGGTTCAAGCTCAGCTTTGCACCGCAAACTGGGCGCTTGTACATGGCGGCGCCCAATCGGACCGTTCTAGCCATCGCCGGAGCCGACATCGTGATGCGAATTGCCCGCCCAGCTCCGATCTCGTCGACCGAGACGGTTTTGGGTCCCGATGATCTTGATGCCGAGATGCAGATCACGACGACCGCCCCCATCCCCGTTCGTTGGACCATGCAATAATTGCAGGTCGGGAATGCAGAACTGGCGATTGTGCTGCACCGCAGAAAGCATCATGTTAGCGACAACAAACACACCATCTTCTTGAGGACAAGATCATGAATTTCATGGAAGAACTGAAAAAACACGCTTCCTACCACCGCACAGTTCGTGAACTGCGCCGGATGCCCCTGGATACCGCCTTGGATCTGGATATCTACCCGGGTGACGCAAAGCAGATCGCGCGTCGCGCAGTCTATGGCTCGTAAGACCAAAACCGACCACGCGGTCAATCCGGAAACGAACTAAACGGGCGATCCTTTCGGGTCGCCTGTTGTCTTTTATCGTCCAAGTTTTTCGGACAAAGCATCGCGCACCGACGGTGTCACGAATTTCGAAACATCTCCACCCAGCCGGGCGATTTCCTTCACCAGCTTCGACGCAATCGCCTGATGCTCTGCATCGGCCATGAGAAACACGGTCTCGACGCTGGAATCCAGCGCTCGGTTCATGCCAACCATCTGAAATTCATATTCAAAATCGGCGACGGCCCGCAATCCACGTACGATAAGGTCAGCCCCGACGTCGTGGGCACAGTTGATCAGCAGGTTCTCAAACGGATGGGCCACGATTTCGACGCCCGTGCGTTCGGCAATCGCTGCGCATTCGGATTCGATCATCTCGACCCGCTCTTCCAGCGAAAACAACGGCCCTTTGTCGCGGTTGATGGCAACGCCTATGACCAACCGGTCGACCAGAACTGTCGCGCGTTCGATGATGTCGAGATGCCCCAGCGTCACCGGATCGAAAGTGCCGGGATAAAGTCCGATGCGCATTGAGAAGTTTCCTTGACGGCAAAAATCGCGAGTTCACTGCCACGGAATCTGGCCGTGGTGCAACCCTTTGAGCTTAAAACCCTTTGATCATGCCTTCCAATGCATCCTTTTCCATTGCCAGTTCCGACAGTCGCGCTTTGACCACATCACCGATTGAAATCAGCCCTGTCATGGCATCGTCCTCCATTACTGGAAGATGGCGAAACCGGCCCTCCGTCATTTTTCCCAGAACTTGGTCGGCTGTCTCATCCGGGGTACAGCTAACCATGTCACGGGTCATGAGGCTGTCCACAGAGTCGTTTAGGCAACCGCCGCCGCGCTTGCCAAGTTCCCGTACGATATCGCGTTCGGATAATATGCCTGCTGGCGCGCCGCCTTCGATCGTCACGACAATAGCGCCGATCCGCTTTTCTGACAGAATGCGTGCAGCGTCCGAAACCGACGCGCCGGACGCCACGGTTACGACATCGGTGCCACCTTTCATGCCAAGTATTTGACGAACAAGCATGGTTTACCTCCCGAGACCTTACTATCCTGCCACCAGCGTCATCCAGACACAGGGCTTGTGTCAAGCTTTGGTACGTCGGGCGATCTCTTCGCGAAGCCCCTCGGTCAACGCCTGGGCAAAACGGTTCAAACGCTCGACACGGGCGTCATCATCATGCCGGATCAACCAGAAGGCCCGCGTCAGCTTCAACTCGTCTGGCAGAACCAGGCGAAGTTCCGGCGCGTCCGGCAAGGCAAAATCATGAACGACACCTATCCCTGCCCCCGCACGCAACAGGCCAAGCTGGACCGACACAAGGTTTGAAGCCACGCTGACATGTTCCAGTCCAAGCTCCGACAGGTAATCAAGCTCGCGATCGAAGATCATGTCGGGGATGTATCCGACGACGGGATGGCCGCGAAGGTCGACCTTTGACTTTATCGGAGGCTGCCCTGCAAGAAATGCCTTTGAGGCCGCGAGATGCAGGGAATAGTCCGATATTTTCTGTATCCGCAATCGGCCCGCGCGCGGGCGGCTGACCCCTATTGCCATGTCAGCCTCGCGCTTAGACAGGTTGAAAACACGAGGCAAAGCAACGATTTGAACGTCCAAGCCGGGGTTCTTCTCGACAATGCGTTGAATGACATGAGGAAGCAGAAATGTGGCGCAGCCGTCAGGTGCGCCGACCCTTATCGTTCCGCTCAGCGTCTGCGTTTCCCCACGCACGTCGGCCAATGCTCCGGTCATCGCTTGTTCGGCGGTTTCGGCATGGGCGCGCAGTTGTTCTCCCGCCGGTGTGGCGACATAACCCTGCGGAGACTTCACAAAGAGAATAGCGTCCATCTCGCGTTCAAGCCGTGCAATGCGCCGCCCAACCGTCGCCGGGTCAATACGCAGTAATTTCGCAGCCCCTGTCAGGCTTTCCTGTCGCGAAACAGACAGGAATATTCGCATATCGTCCCAGTTCATTGTCGCGTTATCCTTGCATTTTTGCAAAACCTTTTTGGTAAACTGCCGCTTTTCGTGGCGCATGACCAGCCCTTAAGATCTGTGCAAGAGATCAGGAGGATTCTATGGAAGAGCTCACGCATTTTATTAATGGCGAACGCGTCAAAGGGACTTCGGGCCGTTTTACGGACGTTTTCAACCCCGCAACCGGCGAAGTTCAGGCCAAGGTGCCCTTGGCAAGCGTTGAAGAGATGAATGACGCCGTCGCCAAGGCCGCTGAGGCGCAAATCGCCTGGGGCGCCACGAACCCACAGCGTCGTGCACGGGTGATCATGGCTTTTGGTCGGTTGATCAACGAAAACATGGACACCCTGGCAGAACTGGTTAGCCGAGAGCACGGCAAAACCCTGCCCGACGGCCGTGGTGATGTGCAGCGTGGACTTGAAGTGGTCGAGGTTTGCATGGGTGCTCCCAGCCTTTTGAAAGGTGAATTCACCTCGGATGGCGGCCCCGGCATCGACCTTTATTCCATGCGTCAGCCTTTGGGCGTTGTGGCCGGGATCACCCCGTTCAACTTCCCCGCCATGATCCCGCTTTGGAAGATGGCCCCCGCAATCGCCTGCGGCAATGCTATGATTCTGAAACCGTCCGAACGGTGCCCGTCGACGACGCTCATGCTTGCCGAACTTTTTAAAGAGGCCGGTTTGCCGGATGGTGTGCTTCAGGTGGTGAACGGTGACAAGGATGCCGTCGATGCGATCCTGGACAACGAGACAATTCAGGCAGTTGGCTTTGTTGGCTCGACCCCGATTGCACAGTACATTTATGGCCGAGCCGCATCGAACGGCAAACGTGCTCAGTGCTTTGGCGGCGCAAAAAACCACATGATCATCATGCCGGACGCCGACATGGACAAGGCTGCGGATGCGCTGGTCGGGGCGGGTTTCGGTGCGGCGGGCGAACGCTGCATGGCGATCTCGGTCGCCGTACCTGTTGGTGAAAAAACTGCCGATGCTCTGGTTGAACGCCTTGTGCCTCGGATCGAAGCGCTGAAGGTTGGCCCCTATACCAGCGGCGATGACGTGGATTACGGCCCTGTCATCACGGCAGCTTCGAAAGAGCGTATCGAGGGGCTGGTCAATTCGGGTGTTGAACAAGGCGCCGAACTGGTCGTGGATGGCCGGGGCTTTAGCCTTCAGGGATATGAGGACGGATTCTTTGTTGGGCCATCCTTCTTTGATCGCGTGACGCCGGACATGGACATCTACAAGGAAGAAATCTTTGGCCCGGTCCTGAGCCAGGTGCGCACCGAAAGCTATGAGGAAGCGCTTAAACTGACCATGGACAACCCCTATGGTAACGGCACCGCGATCTATACGGCCGATGGCGACACGGCGCGCGATTTTGCCAACCGGGTCAACGTGGGCATGGTCGGGATCAACTTCCCGATCCCGGTTCCCCTTTCTTATCATACGTTTGGCGGATGGAAAAAGTCGGCCTTCGGAGATTTGAACCAATACGGACCCGATGCATTCCGTTTCTACACAAAGACCAAAACCGTCACCGAGCGCTGGTTCTCGGGCATCAAGGATGGCGGCGAATTTGCTTTCAAGGCGATGGATTAACCCGTCACCGGATGACCAAAAATTGCGCCGGGCCACGCCCGTCGCGAGGGGGGCCGCTGCTGACGCAGCGGCCTTTTTTGCGCGTCTGTATCCCGTCTGCATTGTGTATGCATTGTGTATGCGTTTTGTATGGCAAGCATCGGCGCGCTGAAATCGCAGCATTTGGACAGCACCGAGAAAGGTCGCGGCCATTCACACTGGCCTAAGACCACGCCCCCCGCTAAACACGGTCGGAACCGTCGAGGGCAGGCCCATGAGCAACGCAATCAAAGCGCAACCAGGAATCGAAGACATCGTCCTGTACAAGGGCGGCGACAGCCATCTCGAGGGGCACGGCGATGTGCTGAAACTGTCTTCGAACGAAAACCCCTTTGGGCCGCCCGATGCGGCCAAGGCAGCCTTTGCCAAAACGGCGCACAACCTGCACCGCTATCCACCGACAGATCACGCCAGCCTGCGCAATGCCATTGCCGAGGTCCACGGTCTGGACGCCGACAGGATTATTTGCGGTGTTGGTTCCGACGAGGTGATCACTTTTCTCTGCCAGGCTTATGCCGGACCGGGCGATGAGGTGATTTATACCGAGCACGGTTTTTCGATGTACAAGATCTCGGCCAGCGCGGCAGGCGCCACGCCAGTCCAGGTGCCTGAACGCGACCGGCAGGTCGACGTTGACGCAATTCTTGCCGGGGTGACCGACAAGACCCGGATCGTGTTCATTGCCAACCCCGGCAATCCGACCGCTACGATGATCGGCAGTGAAGAAACCACACGGCTGGCCACCGCCCTGCCCGAAAATGTGCTTTTGGTACTGGATGGGGCTTATGCCGAATACGTCGAGGACTTTGACGGCGGTGCGGCCCTGGTCGAAACGCGGGACAATGTTGTCATGACGCGCACGTTCTCCAAGCTTTACGGCCTGGGTGGGTTGCGCGTGGGCTGGGGCTATGGCCCGCAAGAAATTATCGACAACCTGAACCGCGTAAGAGGCCCTTTCAACCTGTCCGAACCTCAGCTGGTGACCGCCGAGGCCGCGGTGCGCGATCGCAACTGGGCCAAACGGTGTCAGACGGAAAACGCGCGCATGCGGGCATGGCTGCAAAACGCCCTGGCCGAGCTTGGCGTGCCATCCGATCCATCACAAGCGAACTTCGTTTTGGCCCGACTGGCCGATCAGGAAGAGGCCGAGGCATGCGAAGCACAATTGCGCGCCGACGGTATCCTGGTGCGCAAGGTTGGCGGATACGGGTTGCCTAACTGTTTGCGGATCACTGTCGGCTCGGAAGCGGATTGTCGTCGGGTGGTGGCCTCGGTCGGAGTATTCAAGGGAGGTCACGCATGACGCAGATTTACCAAAGGGTCGCGTTGATCGGTCTGGGTCTGATCGCATCTTCCATGGCCCATGCCATGCGCCGTGGCGGGCTGGCTGGCGAGATCATCGGCACAGCCCGATCGGCCGAAACGCGCGAAATCGCCGCCGAGGTCGGTTTTTGTGATCGTGTTGTCGACACAGCCGCCGAGGCAGTCGCCGGAGCTGACCTTGTCGTGCTGGCCGTTCCGGTCGGCGCCATGTCCGCCGTGGCCGAAGATATCGGTCCACATTTGGCAAACGGCGCGACGGTCACGGACGTCGGATCGGTCAAACGTGCTGTTGTGGACGCGGTGTCGCCGCATATGCCGGATCATGTGCAATTCATTCCGGGACACCCCTTGGCAGGAACCGAGCATTCCGGCCCCCGTTCGGGCTTTGCCGAGTTGTACGACAATCGTTGGTGCATCTTGCTGCCCCAGGAGAGCAATGACCCCGAAGCTGTCTTGCGGTTGCGGCGACTTTGGGAAGGCATAGGGGCCAATGTCGACGAGATGGACGTGGATCACCACGATCTTGTTCTGGCCGTTACCAGTCACTGTCCGCACCTGATTGCCTATACGATGGTTGGGGTCGCGGACGATCTTCGCCGCGTAACCGACAGCGAGGTTATCAAGTATTCTGCTGCGGGGTTCCGCGACTTTACGCGGATCGCGGCGTCGGATCCGACGATGTGGCGGGATGTATTCCTGAACAACAAGGAAGCCACGCTGGAGATACTGGGACGTTTCACCGAGGAGCTTTTCGCGCTTCAGCGGGCGATCAGGACCGGTGACGGCGAGATGCTTTTCGATTACTTTACGCACACGCGGGCAATCCGGCGGGGGATTATCGAGGCGGGTCAGGATACCGACGCGCCCGACTTTGGACGAGGAAAGACGTCATGAAGAAGATCCTTGGAGCCCTGGCCTGTGCGCTGCTGGTCGCCTGCGGCGGCGGCGGTGGCGCGTCTTTGGACGGTTTGGTCGCCGAAAAGAAAGGCCGGGTGCCGGGCCCTGGTGCCTGCGGTGTCGAAGACGCCTTTGTCGTGACCGCGGCTGCGGGCGTGCGTTTGTCACAGCCTTCGACGCTGACCAGGGAGGCGGCAGCGACCCTGAACAACTGGCTGGCACGCGAAGCGATCCCCGCCTTTGGGCGACGCGGCGGCGGTTTGGTGGCCATTCAGGTGCCTTCGCATTACGCCTGCCGAACGCGCAACAGTCGTCCGGGTGCAAAGCTATCCGAGCACGCCAAGGGGCGGGCGATCGATATTTCTGCGTTCATTCTGGCGGATGGGACAAGGGTGAGTGTGCTGGATGGCTGGAACGGGGCCGACAGCCGCGTCTTGCGTCGTCTGCACGCCAGCGCTTGCGGACCGTTTGGTACGGTCCTGGGGCCGAACTCGGACGTTCATCACCGGGACCATTTCCATTTTGACATCGCGCGGCATCGTTCGGGCGCCTACTGTCGATAGGCGCTATGTCTCAATAGGCTGAAAACCGGGGTGCTGGCCCCAGTGGGATCGGTCCGAGGCTGATCAACCCGCGTTTCACATCGAGAGTCGCTTCGATGCGATCTTGGCCTTTGCTGATCAGTGTGAGGGCAGTTTTGAGGTTGGACGCGGCATTGGCGTCAATCAGACCCGACGTGCGCGCCAGGTCGAAAATCTTGCGCCACTGAGTGGCTTCGACGGTAATTTCGCCGTTGGGAATACCCCTGTCATCCACGGTAAGAGCGCCGTGAAACCGAATGGCAGCATCGTTCCATTCAGCCGAAAGCGAGGATAGGTCGATTGTCGTGACGCGCGGCAGGCCGGTTTCAAGCGAATGGCGATCCAAAGGGGCGGTCAAGCCGACCCAGGCATCGGCATGAAACTTGTCGATCAACGGTGGCATGATGCCGGTTGGATCGATCAGTTGCAGCATGGCCTTTGGGGGGCGCAGGCCGTTCAGTTCTGCACCGACACGATACGTGTTGGTCTGCACGGGCTCTTTGCTGGCGGCAAAACGGGCTTCGGCGACGGTCAGATCCCAGCCGAACGAGGACCGAAGCGACACATCGTCGGCCACAAAACGCGAACTGGCAAGCGGCAGGCTTGGCACGGGGGACAGGAATAGCGAGGCGCGCGCATCGGATTGCGACACGACGATGCTTTGCCCGGCCAGGCCGATTTGGTGGGTCGGCGCGATGACGGCGATCACCTGGTGCGGCTTGTACGACAAAGACAAAAGCTGGACGAAAGGCACGGACCAATTTGTCGCCGTGGAAGAATCGGACAAGGACAAGTCGCGGATCGTCGTGTCAAAGCGGTTGGGAAATCCGGTCGTCGATAGGTCCGAGTAATCGGCCCCAAAGCCCGCGTCGCGGCGCTGATCAACCCAGGCTGCCAAACCCTGTTCATAGGCGGCCTGTCCCATGGCCCACCAGATCATCCACCCCAGGGCGGCGACCAAACATACAACGACAAGACGGATCATCTGGCTCTTTCCCTTGGATCAACGGCCTGTTTTAAGACGGACATGACGGAAGAGAAAGTGTTTGATCAACGTCCCTTGTGGGTTTTCGGCTATGCCTCGCTTTTGTGGAACCCCGGGTTTGAGATCGTCGAGCAAAAGCTGGCGGTTCTCAGCGGCTATCACCGATCGTTTTGCATGTCGTCGATCCATCATCGCGGCACAGTGGATAAGCCGGGGCTGGTTCTGGCTCTCGATGCGATGGAGGGGGCCGTGTGTCATGGCCTGGCCCTGCGTGTACCCGATGACCGGATCGATCCCACCGTCGCCTATCTGCGCGAGCGCGAGTTGATCTCGTCGGCTTATGTCGAAAAGCTTTTGCCGCTGGAGTTCGAAGACGGAGGGCAGGCCACGGCACTGGCCTATGTGATTGATCCGGGCCATCAGCAATACGTCGCGGGCATGTCGTTGGAAAAACAGGCGCAGATTATCGCGACGGCCATCGGCGGGCGGGGCCCGAACACCGAGTACCTGTGGAACACGGCCGATCATCTGCGTGAAATGGGTGTCGAGGACGCAGACTTGGAGTGGCTGTCGGCCCGCGTGCGCGAATTGGTGTCGGCCAAAGGGTCCACGGCGTGATGATAATCCGGGACGAGCGTCCGGGCGATGTTGAAGCCATCGATGCGCTGACGCAGCTTGCCTTTGCGCCAATGCCATTCGGAGACGGAACGGAAGCCCCTATCATCCGACAGCTTCGCGCGGATGGAGACCTGACCCTTTCGCTGGTTGCTTTGAAAGACGATGAAATCGTTGGTCACGTCGCCTTTTCGCCCGCGAAGATAGGCAACGCGCCCGGACTGCGGTTCGGGTTGGGGCCAATCTCGGTGACGCCAGACCTCCAGAAACAGGGGATCGGCAGCGCCCTGATCAAAACCGGTCTGGAACGTCTGAGGGCAATGAATGCGTTGGAATGCGTGCTGATCGGAAACCCGGCAGTCTATGGACCCATGGGGTTTGTGAGCGACGGCTCGCTGACCTATGGCTCACTTGACCCCAAACTGGTTCAACGCTGCCTTATCAATGGCGCCCCAACAGGCGGCGAAGTCCGTTTTGCGAGCGCATTCGACATGGATCAGACGGGCACGTAAAAGAATTGGGGCTCGTCCTAAGATCATAACCATATGTTGTGTTTTCTTAGGTTGGCACCGGGGACAGGATTAACTATCCTTTGCCTCGAAGTAACAACAGGGCCGGGGCCAAATGGACCAACCGGATCGCGAGGTCGAGCGTCAATTCACGCAGCCATATCGTCAGATTATGACGATGTTGGTGGTTCTGGGACTTGTCGGCGCCGGAGCGTATCTGGCTTATCCGCAGGTTGCCCCCGTCTTTCTGGCCAACCCTTATCTGAACGGCTTTATCGGTTTTGTTTTCGTTATCGGTGTTCTGGCGTGTTTCTGGCAGGTGTTTCAGCTGGTTTCGTCGGTAAGCTGGATCGAAGGTTTTGCCCATGACCGTCCCGGTCATCAGTTCACCAAGGCGCCGCGCCTTTTGGCACCCCTTGCTGCGCTCTTGCGCAAACGGGGTGCACGCACACAGATCGGGGCGTCGTCGTCACGATCCATCCTGGATTCGGTTGCGACCCGGATCGACGAAGCCCGCGACATCACACGATACATTGTCAACCTTTTGATATTCCTAGGTCTTCTTGGAACATTCTATGGTCTTGCCACGACGGTTCCGGCTGTTGTCGACACGATCCGGGCCCTTGCTCCGCAAGAAGGAGACACGGGCGTTGCCGTCTTCGAACGGCTGATGAGTGGTCTGGAAGATCAGCTGGGCGGCATGGGCGTGGCCTTTGCGTCGTCGCTGTTGGGGCTGGCAGGGTCGCTGGTTGTGGGGCTTTTGGAACTGTTTGCCAGTCATGGGCAAAACCGTTTCTACCGCGAGTTGGAAGAGTGGCTGTCGTCGATCACACGGCTTGGTTTTACCGGCGACGAAGGAACCGGCGTGGACCAAAGCGCCATTGCACAACTGGCCGAAGTCATGGCCGAACGATTGGATTCAATGCAGGCCTTCTATGCCGATTCCGCCGACCGACGGGATGCAGCAGAAGACCGGTTGGGCGATCTGACCAAGGCGGTTCAGAATCTGTCGTCGCAAATTGGCGGCGGCGATAGCGCCCGCGTCGTGGCCAGCCAAGAACGCCTGGCAGCGGCACTTGAGAGCATGGCGCAGGAAGGCACTGGCAATTTCGATGCAGAAAGCCGGATGCGTCTGCGCTCGATGGATGTGCAGATGTTGCGCATTCTGGAAGAGATCTCGGCTGGTCGTCAGGAAAGCATGGGCGAGTTGCGCGCCGATATTGCGCAGTTGACCAAGGCGATCCGCATGATCGGGCGACGGTCGTCGGATTCAGGGGTGTAAGCCGTGGCGCTGACGCGGCGAGCCACTCAGCGCATGTCGGGGTCGATCTGGCCCGGTTTCGTCGATGCCATGACCGCTCTTTTGCTGGTTTTGATGTTCGTGCTGACGATCTTCATGGTGGTTCAGGGTGTTTTGCGCGACACGATTTCAGGGCAGGAAAGCGAGTTGGATTCGCTGGCGGCCGAGGTGACCTCACTTAGTCAGGCCCTGGGATTGTCACAGCAGCAGACAGCGCAATTGGAAGACAGCCTTCAGTCGCTGCAAAGCGAAAGCGACCGTCAGGCCAACCTGATTGCAAATCTGACCGGTCAGATTGATGCCCAGGCCCGGACCCTGGCCGAACGCGACGCCGCGATTGCTACTTTCGAAGAACAGGTTGCGACGTTGTTGGCGCAGCGTGACGACGCTTTGGCCGAGGGGAGCCGACTGGCGGCAACGGTCGAGGATTTGGAGGCCGCACGCTCGCGATTGATCACGGAGCAAGAGGCAATGCAGCTCGCGCTGGCCCAGGCCCGCGACGAGATTGATGCGCAGGCCGAAGAGGCGCGGCTGGCGGCGGCGCGTCGCGAGGCGTTGGAGGCTATGACCGCCGAGTTGCAGGCCGAGGCGACGGCACGGGAAGCGTCCCTGGCCGAAGCCCTGGCAGCTTTGACGGCGGCCGAAGATCAGGACGCGAGATCACAGTTGGCACTGGATGCCGCGCAGGCAGATGCAGAACGTGCACGCGCCGAGCTGGATGCGACCGAGGCCGCCCGCCTGGCTGAAGCGGCGGCAGCAGAGGCTTTGCGCGCCCGGCTGGACGAGGCGCAATCGGCGTTAAGCGAAGAGGAGACGGCACGGCTGGCCGAGGCGGCGGCAGCGGAAGCGCTGCGAGAACGACTGAAGAATGCAGATGCCGAACTGACGGCCATGTCGCTGGCGTTGGAAGAACAGCGGCGCAAGGCGGAAGAAACACTGACGTTGTTGGCGGCGGCGAATTCGGTCGAGGACGAGTTGAACGAGAAGCTTGCCGACGCTCTGATCCGGCTGGAGTCGTCGGAAGGATCATTGAGCGCCAGTACAAGCGAGGCGCAGGAGCTGGGAGAGCGTCTGGCCCTGGTGACGGCCGAACGGGACACGGCACAGGCGCAAGCGGCATCGTTGCAAACGCGATTGTCCGAAGCCGACGCCCAGTTGGTGGCCCTGGGGGCCTCGGCGGAAGACCGGGATGCTGAACTTGCCACCCTGATCACCGAACGGGATGCTTTGCAGGCAGAAGTTCGTGCGCTGAAGGCAACTGCCACGGACGCGGCAAGCCTGCGCGAACAACTGGCCGCGGCCCTGGCCGCCAGAATCGCCGCCGAAAACGAAAGCGCCACGCAGATGTCCGAACGCGAGCGCCAGGCCACCCTTTTGTCGACGGCGCGCAGGCAGCTTCAGGAAGAAGAAGCCATTTCCACCGAAGCACAGCGTCAGGTCGAGGTCTTGAACCAGCAGGTCGCGACGCTGCGGGGTGAGTTGGACACGTTGCAGGGCCTGTTGGATGCCGCTGCTGCCGCCGACACCGAATCCAAGATCCGTATCGAAGCCCTGGGGTCACAATTGAACCAGGCGTTGGCCCGCGCGGCAGCGGAAGAAAAGAAACGCGCCGATCTTGAAGCCGCCGAAGCCGAACGCTTGCGCCTGGAGGCCGAGCGTCTGAAGGATGACGTCGCCGATCTGGCCGATTATCGAAGCGAATTCTTCGGAACGCTCCGTCGTCTCTTGGGCGACCGTGAGGGCATCCAAATCGTCGGTGACCGGTTCGTCTTTTCGTCCGAAGTTCTGTTCGAAAGCGCCTCGGCAACCCTGTCACCGGAAGGTCAGGCCTCGATCGCGCAGGTTGCTGAAATCCTGGCCGAAGTGTCTGGCCAAATCCCCGAGAGCATCGACTGGATCATCCGGGTCGACGGCCATACCGACAATGTTCCCTTGTCGGGAACCGGCGCATTTGCCGACAACTGGGAACTGAGCCAGGGTCGGGCCTTGTCGGTTGTAAAATACCTGACCGACGGCCTGGGCTTCCCACCCCAGCGGCTGGCCGCCACAGGCTTTGGTGAGTTCCGCCCAGTCAATTCCGATGACAGTCCGGAAGCACGCGCACAGAACCGGCGCATTGAGCTTAAGCTGACCGAACGCTAGTATGACGTCTTTCACGGAAGGAGAGCGTTGTGCCAGAGACCACTCTTTCAGGACGCAGGATTGTCTGGCGCGAAGCTGGCAACGGACCTCCCGTCATCCTGTTGCATTGCTCAAGCAGCCATAGCGGTCAATGGAAACCCCTGATCGAGCAGCTTTCCGGCGCGTTTCGCTGTCTAGCCCCTGATCTGCACGGCTATGGTCAAAGCGAGATTATTCCAGACGACGGCCAACCCTACGGTCCGCACGATGCGGCAATTGTCAAACACTTGCTGGATGTTGTGGACGAACCTGCCCACGTCGTTGGTCATTCCCTTGGCGGCACAATTGCCCTGCGCGCCGCCCTGGATAACCCGGGTCGGTTACGGTCTCTGACATTGATCGAGCCGGTCCTCTTCGGGTTCCTTGAGGCCGCGCGCGACCCGGATCGGCTGGAGTACCTGCAAGTCGCCCATGACGCATTGATCATGATGCATTTCGAGAACGCCAAAGGCGCTGCGAAATTGTTCACCGATTTCTGGATGGGCGACGGCGCGTTTGAGGCCATGGACGCCGCCACGCAGTCCTATGTCGTTTCGGTCATGCCACGTGTAGCCGAAGATTGGCTGGGCATTTCCCACGTCGCCCCTGGGGCCCTATCTCTCGGTGACCTCGCCAAACTGACAATGCCCTGTCATTTGGTTCGATCCGAAGACACACAGGTATCGGTCCAAAAGATCATGAGCCTGTTAAAAACTGCCCTGCCGGATGCCAGATGGTCCGAGGTGCCCAAGGCGGGTCATATGGCCCCGGTGACGCACGCTTCGACGGTCAACCCGCTGATTGCCGATTTCCTTAGCGATCTGGCCTAAAGCTTTCTGATTTTCAGCCGCGTGATCCGGTTTTCGCTCCGCTCAAGAATCTCGAACCGGAAATCATGGAAGGAAAACACCTGCCCCTTGGTCGGGATCGTCTGGGCTTCGTGAATGACCAACCCGGCGATTGTGTTCGCCTCGTCATCGGGCAGGCTCCAATCCGTTGCCCGGTTTAGATCACGAATGGTCATTGCACCGTCAACAAGGACGTCCCCCGCCTCGGTCCGCCGAAGCGGATTGTCTTCGTCGATGTCGAATTCATCCGTGATCTCGCCCACGATCTCTTCAAGGATGTCTTCCAGCGTGATCAGACCTTCAAGCGCACCATATTCATCTACGACCAGGGCAAAATGCGTCGCACGCTTCAGGAACTGGTGCATCTGTTCATCAAGCGTCGTCGTTTCGGGGATGAAGTACGGCTCTTTGGCGACGTCCAGAACGTCAAAGCCTTCGAACGGGTCCGTGTCGGCGAGGTTGCCGGAGAAGCGCGCGTAGATGGCCCGCAACAGGTCCTTTGCGTGCAACACACCGAGGATGTTTTCCTGCTGATCGCGATAGATCGGCAGGCGCGTATGCGGCGAGTTCAGGCAGAGTTCCAAGATCTCCTGAGGCGGCAGATCGGCATCGATCATCTCGATATCGCTTCGGTGCAGCATGATCTCTTCGACAGTCCGGTCTCCAAGATCCAGCGCTCCGAGAATACGGTCGCGATCCTCTTTCTCGACAATGCCTTCCGAATGGCCCAGATGAAGCGCTCCGGCGATTTCTTCGCGCACCATCAGAATGTGGCTGTCGGGATCGATTCGCACACCAAATACCCTCAGCAACCCACGAACAACACCGCGAATGAAAGACACGATGGGCGACAAGACCGCGACCAGAATCGCGATCGGACGCGCCACCCGGGCCGCGGCAGTTTCGGCATTGGAAATGGCATAGGTCTTGGGCAGCACCTCGGCAAAGATCAACACCAACAGGGTCATGACCAAGGTTGCCAGCGCCACGCCACTTTCGCCGAACAGCCGGGTGAACATGGCCGTGGCAAGCGACGTCGCAAGGATGTTTACAAGGTTGTTGCCCAAGAGGACCGAGCCGATAAGCCGTTCGCTGTCTTCGGTCACGGACAGGGCGCGTTCGGCGCCCTTTTCGCCCTTTTCGGCGCGTGCCTTCAATTTGCCGCGCGACGCGGCGGTCAAGGCGGTCTCGGACCCCGAAAAAAACGCTGACAGGATCAGCAATAGAACAACGGCGCCACAGACGGTCCAGAAGGCTGCATCAATCATCGAAGGGTCGCTGTCCATTTTCCTTGGTCTTTCAAAAGCTTTACCGTCTTATGGGGGCCGCGAAGGTTTCGATCAAGAGAGGGGATCGCGTGAAAATTCAGGATTTCGGCCAGTTTGACGGCCCCTTGGTCCTGTTTGGTGGACCGTATTCCAATCTTCAGGCGTTGGAAGCCATGGTCGCCGTCGCCAATGGACGCACGGCAATCTGCACCGGAGATGTGGTGGCCTATGGGGCCAATCCGTCCGCAACGGTGGCTTTGATGCGTGATACCGGCTGGCCGGTGGTCGCGGGCAACTGCGAGCGTCAGGTCGCTCGCGGTGCCGATGATTGCGGGTGCGGGTTCGGCGAGGACAGCGCCTGCGATATCCTGTCGCGTGGCTGGTATCCCCATGCGCTTGCGGGATGCGACACGGCCGCGCGCAGCTGGATGGCCAGCCTGCCCGACATCGGCGTCCTCAGACATGGCGAACGGCGTTATGGCGTCATTCATGGCGGAGCCACGGCGATAAACCGTTTCCTTTGGCCCAGCACAGATGACGCCACCTTCCGCGCAGAAATCGCAGCACTGCAAGACCTTGTCGGCCCGCTCGACGGCGTTGTCTCAGGGCATTCAGGCATCGCCTTTCATCGCCGGATCGACCGCCATTCCTGGATCAATGCGGGCGTGATCGGCCTGCCTCCGCACGACGGACGCCCCATGACGCGCTATGCCATCCTCGACCAGGGCGACGTCGTCATCCACCGCCTGGACTATGACCACCTCGCCGCACGCGCTCGCATGGAACAGGCAGACCTGACCCAAGGCTATCACAAAACGCTCTCTACCGGGCTCTGGCCGTCCCAGGACATCCTGCCTGCCAACCTTCGCCGGTGATCTTCTTCTTTTTACAAATACTCTCGGGGAGGTCCGGAGGGGTGAAACCCCTCCGGTTGGTCGACGCGCCACCGGCGCGGCGACATCAATCGCCCGCCAAAGGGTGATGATCCAGAACAAGGTCTTTCAGGCGGTCTTCCAAGACGTGGGTATAGATCTCGGTTGTCGCCACATCGGCATGCCCCAAAAGCGTCTGGATCGCCCGCAAATCCGCCCCGTTGGCCAGCAAGTGTGTCGCAAAAGCATGTCGCAGGGTATGCGGCGACACCTTGGAGGGCATCACTCCCGCCGCGACAGACAGCTCCTTGATCAAAAGATAGAACCGGTGCCGCGTCAGATGCCCTGACTTTCCGCGCGACGGAAACAGAAAGCCGGAAGGGGCGACACCTTTTTCCACACGGGCAATGTCTTCATCCGCATCGCGCTGCGCCAACCAGGCTGCGATGGCGTCGCGCGCGGGGGGAGACAAGGGCACCATCCGTTCCTTGTTGCCTTTGCCGCGCACCAAAAGCATTCGCGGGTCGCCACGCGCCGCCGAGACCGGAAGAGACACCAATTCGCTGACCCGCATACCGGTCGCGTAGAGAACCTCCATCAGGCAGATGTTGCGCAGTTGTTCGGATTGCCGCCCCATTGTTCGCGCCGCGACCAAAAGGCGATCCACTTCGTCCTCGGACAGGGTCTTGGGCAACCGTTTTTGCCGCGACGGCCCCTTGATCTGAATGGCGGGATTGTCGGCGCGCCAGCCTTCTTCAAACGCAAAGCGAAAGAACTGGCGAACGGCGGACAAACGGCGCGCCCGTGTCGACCGCGCCATGCCCTGCGCATCAAGATCAATCAGATAGGATTCAATGTCTTCCTTGCTGGCGTTCAGAACTTCACCGCCCCGATCCGCGATCCATTCGGCAAATTTCCGCAAGTCGCGCGCATACGCCAAAAGCGTGTTTTCCGACGCGCCAAGCTCGGCGGCCTGAGCATCGAGAAATGCCGATATCTGCCCGGCACCGTTCAAGCGGCGCCCTCCATCAGCACAAGTTCAACGGCAATTTGCCGCGCCAGGTTTTCAAGACCAAGGCTGCGCAACAAGGCCAGCGAGTTGGCCGTGGCGTGGGGGTTGCCGGCAGCCCCATCCAGCAATTGTTCCAGGGCGCGCAACAAGGCTTCGCCTTGACGACCATCATCGATCAACGCCTGAAAGGTCGCACCGGGGCCCAGAGCAGACAGTCCACGCAGCACCGCGCGATCCAATGTTCCCGCCCCCACAACCGATCCCCCCTGTCCGTTCTTCAACGCCAAAAGGAACCTATCCTCGCGCGTTTGAGCCGAGAACCGTTCCGCAATGTCGGGAAGCCCGGCAAGAAGAGCGATCTCGAAAGCAAGGTGACCGGCTGAGCCATTTAGATCGAAGTCTGCAAGCTTGGGGGCAACCCAATCGGCAAAACCGGCGCTATACCCCGCCTCGCTGGCAGCGGCCCAGGCCATTGACAGGTACTGTGCAACCCTTCCGGTGTCAGCCGCATCCAACGCCCGTGCCAGGCCTTGGTGGGACCGCACACGTTCCCAGACACCGCCAGACGCGGAGGGTTTTCGCTCGTTATAAATGCGAAGTAGCGCGGCATAGCCAAGCGCATCGGTTGCCGCCAGCCTCTCAGCCGATCGCAGCCGGGATTTCCATCCAACGGTATCATTGAGATCGGCGACGGCATAGGCGACCGGAAGCTGGTCGGTCTGAAGCCGCTCGCCCACGGCCTCGTAAAGACGAAAGATCAGGGGTGACGGCAGACGCGGTGCGGGCGGCACCGGTTCATTTTCAAACAGTTCCGCATCGAGAAAATGCAACATCAGCTTGTCTTCCTCGGGCGTCAGGATACCGAGAGCTTCGGCATTGCCCAATGTCAGAGCTGCCACATCCCACTGGCCAAGCCGCGCAAGGCAGAAAATCCGCGCCGGATAGGTCGGGGAAATGTCCGGGGTTTCTTCGATGACGCGGCAAGCTTCTGTTTCTTCCGAGGTCAGCAAGGCGATGTCGAAGGCGCGCCGAAAACGTCTCGGCTCGGGCACTCCGGCACCGTCGATCAAGGATTGCGCCGCCGAAAGATGCCCCATGGCCAAAAGCCGATCAATACGCGCGAGGTAAAGGCTGTCATCGACCATGGCGTCAATCGGAGGGTCAAGTCGCAGGACCAACAGGTCTCTCAGGAAGCGGCGAAGAGCCGGAGGGGCAGCGTCGCCCTCGGGCAGGTTCGTGATGGCGCGCGCAAGGTCAGAGGCAGAGCTGCGGCCCCAGAGGCCGGAAGGAAGACCATAGTCGCGCGCAGCAATCAGGCCTGCCCGGTCAGGCACGGGTGTGCCAAGCGGTAAAACGGCAATGTCGTCGGGCAGGGTTGCTGGGGGGAAGACGGCTGGTGCCGGTACGGCTTCGGGCAGGGTGACCGAATCCGACAGCCAGTCGATAACCGAAAGTGGCGCGCCTTCGGTCGCCCGCGACGGAGAAGCTATGCTGATCACCGCAGCGGCCATGGCGGCCACAATACTACGGGTGTGCCTAGTTTCCATCCAGCGTAACCGGCGTGCTTACATCGCTTTGCTCTGCGGACAGATCGCCAAGATAGGCATAGCCAATAACCGCAGCCGCAAGGACGACAAGCAGGACAAAGATGATTTTCAATAGTCGGAGCATCCGAATAACCTTTTGCCTCAAAGCCCGAAAAACAAGGTCAGCGCCGCATTTTGCGGTTCTTTCCTGATTTATAACTGGTCTTTTGCAGAAGATCACGCCATTCAGTTCGCCCAAGCGGAAAGTTGTGCGGAGCGCTGCTGTTTTGCCATTCAGGCTGAAGAAAACTGTTGCCATGGTTGGCATGATGGGCGCTGGAAAAACAGCGATCGGCACTGCGCTGGCGCGGCATCTCGGGGTGCCGTTTCTGGACAGCGACACGGAAATAGAACGCGCTGCAAACCAAACGATTGCCGAGATTTTCGAACGAGATGGCGAACCCTTTTTCCGGGAGCGCGAAACCCAGGTCATCAGTCGGCTTTTGGATGGTCCTGCTGCTATCTTGTCCACCGGCGGCGGCGCATTCCTGCGGCAGGAAAACCGGGCCATGATCTCGTCGAAGGGTGTGTCTCTTTGGCTGCGCGCGGATCTTGATCTGTTGTGGGAACGTGTGCGCCACAAGACCACCCGGCCACTGCTGCGCACCGAAGACCCCCGCGCCACGCTGGCCGCGATCCAGGCCGAACGCGATCCGATCTATGGGCTGGCCGATTTGATCGTAGATGCCAACGCCGCCTTTTCCATCGACGAAATGACCGATGAGGTCATCGCGGTGCTGAGGACCCGCCCCGACATATTGGAGATCAGCGCATGACGACACAATCCATCCCAGTGTCCCTGGGAGAGCGTAGCTATGAGGTCCGTGTCGGGACCGGGTTGTTGGAGCGTGCAGGCGCTGAAATCGCCCCCCTGCTCGCACGTCCCCGCGTGGCTGTTGTCACGGATGAGAATGTTGCCGGGTTGCACTTGGAAACACTGCGGCAGGGGTTGGCCGCCGATGGCATCGACATGGTTTCGCTGTCTCTACCTGCGGGGGAGGCTACGAAGTGCTGGGCGTCGTTGGAGCGCGTTGTGGAATGGCTTTTGTCTGAAAGGATCGAAAGACGCGACGTGCTGGTGGCCTGTGGCGGAGGTGTGATTGGCGACCTTGGGGGCTTTGCCGCGGCGATCCTGCGGCGGGGAATTCGGTTCGTTCAGATCCCCACATCGCTGCTTGCACAGGTGGACAGTTCGGTGGGCGGCAAGACGGGGATCAACTCACCCCACGGAAAAAACCTTGTCGGCGCTTTTCATCAGCCCTCACTTGTTCTGGCGGACGTCGGGATCCTTGGCACCATGACGCCGCGCGATCTATTGGCGGGCTATGGCGAGGTGGTGAAATATGGCATGCTGGGCGACGCCGTGTTCTTTGAATGGCTGGAGGCCAATGGCCCGGCCCTCGCCGCCGGAGATATCCCGGCCCGCACCCGTGCCGTGTGCCGTTCGGTCGAGATGAAGGCCGAGATCGTGGCCCGCGACGAAACAGAACAAGGCGACCGGGCGCTTTTGAATCTGGGGCACACGTTTTGCCACGCGCTCGAGGCTGCCACGGGCTATTCAGATCGTTTGTTGCACGGCGAAGGTGTGGCCGTTGGCTGTGCTTTGGCGTTCGAACTTTCGTCGCGTTTGGGCTTGTGTTCACAGGAAGAACCAAGCCGTGTTCGCGCCCATTTAAAGACCATGGGGATGAAAACCGACCTGTCGGATATTCCGGGTGACTTGCCGGATGCGGACGACTTGATCGCCTTGATGGGGCAGGACAAAAAGGTGATCGACGGAAAGCTGAGGTTCATTCTGGCCCGCGGGATCGGGCAGGCGTTCGTGACGGACGATGTTCCCACCGATACGCTGCGCGATGTCTTGAACGACGCCCTCAGCCAGCGGCATCCCTGACAAAAGAAAAAGCCCCGTAAGAACGGGGCTTTTTGTTAGAATGGAATTTCGTCGTCCAGGTCCTGGCTGGCAGGTGCAGGCGATCCACCACCGCTAGAATAACCACCGCCGCCGCCGCCATAGCTGTCGCGGTCCTCGTAACCGCCGCCACCGCCGCCACCGCCAGAACCACCGTCGTTGCGACCATCCAGCAGCGTCAGTTCGCCACGATATGGGCGCAGAACGACTTCGGTTGAATACCGATCATTTCCCGACTGGTCCTGCCATTTGCGGGTTTCCAGCTGACCCTCAAGATAAACCTTGGAACCTTTGCGAAGATATTGCTCGGCAATGCGGGCGAGAGGTTCGGAGAAAATCGCAACCGAATGCCACTCGGTACGTTCGCGCCGTTCGCCCGTGTTGCGATCTTTCCAGTTTTCAGATGTTGCGATGCGCAGGTTGCAGACCTTGCCACCATTTTGAAAAGTGCGCACTTCTGGGTCGCGCCCCAGATTGCCCACCAGGATCACCTTGTTGACTGAACCCGCCATTTATTGCCTCCGCCGAATCTCTTGTTGTTGGCGGAGAGTACACTTCCCCTGTCAGGGTTAACAGAGTGTGAAGCCGGGAAATCAGAGCGATTAGGTCCTAGGCAAACCTGGCTTGGATTATATTGCCTTGCACCTGCGTCAACGCACGACGTCTGAGAACGCGTTCAGAAAACAAGGTCTCGAAAGTACGCTTCAAAGGAGCAATCAGCTCTTCCTCTGGGCCGACCATTACGACTACCTTTTTCGACTTTTCGGTTAGGCGCATGCACAGTTTCGCTGCCCCGGGTTTGGCGCGTTCGATGAACAGGCTTTCAACATCCTGGCGTTGGATGGACCGTTTTGATGTAAAGTCATCGTCGGAATTCACCGTTCCGATGAACACCCATCCAAAGCGCACGTCAATACGCAGTTCCGAACGCAAACCCGTGCTGGCATAGCGGTAAAGTGAAAAGCCGGTGAAGGCGCAGGCCAAGGCAAGGCCCAATACCGGAAATGTCGGAGCCGCCTGGTTCAGACCACCGGTCGCCACCGGCAAAGCGCCGCCAAGCAGCACAATCAAAAGACCGGCCGTTCTCAGGAACATCTCGGAAACGGCGATTGATTTCTTATCGCCACGCATTTCCGTAACCACGACACCCCAGTTGGTTTCTCGACTGGAGACTCTTCTCTTTCTCCGCTCTGAAACGAGGTTGTCTTCTTCAAGCGAAATCGTTGCCATCGGCACGCCATCCCTAACGCATTCTGCATCTGAGATACTTTTCGTTCACCAACTTGGCCGAAATCTGACACAGATGGGGCGAGTTGCGGGCATATGGGCCGATCAGATATCTATTTCGACCGAGACCGGGAAGTGGTCCGAGGCTGTCAGCAATGCTTCGTGCAACTCGGGCACATCGCGACATACTGGGTCATCAAACGGATGCCAGATGCGCCATTCCGTTGATTTTTCACGTAAATCCGGCGAAACCATGATATAGTCCAACAGGGTTTGCATCCATTGCTTTTGGTCCGTCATCCAAAAACGCGCCGACGCGGGGGCCTTTCCGTTCGATCCGCGAGAGATATGCGCAGCATGGGGATCGAAAAGCTGCAAGTCCTGGTCGTCACCACGAACGATTTCCACACTTGAACGTCCGAACAGTTTTTCGAATTCGTCCAATCCAGGTCCGTCGTTAAAGTCCCCAAGCACGATCAAGGGCTCATTCGCGTCAAGGTGATCTTCGACGCGCTCGCGCAGCCAAATGCATTGGGCCAGTTGTTTGCGGCGGTTTTCTATCGCGATCCTGATGGTTTCATCCCGGTTTCGCGCCCCGTGGGGGGCCTTGGATTTGGCATGAACGCCAATCATTCGAAACGAGGTGCCGGCCGCCGTGCGCAAAGCAAGCTCAAGCGGAGGTTTGGACCAGCGTACCTTTTCCGGCGCGGCATCGACGTCCAAGTCAATACGATAGTCAGCATCGAACGTCGGAGGGCCTTTGGGATCGTGCAGGGCACTCACCACATCGGGGTCGTAGAGCAAAGCGATTTCCTGCTGGGTTTCATTGACAAACCCCATGACTGCCCGATTGGCACGCAAGTTCATGGCCCTGGCAAAGTTCTCCAATGCCTTCACCCCATCACGGCGACGATGGCCATCGGGGGCTTCGATCACCATGATGGCGTCGGCATCCAACGCGGTAAAGACCACGCCAAGGGCTTCAATCTGTTCATGGCGGCGCACATCATAGCGGCCAGACCAGGCCCTATCGTCCAAGAGCCGTCCCTCATCATCGAATAGGTTCGAGAACCATTCGACATTGTAGGTCGCAATGCGCATCAGGCAGCTCCGTCGCGGACGGCCTCCCAAGCGCGGTTGATTGCGACAAGCCGGGCCTCGGCCATTTTTACTGCTTCTTCCGGGACGCCGCGCGCGACCATACGATCCGGGTGACTATCGCGAACCAGTTGTCTCCAGACGGTTCGAACTTGATCCAAGGGGGTATCCGGCGACACGCCAAGCACATCCCACGGGTCAGGTTCGGCATCCGGCACAAAGCGAGACCTTAGCGAGCGGAAACTGCGTTCCGGGATGCCGAAGATCGCTGCGACACGCGCCAGAAAATCATCTTCTGCCGGGTGATACGAACCGTCGGCAACTGCGATATAGAATAACCCTTCCATCAGATCACACAGGGGCGCATCGGCGCGCTGAAACATATTCGCAATGCGGGTGGCGTATTCTTCGTACCCCGCCACGTCTTGCCGTGCGAGATTGAAAACACGCGCCGCGCTGGCCTCGTCGGCGGGGTCAATGTGGAACACTTCACGGAAGGCCGTCACCTCGTCCCTGGTCACCAACCCGTCCGCCTTGGCCATTTTCGCACCCAAAGCGATGATCGCAATGGTAAAGCCAACCGACCGTTCCGGCGGTGTTCGTAAATGGTCAAAGACCTGCGACAGGGGTTCGCCTGCGCGCAGGGCCTCGATGGCTTGGGTTATGCGGGACCAAATCGACATGGGGGGCACATTAGGCCTTGTCGCGGGGATCGTCACCCAACCATTTTTGCATCAGGATCAGATCGATCCAGCGCCCGAATTTGAAACCAACCCGGCGAAGGCGTGCGACTTCGACAAAGTCCAAACTGGCATGAAATGCCACACCATCCGGGTTTTCGGCGCTCACGCCTGCCCATAGTGAACCAACGTCGGCGGCTTTTGCGTGGGCGATGATGGCCTGCATCAGGACACGCCCGACACCCTGCCCTCTGACCTCGGGCGCCAGGACGATGGTGTGCTCCATGGCGCGTGCGTAACCTGCGCCACCACGAAACTGGTCATAGAATGCAAAACCGACAATTTTGTCCTCGACCGCGGCAACCAGAAAGCACCGCGCAGTCTGAATTGCGCAGGCGACGTCTTGCTCGGTTTTTTCGATAGGATTGAAAGTTATTGTGGTGTCGCGAATGACGGGGTTCTGGATGGCCGCGATTTGCACCGCATCCAAAGCGGTCGCCGCCCGGATGATCATGCCAGGACCCTGTTTCCTTCCGGTGTCGATATGGTCGCGATCAACCGCTTTTCGGGCCCTTCACGCACCGCAACCTGATCGAGACGGTTCATCGAGGGAAATGCGTTCAAAAATCCGTCGGCGTCGGGATGAAATACGTCCAGCCGCGACAACCGAAACCCATGGTCGGGCAATCGCGCATTTGGAAGGTCGTTCCCAGGCCATTCGATCAAGGCGGGCATGGCGTCGTCAAACGGCAAACGTCCGAATTCCGGCACTGCCATGCGCCACGACAAATCGCCGCGCGACAGGCCCATGATGCGCCCACTGCCCGGAGGAGCCCTGTCAAGCGCACCTTCCAGATCGTCGGTCCGACACACCCAGTTCGTCATCCGAGGCGACCCGGAATAGCTGTCGAGATTGAACCAACGGCGGTGGCGCGGCGCCAGTGCCTGATCGTCTACGGCCACGACCTCAAGATAAACATCCGGCCCAAGCGACAACAGGCGGTTATGGGTTCCCATGTCGGGGTGTTGACCGCCAGGCGACAAGCTCACTCCGAGAACCGCTTCAACATAGGAGGTCCCCTCGTCAAGCGTTCTTGCCACGACAACAAGATGATCGAGTGCGATCGAAAAACTCATACTTTGTGTCTACCCATGCATCGCCCCCCCCGGCACGCGCAGAATGTAAAGTTTCCGTACAAATGCAACCAATAACGTTAAGGCAATCCCGACCGGAGGATAGAGGAACGCAGCAAAATGGTCTTGCCCCAACGCGCGCCAACCAGCGAAACGCCCAAAAGTCTGCGAGTAACACTATCACAAACGATGACATCGCGGCGTCTTGACGCGCTCGTTATGACATTTCTTGTTTTCCTGCCAAGCCGCCCCATATGGCGCTGAAGGGCAATCTTACGAAAAGGATCAGATAAGGTCATGCTATTGCGGGCGTTCGACAAATTTTTCGCATCGGATTCAGCCGGAGGCATACTTTTGATGCTCTCGGCCCTGGCCGCCATGATCGCAGCGAACACCGCTTTCTCGGACATGTATGCCAGCGCCCTCGGATCCTATCTTTCGATAACGATTAACGGCGACGGATTGGAGAAACCGCTGATCCTGTGGATCAACGACGGCCTGATGGCGGTGTTTTTCTTTCTGATCGGTTTGGAGTTGAAGCGAGAATTGCTGGAGGGCAAGCTCAAGAACCCTCGCGATGTCTTGCTGCCCGGTGCCGCTGCTGTCGGAGGCATGATCGTCCCTGCGGTCGTCTATGTCGCTCTGAACTGGAACAATCCGACGGCCCTTGGTGGCTGGGCTATCCCTGCAGCAACCGATATCGCCTTTGCACTTGGCATCCTGGCCCTTGTTGGAACGCGCGCGCCGGCCTCGCTTAAGGTATTTCTCCTCACGCTGGCCATTCTTGATGACCTTGGCGCGATTCTCATTATCGCCCTGTTTTATACGGCCGAGTTGAAAGCCAACTATTTGCTGTACGCTGTGATCCCCTTGGGATTGATGCTGTGGTTGAATGCCCGACAAGTGCATCGGGTTGCGCCCATCCTCTTGTTGGGTGTCATTCTGTGGGTCCTGGTTTTGAAATCCGGAGTGCATGCAACGCTGGCCGGTGTGATTACGGCCTTCATGATCCCACTGAAGGACGTCTGGGGGAAATCGCCTTTGCACGCCTTGGAGCACGCGCTGGAACCCTATGTTCTTTATGGCATCGTTCCAATTTTTGCCTTCGCAAACGCTGGCGTCATGTTGTCGGGATTGTCTTTGGAGGCCTTCTTGGCACCCCTGCCCATGGGCATCGCTCTGGGGCTTATCCTTGGCAAACAAATCGGTGTCTTCGGCTTGACCTGGATAATTGTAAAATCGGGCTTGGCACGCCTGCCTCACGGGGCGAACTGGATCCATATCTATGGCGTCGCATGTCTTGCCGGCATCGGCTTCACGATGTCGCTGTTCATCGGTGGTCTCAGTTTCAGTGATCCGTCCCTGATGAACGATGTGCGCATTGGCGTTCTGTCAGGGTCGCTGGTGTCGGCTGCATTGGGCTATGGGCTTTTGGTCTGGGCGTCCTCGCCCGAGGAAGAGACCGCCCCGGCAGAAACCTAGCGCCGTTCGTCCTTGGGTGAGCCCATGACGACATAGGTTGTCAGCGAATGCACCTGTGGCAACGTCCCCAGGACATCCGTATGAAACAGTTTATAGGCCGCAAGATCAGACACCTCGATCCTAAGCAGATACTCAACGGTACCCGTGATATTGTGACATTCCAAAACCTCGGGCGCGTTGGCGACTGCGGCCTCAAATGCCTCTTGTCCCGACTTGGTATGATCGTTCAGCCCAACGGCGACATAGGCCACGAAGGCGCGTCCCATGGCAGGCCCGTCCAACACAGCACGATAGCCCTGGATTATGCCCGATCGCTCAAGTTCCTGAACCCGCCGCAGACAAGCTGACGGCGACAGGCCCACCCGATCGGCCAAATCAATATTGGAAATGCGCGCTTCGCGCCCCAGAACACGCAATATATTTTTGTTTATTTGATCAAGATCAGACATTTGTTGTGCATTATTTTATCTCGACCATCAATTTGCAATCAAATTGCGACGAAGTAAGTGTATTATTGTGCAATGCTATACGAAACGCTCTTTGCATTGTCTGCCTTTGCCCTTGCCACATCCATAACACCGGGGCCGAATAACCTGATGCTGATGGCGTCCGGCGCAAACTATGGTTTCCGCCGGTCGGTTCCACATATGCTGGGCATCAGCATCGGCCACAGTTTCATGATCGTTCTGATCGGCCTCGGCCTGATGCAGTTGTTCGATGCGTTCCCTGCGCTCCACACGGCGATGAAAGTTGCCAGTGTCGGCTACCTTCTGTTTCTCGCGTGGAAAATCGCGCAAGCGGCGCCACCAACGGAAGGCGTGGCCGAGGGGCGCCCAATGACATTCCTGCAGGCCGCCGCCTTTCAATGGGTTAACCCAAAGGGCTGGTTCATGGCCGTAACAGCAATCTCGGTCTATGCGCCCTCCGAAAATATCGCAACGATTGCCGCCGTGGCTTTGGTTTTTGCGGCGATCAACCTGCCCTCGGTCAGTATCTGGACCATACTGGGGCAACAGTTGCGGCGTTTCCTTACAAACCCAGAACGCCTGCGCCTGTTCAACTGGACCATGGCGGCATTGCTGGTCGGCTCATTGGCCATGATCACCTGAGATCAGGTCAATAGCCGCCACAGCGACCATCCCGTCGCCAGTACCGTTGGATAGAACGTCGCCGCGAACCCAAAAGCACGCAGCCCAGGAAAGCCATGGCTGCCAATCCAGAACGCCAGCCGCGCGATCCCCATTGCCAGCCCCATCACGATCACCGTTACAGCGCCAAGATAGGTGATCGCAAAAGGCCACAGCAACAAAGCCAAAACCATCTGCTCCATCGTGTTGGTCAAGACACGCTGATCTATGTCGGTGGAGGACCCTCGCGGCACCGGTTCACCCAAGGCATCGCCGTCATCGAAAAACCGGCGCTCGGCCAAACGCCCCATCACCAGCAACATGACGATACCACCAGGCACAAAGGCATAGATCAATGCCAGGTTCAGCGGAATAAACGGTTGGGGGCCACGGCCAGGGGCCCATACGACAAAGACCGCCCACACCGCGCCCAATACCGTTCCCACCAGGACTTTGCGACGTGTGTTCACAGGCTTCCCCAAAAGCTGACGACAGGCTTCTTCTTTTTAGAAATACTCTGGGGAGCGCGAGGGGCAAAGCCCCTCGTTTCAATCGGGCGATTTTCCATCGGAAAATCGCCCCTACCGCGACGCGCGACAGCGCGGCGCAAAACGTCAATCAGCGCGCACCTGGCGAATGATCCCAAGAATATCGGCGGCAGCTTCGGGGATGTTGGTACCGGGACCAAAAATCGCTTTCACGCCGGCGTCCTTCAAGAAATCATAGTCCTGCTGCGGGATCACCCCGCCGCAAATCACGATGATATCGCCCGCGTCCCGCTCTTGCAGCGCCGCGATCAACTTCGGTGCCAACGTCTTGTGCCCGGCGGCCTGGGACGAGACGCCGATGACGTGCACATCATTGTCGATGGCGTCCTGCGCGGCCTCTTCCGGCGTCTGGAACAGGGGGCCAACGTCGACGTCAAACCCGATGTCGGCAAATGCAGTGGCGATAACCTTGGCGCCCCGATCATGACCGTCCTGACCCATTTTGACGACAAGCATGCGGGGCCGCCTACCCTCTTCCTCGGCAAAGGCTTCGACATCTTTCTGGATGCGCGCGAAGCCTTCATCGCCTTCGTAGGCGGCCCCATAGACGCCCGCGAGCGTCTTAACCTCGGCCCGGTGACGTCCGAACACTTTCTCCATGGCCATACTGATCTCTCCAACTGTCGCACGGGCGCGCGCGGCTTCGACCGCTGCCGCCAATAGATTGCCGTCCGCCGCGGCGGCCTTTTCAAGATTGGCCAAAGCCGCAGCGCAAGCAGCGTCATCCCGCGATGCGCGAATGGTTTCCAGGCGCGCTATCTGTGCCTCGCGGACCGCGACGTTGTCGACATCCAGAATGTCGATCGGGTCTTCCTTGTCCTTGCGATACTTGTTGACCCCGACGATCACCTCTTCGCCCCGGTCGATCATGGCCTGCCGCTTGGCCGCGCTTTCCTCGATCCTGAGCTTGGGCATACCGCTGGCGACGGCCTTGGTCATGCCACCCATCTCTTCGACCTCTTCGATCAATTCCCAGGCCTTTTCCGCCAATTCGTTGGTGAGGCTTTCGACGTAGTAGGACCCGGCCAAGGGATCGACGACATTGGTGACGCCGGTTTCTTCTTGCAGGATCAATTGGGTATTCCGCGCAATCCGGGCCGAGAAATCGGTCGGAAGCGCGATGGCCTCGTCCAAGGCGTTAGTGTGCAAGGACTGGGTGCCGCCCAGAACCGCGCTCATCGCCTCGTAGGCGGTGCGGACCACGTTATTGTATGGGTCCTGTTCTTGCAGGGACACGCCCGATGTCTGGCAATGCGTGCGCAACATCTTGGAGCGCGGGTTCTTCGGCTCGAACTCGTCCATGATGCGCGACCACAACAGGCGGGCGGCGCGCAGCTTGGCGGCCTCCATGAAGAAATTCATGCCGATGCAGAAGAAAAACGACAGGCGTCCGGCAAACTTGTCCACGTCCATACCAGCGGCGATGGCGGCCCGGACGTATTCGCGTCCGTCGGCCAGGGTATAGGCCAGTTCCTGCACCAGGTTCGCCCCGGCCTCCTGCATGTGGTAACCGGAAATCGAGATCGAATTAAATTTCGGCATCTCGTTCGCCGTGTACTCGATGATGTTCGCAACGATCCGCATCGAGGCCTCGGGCGGATAAATGTATGTGTTGCGGACCATGAACTCCTTTAGGATATCGTTCTGGATCGTGCCCGACAGAAGTGCCTTGTCATGGCCCTGTTCTTCACCCGCCACGATGAAACTGGCCAGGATCGGAATTACGGCGCCGTTCATGGTCATGGAAACCGAGACCTGGTCCAGTGGAATTCCGTCAAAGAGGATTTTCATGTCCTCAACCGAGTCGATGGCCACGCCCGCCTTGCCGACGTCTCCTACCACGCGGGGATGGTCGCTATCATAGCCCCGGTGCGTCGCCAGATCGAAAGCGACCGAGACGCCCTGCTGTCCGGCGGCCAGGTTGCGGCGATAAAAGGCGTTTGATTCCTCGGCCGTCGAAAAGCCCGCGTACTGACGGATCGTCCAGGGACGACCGGCGTACATCGTCGCCTTTACGCCGCGCGTGAACGGCGCAAAACCGGGCGTGCCGCCAACGTGAGGCAGGTTTTCGGCATCGGCTGCGGTGTAGAGCGGTTTGACTTTGATGCCTTCCAGCGTGTCCCATTCGATGTCTTCGATGCTGCGGCCTCGAAGTTCTTTTTCGGCAAGGGATTTCCAATCGGTCATGCGAGACCCTCCTTCAGGCGGACGAAATGCGTCAATTCAGCCTCCAGGTTCATGAAACCCCTTCGAATTTCGCCAATGCGACCTATATTCAAAGGGGACGGAGACATGATGACAGCAAAAGTTGCGATACGATTACTGATAGTTCTGGCAGCCGGGCTGTCGACACCGGCGGCAATGGCGGCGGATGGTGCCGCTTCCGAAGTTTCGGCCATTGAGCGTTGGAAAGCCGATCCAACAACGGTATTCGCGGCGTCAGACGTTGATCTTGCGGCATTCAAATGGGTGGCGCGCCCGGTGATCGTCTTCGCGGATGCCCCTGTCGAACCGGCATTTGGACGCCAGATCGAACTGCTGCAAAGCCAAATGGCTGAGCTGACCGAGCGTGATGTTGTCGTGATCGTCGATGCCGACCCCGAAGCCCAGAGCGATATCAGGCGAGAGCTTCGTCCGCGCGGGTTCACCTTGACACTTATCGGTAAGGACGGTCGGGTTGTTCTGCGCAAACCCTTCCCGTGGGACGTGCGCGAACTGTCGCGATCCATCGACAAGCAGCCCATCCGAAAGCAGGAACTGAAAGAGAAACAGCGCAGCGAATAACTCATTCGCGGGCCTCCCCCGCAAAAATGAAATGCGCGCCTCGCGGCAGACCTTTCGACCAGGCTTCGAGCTGATCTGACAAGACCGGCGCATACGTTGCGCGACGCGCATAGAAGGCGACGTCGGGACCTCCCAGAAAGGCCCCGGGCGCATAGACCGACAGAGTGCCCAGTTTCACCCATGTCGGCCCCAATGCCTCGCCTGCCCATTTGTCATAGATCATCGCGAACCGCACGCCGTGAGCATCCGCAAGGGCATCTGCCCAGGCCATGTCCGTTTCTGACAAGCGATAATTCAGGGCCTCTTTCGACGCCAATCCCCAAAGGTCCAGGACGTAATTCGGGTTGTGCCAGGCGATATAACCAAGGTCGTTCACCGCGACCGGCGTTTGGGCAAATTCTTTGGCGAACCGGGCCATTTGCGCGTGTTGACGGTAAATCGCGGCCATATTGGTCATGTTGTTGGGCACATAGGGCCCATAGGTCAGCAGGCCGCCCACAAGTGCCACAGCTAGGACCCCGACACGCACCAGCGCGCTTCCGGACAACACCATCGTCAATGCGACGAACAGGGCGACGATGGCATAGTTTTCGTAGCGGTCCAGCCATCCCATGGAGCCGAACGCCAGGTGCGCAAAGGCCGACACGGACACCGCCAACCCGACATACGCCTTGCCCCGGTTCGTCTTCATTGCGGCCAGTGACACAAGTGTTGTCACCATGGCCAGCGCAAGAAGATAGCGGCCGCCATAGGTGTTCGCGTTGGCCGAGAACGTGCCGGCAACCCGCGCCAAAAAACCGCCTTCGTCGGCACCCGCCTGGTCCGACAGTTTGGCCATGACCGAATTCGGCAAAGGATCCAATCCCAGAGATGTCAGGAACCAGACAAAGGCAAGAGCGGGAACCGCGCCGAGGGCGATTAGGCCCATGCCCGCGATCGGACGTCCCAGCACCAGAACCGCAGCCCCCGCCGCAGTTGTCAGCGCCAGTCCTTCCAGGCGAAAGGCCGGGGCAAACAGAACGCCCGCAATCAATAAAGCGGTGATCCGCCCGGTTTCCGCGAAACGCCACAGCCCCAGAACGATGGCGAGACTGGCCGCCGTATGCGCCATGTTTTCCATGCCAGCATAGGCCGTCGCATACATGGCCAGACAGGCAGGCGCTGCAATCGCCAGCCAGAATCCTGCCCGCCCCAGTTGTGCTTTGTCCAAAGCCTGCCCGACCAATCGCGCCGCAATGACAAGCGCGGCGATGTTCCACAGAAGTGGCCACCAGCGCTGACTGGGAGTTTCCGCAAAGGGTGTCAGCAACACGGGATACAGCGGCGAGGATGCAGCCGAGGCCCATTCATCCGCATTCACCCCGTATCCGCCGTGCCTGATCTCGGCCGCCATGGACAGATGGATATAAACGTCGTCCAGGGGGTATTCGAAAACCCAGTCGTTCTGCGCCATTGCCGCAAGCACGAACGCCAACAGAGCAACAACGGCCGAAACCGCGGCGCTGGCCGCAAGGTTCTGGCTGGCATGGCTGTCTGCCTGCCCCGTCATGACACCTGATCCGCGTGCAGTGTTATCCAGCCGGGACTGGCCAAGTCATTCGAACTCCATGATGACGTCATCGACTTGAAGGCTGTCGCCCGCCGCCGCGTTGATCTTGGCGACAACGCCCTTTTTCTCGGCGCGCAGGATGTTTTCCATCTTCATGGCCTCAACCGTACAAAGCGCCTGGCCTTCCTGCACCTCTTCACCTTCAACAACGTCGACTTTGACGATCAGGCCCGGCATGGGGCACAGAAGCATCTTGGAAGTGTCCGGCGGAAGTTTCTCGGGCATGCGCGCCGCCAATTCGGCCTGGCGAGGTGTGCGGATGGTCGCCTCGAGATCGGCGCCGCGATAGCGAACGCGGAAACCGCTGGTGCCGCTATCGACTTTCAGGATCAGGGGCGCGCCATCAACCGAAAGAACGGCCATGGGTTGGCCCGGCATCCAATCGCTTTCCACCCGCAGAGCAGCGCCGTCTTCAAAGGTCGTCGTCGCGCCATCAGGATCGGCGGCGATCGATACCGGGAAACTCTGGCCCTGAAGCTTGACCACCCAGTCGCTGCCCACGTGACGCTCGTGGTGGCTCATCCGTCCCGAAATGCGAGTGCGTCGAATTTCGGCAACGCGATGCATCGCGGCGCTTGCCGCAGCGATCCGACGCAACGTGGGTTCGTCCAGCGTCACGCCTTCGAAACCTTCGGGATATTCCTCCTCGATGAACGCAGTCGTCATGTCGCCCGAGATGAATTTCGGATGATCCATCACCGCGGCCAGGAACGGAATGTTGTGGCCAATGCCTTCGATTTCGAAACTATCCAATGCGACCCGCATTTCTTCGATGGCTGCCGCGCGGTCCGGCGCCCATGTGCACAGCTTTGCGATCATGGGATCGTAATACATCGAGATTTCGCCGCCTTCGAAAACGCCGGTGTCGTTACGCACGGCGCGTCCCGTCTCGGCAATCTCTGCCGGAGGGCGATAACGCGTCAGACGGCCAATCGACGGCAGGAACCCGCGATAAGGGTCCTCGGCATAGAGCCGCGATTCCATTGCCCACCCGTTGCGCTGAACGTCGGATTGCTGAATCGAGAGTTTCTCGCCAGCGGCCACGCGGATCATTTGTTCCACAAGATCGACGCCTGTGATCAACTCGGTCACCGGATGTTCCACCTGCAGGCGGGTGTTCATTTCCAGGAAATAAAAGTTCTTGTCGCCGTCGACGATAAATTCAACGGTACCAGCGCTGGCATAGCCCACGGCATCGGCCAAAGCGCAGGATTGTTCGCCCATCGCACGGCGGGTCTCTTCATCCAGGAAAGGCGACGGGGCTTCCTCGATCACCTTCTGGTTCCGACGTTGGATCGAACATTCACGTTCGTTCAAATAGATCGTGTTACCCTGCCCGTCGGACAGAACCTGAATTTCGATGTGACGGGGCTGGGTGACGAATTTCTCGATGAAAATCCTGTCATCCCCGAAACTGGACGCAGCTTCGTTCTTGGACGACTGGAAGCCTTCGCGCGCCTCGTTGTCGTTCCAGGCAATCCGCATCCCCTTGCCGCCACCACCGGCCGAGGCCTTGATCATGACCGGGTAACCGACTTCCTGGCTGATCTTGACGGCTTCTTCGGCGTCTTCGATCAGACCCATGTAGCCCGGAACAGTCGAGACGTCGGCGTCCTGCGCGATTTTCTTCGATGTGATCTTGTCACCCATGGCCTCGATCGCGCCTTTCGGCGGCCCGATAAAGGCGACGCCTTCGGCCTCAAGGGCTTCGGCGAACTTGGGATTTTCAGAAAGGAAGCCATAGCCAGGATGCACCGCTTCTGCGCCCGTCTCGCGAATGGCATCCATAACCTTGTCGATGACGATATAGGATTGGTTCGCGGGCGGCGGGCCGATGTGAACGGCTTCATCCGCCATCTTGACGTGTAGCGCATTGGCGTCCGCGTCCGAATAAATGGCAACCGTCTGAATTCCCATTTTGCGGGCCGTCTTGATAACGCGGCAGGCAATTTCGCCCCGGTTGGCGATCAGGATCTTTTTAAACATTCGGAGCCTCTTTCTGACAGGCGACGGCGCCTTTTGCGGTGAACTGCGTGACCCCACGACGAAAACCGCAGCGAACTGCGGTGCCCAGGTCTGACAGATTTCGGATGATAAAAACTGTGCCGTTCGAACGGCACCTCAACGACTCGCCGCCCATGCGGCGAGCCGTGAATTCGGATGTTGGTTTAGATGTCGTCGGCCAAAGCGCCAGCGGTTGCGCCGATCGCGGCACCTGTAATGCATTTGCCGTCGCTGATGATCTCGCCGGCGGCACAGCCAGCCAACCCGCCAATGATGGCGCGATCCAGGTCCGAGCCATTGGAGCAAGCTGCCAGCCCCGTGAGAGCCATGAAGACGAGTAGTGTGAGTTTCTTTTGCATGTTTTTTTGCCTCTGGTGTTATGCGGGGGTAAATCCCTTGCGCCCAGAAGCCTTTTTAGCGGCTGATAAGCAATAACATCTGGCCGATGGCGTCGGAAACCGGCAGGGCTTTGCCGAAACCACGCCGGCCTGGCCAGAAAATTCTGACCAGACCAACGTGAAGGGGAAGGGTAACGGTATTGAACTACCGAGACGTCTCGCTTGGCTGCTGAGAACGCCTCTGAGCCCAGATTGCCCTCGGCCGATGGATTGACAAAGGCCCAGTTTAGCGCCGCTTGAAAACCGGCGGCAGATTGCCGGAATCGATGTTGGGCAGGCGGTTTCATGCCACCCAGGTCCCGTTGAATGCGTCGGGAAAAGACGCGCGCGCACGCGCTTCGTCTATCTGCAAAAGAGCGTCATAGCTTTCAGGATCGAAGGGGTCGTCGACCGCAACGATTTCACGACCCAACAGCCAGGACAACCGCCCCGCATCCAGATTGCCGCGCTCAAACGGTTCGTTGCCGAAGTAATCCCACAAACAAGCCAGGAACGCCGTATCAGCGTTGCGGTCGGCGGGTCGGCGGTCGGCGAACCGTTCGCGCACAACAAGTGGCGTTACCCCCTTGGGGTTCGCGCGTCGGATTGTGAATTGGAAATCAGTGCCGGGGAACCGGCCGGGGAAGCCTTTGTGCTTCAACATGGGCCCGCCTCCACGGCAAGGGCCCTAGACCGGGCACAATCAAATGCGCCCGGTCGCAGGAAGTACTTAGTACTTGCCCATGGGCTCTTCAGCCATGACAGGCTCTTCAACCATGACTTCTTCTTGCTGAGCGCAAGCAGCGACGATGGTGAACAGGCCAAGGGCCAAAAGTGTTTTAGTGATCGACATGACTGCCTCCTACGATCCGTCGAGACCGGATTGATATTCCGACCTCTCAATGTGTCCCGCACACCTGACATGGCATGCGAAGCGAAACTAACCGACCGAAAACCCATAGCCAATGAATGGTTACATGTGTCGGCGGTTAGAAGCTGATTAGCGCATTTTGATTGCAGGTTTCCAGCCCTTCGATCAGCAAAGGAAGAAATCCGCCTTATGTGGCAGGAAAGCTGCAGAGCATTACGCGTTTTAAAGCGGGATGTTGTCATGCTTTTTCCAGGGGTTCGAAAGCTTCTTGGTGCGCAACGATGCAAATGCCCGGCACACGCGTCGGCGCGTCGAATGCGGCAAGATGACTTCGTCAATGAATCCACGCTCGGCCGCGCGGAACGGATTGGCGAAATTCTCCTCGTATTCTGCCGTCCGCTCAGCGATTTTTTCGGGGTCTCCCAACTCGGACCGATAGAGAATTTCGGTCGCTCCCTTCGCTCCCATGACCGCAATCTGAGCGGTCGGCCAGGCGTAATTGAAATCGCCACGCAGATGCTTGGACGCCATCACATCATAGGCGCCGCCATAGGCTTTTCGTGTAATTACAGTGACTTTCGGCACGGTCGCCTCTCCATAAGCGAAGAGAAGCTTTGCACCGTGCTTGATGACGCCACCGTATTCCTGAGACGTTCCGGGCAGAAATCCGGGCACGTCCACAAAGGTCAGGATCGGAATTTCAAAGGCATCGCAGAACCGCACGAAACGCGCCGCTTTGCGGGAACTGTCGATGTCCAGGACCCCAGCCAAAACCAACGGCTGGTTCGCGACCACTCCAACGGTGCGGCCTTCCAAACGGATGAACCCGGTCAGGATATTGCCGGCAAAGTCCTTTTGAATTTCGAAGAAATCACCCTCATCCGAGACCTTATGAATCAGTTCCTTCATGTCGTAGGGTTGGTTTGGATTTTGCGGAATTAGCGTGTCCAAACTATTTTCGATCCGTTCAGGATCGTCGAAGAACGGGCGTTCGGGCGCTTTGTCGCGGTTGTTCAGCGGCAAAAAATCGAACAGGCGGCGAATCTCGGCCAAGGTTTCGACGTCGTCCTTGAACGCCCCGTCCGCGACCGAGCTTTTCTTGGTATGGGTCGACGCCCCGCCCAGTTCCTCGGCGGTGACGACCTCGTTCGTGACAGTCTTCACAACGTCCGGCCCGGTGACGAACATGTACGAGCTGTCTTGCACCATGAAGATGAAGTCGGTCATCGCGGGCGAATAGACGGCGCCACCGGCACACGGACCCATGATCACACTGATCTGCGGCACCACGCCAGACGCCATGATATTGCGTTGGAACACTTCGGCGTATCCAGCCAGCGAGGCAACGCCTTCCTGGATGCGCGCACCGCCCGAGTCATTCAGACCGATGACAGGCGCGCCATTCTGGACGGCCATGTCCATGATCTTGCAAATCTTCTGTGCATGGGTTTCCGACAATGACCCGCCAAAGACCGTGAAGTCCTGACTGAAGACGTAAACCATGCGACCGTTGATCGTGCCCCATCCGGTGATTACGCCATCTCCGGCCGGCTTTTGCGCCGCCATATTGAAGTCCGTCGTGCGGTGCGTGACGAACATGTCGAATTCTTCGAAGGTTCCGTCGTCCAGCAAAAGCTCGATACGTTCGCGCGCCGTCAGCTTGCCCTTGGCGTGCTGCGCTGCAATCCGCTTTTCGCCGCCGCCAGCACGCGCCTCATCTCGGCGTTTTTCCAACTCGGCCAGAATGTCGGACATGAAGTGCCTCCCCGTCTTCGAGTCATTCGTTTGGCACGGGGTACAGGGCGCGCGGCTTTCACGGAAGGAATTTCTTGAAAATTTGCAAAACCAGCGAAATCAAAGGTCTCTCAATTGCAAATCTGCAAATCCTTTCCCAGCGATGGACACGGCCGTTATTGCGGCATAAGTCAGTACAAATGACAGCACGCCCGACGGTCCGCCTATTTGATCGGACCACCCCCCCTCATATCGTTACGCTGGTTTTGATGGCCGGGCTTGGCGCCATGAACATGAGCGCCTTCCTGCCCTCATTACCTCATATGACCGAATATTTTCGGACCGATTATCAGGTCATGCAGCTGTCGGTGTCTGCCTATCTTGCTGTGACCGCCGTATTGCAACTGGGTATCGGTCCCATCAGTGACAGGTTTGGGCGCAGAAATGTCACCCTGATCTGCCAGGCGATTTTCATCGCGGCGACTTTGGGCTGTCTTGCGGCAAGTTCGATCGAAGTCTTTTTGCTGTTTCGCATGTTGCAAGGGTCGGTGGTGGTAGGGCTGGTTCTGTCGCGTGCCATTGTGCGCGACATGGTTCCTCAGGACGAGGCGGCGTCGATGATCGGCTATGTTACCATGGGCATGGCTTTGGTTCCCATGATCGCCCCCATGATTGGTGGCGCTCTTGACGAGGCTTTTGGCTGGAAGTCAGTGTTTTGGTTCCTCGCCCTTGCTGGGGCGGGCGTCATGGCGCTGTGCTGGTTTGACCAGGGCGAGACCGCAAAGGGCGATGGCATGAGCTTTGCCCAACAGTTGCGTGAATATCCCGTACTTTTGTCTTCACCCCGCTTTTGGGGCTATGTCTTCGCCGCAGCTTCGGCCAGCGGTGCTTTTTTCGCCTTTCTTGGCGCAGCGCCCTATGTTGCGTCCAACATCTTTAATCTTCCGTCCTTCTGGGCCGGGATGTGCCTTGGAGCGCCAGCCACTGGATACGCCATCGGGAATTATATCTCGGGCAAGTATTCGGTGCGGTTCGGGATCAACTGGATGATATATGTCGGCTCCATACTGGCGGCGGGCGGGCTGGCTGTCGCGGTTGTTTTGGATGCTATCGGTTTTTCGTCTGCCATCCTGTTCTTCGGGTTTTGCAGCTTTGTCGGGTTGGGCAACGGGTTGGTTATGCCGAATGCCAGCGCGGGGCTTTTGTCAGTCCGTCCTCATGTGGCCGGAACCGCATCGGGCCTTGGCAGCGCCATCATGATCGGCGGCGGAGCAGGTCTGTCTGTCTTTTCGGGCTTTGTCATGCGCCACGGGGGCGGCAGCCTGGGACTGTTAATCATCATGTTGGCATCAATTCTCCTGGGCCTATTGGCAATTATCTATGTGATGCGCCGCGAGAAAAAGTTGTCGATCTGACCGCTTGAGTTATTTGCGAATTTGCGAAAGTCTGTTTGCAGTTATTCAAACCGCAGGCAGCCATGGCCACTCAAAAACTTTATGCTGGCGCAAAACTGCGCGAAACGCGGACGCGATTGGGTCTGACCCAAAAAGCCTTTGCCGAAAGGCTGGGCGTATCCCTGCCCTATCTGAACCAGATGGAAAACAACCACAGACCGGTTTCTTCCGCCGTTATTTTGTCATTGGTGCAGGAATTTGATTTTGACGTGAACGAACTGGCCGTGGGGGAAGGCGAGCGTATGGTCACCGACCTGCGCGAGGCGCTTGCTGATCCAGTGTTCAAGGAAAACGCACCGCCCCATGTGGACCTTCGGTTGGTTGCGTCCAATGCCCCTGCTGTCGCACGGGCGTTTTTGGCGTTGCATCAGGCCTATGTGCAGGCCAATGAGCGACTGGCCTCTCTGGATGCCGCGCTGGATCAGGATGGTGTGCGGCCCGGATCATCGCCCTGGGATGAGGTGCGCGATTTTTTCCACTATTGCGACAACTATCTGGATGCGGTTGACCGTGCAGCCGAACATTTCGTCGGCGGGCGTTCGGCCGACAATGCGATTGCTCATGCGCTTGACACCCTGAAAATCGACCTTCGCGACAGCGATGACGACGCAACGGTCCGACGTTTCGACGACAAATCCCGGACCCTATGGCTGTCTGCGGCTTCGCCAGAGTCAACGCGCCGATTTCAGGCCCTGCACCAGATCGCCCTGGAAACCCATGGAGATTTGATCGACGCCACACTTGATTTGGGCCGTTTCCAGTCCGAGACCGCCCGCGACATTGCCAAGATCGGACTTGCGAATTACTTCGCGGGCGCGGCCCAGATGCCCTATGGCGTGTTCTTGGAAACTGCCCGAGAAACCCGCCACGACCTTGAACGCTTGTCCCGACGGTTCGGGGCCTCGCTGGAACAGGTCGGACATCGGCTATCAACCCTGCAAAGACCCGGCGCGAAGGGCGTCCCGTTCTTTTTCGTGCGCGTCGATCAGGCCGGGACAATCACCAAACGGCATTCGGCGACGCGCCTGCAATTCGCCCGCTATGGCGGCGCATGCCCTTTGTGGAACGTGCACCGCGCTTTTGAGACCCCCGGTCGTTGGCTGCGCCAATTGGCCGAGACGCCTGACGGGGTCAGATATCTTTGCCTTGCGCGCGAAGTGTCGATTTCGGGGGCGGCCTTCCGCGCGCCGGTGCGCCGTTTTGCCATCGCTCTTGGGTGCGAAATCAGCCATGCATCTGAAGTCGTTTATTGCGACGGGCTGGATTTGTCGGACACTGACGCCTTTGAACCCATCGGAATATCCTGCCGCATCTGTGAACGGCGCGATTGCCACCAAAGATCGGTTCCGCCCCTGGAAAGCGATCTGACCATCCAGCACAACCGCCGCGCGACTCTGCCCTACGAGGTTTCCGGCTAAGACGCCTATCGCGCGGCGCGGCTGGTCACTTCGTCAATTGCACGTCGGATCAAGGCCAGACAGTCGGGCGTGGAAAACCGGTGGTCCGCGCCTTTTACCAACGTCAGACGCATGTCCGCTCCCTCCGCATGCTCTAAAAGCCGCAGCGCCGTTGCCGTGGACACCGCCGTGTCCTCGGTGCCTTGCAGGAACCGAACCGGGAAAGGCAAAGCAAGCGGATCGCGCAAGACAAGCTGATTGCGCCCGTCTTCGATCAGTCGTTTGGTGATGATATACGGTTCGTCGGAATATTCGCTCGGCAACCCGATTTGGCCGTCACGTTCCAAAACGGCGCGTTGGTTGGCGTCGAAGTCAGCCCAGTATCCATCCTCGGTGAAATCGGGAGCGGCCGCGATGGTCACAAGACCTGCCACCTTCTCGGGCATCCGGCGCGCGACCAACAAGGAAATCCAGCCCCCCATGGACGATCCGACCAGTATTTGCGGCCCTTCGGTCAGCCCCAAGATGATCTCGCAGGCATCTTCCGCCCAGTCGCCGATACATCCCTCGAGAAAATCTCCCGACGACGATCCGTGCCCAGAATAATCAAACCGCAGAAAGGCCCGACCCTGCGCCTTTGCCCATTCTTCCAGATCAACAGCCTTGGTGCCTTCCTTGACGGATCGAAAGCCGCCAAGAAAAACCACACCGGGCCCGTCTCCGATGGTCTGGTCATAGGCAATCTGGCGAATGTCGTTGTGGAAAGTTCCGGTCATGGCTGCTCCTCGGTATTAGCGGCAAATCTAACCTATGGTGCGTGGGCCGCAAACCGGTGATTTTGACCGTTCGGTCGTTGACACAAAGGCGGCGATACTCCATGTCACGTCCCAACATAACCCGCAACCGGGCGTTCCGTGGGCGCCAAACTGACGAGGAGCATCCGGCCTATGGCCCAGATTTCCCTGACTTTTCCCGATGGCAATTCGCGCGATTTCGACGCAGGTGTGACCCCTGCCGAGGTGGCGGCCAGTATTTCGAACTCGCTTGGCAAAAAAGCGATCAGCGCGACCGTTGATGGCGATCACTATGATTTGCAGTGGCCGCTTGAAAAGGATGCTGCGATTGCCATTCATACGCTGAAAGACGACGCACCTGCGCTGGAGTTGATCCGGCACGACCTGGCGCACATCATGGCACGCGCTGTGCAAGAGATCTGGCCTGACGTGAAAGTGACCATTGGTCCTGTCATCGAGCACGGTTGGTACTATGACTTTGATCGTGCCGAGCCGTTTACGCCCGAGGATTTGGGTCAGATCGAAGCGAAGATGAAAGACATCATCAATGCTCGCGACCCCGTGCGGACCGAGGTCTGGGACCGTGCGCGCGCGATTGCCCACTACGAAGCTTCGGGCGAGGAATACAAGGTCGAACTGGTCAATGCGATCCCCGACGATGGCCAGCCGATCCGTATGTATTGGCATGGGGATTGGCAGGATTTGTGCCGCGGCCCGCATCTGCAGCACACGGGCCAGGTGCCCGCTGACGCCTTCAAGTTGATGAACGTCGCCGGCGCCTATTGGCGGGGCGATAGTTCGCGACAGATGTTGCAGCGGATCTATGGCGTGGCGTTCAAGAACCGCAAGGATCTGAAAGACCACCTGACCATGCTCGAAGAAGCCGCCAAGCGCGATCATCGCCGTTTGGGGCGCGAAATGGACCTGTTTCACATGCAGGAAGAGGCCCCCGGACAGATTTTCTGGCATCCGAACGGCTGGACGGTCTACACGCAGTTGCAGGACTATATGCGTCGCCGCCAGCGTGACGGCGGCTATGTCGAGGTGAACACGCCACAAGTCGTCGACCGCAAGCTGTGGGAGGCTTCGGGACACTGGGAGAAGTATCAGGAGCATATGTTCATCGTCGAGGTCGACGAAGACCACGCGCGCGAAAAGGCCGTGAACGCGCTTAAACCGATGAACTGCCCCTGCCATGTTCAAATCTTCAATCAGGGTTTGAAATCCTATCGCGATCTGCCCCTGCGCATGGCGGAATTTGGTTCGTGCAACCGCTATGAACCATCGGGGGCCCTGCACGGCATCATGCGGGTTCGTGGGTTCACTCAGGACGATGGTCATATCTTCTGCCGTGAAGATCAGATTGAAAGTGAGACCAAGAGGTTCATCGATTTCCTGAGCCAGACCTATAAGGACCTGGGCTTTGAGGCATTCCGGGTGAAATTCTCGGACAGACCCGAAACGCGCGCCGGATCGGATGAGGTGTGGGACAAGGCAGAGGACGCCTTGAAACGCGCGACCGAGGCTGCGGGATACGATTTTGAGTTGAACCCGGGCGAAGGGGCGTTTTACGGCCCGAAACTGGAGTTCGTCTTGACCGACGCCATTGGCCGGGACTGGCAGTGCGGCACGCACCAGGTCGATTTCGTGCTGCCCGAGCGGCTGGATGCAACCTACATCGGAGAAGATGGGGCCAAACACCGCCCCGTCATGCTGCACCGGGCCACGCTGGGATCGTTTGAGCGGTTCATCGGTATTCTGATCGAAAACCACGCCGGACGTCTGCCGTTCTGGCTGGCTCCGCGTCAGGTTGTTGTCGCCTCGATCGTGTCAGATGCCGACGAATACGTGCATGAAGTTGTCAGCGCCCTGCGTGCCTCAGGTGTGCGGGCCGAGGCCGACGTCCGCAACGAAAAGATCAACTATAAGATCCGCGAACATTCGGTCGGCAAAGTTCCGGCCATCCTGGCCATCGGGCAACGTGAGGTCGAAGAACGAACCGTTACGATTCGCCGGCTGGGTGACAAGGCCACGCGCACGGCAGCACTGGACGACACGGTTGCTGCGCTTGCCGCTGAAACCCTGCCACCAGACATGAGATAGAGACTTCCGCGGCCCTTAGGCCGCGGAAATGCTTTCGGGCCGCCCATAGGTTACATCGGCAAGCCAATCCACTGCCTGGCGCGGGCTGCCGAAATGGAAGCCCTGGGCCCAAACTGCGCCCAAGTCTGTCAAGATATCGGCATGGGCCTGGTTGTCCACGCCATCGATCACGACGTCGATTTCCAACTTGCGGGCAAGGTGAAGCACCGCATCAAGAATAAACCGCGCTTCAGTGCTGGTCTCCAGTTCAAACAACAGGCTGCGATCGACTTTGATTTCATCAGCCGACAGGCGGCGCAAATCGGCCAGTGAGGTATTGCCCGAGCCAAAACCGCCAATCGCCACGCGGCACCCCAGGGCGCGCAACCCGCTAAGATCGATGGCCGGTTGGTTTTTCGCGTCATTCTCTGCGGTTTCAGAAATTTCGATGGTAACAAGGTCGGCCCTGAACCTGTGCTCGGCCAAACAGGCTGCGACCCGCTCGGCCCCTTCCAAACTATGAAAGTTGCAGGCCGACAAGTTCACGCAGATCGGGAAATCCGTTTTGCGGCGTCGGTTCCAATCGGCGACAACACCAATCGCACGATCCAGCATATAGCGATCAAAGTCGCGCGACAGGCCCGCTTCTTCGGCGGCAATTGCGATATCCTGTGGCTGGACCACTGAACCGTTCAGCTTCCAATGGGCCATCGCATGAAACCCGCCAATCCTGCCGGTCCGCATTTCGACTTTTGGCTGAAGGGCAACTTCAACATTGCCGTTGAGAATTGCGTCCGGCAAAGCCTCGGCGATGGCGACGTGATCGACAAATTTTTCTTCCAGGCTTTCGTCGTACACAACATAGGCGCTTTCCGGCTGTTCCTTGGCGGCGTAGAGCGCAAAGTTTGCCACCCGCATGATGGTTTCAAAGCCGTAGGCGCGTGCCTCGCCCAAATTGGATAGTACGACCACCCCCGCGCTGACGGATGGTTCAACCGTCTGCGCGCCCTTTGCAACCGGCTCGCGGCAACGGGCCAGCAAATGTTCGCAGAACACCGCCACATCCGCGCGGGTGTCGATCGGAACGTAGAGCCCAAACCGATCCCCACCAAGGCGCGCGGCAAATCCACCAAGCGCCTCTGCCGAGGTTGCCGATCGCCGAGCCAGTTCCTTGATGATCGCATCGCCGAATGCCTGTCCGCGCCTGTCATTGATTTCGCCAAAACCGTCTAAGTCGACGACAACGACCGAAGCCGCGACGTTATCAGACAGCACGGCCGATAGCCTGTCACGAAACTGAATTTCATTCGCCACCCCGGTCATCCAATCGTGATACGCAAGATATTCAACCCGTTCTTCTGCACGGGTTCGTTCCTGACGCACGTGTACCTCTTTGCGTAGCAAGAGCAGTGCAACCAACCCGGCCGAGGCAGATGACACCACAAGAATCATATAGGCCACTGCCATAGTCAGCACTGTCGCGAGCAAATGATTGACCAAGTCATCCTCGACTTGTGCGATGCGGTTCAGCATGGTTTCCAGCGCCTCGCGAGCCGCGTTGATGCCCAGCATGACCTCGGCCACGCGCGTTTCATCCAATGGCTGGCCAGAGGGCGCGCGTTCGACCAAGGCAATCAAGCCCGTCAGCTTGGCTCGCACATTCGACGCGGCTTCTGATGCAAGCCTCATATCCAGCTTTATCTTTGCTTCGTCGTACTCGTGCGAGACATTCGCTGCTTCAAGCGTGCCCAAATGACGGCGCAGATCATCCAGGGCCGCGATGGTCCCGTCGGATGTGGGATCGGCCCCGAGGAATGTTTCACCTTCCAAATGTCGCAGGTCTGCCAGCAAGGCTGCCCCATCGAGTTGGATGTAAGCAGACAACCTGTCCCGATCGACCGTGAGCGTATGTATCACGAAATAAAAGTGTACCATGATCGGCACGATGACCATGAACAGCCCCGTCAAAGCCAAAGCAAAGCCGCGATTTGTCGCAAGCAAATCTGCCAGCGCGTCAAGTGACCTGCGTCCCTTTGCCGATTTTTGTGCTGTCAAAGTTTGGTTCAATCCGCAGATCCCGCTTGATCCTTCACCGTCAGCTACACGGGGCGGCCCTAAAGAAAGGTTATTGTCTTGATCCGCACGAATTTCGTTTTGTTTCAGTTTTTAACGTCCGCGTTAAACACGCCGTCGTGAGTGGCATGTCATCGCAAAAATCGCCAGCTTCCCAGTGTCGCTCAGACGAGCGTGCTTCTTAACTAATAACATCCGAGGACTTATCCGATGTCGAACATGACCAAAACTCTTGCCGCTGCTGGTGCTGTCGCTGCTGCTCTTTCCGCAACCATGACCGTTCCGGCCCAGGCTCAGGCCAAAGAAAAGTGCTATGGCGTTTCCATGGCCGGCAAAAACGACTGCGCCGCCGGACCGGGCACCACTTGCCAGGGTACTTCTTCCGTCGACTACCAAGGTAACGCATGGACTTTTGTAGATGCTGGCACCTGCGCCGAAATCGAACTGCCAGCCATGGCTGACGGCACTGCTCGTATGGGTGCCCTCGAAGCGCTGGATCGCGACTTGCCACAGAGCTAAGACCTGACAATTCACGGCGCCCCGGATAACGAAGGGGCGCCGTTCCCATTGAGGAAGACCATGCTTGACGCCATCTCACATCGGTTTGATCGCCTGCCTCAGACGGCAGGAATTGGGTACAAACCCCAATATTTCCAGAATCTTATGCAAGATCCGGGACATGTATCATGGCTGGAGATTCACGCCGAAAACTATATGAGCGATGGCGGGCGCGCGATTGCTCAGATCCGCCACCTGTCAGAACACTTTGCCTTTTCAGTACATGGTGTTGGTCTTTCAATTGGTGGCGAAGGTCAGCTTGACCCGGATCATCTTGCGCGTCTGAAACTGCTCGTTGATTGGTTGAGTCCGGCCAGTTTTTCCGAACACCTGGCTTGGTCGACCCACGAAAGCGCCTTTTTGAACGACCTATTGCCCCTGCCTTACACCGAGGCGACACTGGCCCGAGTCAGTAGCCATATCGACCAATTGCAAGATGTGCTGGGCCGGCAGATGCTGCTTGAAAACCCGTCGTCATATTTGGCCTTTGACGAAAGCACCTTGAGCGAAACTGAATTTCTGCGCGACGTCGCCAAACGCACGGGTTGCGGCTTGTTGCTTGACGTGAACAACGTCTTTGTCAGCGCGACCAATCTTGGGACTGACCCAATATCCTACATCGACGCTTTTCCGCTTGAGTTGGTGGGCGAAATCCATCTGGCCGGTCATGAGACCGATATAGATGACAACGATCGCCCCCTTTTGATCGACAGCCACAACCGCGAAGTTGCCGACCCGGTCTGGGCACTTTACGACCATACCATCGCCAAGGCGGGGCCACGTCCCAGCCTGATCGAGTGGGACAGCGACCTGCCCGAGTGGCCGGTTTTGGAGGCCGAAGCCGCGCGCGCTGCTGGTATTTTGGAACACGCGCTGTGAAGTGCGTCGATCAAGCCACCTTCCGCACGGCACTTTTGTCGCCCGAGGCCCCGCGACCCCAAGGGCTATCGGATGGGCATGGAGGCCCTGCGGGACGGCGGTTTGATGTCTATCGTAACAATGTTGCAGTCTCTTTGACCGAGGCTCTGGAAACCTCGTTTCCTGTGATCCGCAAATTGGTCGGCAACGAGAATTTCAAACTTCTGGCGGGTGCCTTCTTGCGAGCACACCCGCCCGAAACCCCCATTCTTTCGCAATATGGCGCCACGATGCCCATGTTTTTGGAAAGTTTTGGCCCTACTTCGAAGATCGGATACCTGCCTGACGTTGCTCGGCTGGAACAGGCTATTCGCGAAAGCTATCACGCCGCGGATTCCCAACCCGTTGCGCCCGAAAAACTGCAGGCTCTGGCACCTGACGAATTGATGGAAACACCAATGACGATGGCGCCTTCCCTGCGGCTCATTCGGTCCAGCTGGCCGATCCAGTCGATTTGGCTTTTCAACAATGTTGAAAAAGCGCCAAAGCCCGAGATGTCGGCTGAAGATGTCGTGGTTCTTCGCCCCGAGTTCGACCCCGAGCCGGTGTTGCTTCCACCCGGTGGCGGCGTTTTTATTGAGACACTATTGTCACGCCAGCCACTTGGTTCAGCTTTTGAAGCAGCTTCGGCAGAGGTAGAAGAATTTGACCTCGCTCAATTGCTGACCATTCTGATTGGCGCCAACGCGATTACCAAGATCGGAGGATAGCCCTATGCTACACACGCTTCTCAGCCTGCCCGACCGGGCGCTGTCCTGGACCGAAGGGTTCAGCAAACCGGTCTTGACGACGCTTGCGCGTTTTGTGTTCGCAACGGTTTTGCTCGTCTACTATCTCAACTCCGGACTATTGAAACTGGGCGAGGGATTGTCGGGCCTAGTTCAACCCTCGATCGGGGCCTACGGATCGATCCTGCCAAAACCGATGGAAGCTGTTGGCTTTGATGTCTCTCAACTGGCTTGGCACTACCACGCAATCGTGTTGCTGGGGACATGGGCGGAGCTACTTCTCCCGATACTGATTGTAATCGGTCTTTTCACGCGCGCTGCAGCCTTGGGCATGATTGGGTTCGTGACTGTCCAATCTTTGACTGATCTCTACGGCCACGGCGGTATCGCGCACATAGAAACGCTGGGCGCGTGGTTCGACAATCAGCCAAGCGGTGTCGTTCTGGACCAGCGCGCGTTCTGGGTGTTCATGCTGTTGTATCTGGTCTTCCGGGGCGGTGGACCCTTGTCGGCAGACCGTCTGCTTAAAAGTGTGACTTCGGCTCGTCAGGTCGCCCTGCGGCCAGAGCAAGGATAGCAGCCATTCCGCACATCGACGCCGGGAAGATCGCAAAGAAATTGTTGAAGGTCAGAAAGATAGCACCAGCGGCAATCAGCAAGGCGATCCCGCCCCACAAAGCACGATAGCGCGCCATTCCCGCCCCGACGATGGCCAGCATGGGGGCGATGACGCTCATGGCGCGAACCAGATTGACGTTGTCGGGGAGGCTCACAAACTCCTGCAACTCGTCCCAACGATAAAGGGCCTCGGTATAGGAAAAACTCACGATCCCCATGATCAGAGCCAGTATTCCACCGATCATACCCAGTACTGCTGCTGCGTTTCGCATCGCGTCACTCCCACTCGTCTGTGTCTTTTACCTAGGCGGAACCAGCGTCTTATCCAAGGTGCTTGGCTTTTGACGCCGCGTCCCAACCAAGTGTCCGCGTTGCCCCGTCCGTGATCACCGGACGCTTCATCAAGGTCGGAAATGCCGTGATCAAGGCCACGACATCCCCCTTCCGCTCATCTTCCGACAATCCACGCCAAGTCGTAGACCGGCGGTTAATCAGCGCATCCCCGAAGGCTTCGACGAATTCTCTGATCTCTTCCGGCGCCAAGGGGTCGGCTCGGATATCCCTGAATTCAAACGATTTTCCAGACGCCTCCAGCTCTTTGATGGCCTTTCGGCATGTGTCGCAGGCCTTGATTCCGTAAAGCGTCGCCATGGCCGATTCCCCCGTTCACTTATCTTTCACTTGTTTTTTGTTCAAATTTCCTCAGACTTCACGCCGCATCGGACGTCAAGTCGAATTCCTGTGAGAGGATAAGCGCCTGATATTTGATGTGCGCGAGCCTTCCGGACACTCTGGAGGGAAAAGACTGAAGGAAGACGACATATGCCTACTGGCACCGTAAAATGGTTCAATACCACAAAGGGTTACGGGTTTATTGCACCCGATGAAGGCGGCAAGGACGTGTTTGTCCATATCTCGGCGGTTGAGCGTTCGGGGATGACAGGACTGGCCGATAACCAGAAGATTTCATACGAACTGTCCGAAGGCCGCGACGGACGGCAGACAGCGGACAATCTCTCGGCAATCTAAAATTAAAATCAATGACTTGCGGCCCGGATGGGGCCGCAAGGTGCCGGTCTGGGATCTTTCCTGTATCGGGCCCGAACGCTAGAATACGCCCTGCGCCACGATCATCACGGCCAGCGCGACGATCCAATATCCTGCGTCGACGTTGCGGGCATAGGTTGACTTGCCCGAAAACGTGTTGCCCGACCATTGCAGAACGGCGAAGGCCACCGTCGCAAGGATCACGGTCAACAGAGCGTTGCTGGCCGCGGTAACCCCGACGAACCAGCTCATCAACAACAACCCAAGCGCCTGCGCGCCCATGGCGTCCATCGGCATCTTGTCAGCCGAGTTCATCTCGACCCCCGAGCCTTCGGCCCATTTCACACCGAAAAACTTGGGCGAGTACCACAACCACCCCACCAGAAACGCCACAACAGCACCAACGATCACGCCAGCCCAGCTGACCCCCATCGTAAGTTCACCCATGACATATCCTTTCCATGTTGCCCGGCCCCAATTCGCACGCCGGAATGGGCGGGAGTATGCCACGGAATGGGGTATTTTCGGCGGGAGGCGGGATGCAAGGTCTGGGGAGTGTGGCAATTTTGGCGGCCACCAAATGCTCAGGTGCGCGTGATAAGGGCAGCGCCCGGACCTCGGGGTGGGGTGAGCGGCGTCCCGGAAAAGGTCCAGTGGACCTTTTCAGCCGCGAACCGGCGAAGCGCCGTGGGTGTGAAGCGTTTTGAAACGGTCGTGCAATGCGCTGCGTCGACTCCGCAATGGCTGTGCCATCGCTCTGTCGATTCCGCGATTGCTGCTCAGTCGCTTTAGGGCAGCGCCCGGCCCGAGGGCGGGAAGCGAAGCGCCCGGCCCGAGGGCGGGAAGCGAAGCGCCCGCCCTGGGGGCGGGTCGGGCGCTGCCCGGTGTTTCACACCGGGCGGGAGGGTTGGCTTCTAAAATAGAAAGTTCCTTTGCCTGCGCTGGCAGATCAATCTAGTACCTTTTCCCCATTCGCCAAAGCTCAGTTTCTGACGACGCCTTTTTAATAATTGCCTTTACTGCCTTATCTAGATCGCTCCCATCGGAATAATTAGCAGAAAGGGAAAAGTTCACTCTTCCTTCGTCTCTTAACCTGTCAGCAGTGGATTTTCCATTACGCTTAGCCCCTGGTTTGTATACCGCTATCGAATGACCTCCCAAGTCTTTTACAAGCCTGAAACAAGGAATGTCAGTATCACCATCGCCCAGAAAGACCATGTTTGTGAAAGGTATTGGCCTGTCTTGCGGCTCAACATACTTGTTAACTTCGTCTTTATCCCAAACGTTGTGGACACCCTTATTAATCCGGAAAAGAAATTGTGTTTTTGTGGTGTAGTTTACACCTAGTGCCGGGTACTGCGCCACGCCTTCATGGCTGTACCAGAATCCTGAAGCGTAAATTTTCTTGAATTTTGAGGCGATTGAAGTCCCTTCAATCATCTCCCTAAGGCCAGAAGAGACGATGTAATGCTCCACAGCAATTTCATTTTCCCTACCGAACCTATCAATCCGATCGAACCAATCTTCAACTCCTTCAAATAAATCGATGGTCTTTCCAAACTCAGAGAAAGCTTCCCTTTTTACACTTACATGCGCATGGTCTGCTTCTCGCAGCATTTGCCCCATGTATATCAATATTTCGTCGCCATCCTGTTCTTTTGCGAGTTTTTTTACTTCACTCCAAAAGTCAGCCGGTTTCATTCCCAAACTGGGAATAAAATCATAATTCTGCATATAGCCTGGCGACAATGTCCCATCAAAGTCATAACAGATTGCGAATGGAATGTGCTTTCTAGCCATTTAGGCTCCTAAAATATTTTCAAATTCTCGCCACTCCCCCTTCGACATGCCCGATGTCTCCTGAGTGACCTCCTCACCCTTCAACATGCGGCGGAGGCAATCAAGGGCCTTTCCACTCAAGGTTGCACCGCCCATTCGGTAGTCCTCGAACGCCGCATAGGCGAAGGGCACCCAGTCCTTGACCAGCTCGCAGATCTGGTCGGCGTAGACGCGTATCTCGTACTGGGCGTGGGCGTCGGCGCGCAGGCGCAGGAAGTGGAAGAGGTTGTGCAGGTCGACCTTCCAGTACCACTGGGTATAGATGTTGGCGGGCAGGTTCATGCGGGCAAGTTCGCGGGCAAGGCCCTGCTGGCCCTCTTGTCCGATCATCTCTTCATAGTGGTCGTAGCAGCGGGCGGCGTCGCCTTTCAGATAGTCGAGCACGCGGGCGGCCTCTTCTCCGGTCAGGGCTTCGCCACGGCCCTGGTTGTTGACGACGGACTGGGCGGCGAGCGCGTCCGCCTCGGGGATGTAGAATTCGCGGTCGAGGATCGAGTAGCGGGCGGAGTATTCGTTCACGTTGGCGGTGCGGTGGCGGATCCACTGGCGGGCGACGAAGACGGGGAGTTTGACGTGGAGCTTGATTTCGCACATCTCAAACGGGGTCGAATGCCAGTGGCGCATGAGGTAGCGGATCAGGCCCTCGTCGTTTGAAACCGCCTTGGTGCCCTTGCCATAACTGACGCGCGCGGCCTGGGTGATGGCGTTGTCGTCGCCCATATAGTCGATGACGCGGACAAAGCCGTGATCCAGCACCGGATAGGCGGTATAAAGGTGGCCTTCCATGCCTTCCGACACGGCGCGAAGTGTGGGCCGGGCGGTGGCGCGCAAGGCGTCGATTTCGGCCTGCTGTTCGGGCGTAAGGGGCATGGGGCTCTCTCCGTGGTCTGACTCGTTTTTGCACCTTATATGGTGGCACGACCGGGGTGAACCACAATATGACCGAGCCGCGAAGTTAGCGGCCACCGTCGCTCGCCTTTCTGGACAGGGTGGCCTAATGTGGCGCAAAGCTTAAGGGGAGAGATTGCATCATGGGGATCGAATATCTGCACACGATGGTTCGGGTGAGGGATCTGGACCAGTCGATCGCGTTTTATGAAATGCTCGGGCTGGTGGAAAAGCGGCGGTCTGTTCGCGAACAAGGGCGGTATACGCTGGTTTTCATGGGACCGCCGGGGCAGGAGAACGCGGATGTCGAGCTAACGTACAACTGGGACGGGGACGACGGGCTGCCCAGCGACAGCCGGCATTTCGGGCATCTGGCGTACCGGGTCGATGACATTTATGGCCTGTGCCAGCACTTGATGGAAAACGGGGTGACAATCAACCGCCCGCCCCGCGACGGGCACATGGCCTTTGTTCGTTCCCCCGACAACGTGTCGATCGAACTGATTCAGAAAGGCGAAGATCTACCGCCTCAGGAACCTTGGATCAGCATGGAAAACACCGGCCACTGGTAGGCGGCGATGGCCGGCACGGTGCATGTCTTGGCAAGGATGGGGCAACGGTTGCGACGGATCCTCAAAGCGGGGGTTCGGTCCGGCACACTCTGCGTCTTTTTGGTCTGTTGTACTGCGAGCCAGGCGCAGGCGGCCTGTCGGCTGGCCTTGGTTCTGGCACTGGATGTGTCCGGCTCTGTCGATCAGCGTGAATACCGGTTGCAGTTGGACGGGCTGGCTAACGCATTGCACGACCCCGACGTGGCAACGGCGATTTTCGCCCTGCCCAGCGCACCGATTTCCATTGCGGTGTTTGAATGGTCCTCTTCCGGCTACCAAAGACTTATTCAGGATTGGGTAGCGCTGGAGACTGACGCAGACCTGAACGCGCTGACACAACGGTTAAGAAGCTGGACACGCGAAGCCGCACCCCAGGCGACCGGCCTGGGTGCGGCCATGCAGTTCAGCCAGGGCATGCTTGAGCGGGGGCCGGAGTGCTGGAAACAGACACTTGATATTTCAGCGGATGGAAAGAACAACGATTGGCCGACCCCGCTGGACCTGAAGCGCAAAGGCACACTGGGGCCGTTCCGGATTAATGGCCTCGTCATCGCAGAAGGCGATGATGGAAGTGACACATCCGCCGCAGAACTAAGTGCCTATTTCAGAGCCCGGGTCATCCAGGGCCCCGACGCCTTTGTCGAAGTCGCGCTGGGCTTTAGCGACTATGAACGCGCCATGCGGCGAAAGTTGTTGAAGGAATTACAAACCCAACCCATGGGTCTATCAGACCCGTTTCCCCGACGCGTTGCCCGTCAGTAGATATAGCGGATCTGATCGCTCCAATATCGTTCGATGCGCGACAGCCCATCATTGATCGAACCAATGTTTTCAGCGCCAACCAATGAGTCCTTTTCGAGCCCGCTGGCATGGCTGTCAAACAGGTCTGACACCACCTTGTGCACATCGCGCCCCTTGTCGGTCAGGCGCACCCGCACTGAACGGCGATCAATTTCGCAGCGCTGATGGTGCATGAAGCCCATGTCGACCAGTTTTTTCAGGTTGTAAGAAACGTTCGATCCCTGGTAATACCCGCGCGAACGAAGTTCACCCGCAGTTACCTCGTTATCCGCGATATTAAACAACAACAGGGCCTGAACCGCGTTGATTTCCAGGACGCCGAGACGTTCGAATTCGTCCTTGATTACATCCAGCAATAGCCTGTGCAGCCGTTCCACCAGGGACAGGCTTTCAAGGTATAGCTTGGCGTAACTTTGCGTACCGTCCTGGGCAAGCGGTTGATGAATACTCATACGAAAACTCCGGCTGAACCTCTGCTCGAATGCAGAAATCCACGAAATTCCCCAAGATACCGTTAAAAGGCGCGGAAAATCAGCCGATGCTCAAACGTTCGATCAAACCGACGAACTTGGCTGGTGCCGGCACTTGCCCGCTAACCCATTGATAGAGGTCCTGATCGTTCTCGATCAAAAGCTCTTCATACAGATCCAGTGTCGGGTCATCGAGACTGTTACCCTCGGCGTCCCAGAAGCGGCCCAAAACCAGGTCCATTTCCTTGGTTCCGCGCCGCCAGGACCGGATTTTCAGACGGCGCAGCCTTTTTTCGCGATCTTCACTCATGCTGCTTCTGACACCGCTTTTTTCAGACGTTTTTCCAAGACAGCGAGCTTTTCCGAGGACCGCTGCATCTCGGTACGCAGCAGGCGCATTTCTGTCAGAATTTCAGATACATCTGCCGGATCGGCTTCTTCCTCGTGATCGACCCCCAAACCTTCACCAGTCAAAAGCCAGGGGATAGACACGTTTAACACCCCGGCCAACATCTGAAGCTTGTTAGCGCGCGGTTCGCGCAAGTCGTTTTCCCAGCCTTCGATCGTCTTAAGCGCAACGCCAAGTCGACGCGCCAAGGTTTTCTGAGTAATGCCCCGCACATCGCGGGCCGCGGCCAGGCGATCGCCAAAAGTTGCGGCATCTTCGGCATACCAGTTTTTATCGTCTGAATCGTCCATCGATTAATCCAATCGGGTTGCGAGCTATGCAGCCAAACTCTAAGAAGTTTTAGCCCTTCATTCATTCCGGTGACGACCATGCCTTTCCTTTCAGCGACACTCGACCGCGTCAAACCGTCTCCAACGATTGCGGTGACCACACTGGCGGCCGAATTGAAGGCGGCAGGACGCGATGTCATCGGCCTTGGCGCAGGAGAACCGGATTTCCCCACACCAGTGCATATCCGCGAGGCCGGTAAGCGGGCAATCGACGAAGGTCATACCCGGTACACGGCGGTTGACGGCATCCCCGAGTTGAAATCGGCGATTGTCGACAAGTTCCAACGCGACAACGGGCTGACCTATGCGACCAACCAAATCACTGTCGGCTCGGGCGGCAAGCAGGTGCTGTATAACGCATTGATGGCGACATTGAACCCCGGCGACGAGGTTATCATCCCCGCACCTTACTGGGTCAGTTACCCCGACATGGTGAAACTGGCCGGTGGCACGCCGGTCACCATTGAAGGCGCGTTTGAGAACGGTTTTCGGATCACGCCCGAGCAGTTAGAGGCCGCGATCACGCCCAAGACCAAGTGGCTGATCTTCAATTCGCCGTCGAATCCGACGGGGGCCGGGTACAGCCCGGTGCAATTGAAGGGGCTGACGGACGTTCTGGAGCGGCATCCGCATGTTTGGGTGATGACGGATGACATGTACGAACACATCGCTTTTCCCGGTTTCGAGTTCAAAACCCCAGCCCAGATTGCACCGTCGCTGATGGACCGCACCTTGACGGTCAATGGCGTGTCCAAGGCCTATGCCATGACCGGTTGGCGTATTGGGTACGCTGGCGGGCCAAAAGTGTTGATCGATGCGATCCGGAAGATTCAGTCCCAATCAACCACAAATCCCTGCACGATCAGCCAGCACGCGGCCATTGCAGCTTTGAACGGACCTCAGGATTATATTACGGAAAGCACAGGGGAATTTCTGCGCCGCCGGGATCTGGTCGTGGCCGGTCTGAATGCTGCAAAAGGGGTTGAGTGCCCGGTGCCGGACGGGGCTTTTTATGTTTATCCGTCGATTGCGGGTTGTCTTGGGAAGACGTCGGCGAACGGCGCAAAGATCGTTGACGACGAAAGTTTTTGTCGCGCCCTTCTTGAGGAAACAGGGGTCGCGGTTGTCTTTGGCGCGGCGTTTGGTTTGTCTCCGAATTTCCGCGTCAGCTATGCCACGTCTGACGACGTGCTAACCGAGGCCTGTACCCGTATCCAGGATTTCTGTGCCGGGTTGACGTGATGCCTAGCGCGATAGCGTTGCGGCTGTTACCCTTGGAATGAATGACGGGAGCGCAATCGATGTCAGGCAGTCTTCCAGAGTATTATTTTCGCATTCGCGAGAACGGCGCGATGGTGTTTCACGTGGACACCGAAAATCGGATGCGTCGGATCGAGATGACCCAGATTGCGGTCGTGAACATCAAGAACGGCCAAGTCAAGCCCCATGGCGACCGCGTTCTAAGCGACGAGGACGCGGTTGCGATCGACACCTGGCTTGCCGAGCGCAAAGCCCAGTTGGCCCGCCGTGAGATTGACGACATTCTGCGCACCGTTGACCATCTGAACCTGACCGCAACCTGGGCGCAGCAAAAGGCCAGTTCCGAGGAGTTGGAGCAGGTTTCTGACGCGCTGCTTTTGGCGATGCACGACTTGCGCGCGGTTTTGGTGCGCAAAAAGTCGGATATTTTGTCTGTATCGCGCGAGGCAGCGGAATAGGTTAGCCGTTCAAGCGTGTCACCTGTCCGGTTATGCCAATCCAGGCGCCCGACGTCAGCTCACGCCCCAGTACGCGGTCGGGGTTGGTGGGGGGGGGCATGTCGACGCCAGCCAAGGGCTTAAAGCCGAACCGGCTGTAGTAGGGCGCATCGCCCACCAGCATGACACGTTCCCAACCATCTGCACGTGCCAAAGCGCGTTCGATCAGAAAGGCTCCCAACCCCTCGCCCTGGTGTGTTGGGTGAACGGCGACCGGCCCCAAAAGCAGCGCAGGGTGTTCTCCGACCCTTACCGGCCAGAAACGAATGGCACCGGCCAAAATGCCGTTGTCGTCGCGTGCGACGAGGCAAAGGTCGGCAACCGGGTCCACGTCGTCTCTTAATCGATAGGACGACAGCGCTTCGCGCCCCGGTGCAAAACACAGATCAAAGAGAGCCTCGACCTCCCACCAGTCATCTTTGGTTTCGGTTCTTAATTCCACCTGCCCACATTCCGCTTTTCGGCTGGAAACGCCCGTACCACATGCGGTAGGTCGGGTTCAAACAATGGAGAGCAAATGTTCTATCGTCCAGAGGATGGCCACGGCCTCAAGCACAACCCGTTCAACGCCGTCATCTCACCGCGCCCCATTGCATGGATTTCCACGCGCGGGTCCGACGGGTCTGAAAACCTGGCGCCTTATTCCTTCTTCAACGCCGTCGCTTATGTGCCGCCGCAGGTCATGTTTGCCTCGACCAGCGCCAAGGCCGACCGGGACGGAACCAAGGATACCGTGGCCAATATTCGCGAGACCGGTCAGTTCTGCGTCAACATCGTCGAATACGAGATGCGCCAGATCATGAACGAAACGTCAGGGCCCTATGGCAAAGACGTGGATGAGTTCGATCTGGTCGATATCGAGCGTGCCACCTGCGAGACAATCGCCTGTTCACGGGTTGCCAACGCTCCGGCGTCGTTGGAATGCGAAATGCGCCAGATCGTGCAGTTGGCCGGAGAAGCCAATTTTCTGGTGGTCGGCGAAGTCACCGGCGTGCACCTTCGTGACAACTGCGTGAAGGACGGCATTTTCGACGTGCTGTCCTATCAGCCACTGACCCGTCTGGGATATCGTGACTTCAGCAGGATTACCGAGCTGTTTTCCCTGAAACGTCCCGGCGAATAGATCGGCTAGTTGGTCTTCTGCCGGGGGATGAAGGGCAAAGGCAAGGCCGGGATTCCGTCTTCGATCAGCTGCCGCGCTTCTTCCGGCTTGGCCTCGCCATGAATGGCGCGATTGGGAACCTCGCCCTCATGCATGGCGCGGGCTTCCTTGGCAAAGCTTGATCCGACATAGTCCGAATTTTCTTCAACGTGCTCGCGAATGGCCTTGATCGCCTCGGCCACCTCGGGATCGGCATTATTGGTCATGGGCTGCGCAGGCAGTTCGGTGGCCGGTTCGTTGGCCGCCTTGCGCGAAGGCGTCACACGCGGCGCCATCAGATCCTTGTTTACGGTGGACGACTGGCATTTCGGGCAGGTCACCATGCCGGCCGCCTGCAAACTGTCGAAGGCCGCGCTTGACTGGAACCAGCTTTCAAAGCTGTGGTCACTATCGCATTTCAATGTAAATCGGATCATCGGGCCATTCTTTCACATCGCAGACAGTTAGCTACGATCGTTGACAAATGATTGCAATGCACGTCATTCATGCCGATTTTCGCAAAAACGAGGGATCAAATCCAGAAATTATGGCCGCAAGTTCGGGATCGTCGACAAGCTGAGCGGCCTTTTTTTGCGAAACCCACTTCCGGCGACGTTCACTTTTCTCGGGGTAAGAACTGCGGATTTTCTTGACCCGCAACGGGAAGACAGCGACAACACAAGGCAGGAATTCGCCATCCATTATCTCTTTGTTATAACTGAATATTCCAAGACAAATGGGCTTTACCTTACCTTCGACACCAGCCTCTTCCCAGGCTTCGGTCGCGGCGGCATCGGCCGGGGTGGCACGGTCAACTGGCCAGCCTTTAGGAATAATCCAGCGCTTGCGGCGACGCGATGTGACCAACAAGACCTGCACTTCGTCCCCTTGGCGGCGCCAGCAAAGCGCACCGAACTGTGTCCGCACGTCACGTTTGCCGCGATCGTGCAAGCGAACAGGGCGCTGCTTGGGACTATAGGTCGTCATTTTCTTCCGTTTGTATGCCAGTTTTCCACCTGAACACTTTTGGCACTTATGGCAGAATAATTAAGATTTTCAACTGCTTGAAGGCAAGCTACCAAAGATCAGCCAGTTCCCGTGATGTTTCTGCCCATACCGTTTGCGACGCGGCGACCAAAAGTCGGCCTTCCCGGCGCGTCGGATTATAGTCGCGCCCGTCCAGAAAACGCGCCACGCCCCCGGCCTCTTCAATCGCCAGACACCCCGCGGCGTGGTCCCAAGGATTGATCATCGGCGTGAGGATAAAGTCGCCCTCGCCACGCGCCATCAAACGATATTCCTGAGCCGAGCAACGATAATTGTCGACCCGCCGAAACCCTGAAATCCGCTCCATCACCCTTCGCCGATCCTCGCCTTGAAACAAGTTTGAGGCCACATAGCCGTTTATCGTATCGGCCCGATTTTTTTCACGGCTGAGCGCAAGTCGGCGCTCTCCGCGGCTGCCGAATACATGCCGCGTACCGGCACCACGTTCGGCAACAACCCAGTCATCACCCAGCGGATCATACAGCATCCCCCAAATCGTCTCTCCCTTCGCGGCGACGGCGACGATCATTCCGAAAACGCCCAGCCCCTTCGCAAAATTCCAGGTGCCGTCGACAGGGTCGAGAATAACGCTGAGGTCGGCGTCATCGATGCGTTTCAGAATGGCCGGGTCTTCCGACACTGCCTCTTCCCCGACGACAGCCGCACCGGGCATTATTGTGCCCACCATTTCTGTCAGCCGCTCTTCGGACCGAACATCGGCAATTGTCACCAGATCGTCTTCGCGCGACTTGGTGCTTACCTCACCGGATGAAAGGCTGCGAAAGCGCGGCAAGACTTCTTCGCGTGCGACTTGGCGAACCGCGTCGACCAATTGTTCGGCCTGACGATCACCAAAACTCATGCGACAAGCCCCCGGCCGCGCAACAGGGCGTCGGGGCCCGGCATCCGCCCCCGGAACGCCGTGTAGAGCTCGGATGCATCGACTGATCCGCCAGCCGAAAGGATATGCGTTTCCAGAAGCTTGGCCGTTTCTGCATCAAACGGATCGCCCGCCTCTCGGAAAGCTTCGAAGGCATCCGCATCCATGACCTCGGACCACATGTAACTGTAATACCCGGATGAATAGCCATCCCCCGCAAAGACATGGGCAAAATGCGGCGTGGCGTGACGCATACCGATGGCGCGCGGCATTCCAATGGCGTCCAGAACCTCGGCCTGGCGCTGCATTGGATCGCCCGGCGCATCGCCGGAATGAAAGTCGAGATCGACCAGGGCCGAAGCGACATACTCCACTGTCTGGAACCCCATGTCGTAGGTTGCGGTTTCCAACACTTTCTCCAAGAGAGCTGTCGGCATCGGTTCGCCTGAGTGGGCGTGGGTTGCGAATTCGGACAGAACCTCGGGCACCTCAAGCCAATGTTCGTAAAGCTGGCTGGGCAGTTCGACAAAATCGCGCGCGACCGAAGTTCCAGAAATACTTTCATAGGTCACGTCGGACAGCATCTGGTGCAAGGCGTGGCCAAATTCATGGAACAAGGTGCGGGCGTCATCGTAGGACAACAGCGCCGCCTCGCCTTCAGGCGGCTTGGCAAAATTGCAGACGTTAATGACGATGGGCGCCGTGGTGCCGCAGAGTTTATTCTGACTGCGCAGAGCCGAGCACCACGCGCCGGACCGTTTTGAACCGCGTGCAAAATAGTCGCCAATGAAAACAGCCAGGTGTTCGCCGTTCCGGGTGATTTCCCAGGCCCGAGCATCCGGGTGGTGAAGGGCCACGTCAATGGCGCGCGCCTCAATCCCAAACAGACGGCCAGCGCAGGCGAAAGCGGCTTCGATCATGCGATCAAGCTGAAGATAGGGCTTTAGCTCGGCTTCATTCAAATCATGTTCCGCCGCGCGGCGTTTTTCCGAGTAATACCGCCAATCCCAGGGTTCAAGCGGGCCGTCGATCCCATCGGCGCGTAACATGTCCGTCAATCGCGCAGCATCGGCCACGGCCGCGGCACGTGCTGGTGCCCACACCTCCATCAACAGGTCACGCACGGCCTGTGGGTTGCCCGCCATTTCGGTTTCAAGCTTGAAGTCGGCAAAGCACGCATAGCCCAGCAGGTCAGCTCGTTCTTTGCGCAGAGCCAGGGTTTCTGAGGCAATTCCACGGTTGTCAGTGTCACCGCCGTTGGCACCGCGGCTGGTCCAGGCCACCCAGGCCTTCTCGCGCAAGGCCCTATTGGGCGAGAATTGCAGGAACGGAACGATCAAAGACCGCGACAATGTGACAACCGGGCCGCCTGCATTTTTCTCTTCGCCTGCGGCACGCGCAGTATTGGCGACGAAGTCAGGCAGATCGGCAAGATCTGTGTCGCCAAGCGGCATGGTCCAATCGCGTTCATCGGCCAACAGGTTTTGCACGAATTGGGTTCCGAGCACCGCCAGTCGTTCCTTGACCGCTTTCAGCCTGTCGCTGTCGTCGCCTTTCAGCTGCGCGCCCGAGCGGACAAAGCTGCGCCGTGTCAGCATCAGCACGCGGGCCTGTTCGTCGGTCAGATCAAGGTCGTCTTTCGCTTGCCACAGGGCATCGATCCGGTCGAACAGCGCGCGGTTCATGGTGATTTCGGACGAGTACGCCGAAATTCTGGGAGAAAATTCTCGTTGCAACGCTTCAAGCCGGGCATTCGAACAGGTGGAAGCCAGCGTATAGAACGTTGACAGGACTTTGGATAACTGGTCTTCGGCGCGTTCCAACGCCTCGATCGTGTTGGCAAAGCTGGGCGGTTCGGACGTGTCGGTGATGGCCGCAATGTTTGCGCGGGCAGCGTCCAGCGCAGCGCTTAACGCAGGCTCGAAATCATCGTCAAAAATCTGGTCAAATGGGGGAAGCTGAAACTTATTGGTCCATTCGGACAAAAGGGCGTTCGTCATGTCTTTCTCCTGGTACGCCCAATAGGTAGGCGCGCGACGTCGCGGCTTCCAGAGTTTAATCCCGCTTGCCGCATGCGGCACAGTCAGTGCGCCGTTTCGCGCCGATCACGCGGGTATCCGCATAAAGCGCGTCATAGATCATGATACGCCCGCGCAACACATCACCAGTGCCCGCGATCAGCTTGATCGCCTCGACCGCCATCATCGCCCCCAGAACACCGGGCAAGGGCCCCAGCACCCCGCCCTCGGCACAGGACGGAGCAAGCCCGTCGGCCGCAGCTTTGGGGAAGACGCAGGCATAGCACGGCGCGCCATTGGCAGGGTCAAACACACTGATCTGCCCTTCCCATTGGCTGAGCGCGGCGGAGACAAGAGGCAGCCTTGCATCAACTGCGGTTTGGTTAACCAAATAGCGGGTCGCCACATCGTCGGTACCATCAAGGATGACGTCATAATCGGCAAACAGTTCGGCGGCGATGTCGGCCGTCAGACGCCGGTGATACGGGCGCACGGTGACAAAGGGGTTCTGCGCGGTCATGGCGGCCTGAGCCGAGAACACCTTGGGCATCCCGATCCGGTCGTCGGTGTGGATCACTTGCCGTTGCAGGTTTGAGTTTTCGACCACATCGTCGTCGATCACCCCGATTGTGCCGATGCCCGCCGCTGCAAGATACTGAAGGGCGGGTGCCCCCAGCCCCCCGGCCCCGATGACCAGAACGCGGGCCTCTTTCAGCCGTTTTTGCCCGGGTCCGCCAATCTCGCGCAGAACGATGTGACGGGCGTTGCGTTCAAGTTCCGTGCCAGACATCGTTGACTGACGTTTTGGAGATGGGTCGTTTTTTTCCGCCCTGTTCTTAAGAAGATCGAAGACATGCAAATAGGAAAACACAATTCCTAAAACGACAAAAATGAATAATGCATTCCGGCTCCATTCACCCAATTGGCTTTCAGGCGGCGCAAAGTACTGAAGCAAGAACAAGACCACTACGGCCAGCGCGTGAAACTTTGGAGTCCGTCTTACGTAAACGTAAAATCGAGAGAGTTCCCGAAAAAGAAAATGCCCGAGCGGATTTCGCATCAACCGCGCCCTGTCGATCCAAACCCGCCCGCGCCGCGGTCGGTGTCGCTGAGGGTGTCGGCCACCGAGAACCGGGCCTGTACGACCGGGGCGATCACGGCCTGGGCGATGCGGTCACCGTGGGCGATGTGGATCGGGTCCTGGCCAAGGTTGATCACGATTACACCAAGGGGACCGCGATAGTCGCTGTCGATGGTGCCCGGCGTGTTCGGCAGGCTGAGCCCCTGTTTCAGCGCCGCACCAGAGCGAGGGCGGATTTGCATTTCAAAGCCTTCCGGAATCTCGACCCTCAGACCGGTGGGCACCAGGCGACGTGCGCCGGGCAACAACATCACGGGTGCGCGGTCGGGGAAGTTGGCGCGCAGATCGGCCCCGGCGGCCCCCGGCGTTTCATAGGACGGCAAAGGCAGCGAGCGATCCGCGTCGTCTTCCCAAACTATGCGCACCAGAGGCGTCATGTCAGCGCGTCCGCGATCCGCGATGCCAGTCGGCGTGCCACCTGATCTTTGGTGGCGCGCGGCCAAGTGTCGGCCCCATCGGCATCGATCACGGTTACGGCGTTCTCGTCCCCGCCCATGATCCCGGTCTCAGGCGAAACATCGTTGGCAACGATCCAGTCACAGCCCTTGCGATCCCGCTTTGCCATCGCATGGGCAATCACATCGTCTGTTTCTGCAGCAAAGCCGACAACCAACGCGGGACGTCCCTCTCCCATCTGCGACACGGTCGCCAGAATGTCTGGATTTTCAGCCATTTCAAACGCGGGTGGATTGCCCGATCCATCCTTTTTTATTTTCTTTTCCGAGGCAGAGGTTACGTACCAATCGGCCACCGCTGCTGCGAAGACGGCGGCATCTGCGGGCAAGGCGGATTGCACCGCCGTCAACATCTGCCGGGCCGTTTCAACCTTTACCACCTCGACCCCAAGGGGCGGCGGTGCCGTCGCGGGTCCGGTGACAAATGTAACCTTGGCGCCCAATCCCGCCAAAGCCGAAGCGATAGCGGCACCCTGCGTGCCGGATGATCGGTTGGCAATGTATCGCACCGGATCAATCGGCTCGTGCGTCGGCCCCGAAGTGACGACCACATGCTTGCCCGCCAGAGGGCCCTCAGCCAGTTGGGTAACGATGGACTCCAGGATGGCCTGGGGTTCCGACATGCGGCCCGGGCCGAATTCTCCACAGGCCATATCACCCTCATCCGGGCCGATCCGGGCAACACCGTCGCCCTCCAAAGTCACAACGTTGCGTTGGTTTGCAGGATGCAACCACATGCGGACATTCATCGCAGGTGCGATCAGCACCGGAGCATCGGTGGCCATCAGGATGGTCGAAGCCAGATCGTTGGCATGCCCACCCGCCATCTTGGCCATAAGATCGGCGGTCGCGGGCGCAACAACGATCAAGTCCGCCGAGCGCGAAAGCTCAATATGGCCCATCTCGGCTTCATCCGTCAGATCGAACAGATCGGTGTACACCTTTTCTGCCGCCAATGCAGACGCCGACAATGGCGTGACAAATTCTTGCGCCGCGCGGGTCAGAACCGGTGTCACCGACCCGCCCGCCTTTCGGATCATCCGGATCAGTTCCAACGACTTAAAGGCCGCGATTCCGCCACCCACAATCAAAAGAATGCGTTTTCCGTGAAGCATAGCTGCCCCGCCTTTGTCGCTATTGCGCGTGCCAGAGTGTTACGGGTCAGCGCGCTCCGGGGCAAGCATAGGCTGGACGAAGCGAAAGTGAAGCATACCTGGCAATCGACCCGCTTCTTGCGCTTTTGCGTCTCGCATCGGGCATGCCGCATGATCCGGGTCGCCGAAGCACACAGCCATTTTCTATGCCTCGTGTCACACAACGCGAAAAGGACGAGGACATGGAATTGAAAGACAAGACCATCATTATCACCGGTGCCAGCAGCGGAATCGGAGCAGCAGCAGCACTTTTGTTCGCCGCCGAGGGCGCAAATGTCGTGATGGCGGGCGACGACCCGGATGTGCACGCTTTCATTTCGGGGCTTCACCCGATGAAACGATTGGCCACACCGACCGAAATCGCGCAGGCGGCATTATTTTTGCTGTCGGACCGGTCAAGCTTTGTGACCGGCTCTCCAATTCTGGCGGATGGAGGAATTTCAGCGCGCCTGCTCTAGAAACAGGCCACCAACCAGAATTTGGTTGGTGGCAGTTCACCGAACATAACGCTACTCCAGCAACGCCATGACGTCTTCGGATCGTTCTTCTAGACTGTTGCGCATCTTTTTGAATGCGGCCGCTTCGATCTGACGGACGCGCTCTTTCGAAAGGCCCAGTTCCTGCCCAAGCGAATCCAGTGTCCGGGGCGGGTCGCGCAGTTTGCGCTCTTGCATGATCAGACGTTCGCGTGGGCTTAGACCCGAGGCCGCCTCGGTCAACCAGTGCCGCAGGGTCGCCAGGTCGCGACTGCGCTCCACCATGACTGAGGATTGCGCATTGGGATCGTCCAGAGCCTCGATCCACTCGCGGCCTTCATCATCGCTGGATTGGGTGGCATTCAGCGACAGATCAGACCCCGACAACCGCCCCGCCATCACTTCGACGTCGCGCAGCGGCACACCAACCTCGCGCGCGATTTGTTCACGCAGTTGCTGCCCGTCGAGCGGAGCGCCCTGGTCGGCCGTGTCTCGTTCGATCCGGGACTGAACCCGGCGCATGTTGAAAAACAGGCTTTTCTGACCTGCGGTCGTTCCCGTGCGCACCAAAGACCAGTTGCGCATGACATAGTCCTGAACCGAGGCTTTGATCCACCAGACCGCGTAGGTCGAAAACCGCACACCCCGGTCAGGGTCGAACTTGTCAGCGGCTTTCATCAACCCAACCGACGCCTCTTGAATAAGATCATTCATGGGCGCGCCATAACGGCGGTATTTGGCGGCCATCGAAATAGCAAGCCGCATATAGGCCGTGATCAGCCGGTGCAGGGCCTTTTCATCGCGTTGGTCGCGCCAGGCATAGGCCAGCTCTCGTTCGGTATCCGCGTCGAGAAATTCAGCGTCCTTCGCCAGTTGCGAGATGGAACGATCAAAGGAACTATTCGACATTGCGACATTCTCCTCGAATTTAGTGGTCTGCATCGCGCCAGCGGCGGTGCAGACCGAACCACGTCAATGAAACCCAAATTGTGCCCGATTGTGAAATGACAGTTGCGCGAGCGTCGCGTCATCAACATGAGCAAAACGTCGTTAACCACGTCTTAACAGCCCCGGTCCACAAAGGAGAAAATGACCTGTGAGGATTATGGTTGCACGAACTTATACCGTTGCGTTCGAAGGCGTGGACGCCCGCCTTGTGCAGGTACAATGCGCCCTTTCGCCGGGCGTGCCGCACTTTTCACTCGTGGGGCTGCCCGACAAGGCGGTGAGCGAGGCGAAAGAGCGTGTGCGCGCCGCGCTGAATGCGCTGTCTATCGCACTGCCATCGCGACGGATCACGATCAACTTGTCTCCGGCAGACTTGCCCAAGGAAGGGTCGCACTTTGACCTGCCGATTGCACTTGCCCTATTGGCAGCGGTCGAAATCCTTCCCAAGGACACCGTCGAAAACCTGGTCTCGCTGGGCGAGTTGTCGTTGGACGGTGCGCTGGTGCCCGTCACAGGTGCCCTACCCGCGGCCCTTGCCGCCGCCGAGGCGGACCGCACGTTGATCTGCCCAAAAGCTTCGGGACCGGAAGCAGCTTGGGTGGGCGAAACCCCGGTGATTGCACCGGCGACGTTGGGCGAGGCGATCCAACATCTGACCGGCGCCCGTGTGTTGAACCTGTGCGAACCCGGTGAGGTCAAGGATGGTGTCAACGGCCCCGACCTGAGCGATGTCAAAGGCCAGGAACGGGCCAAACGCGCCTTGGAAATCGCGGCCGCAGGTCGCCATCATATGTTGATGGTCGGACCGCCTGGCTCTGGCAAGTCCATGCTGGCGGCGCGCCTGCCCAGCATCCTGCCCGATCTGGGCCCCGAGGAGGCCCTTGAGACCTCGATGGTCCATTCCCTTGCCGGATTGATTGACGATGGCGGCATTTCGCGCCGACGCCCTTTTCGCGCACCGCACCACACGGCCTCTATGGCCGCCATAGTCGGCGGCGGCAAAGGTGCCAAACCGGGTGAGATCACGCTGGCCCACAATGGCGTCTTGTTCATGGACGAGTTCCCCGAATACCCGCGCGGCGTACTGGAAACCTTGCGTCAGCCTATCGAAACCGGAGATGTTACCGTCGCACGGGCGAATGCGCACGTGCGTTACCCCTGCCGCTTCTTGCTGATTGCGGCTGCCAACCCGTGCAAATGCGGATACCTGTCCGATCCGTCGCGCGCCTGTGCTCGCGTTCCAGGATGTGGCGAAGATTATATGGGGCGGATCTCGGGCCCCTTGATGGATCGCTTCGATTTGCGGGTCGATGTCCCGCCTGTATCGTTCCAGGACCTGGACCTGCCAGCTGATGGCGAGCCTTCGGATACCATCGCGGCCCGTGTTTCAGACGCGCGCGCGCGTCAGCAGGCACGCTATGCCGATCTGGACAACATCACCGTAAACGCAGATGCCAGTGGCGCGGTTCTGGACGACGTTGCCAAACCCGACGAGGCGGGCCGCGATCTGTTGATGCAGGCCGCCGAACGTGTCGGATTGTCTGCGCGCGGATATCATCGGGTGTTGCGGGTGGCGCGCACCATCGCCGACCTTGATGGGGACGATCGCGTGCAACGACCCCATGTTGCCGAGGCGATCAGCTTTCGGATTCCTGGGACGGCGGGTTGAGGCAATCTTCGATAAAAGTCGCGGTTCTGGCCATGGCGTCACGCGCCTCGGGGATCCAACCGTCCAGCATCTGCCAGACATGAGGCGTGTCTGGCCAAGTATCCAGCGTCGCCGCGACGCCCCACTGCATCAGGTGTGGGATCATTCGTTTCGCGTCGTCGCGCAAAATTTCCGTCTCGCTGGCCTGGATATAGACCGGCGGCGCGCCTTGAAAATCAGCAAACAAAGGGGAAATGCGTGGATCGCCAGGGTCGGTATCTCCCAGCACCATGCCCGTAAGTTCTCGGATACGTTCCACCGGCAACAGCACATCCTTGTGGGCATTTTCGTCAAGGGACGCGCCTGTCAGGGTCAGATCGGTCCAGGGCGAAAAAGCGAAAGTTCCCGCGATCCGTGGGTCCGCGTCCCGCACAAGACGTGAAAGAAGGGCCAGCGCAAGTCCGCCGCCTGCGCTGTCGCCGCCCAGTACGATGCGTCCCGGTTCTGGCACGTGCTGCCAGGCGGCCAAGGCGTCATCAAACGCAGCAGGCGCCGGATTTTCCGGGGCAAGTCGATAGTCCGGCACATAGATCCGTCGCCCTGTCAGAGCCGCCAATCGCGCCATCATCGGTCGGTGGGTACGTGCGCTTCCTGCAACGTAACCCCCTCCGTGCAAATAGAAAATAGCGTCGGCCGAACGCATTTCCCGCGGAGTTATTTCCAACGTCGGGACGCCGTTCAGGTCAATTTCTCGCAGATCGTGCGCCGCGCCGCGCAGGAACAACTTGCAGGCCAGTTCCAGATCCCGCCGCGCAGCAGAGGGTTCCTTGGTCCGCCGCAACATGGGACGCATGATGCTCCGACACATGGCATTGAGCAGTATCAGACGCAGGCTCATCAATTCAGCCGGGCGTCAATGGCGTCCCAAATCAATGCCGACACATTGATGCCGTCAAAACGGTCAAGCTCTTGAATGCCGGTGGGTGAGGTAACGTTGATTTCGGTTAAATAGTCTCCGATCACATCGATCCCCACGAAAACCTGGCCCTTCTCGCGCAATAGGGGGCCGATGGCGGCGCAGATGTCTTGATCGCGCGCCGTCAGACCGATTTTCTCGGCCCGTCCGCCCACGTGCATGTTGGACCGGGTCTCGCCCTCGGGCGGCACGCGGTTAATCGCGCCGACGGGTTCGCCATCCACCAGAATGATGCGCTTATCTCCGTTCGACACATCGGGAATGAACTTTTGGGCGATCAGCGGTTCTGGAGAGTTCTCTGTGAACAACTCGTGCAAGGACGCCAGGTTTCGATCCTCGGGCGTCAGGCGAAACACGCCAGCCCCGCCGTTGCCGTAAAGCGGTTTCAAAATCATGTCCCCGTGCTGGGCGCGAAATCCCTTGATGGCATCCAGATCGCGGGCAATCATCGTTGGCGGAGTCAGATCGGGGAATTGCAACACCAAAAGCTTTTCGGGATAATTGCGCACCCAGAAGGGATCATTCACCACCAGCGTCTTGCCACCGATCTGGTCCAGGATATGGGTCGTCGTGATATAGCCCATGTCGAAAGGTGGATCCTGACGCAGCCAGACAACATCGAAACCGGCAAGATCGACCGTTTGCACGTCGCCCAAGGTAAAATGGTTCCCGTATTCTCGCCGTACCTCCAAAGGCCAGCCGCGTGCAGTCACCCGCCCCTGATCCCAGGCAAGGCCATCAGGATGATAGTAAAACAACTCAGCCCCCCGAAGCTGCGCTTCCTCGGCCAACCGAAAGGTTGAATCCGCGTCGATATCGATCGAGTCGATCGGATCCATCTGAATGGCAACTTTCATGGCGCTCTCCTTGCTCGTCACAGCAATATCTGGCGCAAGGCTGCGCGTACTGCAATGCGCGATTGCGAGAGAGTGATCCGATCAAAAAAGTGAAATGTTTGGTACCGTTTCGATCTGCCCGGTCCCGTCGACCGTGGCCAGATCGATTCTGACATTCGACATCAGACTGTGGCCATGCGTGCCGAGATAGTCGTCAGCCGAGGCGCAAATCCGCGTCAGTTGAGCCCGTGACAAATGTTGTGCCGCATCCGAATGGGTACGCGCCTTTTTAACCTCAACAAAAATGAAGCCGGTTTCGTCACGCGCAACAAGATCGATTTCACCGGCCCGACCGCGCCAGCGCCGATGCAGAACAATGGCACCGCATTGCACATAATAATTCGCGACACTGTTTTCGGCAGACAATCCATCAAGGTAATTAGACAATCCCGACAGTTTTCGAGAGTCTTGGGCAGGGTGATCAAGGGCAAAATCAAAAGGCATGGTCCCGGCATTCTGCACAAGAACAGTTGCCATTTGCCTAATCTTCGAAAGAAAGCCCCAGTTGGTACAAATCGCGCCGGGATACGCCAAAACGATCCGCCACGTCTCGTGCAGCATCCTTCAAGCGTTGGGTTTTCATAGCTTCGCGCAATGCTGCCTCGACGTCTTGGGGGTTGGGGGTAATGTCGCCTTCTCCAATGCACAGGACAATTTCGCCCCGTGGGGCCGTCTCGGACACGCGTTGGATCAATTCGGCCAGTGTGCCCCGCAGTACTTCCTCGAATTTCTTGGTCAGTTCACGGCAGATCACCGCCGGGCGATCCGGGCCCATGGTTTCCAGAGCGGCGGCAAGTGTCGCGGCAAGGCGCTTGGGGCTTTCATAGAGGATCAGTGTCCCCGGCGCATTTGCCAGATCGGACAGAAAGCGCCGACGGGCACCGGGGGCAGTCGGGGGAAACCCGGCAAAGGTGAAACGGTCGGTCGGCAGACCCGACACGGTCAACGCCGCGATCACGGCGGCGGGGCCGGGTGCCGCAAACACTGTCAGCCCCTCTGAAATGGCCTCGCGCCCCAGAACAAAACCAGGATCAGCGACCAGCGGGGACCCGGCTTCCGAAGCGTAGGCGACGGATTTTCCGTCTTTGAGTGCCGCAATCAGCTTTGGGCGCGCGGATGCACCGTTGTGGTCGTGATAAGCAATGATTCGCCGTCCCGACAGCGGTATGCCGTGGATTTCCATCAAACGTTTCAGGGTCCTGGTGTCTTCGGCGGCCAAAACCTCGGCGCTGGCAAGGATATCCAAAGCCCGCAAAGTAACGTCCCGAGCGTTGCCAAGAGGCGTTGCGACGAAGTACAGACCGGGCAAAAGTCGCTGTTGCGACGCCGACGTGCTCATCGCATGCCACGCGATTTACTTGACTGCGATTTCTTCATAGTGTCGCGCAACCTTATCCGCCCAAGGAGAGACACCAATGGTCGCCCTTTTATCGCTTCGCCGCAAGGCGCTGGCCTCACTCTTTGCTGTGTTTGCGCTTCTGGGTCTCAGCGCCTGCGACGTGTCGATGACCGGCGGTGGCGGCGTGTTGAATAACACCCGCGCGGTTCCGGTGGCTCTTTTGATTCCGAAAAGTTCGCCAAACGGCGCATCTCTGGCACAATCGCTGGAAAACGCTGCCTGGTTGGCCGTGCAGGATCTGGGCGAAACCGTCACTATTGATTTAAAGGTCTATGATACCGCAGGCACGCCCGAAGGGGCGACGGTTGCCGCACAAGCGGCCCTGGCCGATGGCGCGCAGGTCTTTCTGGGGCCGCTATTTGCGGAATCTGCAAGCGCGGCAGGACAGGTGGCTGCTCCTCGTGGCGTGAATGTTCTTAGCTTCTCGAACAACCCGACAGTCGCAGGTGGCAACGTCTTTCTTCTGGGCAACACGTTCCAAACCAGTGCTGATCGGCTTGTGCGGCACGCGGCCCTGCAGGGCAAGGGAGACATCTTCATCGTTCACGCCCAGGCCACAGCCGAACAGCTGGGTGCCGAGGCCATCCAGCGCGCAATCCAGGCCAATGGCGGCCGGATCGCGGGTGTCGGTTCGTTCCCCTTATCACAGCAGGGCGTGATCGACGCCGTGCCGGAAATTGCCCGCAGCTATCGCGAGTCTGGTGCGACATCGGTCTTTTTGACCTCGGGCAATTCGGGCGCGCTGCCTTTCCTTGCCGAGCTTTTGCCTGAGAATGGACTAGACGCCGAAAGCGCCCAAATGATCGGGTTGCAAAGGCTGGATGTCCCATCCTCGGCCCTGTCGTTGAAGGGCTTGCAGGGCGCGTGGTTTGCCACCCCGTCCCCGGCATTGGTCCAGCAGTTCAACAACCGCTATCAGGCTGCTTTCGGCTCGCTTCCCAACCCGGTTGCCGGGCTGGCATATGACGGTATCGCCGCCATCGGAGCGTTGGCGGCGCAAGGCAATGCCGATGCGCTTGGGGTCGACTCGCTGACCCAGGGTGCTGGCTTTGCGGGTGTAAACGGACCGTTCCGGTTCTTCCGCAACGGCTCCAACGAACGCGGCCTGGCGGTCGCTCAAATCCAGAACAACCAGGTGATCGTGATTGACCCCGCCCCAAGAAGCTTTGGCGGCGTCGGCTTCTGAGCCCGCGCACGCAGACCAAGACCTCGACTTTGGCCCCATCGGGCTGAGCATTGCTGACATTTTCGACGCCGAGACCGTCTTTGACGCCATCGCGGCCAAGGCAGAAGGTGCGGATTCGCGCGGTGTGCGCCAGGCCGCCGTCGAAGTACTGAAGGAGGCGATCAAGACCGGCCGCAGCGCCATTGCCCAGGCGATCGAGACCCATCCGCGCCAAGCCCGCCCGGCCGTGCGCGCCTATTGCGCGTTGACAGATGGCGTGGTGACGACCGTGTTTCGCGTGGCGACGACGTGGCTGCATCCGAACCCGAACCCGACCGAGGGCGAGCGTCTGGCGGTATTGGCTGTCGGCGGGTACGGACGTGGCGAAATGGCACCGCATTCGGATGTAGATCTTTTGATGCTGATGCCCTGGAAGGTCACCCCCTGGGCGGAAAGCCTGATCGAAAGCATGCTTTACATCTTCTGGGATTTGCACCTGAAGGTCGGACATGCCTCGCGCAGCGCAAAGGATTGCGTGCGCCTCGGACGCGAAGACTATACCATCCGAACGGCGCTTTTGGAGCATCGATTCCTGATTGGCGATAAGGCCCTATCTGACGAATTGGACGAAAAGCTGACCAAGGACCTGTTCCGCAACACAGCTTCTGAATTCATTGAAGCCAAGCTGGAAGAACGCGCCTCGCGCCACCGCAAGCAAGGTGGCCAGCGCTATATGGTCGAGCCAAACGTCAAGGAAGGCAAAGGCGGGTTGCGCGATCTGCAAACGCTTTTCTGGATCGGCAAATACTTGCACGGCGTCGACGATGTCGCCCAGTTGGTGCGTCCCGGGCTGTTTACAAAGGAAGAATACGAACGCTTCCTGGCTGCCGAAACCTATCTGATGGCCGTACGCAATCACCTGCACATCCTGGCCGATCGCGCCACTGATCAATTGACCTTCGATTTGCAAGTCGAGATCGCCGCCCGCATGGGATACGCCGACAAAGGCGGACGTCGAGCGGTTGAGCATTTCATGCAGGATTACTTCCGACATGCCACCGTCGTGGGCGAACTGACACGCATTTTCCTGACTGCGCTGGAAGCCATCCACGTCAAAAATGCTCCATCTCTCGTCGGGCTGTTCCGCCGTCGTCGCAAGGTGAAACCAGGCTATGCCATCCGCCAGAACCGTCTGAACGTTGAAAACGAGAAGACATTCTTGAAGGACAAACTGAACCTTCTGCGGATCTTCGAAGAGGCCCTGCGCACCGGCTATCTGATCCACCCAGACGCGATGCGTCTTTTGCGCGCCAATCTCGACCTGATTGACGACGAAATGCGCAATTCGTCCGAAGCAAACCGCATTTTTCTCGATCTTCTTTTGAAACACGGGAACCCCGAGCGCGCCCTGCGGCGTATGAACGAACTTGGTGTCCTGGCCGCTTTCATTCCGGAATTCGCCCCGGTCGTGGCGATGATGCAGTTCAACATGTACCACCATTATACGGTGGACGAACATACGATCCAATGCATCTCGACGCTGGCGCAAATCGAACGCGAAGAACTGGTCGAGGAACTGCCCGTTGCCAGCCGCGTGCTGAAAGAAGGTGTGAACCGCAAGGTGCTCTATGCCGCCTTGTTCCTGCACGACATCGGGAAAGGACGCGACGAGGATCACGCTATTTTGGGGGCGCAGATCGCCCGCAAGGTCGCACCTCGTCTGGGGCTGAACAAATCCGAATGTGAAACCGTCGAATGGCTTGTGCGATATCACCTGTTGATGTCGGACATGGCGCAGAAGCGCGACCTATCCGAACCACGTACGGTTCGGGATTTCGCCAAAGCGGTGAAATCGAAGAAACGGTTGGACCTGCTAACGGTGCTGACGGTCTGTGACATCCGGGGGGTGGGACCAGGCGTCTGGAACAACTGGAAAGCCCAGCTTCTGCGTGATCTCTATCGCATGACAGTACAAGCCCTGGAACATGGGCTGGAGGCCGTGAACCGCGAGAATGCCAGGGACGAGTCCAAGAAAGCTCTGCGCGCTGCCCTGTCGGACTGGACCAGCAAAGAGTTGCGCCACGAGACGTCGCGCCACTATGCACCCTATTGGCAAGGGTTGCCGACGGATGCGATGGTGGTTTTCGCCAAGCTGTTGCGTGACATCGAAGACGATGAGATCAAGCTGGACCTCTGGCCCGACGAAGACCGCGACGCGACCCGCATCTGCTTTGCCTTGGCGGATCATCCGGGTATCTTCTCGCGTCTCGCGGGCGCGCTGGCGCTGGTTGGGGCCAACGTGGTGGATGCGCGCAGCTATACATCCAAGGACGGTTACGCCACCGCCGTGTTCTGGGTTCAGGACGGTGACGGTCACCCTTACGAAGCCAGCCGCCTGCCGCGCCTGCAAAAGATGATCGAACGCACGCTTTTTGGCGAAGTCCAGCCGCGCAAGTCACTTGTGGATCGCGACAAGCTGAAGAAACGCGAACGCGCTTTCAATGTGCCGACCTCAATCTCTTTCGACAACGAAGGCTCCGAAATTTACACGATCATCGAAGTGGACACCCGCGATCGCCCGGGCTTGTTGTACGACTTGGCGCGAACAATGGCGGAATCCAACGTCTATATCGCCAGTTCCGTTATCGCGACCTATGGCGAGCAGGTCGTCGATACCTTCTACGTCAAGGATCTGTTCGGTCTGAAGTATCACGCGCGCTCCAAGCAGAAAACATTGGAGAAACGTTTGAGAGACGCCATCGCCGATGGTGCAAAGCGGGCCCAGAACGGATGAGCGCCGCCGATTTTCTGCAAGAAAATCGGATCGATTTCCGAATTGGAAATCGGCGTCGGGTGGCGGCGTGAGCACGATCAAACTGGTGTCGGGGGCATTGACCGTCGGCGTTTGGACCTTGTTGTCCCGTATCCTCGGTTTCGTACGCGATATCCTGATCGCTGCTTGGCTTGGAACCGGTCCCGTGGCCGAAGCCTTCCTGATTGCCTTCGCCCTTCCCAACATGTTCCGTCGGTTTTTTGCCGAGGGCGCGTTCAACATGGCCTTTGTGCCGATGTTTTCAAAGAAGCTGGAATCCGGCGACGGCGCCGAGAGCTTTGCGCGCGACGCGATGGCTATGCTGGCTACCGTTCTTGTGCTTTTCACCTGTCTGGCGACCATCTTCATGCCCTGGCTGGTGCTGGCAATGGCATCCGGCTTCCAGGGGGATGCACGGTTTGACATGACGGTCACCCTGGGCCGGGTTGTTTTTGTCTATATCCTGTTCATTTCGCTGGCAGCTCTTGTATCGGGCGTTTTGAATGCTTCGGGCCGGTTCCGCGCCGCGGCCGCCGCTCCGGTGCTTTTGAACGTCATTTTGATCACCGGTCTGCTTCTGGCCCAATCGGGACTGGGTGCCTCGATCATCGGCCCCGTGGACGGAGGCCGCCACGGCACGATTTTAGCTTTTGGCACTGTCCTGGCAGGGATCGCGCAGCTTGCGCTTGTCTGGATTGCCGCGCGCCGTGCCGGGTTCGATCTGCGCCCCAAACGCCCGCGCTGGACGCCGGAGTTGAAACGGCTGGCTATCATCGCTGCCCCTGCCGCCCTGGCCGGCGGCGTGGTGCAAGTGAACTTGCTGATCGGCCGCCAGGTGGCAAGCTTTTTCGATGGAGCCATCGCATGGCTGTCTTATGCTGACCGATTGTATCAACTCCCCCTCGGAGTCGTCGGAATAGCCATTGGGATCGTCTTGTTGCCCGATCTGTCCCGCCGCCTTCAGGCTGACGACACGACAGGTGGGCAAAACGCCCTGTCGCGCGCGGCGGAAATGTCGCTGGCGCTTGCCGTCCCGGCCGCAGTCGCTCTGGTCGTCGTCCCCGCATCCCTGATTGGTGTGCTGTTCGAACGTGGCGCCTTCAATGAGGCGGATACCAAGGCCACCGCCCTTGCCTGCGCGATCTATGGGCTGGGCTTGCCTGCCTTCGTGCTGCAAAAAGTATTGCAGCCATTGTATTTCGCACGAGAAGACACCCGACGCCCATTCAAGTTCGCAGTTGTGGCCATGGTCGTGAACGCCGGTCTCGCCATCGGTCTGGCGCCACTGATCGGCTATATGGCCGCCGCCGTGGGAACCACCCTGGCTGGATGGGCAATGCTCTGGCTACTGTGGCGCGGCTCACGCGGAATGGGAGAAGCAGCAAGGTTTGACGACAAGGCCCTGCGGCGCTTTGGACGGATCACGGCGGCCTCGGTCGTCATGGGTGTCGGTCTTGCCGCCGCCGATTGGGGCCTGGCGGGCATGATAGCCGCAAGCGGCGCTATCAAGTTTGCTGGCCTGGTTTTGCTTTGTACTTTCGGTGCCGCTCTCTATGGCATCGCGGGGATCGGGCTTGGGGCCTTTACGCTATCCGAGCTGAAGTTCGCCTTTCGCCGTCAGCGCTGACGCAAGCGCCCGATGAAACGGTGGAACGCGCCGGGAGCCAGCGCCGGGGTCAGAACGAACCCCATGGCAAACCCAGCCAGTTCGGCCACCCAATCGTTATTGCTGCCAAATACCAGACCGAACACCAACTGGATCGCCAATAGAACGCCGATCAACGAAAAAGCCCCCGCCTGGTTTTGACCCTGCGCGCCGAGGCCTACCCACAAAAGAAACGTGTAAGCGCCGATCAGCCCGTAAACCGATGGGAAGCCGCCGGCAAGCGGCACCTGGCTGCCGACAATCCCGGCATAGACGAAGGCGCCAAAGGCACCACAGACAAAGAACAGAATTAAAACAGCGATATTGCCAAAGACTTCGCCCACCAATTTGCCCAAGGCCAACAGGAAGACGATCACGAAAATCGCCTGGGAAAAGCTGAAATGCACGAACGGAAAGGTGAAAAACCGCAGCAATTCGCTCGAAGTCCAGTTCCCGGTCTCGAATAACCAGGCGATCAAAGGCGAAAAGAACGAGAATTCCTGTATCGCATGGGTGCGCCATCCAATGGCCTCGGGGCCGCCGATGATACCGCGCGCACCCAACATGAACAGAACCTCGACCGCAAATATCGCCAGAGCCAGCGCCGCCACGGCAGGCGGCAACGCATTCATCACCGGTTGTGAATAATCTTCGTCCTGCATTTCTGCCTTTCTGAGCCCGCTTTCTTGACGGGCCTCGCCCCTGTGGGTAAGCCGCCCTGACGTGGAAATCCAGAGGATCCAGACAGATGAGCCAGCCGGAGTTCACCCCGCGCGTCTTTTCGGGCATCCAGCCGTCAGGCGGACTGACCCTTGGCAACTATCTCGGCGCGCTGAAGCGGTTCGTCGAAATGCAGGACGCAGGCACGCATGAGTGTGTCTATTGCATGGTCGACATGCACGCGATCACCGTCTGGCAAGACCCCGAGGCCCTTCGCAACCAGACCCGCGAGGCAGCGGCCGCGTTTATGGCTGCCGGCGTCGATCCCAAGCGCTCTATCCTGTTCAACCAGTCCCAGGTGCCTCAGCACGCGCAACTGGCATGGATTTTCAACTGTGTCGCCCGCATGGGCTGGATGGGCCGCATGACCCAGTGGAAGGACAAGGCGGGCAAGAACTCTGAAAATGCCTCGCTGGGGCTGTTCGCCTACCCTGCCCTCATGGCCGCCGATATCCTGGTCTATCACGCCACCCATGTTCCGGTTGGCGACGACCAGAAACAGCACCTCGAACTGACCCGCGATATCGCGGCCAAGTTCAATCACGACTATGGCGTCGATTTCTTCCCGATCACCGAACCGGTGATCGACGGGCCCGCCCGGCGTGTCATGTCCCTGCGCGACGGAACCAAGAAGATGTCCAAGTCCGATCCGTCGGACCAGAGCCGGATCAACCTGACCGACGACGCCGACACCATCGCGCAGAAATTCCGCAAGGCCCGGACCGATCCCGAGCCCTTGCCGGAAAGCTATGGCGAGTTGAAAGACCGCCCCGAGGCGCGCAACCTGGTCGACATCTATGCCGCCCTTGCCGGTATCTCGACCGATGACGTCATGGCCGAGCACTGCGGCGCGGGCTGGGGCCAGTTCAAACCCCGTCTGGCCGAAGTCGCCGTTGAATCCATGGGGCCAATCGGAACCGAGATGAACCGGCTGATGGCCGATCCGGCCGAGATCGACCGCATCCTTGGTGACGGCGCCGCCCGTGCAGAAGAGATCGCGGCACCGATCCTGGCCAAGACCTATGAGATCGTCGGGATGATCGCCTCGCGCTAGGCCGCCGATTATTCCTGCGGTTTCTGCATCACGGTCATGACGACCTCGTCGTGTCCGTGCAGAGATCGTGGGAATATTCCTCTGTCCATCGAAACCTCGAAAGGACAGAGAATGAAAATCTCGAACTCAGTTGTGCTTGTCACCGGCGCCAACCGCGGCGTCGGTAAGGAATTCGTCGCCCACCTGCTGGACCGTGGCGCCGCCAAAGTCTATGCCGCCGCCCGTCGCCCTGACACTGTCACCAACGGCGATCCGCGCGTCGTGCCCTTGCAACTCGACCTGACCAATGCCGACCAAATTGCTACTGCGGCCAAGATCGCCTCGGACGTGACGCTCTTGATCAACAATGCCGGGGTGCTTTCCTTTGGCGGCGCGCTTGATGTCGGTCGCGATGCCATTGCCAATGACATGGCGGTCAACTTCCATGGGTTGCACGACCTGACCCGTGCCATCGCCCCCGTGATTGCGCGGAATGGCGGCGGCACCGTAGTGAATATGCTAACGCTTTTGTCCTTCCTCTCAGCCCCCGGCTTTTCGGCCTATAACGCCTCCAAGGCGGCAGCCTGGTCGATGGCCATGTCGCTTCGCGCCTACCTGGAGCCGACCGGCGTCACCATGCTGAACGCTTTTCCGGCAGGCATCGACACGGACATGCTGGCAGGGGTCGACGGGCCAAAAGACGCACCACAGGACGTAGTGCGCGATGTGCTCGACGCGCTGGAGCGGGGCGACCGGGACGTCTACCCGGCCTCGGCCCAGGGCGTCTACAACACATGGCGCAGCGAACCGAAAAGCGTCGAGGCGGCGTTTGCAGCGATGAAGTAGGGCGTCATTGGCAGGAAAGTGGATTGAAAAGCACGCTTTCCTGCCGATATTGCATGAATGGATACCAAATCCCTCCAGATCGTCGTTCTGACCGAACGACTGGGCAGTTTCGCCGCCGCCGCGCGCGCATTGGACATCGACCCATCGTCGGTTTCGCGCACGGTTGCGGCTGTCGAGGCTGAACTGCGTCTGCGTCTGTTTCAGCGAACCACCCGGCGGCTGACAACAACCGAAGCAGGCGAGAGCTATATTCGCCGAATTACCCCGTTGGTCGAAGAACTGGACCGGGCTGGCGAAGAAGCAGGAGCAAAGCGCGGCACCCCCACTGGCACCTTGCGCCTTACCGCCTCGGTTGCCTTCGCGCAGGAGAGTATCGTGCCTCATCTGGGTCAGTTTCTTGAACTGTACCCAAAGTTGGACATCGACCTGATCCCAAGCGATGCCAACATCGATCTCTTGTCAGAAGGCATCGACCTTGCCATTCGGCTGTCCGCCGCACCAAAGGGCGACCTGATCAGCACACGGCTTTGTGCAACGCGGTACTGTATCGTTGCCGCGCCGGACTATGTTGAAACGGCTCCACCACTAAAGGTGCCGGAGGATCTGTCACGGCACAATTGCCTGCGTTTCAACCTTCCCCAGTACCGCGACAGCTGGCTTTTTCGCACGAAGGACGGTGCCAGCTTCGACGTTCCGGTCAGTGGCCGCGTCACCGTCACCAACGCCCTCGCCCTGCGCCAGGCCGCCCGCGACGGGCTTGGCCCCGCGCTCTTGCCCGATTGGCTGGTCAACCGCGACATCGCAGCCGGTACACTGATCGACCTCTTCCCCGATCACGACTGCACGGCAACAACCTTCGACACCGCCGCCTGGGCACTATACCCCAGCCGCAGCTATCTCCCGCGCAAGGTCCGGGTCGCCATCGACTTTCTGAAGAAGTCGCTGGCAGTCCCAAAGTAAGGCTTTGCTAACCATGTTGGGGCAGAACTGACGCATGACTGCTTTGCCCGAGCACATGACACCCGAGCGATGGCTCTTTCACCTATTAAGTGCGCGCGCCGCGAGAGAGGGAGGCGTGTTGCGCCGCAAACTCCGTGATGTCGAGCGCATTGTCGGCCGCGACGCATTTCTGCATGAACTGCGCCGCCGCGGATACCGCGCCGCTGTAAATGGCGATCAGATCGTGATCTTCTGCAATCGCGCGCCCGTGCACCTCGTCGAGTAAGGCCAATTCCTTCCAAGGAATTGGCTAAGGCTTTTCGAAAAGCCTTAGCCCCCCGCTTGTCCTTCGCGCCCGCCCTCGCTAGACCACTCCGGTCAGACGAGGTGAGACCTATGGCCAACGATCTATTCAACAGCTTCATGACCGGCCCCGACGAAAAGGGCCGTTTCGGCGATTTCGGCGGACGGTTCGTCAGCGAGACGCTGATGCCCCTGATCCTAGCGTTGGAAGAGCAATATGAAATTGCCAAGACCGACCAATCCTTTTGGGACGAAATGGATTTTCTGTGGAAGCACTATGTGGGTCGCCCGTCGCCGCTTTATCATGCGGAACGACTGACCGAGAAACTTGGCGGCGCGAAGATCTATTTCAAGCGTGATGAGCTGAACCACACCGGAGCACACAAGATCAATAATGTGCTTGGCCAGATCATTCTGGCGCGCCGTATGGGCAAAACGCGCATCATTGCCGAAACCGGAGCCGGTCAACATGGTGTCGCCACGGCTACCGTTTGCGCCAAGTTCGGTCTGAAGTGCATCGTTTACATGGGTGCTCATGACGTCGAACGCCAGAAACCAAACGTCTTCCGCATGAAGCTTCTTGGGGCCGAGGTCGTCCCTGTGACCTCGGGACGGGGGACGTTGAAAGACGCCATGAACGACGCGTTGCGCGATTGGGTCACCAATGTGCGCGACACCTTCTATTGTATCGGCACCGTTGCCGGCCCCCACCCCTATCCAGCCATGGTACGAGATTTCCAGGCAATTATTGGCAAGGAAGTTCGCAGCCAGATGATGGAGGCCGAGGGTCGACTGCCTGACACATTGATCGCCGCAATCGGCGGCGGGTCGAACGCCATGGGGCTGTTCTTTCCCTTTCTCGACGACAAAGAGGTCAACATCATCGGCGTCGAGGCCGGTGGCAAGGGCGTGAATGACAAAATGGAGCATTGCGCTTCGCTGACAGGCGGGCGCCCGGGCGTTCTGCACGGCAACCGAACCTATTTACTGCAAGACGACGACGGGCAGATCCTGGAAGGTTTCTCGATTTCTGCGGGGCTGGATTACCCTGGCATCGGACCCGAACATTCCTGGCTGCACGACACCGGGCGCGCGCAATATGTCTCGATCACCGACAAGGAAGCGCTCGCCGCTTTCCAATTGTCTTGTGAAGCCGAAGGTATCATCCCCGCGCTGGAACCGTCACATGCCTTGGCCCATGTCACGAAGATCGCCCCCGATCTGCCCAAAGATCACATCATCTGCATGAACATGTGCGGCCGCGGCGACAAGGACATCTTTACCGTTGCCCGAGCGTTGGGCTGGGACATGGAAGAGGCGGACTAAATGCCGGCAAGCGGTCCAGCCCTTATGCGGCGGGAGGCTTGAAAAGCTGAAGCACCTCAGATCGCCTATGCTGCGCGCGACACGACTCGCGATCGCAGGCGCTGACCGACCTCAAGATAACCGGCTTCAAGTCCGGCAATCGTGCTTTTGATCCTTGTCCGCACAGGGCTCATACGCGCTGCATCCCGCGCAGCCGCAATCTCGGAAGAAATGCTTTCCAGTGCGACCAGCGCAGTATCTTTAAAGCGCAGAGTGATGCGTTCGTTGTCCACGACCAGGCACAGCTCGGGCTCACCCATGTCGCGTTCGCGGGCAAAAACCTCGTCAATCAGGGCAAATGGGCAAACCCGGTGGCGCACAAAGACGCCCCCGCGATTGAGCGCTCCAAGACGCACTTCGCAAGCTGCATAGTCAATTTGCAGTGCATTGCGATCCCCTTGCTTGGACCAAGTGTTGAAGGCCACACCAAACAAGACGCAGACGGCAATTAACAAGATGTCAAAAACGATCTCCGGTGACACCGTAAACAACAATGCACCCGCCAGTACTGGAATGCTGGCCATCGCTGCCGCAAACATAATGATATAGAAGGCGGCCTTCATAAGCTTGGTCGCAACGGTTTGTCGGGCTTTGACTTCGGAAACCGAAACGCCCCAATCCGTCGACATATTCAACACACCAGATTTAGCGCTCACTGACTTCGATGGTTCTTGCATGATCAACTCAAATAATCGTTCGAATTGTCAGACAAGTATCTTCGAATTAAGGCAAAATGCTGTCTCCGAGTTGCCAATTTCGGGCTGCGAGCCATGATCTATATGAAATTGCGTGCCTTTCTTGCCGATTGAAAATGACAAAATTCCCTCGCCCTTCCTGGCTTGTATCCTCCGGTTTACGCCCTGGCGCGTAATTTAATTACTCACAGGCGCAATTTTGTTGCGCCGCCACCACACGCATTCCGCAGGGGAAATTTCACCGTAGCGCGACTCACCCGACCCGCCTTATTCATCGCCTCCCGTTCAGGATCGAACGGACCCTAGCGGAGTGAGGTCGCGCCTCACCCGGTGCGGATCGGCTCTGCCGGAACCGTATGCCAGGGCCGGGAAGAGGAACGGTTCGGACATGTAGCTCAGCGGTAGAGCGCCAGGCTTCGAACCTGGGTTGTCGGGGGTTCGAATCCTCCCATGTCCTCCATGCGACGTAGCTCAGTGGATAGAGCATTCGATTTCGATTCGAATTGTCACGGGTTCGACTCCCGTCGACGCAGCCAGCGGTAAAGGGCGCAAGCCCTGGGGTTCGAGTCCCCACCACGCCTGCAACGCGTGTTTGAAACTTTGGGTCCGGGATCGCCCCAGCGGGGTGGTCCTTTCGCCAAAGCCCCTCGGGGCGGCGGCATTGGACCGCGCCGCTCTGGCTTCGGGCCGGAGGCGGATGACGACAGGGCCGCATCGCGCCCGGGCCTTGGGGGTTTCGATCCCCATCAAGCCCCGGTCGATGGCGCCCCTGCCCTCTCGCCCGCCTTCCGTCGGTTGTCATGGCGCGGGGTGGTTCCGGGCCTATCCTGCCCCTTTCGGGGCTTCACACCTGTCGGCCAATCGGGCCGCAACTCATTGCAAAACAAGGAGATCGCATCTTGCGACGATGACGAAAGAACCAAAAGAAGGAGTAACATGATGATGCATATTCTAGATCTGATCCTGGGCCGGTATCGGCTGACCCTCAAGGAAACCCAGCGGGCGATCGTGCTCCGCAAGGGAAAGCTCTCGGACGTCCTGACGGCGGGTGAACACACCCTGCCGCGTCGCGAAACCGAGGTGCAGATCCATGATCTTGGTACTCCGCGCTTCACTTCGGTCTACGCCGAGGCGCTGATCCGGACGCGTCCCGATTTGGTCGAAACCCACCTGCTGGTGGTCGAGACCGGCCCGGACGAGGTCGCCGTGGTCAACCTGAACGGTCGGGCGCACGAGGTGATCACCCCCGACACCCGCGCGCTTTACTGGAAAGACGCCGGGGTCTGGACCGTGGACACCCTCTCGCTGGCCGAGACCCACGAGGTCGACAAGCGGATGGCGGAACGGCTGATGCGGTCGGGCCTGACCAAGGCTCTCACCTCGGTTGAGGTTGCGGATGGTCAGGTTGGCATCCTGTCGGTCGACGGCGTCGTGACCAAGGTTCTTGACCCCGGCGCCCACTGGTACTGGGTCCTTGGCCGGAAGCACTTGGTCAAGCTGGTGGATACCCGCTGGCAAACCCACGAGGTCACGGGCCAAGAGCTTTTGACCGCCGACCGGGTAACCATCCGGGTGAACCTTGCTGCCGATTATCGGGTCACTGACCCGATGAAGGCGGTGACCACGGTCAAGAACTACGTCGAAGCGCTGCGCCTGGCGCTGCAACTGGCCTATCGGAAGACGCTTGGGGCGGTAACGCTCGATGCGCTTCTGGCGGACAAGGTTGCGGTGTCGGGTGAGGCCGAGGCCAAGGTCCGCGCCGAGATGTCGAAGATCGGCATCGAGGTGGGCGAGATCGCCCTCAAGGACGTGATCCTGCCGGGCGAGATGCGCGAGATCCTGAACCGGGTCGTCACGGCCGAAAAGGAGGCCGAGGCAAACGTCATCCGGCGCCGGGAAGAAACGAACGCAACGCGGTCGCTTCTGAACACGGCAAAGGTCATGGCGGAAAACCCGGTCATGCTGCGGCTGAAGGAGCTGGAAGCTCTGGAAAGCATCGCAGGCAAGGTCGAACGGCTGACCGTCCACAATGGAACCGCCGGCCTGATGAGCGATCTCGTCAAGCTGCGGGACTGACACGAAAGACCGGCCCGGGGGCATCCCTCGGGCCGGTCAGTTTTATTTAGCCGTAGAAGGGCGAGCGGAGGTACCGGCTTGCCTCTTCCGTCGCCGAGGCGTCAAAGACCCGCGTATAAAGCGCCGCGTTCATCTTGGCCGCCGCCTCGGGAAAGGCGTCGATGGCAAAAGTGCGGGCATTCTCGATCGTGTCGAACACGTCGAACCCACCCAGGGTATGGGTGTTGATCCCGCTCAGCCATGTCTTGGAAATCAGACCCGGCGTCTTACGCAGCACAGGGTTCCGGTCGCGCCAGGGCGCCTTGTCGAACGGAACGCTCACCTGCACCTCGGTATAGACATAGGCCCCCGGTCTCTGCCCCGCCGCCGCGCCGAAATAGGGCGAGCCAAGGTCGAGACTGGCCTCGGCCACAGCCTCGGCATCGAAAACGCGTGTGTTGTGCGCCACACCAAAGGCCCGCGGCTCGGTCGGGAAATAGCCCGTCACGAACATTCGAGCATTCTCGATGCTGTCAAAGGCATAAAGCCCGCCCAGAGAGTTGTTCCCGACCCCCGAAAGCCACGTCTTGTTCAGGAACCCCGGCTGCTCGCGGATCGTATCGCTGATGGTTTTCCAAGGTGCGTCGTTGAAGGGCACCGAGATCTGAACCTCGGTATAGACAAAGGCCTTTGGTTGCATGGTCTTATCCTGTCTGGATGTGGTTGTTTGCGCCAGGGCGCCGGTGAACGGCCAGGCCATGGCCGCGCCCGCCGCAGCGGCTGAGCCAAGGACGCGCCGCCGACTCATCCGGGCCGGGTGCCGGCCTGGGCTATCAAAGTATTCTGGATGCATGTGCTCTTTCCATTGGATTAGTCGAATCAGCTTGCATTATGCAAGTTCACTCGACGTAAGTGATCAACTTGCAATTCGCAAGCTGAAAGCTTACCTAAGCTCCATGACCACCTCCGACGATAAACGCCCCTCGGGATGCCCCATCGCCTTCGGGCTCGAAACCTTTGGCGACAAATGGACCCTGATCATCATCCGCGAGATGATGTTTGGCGGCAAAAAGACCTACAGCGATTTCCTTGACGCCGACGAGGCGATCTCGACCAACATCCTCGCCAGCCGCCTGAAACACCTCGAAACCGAAGGGATCGTTGTGAAACGGCGCGACCCGGAGTATTTCCGCAGCTTCCTCTACGAGTTGACGCCTAAGGGGCTGGATCTCGCCCCGATCCTTGTCGAAATCATCGCCTGGAGTGGCAAACACGACACTCGCCCCAACCGCCTTACAGCGATGGTCGACCGGGTCGCGACCGATCGCGACCGGCTGCTGGCCGAGGTACGCCGTCTGGAACCGGGAGACACCTGATGACTTCGCCAATGCTCCGCCACATCGTCATGGTGACGTTCAAACCCGAAACCACGGAAGATCAACGCGCCGCCTATCGTCGTGCCGTTGAGAAAATGACGGCGGACTCACCCGAGGTCCGCGCCATGACCTGAGGCACGAATGTCGGACAGGGCCCGAACCACCACGATTTCGCGGTCGTCATGGATTTCGACGACATGGCCGCCTTTCGCCACTACGTCGAAGGCCCGGCCCACGCCGCCTATGTCACAGAAGTCAGACCGATGGTCGCGCGCCTCGCCGCCATACAGCACGAAATCTGAACCGGGATCAGCCGTCCGACGCCTCGATCATATCGACCCGTGTCGCGTGACGCCCGCCCTCGAACTCGGCCCCAAGGAAGGCGTCGACGATATCCAGCGCCAGCCCCTCGCCGATCACCCGCGCGCCCAGCGACAGCATGTTCGCGTCGTTGTGCATCCGGATCATGCGGGCGGAAAACGTGTCGCTGCATACACCACAGCGGATGCCCGGCACCTTGTTCGCAGCCATCATGATGCCCTGGCCGGTGCCGCACAGAATGATCCCCAAATGGCAATCGCCCGAGGCCACGCGTTCGGCCGCGGCCTTGCCGTGTTTCGGATAGTGCGTGCTCTCGGTCGTCGTCGGCCCGATATCCACAACCTCCCAACCCTTGGCCGAGATATGGTTCGCCACCGCCTGGCGCAGGTCGATGGCAGCATGGTCCGAGGAAAGAACGACGCGTTTTGTTTCAGTCATAAAGAGGGTCCGAGCATTTTTCATAAGGGCCTTGTGCGGCGCGTTTTATCGCCCTCGCGCGCCGATTGCGAGGGCCAAAAAGCCTCAAAATGACTCCCGCGCCAACGCGTCAAGGCTTGTACAGTCGGGCAAGATTTCGGCCTTTTGCTTGCCGCATGCACTAGAGGCCGTTCAGGTCAATGCACTCATGTATTCTTACCGTTTTAACGGGGCATGTCCGCGTCACCCGACTTGGCGTCCGACCGTCGACCGTTCTACAGGCATTTATCGACATAGATGGAGCAAAGCGAGCACGAGGGGCGGTTGCGCCAGTTACTTGTTCCAGCCCCTGCCCGACACTCTGATGTTTCACACTGACGATTGCTTCGGCAGAACTGTGAACTTCCCTTGCTCGGGCTTGTCGCAACGGGCTCGGCAGTCGACTGTTTCGGTGTTGGTGTCGGCTTTGTCGGAGCGATGATTTGCTGGACCGGCTTACTTGTCGGAACGGCCGCCTGCTTGGTTTGTTCTTCACGCCAGTCTGCCAAGGCAACATCATCTACGCGACTGCGCAACCTCTGCAAGACCCGCCAGGTTGCTGCGCCGGTTATTTCGAGACCTTCTTCTTCCTCGAATTTCCGGATTGCGGAAATCGTGCGCCTACCTGCAATTCCGTCCGCGCGCCCCAGCGAATGCCCGGCAGCGGAAAGACGCTCTTGCAACTCGACTGTTTCAATTCGTGTCAGGTTGCGATTAGTCAGTTGTTGAATTTGGGGGGCAGGTGAAACTGTCTGCTCCCCAACGGCGGGCTGCGTCCGTTCGGACGACAATCCTGAATTTTGATCAGTCACATCGCTTTCGCTGCCTGAAAGCGACGCCACGCTACGCATGCGTGCAATGCGAGAACGGGCGAGGTTGGAAAATAGACCACTGGGGTAAAGCGTCAGATAAGTTTCCAACTCGTCGACGTTCGAACCCTGTGAAATCGACTGCCAATAGGCTATCTCAGCAGCATCCGCAGTTGGGCCAGATGTCGATGTTCCTTCCGGCGCAACAATTGACAGACCACGGGATTCGTTCAGGAAAATCTGTTCGGCTGACAATGAACCGTATACGAATGGCTCTTGCTGCCCGTTGGTCGCCCCCAAGACTTCGTCCCGAACCTGGCGCATCATCAGGCCAACTTCCAAATCCGGTCGCGCCAGGGCTTTGAGCAATGCGGCGGCGTATGGGCTATTGCGCCCTATTCCGTCAGCGGCTGTCGTGCCTTCCTTGGCGGCATAGGCGACAAGCGTGTTTTGCGCGGGTTCAACCGCAGATAGGCCTCGACCAATTGACCTGCTCGAGGCACTTCGCTGCATGGATGTTGCAAACGGATTATTGCGGCAGGCATCAACGATTACCATGCTTAGTTGAGTTGCACCGCTGGCGGCAAACATGACGGTTTCGAGGGTGACAGTCTCGAAATTTACATCCGAGTCTGTCTCTAAAACGGCATCGACGGGGATAAGATAGTTTTGCCGATCGATTTCGATGCCATGGCCAGCATAGTAAATCAGGGCAATATCCGCGCCGGAAGATTTTCGCTGAAACGTTCTAAGTGTATCAAGCAACTGACCTTGGGTTTGGTCGGTTCGATGTATGACTTCAAACCCGACATTCTTAAGTGCTGCGGCCAGATCCTCGGCGTCGTTCCCCGGATTGCTCAGCTCGGGCGCGTTCTGGTAGGCACCATTCCCGATCACCAAGGCAATACGTCGCGATTGGCCGTCCTGTGCCAAAACTATGCCTGGTAAAACCATTGCGAGCAAAATCAGCGCCAGCATCAGGCGACGAAGAAGTAAGGAAGCCGCACCGTCAACGCGGTGGGCGGGGACAAAAAATAATTGCATCCCCGTCGGATTAGCATGGATGGCAGATTCGTTTCAAACCTTGCCGTTCAAGAAAATGACGGTGGGTTGCCTTAGGGGAACGCAAGGCATTGAAGGAATCGTGGTTATAGGGGGGCTTGGTCCATTTCCGCAGCAATTGCCGCGTCGATAGGCGTGTCATAGGTCATCAGAATATAACCTAAAACCGAATAGAAACCGACGGTTGCGATCAGATCGAACACTGCCTTTTGTCCCAGGACATTTGCCAGTTCGGCTTCCAAATCTGATGGTAGCCTGCGGTTGTCGATCAACGCATCGACCCCGCGCACGATCAATCCGTCTTCGCCATCGGGTTGACCCTGAATGGCCCGGATACGCGTGTCCGAAAATCCAAGAGCGCGCGCGCGCGAAACGTGGTGGGCCCATTCATAGCTCGATCCGAGCCGGTGACCGGTGCGCAATATCACCACTTCCGAGCGTTCAGCCCCAAGCGCCGTGTCTTTCACGATGTGCTGTCGAAGCGGCCCCCAGGCGCGCAACAGATCGGGGTGGTGCGCCATAACGCGATAGACGTTCAACGCACCCGCGAACCCGTCGCGCATATCGGCGACCGCGGCGGGCCAGGTATTGTCATCAATCGGAGGGCACGCGGGCATCTGAGTTTCCTTCTTAGGTCTGCAATAAATCAGGACAACAAACCCACGCCAAATGCAACGCTATCACGATCGCCGAAAAAAGCCGGCCCACAGTGTGGGCCGGCCTTTTCGCACATCTTCGAGCGGCTTCAAATCGTAGCGGCGAACTGGATTGCCCCGTACAAATAGGCCGCTGTTGCCGCCAGAGAGGCGATGGTACGCACATGATTCCAGACAAGCCAGCCGCGTACATAGCTCGGCCAATACGCCTGGGCCTCTGCTCCGCCCTGCGGCATTGCCTCAAGCCGCTGGTTCATCGGCACGTTCCTTGCCAAGGTGACGAGCATGACTCCGAAGACATAGATCCCCCCCGCCGTGATCAACCAGATAGCCACAGCCGTGTCGACCAGGATGATTGCTGCTATGGCAACCACAATCGACACTGGAACCATTCCAACCAGCAGCACCATGAAGACCGAGCGATAGACCTCGCGATTGATGACTTGCATTGCCTCGGCCCCGGCTGCCGGGGCCGCGCCCTTCAAGGAACGCATTACAAAGTCGGAAAATGTTAAGAAGACGCCAGCGACAAGGCCCGTTGAAAGGGTCACACCGACGAGGATGAAGAGAATGATTTCATTGGTCATTTGTCATTTTCCCAGGTCCAGGCAGTCAGTTCGTGATCCCGACGGCGCGGTTGCGATAGGTCAAGTCGTTCAGCTGCCGGGTCAGGAAATTGGCGATGTCAGCACGGGCAATTTTCAGCTTCAGCTTGCTCTCATCGGGGGCGACATCTTCGATAAAGCTTCCCGTTGCCGGACCATCAGTAAAAGCTCCTGGGCGCACAATCGTCCACTCCAGTCCGCTCGCACGTACCAGGCTTTCTTGCAATTCGTGATCTTTGAAGACCGGACGCAAGAGACCGCCGAACATGATCCGCTTCCAGAAGAAGTTCAGGTTTGACCAGCTTTCGTGCGCGCCCAACGTCGATTGGCAAATCAGACGTTTCACGCCGTGGCGCTGCATTCCTTGAATCACGTTCAATGTCCCAACCGAACGGATACGGCTTTTGCGCGACATGCCTGCGCCCAGTGTGATGATGACCGCGTCGTGCCCGGCAACAGCCGCCGCGACTTCCTCTGCCGAAAGGGCGTCTCCTGCCACGCGGGCAAGGTTCGGATCGGTGCTTTCCAAAGCCTCGGGGCGGCGCGCAAAGGCGGTGACCTGATGTCCATCCTCTAGGGCACGGGAAACGGCCAGCCGCCCTACGGTTCCGGTGGCTCCAAATACGATAACTTTCATTTTGCTCTCCTGTCGTTACGCCGCTTGACACGATGTCAAGTTGACGACAGAACCCCTATCGCCTAACTTGACACCATGTCAAGTACCTCCAATCCAACCCGCAACCGAATCCTTGCAGCAACACTTCAACTCCTTGAAAACGGGGGCGGAAACTCGGTACGTATGTCCGATATTGCCAAGGCTTCAGAGATCAGCCGCCAGGCGCTCTACCTGCATTTTCCGAATCGCGCCGATCTATTGGTGGCCGCAACGCGCCACGTGGATCAGATGCACGACATTCAGGGACAACTGGCTGCCTCGCGCACAGCCACGACCGGGCGCGCCCGGCTTAGGGCCTGGATTGCGGTTTGGGGAGGCTATATTCCGACGATCTATGGTGTGGCCAAGGCTCTTTTGGCGATGCGCGACAGCGATAGCGAAGCCGCTGCAGCCTGGGACGATCGCATGTCGGCCATGCGCGAAGGCTGTGCTGCGGCAGTGGCCGATCTGTGGCGTGATGGCGAACTTGTCGAAACAGTCACTCAGACCGAGGCCACAGATCTCTTGTGGTCACTTCTATCGGTCCGCAACTGGGAACATCTGAGGCTCGATTGCGGCTGGGATCAGCACCGCTACATCGCGGTTCTGACAGAGACCGCCGAGAAAGCCCTTGTAAAGCCGGGCTGAGCCTTACCGCCGCCCTTCCCATATCCAGGCACCAACGGCCAAGAGCGAGGCCAACAGCAACATCACCCAAGCCGGAAGCAGAGGCGAGATCCGCACATCCGCCGTCAGGTAAGCATCGCGCGGAGTGATCCCAATCCAGCCCCGACCCGAGGCCACCCGACCAGGACGCACTCGACGGACATCAGGGACGCCATCGGCGACACGGTAAACACCGCCGCCGAATTCCGACACAGCTGGCCCCATGGCAACTGCGCTGGCAATCGTCTCTTCAAATTCCTTGGGCGCGGCCGGCCCCAGGGCCACCACACTTTCACGGTCCCCTTCCTTCAGGCGATAAATACCCATTTCGGGTCCGGTCCAATCCGCTGCGAACCGACCGGGCGACACCTCGTCCAATGGTACCAGCGTCACAACGCCTGCAGGATCGGTGATCTCGACAGGGCCCACCGCGTCTCCAAGGGTGCGGCGGTTGATGGTCATCAACTGACCCTCTGCCGTGGCGGTCAACGCCTCTTCCTCCAGGTCCGGTTCCTTCATCATCCAATGGGCCAGGCGGCGCAACAGTTCCAGTTGCGGACCGCCGCCTTCAAACCCGCGCGACCAAAGCCAAGCGTGGTCAGAAGCCAAGAGGGCAACCCGCCCCTCGCCTTGTCGGTCCAGCATCAGCAAGGGTGCATCATCCATTCCGGCCATGACCGTATCGCCCCGTTCCGGAACACTGTCGATCAGACGCATCCAACGACCCCAGGGCTTCTCTCCCGCATCGACATCGGGGGTGAACCCCTCGGTGACAGGATGCTTTTCACCCAACTCCGTCACCTGCGGCAAATAAAGTTCCTCACGCACTCGCCCGGTCGGTTCGGCCGGCAGAATTTCAGCAAGCGGGGAATGATAGATCGATTCAGCCGACGCAAAATCCGGCCCCGCCGCAATCAGCACGGCACCGCCGTCGATCACGTATTGCCGCACATTGTCCAGATAGATCGATGGCAAAATCCCGCGCCGCTTGTAGCGATCAAAGATGATCAGATCGAACTCGTTCACCTTGTCCAGGAATAGCTCGCGCGTCGGAAAGGCGATCAGCGACAGCTCGTTCACAGGCACCCCATCCTGTTTTTCCGGCGGTCGCAGAATTGTGAAATGCACCAGGTCGACCGAGGCATCCGACTTCAACAGGTTGCGCCAGGTCCGCTCCCCGGCATGTGGTTCACCAGAGACCAGCAAGACCCGCAAGCGGTCCCGCACCCCGTTGATCTGAACGACCGCTGCATTGTTGCGCGCGGTTAGCTCGCCCTCTTGCTCGGGAAGCACGAACTGAATCACGTTCATCCCGCCATGCTGTAAGGTCACCGGTAACTCAAGGTCCTGGCCTGTCGGCACTTCGAAAGTCTGTGGTTCTTCTCCATCGACCGAGATCTCGATCCGCGCCAAGGCGGGCAATTCCGGGACCGCACCCTGATCCTCGATCCTCAATGTCAGGGTCACTGGTTCCCCGATAATCGCGAAGGCAGGGGCGTTCTTCACCACAAGACGGCGGTCCCAATCGTCTTCCTGCCCTGTCAGCAACAGATGCATCGGCGCAGGCAGATCGGGCAAACGCTCTACATCGTGAACCTGGCCATCGCTCAACAGGATGACACCGGCCAGGCGCGCACGAGGTTCTTCGGCCAAGGCGCGCGCCAAGGCCTCCATCATCAAAGTCCCGCGATTGCCGTCACTATCGCCCATGCGCACCACGCGCAATTCGGTGTTGGGTTGCCCTGCCACCTCGGCCTCAATCCCCACAATGGCAGCGGCGACCTGTTCGGGCCGCACGTCAATCCCCTGACTCGAACTTTCGTCAACCAGCAGAACGACAATATCACTCAGGGCCTCGCGCTCTTCCACCTGCAAGGAAGGGTTCGCCACCGCCAGCAACAAGATCGCAAAAGCCCCACCCCGCATCCACCAGCCGGTCAAGCCTCGCCAAACCGCCAGCCCGGCAAAGACCATGGCGAACGCGACGCCGCCCCACAAAACGGTCCAGGGCAGTAGCGGATCAAAGATTATCGCACCGGTCTCCATTACCCTTGCCCTCCACGACCAAGACGTGTTCGGCTTTCTTCTTGGAAAAAATATCCCGGGGAGCTCGAGGCGCAGCGCCCCTCGTCAAAGGCGAATTTTCCCAAAATTCGCCGCACCGCGACGACATCGTCGGCGCAAACCCCGTTCATTGACCCAGCCTGTCAAGAAGAGCGGGCACATGCACCTGGTCCGACTTATAATTCCCGGTCAGGACATGCATGATCACATTGACCCCAAATCGAAAGGCGATCTCGCGCTGGCGTTCCCCGGCAAACCCGCGCCCCACTGGATACAAGGGCTGGCCGCGGTCGCCAATCGCCCAGGCCGCGGCCCAATCATTGCCGCCGATAACCACCGGGGTCACATTGTCGTTCAGATTGCGAAACGGCATACCCTCGGCCAGCGTTGCATCCGCCGGTGCGGCCTCAACCCAGATGTCGCCCCCAAGCTGCCGGCCCGGAAAATCCTGCAACAGATAAAAGGTCCGCGTCAGGACATGATCGTCGGGAATCGGCTCAAGTGGCGGCACATCCAAAGGTAGGGCCAATTGCTGTAGCCTGCGCCCATTCGGCGTGCTGGTCGAAAAACCCGACACCCCGGCATCGCGCGTGTCGAACAAGATAAATCCGCCGGTACGCAGATACTGGTTCAACTTCGCATAGGCCTCGGACGACGGGCGCGGCTGTGCTTCGCTGATAGGCCAATAGAGGAAGGGGAACAGCGATAATTCATCTGTTTCAAGATTGACCGCCATGGGCTCGGCTGGTTCGATCGAGGTGCGCCGGAACAAGACCTGGGACAATCCGCGCAGACCGGCCTGGGCGGTCCGATCCACGGCCACATCACCTGTCACCACATGGGCCAGCGTCACCTCGTTGGCTGCCGCAATCATCCGTGAAACATCCGCCTCCTGGGCATGGGCATTCTGGCCGGACACCGCCAACAGAAGTCCACAGACCACGGCGGCGGCCGATACCCCCTGGCGCAATCGTCCGGATAACCACAGCGTTGCCAGAATATCGATCATCAATGCCAATAGTGCCGCCGACAGAGCCACGCCTTTCAGGGGCATCTCTCGTTGAACCGCGAAACCTTCGACGACGACATCGCCGGGCCATTGGTTCGGCGAAAACGCGTCTTTCTCCCCCACCACGTTCACGGCAATGCGGCGCGTCTCGCCTGCATAGAGGCCGGGCGGCAGATCCGGGCCGACCGGACCTTCCGCCAGACGCGCGCCATCAATACCCGACAGGCTGCCGGCCCCGCGAATGTCGCCAAATCCCGACACAGCCTGGTCCAACGTCCAGACCGTCCCTGCCAGTTCTTCGGCGGACAGGCTGCCCAGTCGAGTCGATACTGCCAGCCGATCCAGCATCTGCACGAACAAACCCGACAGGGGCAAATTCGACCATTCTGCATTGGCCGTAACGTGGAACAAGACAACCTGCCCTTGGTCCAGCCTTTTGCGTGTAACCAACGGCGTTCCATCGGCCAGCGTCGCTATGGTGCGCTCGGCCAAAGACGGATCGGGTTGCGCCATGACCTGGCTGCTCACCAGGACGTCATCGGGCAGCGGAAGGCCGAAAAACGGGCTGTCAGGCGAAAACGCACGCAGGGCTTTTGGTTCGCCCCAGCTCATCGCGCCGCCGATGCTGCGGCCCCCGGCGCGCAAACGCACCGACATCAGGGTATCCTCAGCCGCCCGCCCCAGGTCCGATGCGGCCAGACGTGGGCCCGCAAAGCGCAGCAAAAGGCCACCGGCGCGCACCCAGGCCTCCAATTCATTCCGCTCGGTTTCGGCCAGCGACACCACATCGGCAAGAATGATCACGTCGGGGTTGGCCAAAAGCACATCCGAAATTGCGCCGTTAATCAAATCAGCTGTGGGCGCAAGCGCCTGTTCCAGGAAATGGGTGGCCGACAAAAGCTGCAGCCCCTCACGATCACTTCCCGCAGCAATGATCGCAACCTCGCGGCGGCGCAGACTGTCATCGGTCAGACTAACCGCACCTGCAGACCGGACGCCTTCGATCTCAAACCGTGTGACCCGGTTTCGCAGCTCGGCTGGCAGCGACAGTTCGCCTATCGCCTCATGTTCACCGGCGGCAAATGCAATCTCGATCGACGCTAGTCGGCGCGGCGTCCCCGACGGGTCCAAACCATGGGCATCCACGGTCAGGGTTTCGCTGGCATCAGATCGCGACCTGAGCGCAGGGACCGTGATAATACTGTCCGCGAACCGTGCCGGTTTCAACGCAAGCACACCGCGCGGCGTTTCGTAAACCGTGAGGTCCCCATGCGACTGAACAATGTCGCGCAGCCCTTCGCGCCAAGAATGATCAATCCCGTCCGACATCCAAAAAGTCTGAAAACCACCCGAGAGACTCTCGGCCCAAGTCATGACCTGATCTTCCTCAGGCACCCAGGGCGCTGGGGTGATCCCCGGCAATTGCCCAACCCAGTCTGTAGCGGCACGGAACGGCAAATCGGATTCTGGCGGAAGGTCGGTCAAAGTCACAAGCGCCGTTTCCCGCCCAGCTTGGCTGGCCTCGATCAACAGGGCCTCGACTCGTTCAATCCGCCGCGACCAGTCGGGCGCTTCGGCCCAGGTGCCATCAAGCAAAATCAGCAGCGGTCCCGTGCGGGTCATTTCGGTCTTGGGATTCAGCACTGGGCCGGCAAAGCCAACAATGGCAGCGGCGATTGCCGTCATCCGCAGCAACAACAACCACCAGGGTGTCTTGTCGGTCTGGGTCTCATCGTCGCTCAGCCCCAGCAGAAGGGCAACACCCGGAAACCGCCTGCGAACGGGCGCGGGTGGAACGGCGCGCAGCAAAAGCCACAGGATCGGCAGAAGGACCAGGCCTAACAAAAGCCAGGGTGCGCTAAAACCTATGGGGCCGATGGACCACATCAGTGACGCCTCTCCAATGCCGTGTAAAGCCACAGCAAAGCCGCCCCAGCCGAGGTGCCGGTATGGTAAAGGTGATATTGCCAGCCAGTGCGCCGGGCCAGAGTTTTCAGCGCGTCTTTACGTTCGGCCATCCGGTCAAGGTACCGATCACGAAGATCGCCCGCCTTCAGCGTTTCATGACGAAGTGTTCCGCCGATAGATTCAAATATCGTTCGCCCATCGAAGGGAAAGGCCTCTTCCTGCGGGTCAAGCACGTGAAGCAAGGCTCCGTCGATGCCGCGATCTGCCGCCTCGCTCAGCGCTTTTTCGACAGGTTGCATGGGGCCAAGGAAATCCGATACGAAAACCGCCCGCGACCGCGATGGCGCGCCGCGCAGATCGGGGGCAGCATAATCTTCGGTGTCTTCTTCTGCTGCCAGAGCCGTTGTCAATCGCATCAGTTGCAATTGTCCAGCCCTGGGCGGCAAACCAAGGTTGGTCAGCCCCACCCTTTCGCCTGCGCGAATCAACAAGACCGACAGAGCCAGGGCAAGTCGCCGGGCGTCATCCGCCTTGGTCGGCAGGTTTCTAGACGAGGAGAATTCCATCGACCGCCCCATATCAAGCCAGATCGAGACGGATTGAGCGGCCTGCCATTCCTTTTCGCGCACAAACAGCGTGTCTTCCGACCGCGCCGAGCGCCGCCAGTCGATCATGCGCGCCTCATCGCCTGCGTGGCTGGGCCGATACTGCCAGAATTCGTCGCCCTGACCGACACGCCGCCGCCCATGTTCCCCCGGCATGACGCTGGCAGCCAAATGCTCGGCCGCCGCCAAGAGAGGCGGAAGCGGACCGGCAAGCGCCTCGGCGTCTTGTCGAAGGCTGGCGGCATCTCTCACGCGGCAGCCTCGCTTTGGGTCACGTCGCGCACGACCTCACCGATAACATCCCCCAAGACCAATCCCCGCGCTCTTGCGGCAAAACTCAAAGCCATGCGGTGGGTCAGAACCGGCACAGCCAAAGCTGCCACATCGTCGGCCGAAGGTGCCAAACGCCCGTCTAGCAACGCCCGCGCCCTGACCGTCAGCATCAGGGCTTGTGCCGCGCGCGGCCCCGGTCCCCAGCCCACATTCTCGCGGACGATCTCCAACGCGCCCGGCTCGTCTGGCCGACACGCCCGCACCAGGTCGAGAATCAATTCAACCACGGTCTCGCCCACCGGCATCCGCCGCACCAGCGTCTGCGCTGCGATCAGTTCTGCGGGTGAAAACACGGCGCTCGCCTCGGCCTCGTCCGAGCCAGTCGTCGCAATCAAAATGTCGCGCTCGGTGTCTCGATCAGGATACGGCACGTCGATCTGGACAAGGAAGCGATCCAACTGTGCTTCGGGCAAGGGATAGGTGCCCTCTTGTTCAATCGGGTTCTGCGTAGCCAACACGTGAAAAGGCGCAGGCAGATCATGGGCCGCGCCCGCCACGGTCACCGACTTTTCTTGCATCGCCTGCAACAGGGCCGATTGCGTCCGGGGCGACGCCCGGTTGATTTCGTCGGCCATCAAGAGCTGACAGAAAATCGGACCTTCGATGAATTTGAACGCCCGGGCTCCATCCGCGCCGGTTTCCAAAACCTCAGAGCCCAGAATATCCGCCGGCATCAAGTCAGGCGTGAATTGCACGCGCTTTCCGTCCAAGCCCAGAACCGTCGACAAGGTATCCACCAGTCGTGTCTTTCCCAATCCCGGGAGACCGACCAGCAAACCATGTCCTCCGCACAGGATCGCCGACAACACCAGATCGACGACCTGCTCCTGACCGATGAACCTTTTGGTGATGCTCGCCTTGGCCTCGGCAAGCTTACCCCCCAGGGCCTCAATCTCGGCCACAAGATCGGCGGTGTCGGACATGGCAATTGCTCCTGTTCTGACTATGATCCCAATAGAGCGAACATTTCACTTGGGTACAAATGACAAAAGCTGATCAAGGTCAAAACAGCGTGAAACCGAGCGCCGAGGGCATCGCGGCAAGCGCCCGTGCCGCACAAACACGCGGTTTGCCGCCAGTCCACCTGTGGAATCCGCCCGATTGCGGCGATCTCGACATGCGGATCGCCCGCGATGGCACTTGGTTTTATCTGGGCACGCCCATCGGGCGGCCCGAACTCGTCCGCTTGTTCTCTACGATTCTCCGCAAGGACGGTGACCGCTATGTCCTCGTCACGCCCGTGGAAAAGGTCGGCATCAACGTCGATGACGCGCCCTTCGTCGCCGTCGATTTCACCGCGACCGGCACGGGTACCGACCAGGTCCTGACCTTTGAAACCAACCTCGGCGACACCGCCATCGCGGGCCCCGACCACCCGATCCGCGTGGAACGTGATCCGGAAACAGGAGAACCCTCCCCCTACATCCTGATCCGCGCCCGGCTCGAGGCGTTGATCGACCGGAAAAGCTTCTACCGTCTCGTCGAGATCGGCGCCCACGCGAATCACAACGGCCAAAGCTGGTTCGGCCTCTGGTCCTCGGGCCAGTTCTTCCCCGTCATCCCCTCGGACGAACTTCCGTGAAACTTGCCGCCAACCTCTCCTGGCTCTTCACCAACCTGCCGCTTCTCGACCGCCCCGCCGCAGCGGCCCGCGCCGGTTTTGACGGCGTCGAAGTGCTCTTTCCCTACGACACCGCCCCCGACGACCTTTGGCAATCCGTCGAAACCGCAGGCCTCACGCTTGAGCTGATCAACACACCGAACTGCGCCACCAAGGGGCGCGCCGCCCTCGCCAACGACGTCAAAGCCTTTCGCTCTGATTTTTCCCAAGCGGCCACCTACGCCATGGCATCCGGCGCCCCGAAACTCCACGTCATGTCAGGCACCACCGACGCGCCGAATGCCCGCGCCACCCTGATCGATAACCTCAGATGGGCCACCGCCGAGGCTCCCGACCTGACCCTGACGATCGAGCCTCTGAACCCCCGCGACATGCCGGGATATTTCCTGAACGACTATTATCAGGCCGCTGAAATCATCGCCCAGGTCGCCGCCCCCAACCTGAAACTCCAGTTCGACACGTACCACGCCCAGATGATCCACGGCGACGCCGCCGAAACCTGGCGCGCTGTCGGCCAACTCGACGGCCACGTCCAGATCGCCGCCGCCCCGGACAGGACCACCCCGGACGACACAACGCTTGCGATCCTCGATGTCATTCTGACCTGGGGCTACGACGGCACAATCGCCGGCGAATACGACCCCGGCGGACCTACTGAAAACAGCCTCCACTGGCTCACCGCCCTCCGTACCAGAGCCTGACACCCCTTTATCTTGCCCAAAATACGCATGGCGCCCCCACCGGCACAGCCCACGGCGTCCGGCGCAGCACGCCCCGAAACATCCTGACAGAATGCTGTCAGGAGGCCTGTGCCATCAAGGGGCATACACCAAACACAGGAACCCGAATCATGAGCTTTACCCCTGACAGCGCCGTCGCCTGGACCGAAATCCCCGTTCGCGATATCGACCGCGGCATGGAGTTTTACGGCAAGGTCTTCGACTACCCCCTGACCAAGGACGAAAGCGGCCCCAACCCCATGGCCATGCTGCCTTTTAAAGACGACGGCATCTCCGGCCATATCTACCCCGGCGAACCGGCCGCACCGGGCACCGGCCCCACGGTGCACCTCTATGTCTCCGACACGCTCGAAGCCACGGCCGAGCGCTTTGCCAAGGCCGGTGGCACGATCACATCGGACCCGATTGCCATCCCTCCCGGTCGCTTCCAGTATGGCACCGACCCGGACGGCAACTCGATCGGGCTGTTCGAACCCTCGAAAGGCTGATCCCCATGCGCCGCGCCGACCGCCTCTTTCAGATCGTGCAGTACCTGCGCGGCGGTCGGCTGACCACGGCCCGGCAACTGGCCGACCGGCTCGAAGTCTCGGAACGCACCATCTACCGCGACATCGCCGACCTGATCGGCACCGGCGTCCCCATCGAGGGCGAGGCCGGTGTCGGCTACCTGATGCGCGCGGGCTTTGACCTGCCGCCGCTGATGTTTACCCGCGACGAGATCGTCGCCCTTGTCGCGGGCGCCCGCCTGATCCGGGCCTGGGGCGGAGCCGCCATGGGCGAAGCCGCCGAAGAGGCGCTGGTCAAAATCCGCGCCGTTCTGCCTGACGAGGCCCAAATTCGTGCGGAAGAAGTCGGCATCCACGCCTTCAACATGCCGACCCTCGACGATGCGACTCGCGCCCGCTTCGACCAGTTGCAACAGGCCGCCGAAACCCGGACCCGTCTAGATATCCGCTATTCCACCGAGGCGGGCGATGTCACCGAACGCGTCATCCGCCCCCTTGGCCTTTTGTTCTGGGGCAAGGTCTGGACGCTCGCCTCCTGGTGCGAACTTCGCACCAACTACCGCATGTTCCGCATCGACCGTATCTCTGATGCCGAAGACGTCGGCCCCTTCAACCCAGGCACCACCTATACGCTGAAAGCCTTCTTCGCCAACGCACGCCGCGAAGGCCACGGGCCACGCTAGGTTTCTTCTTTTCCAAAAATACTCCCGCCGGAGGCACCGGAAAATGATGCATTTTCCGGACCGATTTCCGTTTCGGAAATCGCCGCCCTAGCCCACGCGCCCCCGCCGGTCGTTCCGCAGATTGGCGTAGAGAACATGGTTCCGCCACCGGCCGTTGATCTGAAGGTAACTCTGCGCCACGCCCTCGTACTTATACCCGCACTTTTCCAGCAACCCCCGCGACGCCGCATTCTCGGGCAAACAGGCGCTTTCCAGGCGGCTTAGGTCCATGACTTCAAAGGCATAATGCACGACCGCGGTCAGGGCTTCGCGCATGTACCCCTGGCGCGCATGACGCTCGCCAATCCAATAGCCAATGGTCCCCGCCTGGGCCGGGCCGCGACGAATGTTGTCAAGCGTGATCGCGCCCAAGATCTCGGAATCCTTGCGCCGCACCAAGAACAAGGGCATTGCCGTTCCTTGCGAAATCGACCGATTGGCCCAGTAGACCCGATTGACGAACCCCTTGCGTGTCAAATGATCCGGTGACCAGGACGGTTCCCAGGGTTGAAGGAAGGACGCGCCATCCTGACGCAATCCCGACCACGACCGAAAGTCCGCCTGAACCGGAGGGCGCAAAACCATGCGCTCCGTGTCGATTTTGACCTTGCCGCGCAGGCGCAACATCAGGCTGCCAACCGCTCCGATACCTCACCAACCGAAGGCGAGCCTTCGACAGGGCCATAGAGCGCAAGTGCCGCCGACCCGCTGGCGGCCAAATTTTGGGCAATCTGGCGTGTGCAGCCCACTGTCACCGCATCGATCTTGCCGACGATCTCGTCCAGGGAAGGAACCCGATCCCAAATCGACAACAAACGCGCCAAACGTTCGGCCCGGCTGGATGCGCTTTCCAGGCCCATCAGCAAACCGGCCTTCAGCTGTGCCCGCGCCCGGTTCATCTCGGCATCCGAAATATCGTCTCCCGCGCGGCGCAATTCGTCCACAGTCAACCCCATCAGCTCGCCCAGTTCCTCGCCGCTGGTCCCCGCATAGATCGTCATCAAGCCGCTGTCCGAATAAGCGCCGGTCTGGGCGAAAATCGTGTAGCACAGCCCTCGCTTCTCACGAGCCTCCTGGAACAAGCGCGATGACATGCCCCCACCCATGATCGACGAGAAGATCTGCGCCGCATAGACATCGTCATCCTGATACCCCGGCCCCGCAAACGCCATGGCAACATGGGCCTGTTCCAAATCCTTGACGACCCGACACTCGCCTCCGCCGAAACGGCCCGGTTCGATCACGGGCCCGGGATGGGACCGAAGGTGCCCGAACCGATCCTCTGCCAACCGCACGATTGCATCGTGATCGACCGCACCGGCGGCCGCCACGATCAGGTTGTCCGGCGCATAGCGCTCGTCGACGAACCCGGACAAGTCACTTGCGCCAAAACTTTCGACCCGCGCCACAGGCCCCAAAATCGTGCGGCCCAAAGGTTGGTCCGGAAAAGCCGTCTCTTGCAGCCAGTCGAATATCACATCATCCGGCGTGTCGTGCGACTGGCCGATCTCTTGCAGGATGACGTGCCGCTCGACCTCGATCTCATGGGGATCGAACACCGGGTTCAGCACGATGTCCGACAGAACGTCCAGCGCCAGCCCCGTATCCTCACCCAGAACGCGCGCGTAATAAGCCGTCATCTCGCGCGAGGTATAGGCGTTGATGAACCCGCCCACATCCTCGATCGATTCCGCAATCTGCAGAGCGCTGCGGGTCTTGGTGCCCTTAAAGGCCATATGCTCAAGGAAATGGGCGATGCCGTTCTGGTCCAGTCGCTCGTGCCGCCCACCGGCTGCCACCCAAATGCCGACCGAGGCCGATTGAAGCCCCGGCATGTGTTCAGTCACGACTCGAACGCCGTTCGCAAGACGATGCAGCTCAACTGTCACTTGGCGCGAACCTCCCGGATCTCCCTCTGGATGGCAGCAAGATCGTTGGCGATCCGCGTCACCCGCTCTGATCGGTCATACAGATCGGCCATGTGCTTGGGAAGAGGCGGGTGAACGCCCGTCGCAGCCTCGACCGCATCGGGGAATTTGGCGGGATGCGCGGTGGCCAGCGTGATCATCGGCACGGCCGAAGCAGGCTGATCCTCGGCCACCTTGATCCCGACGGCAGTGTGCGGACAAACGATCTCGCCCGTCGCCTTCTGCACGGCGGTGATCGTCGCGGCGGTCTCCTCCTCCGAACACCGGCCAGAGTCGAAATCCTCGCGCAGGGCATTAATCGCCCCTTGGCTCACCTTGAACCCGCCCTTGCCGCCAAGCTCGTCCATCAACTGCCGAATCGCGCCCGCGTCCCGGCCATAGGCGTCGAACAGCACGCGCTCGAAATTCGACGACACCTCGATGTCCATCGACGGGCTGATCGTCGGCTCGACACCTTCCTTGGTGTAATCCCCCGACTGGATCGTGCGGTGCAGAATGTCGTTACGGTTGGTCGCCACGACCAGACGGTCCACCGGCAGGCCCATGCGCTTGGCGACATAACCTGCAAAGATGTCCCCGAAGTTCCCCGTCGGCACCGTAAAGCTGACCTTGCGGTGCGGCGCGCCCAGCGAGACGGCCGAGCTAAAGTAATAGACCACCTGCGCCAGAACCCGGCCCCAGTTGATCGAGTTGACCGCAGCAAGCCGCACCTCGTCGCGGAAATCCGTATCGGCAAACATCGCCTTCACCGCCGCCTGGCAATTATCAAAGTCCCCATCGACGGCCAGCGCATGAACATTCGCCTCGGCAGGCGTGGTCATCTGGCGGCGCTGCACCTCTGAGACACGGCCATGCGGGTACATGATAAAGACATCGACGTTGTCCAAACCCTTGAACGCCTCGATTGCCGCCGACCCCGTGTCGCCGCTGGTCGCCCCCACGATGGTGATCCGTTCGCCGCGTCGCGCCAGAACGGCCTGGAACATCTGGCCGATCAGCTGCATGGCGAAATCCTTGAACGCCAGTGTCGGCCCGTGGAACAGTTCCAACAGGAAATGGTTCGGCCCAAGCTGCACCAATGGCGCGCGCGCATCGTGGCCAAAGCCCTCATAGGCCTTGGCGATCAGCCCGCGAAATTCCTCGTCCGAAAAGGTCTCACCGATGAACGGCTTCATCACACGAAAGGCGATCTCCTCATAGGACATCCCCGCCATTCCGGCGATCTCTTCCGCCGTCAGGGTCGGGATTTCCTCGGGCACGTATAGCCCGCCATCGGGCGCCAGCCCCGTCAGCATGGTGTCTTCAAAGCTAAGCGCCGGAGAGTTTCCCCGGGTCGAGATGTATTGCATGAAACCTTTTCCTCAGACCGTACGCTGACGGATACGCCACAGAAGGAAAAGAGTCATCCCCAACCACACTGCCGCAAGGCCAAACCATTGCACCGCGTATCCCAAGTGGCTGTTCGGCACCCCCGCCGTGGACAGTGGCAAGGGGGCCGCAACCGCTTCGCCCTCGATGACTTGGCGCGCGACGACAAAGATCGGCTCTGTTTCCAGAGCTTCGGCAATCTGATGCATGTCGCGCCCATACCATATGTTCCTGTCCAGATCAGGAGCTGGCGTGGCGCTGCTGACATCGTCCGGCACATGCAGATTGCCTTCAACGGTCAAGACCCGCTGTCCCCGATCCGCGTCCTTCATTGATGCCCGAATAAAACCTTCGTCCAACATGATCACCGGCCCGTCGTCGACCGCAAATCTCGACACCAAGCGATATCCGGCTCCTTGCCCCGTCGACTTCAGGGCGTGTACCTCTTGCCCCGTTGTCGTGCCCGTCATCTGCACGGGCGCAAACCGCCGGTAGGGATCGATGACATCTTCCAATGCCATCGGCGCGCCGTTTAACAGGGCCTCCATCTCGGACAGAACGCTTTCTTTCCACGCCAACCGTTGCAATTGCCAAATTCCCAGCGCGGCCAAAATGGCAAAGCCGCCAAGCCCAAAGATCAGGGGAACGATCAGCCCCCGCATCTTGCCTTTTTGTTCACTCATTTTGTGGCCTCGATAAACCCCGTCAGCGCAGCGATCGCCTGACGCACAGGCGTGTCGTGGCGCGCGTCGTGATGTGTCACCAACCATTCGTCATGAGTCAATTCCTCAATCGGTCCGGACAGGCGCGTCAAATTCGCCTCGCGCCCCCCGATGAACACCGGCAGGATCACACGGGCAATTCCTTCTCGTGCCAGATCGAGTTCCAACCGAGCGTTACTGACGGTGGTCACGATGGCCTCGGTTCGGTTGTTATGCACCCAACGAGTTGAGGGCGTTGTCGCGACATGATCGGCCAGGGTGACATAGCCATCGACATGTGCGCCGACGCCATATTCAGCGTATTCGATCCGCCTTAGCCGACGCCCGGCCAACCATGTCTGTTCGGGCCGGCGATTGCGCAGACCGATATCCGCCTCGCGCCGCGCGATATCCAAGTTGGCATTTGACGCAAGAAATTCCGGCACCCACCCTGTGCCGCGCCGCCAGAAACTCCCCAGGTTCTGCGCCAGCCAGTGTGAAGTCCATGTCCCGGCGGTGATCCGCACCCTCACCTCGCGACCCAGACCAGACCATGTGGCCAGCCGCGTGCGCGCTTCGCTCAGGCTTTCGGCCTCTCTACGCAACTCGCGTCCTTCGGCAGTCAGCGAATAGCCATCGCGCCCCCTCATGAACAATCGTCGCCCGGTCTGACGCTCAACTGCCGCCATCTTGCGGCTCAGGGTCGGCGCGCTTTGTCCGGTCGGCTGCACAGCCCCCGCCAACCCGCCAGCATCACAGACCGCCAGAAACAGCAAAAGATCGTCCAGAGACAAAGTATCTTTCATTTTTGAAAGGGTAATTGCGAAATTCAGCAATTACCAGCGCCACCTCAGGCAATTATCCCAATACGGCCATCATTTTTGAAAGGACTCCCTGTGATGCCCGTAATTCAGCCCCTTCGCCTGCCCAAAAAGTCCAAGACCTTCGCGCAAATGGAACAGGACCGCTATGAGGCCCTTGCCGATCAAGCCAAACGCGAACGCCGGCGCGCACGTTCCCGTGCGGCGTTTCGCTACATCTCGTCCTTGCTTGGGCGACACTAAAAAAGGCGCGGCTCTTTCGAACCGCGCCCCAAATCTCATGACTCATGTGGTGGCGTTAGCCGCCCCAGATATAAACCGCGGCAAAGAGGAACAGCCAGACAACGTCGACGAAGTGCCAGTACCAGGCGGCGGCCTCGAACCCGACGTGGCGTTCGGGTGTAAAGTGACCAGCACGCAGGCGCAGATAACAGATGAACAGGAAGATCGTGCCGACGATCACGTGGAAACCGTGGAAACCCGTCGCCATGAAGAAGGTCGCGCCATAGATGTTGCCCGAGAAGCCAAAGGCCGCGTGGCTGTATTCATAGGCCTGGAAGACCGTGAAGATCAGCCCCAGAAGAACCGCGATGATCAGGCCAGTGGCCATGTCTTTGCGGTTGTTTTCATGGGCAATTGCATGGTGCGCCCAAGTCGCCGCGGCGCCCGAGCACAAAAGGATCAGGGTGTTGATCAAAGGCAGGTGCCAGGGATCAAAAGTTTCGATGCCGACTGGGGGCCAGACACCATCCACCAACGGGCTTTCGGGGCCCATCGGATACATGGCGTTCTTGAAGAAGGCCCAGAACCAGGCGCTGAAGAACATGACTTCCGACATGATGAACATGATGAAGCCATAGCGCAGGCCGATGACCACAACCGGTGTGTGATCGCCAACACCGGATTCGCGCACGACCTCGGACCACCAGGCGTACATGACGTACAAAACGCCAATGAACCCAAGGATGAACACCCAAGGCTGCTTGACGCTTTCTGGCGTGTTCTGCCCAAAAGCCAAGACAAAGCCGATCAACATGGTGATACCCGCAAGCGCTCCGGCGAAAGGCCAGATCGACGGCGGAAGAATATGATAGTCGTGGTTCTTTTCGTGCGCCATATCGGTGGTTTCCTTGGGCGTTAGTTAAGGTCGTTGGTCGTCTCGCCGGTCACCAAAGCCGCCTGCTCGCGGGCGTAACCCTCGGGCAAATCGGTTTCGTGAAAGGTGTAGGACAACGTGATGGTCTTGACAAATTTCGCATCCGGATCGTTCACGATCTCGGGTTCGACAAAAAAGCTGACGGGCATCTGCACCCTTTGGCCGGGTTCCAGAACCTGCATTTCGAAGCAGAAGCAATCGATCTTCGAGAAATAGGCCCCGGCCGAATATGGCGCGACATTGAAACTGGCGGTGCCAGCGATCACGCGATCGGTCGGGTTGTAAGCTTCGTAAAAGGCCAGACCTTCTTCGCCGATACGCAGGGTCACCTTGCTCAACTCTGGCTTGAACTCCCACGGCATGTCGCGATCGCGCGAGGCGTCGAAGCGCACGGTGATTTCCTGGTCGAGCGCGGTGTCCGGCGCAGCCTCGGCCACATCGGTCGCCCCGCCCCAGCCGGTCACACGGCAGAACATGTCGTACAAAGGCACCGACGCCCAGGCCAGCGAACCCATCACCAGGATGATGCCGCTCAGCCGCAAGACTGTTTTCTGATTCTTGTCCATGCTCATTGCCCCACAGCCTCCATCTCCGGCCGGGTCACATGGTCAAAGGCCTGCATGGGGTCGCCGCGCGTCACCTTGACCACGGTCAGCCCAAAGACGATGGCGACGAAAACAACCAGCGTCAGACCAACACCCATGTTTCGCGACAAGCGGCGCTCGTGAATTTCATGAGTGGCCTTGATCGTCATCACACCATCCCCCTGATCGCAGCGTCTGCCATCAGCGCACCAAAGTGTAGAAACAGATAGGCCAGCGAGAACTTGAAGAATTTCTTTTCAGAACGATAGCCATCGGCCTCGGCCAAGACTTCGTCGCGCTTCCAGATACCCCAGGCCCCCTTCAGGAACCACAGATTCAAGATGACTGCTGCCGTCAACGTCACCGGACCGCCAACAGAGGTCAGCGCAAGTCCGATCGCAACTGGGGCCAACAACACTGTATAGGCCAGGATATGGCGGCGCGTGGCGGGGCGTCCGTGGGTCACCGTCAACATCGGCACGCCCGCATCGTCATAGTCCGAACGCATGAACAGCGCCAAGGCCCAGAAATGGGGCGGCGTCCACATGAAGATAATGGCGAACATCAAGACCGCTTCGATAGACACACTGCCCGTGGCTGCGACCCAACCAATCATCGGAGGAAAAGCACCAGCCGCCCCGCCAATCACGATGTTCTGCGGCGTCCAGCGCTTTAGCCACATCGTGTAAACGACGGCGTAAAAGAAGATGGTAAAGGCCAGCAGGGCACCCGCGGCAATGTTCGTCGCCAGGGCCAGCATCACCACCGACAAACCCGACAGGCCAACGCCAATGGCCAAAGCCTCACCCGGCGCAATGCGCCCGGACGGGATGGGACGGTTGGCAGTCCGCCGCATCACGCTGTCGATATCGGCGTCATACCACATGTTCAAAGCGCCCGAAGCGCCGCCCCCCAGCGCGATGAACAGGATCGCGCAGGCGGCTTCGAACGGATGCAACGACACAGGTGCCACGACCAAGCCCACCAAGGCAGTGAAGACCACGAGCGACATCACCCGTGGTTTCAATAGCGCGACATAATCCCCGAATGTCGGTTCATAGTCGCGCGTTGCGTTGATGGACAGATCAGCCATGATCGCTTAGTTCGACGCCACTTGGCGCGCACCCGGCTCAACGTATTCGCCGGCCTCTTCAACAGCTGCCAGCCAGGCATCGTATTCGTCCTGAGTAACGGCCTTCACGGTGATCGGCATATAGGCGTGGCTCAGACCGCAAAGTTCCGAGCACTGGCCAAAGTAAATGCCTTCCATGCCCTCTTCGACCTTGAACCATAGCTGGGCAAGACGACCGGGAACCGCGTCCTGCTTGACGCCAAATGCGGGGATCGTCCAGGCGTGGATCACGTCGGCAGCCGTCACCTGAACAACAACCGTCTTGCCAGTCGGCACGACAACCGAGGTGTCGGTGGCCAAGAGAAACTGTTCATCAGTGTAACCTGCATCGGCCAACTGTTGCGAGGTCGCCTCGTCCAGATAGTTGCCGCTGTCGACACCGATCATATAGCTTTCGAATTCGACGCCCTGATCGGGATATTCATAGCCCCAGTACCACTGGTACCCGGTCGCCTTGATCAGAACCTCGGCCTCGGGGATTTCCTGCTGTTTGAACAGCACCGGCAGCGAAAACGCCCCGATGAACACCAGGATCACGACCGGGATCACCGTCCACGCCACTTCGACAGGGGTGTGGTGGGTAAACGTAGCCGGTTCCTTGTTGGCCTTCCGGTTGAACTTGACGATGCAGATCAACAGCAGCGCCAGTACGAAAATCGTGATGACGGTGATGATCACCAAAATCAGGCTGTCCAGAAAATGGATATCGCTGGCCAACTCGGTCGCGGCGGGCTGAAAACCAGTTCCCCCCTGGATCGGTTGGCCGATGATCGGAAGGTCCTGAGCATAGACAGCGCTGCCCGCGACAGTCGCGGTAAGGCTGCTGAGAAGGGTCTTGAGACGCATGTGTCTTTCAATCCTGTTCGCAATTGCGTTTTGGCCAGCAAAAGACATGCGTCGCCAGCCCGGTTGTTCTCTGCGCGCTAAAAACCATATTAGGGGGTAATGAACAAGCCGTGAGATTGCGGCATTCAGCCGCTCAAGATTCACTTCAAGGACCGATTGCATGGCCGACACCTCCCCTTTTCGCCCCTTTGACACGCTGATTGACGAATCCCGCGCACTTGGTGTGCTACGCGAAGCGGTCGCAGGCGCGGATGACGGAGAGCTTTTTCTCGAACGCCGCCGTTCTGAAGTGATCTCGTTTGATGACGGACGGGTGCGAAACGCCAGCTATAATGCGTCTGAGGGCTTTGGATTGCGCGCCGTTCGCGGTGAAACGGCCGGATATGCCCATTCTACCGAGATCAGCGAAGGTGCCTTGAAACGCGCCGCCGAAACCGCCCGTCTCGCCGTGGGAGATGGCGGCGGCACGCTTGCCGAGGCTCCTCGTGCCACCAATCTCAAGCTTTACGGCGACGCAGATCCCATGGCGGATGCGGAATTTCCGGTGAAAATCGAAACGCTCCGCGACATCGACGCCTTCGCCAGAGACCTCGATTCGCGCGTCGTCCAGGTCTCGGCCACGCTGGCGGCGTCTTTGCAAGAAGTGGTGATTCTGCGTCCCGAGGGCTTTGCTGTCACCGACACGCGCCCCATGACCCGCCTGAATGTCAGCGTGATCGTCGAAGAAAACGGTCGCCGCGAATCCGGCATGGCGGGCGGCGGCGGACGCCATGCGCTGACCGGCTTGATCGAACCCGCCCACTGGCAGGATCTGGCGCGCGAGGCGCTGCGCATCGCCCTCGTCAACCTCTCTGCCGAACCCGCCCCCGCGGGCGTCATGGACGTCGCCCTTGGCAACGGCTGGCCCGGCATCCTCTTGCACGAGGCGATCGGCCACGGTCTCGAAGGCGACTTCAACCGCAAGAAATCCTCGGCCTTCGCCGGGCTGATGGGCCAGCAGATCGCCGCCAAGGGCGTCACCGTCCTTGACGACGGCACCATCCCCGACCGTCGCGGCTCGATCACCGTTGACGACGAAGGCACGCCCTCGGGCAAAAACACCCTGATCGAGGACGGCGTCCTCACCGGCTATATGCAAGACCGCCAGAACGCCCGGCTCATGGGTGTCGCCCCCACCGGCAACGGCCGGCGCGAAAGCCACGCCCACGCCCCCATGCCCCGCATGACCAACACCTATATGCTCGCGGGCAATGCCGACCCCAAAGACATCGTCGCTGACCTCAAGGACGGCATCTACGCCGTCGGCTTCGGCGGCGGCCAGGTCGACATTACCAACGGCAAGTTCGTGTTCAGCTGCACAGAAGCCTACCGCGTCCAAAACGGCAAGGTCGGTGCTCCCGTCAAAGGCGCCACCCTCATCGGCGACGGCGCCACGGCCCTGAAACAAATCCGCGCCGTCGGCAACGACCTCGCGCTGGACCCCGGCATCGGAAATTGCGGAAAGGCTGGCCAATGGGTCCCCGTCGGCGTCGGCCAGCCCACGCTCTTGATCGGCGGGCTGACCGTGGGCGGCTCGGCGGCGTAGGCCTGTCTTGACAACAAGTCCGCGATCACCCCACGAATTTTCTCAGTCAGCACTGCTAGGGAAGCTGCTGCGAATGCTGTAAGGCAACAGTTGACAGCACCAACCCCGTTCGGAGATAGCATGGCCCACCCCTTCTGGCTGATCCTGGTCGTCTGGGGCGACCGCTATGGTGACGCGTATATCAACGAGATGGCCGCACGGGTTCTCGACCGGTCGCCCACTTGCGATCGAATTGTGCTTCTCACTGACAGGATCAGATCTGGCGTTGAACCCTCGGTCGTCCAGAGCATGATCCCCAAAGAGTTTTCCCACCCCGACCTCTTCAAAGGCGGTTACCCGGCGAAACTGGCGCTTTTTACCTGCCCGGGGGCGCCAGACGACATGCGCTGCGTCTATCTCGACATCGACACGGTCGCGATGGGTGATGTGGGCCGGATCGCCGCAGACCTGCGATCGCCGGACGAGATCGTGATGTTGAAGGCCGGAACCACGGGTTTCAATGCACTTACCCGGTTGCGCCACCGGCTTACGCAAGGAAAGCGTTTTTCAACCGGCAACTCCTCGGTGCTCGCCTTCACCGCCGCACGAGGACGCGCTCTGGCTGAGCGTTACCTCGAATTGCGCCGCGATTCCACCACCCACACACGACGTTACATGCGAATCGACGATGTCTTTATTTCCTGGTATGCCGCCCAAACTCTGCGCGCCGTCAGCCCCAGCCTCGCCGTCATGTTCCGCCGCGAGTTCATGTCGCGCATCCCCGGCTTCGCGCGCCTAAAGGGACGCTTGCCCTGGGTTCGTAGGCGGCGCTCAGGCCTGGTCGCCGTGACCCTGAATGGCCTCGAGTTCAAACCCGATATGCTCCTCGCCCTGCCCGACAACGCCGTGCTTCGCGAAGACAAGGGACGCACCGGCAGATGGTCCCGCCGCGACATGGGTCCGGCTTTCGACAACATTTCCTTCTATTGCCAACAAATCGTGCAACAAGAGGCACCACCAGACCAGACCTGACCGTCGTTCCCGCGAACGTCTTGGCGCTATTCGGGCGGCCGCCTACGCCTTCAATCACGGAAACGGCGGAAATAATCCTCGATCCATGGAACCTTGCCCGCATGCCAGTGCGGTGCCGGCCCCCAGATGCGTTTTTGCATGGTATCCGCCGGTCGCGGGTTGCCGTGAAAGGCGACCACTCTCGCGTTCTCAGGCGGTACAGCAGGTTTCCTGAACAATCCTTTTCCGTACCGATGACACAAATGCCGCTTGAAGCTTACCACATGATCGTCCGGCCAGAATGACGCCTTTGAAACATGTGCGCCGACAAACTCCTGCTCGTTTGTCCATGTCGACATATGCCGGGTTTTGTTTGTTTGAAAAGTATCCAGAACCTGAGGTTCTTCTGCCGGTTCATAGGAAAAAATGCAGGTCCCTGATACCTTTTCATCTGACCGCGAGTTCGGCCGCCAACTCTCGCCCATGTTCTGGAACACGGCACCGACGCGTGGCTCGAAAAACGGCGCAAGGTCGCCGACAATCATCATGTCGAGGTCAAGAAACAGCACCCGTCCGAGATCTGCCAATGCCTCAGAAAACAACGCAAGTTTCGCCCAGACACCGGGATACTTCCACTCCTCGGGCGTCAGACCGATGTCCGGAATGGGCCGCACCTCGATTTCAGGATCAAGTCCCCTGCTGTCGTCCGTCAGGCACACGAACCTCAGCGGCCCCTCAATATGGGCCCGGCAGGCACGATAAAGCATATTGACGTCCGAGGCCCCGAATGCCGTTCCCCATTTGATCGACAGAATGGTGTTGGGCATCGTTTTCTCCATATCCCTTTCTGCACTTATGCGGCATTCTCAATAGCCCGTCAAAACCACACGAAATCAGATGCGAGTGCCCGCCCGAGCGCCGCCAGTCGTCATTTGTCCACGCACGGCATACGGCGTCACGCATTTCGGCGCCAATCGCGAGCGAACCGAAAAAATTCAACGTTAATTCGCCATTAACCGACTCGGTCCATAACGATCCTCAGCAAGATGACGGAGACAGGATGGCCAAGGATTTATCCCCTTCCACCCACCCTCTCACCCCACCCCTCACAGAGGAAGAGTGGCACTCCTGGCTTCGTCTCTTGCGATCTCGCCGCGTTGGTGTGGCGACTTTCTTCAGGCTCATGTCGGAATGCGAAAATGCGGATTGTGCATTGGAAGCATTGCCGGAAATCGCCGCAGATGCAGGCGTGCGCGACTATCAACCCTGCCCTTTGCACATCGTCGAAGCTGAATGGAAAGCCGCCAGGTTGGCCGGGGCCGTGCCCGTGGCCTTTGGCTCGGCCGACTATCCAACCGCGCTGGCCGACATCCCTGACCCGCCACCGATCCTGTGGTGCCTGGGCAATCTCGATCTGTTGAAGCGCCCTGCAATTGCACTTGTGGGCGCGCGTAACGCCTCTTCGCTGGGCACCCGCATGGCGCGCAAATTGGCTGCGGATCTAGGCGCCGAAGGCAATGTTATTGTCTCGGGTCTTGCCCGGGGTGTCGACACTGCTGCGCACCTCGCGGCGCTTGAAAGCGGCACCATCGCCGTTCTCGCCGGAGGTGTCGATGTCGTTTATCCCTCTGAAAACGCTGTCCTGGCCCAGGAAATCCAAGACAAGGGTTTGCGGCTCAGTGAAAGCCCAATGGGCCTCGTCGCCCACGCCCGCCACTTCCCGCGCCGCAACCGGATCATCTCGGGGCTTGCGCGTGGTGTCGTCGTCGTTGAAGCCGCCGCCAAATCTGGCAGTCTGATCAGCGCGCGCACTGCGCTTGACCAGGGCCGCGATGTTCTCAGCGTACCGGGTCACCCATTTGACGCCCGCGCATCCGGCTGCAACATGCTAATTCGTGACGGCGCCCCCTTGGTGCGATCCGCCCGCGATGTACTTGAAGCGTTGGAAAGTCAGATGACAGAAACGCCGCCAGCGCCGGCTGCACGGCCCGCGCCGCCATCGCGACAAACCATCGGCCTGCATCAGCAGATCCTCGACCGGCTGGGGCCCAGTCCCATTGCCGAAGACCAGTTGATCCGCGACCTGAATGCAACTGCGCGCCAGCTTTCGCCCGAGATCGTCACACTAGAACTGGAAGGGCGGATCAAACGTGATGCCGGGGGGCTTTTGTCGCGGGTGAACTGACAGCGGAACTGCGTGTCCAAGGTCACGCCGCTCATCCGGCGAAATCAACCGCATTGACAATTCCTGCGCAGCCCCCACATCTTCCGCCGCCATAACCTGCCCGTTTTCCGAAAGGTCTTTCATGCCAGTTGTCGTTGTCGAGTCTCCCGCCAAGGCGAAGACGATTAATAAATATCTCGGCAAAGATTACACGGTTCTCGCAAGTTACGGGCACGTCCGCGATCTGCCTCCCAAGGACGGATCGGTCGACCCCGAGAGCGGTTTCGAGATGAAGTGGGAAATCGCCTCTGATTCGAAAAAACACGTCAAAGCGATCGCCGACGCTTTGAAAGAAGATCCTGCGCTGATCCTTGCAACTGACCCCGACCGCGAGGGCGAGGCCATTTCCTGGCACCTGGAAGAAGCGCTGCGCAAGCGCAAGGCGCTGAAGAAAGACACCCCCGTCAGCCGCGTGGTGTTCAACGCCATTACAAAATCGGCGGTGACGGAAGCGATGAAAAACCCGCGCCAGGTCGATCAGGATCTGGTCGATGCCTATCTTGCGCGACGGGCGCTTGATTATCTCGTCGGTTTCAACCTGTCTCCGGTTTTGTGGCGAAAACTGCCGGGCGCGCGTTCGGCCGGTCGTGTGCAATCGGTTTGCTTACGCCTGATCGTAGAACGCGAAATGGAGATCGAGGCCTTCAAAGCGCGCGAGTATTGGACCGTCAAGGCGGTGCTAAGCACGCCACGTGGTCAGGATTTCGAGGCCCGGCTGACCGTTTTGGGCGGTGACAAGCTGGACAAGTTCGACATCGGCTCAGAAACCGCGGCCGATCTGGCCGTTCAGGCGATCAATTCGCGCGACCTGGCGATCAAGACGGTCGAAGCCAAGCCCGCCTCGCGGAACCCTTCCGCGCCGTTCATGACATCGACCCTTCAACAGGAAGCCAGCCGAAAATTCGGCATGGGCGCGCGCCAAACAATGAGCACCGCGCAGCGTCTGTATGAGGCTGGCCACATTACCTACATGCGGACTGACGGAATCGACATGGCCCCCGAGGCCGTGACCGCCGCCCGCGACGCCATCAAAGATCGTTACGGCGACGCCTATATTCCCGACAGCCCGCGCATCTATAAAAACAAGGCGAAGAACGCTCAGGAAGCCCACGAATGCATCCGCCCGACCGATATGACGGCCGATGCAGCCAGCTTGGGTCTGCGTGACGCGGATCAACGGAAACTTTATGATCTAATCTGGAAGCGCACGCTTGCCAGTCAAATGTCCAGCGCCCGGCTTGAACGCACCACGGTCGACGTCTCTAGCGCCGACAACCAGGTCGAACTACGCGCCACTGGGCAGGTGGTCAAGTTCGACGGCTTTCTCAAGGTGTACGAGGAAGGCCGCGATGACGTAGTTGACGACGACGACAAGGTCCTTCCCCAGATCATGCAGGGCGAGGCGGCGACCAAGAAAACTGTCACCCCGGATCAGCATTTTACCCAGCCCCCGCCGCGCTATACCGAAGCAACGCTGGTCAAAAAGATGGAAGAGATCGGCATCGGCCGTCCCTCGACTTACGCCAGCGTGGTCACGACCATCCAGGATCGTGGATATGTGGTGAAAGAGAAAAACCGCCTGTCACCCGAAGACAAGGGGCGCCTGGTCACGGCGTTTCTGACCAACTATTTCCGCAAGTACGTGGGTTATGATTTCACCGCGACGCTTGAGGACGAGCTTGACGATATCACCTCGGGCGACCGGGAATGGCAGGATGTGCTTGGCAGGTTTTGGCGCGACTTCAAGGCGGCCATCGAAGAAACCGCGGATCTGCGTATCACCGAAGTTCTTGAGAAAATTAACGAAGTTCTGGAACCGCACCTGTTCCCGCCGACCGAAGATGGCAGCGATCCCCGGCTTTGCCCGAACTGCGGCGCTGGCCGTTTGTCGATGCGTACCGCGCGTTCGGGTGGTGCCTTTATCGGCTGTTCGAACTATCCAGAATGCCGCTATACCCGCGCCTTTGGTCCGCCGGGCACCGAACCTGAAAGCGGGATTCCACCAGAGGGCAAACTGTTGGGCCAGGATGCGGGCGACAATATATATGTCCACAAAGGCCGCTTTGGCCCCTATGCGCAACGTGGCGAAGTAACCGAAGACAACAAAAAGCCGCCCCGTCAGGGCGTCCCCGAGGCCTGGGACCCGGCCGAGATCACGCTGGAACAGGCGATCAAACTGTTGGAATTGCCGCGTCTCATCGGTCAGCACCCCGAAGACGGCGTCAACATCTGGGCCAACGTCGGGCGCTACGGCCCCTACCTGAAACACGCCGAAACGACCTCGTTCAAGGGCGGCACCAACGCCAATCTCGAATCTGTGGAAGAGGTCTGGGAAGTCGGCATGAACCGCGCGGTCCAGTTGATCGACGAGAAGAAGGCCTCTCGTGGTCGCGGACGTGGCGCCAAAACACTGCGTGAGCTGGGCGAACATCCCGAACAAGGTGGCCTGGTGTCGATCATGGACGGAAAATACGGGCCTTACGTCAAATGGGAAAAAGTCAACGCAACCATTCCCAAGGAAACCGATCCGGAAGCGCTTCAGATGGAACAGGCCGTCGAACTGATCACTGAACGCGAGGCCAAAGGCGGCAAGAAACGCAGCACGCGGAAGAAAAAAGCCTCCTGATCCTTGCTATGATCAGCGCAACCTTTGAAAAGCGTTATGCGATCCGGCATTGCGCTTTTTGCCCAGTTACAATGCCAAGGCCGACGCACGCGCCGCGGCGCGGCAATTGACTTTTCGCATTCGCGGCGGCACACCTCCACTAACTTGGAGGAAAGCGCCTATGAAGAAAGTCTATGCCAACGCAACCGAGGCTCTGGATAGTCTCCTGCATGACGGGATGCTGATCGCCGCAGGCGGTTTCGGTCTTTGCGGGATACCCGAGCTTTTGATCGAAGCCATTCGCGAAAGCGGCGTCAAAGATCTGACCGTCGCGTCCAACAATGCGGGTGTTGACGATTTTGGCCTGGGCCGCCTTCTGGAAACGCGCCAGATCAAGAAAATGATGTCGTCTTACGTGGGCGAGAATGCCGAATTCATGCGTCAGTACCTGTCGGGCGAGCTTGAACTTGAATTCAACCCGCAAGGAACACTGGCCGAGCGCATGCGCGCCGGCGGCTGCGGCATCCCCGGCTTTTATACCAAGACCGGCGTAGGAACGGTGATTGCCGAGGGCAAGGACCACAAGGATTTCAACGGCGAAACATACATCATGGAAGAGGGCATTTTTGCCGACCTCTCCATCGTCAAGGCGTGGAAGGCCGACACCACGGGCAACGCGATCTTCCGCAAGACCGCCCGCAACTTTAATCCGCCCGCGGCCATGTGCGGCAAGGTCTGCATCATGGAAGTCGAAGAAATCGTCGAACCCGGCGAATTGGACGGCGACCACATCCACTTGCCCGGCATCTATGTCCATCGACTGATCCAGGGCGATCACGAAAAACGGATCGAGCAACGCACTCTGCGCCAGAAGGAGAACGCATAATGCCTTGGGATCGTAACCAGATGGCCGAACGGGCCGCTCAGGAACTTGAAGACGGCATGTATGTGAACCTCGGCATCGGCATCCCGACGCTGGTGGCCAACTTTGTCGGTGACAAGGACATCACGCTGCAGTCCGAGAACGGCATGTTGGGTATGGGCCCCTTCCCTTACGAAGGTGACGAGGACCCCGACCTGATCAACGCGGGCAAGCAGACCATCACCGAAGTGCCGCGCACCGCTTACTTCGACAGCTCCCAATCGTTCGGCATGATCCGGGGCGGCAAGATCGCCGCCGCGATCCTCGGCGCGATGGAAGTCAGCGAAAAGGGCGACCTTGCCAACTGGATGATCCCCGGCAAACTGGTCAAGGGCATGGGCGGCGCCATGGACCTGGTCGCAGGCGTTGGCCGCGTCATCGTGGTGATGGACCACACCAACAAGCACGGCGATTCCAAGGTGCTGAAGGAATGCACCCTGCCCCTGACCGGCAAGTCCGTGGTCGACATGATCATCACCAACCTTGGTGTTTTGGAAGTCGGACACAAAGGCCTGCACATTCTGGAAACAGCGCCCGGTGTCAGCAATGACGACATCCGCGCTGCGACCGAGGCCACTATCGTCTAAGAAAAGCTGCTCTCGCGGGGCAATTCGCAAAAAAGCCCCGCGATTGTTCCCAAACGCGAAACAACTCCTTATTCTTGCCGTATTCTGTCTTTAAGTAACGATCAATGGCTATGAGTACTTCGCCAAAACCCTTCCCCCGTGTACCGGACGCCGCGGCCTCGCCGCGGCGCCTGCGTGACTGGATGTTGCTTGCGGGGCTTCTTGCGCTGGTCGTGATCGGCCTGGCGGGTCTGGCTGCGGCAACCGGCTGGCAGGAAACTGTCGACGCATTGGCCAGCTTGTCATTCGGCGGACTGGCCATTCTTTTGGTGCTCAGCCTCGTCAATTACCTGTTTCGTGGCCTCAGATGGCATTTGTACGCCAATCGGCTGGGGCTCAGCACAGGCTATGCTCAAAACATGCTCCATTTCCTGGGTGGTTTTGCCATGTCAGTCACCCCCGGTCGTGTCGGCGAACTGGTGCGGATGCGCTGGATCGGACGCGAAACCGGTTGGAGCTTTGAGCGCACGGCGCCCCTGGTGCTGGTCGACCGCGCGGCCGACCTTTCCGCCATGGCGATCCTTCTCGCTTTGTCGCTCAGCCTGTCAACAACGGGAATTGCGGGCGCGGCACCGGTCGCAGTTCTGGCCCTTGCCGCCGCGATCATCGCAACCCGCCCGGCCCTCTTGCGCAGAGTCGCGAACCTTTTTCACGCCATCAGCGGCCGCCGGTTTCCGCGCCTGTTCGCGCGCGTGCGACGTGCGGCGACATCGCTCAAGTCCTTCTCGTCCCCGTCGGTCCTGATTATCGCCGGGCTTCTTGGCACGGTGGGTTGGCTGGCCGAAGGCTATGCCTTCTATCTTTTGCTGGACTGGCTTGGTGCGGACATCGGATTCTGGACTGCCGTTGGCGTCTTTATCTTTGCGACCCTTGCAGGTGGTCTTACCGGAGCGCCCGGAGGGCTTGGCGGTGCCGAAATCGCGATGGTTGCTCTCTTGATATTATATGGCGTGCCTGCCGAAATCGCCGGTCCTGCCACACTGGTCATTCGGGTCACGACGCTTTGGTTCGCCATTGCCATTGGCCTGATCGTCTTCCCGTTCGCAGAACATCGTTCGAAAAGGGCGCAAGCACATGCGTTGGAAACATAGCGACTATACCGGCTGGGGCCGGGTACACCGGGCAAGTGGCGATTTGGCGCGTCCCGAGCGCGTCTCAACCCTCGCCGCTCTGACAAAGGAAGAAGCAGCACCCGCCATCGGGATGCGCCGCAGCTATGGCGATGCCTGCCTGAACGACAATGGTCGCGCGGTCGACATGACACGGCTTGATCGTGTGTTGGAGTTCGACCCTGAAACAGGGTCGGTCCATGTCGAAGCCGGATGTCAGATTGGCCGGTTGTTAGAGCTTTTCGCCCCGCGCGGCTGGCTGCCACCCGTCATGCCTGGCACGGGGTTTGCGACCGTCGGCGGCGGCATTGCCATGGACGTCCACGGCAAGAACCATCATGTTGCCGGGTCCTTCGGCCAGCATATCACCGAACTAACCTTGATGACGCCCCAGGGCCCCAAGGTGATCACTCCGACCAAGAACAAGACTCTTTTCAAGGCGACCGTTGGCGGGCTGGGGCAAACCGGCCCGATCCTGTCGGCACGCTTCCCGCTTTTGCGGGCCAAGGGCGACGTCATGGTCGTGACCGAACGCCGTGTCGACGGCTGGGACGAATTTATCACTCTGTTGGACGGCTCGGACGCCACCTATACCGTGGGCTGGGTCGACGCCACCGCGCGCGGCGCATCGCTTGGCCGTGGCATTCTGGAAGAAGCCGAAACCGGCGGCGGGTTGGTCAAACCAGCCAAGCGCGGCAAGCGTGTGCCCATGGATGCGCCCGGCTTTGCCCTGTCTCCGCCGGTCGTGCGCACCTTTAACGCCGCCTATTGGCGCCGCGTGCCTGTCCGCGGTCGCACATTGGTCAAACCCATCCACGATTTTTTCTTCCCGCTCGACAAGATCCACGACTGGAACCGTCTCTATGGCAAATCGGGTTTTCACCAGTTCCAATGCGTTGTGCCGCTCGAATCCGTCGACGCCCTGCGCAACATTCTCGAAAAAACCGCGAACTCCGGCCTTGCCTCGCCCCTGGCTGTGCTGAAACGCACTGGCCCCGGTCGCGGCGGCTATATGTCCTTCCCGATGGAAGGCTATACGCTTGCAGTCGATTTCCCGAATCGCAACGGGGCCGAAAAGGTAATCCGCGACTTGGAAAACCAGGTCGTGGAGGCCGAAGGCCGTATTTACCTCGCCAAGGATTCCCTGATGGTTCCCGAGAATGTCACGGGCATGTACCTTGAACATTCCGATTGGCTGAAAGCCGTGACAAAGGCCGACCCAGACGGGGCCTACGTCACGGATATCGTCCGACGCTTGAAACTGAGGGACGCAACATGAACCGCACTTGGATCATTTTGGGCGGCACGTCCACCATCGCGCGTTGTTTCGCAAGCATGGCGGCTGAACGAGGCGATAGCGTCATCTTGGCCGGGCGTGAGTTGTCTGAACTGGAGCGCTCCGCCGCCGATTGCCATTCTAAAGGCGCGCCCACGGCCATTGCGATGGCATTTGACGCCCGCGATCCTGCATCTTTCGATCCGATTCTGGACCATGCCGGTTCACTGGATACCGAGGTCTGTGCCGCGGTCTTTGTTGGCTCAATGCCAACCCAGGAAGACATCGACACCGATCCTGGTCTGATCGAAGGCACGATAACGGACAGCTTTACCGGCCCGGCACGCTTTCTGACAGCGCTTGCACCGTTGCTGGAAAAAGCCGGCAAAGGCACCATAGTGGGGGTCGGTTCGGTCGCCGGAGACAGGGGGCGCCTGAGCAACTACGTCTACGGTGCCGCCAAGTCCGGGTTCCACACATATCTGTCAGGTCTGCGCAATCGCCTGGGGCGTTCGGGTGTTCATGTGGTGACGGTCAAACCAGGCACCGTCGACACAGCGATGACCTGGGGCATGGACAAACTGCCCTTCGTTGTTCAGCCAGAGAAAATCGCCTCGGACATCTTCCGCGCCGTCGATAAGAAAAAGAACGTCATTTATACACCACTTATATGGTGGCCGGTCATGACGATCATCAAGCTGATCCCGGAACGTGTATTCAAGAAGCTGTCGATCTGACGGTTATTCGCCGCTTGCAACGCGTTGGCTGCCAAATACGCAGCCATCACTGACCAGATCCGGCGGGGTCAGGCACAAAGTCCGCGCAACGTTCCAAGCCGCCAATACCTTGGGCACATAGGCGCGGGTTTCGGCGTAGGGCGGGACGCCCTGATGCTTGCTCACCGCGCCCTCACCCGCATTATAACCGGCAAGCGCCAGAACGGGGTCGCGGTCGAATTCGTCCAACAGCCATTCAAGATAGGCAACGCCGCCTTTGATGTTCTGACGCGCATCCATACTGTCGCTCACCCCAAAGCGTTTTGCCGTGGCGGGCATCAGCTGCATCAGCCCTTGGGCACCTGCATGGCTGGTGGCATCGACCCGACCGGCGCTTTCAACCGCGATAACCGCCAGCACGAAGGCGGGCGACACATCGGTGCCCACCGTAGACATCAAAATATCGGCGCCATTGGCTGCAACAATCTTTTGAAGTGTCTGAAGCCGCGGAGTGCCAACCTTCAGGGCATCCTTTTGTATCGCTTCCAGCGCTGCGCTGAACCTTATAGCCGCATCTTCGTTCAAAGCCGGCGACACAAGTTCCCAGTACCAGTCAAAATCGGATAGCCCCTGTGGGATCAGCCCGGCAGGCAATTGAGTTGCCGCTTTCGGGCGCGGATCACCAGGGCGACGAGGATCACTTCCCGGTGTCAATCGATAGACCTCGGCGTCCGGATCGATTTGCACCGTGATCCGTTTGGTCGGTCCGCCCTGGGGCACGCCAACCCGTTTGAACGTGAAATCGCCACCGCTGCCAGAGGGTTGAGCGGATATTGGCAATGCTAAAGAGGACATCAACGCCGCCAGAAGCACGCATTTTGCGGCCCGACTCATGATTTTTGTTAGCCCGCTGTTAATAGTCATGGCGAAAATCTCGCAAAATATGCCCCTCTCGACCAGTCAAATCTGGCCAAATTGTTTACGTTGGCGGGAAAGTGAACTCAAATCTTAACTATTATCGCCATAATTCTTGGGTTATTTAAAAAATTTCTGTTTTGTTTCAGCTACTTAATCATTTTTCCTACAAATCTCTAAACGGCTAGAAAATTGTACGAAGGTCGCCCAACTCTCGCCAGATTTCACCAGCCATATAGCGTCATCCCAAGGCGGACAGGGATCGTTTGTGAGAGGGCGATCCAAAGAAACCGAAGGTGTAAAACTTAGCGTGCTAATGGAGGGACACATGAAACTGTTCAACGCTTTTCTTAAAGACGAATCTGGTGCCGTAACCGTAGACTGGGTCGTCCTGACCGCAGCCATCGTTGGCCTCGGCATTGCCATCATGACCACTGTTGGTGGTGGTACTCAGGATCTGGCCGACACCGTGTCGACTCACCTGACCGGCTCGGGCATCACGACGTCCTACTAAGCTTCGGCTTATCTGAGAATTAGAATAGGCCGCACCTTCTCGGTGCGGCCTTTTCATTTTGCGCACCGGAATTATGGGCAATCTGGCCAAAACACCGTCAAAGTTAGGCCATATTCCCATGAGATGCATAGCAGCGGAAACACTGACGCGCCTCAGCGGAGCATGAATATGTTGAAACTTTTTAAGCAGTACCTGCATCAAGAAGATGGCGCAGTCACCGTGGATTGGGTCGTTCTGACGGCTGCGATCGTTGGCCTAGGTGTCGCGGTCATTACAGTTATCGGGCAAGCCGCGACAGACCGGTCTAACGGTCTGGGGGCGCATCTGGAGACCCGACTGATCACTTCAAGCTACTAGGCGCCAACCGTGGACATTACACGACTTGACCCAGTTCTATCCACGGTTTCGCCACAATCCTCCGGCACTGTCGGTTGATGAAAGAATTGGGCTGCCTGGATAAACGGTTAGGCCGCCTAGGGAAATAAAAGGGGACGACATGCGTTTGGTGTTTGGATTCGTGCTGTTGGTCGGCATCGGACTTGCCGGGGCAGCTGTCTATATGGCCAAGGACTATATCGGCCAACAACAAGCACAGTTGGCACGGGCAGAGGCCGCCCAGTCTGCTATTGTGCCAGTCAAAGAAGTCTATGTGCTGAACAAGCGCATGCGCTATGGTCAGCGGTTGTCGCTGGACGACGTGAAAAAAGTACGTTGGCCTGTCGAAGCGATTCCAGAAGGGGCGTTCACCGCAGAAGAAGAACTGTTCCCCAAGGGCCCCGATATCAAACGATCGATCCTGCGCACGATGGAACCGAACGAAGCGGTCATGGCCATCAAGGTAACCGATCCTGGTCAGGACGCGGGCGTGTCGTCGCGCCTGTCGCCCGGCAAACGCGCCTTTGCCATTCGCACCGACGTGACCTCGGGTGTGTCAGGCTTCCTGCGCCCCGGTGACCGTGTCGATGTTTATTGGACCGGCAGAATCGGTGATGGAAACGTTACCAAGCTGATCGAAGTGAATGTCCGCCTGGTAGCAATTGACCAATCCGCTGACGAAGATCGCAACAGCCCGACCGTTGCACGCACTGTAACAGTCGAGGTCGACCCCCGTCAGGTTGCTGCCTTGGCTCAGGCCCAGTCCACTGGTCGCCTTTCCTTGTCGCTTGTTGGCGCGGATGACGAGATCGTTTCTGAAGGTGTTGAAGTCGACCAACGACAGCTTCTTGGAATCCAACAAAAAATCGCGGAGAAGCAAGAAGAGAAGTGTTTCATCCGTCAGCGCAAGAACGACGAGATCGTCTCGATCGAGATTCCTTGCCAAAACTGACCTACGGGAAAGTTAATTGTTGAAAGACGGGCCACCAAATGCGGTGGCCCGATTTTTTCTTGACGCAAGTCTTTGCCTTGTGTTGCCCTGCATCCACATCAGGTTTGGCATTCAACGCGCTGATTGTTGAAAAAAAACCAACATTAGACCATCGTGTGCGCTATAAGGGCGTAGACCCGGTAACTGAGGCGTGATCGGAAAGGCAGGTCACATGACTTTTGATAATTTTTTGAAGGCGGCGCTTTTGGGCTTCGCCGTCACGGCTGCGACGGTGTCACCTAGCGGGGCACAGTCGCTGACAATTATGCAGGGGGAGGTTTCGTCCGCACTTCAGGTTCCAATGAACCGGGCGGTTGTGGTCGAGGCAGAGGCTCCTTTTGCTGAACTCAGCATTGCCAACCCTGGCATTGCAGACATTTCGACACTTTCGGATCGCACGATCTATGTTCTCGGCAAGGCACCTGGTCGCACGACCCTGACGCTTCTTGGCCCGGACGGTCGTCTGATCACCAACGTAGAAGTTCAGGTCACCCCTGACATCGCGGAATTTAAAGAACGGCTTCGCCAAATTCTTCCGGGTGAACCGATCGAGGTTCGTACGGCGAATGACGGCATCGTTCTTTCGGGCGTCGTCAGTTCGATCCAGAAACTGGACCGTGCTTTGGACCTTGCCGGTCGTTACGCGCCGGGTCGGGTTTCGAACCTGATGGTCGTTGGCGGCACACACCAGGTTATGCTGAAAGTGCGCTTTGCCGAGGTACAGCGGACAGTTCTGAAAAGCCTTTCCGCGGGTGTGACCTTTTTTGATGCCGGTTCGACCAGCGCAATTGACGGCGCAGGTGGTGTCGGAACGCTCGACGGTCCGAACTTTGGCGACGTTGCTCTGAACTATTCGGAAAACTTCGCCGGCGGTCAGATCAGCGGTGCCTTCGAAATCGGAAGCGTTGCTTTCTCGGCCTTGCTGGAAGCCCTTGAAACCAAGGACTTGGTGCGCACATTGGCCGAACCGAACCTGGTGGCTCTCAGCGGTCAGGAAGCCAGCTTCCTTGCTGGTGGTGAATATCCCATTCCGGTTGTCGACGACGACGGTGGTGTCACCATTGACTATAAACCCTTCGGTGTTCAGCTGACCTTCACCCCGCGTGTTGTCGATGGCCACCGCATTAACCTGGAACTGAACGCTGCGGTCTCGGCTGTCGACAGTCAAATCCAGTTGTCAAACGGTGGTTTCTCGCTAAACGGCTTTAGCCGCCGCGAGACGGAAACAACTGTCGAAATGATGGATGGTCAAAGCTTTGCAATTGCTGGCCTTCTGCAGGACGACTTCACAGACGCCGCGGCCCAGGTGCCCTGGCTGGGTGATGTGCCGATCCTTGGCACGCTGTTCCGCAGTGCAAACTTCCGTCGTTCCCAGTCGGAACTTGTCGTGATCATCACGCCGCACCTCGTATCGCCGACACGTGGCGAAGCGCTGGCGCTGCCGACTGATCGCATCCGTCCGCCGACCGAAAGCGAACTGTTCCTCTTCGGACAAACGTCGCGCCCGGCGGGTGCACCGACATCCGGTGCTGCGGCCGAAGTGGCCAAGCAGGACTTCACCGGTTCCTATGGCTATGTGATGGAGTGATGCAAATGACCCTTAAGATCAAAGCACTACTGGTCGGGGCCAGCGCGCTCGCTCTGGCTGCATGTGGCGAAGGCCCGATTGGCCAAAGCTGGACGCAGGAAGCAGGATCGTTCATTGATGAAGGTGGCTTCGGCAACCCGACAATGAACAACACCCTGATCCAGAACGGCGACCAGACTTTCCTGGCCAACCTGAACCAGCGCTTCACTGCCGAAGTTCCGACGCAAGTCAACTTTGCTTTCGATAGCGCGGCTCTGGACGAAGACGCCAAAGCGGTTCTGCGTGAGCAGGCAAACTGGATCCGTCAGTTCCCGGAAGTTCGTTTCCGCGTCTACGGCTATACCGATGCCGTTGGTTCGAACGCCTACAACCAGGGACTGGGCAAGCGCCGCGCCAATGCAGTGGTTCGCTATCTCGGCACCCAAGGGATCAGCCGTTCGCGACTTGAGGCCCTGGTGTCTTACGGCGAAACCCGTCCGGTTATCGACACTCAGGATCGCGAGCGTCGCAACCGTCGCTCGGTCACCGAGGTTTCCGGTGTGGTCGAAAGCCATCCGATGGTTCTGAACGGCAAATACGCTGCCATTATTTGGCGCGAGTATGTCAACAGCGCCATCCCACCGCAGCAAATCTCTGGTGGAGGCATTGCCGCCATCGAAGGCGCCAGCGGCGGCTGATTTCAGCCACAAAATTGTTTCCGAGGGCGGCCAGTGGCCGCCCTTTTTCTTTGAGATCGTTGTTGAATACCGAATAATTACGATCTTTTAGCCTCAATGTCGCCAATATTGCCCGCCAACTTCGCGCTGAGGGGTGAATTGCGCCGAGTCGTAATCCACCCAAACCGAGTTAGATGTCCCCGTTCAACCGGGGGGGGCCCAGAACGGAAGGACGTGAGGGTATGACGAGCAACGCGGCACTGCAGGACGAACCCGCACCCATCGTGGCATGCACGATCAGCCGGGACGTTCAGAATTTCGACCTTCTCATCGAAGACATGGAAAATGTCTGCGGCGAGAATTGGGGCGATCTTTCGATTGACGACGCTGGCATGTTCTTCGACCAACCCGAGGCAGACACTCTTGAATTCGTCGCCCTGGCCGTAGATCAGGAAGACGAAGCCGAGGTCGACAAAGTCACCGATCTTGTAAAACGTGCCGCCGCTCAGAATATCAAAGTCCTGATCGTGGCCGAGGAAGTCAGCCCAATCATCCTGCACAAGCTCTTGCAGTTGGGCGCCGAAGAATTCATCCCCTACCCTCTTCCGGACGGCGCGCTCAGCGAAGCTATCGATCGGATGCGCAACAAGGCCGAGATGGCCGAACTTCAAGCCGCAAACATCCAAACCAACATCAAGGCAACCGGCGACCGTGACGGTGTTGTCCTGCCGGTCCACGGACTTGCCGGCGGAACAGGATCGACCACTTTCGCCGTGAACCTTGCCTGGGAACTGGCCAACGTCGACCAGGGTGATGACGCCCTGCGTGTGTGCCTGTTGGACCTTGATCTTCAGTTCGGCTCGGTATCGACCTATCTCGATCTGCCGCGCCGCGAAGCCGTGTTCGAGCTGCTTCAAGACACATCGGCCATGGACAGCGACAGTTTCATGCAGGCGTTGTTGACCTACAATGAAAAGCTGCAGGTTCTGACCGCGCCAAGTGAACTTCTCCCGCTTGATATGATCAGCCAGGAAGACGTCGATAAAATTCTCGACGTAGCGCGTACCAACTTTGACTACGTGATCGTCGACATGCCGACATCGGTGGTGATGTGGACCGAAACAGTTCTGAACGCGGCCCATGTCTATTTTGCGATGACCGAACTCGATATGCGCTCGGCCCAAAACACGTTGCGGATTATCCGTGCACTGAAGGGCGAAGAACTGCCTTTCGAAAAGCTGCGCTATGTCCTGAACCGGGCTCCGGGGTTCACCGATCTGAACGGCAAGAGCCGCGTCAAACGCATGGCCGAAAGCCTGGACATCAAGATTGAGTTGTTGATGCCCGATGGCGGAAAGCAGGTCATTCAATCGAACGACCACGGCATGCCTTTGGCGGACGTTGCCGCCAAGAACGCTTTGCGCAAGGAAGTCCAGAAACTTGCGGCTTCCATTCATGAAACAAATGTTGCGGCCGCCGAAGGCGCCTGATTGACGAAGGAGCAATTCGTTGTTTTCAAAATATAAAAAGGGTGACGAGACGCCCGGCGCACCAGCATTGACCTCGATCCAGGGAGGCCAGGACAAACCTGCGCCCCGTCCTGAATCCAAACCCGTTCCGGTTGAAGTCAAACGGCGCAACGTCAGCCGTGTGCCCGGTCAGGTTGCTCCGGTGGACAAGGAACGCAAGCGCAAGGAAAGGCTTGGCGAGATCAAGCTGGAACTGCACAAGCGTCTTTTGGACAACCTGAACCTTTCGGCCCTTGAGACCGCGACCGAGACCGACCTTCGTGCGGAAATCGTTGCGATATCGGGCGAGGCGCTGGACGAAATGGGCGTCGTTCTGAACCGCGAAGAACGCCAAACCCTGAACCAGGATCTCTATGACGAAGTGACGGGCCTTGGCCCGCTTGAGCCGCTTCTGAAAGACGACACCGTCAACGATATTCTGGTGAACGGCCCGCAACAGGTTTTCGTGGAACGCGCGGGCAAGCTTGAGCTGACCGACACCACTTTCAAAGACGAACGCCACCTTCTGCGGATCATCGACAAAATCGTTTCGGCGGTTGGTCGTCGCGTCGATGAATCGAACCCTTATGTTGACGCCCGTCTTGCCGACGGTTCGCGTTTCAACGCCATGGTGCCGCCGATTGCGGTGGATGGCTCGCTGGTTTCCATTCGTAAGTTCAAAAAGGAAAAGCTGGCCGTTGACGACCTTGTCAACTTCGGCGCCTTTACCGAAGAAATGGCCGCCTATCTTCAGGCCGCCGTTGCCACCCGCCTGAACGTCATCGTCTCGGGCGGTACGGGTTCCGGTAAAACGACCACTTTGAACGCGCTGTCGTCCTTCATCGACGACGCCGAACGCATCCTGACGATCGAGGATACGGCGGAACTTCAGCTGCAACAGACTCACGTGGGCCGGATGGAAAGCCGCCCGCCAAACGTCGAAGGCAAAGGTGCTGTGACGCAGCGCGACTGTCTGAGGAACGCGCTTCGTATGCGTCCTGACCGCATCATCGTGGGTGAGACCCGTGGCGAGGAAGTTATCGACATGCTTCAGGCCATGAACACCGGCCACGACGGTTCGATGACCACGATCCACGCCAACTCGGCCCGTGACGGCGTTTCGCGTCTGGAAAACATGATCGCCATGGCCGGCATCGAGATGCCGCTGAAAGCGGTCCGTTCTCAGATCTCCTCGGCTGTGAACCTGATCGTGCAGGCCTCGCGTTTGCAAGATGGTTCGCGCCGCATGGTGTCGATCACCGAGGTGACCGGCATGGAAGGCGAGGTCATCTCGATGCAAGAGGTCTTTCGGTATCAGCGTGTGGGCCTCACACCTGATAACAAGATCATTGGCCACTTTACGGCAACCGGTGTGCGCAGCCACTACTCGGAACGCTTCAAGATGTGGGGCTATGACCTGCCGTCGGCTATCTTTGAACCCTTTGCTGCGGAGTAAGCCCAGATGGTCATTAGCGCAGAACCACTTATCTATGGCCTGATTTTCTTGGCCGTTCTGGCCTTGGTCCAGGGCATCTATCTTACGGTCTTCGGCAAGTCGATCAGCCTGAACAACCGGGTGAACCGCCGCCTTGAGATGCTTGAGAAAGGCGCCGGTCGCGAACAAGTGCTCGAACAACTCCGAAAGGAGATGTCCCAGCACATGAAGTCGAAGTCGATCCCGCTTTACGCGATCCTTGCAGACAAGGCGCAGAAAGCGAACATCGCCTTCACCCCTGGCCAGTTGATCATGGTCATGGGCATTCTGACTGTCGTGGCCTTTTTCCTTCTGACCTTTGGCACGGGTGCCTCTCTTGCGATCCGCCTCGTGATTTCGGTTTTGATGGGGGTTGGCGCGGTTTATGTCTGGGTCAACAAGACTGCCAAAAAACGTTTGGCGCTATTGGAAGAACAACTTCCAGACGCCGTCGAACTGATGGTGCGCAGCCTGCGCGTCGGCCATCCGTTTTCGTCGGCCTTGCAAATCGTCGCGAAAGAAGTCCCCGACCCGCTTGGATCGGAAATGGGCGTTATCTCGGACGAGGCGGCCTATGGCCGTGACGTAGGAGAAGCCCTGAAATCGATGGCTCAACGCATGGACATGCAAGACCTTCGCTTTCTCGCCGTTGCGGTGACCATCCAGCAGACCTCGGGTGGTAACCTGGCCGAAATTCTCGACGGTCTTGCCAAGGTGATCCGATCGCGTTTCAAACTGTTCCGCCGTGTGAAAGCAATCACCGCCGAGGCGAAATGGTCGGGCATGTTCCTTTCAGTCTTCCCCATCGGTGCGCTGGTCATGATCAATGTCATTCAGCCCAACTATTACGACGACGTGAAAGAGACCTCTCTTTTCATTCCCGCTTGTCTGGTTGTTGCCGCCTTCCTGGCCGTGAACATCTTCGTCATGCGCATGCTCGTGAACATTAAGGTGTAAATCCATGGAACGTGTGATGTCTCTTATCGAACAGGCGAACACCTTTTTGACCGATCAGTTCGGCGAACTGGGACCGCTTCTGGTCATCGGCGTCCTGGGTCTCTTCCTTGTGTTGCTGACCCTTCCTATCTTACTGAAAAAACAGCACGATCCGTTGGACAAACTGCGTGACGCCGCGCGCGCCGCGGCTGAACAGCCGGATGACAAAGCCCGCCTGCGTCGCGGTCGCGGCAAGGGTGTCGACAAACTGGACAAATACTCCAGCTTCCTCGAACCGCAGGACGAAGCCGAATATTCCAGCATGCGCCTAAAGCTCATGCAGGCAGGGTATAGTTCGAAAGACGCGGTCCGCACCTATCACTTCCTGCAGTTTGCCCTGGGCATCGTCTTCCTGCTGTTTGGCATCATCTACGCCATCTACAACAGCGCCACGGGCGAGCCGTCGACCCAGTCACTGATCTTGTCTGTGATCATTCCTGGTGCCGCTGGCTATATGCTTCCCAAATACTGGGTCACAAAACGCCAACAGTCGCGACAGGAAGAAATCACCAACGGCTTCCCGGATTCACTGGATATGATGCTTGTCTGTGTCGAGGCTGGTCAGTCGCTCGATCAATCCATCGTGCGTGTCAGCAAGGAAATCCGTGCAGGCTTTCCGGCCCTCGCCGATGAATTCGAAATCGTCGCCAACGAAATGAAGGCCGGTAAAGACAGGATTTCCGTTCTGCGCGATATGTCTGAACGCGCCGGCGTACCGGATGTGGCCAGTTTCGTGACCGTGTTGATCCAATCGGCCAGTTTCGGCACCTCGATTGCCGAGGCGCTCCGTGTATTCTCGGCGGAAATGCGCGACAAACGCATCATGCGCGCCGAGGAAAAAGCAAACACCTTGCCCACCAAGATGACCCTTGCCACAATGATGCTGACGGTTCCGCCGCTGCTGATCATTCTGATCGGACCATCGGTCTACGGTATCGCCGAGACGCTGTCTAAGGCAGGCTTCTAAAGGGACGAATGCGCACAATAACCATCATCTGGGCCGGTGCTGCCCTGTTGGCCTTGGCCGCCTGCGATACCGCGGGCGGCCTTCGGCAATCTGACGATAGCCCCTTTGCCCCTAGCGGACGACCCACCGGCGAACAATCGATTGACGGGTTGATCGTCGGTCACCGGCTGATGGAGGCTGGCGAATACGAGCTGGCGCTAAAGTCCTATTTGCGTGCCGCCGCTCAACAAGGTGTCAATGTCGATGTCCTTTCGGCCATCGGCTCAGCCAATTTGCAACTGGGGCGTTTGAACCAGGCAGAACAAATTCTCAGACGTGCCACCGAGATAGACGAAACCTTCCCACCCGCCTGGAACAATCTTGGTGTCGTCCTGATGGAAAAAGGTGAGTATGGCGAAGCAAGCCGTGTTTTCCGCCTGGCCTTCGCCCTCGACAGCGGTGCAAGCGCGGAAATCCGCGAAAACCTGCGCTTGGCCCTCGCAAAAATTGAAAATCCCGAGTATTCTCCCCCCAATGATTTCCGCCTGGTGCGACGCGGTCCTGGATACTACCGGATCTTGGCGACACCCGAGACCCCGTAGAAGGGCATAGCATGGCGGGCGTGAGCAGTAAGGGACGACGCACATGCGGTACGCCGGACTACTAACCACTTGCTTTGTCAGCGCTTTTGCACTGTCGGCATGTGACCAGGGCATTTCTGACGCCGATGTCGAACAAGCGATCAAAGACGTCAATGTCATCGATGAATCCAATCTCAATGACGTGATGCTGACAATCGCTGATCCGAACGAGGCGGTCAGCTATTTCCAACGCACCATCAAAGACAACCCAAACCGCATCGATCTGCGCCGCGGATTGGCAACGTCTCTGATACGGGCGAAGAAACCATCTGCGGGCGCGAAAGCCTGGGAAGACGTTCTGGCCATGCCGGGATCGACCTCGGAAGATCGGGTGAATTATGCCGATGCGCTGGTTCGTGCGAACCAATGGGACAAGGCGGAAGCGCAGCTTGACCAAATCCCGCCAACCCATGAATCCTTTAAGCGTTATCGCCTTGAGGCCATGGTCGCCGACAGCAACAAGGAATGGGAAAAAGCCGACAGTTTCTATGAAATCGCAGTTGGCCTGACGACCAAACCTTCGGGAACGTTGAACAACTGGGGGTATTCCAAACTGACGCGCGGCGACTATGCAGGTGCTGAACGGCTGTTTGCCGAGGCGCTGACCTATGATGCCTCTATGTTTACCGCCAAGAACAACCTTGTTCTGGCACGGGCGGCACAACGCAAGTACGACATGCCCGTCGTTGCGATGACCCAGCACGAGCACGCCGAACTTTTGTACACGGCCGCGCTTTCCGCGATCAAACAAGGCGACATCAACACAGGCAAAAGCCTGCTGAGCGAGGCGATCGACACGCATCCACAGCATTTCGATGCCGCCGTTCGAAGCCTTGAAGCGCTTGAAAGCGAAACCTAGGGGACCCTGGCCATGGTAATTGAATGGACCACCGCCGCGTGGTTTTTGCCCTTTGTCATTCCCATTACCGTCTGGGTATCGTGGAGCGACCTGTCATCGATGAAAATCCCCAACAAGGCCGTTCTTGCCATGTTGATCGTCTTTGCTGTGATCGGACTGTTGGCCCTGCCCTTCAGCGAGTACCTCTGGCGTTGGTCACATTTCGCGGTGGTTCTGGTGATCGGATTCGTCTTGACGGCGCTGGGACTGGTCGGCGCAGGCGATGCCAAGTACGCCGCCGCAATGGCACCTTTCGTGGCGTTGTCGGACGGAATGGCTTTCATGTATCTCTTGGGCGCAACCGTGATTGCGGCCTTTGCAATTCATCGCGCAGCGCGGGCATCGGCTATCCGGACGCGTTTCGAGCATTGGGAAAGCTGGACACGGAAAGAATTTCCGATGGGTTTCGCCCTTGCACCGGCCTTGATGTTTTACCTGATAATCGGCCTTTTCATCGGCTGAAATTGACAGCGAGCAACACGTAAAGAGCGTTCTCCGATACAGGCTCCAGCCTCGCGTCCGAGGCCGCCAACTCGTCAATCATCACTCCGCGATACCGGGTCGACACTGCGCATTTTGGCACGACCACATAATCGGCATTCTCCAGTCCACTCAGTTCACCATAGTACCAGGGCGCCCCGCCCTTCAGCGGTTCGAATGGCCCAAAGAAATGCAGCGACGTCACGACGTCAGTCACAAACAACTGGCTTCCCTCGGCGACACCATCGGCCTGCAACCGCTCGGCAATGGTCTCCATATATCCAAGCACTCCGGCCCGCCATTCACAGGCATCGATAACCGTCCCCCCAATTTCCTTCAAAGGCTCGCGTTCGACGGCGTCGCTGTATTTTGACCAGTCCGGCATTGTGCGGTCCAGATCGACCTCGGCCGTCATGGTATAGGCCCGTCCCTTGCGCACGAAAATGTCCTGCGCGCCCTGGTCGCCTTCGGGCAGCATGTCGACGAACGTGGCCTCGCTGAACGCCATGTGATCAAGATTGGACAGGGTGCTCTTGTACAGGGACGGAAAGTTCAACGCCAAGGCCACGACCGCGGTCATCTCCATGACACGCCTGGCATCAAAACCGTACACCTGAGACTGCGCCGCACCGGGCCGCAGTGACAACAGTAACACCGGCATCAGCCACAACCACATCGGATCGTTGCCAAAATTCTGATAGGTGATGAAAATCAGCCCCGGCGCCAACACCAAAAGGGCCACAGCCAGACTGTCATGGCCAGTCTTGCGCAGACAAAATACGGAAAATGCCAGGACAAAGGTGCCTCCGATGAATCCCGGCCCGGACAAAATAACATTGAACGGCACACCGACATTCGGGCGCAGCTCGTTGTTGGAAACCACCCTCAGATCCCCCAGATAGCCCGGCCAATACGCCACGCCCAACCACGCCGTGGCAATTGCTAGAACGACACCTCCCGCGAGGGTCGCGACCAGGATCCCTTTCAGTCGGCACCGCGCAAACAGGGCCACCGCGATCGCCGGAACAACGGCCACGAAATAGGTGACCTTCAGCATCAGCAAAGCACCGCAGAGAACGCCTATCAAAGCGCTCTCAAGACCCGCCCTGTCTTCTTTGGCAGGTGGGATGAACGCCAAGACCACGACCAGAAAGGCAATTGCCCAGGCCCATCGGTTGTAAAACATTGAAATGGCGATGCCCGCCTTGGCGCCGCCATAGGTCAAGGCAACCGCCAGCCCAACGACCAGCAACCCGAAATACAAGCCGACCGGACGCGATAGCCTTGTTCGTGCGGCATAAACCGCGATCGGCAAAAGGATCAGACCGACAACCAATTGACCAAATATGATGGACATGCCGGCGGAATGACCTGCATTCATAAAGGCCAGGAACGGCGCAAAAGCCACGACCCCAAGCGGGGTCATGAAATCCTCGTGGGGCACCGCGCCCTCGGACATGCGGAATAGAATATCCAGCAGGTGATATGTATCGCCTTCGTGAATATCCAGGTACAGTCCGTGCTTTAGATAGGGAAGCCCACCATAAAGCGCCAAGAAGGCGATCAATATTGTTGCCAGCACAAAGGAGCTTGGTCTGCTCATTCCCCATCCTTTTTCCATTTTTTGGCCACATTAGCCCGTCATGTTCGCTCTCGCAAAGGTGTGGCACGGGTTATTGTCCTAATTTGGGCAACGACCACCCGCACCGAGAAAATTTTGTTGAGGCAGGGTGACTCCAATGAATATGGAAACCTCGAATGTCATAGCGCCACCGGCGCCGCGCTCGATCGAAGGCATGAAGCTTCCGATCGTGATGATGCGAGACATTCTCTTGAAAACGATGTTCCGCATGAACTTGGAAACATGCGGCGAGCTGTCAAAAGCGATCTGCCTGCCGATCCCTGTCACACAGGAACTGATCGACATGGCCCGCGAACAAAAGCTGGTCCAGTCGACTGGTACGCTGCACGCCAATTCGGGCGGCGAAATGGGGTACCAACTGACCGACGGCGGCAAGCAGCGCTCGCTCGATGCGCTTGCCCAGTCGGAATATTACGGCGCCATGCCCGTTCCGCTCGAGGTCTACACCGAACAGGTCAACCGACAGTCGATCCGAAACATCCAAGTCACTCGCGAACAGCTCTTGGGCGCCATGGGTCACCTGATCCTGCCGGACGAGCTGCTTGACCATCTCGGCCCCGCGGTCTCGGCGGGTCGTTCGATCCTGATGTATGGCCCTCCGGGCAACGGTAAATCTTCGATCTCGAACGGAATCCGCGATGCCTTGGGTGACAAGATCTATATCCCGCGCGCCATCGAATACACCGGCCAGGTCATCACCGTTTATGACCCGATCGTCCACTCGGCCGCCGAAGTTTTGGAAGACGACCCGAATTCGCTGCGCCGTACGTCGAACCGCTTTGATACGCGTTATGTGCTCTGCGAACGCCCCACGGTAATCACCGGCGGTGAACTGTCGCTGTCGATGCTCGACCTTGTCTATAACCCGACGGCACGCACCTACCAGGCACCGTTGCAGCTGAAATCCACCGGCGGCATCTTCATCGTCGACGACCTTGGCCGTCAGGAAGAACCGCCCCAGGCGCTGGTCAACCGCTGGATTGTTCCACTGGAAGAAAACAAGGACATTCTCGCCCTGCAATCGGGTGAGAAATTCGAGGTGCCCTTCGACACGCTCGTGATCTTCTCGACCAACTTCCACCCCAACGAAATCTTCGACAAAGCGGCCCTGCGCCGGATCTTCTTCAAGATCAAGATCGACGGGCCGGAACAGGAAGACTACCTGAAAATCTTCGCCATGATGGCGCGGAAACGCAAAATGCCGCTGGACGAGGACACCTTGGTCTACCTGATCAAGAACAAGTACCCGACCATCGACAACATCTATGCGAACTATCAGCCGGTCTTTCTGATCGACCAGATGATCGCGATCTGTGAATTCGAGGGCATCCCCTATCAAATGTCGCCCGAACTGATCGATCGCGCCTGGGCAAACATGTTCGTCAAGGAAGAAAAGATCGTCCACTAGGACAAGCGACCACCCCAGACACGCTCAATAGCCTGTCCGGGGCCTCCCATTATCGGTCCTGAAGTATCCCGGGGTGAGCGCCAAAGGCGCGAGGGGCAGCGCCCCTTTCTTGTTGGCACAGCCAGCCCTCAAGATACCTGAACACGTTCCGCCCACGCACCAAACAAGGCAACCACACAAACCGCAACATCCACGCGAAACCGATTGCCGACTTCGCTTTCCGCGCCCCGCCGTTTTGCCGATCACAGGGTCGCGCGCCTATCCGTGCAGACCTCGCCAACGCGCGCCCTATTAACCCCGCTACAGACGCGCTAGGTCTACTCCATGGCGCTTCCATCCCGATTTCACGACTGGTTCCGGTCGCGCGGCTGGCAGGTTCATCCCCACCAAACGGAGATGGCCGCCCGCGCAGAAGACCCCTCGCTTTTGATGATCGCTCCCACCGGAGGCGGCAAGACTTTGGCCGGGTTCCTGCCTTCCCTGGCCGAACTGGCTGACGGTGCGCATCAAGGCCTGCACACGATCTATGTTTCGCCTCTCAAAGCCTTGGCCGCAGACATCAAGCGCAACCTTGCGCGCCCGATCGCCGATATGGATTTGCCCATCCGTGTCGAAGATCGCACCGGCGACACGACCCCGACACAGAAAAAGCGCCAGCGTGCCGACCCGCCCCATATCCTTCTGACCACACCCGAAAGCTTGGCACTGCTTCTGTCTTACCAAGACGCGCCCCGGATGTTTTCCGGGCTCAGCCGCGTTGTGGTCGACGAAATTCATGCCCTGTCCGAATCCAAACGCGGAGACCAGTTGATGCTGTGCCTGGCTGAACTGCAATCGCTATGCCCGGACCTGCGCCGCGTCGGCCTGTCAGCAACGGTGGAAGACCCCGACAGCATCGCAAAGTTCCTCGCCCGCCATCCCGACCCTTGCACCATTATCCAGGCAGACCCCGGCCCTGCCCCCGACATTGCGATGCTGCAAACCATGGCGCTGCCTCCTTGGTCGGGCGGCGGCGGAAAATACGCCATTCCCGAGGTTCTCGACGCGATCCGCAACCACAAGACCACGCTGATTTTCCACAACACGCGCGCCCAGGCCGAAATTTTCTTTCACGAGCTTTGGCTGCAGAACGACGACGGATTGCCGATCGGCATCCACCACGGGTCACTAGCCAAAGACCAACGCAAAAAAGTCGAAGCGGCAATGGTCGCGGGCGACCTGCGCGCCATCGTTTGCACCGGCACGCTGGATTTGGGCATCGATTGGGGTGACGTCGATCTGATCATTCAGGTCGGAGCGCCCAAGAACGTCAAACGTCTGGTACAGCGTATTGGACGTGCAAATCACCGCTACAACGCACCGTCAAAGGCCTTGATCGTCCCGGCAAACCGGTTCGAAGTCGTGGAATGCGTTGCAGCTTTGGAGGCTGTGAGAGATTCCGATCTTGACGGCGATCCGCGTGGATCCGGGCCGCGCGATGTGTTGTGCCAACATATCCTGATCCGGGCCTGCCGAGGGCCATTTTCTGCGGACGACCTGTTTGAAACCCTCAAGACTTCGGGGGCCTACGAGGAACTGACACGCCCTGATTTCGACGCCTGCCTGGATATGATGGCCACGGGCGGATACGCCCTGCGTGCCTATGACCGATGGCAGCGATTGCGGCAGAACGCCGACGGCCAATGGCACCTTCGCGACCCTCGCGCACCTGCCCAAATCCGTCGAAACCTGGGCACGATCCAGGATACGGAGACCCTGAAGGTCCGGCTGAAGAACAGCCGTGGCGGGCGACCCTTGGGCGAAGTCGAAGAAGCTTTTGCCGCCAGCCTGACGCCCGGCGATACATTTCTGATCGGTGGCAAGATCGTTCGATATGAATCGCTGCGCGAAATGACCGTCGAGGTAACGCGCCGGGCCGACAAGGCCCCGAAGATCGCTGTTTTCGCGGGGACCAAGTTTGCCACTTCGACCAAGTTGAGCGAACGCATTCTGTCCCTGTTCCAAGGCGAAGATTGGTCGGCGCTTCCGTCTCATACCTCTGACTGGCTGTCGTTGCAGCGGGATCGCTCCAAACTTCCCGCGCCCGATCGGCTGTTGGTTGAAACCTTTCCGCACGACGGGCGCCAAAACACATGCATCTACGGGTTTGCCGGGCGCAATGCTATGCAAACCCTCGGCCTTTTGGTTACACGACGCATGGAAGAATTGGGCCTCGGCCCACTTGGCTTTGTCGCCACCGACTATGCCTGTCTGGTCTGGGGGTTGGACCGTGTGCCCGATCCGGATTTATTGTTTGACCGAAAAACCCTGCACGAAGACTTCGAAGCTTGGATGCAGGGCAATGCCGTCATGAAGCGGACATTTCGCGCCACCGCAACAACCGCAATGATGCTAGAGCGGAACTATGGCGCGAATCGTCGTTCAGGCAGACAGGCGACTTTTTCGTCCGACATCCTTTATGACACGCTGATCAAATACGACCCGGATCATTTGCTGATCGACATTACACGGCAGGAAGCGATGCGCGGGCTGGTGGATTTTGGCCGGATCGAAGAAATGCTTGAACGCACGAAAGGTCAGGTCGACCATGTCATACTTGACCGGGTCACCCCTTTGGCCGCACCGCTATTTCTTGAACACGGGCGAATACCCATCAACGGTGAAGGGCGTGAAAGATTGGTGGCGGCAGAGGCCGAGCGACTTATGGCTGCAGCGGGCATAAACGGTTAGGGATCAAGAGGCACCCTAAATAAATTGTTTTATTTCAAAAGGATAAAGTCGTGTCCGAAAGAAATAAAGATCTTGCCACAACGGCGACACATTACTTAGCTAGATTTTTAAACGTAGTCTAATTGAACCAGTGTTTGTTCGTAACCAGTACGAGGCTTGATATGCCCTTTTTGTTTGAAGTCGCCCTTGGCGGCGTTGCATTTTCCTTTCTGTCGTCCCTGGCCGTTGTCGCCCGCGACGCACGCACTCCCAAAACAGCTTATGAAGAATGGCTGATCGAGATTGACGCGATCAACGTTATCAAGGATCGCGCCTAGGTCTTTTTGCATGCGGAACTGAAGTCTCGGTTTCGGTCCGCGCCACGACGTTTCTTTGACAAGTGAGGAGTTTTAAAATGGAAGCAATTATTCTTGTCGCAATAGTACTTTTGGGTCCGTTCCTTCAATCCGCCGCCGATGTGCTTACGCGCAGTCCAAAATCTCAGGATGACGTACAACTCGACGACGAAATCGAGGCTCGCTATCGCAAACTTGGGGGCCAGTTCGACGAGGAATAATCATGAAGGTTAAAGACGGTTAAAGATACGACTGTCCGGGAAAGACGCGGTTTGGAAAATCGCCTGCGCTCGCTCTCGGTTTGTTTGGTGAAGCCGCGCCAATTGTCGGTGTGGGTAACGAGTAAGACCTAAAATTTCGGTGCCAGTTTTTGCCTTGCAGGGCATCAAGCGTCGGGTTCGCAGGTCAGTTAAAAGGGATGAACAATGAACTTTTTTGAGAAAGCACAAGCACGCGCACACGCTCTGGATGTGCTTGGCCTGACCGGGCACCCTGATGACGAAGAAATTCGCGCAGCCTACAAAAAGCTCGCTTTTGAAAAACACCCTGATCGCGGCGAAGGGTCAGCCGAGGAATTCGCTCGGATCAACGCGGCTTACACGCTCTTGAAAGACGACAAGGGCTATTCTGCGGCCGACATGCTGCGCCCGGCACCCACAGATACGCGGGCAACAACGTTTCATTCCAGGCCCCGTCGGACCGCAGCGTCAACGGACGAGGAAATGTCTTCTGCAGACAAGGGGGCATATGTTGCGCCACGCCGCATGCGAACGACGGACAGATCACGCATTTTCGCGGTCAATCAATCGGCTGCCGACGAATGCCGCATGTTGTTGGACGAAATCCCCTTCATGGCCGAACCGGATCCTGACGAACAGTCGCTCCGCGCAAACATCATGAACGCGATTAAGGACATGGATGCGCCGCACATCCCGCACACGAACCATGTGCCGGTTGCAATTCGCCAAAGCGGGCGCCGGATATCCTATATGGTTTCGGACCAGATCAAAGAGGGTGTGAACCGGGTCGCCGTGCCGACCGGTGCCTTCAGCGACAAACGCAAAGCGGTTCCGATCATGGTGCGATTCAAGGCCGACAGAAATGGGGTTGGCACCCATGTTGTGGCAACGGCCACTCTGGCCAGTTCGTTCCCTGGCGCAAAAAGCGTTCGCGTCCATTTTGGCCAGTCGGAATGGCCGGTCTCGGCGGAACCTCGTCAGGAAGCTTACGCCTGATAACGCCCAAATGATGTTAGGTGCAAAGGCTGTCGACAATGCGGGCAAGAAACGCCTCGCCCGCCGCGAATTGTTCCAGCGAGATGTACTCATCAGCCTGATGCGCCTGCTCGATATTGCCCGGTCCGCAAATGACCGAAGAATAGCCCGCGTTCTGAAAATGCCCCGCTTCAGTGCCGTAGCTGACCACATGGGTTCCGTTGTCACCGGTGATCGAGCGCACAAGCCGTTCGGCTGCGCCGTCGGTTTCCGGCTTTAGACCGGGAACGCCATGGAACGGGCTGAGCGCGATTTTCGTCGCGGGCGCGACGGCCTGCATCTTTTGTTCGATCTCGGAGGCTTTTGCGCGCACTATATCGGCCCATTCCGACACATCTTCATCGGGAACAACCCGAAACTCCATCGCGAAATGACAATCCTTGGCCGTGATATTGTGGGCCGTACCGCCGCTGATCCGCCCAACGTGCAACGTGGTCCAAGGCGGGATGAACTGACTGGCGATGCCGGACACCGGTTTTGCCCGGTTGTCTGCATTTACCTCGTTGCACCAATCAACAAGACGCGCCGCTTCCATGATCGCCGAGACGCCGGTGTGCATGAGCGAGGAATGGACCTCGAAGCCCTGCACATGAACGTCAAAACCCGACGACCCCTTGTGGCCGGTGACACATTTCATGACGGAAGGCTCGCCGATGATGGCGATCGCGGCTTTGGGCAAACCCGCTTCTGCCATCGCCTCGATCAGGGGCGGCGCTCCGGCACAACCGATTTCTTCGTCGAACGAGAGCGCAATTTGCAGGGGCCGTTTCAAACCAGACTTCAGAGCCTTTTGCAGGGCGTGCAGCGCCAGCGCGTCAAAACCTTTCATGTCGCAGGTGCCGCGCCCGTATAACTTGCCGTCTCGCTCGGTTACCGTCCAAGGGTCAGAAGACCAATCCTGGCCTTCGATAGGCACCACGTCAGTATGCCCGGACAGAACCACCCCACCCGGAACATCTGGGCCAACACTGCAAAACAGAGCCTGCTTGGAAGGATCACCCGCCTTCGGCATACGGTGCGCCGCAACACCAAGTTCGGTCAGATAGGTTTCGACCCAATCGATCAGGGGAATGTTCGTGTCATGGCTGACCGTTGGGAAAGACACCAGACGGTCAAGAATGTCACGCGGTCCGAGAGTCATACTGATTTCAGGACGAAATGGCCGGGTGTCACCTCATCATAGACCGATGGTCCGGGTTCATGGTCAACCGGAAAAATCGGAGACGGGATCGGCTTGAAGTTCAAATCCTTTTCCGACTTTCTTTGGCGCGGGTCGGCGACTGGTACAGCGGACAAAAGCGCGCGCGTATATTCATGGCGCGGGTCCTCGAAAATCGCGGCACGCGGGCCGATCTCGACGATGCGCCCCAGGTACATCACACCGACCATATGGCTGACACGTTCAACCACCGCCATATCGTGGCTGATGAACAGGATCGAGATGCCCAACTCGGCCTGAAGTTCCATGATCAGGTTCAAGACCTGCGCCTGAACCGAAACGTCCAAAGCGGAAACCGCCTCGTCCGCGATGATCAGCTTGGGGTTCAGCGCCAAAGCGCGGGCAATGGCGATTCGTTGCCGCTGACCGCCTGAAAGTTCGTGGGGGTATCGTCCCAGAAAACTGCGGGGAAGCTCGACCCGGTCGAACAACTGCGCCACCCGGTCCTCGCGCTCGGAGGCCGAGCCAATACCGTAATTCATCAGCGGTTCAGCAACCTGATCTGACAATCTCATTTGCGGATTGAGCGACGCGAACGGATCCTGAAAAATCATCTGCATCTCGCGACGGGCCAGGCGCAATTCTTCGACTCCAAAGTCGATCACGTTCTTGCCGTCCAGCCATACCTCGCCTGACTGAGGCTCGACCAGACGCAGGATCGAACGGCCACAGGATGATTTGCCGCAACCGGATTCCCCAACAAGGCTAAGGGTTTGACCGGATTTGACCTGAAACGAGACATCTTCCACAGCGTGAACGTTGGCGACCGTGCGGCGCAGAAACCCGCCTTTGACAGGAAACCGAGTCACAAGGTTCTTAACGTCCAGCAAAACCTTGCCATCTGCCGGAAGCTGCGACTTCGCCTCGGGAACGGTATCCCCCATCAGACGCATGGGCTCGGGAGAAGGCTTGCCCGCCATGTCGCCCAACCTTGGAACGGCAGCCAATAACGCCTTGGTATAGTCGTGCTGCGGGTTCTCGAAAATCTCTTCGACCGGGCCTTCTTCGACCTTATTGCCCCGGAACATGACCACCACCCGGTCCGCCATCTGTGCCACAACGGCCATGTCGTGGGTTATGAACATTACCGCGGTGCCGGTCTCGCGCTTCAATCGATCGATCAAGGCAAGAATTTCTGCCTGAATGGTGACGTCCAGGGCTGTTGTAGGCTCGTCCGCGATCAGCAATCGCGGCTTGCAGGCCAGGGCCATTGCTATAACCACGCGCTGGCGCATACCGCCGGACAATTCGTGCGGATATTGTTTCAAGCGACGCTCGGGTTCGGGAATACGCACTTGGCGCAAAAGCTCCAAGGCACGTGCAGTTGCATCTTCCTTCGACAAACCTTTGTGAACGCGCAGTCCTTCGGTCAATTGCCGTTCAATCGTGAAGACCGGATTCAGCGAGGTCATCGGCTCCTGGAAAATCATGCCGATCTCATTGCCACGGATCGTGCGCATCAGCCCGTCATCGGCGCCCGCCACGTCGACCACGCCACCGTTTGCATCTCCGCGGTCAAACAACAACTGGCCGCCAGCGATGTGACCTCCACCAAACTCGACAAGCCGCATCAACGACAGGGACGAGACTGATTTTCCCGACCCAGATTCGCCGACCACGCACACCGTTTCCCCCGGCGCGATGTCGAAACTGATATCCTCGACACCGACAACAGTACCGGCCTTGGTTTGAAACTCGACTCGCAAGTTGCGTAGTGAGGCCAATGGTTGGTCGAGCATGGACATCTCCGTTCAGAGCACTGCTGCGAACGCTAGTCGTCCTGCCCAAGGGCTGTCAAATCCGCGACGCTTCAGAAGTCAATTTCTAGGCACTAGACGGTGCGCGGACGAGAATTTGAACAGTTACCCTGCGGCAATGCTTGCAATTTGTTGACCTTTTGGTCGAAACTTCGCGGGTCCATGTCTTGGGTGGGCCGATAAACAAGAAAAATGGGACGCAGTGCGCTATTCGCAACCTGTAACATTTCGGATCAACCACGCGCCGCAATTCATGCGGCCAACAAGACACGTTCGTTCTCAACAAGGAGTGTATCCATGAAACTCATGACAGCCCTACTAGGGGCCGCGGCAGCCATTGCCATGGCCCCCACGGCATTCGCTGCTAGCCACGCAGGAGAGCGTGGCCGAGATGGCGAAGTAAAGATCATCTATTGGCAGGCCGTATCCACCATGAACGCCTATCTTTCCGGCGGCACCAAAGATCTGGAGGCGGCCTCTCTCGTGATGGAGCCTCTGGCACGGTACAATCAGGATGGCGAACTGGTTCCCTGGCTGGCCGAAAGCATCCCGACCCGTGACAACGGCGGCGTGTCGGCTGACGAAAAATCCATCACCTGGACGCTGAAAGAAGGCTTGGTCTGGTCCGACGGCACGCCTGTGACATCGGAAGACGTCAAATTCTCCTGGCAGTATTGCACCGCCGAAGGTGGCGGCTGTTCCCAACCCGAACGTTACAACGACGTGGTCGACGTGGAAACGCCCGACGCCCGCACCGTGGTCGTCAAGTTTGCAGTGGCCAAACCATCACCCTATGGGCCGTTTGTCAGCCACCTGTCCCCGATCATCCAGAAGGCCCAGTTCGCTAACTGCCTTGGTGACAAGGCTCCGACCTGCGCCGATCAAAACTTTGCCCCCATCGGCACCGGCCCGTTCAAGGTCGTCGATTTCCGCGTCAACGACGTTGTGACGCTGGAAGCCAACGAAAACTATCGCGAAGCAGGCAAACCCGCCTTCTCGAATGTCACTTTCAAGGGTGGCGGCGAGGCGACCGCGGCAGCGCGCGCCGTGTTTGAAACCGGTGAGTTCGACTATGCCTGGAACATGCAGCTTGCCCCCGATGTGCAGGAAAGTATGCTGGCAGGCGGCAAGGGTGAATTCGTCTCGGGCTTTGGTAACCTGGTCGAACGGATCATGGTCAACCAGACGAACCCAAGCCCTGATCTGCCTGAAGGTGAGCGCGCCACAGCCGCGCATCCGCACCCCTTCCTGACCGACATCAACGTGCGCAAGGCCCTGTCCATGGCCATCGACCGCGAGTTGCTGGTCGCTGTCGGCTACGGCTCTGCCGGTCGGATGACCTGCAACGTTGTCAACGCTCCGACGATCTATCAGTCATCGGCCAATGACAGCTGCATGACCCAGGACGTCGAGGGCGCCAAGGCGCTCCTGGATGCTGCCGGTTGGGTTCCGGGTGCCGACGGCGTTCGCGAAAAAGACGGCATGCGTCTGTCTCTGCTCTACCAGACCTCGACCAATGCCGTCCGCCAGGACTTCCAGGCTCTGGTCAAACAATTCTGGGCCGAAATCGGTGTTGAAACCGAGTTGCGCAACATCGACGCTGGCGTCTTCTTTGGATCGGATGCGGCATCGCCGGACACGTTCCAAAAATTCTATGCCGACGTGGAAATGTACGCCAACACCTTCTCAGGCACGGATCCCGAAGCCTACATGGGCCAATGGGAATGCGATCAGGCACCGCGCCCCGAGACCCAATGGCAGGGCAACAACATGCCGCGTTTCTGTTCGGAAGAGTATGACGCCATGCTTGCCGAATTGGCGACGACCAAAGACATCGAAAGCCGTGCCAATCTGGTGAAAGGCATGAATGACATGCTGATGCAGAATTATATCATGCTGCCGCTTGTCGACCGTGGCCGGGTTTCGGCCAAATCGGTCACCCTGGGTGGAACCATCATGAATACCTGGGACAGTGAGCTTTGGAACATCGCTGACTGGCACCGTCAGTAAGACACCGTCGAGGCGGGCCCCCGCGGCCCGCCTCTTTCTGGTCAAAGGACGGCGTCCATGCTCACCTATACGATCCGTCGGCTGGTTCTGGCGGTCCCCACATTAATTTTCATTTCCTTGGTCATTTTCCTGCTGCTGGAACTGGCACCGGGCGACCCGATGGCGCAAATTCCGCTGACCGTACCTCTCGAGGTCAAGCAGCAGATGCGCGAAGCCCTCGGTGTCGGACAACCCGTCCACGTGGCCTTTCCCAAATGGCTCTACCAGTTCTTCGTGATCGAACCGCAGTACCTGATCGACCAGATTTTCGGCACCAACTGGTCCGAGGGCAAGGCCCGAATGATCTCTTGGCAGTCGCGTTCGCCGGTGATGGACACCGTCGCTGAACGTATCCCGCAAACACTCTGGGTTGTCGGCGTGGCCTATGTTGTTGCCATCCTGATCGCCCTGCCCATTGGCATCTATTCCGCCTATCGTCAGTACAGCTGGTTCGACAACGCCGGTACGTTCATTACCATGGTCGGCTTTTCGGTCCCCCCGTTCTTTTCCGGCGTGTTGGTGATCGTCATCTTCTCGGTCTGGCTGGGGTGGTTCCCGTCGATCTATGACACCATGCATGTCGTCAACGATTGGGACAGTTTCGTCATCCAGCTGAAACAGATGGTCATGCCGGTGATGGTACTGGCCCTGCAAATCACCTCGCAGCTCAGCCGTTTCATGCGCGCCTCGATGCTCGACAACCTGAACCAGGATTACGTCCGCACCGCCCGTGCCAAGGGGCTCACCGAAAAAACCGTTGTAATGGTCCACGTGCTGCGCAACTCGCTGATCCCCGTGGTCACAGTGATCGCGCTCGGCGTCCCGGCGATCTTTGGCGGTGCCATCATCACCGAACAGGTCTTCAAGGTGAACGGCATCGGCCAGTTGCTGATCACCGCCATTCAGGGCAATGACCTGCCTATGGTTCAGACGCTCACCTTCATCTTCGCCGTGTTGATCGTCCTCTTCAATCTGATCGCCGATATTCTCTACGGCATTCTCGACCCGAGGATCCGCTATGACTGAAACGATTCTGACGCCCGACGCTCAGACGCCGACCGAACCCTCTCGCAGCCAATGGGCCGACGTATGGGATCAATTCAAGAACCATCGCGGCGCGATGATCGGCGCAGGCGTGTTCTTTCTGATCGTTCTCTTGGTGCTGATCGGCCCCTGGATTTATTGGAACGATCCAAAGGCCGTCCCCACGGGGCGCGATTTTTTGACGCTGCGCGATACCCGTCCCATCTACATGGCGCTCTTTGACAGTTCAGCCAAGGTGAACTGGCTGCACCCGCTTGGCACCGACAACCTCGGACGCGACACCCTGGGGCGACTCTTGTACGGCGGCCGGGTTTCTCTGTCGGTTGGCATCGCGGCCATGGTGCTGTCGGTTATCTTTGGTACGTTTGTCGGCGTGCTTGCCGGATACTTCCGGGCATTGGACGGGGTGCTGATGCGTCTTACCGACCTGTTCCTTGCCCTGCCACTGCTGCCGCTTCTTCTGGTCGCCGTGCTGTTGTTCCGAGACCGGCTCTCTGCCATTTTCGGCCCCGAGGGCGGCACCTTTGTCCTGATCGTTACCCTTGTTGGCCTGACGTCCTGGATGCAAACCGCCCGTATCGTGCGCGGCGACGTTCTGGCCTTGAAAGAACGTGAATTCGTCCTCGCCGCCCGATCTATCGGAACCCGGCCCACAGCAATGATCACGCGCCACCTTCTGCCCAATGTCCTGTCTCCGATCATGGTTTCCGCGACGCTTGGCATCGCCACTGCAATCATCACCGAAAGCGCCCTTTCCTTCCTCGGTTTCGGCTTTCCCCCCGATTTCCCGACATGGGGCAAGCTCTTGTTCGACGCCGTTGATCGCATGGTGCTTTACCCCGAACGCGTCATCTGGCCGGGCCTTTTGATCTCGCTCACGGTTCTGTCGGTAAACTATGTGGGTGACGGTCTGCGCGATGCGCTCGACCCGCGCATCCGGGGCCGATAACCTCTTCTTTTTGGCACGAAATATCCCGGGGGTGCGGGGGCAGAGCCCCCGCCTACCGCGACGGGCAAAGCCCGGCGCAAATCCTAATGGAAACCCTTGCGCAGCCGTCGGATCATTGCCCAAACCAGCAAGACGATGGCCGGCGTCAAAATCGCCGTCGCAAGCCCCTTTGAAATCCCAAGAGGCTCCAGGGCCGGATAGGCCATATAGGCAGCAAGGTTCACCGCGTAATAGCTGATCGCCACCACCGACAAGCCTTCGACCGTGTGCTGCAACCGCAGCTGCAAGTCCGCGCGCCGATCCATCGAGGCCAGAAGCGCCTGGTTCTGAGCCGAGCGTTCCACATCTACCCGTGTCCTGAGCAGATTTGCGGCCCGGGTTGCCCGTTCGGCCATGGAGTTCAAACGTCCCTCGGTCGATTTGACGGTACGCATGGCCGGATCGAACCGGCGCATCATGAACTCTGAAAATGTTTGCCGCCCCCCAAAGCGGGTTTCGCGCAGGATGGCCACCCGTTGGTTCACCAGGGCCTCATAGGCCCCCGTTGCACCGAAACGAAACGACGTCTGGGTCGCCAAAGTCTCAAGTTTTGCCGATACCCCCAAAAGCCCTTTCAACGTGTCCTCGGGTTGTGCGCTGTCAGACGACATTTCGGCCATGAGCCGGGTCAGTTGGCCGTCTATCTCTCCAAGCAGAGGCGAAATCGATCTGCTGCGTGACAGCCCCAGCATCGACATCGTCTTATAGGTCTCGATCTCGCAAATCCGCTGCACCACACGTCCAACACGCCGCGCGCCCATTGATGGACGCACAAACAGGGCAAAACGCATGTGTCCTCCCTGGTCGATCCGAAAATCACCTGCCATGACGGCTTCGTCGTCCAAGACCCGGCTGGCGGCCAGGCTCTCGGGAACGAACCAATGACCCAGCTTCGCGGCGATATCGTCATCATTTTCAGCCACTTCCACCCGCACCAGTGCAGAAGTGATCCGCTCGCCCGGCGCCTCAGCCAGCCAGTCGCCGGGAAACATGGAAAAAACACCGGCGTCAAACGGCGTATCCGCAACGCCATCCCCGAAAATCGTATAGGTGGTGAACTCGGTATGGTTTTCCCACTTCAGCTGGTGTTTGCCGATCTGGCCAAAGTAATGGGTCGCCGCAGGCTGGGGGTGCTGGGCCCCATAACGATCCAATAGCGCGATCAAATGCGCCCGATCGACCTCGCGATCACGGGCCGCCGCGTCTTTCGCAGGTTTGATCGCCAGAAAGGCCGCCCGACAAGGTGCCTCGAGAGTCGGGAACGGCCGCGTGTGCAGCTCGTTCGCCAATTGATAGCGAAGTTCATGATCTTGAATGGATCTCATCGGGCCTGTCCGTTGTATTCAGCCAGCCTATACCACGCCGTTCGCAAGGATCACCGCGAATTTTTGACGCAGAATCCTATACTTAGACGTACACCATAGTATACGAACCGATGCGAAACTCACCCAAAAAAAGACAATGCTGAGGGTTTTAGCGATATTTGACTAAAGGGGTTTGCAAAAAACCCGCAAACCTAACTGGCTGTTGGTAATTTCGTCAGATGGCACGCCTAGATTTCCTGCCTGAAAGGAACGGAAACCATGTTGGGCAATCGCAAAATCAGAATTGGTGCCGCACTGTTTGTCTGTACGGCAGTCGCCATGCTGCTGTGGCCGCAGGCGACGGGCTATGTCTCCAAATTCGCCGTGATTAATGCGCCGGTCATGACCGTGCGCGCGCCGATGGACGGCACGATCACCCGCGCCACGCCTGGTTTGGCGACAGCCATTCGCCGCGACAGCCTGTTGTTCGACATGCGCGCCAGCCGCACAAGCCGCGCTGAAATCGCCCGGCTTGAGGCCGAAGTCGCGGCCAAGTCGCGTCAAACCGACGCTTTGCGCGACGAAGAACGGCACCTGGCCCAAATTGTCGAGGCCCTGGTGCAGCGCGCACGTGACGAAACGAACTCCGAATTGGCATTCCTGACCCAAAAACTGGAAGAACTAATCGCCATACGCAAACTGCACGAAACCCAATGGGATTTCGCCCTTAGCGAGCTTCTCCGGTTCGAAACCCTGTCAAAACGCGGCAGCGTCCCCAAAACGAAGACCGAAGAAGCAACGTTCAATGCCCGTGAGGCCGAGGCGCAACTTTCCGCCGACGATGCCCGCATTGCCGCCATGAAAGTCGAGATCGCCGCGATTGAGGCTGGGCTGCCGTCGCCTGCGGGCACAGGTCGGCGCGACGCGGGCTTTGACCGGCTGGACGACATGAAAATCGCGCTTTCTGACGTCCGGTCGCGCCGGATGGCCGCCGAAGGTCAGCGCGACGCAGCGGCGTCTCAACTTGCCGCCTTGCGCGAGGAATACGATGGCCTGGAACGATTTGCGCCACTTGCATCGACCAATGGCGTCATCTGGACGGCATCGCGACGCGAAGGGGCCAGCGTGACCACCGGATCGGATCTGTTCCAGGTGTTGGATTGTGAACGCCGTTTTCTGGAAGTGGTCTTTGACGAACGGGCTTTCGAAAGCCTGCCAACGGGCAGCGAGGCCTCGGTGATGCTGCGCGGCGCTGATCAGACCTTCTCCGCAACCGTCGTCTCGCGGCACGCGGCAGGTGGCGGTGCGGCGGTATCCGCCGTCGATGCGGCCGTCAACGAGGCCGAATTCGCCAATGGCGTAAAGGTCTTCCTGCGCCTTGATCCGGCTGATCTTGGCGACCCGGATGTTGCCCAGGCCTTTTGCGATGTCGGCCGTACTGCCGAAGTGCGAATCCGCGATCCGCGGCTTGGTCGGTTGATCGACACCCTGGTCTCTCGCATTCGCAGCCTGGCGCGCGGCGGCCAGACCGTCCTGGCGTCCTGGGTCGAAAACTAGGCATGGTCGACGGGCTGGTTTCCGTGATGCTTGTCATCGCAGTGGCAATCATCGTGCCGCCTTGGTCGCCAAAGGCGCCGGTTCGATCTTTCCTGGTCTCGGCCGCCTTCACCGTCCTGCTGGTACAATACCTGTGGTGGCGCGTCACGGTTACAGTCCTTCCCGCCAACGACATCTCGTTCCAAAGCGCGTTGGTCTGGTCCGTGTTCATGGCCGAGCTGTGGCTCTGGTACGAAAGCCTGCAACTGGCGCTGATCATCATTCGCCGCACCAACCGCTCGGCCGAGGCGGACGCGCATGAAGAACGCCTGCGCGCCCTGCCCGGCGATGACCTGCCCCATGTTGACGTTTTTATCGCGACCTACAACGAACCGATCGACGTTTTAGAGAAAACCATTGCCGGGGCGATGGCGCTGGACTGGCCTGCGCAGCGATTGCATATCCATGTGCTGGATGACGGTCGTCGCGATTGGCTGGCCGCTTATTGCGCCGAACGCGGGGTGAACCACCTGACGCGCGATGACAATGCCCATGCCAAGGCTGGCAACATCAACGCCGCATTCAAGAAAACCTTTTCTGAGTTCATATTGATCCTCGACGCCGATTTTGTCCCTCAACGCCGGATGCTGATGCGGGCGATTGGCTTTTTCCAGGACCAAAAGGTCGGGATCGTCCAGATGCCGCACCACTTTTTCAACAGCAATCCCCTGCAAACCAACCTGGACATGCGCGCCACGCTTCCCGACGAACAGCGGTTTTTCTTCGATGTCATTCAACCCGGTCGCGATGGATGGGACTGTGCATTCTGTTGCGGCTCGAACGGCATCATACGTCGCAGCGCCATGGAGGAGATCGGCGGCGCCATGCCCACGGATTCGATCACCGAAGACATGCTTTTGACCATGGCCATGTTGCGTAAAGGGCTGATCACCCGATACTTGGGCGAGCGGCTGGCCATTGGTTTGGCCCCCGAAACGCTTGACGCCTATTTCGTCCAACGCGCCCGTTGGGCGCAAGGGGCGGTACAACTGCTTTACACGCCTCGCGGGCCGCTCGGGCCGGGCCTCACCTTTATGCAGCGGCTTTTGTTCAACCCCAGTCATTGGCTCTCTCAATCGATCTGCCAACCCCTTGCCATGTCCACCCCGGCCATTTTCCTGTTGACCGGTGTGCCGCCGCTGGTGAATGCCACTTTGGAAGACATCATGTACTATCAGGTGCCCACGATCATCGCGGCGATGTTGTACATGCAATTTCTGGCCCCCCGCGACTTTGCCCCCGTCTCCGCCACCGTTGAAAGCGTTCTGCAATCTTTCCGGTTGATGCCGGTGGTTCTACTGACCCTTGTCAAACCCCACGGCCACGGTTTCAAGGTCACGCCCAAAGGCAGCGACGCGGGCCTTGCACAGGAAGACCGATTCACGGTTCTTGTTGCGCTGGCCCTGATTTTCGCCATTGGAACCGGTCTGCTGCTGAACACGAATTTCTCGACACGCATCATCACGGTGGGCGAGCTTTTGCCAATCGTCGCCTTCTGGTCGATCTTCAACATGGTGGTCCTGCTGATGGTGATGACGGTTGCTGTGCCGCGTCCAGTTTTCCGGGTGGAAGAACGTTTCGACCAGAATGAAGCCTGCCGCATTCACCTGGACGACCACGATTTCGAAGGCGCGGTCGTGAATATTTCGATTTCAGGCGTCTTCGTTACCATCGACGATCCGGATTCGACGATTGCCAGCGGCGACTGGATTGGAATCGAACTGGCCAATGTGGGAATGGTCCCTGCCCGTGTGCGGCGCTTGACGAACGAAAAAGGGCGCGTCGGCCTTGGACTGGAATTTTTGCTTCCATCCGGCCCATTGCGCGACCAAGTCATCCAAAAAGTATTTACAAACATGCCGCTGCAACCTCCCCCCCCACCGGCGGTTGCCTCGGGGCTGACAATGCTGGCCCGCATTTTTGAGCGGCCACCAGAATTTCACCGCTCAAAGCCCGACAGTATCGAGGAATGGCAGGAGCCCCCCAAATGGTTGGCCCAAAAGGCCAGTTCCGAGATTTACGCCTCACCTAAAGCACAGGTTGTCTGACGCGCCATTTGAGGCCAGACTGCGCGCGGGGACATTGGGCATGAAGCACTCTGAGACACCGCAAGGTGACTTTGACATTGTCATTGTGGCGCAGGCCGGACGGCTAACCTATGAGGCGGTTCTTTTTGCCGCTTCACTGCGTCACTGTGCGCCCAATTTCGCCGGAAACCTGTTTGTTGCCGAACCTCAGCCCGGCCCGCTTTGGCCCGAAGACCCGCGGATCGACGATGGCGACGCACGTACAGCCCTCGACCGATTGGGCGCAAGGATCGTCCCATTCCAGAATACCCATTTCGGCGCGGCCTATCCAAACGGAAACAAGGTCGAGGCACTGGCCGCCCTGCCACCCGGTCGCCCCTTTGTCTTTTTTGATAGCGACACTTTGATCACCGGTCCGATCGAGGACATAGACTTTGATTTCGACAGACCATCCGCGTCGATGGCACGTGAAAACACCTGGCCCGCGCCGCCGATATACGGTCCCGGCTATACCGCGATATGGCAGGCGCTCTACGACCGTTTTGCCATTCCCTTCGAGCCCACCCTCGACCTGTCCGAACCCGACGAGCACTGGCAAAGGTATCTCTATTTCAACGCTGGTTGGTTTTATTATCGATGCCCCAGGGTTTTCGCCAGCGAGATGATCCGGATCATGACCTCGGTGCGCGATGATCCCCTGCCCGAACTGGCCAGCCAGAAAATCTATCCCTGGCTCGACCAGATCGCACTGCCCCTGGCCATCACACGCCTCGGCGGTGGCCGCCCCGGCCCGGAACTGGCCGGTCTCGATGGCAAGACGACTTTCCACTGGCGCGCCTTACCGCTTCTCTTTGCCCGCGCGCCCGATGACACGGTCGCCCTATTGAACGACATTATTCGACCCAACTGGATCAAGAAGGCCCTGAAGGGTTATGCCCCGTTCAAGCGCATGCTGTTTCACAATCGCGGCACACGTATCCGCGCCCTTTTCGACCGTGCCGATCTTCCGCTTACGGAAAAGCCGATCCGCAACCGCATCAAACGTGCCGGGCTCTGGATGCGCTAAGCGGCTTGATCTGTCCTCGCTAAGCCGTCACACATTCGTTGGGCTGGCGGCCTTCCAACATAGTGCCGTCCCCACGGATAACGTTCGCGTTGGGTCCAGAAATTAAAAGGGAGAGCACATGTCAGAGCGTCAACAGGGGTTCGATACCCTTCAAATCCACGCAGGCGCTTCGCCTGATCCCGCAACCGGTGCGCGCCAGGTTCCAATCTATCAATCGACGGCCTTTGTCTTCAAGGACGCCGCACATGCCGCGCGGCTCTTCAACCTTGAAGAGGTCGGATATATCTATTCGCGCCTGACAAACCCGACGGTTTCCGCCCTGGCCGAACGGATCACCGCCCTGGAAGGCGGCGTTGGCGGTATCTGCTGTTCTTCGGGACACGCGGCCCAGATCATGGCCCTGTTCCCCCTGATGATGCCCGGCTGTAACGTGGTCGCCTCAACCCGGCTCTATGGCGGCACCTACACCCAGCTGACGCAAACCATCAGACGGTTCGGTTGGGAAGGACGGTTGGTAGATTTCGACGACCTCGATGCAATCCGCGCAGCCGTCGATGAAAACACCCGCGCCATCTTCTGCGAATCCATCGCCAACCCGGGCGGGTATATCACCGACCTGGACGCCATCGGGAAACTGGCCGACGAACTTGGGTTGCCGTTGATTGTCGACAATACATCCGCGTCACCCTACTTGTGCCGTCCGATCGAGCACGGCGCGACTTTGGTCGTGCACTCGACAACCAAATACCTGACCGGCAATGGCACCGTCACCGGCGGCGCTGTCGTCGATTCCGGAAAATTCGACTGGTCCGCCAGCGACAAGTTCCCGTCCCTTTCTGAACCGGAACCCGCATACCACGGGCTGAATTTCCACGGTGCACTTGGACCGATGGCCTTTACGTTCCACTCAATCGCCGTCGGCTTGCGTGACCTTGGAATGACCATGAATCCCCAAGGCGCGCACTATACGCTCATGGGCATCGAAACCCTGTCGCTGCGCATGGACAAACACGTGGCCAATGCCGAGAAGGTCGCGCAATGGCTTGAAAAAGACGACCGGATCGAAAGCGTCACTTATGCCGGGCTCCCATCGTCGCCCTATCATGACCGGGTCGCACGCATCTGCCCAAAAGGCGCTGGTGCCCTTTTCACATTCGCGGTGAAGGGCGGTTACGACGCTTGCATCAAACTTGTCGATTCGCTGGAACTCTTCAGCCACGTGGCAAACCTCGGCGACGCGCGGTCGCTGATCATCCATTCGGCCTCGACCACCCACCGACAGCTCAGCGACGAACAACGCGAAGCCGCGGGCGCGCTTCCCAATGTGGTGCGCGTGTCCATTGGAATCGAGAATCCCGACGACATCATCGCCGACCTGGACCAGGCCCTGACCAAGGCGCTGGCATGACCTGTTGCGCCGCGCCTTGCGCGTCGCGGTAGACAGGGGGGCTTTGCCCCCCTTTTGGCCTCTGGCCAATTCACCCCCCAGGATATTTGCACCAAGAAGAAGGCCGTGGTCATTGGATTTCTTCTTGGCATAAATATCCCGGGGTCTGGGGCAGAGCCCCAGTCGGTCGACGAGCCGCAGGCTCGGCGAAATAAATATCAGCCGCGCGCGTCGTCCATCAGCCGGCGCATTTCCGCGATCGATGGTTTCAGACCCAGAAATATCGCCTCGCCAATCAGAAAATGGCCGATGTTCAGTTCTCGAACCTCGGGAAGGGCGGCAATGGGGCTGACCGTATCATAGGTCAATCCATGACCGGCATGAACTTCCAACCCAAGCGAGTGGGCGAAACGGGCCATGTCGCGCAACCGTTCCAGTTCGGCATCACGTTCCTCGAGCCTGCCTTCCGCATGGGCATCGCAGTAAGCGCCGGTATGCAGTTCAACGACCGCCGCATTGATCCGGTGAGCCGCTTCGATCTGGCGTTGATCCGCGGCAATGAAAATCGATACCCGGCAACCGGCATCCGCCAGCGGTGCGATGAAATGGGCAAGGCGGTTTTCGTCCTGCGCCACCTCCAAGCCGCCCTCGGTCGTGCGTTCCTCGCGCCGTTCAGGCACGATGCACACGGCGTGGGGCTTGTGGCGCAGCGCGATTGCCTGCATTTCATCGGTGGCGGCCATTTCAAAGTTCAACGGCACGCTCAGAGAATCGGCCAGCCTTTCGATATCCTCGTCCGTGATGTGACGGCGATCTTCGCGCAGATGCGCCGTAATCCCATCGGCACCGGCATCCTCTGCCAGTTTCGCCGCGCGCACTGGATCGGGGTATTCACCGCCCCGTGCATTGCGCACGGTTGCGACATGGTCAATGTTGACGCCGAGTCTGAGGTGTTCCGACATGGGTGCGCTCCGGTTTGATCGGAGGCACGTTAGGCGGGCGAATTGTGGCTGTCCATGGGGGTTTTGGCATGAGCGAACGGATCGGCATTATTGGGTTGGGCCGGATGGGGTCGGCCCTGGCGGCCAAGGCGGTGACCGCAGGGTTCTCGGTTGCCGGCTGGACCCGGTCCGGTGGAAACAGGACGCAGGCCGAGGCGGCAGGGTACGGGCTCGCCGACACTTTTGAAGGCCTTGTTGCGGGCGCGGATCTTTTGCTGTTGTCGCTGTTCGACGATGCGGCTGTTGCCGAGGTTCTTTGCGCCCTGGCCGAAACCGATCTGAGCGGCAAGCTGGTGGTCGAAACCTCAACCGTGTCGCCAAGCGTGGTACGTGACCACGCCAGCGCTATCGAGGCCGCCGGTGGCCGATTGATCGACGCACCGATTTCAGGAGGTCCGGAGATGGTCGCCGCAGGCACCATGGGCTTGTTCATTGGCGGCGCTGACACTGATGCAGCGCGGTTCTTGCCGGTGGCGCAGAAACTGTCGAACAGGGTCGCGCATATTGGCGCACTTGGCGACGGCGCGGCTGCCAAGATCGTCAATAACGTCGCCCTGGCAGGGGCGTTTTCGGCCGCGCTGGACGCCATGCGTCTGGGCCGGGCCATGGGACTTGAAACCGAACCGATGGTGGCCTTTCTGGAGAAGAGCCCCGGCACGACCCCGATGTTCAAATCACGCGCCGCCGCCATTCTTGGCCAGGACGATACCGTCGGATTTCCTATCGAAGGTGCTGTGAAGGACGCAAGAGTGTTTCTTGGCGAAGCAGATCGACAGGGCATCGACCTGCCCTCTATGGTTCAAATTGCGCACTTTTTTGAACAGGCTGAAGCCGCCGGTCTTGGCGGCCAGGACGTAGCGGCGATTGGCCGCTTCCTTTTGGATGACTAACGCGGCGCGGCTGTTTCTGCTGACGGCCATTACAATGGTGGCCTTTGCGTCGAATTCATTGTTGAACCGCGCCGCCCTGGCCGACGGGCAAGCCGGGCCTGCCGCTTTCGCCGCCCTGCGCGTCCTGTCCGGCGCCCTGTGTTTGGCCGCCCTTGCCATTTGGCGCAGCGGTTTGCCCGCCATGGCGACCCGCGCCCGCGTCGTCGGCACCGCCAGCCTGACGGTGTACATGCTGGGATTTTCTTTTGCTTACATTGCTTTGGATGCAGGAAGCGGGGCCCTGATCCTGTTCGGCGGCGTGCAGATCACCATGTTCGGTGGGGCGCTGATCATGGGCGAACGACCGGCGCCAGCGCGCTGGGTCGGATCGATTGTCGCGCTGGCCGGGCTCGCGTGGCTGTTGTCACCGGGCGAGGTGACGCCACCCCCGCTTGGGGCGGCTTCGCTGATGCTGGCGGCGGCGGTCGGATGGGGCGTCTATTCACTGGTCGGACGCGGAGCACGCGATCCCTTGGCGGAAACAGCCGGCAATTTTCTCTGTGCCGCACCGATCGCCCTGATCTTCTGGGCTATTGCCACCGATGGGATCACTACATCGGGCGCAGTCCTGGCGGTGGTTTCGGGCGCAATCACCTCAGGCTTGGGCTATGCCCTGTGGTACGCGGTCTTGCCCCGGCTGGACGCCTCGGTCGCTGCGCTGGCACAGCTGACGGCCCCTGTCATCGCCATAGCAGGCGGGGCATTGTTTCTTGCCGAAGTCCCGGAAATCCGCCTGATCCTGGCCAGCGTCGTTGTGTTGGGCGGGGTCGCCTTTGGCGTAATCGCCGGGCGCAAAAGGACCTAGCGCAGAACCAGTTCCAAGGGATCGTAATAGGCCTCAAGCGCCGAACCATCCCAGGCCACATCGGGCAAGCTCGACGGCTTAAAGCGCCGCTCTTGCAACTCGTTCCGGCTCAGCCAGTGCCGCTCGGTCACAACACCTTCGGTATCGATCCAGGCGGCATCCGGGTCACCAGCCACCAAGGCGCAGCGAAAATAGATATCGACCTGGTGATAGTCGTATTTTGGATCATGGAATTCATTCACCATCACGACCGAGCCGACAGACACCGTTAAACCGGTTTCCTCGTGGAACTCACGGACCAGGTTGTCTGGCAGCGATGCACCTCGTTCGACACCACCACCGGGAGGACAAAGCAAATCGCTCTGCCCGTCGGGCCAGGCGTTCACCATCAACAAACGATCATCGCGCATCAAAAGCCCGCGCACGGACAAGCGCGGCGTGCCGTCGTCGCGGATCACCGGTCGCCGGCGGGGCCGGTCACACGGGTGACATGCCCCATCTTGCGGCCCGGTCGCGCCTCGGCCTTGCCATAAAGATGCAGCATGGCGCCAGTTTCCGCGGCGATGTCCGGCACCTGGTCCAGGTCGTCGCCAATCAGGTTGGTCATCACAACATCCGAATGGCGTACCGGATCAACCAGAGGCCAACCCGCCACTGCGCGAATATGTTGTTCGAACTGGTCAATCACCGCACCCGCCTCGGTCCAATGACCCGAGTTATGGACCCGCGGTGCGATCTCGTTCACGATCAGCCCGTTATCGGTATCGAACAACTCGACGCCAAGCACTCCTACGTAATCCAGCGCCGCCAGAATGGTGCCTGCGATGCCGAAAGCGCGATCGCGCGTCGCACTGTCGATGTTCGCGGGCACGGTCGTCGTATGCAAAATGCCGTCTTTGTGGACATTTTCGCCCGGTTCAAAACAAGCGATGCGATCATCGGCGCCGCGTGCAGCGATCACGCTGATCTCGCGGTTGAAATTGACAAAGCCCTCTAAAACGGCAGCCGTTCCCCCCATGGCTTCCCGCGCGGCGGGCGCCTCGTGCGGGCCGTTGATCCGCGCCTGTCCCTTGCCGTCGTATCCAAGGCGGCGTGTTTTCAGGATCGCGGGGGTTCCGACCTTGGCCATTGCCTGGGCCAGTTCGGCTGCGGCGTCGGTTGCACCGGCGTCCACAGCCGCAAAGGGCGCGACTTTCAAGCCGATGTCCGTCAGGAAAGTCTTTTCGTCCAGCCGATCCTGGCTGACCGCCAAGGCCCGGCGATTGGGGCGAAACGGCACCAGGGCCTCGATCCTGTCAAGCGCGTCGGCAGGCACGTTCTCGAACTCATAGGTCACCACATCGACCCCGGCGGCGAACCGCTCCAGGGCGTCAACATCGTCGTAACCGGCCGAGAACGTCAGATCGGCAACCTCGCCCGCGGGCGGCTTGGCGCCGGGCTCATAGATATGAACGTGAAATCCCAGACGGGCAGCGGCCATGGCCAGCATCCGGCCCAGTTGTCCACCGCCCAGAATGCCAATGGTCTGGCCCGGTTTCAGCGGCTCACTCATCCACCGGCTCCTCGGGGATCGAGGCCGACAAGGCCGCGCGCCAGTCATCCAAACGCTTTGCCAGATCGGGATCGTTCAACGCCAGAATGCCCGCGGCCATCAGACCTGCATTCATTGCGCCCGCTTCGCCAATGGCCATGGTCCCCACGGGAAAACCGCGCGGCATCTGAAGGATCGAATAGAGACTGTCAACACCGCTGAGAGCACGAGTTTGCACCGGCACGCCCAGAACGGGAACGCGGGTTTTCGACGCCATCATGCCCGGCAAATGCGCAGCGCCGCCCGCACCGGCAATGATCACCTGAAGCCCGCGATCAGCAGCCGTCTTGCCATAGTCCCACAAGCGATCCGGCGTGCGGTGCGCCGAAACGATCTTGACCTCGCTTTCAACACCCAGTTCGTCGAGGATGTTGGCGGCGGGCTTCATTGTGGGCCAGTCCGACTGGCTGCCCATGATGATGCCGACACGTACAGTCATGAAATCTTCCTTGAAAAGTCGCGCGTGACCCTAACGCCCACAGGCACGCGCCGCAATCGCTCAAGCGATGATGTCGGGGGTAATCCGGTCTTCCAGAACGGCAATTTTGTCTTTCAGCACCAGTTTTTTCTTTTTTAGCCGCCGTAGGGTCAAAGCGTCGCTGCTGGCTTTTTCCTGCAAGGCCGTGATTGCCTCATCCAAATCCCGATGTTCACGTCGAAATTCTTCCAACTCGACGCGCAAGACCTCCTCGGTCTCCATTTTTCCGGGCTTCTTTTCCGTCATGTCGGGAACCGTATTGCCAGCTTTACCCTAAAATACCCTCAACACGCCCACGCCGCAAAGGATCATTAACCCTTGCGAAACACTTTCTGCCTCCCCATATTTTTTCAAGCACCGGAGATGCCTTTTCAGGGTCTCCTACCCATCGTCGCTTGGAACTGAGGACGAGAGATGAGCAAACTTACTTTAGGGACCCATCCCTTTCTTTTGGGCTTCGACCAGCTTGAACGGCTTGTCGAACGTACGGCCAAGACCGAAAATGGGTATCCTCCGTATAATATCGAACAGGTCAGCGATAACGCTTTTCGCATTACTCTGGCCGTGGCCGGTTTTGCCGAAGTTGACCTGTCCATCACGGTCGAGGACCGCCAACTGGTGGTGCGTGGAAAACAGGCGCCCGAGGATGAAAACCGCGCATTTTTGCATCGCGGTATCGCTTCGCGACAATTTCAACGGACCTTTTTGCTTGCTGAAGGCGTTGAAGTATCGGGGGCGGCACTAACGAATGGGCTTTTGCACATCGACCTGGCCCGGTTTGTACCGGAAAGCGTCGTGCGGACAATCGAGATCGACAAGGGGTGACGCGTCATGGATACGCCGTTTAATTTCAAAAATCTGGACCAGGATCGGTTGGTCTATGTCCGCCCGGTAAACGTAGACGAACTGCCTGACGACATGCGCGATCAGGCAATGGGTCAGCGCCAGATCTATGCGGTTCATGCAGCGGATGGCGAACGGCTCGCGCTGGTGAAAGACCGCGACATGGCCTTTATCCTGGCACGTCAGAATGACTTTGCCCCGGTCAACGTGCATTGATCGTGGATGACGTCGCTCGGCTGCAAGACGACCACCGCAAAGATGATTTTCAGACACGTGACGGCACGTCCTTTGCCGGAACCCATCTGATAATCGAAGTTGTCGGCGGGACAGGTCTCGATGACGAAGCACGTCTTAAGCAGGCCTTTGCCGATTGTGTGAAGGCCTGCGGAGCGACCCTCTTGCACCTGCACACCCAGCGCTTCACGCCCCACGGCATCTCTGGCGTTGCCGTTCTCGCCGAAAGCCACATCACGGCACATACCTGGCCCGAAAAGGGTTATGGTGCGTTTGACGTGTTCATGTGCGGCGACGCCCGGCCATGGGAAGCCGTCTCGGTCCTGTCGCAGGTCTATGAGACAGACGATATCCGCGTACGTGAACTTTTGCGCGGCGAAGGAATCGTCGGCTAACAGGCAAGTACAATATGATAGAATCGCGCCCGGACCCGACGGTGGGCGTATCGCATTTCGTCCCTCTGGCACGGGCGGCACGCCCGAGCCCGGCAATGGGACGTTGGCGCAACCATGCAAACAAAAAAAGGGCGCCCCGAAGGACGCCCTTTCTTAGTCTTTTGGCGGTGCAAGCACGTGGCGTGATCCTTGCGAAACACGCCCGTCGCCCACGTCGCATTCGCCAGGCGAATGCAACGTTTCTTACATCATGCCGCCCATGCCGCCCATGCCGCCCATGTCGGGCATGCCGCCAGCGGCAGCGCCTTCTTTGGCAGGCTTGTCGGCAACCATGGCTTCGGTGGTGATCAAGAGACCAGCGATCGAAGCGGCGTCTTCCAGAGCGGTACGCACAACCTTGGCCGGGTCGATTACACCAAAGGCAAACAGGTCGCCGTACTCTTCGGTCTGAGCGTTGAAGCCGAACGAAGTGTCGTCGCTTTCGCGAACCTTGCCGGCCACGACAGCACCGTCAACACCGGCGTTTTCAGCGATCTGACGCAGCGGAGCTTCCAGGGCGCGGCGCACGATGGCGATACCGGCTTCCTGGTCGCTGTTGTCGCCCTTGACCTTGTCCAGACCTTTGGCAGCCTGAACCAGAGCAACACCACCGCCGACGACGATGCCTTCCTGAACGGCCGCGCGGGTCGCGTTCAGAGCGTCGTCAACGCGGTCTTTGCGTTCTTTCACTTCAACTTCGGTCATGCCGCCGACGCGAATGACGGCAACACCGCCAGCCAGTTTGGCCACACGTTCCTGAAGCTTTTCACGGTCATAGTCCGAGGAGGTTTCCTCGATCTGCTGACGGATCTGGGCAACACGTGCTTCGATCTCAGCTTTTTCACCGTTGCCATCGATGATGGTGGTTTCGTCCTTGGTGATCGAAACGCGCTTGGCGGTGCCCAGCATGTCCATGGTCACGTTTTCAAGCTTCATGCCCAGGTCTTCCGAGATCACCTGGCCACCGGTCAGGATTGCAAGGTCCTGCAGCATCGCTTTACGGCGATCGCCAAAGCCAGGAGCCTTGACAGCAGCGATTTTCAGACCACCGCGCAGCTTGTTGACAACCAGCGTGGCCAGAGCCTCGCCTTCAACGTCTTCAGCAACGATGACAAGCGGCTTTTGCGACTGGATGACGGCTTCGAGAAGCGGAACCATCGGCTGCAGCGACGAGAGTTTCTTCTCGTGCAGCAGGATCATGGCATCTTCCAGATCTGTGGTCATCTTGTCGGGGTTGGTGACAAAGTAAGGCGACAGGTAACCGCGGTCGAACTGCATGCCTTCGACAACTTCGGTCTCGGTCTCAAGGCCTTTGTTCTCTTCAACGGTGATCACACCGTCGTTGCCAACTTTCTGCATCGCATCGGCAATCTGACGACCGATTTCAGTTTCGCCGTTGGCCGAGATAGTGCCAACCTGGGCAACTTCATCGCTGTCCTTGACGTCGCGAGCGGCGGCCTTGATGGCTTCGACTACGCTGGTCACAGCCGTGTCGATCCCGCGCTTGAGGTCCATCGGGTTCATGCCGGCGGCAACCGACTTGAGGCCTTCGCGCACGATGGCCTGGGCCAGAACGGTTGCAGTGGTGGTGCCGTCGCCGGCTTCGTCATTGGTGCGGCTGGCGACTTCTTTCACCATCTGCGCGCCCATGTTTTCGAACTTGTCTTCCAGTTCGATTTCCTTGGCGACCGAAACACCGTCCTTGGTGATGCGCGGTGCGCCGAAGGATTTGTCGATGACGACGTTGCGGCCTTTCGGGCCCAGTGTCACCTTGACCGCATCGGCCAGGGTGTTCACACCCTTCAGCATGCGATTGCGGGCGTCGGTGTCGAATTTGACGTCTTTAGCAGCCATAGTTGCTACTCCTTTGAATTACACGAAAGGCGGGCACGGCCCGCCAATGGGAAAGCCGAAATCAGGCGATGACGCCCAGGATGTCGCTTTCTTTCATGATCAGCAGTTCTTCGCCGTCCAGCGTGATCTCGGTGCCGGACCATTTGCCGAACAGGATCTTGTCGCCAGCCTTGACGTCCATCGCAATGCGATCGCCGTCATCGTCGCGGGCGCCTGCGCCAACTGCAACAACTTCGCCCTCGGCGGGTTTTTCCTTGGCATTGTCAGGGATGATCAGACCACCAGCGGTCTTCTCGTCACCTTCAACGCGGCGTACAACAACGCGATCGTGTAGCGGTGTGAAAGCCATATTTGAACGCTCCTTGGTTCAGTTTTCTCCCTCTTAGCACTCGCCTCGGGTGAGTGCTAACGAGCCGCAGATAAGGAAAGCTCACGAAGCTGTCAACCAGTCGGGCCTCAAATATTCATGCCTTTTTTCTGACATCGATTGCCGCCATATTGGAAAGACCAAATTAAAGGGTTCTTTGATGTTGCGCGCCACGCTTACTGCCTTGTCCTTCCTGATTTTGCCGCTGACGGCCCATGCACAAAGCTGCGGCACCCGTGACCTGATCGCTGAAATCGATGCCACGGATCGGGCGCGTCTGGACGCGCTGGTGGCCGTGCACCCCTATCCCGAAGGCACGTTGTTTCGGGCGACAAAAGGCGCAAGTACTGTGACCGTCGTTGGCACGATCCACCTGCCCGACCCCCGCCTTGATCCCATCGTTGAACAGCTGCGCGATGACGTGACCAGCGCTGACTTGCTGGTGATCGAAGCCTCGGCAGAAGACGAGGCCCGCGTGCAAGCGCTGGCGGCCACCAACCCCGACATGTTCTTCCTGACGGATGGACCGACGTTGATCGACATTCTAAGCGATGAGGAATGGGCGCGCGTCACCGACCGGTTGGCCGACATCGGCATTCCCGGCTTTCTGGCCGCAAAGTTTCAGCCTTGGTACCTGTCGATGACACTGGCCATCCCACCCTGTGCCCTGGGCGCGGTGCAATCGGGTGAAAAGGGTCTGGACCGCCGCCTGGAAAATATCGCCATGGGCGCAGGCGTCTCGGTGGCAACTCTGGACGATACCGAAGCAGTGCTGCGGCTGTTCGCGGATGAACCAATCGAAGACCAATTGGTGGGCCTGCGCGTCACACTTGAAACTCAAGGCGAGGGCAATGCGTCGACCTCGACTCTCATCGAGGCCTATTTCGACGGTCGAACCCGCGAGGCGTGGGAATTCGCCCGCATCCAGATCGACGAGGCCGGGATCGAAGATGGTGAAGCGATGTTTGAAGAGGTCAACCAAGCGTTGTTGGTCGACCGCAACGCCGCTTGGGAACCCAAGATCGCTGACTATGTGGCCGACAAGAACGTTGTGATCGCCGTCGGTGCGGCGCATCTTTCGGGTGAATCCGGCGTGTTGCGTGCCTTGGAGCGGGCCGGATACTCTGTCTCCGCCTACTGATCCCGACATAAAACCCGCCGCCCGGACGCAGGGCAGTTTGTGGGATATGCCTTAATCGCTTGACAGTCGTGGGGTCAAAGGACTATCCCCCGCCTGCTTTCCGGGAGTCCGAATTCTCCCGGTCCCGCCTAATGCGGGATCGCCCCCCATCAGCGCGTTGCGCCCATGGGGGCGTTTGGCGTTTTAACGGCGTTTCAGGGCCAAACTGAGACGCGTGTCACTTTTCGCGTTCGAAGAGAAAGCGAAATGTGATGCCTCAGGCCCTGAAATGCAGAGCGGTCCGCACATAAGTGCAGGCTTTGGATCAACGGGCGAAAGGAGCCTTTGAGATGTTCGAGAATCTGTCAGAACGGCTCTCTGGCGTATTCGACAGGCTGACAAAGCAGGGCGCTTTGTCCGAGGACGACGTCAAAACGGCGCTCCGCGAAGTCCGCGTTGCGCTGCTTGAGGCCGACGTTTCCCTTCCGGTCGCCCGCGATTTCGTCAAAGCGGTCCAGGACAAGGCCACCGGCCAGGCGGTCACCAAATCCGTCACGCCGGGCCAGCAGGTGGTCAAGATCGTCCACGACGAACTGGTCCACGTCCTGACCGGCGACAGCGACCCCGGCGCCCTGAAAATCGACAACCCGCCCGCGCCGATCCTGATGGTCGGCCTGCAGGGCTCGGGCAAAACCACCACCACCGCAAAACTCGCCAAGCGCCTGAAAGAGCGCGACGGCAAGCGCGTTCTGATGGCCTCGCTCGACACCAACCGTCCGGCGGCCATGGAACAACTCGCGATCCTCGGCACCCAGATCGGCGTCGATACCTTGCCAATCGTTCCCGGCGAAGACCCTGTTGCGATTGCCAAACGCGCCAAGACCCAGGCCGGGCTTGGTGGCTATGACGTCTATATGCTCGACACCGCAGGCCGATTGCATATCGACCAGGAACTGATCGCCCAGGCCGCCGCCGTCCGCGACGTGGCCCAGCCCCGTGAAACGCTTCTGGTGGTCGACGGTCTGACCGGCCAGGACGCCGTCAACGTCGCGACCGAGTTTGACGACAAGATCGGCGTTTCCGGCGTCGTCCTGACCCGGATGGACGGTGACGGGCGCGGTGGCGCGGCGCTTTCGATGCGCGCCGTCACGGGCAAGCCCATCCGCTTCGTCGGTTTGGGCGAAAAGATGGACGCCATCGAAACCTTTGAGCCCGACCGGATCGCCGGCCGTATCCTCGGCATGGGCGACATCGTGGCGCTGGTCGAAAAGGCGCAGGAAACGCTTGAGGCCGAACAGGCCGAGCGCATGATGAAGCGGTTCCAGAAGGGTCAGTTCAACATGAACGACCTCAAGGGCCAGCTTGACCAGATGCTCAAGATGGGCGGCATGGAAGGCATCATGGGCATGATGCCCGGCATGGGCAAAATGAAGGCCCAGATGGCCGAAGGCGGCTTTGACGACAAGGTCCTGCGCCAGCAGATCGCCCTGATCAATTCGATGACCAAGCGCGAACGCGCCAACCCGGCACTCCTTCAGGCCAGCCGCAAGAAACGCATCGCGGCAGGCGCCGGGATGGAGGTTTCGGACCTCAACAAGCTGATCAAGATGCACCGCCAGATGTCCGACATGATGAAGAAGGTCGGCAAGATGGGCAAAAAGGGCATGATGCGCCAATTGGGCGGCATGTTCGGCGGCAAGGGCGGGATGCCGCCCGGTGGAATGCCCAGCCAGGCCGAAGTGGAAGCGGCGCAGAAACAATTGGGCCAGATGCCCGGTGGGCTACCCGGTCTTGGCGGCGGCGCGGCTTTGCCGCCCGGCCTCTCGGGCTTTGGCAAAAAGAAATGATCCGGACGCCGCACATACGGCTGCCGCAGGCCGGGGCTCTGCCCCGGACCCCGGAGTATTTGCGAAAAGAAGAAGCGCAATTTGAGTCAAATTGTTGGTTTTGTCTTGCCGCAAGTGCCTCCGGCCCGCGCGCGATCGCGATCGGTACATTTGAGAAATGGGGTCTTGCGTGACGCCACATCTCGCCGATACCCCGGTCATCGAGACCGAGCGCCTGACGCTCCGCGCCCCTGCGCCGCAGGACGCCGAAAGCTTTGTCGCGTTTTACGGGACCGAGCGGTCGCAGTTTGTCGGTGGGCCGATGGAGCCGCGCCCGGCATGGAACTTTTTCTGCACCGAGATCGGCCACTGGGCCGTGAACGGCTTTGGCATGTTCACCGTCACCCGCAAGGGCGATGATCGCGCTATTGGTCTGGTCGGCCACTGGTATCCCCTGGGCTGGCCGGAAAAAGAGGTTGGCTGGGTCATCGGCGATCCGGCAGCGGAAGGTCAGGGCATCGCCTATGAGGCCGCCCGCGCCTGTGTCGATCACGCCTATTGCGTGCTGGGTTGGGACACGGTCGTCAGCTATATCGCCCCGGCCAACGCCCGCTCGATTGCCCTGGCTGAACGGCTTGGCGCGGCGCGCGACACCTCTGCTACGCCCCCGGCGCGCAAGACCCCCGATGCGCCCGACGCCCTGGTCTATCGCCACCCGGTTCCGGAGGCGCGCGCATGAGTGTTGCCTTCACCATCCCCGAGATCGAAACCGACCGTTTGCGGCTGCGCCTGCCCAAGGCCTCGGACCTCGACGCGCATATAGCCTTCCGCGCCTCGCCGCGCTCCAAGGGCGTCGGTGGCCCCTATGATGCACCCTCGTCTTTCCACCACCTGGAAGGCATCATCGGGCAATGGCAACTGCGTGGCTTTGGCCGCTGGATGGTCGCCGACCGCGCCACGGACGAACCCTATGGCATCGTCGGCATCTATCATCCGATGGACTGGCCCGAGCCGGAAATCGGCTGGTCGCTTTACGAAAATGCTGAAGGCCGCGGCATCGCCCGTGAGGCCGCCGAACTGTCGCGCGACTATGCCTATGACACACTCGGCTGGGACCGGATCGTCAGCCTGATCATGCCGGACAATGCGCGTTCCATCGCGCTGGCCGAACGCATGGGATGCACCAACGAACGCCCCTTCGACCACCCCGACTTTGGCCGCCTCGACATCTGGGTGCACGCCGCGCCGGAGGGACGGGCATGACCTTCGCCTGCGAAATCCCTTCGACCGGAGCCGCCGCCGCACTGGCCGCGCGTTTCCTAGAGGTCGTGCCCGAACTGACCACCGAACGCCTGACGCTGCGTGCGCCCCGGATCGACGATTTCCCGGCCTATGCCGATATTGTCTGCACAAAACGCGGTCGCTACGTCGGTGGCCCCCTCAGCCGCGAGGATGGCTGGTACGACTTTATCCAGCTTGCCGCGGGCTGGATGCTGCGCGGACATGGTGGCTGGACCATCTGGCGCACGGACGATGAGGCACGGATCGGTTTCGCCATCCTTGGCTTTGAACCCGACGATCACGAACCCGAGGTCGGTTATCTGCTGATCGAAGGGGCCGAAGGCCAGGGCTATGCGACCGAGGCTGCCCGTGCCGCCCGCGACTTTGCCTTTGACCGCCTCGGGTTTTCGACCCTTGTCAGCTATGTCGCCCACGGCAACGACGTCTCGGCGCGCGTGGCGGAACGCCTCGGCGCCACCCGTGACGTCGACGCCGAAGCCCGCCTTGACAACGACATACGCGTTTACCGCCACACACCCACGGAGACCCTGCAATGACCGACGCCGTGACCCGCGCCGCCGAACTTCTGGCTGGCCACCGCGCCAGCATCGACCGGCTGGACGCCATCCTGGTCTATACCCTGGCCGAGCGGTTCAAGCACACGCAAGCCGTGGGCGTCCTGAAGGCCGAGCATGACCTGCCGCCCTCGGACAAGTCCCGCGAAGCCGATCAGATCGCGCGTCTGGAATCGCTCTCGACCGAGGCCGATCTGGACCCCGAATTCGCCAAGAAATTCCTGGCCTTCATCATCCAGGAAGTCATTCAACATCACAAGCAACACCAGAAATAAACCTAGAAGGATCAATACTATGGCTATGAAAATTCGCCTCGCTCGCGGTGGCTCGAAAAAGCGCCCGTTCTATCGCATCGTCGCCGCCGACAGCCGCATGCCGCGCGACGGCCGCTTTATCGAGAAGCTGGGCACCTATAACCCGCTTCTGCCGAAAGACTCTGAAGAGCGCGTGAAAATCGACCTCGACCGCGTCAAGTACTGGATGGATCAGGGCGCTCAGCCGACCGACCGTATCTCGCGCTTCCTCGAAGCCGCTGGCGTGGTTGAAAAGAAAGAGCGGAACAACCCGAACAAGGCCGAGCCGGGCAAGAAAGCTCAGGAACGTGCCGAAGAAAAAGCTGCCAAAGCTGCCGAGGCAGAGGCCCCTGCAGAAGAGGCGACCGAAGAAGCCGCAGCCGAGGAGACGGCGGAGTAATCCGCCGACCCCATGTCGGAGAATGTATGCGTAGGCGCCATCGCGGGCGCCTTCGGGGTCAAGGGCGAGGTGCGGCTGAAAAGCTTTTGCGCCGACCCCGAGGCCATCGCCACCTATGGCCCGCTTTCGTCGGAGGACGGCAGCGCGTCATGGGAGGTAAAGCTGACCCGCGCGATCAAGAACGGGTTCGCCGCGCGCCTGAAGGGCGTTGCAACCAAAGAGGCCGCCGATGCACTCAGGGGCGTCCGGCTCTATGCACCTCGCGACCGGCTTCCTGCCTTGCCGGACGATGAATTCTATCATGCCGATCTGATCAACCTGACAGTGCTCGACACGGGTGGCACCGAACTTGGCCGCGTTCGTGCCGTGCTGAATCACGGGGCGGGCGATTTGCTGGAAATCTATGTCAAAGGTCAAAAGCAACCGGTGCTATTGCCCTTCACCAAGGCTGCGGTACCGACTGTCGACCTGGCATCAGGCCGCATTGTCGCCGATCCGCCCGACGGGCTTTTCGATGACGAAAAGACGTCCTGAATTCTGGGCGGGGCGCCGGGCCCGCTAGTCGCACCCGGCTGCGGAAACAACAATCGCCGTCGCCCGATCGTCGCCTGCACACTTATAAGAATGCGGATAGTCGGACTCGAAATACATTGAATCCCGCGTCGTCAGGTGATGCGCGGTATCATGTATCTGAACCTCGACTTCGCCTGAAATAACATAGATCAGCTCGATCCCCTTGTGTTGGTGCGGCTCGGTATGGTCAACGCGTGGCACGAACTCTGCCAAATAGGCTTCGATCGGCCGGTCATTAACCGGGAAATCGAGGCTTTCGAAAAAGAAGGCGGGCATTTTATCGGTCCTGTTGGGAAGCTTGATCCTGTTCTTCGCTCGGATCACTTCCAATACCGGGGCATCTCCGTCGTCAAAGAAATGCTCCAGACCAACCCCAAACACCATCGCGATCCTTAAAAGCGTTGGAAGAGTGGGGACAACCTGGCTGCGTTCGATCTTGGACAACATTCCAGCAGACAGGCCGGTGTGATCGCCAAGTTGGGCCAACCCCATGGATTTCGACGAGCGAAGGTCGCGCACCTTGGGGCCGATTCGGTATCTCTCCAGTCCTTCGACCAACACATCAGTCAACATTTTCGCCTCGCTTTTTCATCTCGTGCAACATCGCGGTCGCGATCCGGCCTTATATGAAAAAATTGTTCATCAAATGCAAACTTGCATTGTATGAACATTTTTTTCTCTTCATGAAATTCATATCGCAGCGATCAAGCTGCAGGCAACAGAGAAATTCAGGAGAGAAAAATGACACTTCGCGTCCCATCCAAAACCGATCTTGCCCTTATCCTTGGCATCAGCATGGCAGCAGCGCCGGCCCTCGCTGGTGGTTCGAACATCGTCGATACAGCTACCGACGCGGGCTCGTTCACCACTCTCGTCGCTGCGCTCGGCGCTGCCGACCTGGCCGAGGTGCTGCAGGGCGATGGTCCGTTTACCGTGTTCGCCCCCACCGATGAAGCCTTTGCGGCCCTGCCGGAAGGCACCGTCGAAAACCTGTTAAAGCCCGAGAACAAGGACCAACTGGTCAGCATCCTCACCTATCACGTTGTACCGGGCATCGTTAAATCGACCGACCTGTCCGACGACATGATGGCACAGACGGTCCAAGGCTCGTCGATCACGATCGATCTGGACAACGGCGTCATGATCGATGGCGCATCGGTTGTTGCAGCAGATATCGAGGCCTCGAACGGCGTCATCCACGTGATCGACAGCGTCATCCTGCCCAAAAGCTAACCCTCATCCCCGACCAGCCAACGGTCTGGTCGGGGCACGATCATGACACTTGAAAGGAACCAAACAATGAAGCGCAGAACACTTCTTGCGGCCGTCGGTGCCGGCGCCCTCGCACTTGCCGGTTGCGGCTCGACGATGAGCGAACCGGACATCGTCGACATCGCCGCGTCGAACGACGACTTCTCAACACTCGTGGCCGCCGTCAGCGCCGCCGATCTGGTCGAGACGCTGAAGAGCGACGGACCGTTCACGGTCTTTGCTCCGAACAACGAAGCTTTCGCAAAGTTGCCCGAAGGCACGGTCGCAACCCTGCTCGAACCCGAAAACAAGGATCAACTGACGTCGATCCTGACGTACCACGTCGTGGCCGGAAAAGTTATGGCCGCAGATGTCGTCGGATTGGACAGCGCCACGACCGTCAACGGCAAAGACGTGCATATCCGCGTCAAGAACGGGTCGGTCTATGTCAACAAATCCAAGGTTATCGCCACCGATATCGTCGGATCGAATGGCGTCATCCATGTCATCGACAGCGTCCTGCTGCCGTAATCAATCCAAAATCGGGAGAGAGAAAATGAAAATCATCATCGCAGCCTGCATTGTCGCTTTCGGCACGGCCCCGGCCATTGCCGGTGGAAACAGCGCAAACGCAAAGGCCATGGTCGAAAACATCAAGACCTATGGCGGCAACACGGCGCGCGCACTGCGCCCCGGATCGGGCACGATCTTCGAACAGGCCCCCGGCAACACTGGCTGGGGCAACGCAGGAAGCGCCGCGACTGGCGCCGGCGCTCTGGGCGGTGACTTTGCGCCTGGCGGGCAGGTTTCAAAATCCGGCAAAAAGTAAGCTGCAGGAATTCTGAAAGGGGCAATTTCATATTGCCCCTTTCTCAGTCGTCGGCGCATATGAGGCCACCATGACCGGCAAGATCATCACGGTAAACGACACGTTTCAAAGCCGTTACAGCTATGAACTCGCGGCCCCCGAGGGCAGCGCATTCCACCCCGACTTCCGCCCCGCCCTGTCGCCGAAAGAGATGCTCTCCATGGGCGTTTTCGAAGGCAAGTATTGCAACGACTGCACGGATGAATTCCCGTCCGATTGGTTCGACCACGCCCGTTTGTCACAAACTCCCGATCCTTCGCAGAACTTCTTCGGCGTCAAAAGCCGCCAGCCACTGTCGGTCTGGAAACAAAAGGGCTGGATCATCGAACCGGACCCTCGGGGCTGGTTCCAATGGTATTGTCGTTACTATCTGGGGCGCCGGATCGACAGCGTCGACCAGTTCCAGATCAAACGCTGGCGGGCCTTTGCACGCCACGCTGCACAGGTCCGCAAGAACTGCGATCCCGCCGACATTTATTGTCGCCCCCGCCAAAGACAGGCGCTTTTGCAATGGGCCTATGACCCCTTGATCTGAGCGGAAAAAGATGCGGCTTGCCTTGGGGTCCACCTTATTTTCTTGGTTGGACTTGACCCAAAACCAATCTGACCTGACGATGGTCGGCATTTACAGTCACTTCGAGAAGGAGTTTCCCATGGCGCGGGTACCCGGCAAAGTGAACTATGCCAAACTTGTCTACCAAGCACAGAAAACGAAAAAGAATTACACCAAAAGCCAGATCGACGCCTATGCAAAGTGGCAAAAGAAACTTGGCAAGAAGTCGAACAAGCTTGACGCTCTGGATGATAATTTGCGCAAGATCAAAAAAGAGCTTGAGGCGATGGAGAAGAAGCGCAACGAGGATAACAAGGCCCTCATGCGGCTCTTGCGCATGGTCGAGGGCGCCTACAAGGAAATGCAAACCTATAAACAGGTCCCCGTTCCTGGAAAATTTCCGGCTCCACCCAAGAACATCAGCGCGGTAAGCGCGCTATCCGCCGCGGTGGTGTTGATGATCGCCTATGTCGCGGCGGTCAAACTCTATATGGCTGCTTGCGAGGCGCTGTCGAAGAAAGACGCCTGACATAGAATCCCGGCCTTACCAACCGACGATCCAAGCAATGCGAGGCCCGCGCCCGGCCACATTCCCCTGCGGAAACCCAAGAAAAACCACCCTTTTCAAACGGTTTTTCCCGTTCTAGGCTCGCCGACAGGACATAAGTTCCAACAGGGAGTTAAATAATGAAAAAGTTCCTCATGGCCTCGACAGCTGCTGCCCTCTGTGCAGGCGCTGCGCAGGCCGAAGACGTCAAGATCGGCATTATCCTCGGATACACCGGTCCGATTGAATCGCTGGTTGCCCAGATGGGGCCTGCCGCCGAATTCGCCGTGGCCGAAGTCAACGCCGCAGGTGGTATCCTGGGCGGCGGCACCGTCACAGCCATCACCGGTGACACCACCTGCGTCGACGCAGCGGCCGCCACGGCGGCTGCCGAACGTCTGATCACCGCAGAAGGTGTCAAGGGCATCGTCGGCGGTGACTGCTCGGGCGTGACCGGCGCTATGCTGCAGAACGTCGCTGTTCCGAACGGTATCGTGATGGTGTCGCCCTCGGCCACCTCGCCTGGCCTCAGCCACCAGAACAACGAAGACGAAGGCCTGTTCTTCCGCACCGCGCCGTCGGATGCCCGTCAGGGTGTCGTGATGACCGAGGTGCTGATGGACCTCGGTATCAAGGAAGTCGCGCTGACCTATACCAACAACGACTATGGTAAAGGCCTGGCCGACAGCTTCCAGGCAGCTTTCGAGTCAGCAGGCGGATCGATCACGATCAACGCCGCCCACGAAGACGGCAAGGCCGACTATTCGGCCGAAGTCGGCGCTCTGGCCGCGGCTGGCGGTGACCGCCTGGTCGTTGCCGGCTACGTCGATCAGGGCGGGTCGGGCATCGTGCGCTCGGCGCTCGACTCTGGCGCGTTCGACACCTTCCACTTCCCCGATGGCATGATCGGCTCGCAGCTGGTGGAAAACTTCGGCTCGGAAATCGACGGCTCGTCGGGTCAGCACCCCTCGCCGTCCGAAGAGTTGGCCGCGAAGTTCACCGACCTGGTGGCTGGCAAGTTCGAAGCAACCTCGCCGTTTGCACCGGAAAGCTATGACGCCGCTGCGCTGATCCTCTTGGCCATGCAAGCTGCCGGTTCGCAGGAACCGGGCGACTACAAGTCCAAGATCATGGACGTCGCCAATGCACCGGGCGAGAAAATCTATCCGGGTGAGCTGGGCAAGGCCATCGAGATCCTCGCCGGTGGCGGTGACATCGACTATGTCGGCGCCTCTGACGTCGAACTGATCGGACCAGGCGAAGCCGCGGGCAACTACCGCATCGTCGGTTATGAAGGTGGCGAAGAAGTCACCGCAGGCCGCAAGTAAGCCTTTTAACACCGAAACGGCCCGGACACGCTCCGGGCCGTTTTCACAAAAAGGGGCAGCCATGATCCGGGTCGAAAACCTCCACAAGCATTTCGGCGGATTCCACGCGGTCGACGGTGCGACACTTGAAATCGCGACCGGTTCGATTACCGGGCTGATCGGCCCGAACGGTGCGGGCAAGACCACCCTGTTCAACGTCATCGCCGGAAACCTGCCGCCGACCTCGGGCCAGGTTTTCATGGACGGCGAAGACATCACCGGCCTGCCGCCTCACGAATTGTTCCACAAGGGCCTGTTGCGCACCTTCCAGATCGCCCATGAATTCGGCTCGATGACCGTACGCGAAAACCTGATGATGGTCCCCGGCGGCCAATCGGGCGAAACCATCTGGAACGCCTGGATCGGCCGCAAGCGCATCGTCGAGGAAGAAGCCGCGCTTCTTGCCAAGGCCGACGAGGTGCTCGATTTCCTGACCATCGACCACCTCAAGGACGAAAAGGCCGGCAACCTCTCGGGCGGCCAGAAAAAGCTGTTAGAGCTGGGCCGCACCATGATGGTCGATGCCAAGATCGTCTTTCTGGACGAGGTCGGCGCGGGCGTGAACCGCACCCTTCTGAATACCATCGGCGACGCCATTGTGCGGCTGAACAAGGAACGCGGTTACACCTTCTGCGTCATTGAACACGACATGGATTTCATCGGCCGCCTCTGCGACCCGGTCATCTGCATGGCCGAGGGCAAGGTGCTGGCAACCGGCACCATCGACGAGATCAAGGCAAACGAACAGGTGATCGAGGCCTACCTGGGTACTGGTCTGAAAAACAAGGCAAAAGCCGAGGCAGGTGCATGATCCGACGCCTCGCTGCCCTGGTTCTTGCCGCCACGCTTGCCCTGCCCGTCGCGGCGCAAGAGGCCAGCGTCGTCGGCACCTCGGTCCTCGGCGGCAAGCGCGTCGAGCTTTTGTCAGACAACACCTGGCGCTACGCCGTACTGGCCCAAAATGACGACGCCAAATGTGTCCCGATCAACACCGTTCTGACCTTCTGCGGCACCATCTTTGACTGGCGCCCGCTGGGCACCACAGGCACCGATTTCACCCGTCAGTTCCGCCACGACAGCCGCTCCTATGCCGGGATCATCCACGAAGAACTGGGCGCGGCCGATGGCATGGACATGGAGTTCATGCGCAACGCTGTCATCGAAATCGCCGCCATGGCCACAGGCACCCGCCCCGAGGATGTTGCCATTCATGACGTGCGCAACGAAACCGTCGACGGCCAGCCCGGCGAAACCATCGTCTATGGCGCGAATATCCAGGGACTGGACGTCATGTACCAGAACACCATCGTCAACGCGCCCCACCACAACCTGCAATTCGTCGTCTGGACCATCGGCGCCGATTTGACCGAGACCAATGTCGCCCTCCATAAGGCCTTCCTCGACGCACAACGCATCACCTTCCCGGAGGCGACCCAATGAGCGACCCCTTCCTTATCGGCGACAACATGACCGGCGGCTACGGACGCGGGGCCGACATCCTGCATGGCTGCACCATCGCCGTCGAGAAATCTGAAATCGCGGTTATCGTCGGGCCGAACGGCGCGGGCAAGTCCACCGCGATGAAAGCGGTCTTTGGGATGCTGAACCTTCGCGAGGGCGCGGTGCGGCTGGGTGGCGAGGATATTACCCACCTTTCGCCACAGGACCGGGTCGCCAAGGGCATGGCCTTCGTGCCCCAGACTCACAACATCTTCACCTCGATGACCGTCGAGGAGAACCTGGAAATGGGCGCCTTCCTGCGACGCGACGACATCCGCGAAACGATGGAGCAGGTCTATGACCTCTTCCCCATCCTGCGCGACAAGCGGCGTCAGGCGGCGGGTGAATTGTCCGGCGGCCAGCGCCAGCAGGTCGCGGTCGGCCGCGCACTGATGACCAAGCCGACCGTCCTGATGCTGGATGAACCGACGGCGGGCGTGTCGCCCATCGTCATGGACGAATTGTTCGACCGCATCATCGAGGTCGCGCGCACGGGCATTTCGATCCTGATGGTTGAACAGAACGCCCGTCAGGCTCTCGATATTGCCGACAAGGGATATGTGCTGGTGCAGGGCCGAAACGCCTTTACCGACACCGGCAAGGCACTGATGGCGGACCCCGAGGTCCGCCGCTCCTTCCTCGGCGGTTAAGACCGCCGGGAAGACACGACACGAGACCCGGAAGAAATCCGGGCAGGTGGCCGGAGGGCAGGCAAAAGCCGCCCAATCGGCAAAACGGGGTGCGGCCCGAAAGGGGCGCGATTGGGTGAGGGAAGACAATGATACGCGAGGCGTTGATGCAGATGTTGTTGGTGGCACAGATGGAAAGCGGACCGGCCGGGGTGATCCGATGCGATTTCCCGGCCGCGACACAGGCAGACGAGGCAATCGCGATCCACATTGCCGCGCACCCGTCACTTCGGGACCGACCGGGGCTCTTTCGCGCAACGCTTGACCTGAACGGCACGCAAACCGTGGCCGCCTCGGTTCAACCGATCCAGTCAACCGAAGACGACGACGTTGTGATCAAGACCCGAGGCGGCGCATCCTCGGTGGCACTCGGCCTGCGCGCGGACGGCCGCGCCGCGTTGTCAATAAAGGCCGCCAACGGAGAAGCCACCCGTATGGGCGACTGCCAGGGCCACGCCGCCCACCTGCAACGGTGGCTGGGATCATGACCATTAACGTCTTCAAGAAACCAATCGCATCGCCGCATGGTGCCTCTGCGCCAGCGACGGCTCTTTTCCGCGACGCCGTTGGCGACGCAATACCCAGCAAGGAGACGCCATGGACCTGTTGAACGCCCTTGTTGCGCTTCTGAACTTCGTCGTCGTCCCCGCCGTCTCCTACGGCAGCCAGCTTGCCCTTGGTGCACTTGGCGTGACGCTGATCTATGGCATCCTGCGCTTTTCCAACTTCGCCCACGGCGACACCATGGCCTTCGGGGCCATGTCCACGATCCTTTTCACATGGTGGCTCCAGGGCATGGGCGTCTCGCTCGGCCCCCTGCCGACCGCACTGCTGGCGCTCCCCGCGGGCATCGCCGCCACGGCCCTTCTCGTCCTTCTGACCGACCGCGCGGTCTATCGCTTTTACCGCGAACAAAAGGCCGCACCGGTGATCCTAGTGATTATCTCCATGGGCGTGATGTTCGTCATGAACGGCCTCGTGCGTTTCATCATCGGCGTTGACGACCAGCGCTTTGCCGATGGCGCGCGTTTCCTGATCACGGCCCGAGACTTCAAGGAAATGACCGGCCTCCAGGAAGGCCTCGCCATCAAGTCCACCGCCCTTCTGACCGTCGTCGTCGCCGTGATCGTCGTCGCCGCCCTGTTCTGGTTCCTCAACAGGACCCGCACCGGCAAGTCCATGCGCGCGTTTTCCGACAACGAAGACCTCGCGCTGCTCTCGGGCATCAACCCCGAGCGCGTCGTCGCCATCACCTGGATCATCGTCGCGGCGCTCGCCACCATTGCAGGCACGCTCTACGGTCTCGACAAGTCCTTCAAACCCTTCACCTACTTCCAACTCCTCCTGCCGATCTTCGCCGCCGCCATCGTCGGCGGACTCGGCAACCCCGTGGGCGCCATCGCAGGTGGTTTCGTCATCGCCTTCTCCGAGGTCACCATCACCTATGCCTGGAAAAAGGTCGCAGGCTACGTCCTGCCCTCGTGGGAACCCGACGGGCTGATCCAGCTCATGTCCACCGACTATAAATTCGCGGTCAGCTTCGCGATCCTGATCATCGTGCTCCTGTTCCGACCAACCGGCCTCTTCCGGGGGAAATCCGTATGAACCTGACACCCCGCGATATGCTCCTCTTCGTCGCCGTTTTCGCCCTGATCGCCGTGACGGGCCACATGCAAAGCTGGAACGTCGCCCTTGGCATTCTGAACATGGGCCTGATCTCTGCCATCATGGCCCTCGGCGTGAACATGCAATGGGGCTATGCCGGCCTCTTTAACGTCGGCGTCATGGGCTTCGTCGCCCTCGGAGGCCTCGGCGCCGTCATCGTCTCCATGCCCCCCGTGGGCGAAGCCTGGGCCGCCGGAGGCCTGCGCATCATCGCCGGACTCGCCATCGGAGCCGCTACCATCAGTGGCGCCATCTTCGCCTGGAACCGCCTGCCAAAGGGCAAAAGCCGCACCCTTGCCCTCCTCGCCATCCTGATCATCGGCTTCTTCGCCTATCGCGCCGTCTTCGACCCCGGCGTCGCTGCTGTGGAAAAAATCAACCCCGCCACCACGGGCAACCTCGGCGGCCTCGGCCTGCCGATCCTGCTCGCCTGGCCCATCGGCGGGGCGCTGGCTGCCGGAGCCGCCTGGCTCGTCGGAAAAACCGCCCTTGGCCTGCGCTCGGATTACCTCGCTATCGCCACCCTCGGCATCGCCGAGATCATCATCGCCGTGATGAAAAACGAAGACTGGCTGGCCCGCGGCGTCAAAAACGTCATCGGCGTGCCCCGCCCGGTGCCCTACGAAATCGACCTGCAAAACGATCCCGGCTTCGTCGACCGCATGATCGGCTGGGGCTTTGACCCCGTCACGGCGTCATCGATCACGGTCAAACTCGCCTACTCCGGCCTCTTCCTCGCGGTGCTCCTGATCCTCCTGTGGCTCGCCCAATCCGCGCTTGCCTCTCCCTGGGGCCGCATGATGCGCGCCATCCGCGACAACGAAACAGCCGCCGAGGCCATGGGCAAGGACGTCACCGCGCGCCACCTGCAAATCTTCATCCTCGGCTCGGCGGTCTGCGGCCTCGCGGGCGCGATGATGACCACCCTTGACGGCCAACTCACGCCGGGCACCTACCAGCCCCTGCGCTTCACCTTCCTGATCTGGGTCATGGTCATCGTCGGCGGCTCGGGCAACAACTTCGGTGCGGTCCTGGGCGGCATCCTGATCTGGTACCTCTGGATCATGGTCGAACCCTTCGGCCTCCTCTTCATCCAAACCATCACCTCCGGCATGGCCGACGGCTCGCCCCTCAAGGAACACTTGCTCGACAGCGCCGCCCACATGCGCCTTCTGACAATGGGCATCATCCTCCTCGCCGTCTTGCGCTTCAGCCCCCGAGGCCTGATACCTGAACGGTGAAACCTCTCATCGTCATACCCGCCGCCGGCGCGTCCTCGCGGATGCGCGGGCGCGACAAACTGTTGGAACCCATCAACGGCACGCCACTTCTGCGTCGCCAAACTCAGGCGGCCATCGCCACCGGCTGCCCCGTCGTGGTCACCTTGCCCCCCAACAACCCGGCGCGCGAAACAGCCCTCGAAAACCTATCCGCAAAACTCGAAACCGTGCCCGAGGCCGACGAAGGCATGGCCGCGTCGCTGCGCCACGCCCAGGCCCTCTTGGCGCCGCACCAACCCCTTGCCCTCCTCCTGCCTGACGTCCCGGGCATCACCACCACCGATATCCTCGCGGTCCTCGCGCGCTTCCAAAAGACCGGCCAAACCCGCATCACCCGCGCCTCTGAACAAGACACCGACCGCCCCGGCACCCCGCTTTTCCTGCCCAACGCGATCGCCAAACGCCTTGCTGACCTTACCGGCGACAGCGGCGGCCGCGGCGTCCTCAGGGGCGAACCCGTCGACCTCGTCCGCTTCGCCGACGACCGCGCCACCCGCGACCTCGACACACCCGAAGACTGGAAAGCCTGGCGCCGCGCAAACAATACGCCCACTTGAATTTCTTCTTGGTCCAAATATCCCGAGGGGTGAATTGGCCGCGAGGCCAAGAGGGGGCCGCGCCCCCTGCAAGAAACATTACTTGCGCGCGGTACGCGCGCTCAATTTGATAGCCAACGCAGCAAGGGCAACAAGGCCTCGGTCGTCTCCATGATCCAATCCTTCGCACCCGCGCCCATGACAGCCGAGCGTGCCGCCTCATTGCCATGGGTGCGCGCCACGATCGCCTTGTGCCGTAACAGCACGGCACATGGCCCATCCGCGTCATAACCTTTCGGCAGTCGCGTCAGATCCGGCGCGCCCATCGTACAGCCCACCGCCTCGGCCGCCAGCAACGCTTCCCCGTCCCGATCATCCATGATCCGGTCGCGCACCCCCGTCAGCGCCACGGGGTCCAATCCGAACCAGCCTGCCCCGTAGCCGACCCCACGGGGCGTCAGCACAACATGCATTCCGGGTGAGCGGTTCGGATGCTCCCCGGCCCAGAAAATCATGTGCAACCGCGCGTTATAGGGCGACTTGTCCTTGGAGAACCGCACGTCGCGGTTGATCCGCCTCAAGGACCCGTTCAGCTTTGGCACCGCCTTCAGCGATGGCTTCAGCGACGCCATGTCTTCTGACAGCCCCGCGATTACATCAAGGGCAGCCCCTTTCCAATGCGCCTCATAAACCTCGCGATTGGCCTCGAACCAGTCCCGACTGTTGTTCGCCTCAAGATCATGCAGGTATTGAAACGTCGCCTTTGAAAACCCCATGCCGCTCTCCTGTTGGCCATGCAGCCACGAAACACGACTTGCCAGAATCGCGCAATCCGGCCACACCCGTTTCATGACAGCTCCTGACGAAGTCATCTGTATCGGCTCGGTCCTGTGGGACGTGATCGGGCGCTCCGGCGCGGTTATGCGTGCCGGCTCGGACGTACCCGGGCGGATCACCCGCCTGCCCGGAGGCGTCGCGATGAACGTCGCCATAACCTTGCGCCGCTTCGGATTACGCCCCGTGCTTCTGACAGCCATCGGCCAGGACGACGAAGGGGCCGAGCTGTTGAAGGCATCCGAAAGGCTTGGGATGATCACCCATCATGTCTATCGGTCCCAAGACCTGCCCACAGACCGCTACATGGCCGTCGAGGGGGCCAATGGCCTGATCGCGGCAATCGCCGACGCCCACTCGCTCGAAGCCGCGGGCGACAAGATTCTTGCTCCGCTTGCCGACGGCCGCATCGGGTCGGCGGCTGCACCCTACGCCGGGGTGATCGCTCTCGACGGCAACCTGACCGAAGCGCTCTTGGCCGAGATTGCCCAAAGTCCGCTTTTTGCCCAGGCCGATTTGCGCATCGCGCCCGCCTCCCCCGGCAAAGCCGAACGTCTCCTGCCGCTCCTCGCGGTGGCCAATGCAACGCTCTATGTCAATCTCGAAGAAGCCAGCCTGATCTGCCAGTCGCAGTTCGACAGCGCCCCCGCAGCTGCCGAGGCACTTCTTGCACGCGGCGCGGCCCGCGCCCTCGTCACCAACGGCGGCGACACCGCTGCCTATGCCGGTCCGACTGGCGTACTGACCGCCCAACCGCCGCAGGTCCTCGTCACCCGCGTCACGGGCGCAGGCGATACGTTCATGGCCGCCCACATCGCTGCCGAACGCCGAGGCGAGACAGGGGCGATCGCCTTGCAAACCGCGCTTTCCGCCGCCGCCGCCCATGTTTCCGGAGACGTCGCCACATGACCCTGCCCCTCGACATCCTGCCCGAGGTCGCCGAAGCGCTCGCCCAGAATCGTCCCGTGGTCGCCCTTGAATCGACGATCATCACCCACGGGATGCCCTTCCCGCAAAACGTCGAAACCGCCCGGCTGGTCGAGGCCACCGTCCGCGACGAGGGTGCCACCCCCGCCACCATCGCCGTTCTTGACGGCCGCCTGAAAGTCGGCCTCACCGAAACCGACCTCGACCGTCTCGCTCAGATGGACAGCGTCGCGAAACTTTCCCGCGCCGACCTCGCCACCTGCATTGCTCTCGGCCAGACCGGCGCCACCACCGTCGCGGCCACCATGATCGCCGCCCACATGGCAGGCATCCGCGTCTTTGCAACAGGCGGCATCGGCGGCGTTCACAAGGGTGCCGAGACCACCTTCGACATCTCTGCCGACCTCCAGGAACTGGCTGAAACCCCCGTCACCGTCGTCGCCGCCGGCCCCAAGGCCATCCTCGACATCCCCAAGACGCTCGAGGTTCTCGAAACCCTCGGCGTTCCCGTCATCACCATCGGCCAGGACACCCTGCCCGCCTTCTGGTCGCGCAGTTCTGACATCGTGACCCCCCTGCGCATGGACGACGCCGACCAGGTCGCGCGCGCCATAGCCATGCGAGAAGCCATGGGGCTGAAAGGTGGTCACCTGATCGCGAACCCAATCCCTGCGGGTGATGAAATTCCGGCCCCCGACCTTGCCCCGGTCATCGCCCAGGCCACTAACGAAGCCGAGGCAGAAGGAATCGCAGCCAAGGCCGTCACCCCCTTCCTTCTCCAGCGAATATTCGAACTTACCAAGGGCCGCTCTCTCACCGCGAACATCGCGCTGGTTCTGAACAACGCCCGCTTTGCCTCAAAAATCGCCATCCGGCTTTGCACCCTGCACGGAAACACATGATTTCGACAGAAATCGTTGTCCTGACGGGCGGCAATGCCTAGATTGATCCTCGGCCCCAACGAGAAAGCCCATGAGCTCAGGATTTGACGACGAAGTAACCCGCCGACGCCGGACATTGTTCCGGTGGCTTCGTGCATCGTTTTTGACCGGCCTGGTGGTTATCGCTCCAATCGGGCTGACACTCTGGCTGATCTGGACGGTCGCGGGATGGGTCGACAGCTGGGTCTTGCCCTTCGTCCCCGTCTGGCTGCGCCCCGACCAATACGTCGGTCTGAACATCCGCGGCATCGGCGTGGTCGCCTTCCTGATTTTCACGGTGATTGTCGGCTGGTTGGCCAAGGGCATCATCGGCAAGTCCCTGATCAACTGGGCCGAAAGCGTGGTCCACAACCTGCCGGTCGTGCGGTCGGTCTATAAGGGGCTGAAACAAATCGCTGAAACCGTCTTTGCCCAGTCCGAAGCCTCGTTCGAAAAGGCCTGCCTGATCGAATACCCCCGCAAGGGCATTTGGGCGATCGCCTTCGTGGCAACCTCGGCCAAGGGCGAAGTCGACGCCAAACTGCCCGAGGATGCGGGCAAAACCGCTGTATTCCTGCCGACCACTCCGAATCCGACCTCTGGCTTCCTGTTGTTCTTGCCCAAAAGCGACGTGATCGAACTGGACATGACCGTCGAGGACGCCGCCAAACTGGTGATCTCGGCAGGGCTGGTTTATCCCGACGGATCAACCGCCATGCCCACACCAATTGGCGAGGTTCGCCCCCCCGCTGCACGGTTGGGCGGCAATTAAGCCAGCTGTTTCCGGCAATACCGAAATCGGCTTTTTTCGGGCCGATACCTGCGATTGTTCGCATGTGATGGGAAACACACGGAATTTCGCTCTGTTAAGCACGCGACAATTATTCGCGTGAAATCATCTCAAATTTTATGCTAATATGATCGTCAGGGGAACGGTCCTATGGACCATGACAAAGTGAGTTTTGGTATGAACATGAAGAAAACGGTAACGGCAGCAGCGGTCAGTTTTGCGCTGATTTCCGGTCAGGCCTATGCAGGCGGCATGGCTGAACCGATGATGGAACCCGAGGTGATTGCAGAAGAATCCAGCTCGTCTGGCGGATTCATCCTGCCTCTGATCCTGATTGCGCTTTTGGTTGCGGCCTCCAGCAGCAGTGGTGGTGGCGGAAGCGCCGCGCGCACTGACGGCTAATAGGGCAAGGCAGATGCCTTGATGACAACAAAAAGGGGTGGCGCTTTGGCAGCCACCCCTTTTTTTTATGTTTCTTTGGGCCGCCTTGTTACTGAGCAGTCCAACCGCCATCTGCGGAAATCGTCGTACCCGTCACTTGGGCCGCCGCATCCGAACACAAGAAAGTGGCAATGCCGCCCAGTTGTTCGATCGTCACGAACTCTTTCGACGGCTGTTTCGCCAGGATCACCTTCTCGACCGCCTCGTCTTCCGAGATGCCGTATTCCTTGGCGGTGTCGGGGATTTGCGCCTCGACCATCGGAGTCAGCACATAGCCCGGGCAGATGGCGTTTGCCGTGATCGGCTCTTTCGCGGTTTCAAGGGCGACCACCTTGGTCATACCCACCACCCCGTGCTTTGCCGTGACATAGGCAGATTTGAACGGGCTCGCCCGCAAGCCGTGCCCCGAGGCCACGTTGACGATACGGCCCCAACCGGCCTTGCGCATCATCGGAAGGGCGGCAGCGGTGGTGTGAAAGGCCGAGTTCATGTTGATCGCGATAATCGCATCCCACTTGTCGACTGGGAATTCGTCGATGGGCGACACCACCTGGATCCCGGCGTTGTTCACAAGGATATCACAGACGCCGACCTGCGCGATCAAGGCCCGGCATTCATCGCCCTTGGACATATCGGCCCTGACATAGCGCGCCGTCACGCCAAATTCATCCGCGATCGATTTTGCCAACGCGTGGTCTGCCTCGTCATCGGTGAACGAGTTCAATACCACATCCGCCCCTTCTTTGGCCAAGGCGCGGGCGATGCCCAGTCCGATTCCAGAGTTCGACCCGGTGATGACGGCGGTTTTTCCCTTAAGCGACATGCGGTCTCCTTCGCAACTGCGGCATTTTTCTGCCTTGGCAAAATAGCGGGTTTGTCCCTCAACACCAGATGCAATCTGTGCCGGGGTCTTCTTGGGTTAACGGGGCGTTAAGAATGGTCACCGTGCGGTGGGGTTATCGACCGCCCGTTGCGTTCGAACTGCGCCAAGCCATACGTTTTGCATACGCTATGCCGACGCAATGCCGACAGGGCGATTCCGCCCGTTTTCCCTTGTTTTGCCGCGTTTACTTTTGCGACTGGGACAGGCAACGCCCAACGCACGGTCGCGGCCTTAACCAGCGCGCAAAAGAAAACGCCGCTCCAACAGGAACGGCGTTTTGCACATCCGAAAAGAACCGTGGCTTAGAAGCCGAGGCCTTCGTATTTCTTTTTGAACTTCGACACGCGACCGCCGGTATCCATAAGGCGGGTGCCGCCACCGGTCCAGGCAGGGTGAACCGTAGGATCGATATCCAGCGCAAGCTGGTCGCCTTCGGCGCCCCAGGTCGAACGCATCTGCACAACGTCGCCATTGGTCATTTTGACGTTGATGACGTGGTATTCGGGATGAGTCTCTTTTTTCATGACGTCGCTCCTTACTTGCCCGCCAAGGGCTTGTAATTGCTATCTTCTGCGATACGCGCGGATTTACCACGGCGCGAGCGCAGATAGTACAGCTTGGCGCGGCGGACGCGACCGCGACGCACCACTTCGATGCTGTCGATGTTGGTCGAATGCAGCGGGAAAACCCGCTCGACGCCTTCGCCGAAAGAAATCTTGCGGACGGTGAACGATCCAGCAATGCCAGCGCCATTCTTGCGGCTGATGCACACGCCTTCATAGTTCTGCACACGGGTCCGCGTGCCTTCCGTCACCTTATAGCCGACGCGGATGGTGTCACCCGCCTTGAAATCCGGAATATCCTTGCCAAGCGTGGCAACTTGCTCGGCTTCCAGTTCTGCGATCAGATCCATCTGACCTAACTCCTTATCTGCCTTGGGTTTTTCCCAAGAGGTGTTTCGCGCCTCAGAGCTCCGCATGAAGGGGTCGGATCAAGGCCGCCCGCCGGAGGGTTCAGGTCATCTTTACTTGTTCTGGTCGCATTGCGATCAGGTCCGCTGAGACGATTCCGCCCGCGAACCTGCGCCGTATAGGGGCATGTGCCCTGCGGATCAAGAAGAATTCACAACGCCCTGCCGGGACTAGCCGCGTCCGTCGTCGTCTTTGCCACGCTGATGCGCCTGCCACAAATCCGGCCGTCTTTCGCGGGTGGTCTTTTCGGATTGTTCGCGCCGCCACCTGTCCACCGCCCCATGATCGCCCGAGGTCAGAACTTCGGGTATGGTGCGCCCCTCCCATTCAGCTGGCCGGGTGTATTGCGGATGCTCCAAAAGACCCTCGGAAAAGCTTTCTTCTTCGGTCGAAGCCGCGTTTCCCAGAACCCCCGGCAACAGGCGCACAGTGGCGTCAATCATGGCCTCGGCGGCGATTTCGCCGCCGGTCATTACAAAGTCACCAAGGCTGATTTCCTCAATCCCGAAGTGCTCGATCACGCGCTCGTCCAGCCCTTCGAAACGTCCGCAGATCAGCGTCATGCCATCACATCCCGCAAGCCGTTGTGCCGTGGCCTGATCAAACCGACGGCCACGGGGGCTGAGATAAACAAGGGGCCAGCGTGCGCGATCATCCGGTGCGCCCCGCATGGCGAAACGGATCGCTTTGCCCATCACGTCGGGGCGCAAGACCATCCCGGCACCTCCGCCCGCAGGCGTGTCATCCACGTTGCGGTGCCGCCCGTCGCCAAAGGTCCGCAGATCAATCGGTTGAAGCTGCCAACGTCCGTCCTGCAAGGCCTTACCGGTAAGTGATGACCCAAGAACACCGGGAAAAGCCTCGGGAAACAGTGTGATGACGCGCGCTGTCCACGCCCCTTTCAGTTGAGGTCGATCGGTCATCAGATCGCGTGGCGCCGCACTGGCGCTGATCGCAATCCGTCCGTGGGATTTGGTTGGGCCAGACATAGGCGCGGCTATATCCTGCGCCCCATGCCCCGACAAGCGCCGCGTCGGGGCAACGGGGGCCAAATTTTATTCGGCGGCCCGACGCGCCAGAGCAGCCGCGTACTCGGGACCAAGAGCAGACAGCCCTTTCAAGATGTCGATCGCATAGGCCAGCTGGTAATCTTCATCACGCAGTTTGGCGGCTTCTTCTGCCGCAGCGCGTTCTTCCTCGATCTTACGGCGTTCGTCGTCCGTCAGACTGTCGTTGGATAGTGAACCGCGCAGCTCCGCTTCCGAGCGGAAACCTGGCTGTGCATCATCGTCCTCGGCCTCTCGACGGGGGGGCTGTTCAACGATGATATCGGGCGAAACACCCAGAGCCTGGATCGACCGGCCTGACGGGGTGTAATAGCGCGCTGTTGTCAGCCGCATTGCTCCGTCGCCTCTCAGGGGCATCACTGTCTGGACAGAGCCTTTGCCAAAGCTCTTCGTGCCGACGACGATGGCGCGGCGATGATCCTGCAGGGCGCCTGCAACGATCTCGGATGCCGAAGCCGATCCACCATTGATCAAGACGACAACGGGCTTGCCTTCGGTCATGTCACCGGGCTCGGCATTGAACCGGTCACCATCCTGCGGGTCGCGACCACGGGTCGAGACGATCTCGCCTCCTTCAAGAAAGGCATCCGACACCCGAACCGCCTGGTTCAACAGGCCACCGGGGTTATTTCTCAGGTCCAGAACAAAACCGTTCACGTTGTCAATTCCGCCCAGTTCCTCGACGCGCTCCAACAGTTGATCGCGCATGGAGGGGAAGGTTTGATCGCTGAATGTAGTGATCCGCAGGACGACGGTTTCACCTTCAATACGCGACCGAACGGCCGTCAGTTTGATGGTGTCCCGGATTATCGAAACATCGAAGGGCTCGGCTTCGCCTTCGCGCACGATGGTGATCACGATTTCGCTGCCGATCGGGCCGCGCATCATGTCCACAGCCGTGTCCAACCCAAGGCCAAGCACGCTTTCTCCGTCAACATGGGTGATGAAATCACCTGCCTGAATGCCTGCGTCGCTGGCGGGTGTGTCATCCATGGGCGAAACGACTTTTACAAAGCCTTCCTCCTGGGTCACCTCGATGCCCAAACCACCAAACTCGCCACGGGTATGCACGCGCATCGCGGCAGCATCATCGGGCGCAAGATAGGAAGAATGCGGATCGAGCGAAGTCAGCATGCCGTTGATCGCCGCTTCGATCAAATCGGCTTCATCGACGTCCTCGACATATTGCGACCGAATGCGTTCAAAAATGTCGCCGAAAAGATCAAGTTGCTCGTAAACCGAGGCCTTTTTCTCGGCTTCCTGGGCGATCAGGGGCCCGGCAACCTGTGTCGTAACCACGGCGCCAAACATGATCCCCGTGACTGTCGCCAGCAAAAACTTTTTCATGCCAATTCCTTATTCATCGCCCAGATTCAGGATTCCCGCCGGATCCACCGACGTTCGCCCCTGTCTTATTTCAATATAAAGCGTTTCGCCGCCAAAAAGACCACTGTCAGCAAAAGTTTCGTTCAATTCTTCTTGTTCGCGTGTCGTCCGGGACCGCATCAGGCCGATTGGTGCCCCTGCATCAACAATCTGGTCCCTTTGTACGAACCGGCTTCCCATTCCGGCCAGAATCACCAGGGCGCCCGGTTCGGGTTCCAAAATGACAACCCCGCCCTGATCGGGGATATCACCGGAAAAACGCACGGTTGCCGGCGCGGGCGTGATCACAAGCGCTTGTGGCTCGGTCGCAATCACCCAGCCAGGTCGGCGCACGCCAGCGGCGTCTACGTCGTTGTAACGCCGCAAGACCGTACCATGGACTGGCACCGGCCAGGTCGTATCTCCTATCCAACTGGAACGGATCTGGTCGGGCAGCAAACTGTCGGCGAAGGCAGATAGTGTTTCGGCGCTGTTGATAAGCGCCTCGATCGCCGCGTCATCTGTCCCCAGCCCTTCGCCGATGCCACCCCGTTTGGACACCGCCTCAACCAATCGCAACCGGGCGGTGCGTATGCCGCGCACCCCGTGTTCCATCTGTTCCTGGCCCGAGCGTTGAATGGCTATCAGCCCCTGCATTTCGTCAAGATCGGATTGCAAAGCCGAGGCGCGTTCTTGCAACGCGGGGACAAGACTGGCGGTCAGCGTCCCGGCGCGGATTGTTGGCAAGGCCCCGCCCGGATGCAGCAAAGACTGACTTTCAGCCTCGCGCGAGACGTTTTGCAACAGCGTCAACAGACCGGATAATTCTGCATCCTGGTCAGAAAGCCGAAGCTGCAATTCCGCCTGGCGCAAATGTGCCCGACGCAACCCTTCCCGCAAGGCAGACAGACCGCGCTCATAGGCCTGGACCGTAAGTGTCAAAGCGGCAATTTGATCGGACGCGCCATCTGTTTCATCCAGCAACGTCGCCGCAGCGATAAGGTCATCCGCCGCACGTCTCGCCAGGTCGCCGGCGTCATCGGCCAGAACCGAGCCGGAAAGCGCCAGAACCACGACGATTGACTGCGCCCAGGTTTTCATTTCCGGATGAGACTCTTGCCCGTCATCTCGTCGGGTTGATCCAGCCCCATCAGTTCCAAAATCGTCGGAGCAAGGTCGGCAAGCCGACCATCAGCCAGCGTCACGCCTTTCGGGCCACCAAAAAGCGCCACCGGCACAAGGTTGGTCGTGTGCGCCGTGTGAGGCCCACCGGTTTCGGGATCGATCATTGTTTCGCAGTTGCCATGATCAGCCGTCAGGATCATCGCGCCGCCCGTCTCCTCCAGCGCCGTCAAAACTCGGGTCAAACCGCGATCCACGGCTTCGCAAGCCTTGATCCCGGCTTCCAAGTCCCCGGTGTGTCCCACCATGTCGGGGTTGGCATAGTTCACCACAATCAGGTCATAGCCCGCCTTGATCGCCTCAACGAATTTGTCGGATACCTCGCTCGACGACATTTCAGGCTGTAGATCATAGGTCGCCACGTTGGGCGATTTAGGCATGTAACGATCTTCTTTCTCTTCGGGAATTTCCTTACCGCCATTCAAGAAGAAAGTAACATGAGGATACTTTTCGGTTTCCGCCAAACGGAATTGCCGCAATCCCTTTTCGGCCACCCAAGCGCCCAGGGTGTTCACGATATTGGCCTTGGGAAACACCGTTTGCATATAGTCGTTATGTTGGTCGGAATACTCGGCCATCCCAAGCATCGCCGACAGTTTGGGTCGTGCCGAAGCATCAAATTCATCAAAGCCCGGTGCCCCGATCGAGGCGAGAATTTCGCGCGCCCGATCCGAGCGAAAGTTGACGAAGAACAAGCCGTCCCCGTCTTTCATCCCTTCATAGGCACCAATGATCGTCGGTTCGAGGAATTCATCGCTGACGTCTTCGCCATAGGATTGCTCGGCAGCAGCGACGGCAGATGGCGCCGTCCGTCCGTCGGTTTCGCCACGCACGATGGCTGAAAAAGCCTTTTCGACTCGGTCCCACCGATTGTCACGGTCCATCGCGAAATAACGCCCGACAACCGTCGCGACATGGACACCGTCCGGCAAATCAGCTTCCAGCTTCGCCAGTTGTCCGGCCGCCGATCGGGGCGCAACGTCACGACCATCTGTCAAAGCATGGACAACAACGGTCAGGCCCCTATCGACCAACGCCTTGGCAGCGGCGACCATGTGATCCTGATGCGCATGAACACCGCCCGGCGAGGCCAGCCCCGCCACATGTGCCACACCTCCAGCGGCCTTGACCGTGGCAGCAAAGTTTTCGATTGCCGCTTTGGTGAAAAACGATCCGTCCTCGATCGACAGATCAATCTGTCCTAGGTCCATCGCCACGACGCGGCCGGCGCCGATATTCGTATGCCCAACTTCGGAATTGCCCATCTGCCCGGTTGGCAAACCCACATCCGGACCAAAAGTGACCAGCGTGGCGTTCGGGCAGGTTGACATGATCCGGTCATAGGCGGGGGTGTCCGCCAACAGCGGCGCGTTGCCCTCGCGTTCATCACGCAAGCCCCACCCATCCAGGATGCAAAGAACTACGGGTTTTGGTGCGCTCATGGTGTGCCTCGCTTGTTTGCCCCCCTCATAGCGTCCGGCGACGCGAGAGGAAACAGCCTCGGACTCTAGCGTCTTGGCTGACGTGGTTGTGGGCGTCCGGGCATTTCCTTCAGCAACCCGCCGACACCCATTTCGGCAATTGCCTGCCCATCAATCTCAATCCCGGCCGCAATCCGTTCCAGCACCCAGTCCACACCGTTCAAAGCGGGCGAACGTGCGCAGCCAGGCAAGCCGACCACGGGCGTGCCACGAAGGCTGCCCAGAAACAACAGGTTGCCCGGATCAACCGGCATCCCAAACCGATCGATTTCCCCACCGGCCATGCAGACCGCCGCGGGGGCCACATCCGAGCGGTCAGACGTGGCCGAGGCCCCAAGGATCAAGATCAGATCGACGGTGGGGTCCAGAGCCTCGGCTACAGCCGCTTCCTGGTGATCGACGATTTTCACATTGTCCAACAAGAACCCAAGCGCCTCGATCCGGTCACGAACACCTGTTTCGCCCTTGGTCAAAAGACTTTCTTTGAAGCCCGGCGTCCTAGTCATGATCAACTGCGCGCGGCCCGTTCCAAATGGGTGAAGTGTGATCGCGCCCACCCCCAGCGCGGCGGCCCCGCGAGCAACGATACTGGCATCCAATCCATAGGGAATGATCTTGACTGTCGCCACCAACTGCCCCGATGCCACTCGCATCAGATCGGGCAATGTGGCCAGCGTCAGCCCTTCATCGATCGCGTTCACGGCGCGAATGGCTTTTGTGTTCAAACGGATAACACCGGCCGCTTCGGCTTCAAGGTTGACGCGGCCGGTGAATACCGGCCCCAACCGCAATCCCGGCGCTACCAGCCCCGACCCGATCTCTTGGGCCGCTGCGTCTTCGGTCATGTCCGAAGGTTCGATGCGTGCAACGACGACCTGTTCGATCCCCCCCCGCGTCAGCCGACCAACGAGTTCTGCGTCCAAGACCGTCCCCTTGCGGATCGGCCCATCCGGCAACGAAATGGAATGTGCCAGGATCGCGCCAATTGAGTCAGCCACATGAACTTTGCCGAACTTCAAGCTGCCGCTCCGGGACGTGTTTCGGGACGGCGCAGGCGCTCGGTCAGCTCGGCCATTATCGACACCGCGATTTCAGCCGGCGTGCTTGCACCGATATCAAGCCCGACCGGGCCATCGATCCGCGCAATGACGTCCGCGCTCAGGCCGGCATCCCCCAGGGCCGCGACTCGTTTTGCGTGCGTTCTGGTTGACCCGAGCGCCCCGATGTAAAACGTCTCGCTTTCCAGTGCGACCTGCAGCGCGGGGGTGTCGATCTTGGGGTCATGGCTGAGGGTTACCACGGCAGTGCGCGTATCCAGCCCATAGGCTGCCAGCGCCTCATCCGGCCAGCCATCCAGAAAGGTTTCGTCCGGAAATCGCGTGGCCGAGGCAAAGCTGTCGCGCGGATCGCATAAGGTCACGTCATAGCCGGCAATCTTGGCCATCTGAACCAGGGGCTGGGCGATGTGCACAGCGCCGACGATCACCAATCGCAAAGGCGGATTGTGAACGCCGCGAAACAAGTCACCGTCGCGCAGAGACTTATCGGTACGAAACCGCGCTTCAAGATCGCCGTTGGACGGGTCGCGTGGCAACAGTCGACGCGACCAGGAAGCGGTATTTACCTCATAAACAACGGGTTTCCGTTCGGCCCGCGCCGTCACCAAGGCGCGCAAGTCCTCGATCGATGGCCCCTGGCCCACTCCAACAGGTTCGACCATCACCTCGATCTGGCCGCCACAGGCCAGGCCAACCTCGAAAGCGCTTTCATCGGAAACCCCGAAACTCAGAATGCGGCATGACCCGTCGCGCATTGCTTCGGTCGCCTCAAAGATCACCGCGCTTTCCACACAGCCCCCTGAAACAGAGCCTTGAAACTCCATGTCCTCTCGCACTGCCAGCTGCGCCCCAACCGGTCGGGGAGCCGACCCCCAGGTCTTGATAACTGTCGCCAAGGCAACGGTTTCTCCTGCGTCGATCCAGCTTAATGCTTGTTCGGGAATATTGTCATACGTCGTCATCTTGCACCTCTTGCGCGCAGACTATCAGCAGCGAAAGCGACGCGCATCATCTAGATATTACCCTTGATCCGCCACAAATACGTCCAGTTTCCGAGTGATTGTTTCCATGTAGGCATCCTAGTCCGATGCCTTCATCTTCCTCCCTGACTGAACTGGCCATCTCGCGATGGCCATTTTTTTTGCCGTCGAATGGCCTGCGCCCGGCAAGATGATGCCGGGCGCTGCCATAGATTGTGTTTCGCGTGGGTTTTACTTGGAACGGACGGGGGCAAGCACAATATTGCTATGAATTATACGTTCCGGTGCCATGGACGGCACCGAGTCGATTTCATCAAGGATGCTTGTGATATCGCTATCGCTTAGCCGCCCCAACAGTGTACGCATCCAGCGGTCAAACTCGTCGTCGGAAATGTTTCGCCGCACGACCCGCCCGCGATTTCCGGGCAACTCAATCACCACATCGTCACTGGCATGGTCTGTCTTTGCATCTCTTTTTTCAAGGGTGCGAAAGATCTGCACACAACCAGTGCGACGCGCCGCATTCTTCAAAACACCCTCGGTATAGCGAATCGGGTAAGCGGCTGATTTCCTACGGACAGGGGAAACGCACCTGCCACGGCGTTCCTGGCCGAAGTGATCGCCCGAACCATCCGAAAGAATGGCCATGTCGCTTTCAGCGCCATGCATCATGTGTGAATTGTACTTTGCAGAGGTGTCGGTTCCGACACGTGCGGATCTGACTACCATTTTCCAGACCTCCTGATTTTCCTTGAACGAAAGATGACATCGGGCGCGGCCAGCTTGTCCCTTTGATATTTCAGCCGCCGCTTTGCATTTGTGATTTCCTGTTCAGAGTGGCCAGTGGCACCTGACAGCGCTTTTGTATCGCGAAAGATTTTCGGATCGGCGACGGCCAGAATATCCATGGCCACCACATCTCCTCGGATTCCATTCAAAAGTTCGGCGAACATCTGGCGAATCTGGGATTCACGTTCGCTTTCTTCCTCTTGGTCAATGAATTGATCTTCGGCAGAGCCATGTGTCTTGCCATAGTGAGCATGGTAGTCTTCTGGCGACTTCAAAAGCGCGAAAAGCTTTCGCCGGGCGTCCCGCGAGAAGTCCCTCTCGGAATGATTGGTAAAGGGGTACTCAAGATCAGAATTGGCGCCACCCTTGCGTTCGGCATGCTTTAGAATCGCGTTCGCATCCGCCTCAAGGGCTCTCCTTTGCTGCTCGGTCTTGTCCTTCGTCATAGCCAGCCTCCCATGCGAGGTTCCTATAAATATAGGCACAAACCTTGTGACGTGACGAAAAAAAATCTTTCCTAGCAATTCCATCCATGCCGCGCCTGTAAGATAGGAGGACGCGACATGAGAAAGAAAATCTCACTTTCTGATTTTTTGGCATTGGCCGCGGTGCTGTTGGCAGCGGCGACACTGTATTTCACATTGTATCCGCCCAAAGAGGCACCTGCAGAGCCTCAGCCCAACACAGTCGAAACGGAAAATTCAGTACAATAACAAAGCCGCCCAATCAGTTAGATTGGGCGCTACTGGCGCTGAAAGTACGAATGCCTAGCGATAGACTTCGTCATCTCCGGGGAAAGTGCGTGCCTTGACTTCATCGGCATAGCGTTTGACCGAGCCTTCGATCTCGTTCAGCAAATCGCCATAAACCTTCACGAATTTCGGTGGCTTTGGATTTAGCCCCAACATGTCTTCCAGCACGAGGATTTGTCCGTCACATTCGACGGATGCACCGATGCCGATCGTCGGAATTTCGACCAGCTTGGTGACCTTGGCGGCCAGGGGCTCGACCATGCCTTCCACGACCATTGAAAACGCTCCGGCTTCGGCGACCGCAACCGCATCCGCTTCATGTGCGGCCCATGTATCTTCGTCCCGGCCCTGGGTCTTGAAGCCGCCCATGACATGACTGGACTGCGGAGTAAGACCGATATGCCCCATCACGGGGATACCGCGTTCGACCAGGAAATGAATGGTCTCGGCCATGCGCGCGCCGCCTTCCAGCTTGACTGCGCCACAGCCGGTTTCCTTCATGATCTTTGCCGCATTTCGAAAGGCCACGTTTGGGCTTTCTTCGTATGTACCGAAAGGCATGTCGACGACGATCAAGGCCCGCTGGGTTCCGCGCACCACGGCCCTGCCATGCATGATCATCAGATCAAGCGGCACCCCAACCGTGGTTTCCATCCCGTGCATGACCATCCCCAGGCTGTCACCGACCAGGATAAAATCGGCGTACTTGTCGACGATGGCCGCGGTATGCGCGTGATAAGACGTCAGAGAAACGATCGGCTCCCCCCCTTTTCGCGCCGCAATCTGAGGTACGGTGATCCGACGCACGGGTTTCTGGACGCTCATGGGGTGATCTCCCTTTGATCAATAAGCAGGATCCCTCCGAACTGGACCGAGATCATGATGCCAATGGTTTTTGTCAGGGGGCCAGTGGCCGGGTTAAAACTGTCGGCCTCGACGATATCAAGCCCGCGCAGGGTGGCCAGAGGTTGCGTGGCAATGACGCGACGAATTGTCTGGGCCAATTCCTCGGCGGTCGCACCCGATGCTGCAAGCTGTTCGGTGGCATCCAGTGCGGCATTCAAGATCGGTGCAGCGGCGCGGTCCTCGGGCGTCAGGCGCACATTGCGCGACGACCTGGCCAACCCGTCTGCCTCACGCACGGTTGGCACGCCGACGATGTCCAGAGGCATATAGAGGTCGCGCACCATGCGGCGGATGACCTGCAATTGCTGATAGTCCTTTTCGCCGAAATATGCAGCGTCCGGCCCGACGATATTGAACAGTTTTGCAACCACCGTGGTGACACCGCGAAAGTGACCGGGGCGAACCTTGCCGTGCAGGATGTTTGCCAGATGGGTGGTTTCGACAATGGTTTCATCGCCGGGTGGATAGATTGTGTTGACCTCAGGCAGGAAAAGCGCGTCGATGCCTTCGGCTTCGAGCATCCCTATGTCACGTTCATCGTCCGACGGATAATGCGCCAGGTCAGCGACCTCACCGAATTGGGTCGGATTGACAAAAATAGTGGCAACAACCCGGTCGTGATCGGCGCGCGCGCAGCGCATCAGGGTCATGTGCCCTTCGTGCAGAGCACCCATAGTGGTGACAAGACCAACGGTTTCGCCTGCTTGGTGATAGCCCGCTATGACCGCGCGGATTTCTTCAACACTGGAGCATATCTTCATGTGCGTAGTTGCTACCCTGTCCGCGACGAAGGCTCAAGGTCCGTGGTGCCGGGCGCGAAATCGAGATCATTTTGAATGTGGACGACACCGATGTTTTGACCTTGTTGCTGGGCAAAGACTTGGCCGCGATGAAAAAGTGCTTCCATTGCAAGCAGCTGGAATTGATGCGGGGCCAGGCTTTCAAAGCGAGTTGCTCATGGCTTCCGAGTCCCCCACCTGGAAAGCGTCGTTTTTAGGTCGCATTCGGTCGGATGGACCCAGCGCCGTTGACCGCGTTAAGCTAGCTTTTGCGCAAGTTCGCAAAGCAGAGGTGTGGCTCGATGAAAACTCATGTGAAAGCTTTGGTCGTTGGCGGCGGGGCTGTTGGCGCGTCGATTGCCTATCATCTGGCGAAAGCTGGTTGGGACGACGTCATGCTTCTGGAGCGTGACGAGCTGACGTCAGGATCAACGTGGCATGCCGCGGGTCTGCTTCCCTATTTCAACATGAGCTATGCCACCACCCACATCCATGACTATTCGATCAGGTTCTATAAGACGCTGGAAGAAGAGACCGGGCTGAACGCCGGGTTTTCAGTGGTCGGCAATTTACGCATGGCGCAGACGCGCGACCGCATGGACGAATATATGCTCTATGCCTCTACTGCCGAAACCTGCGGCGTGCCTTACGAATGGCTTAGCGCCAATGACATCAAGGATCGCTGGCCGTTGATCCGCACCGACGATCTGGAAGGCGCGATCTATCATCCGACCGACGGCTATATAAACCCGGCCGACGTGACCATGGCCATGGCCAAAGGCGCCCGCCAACGCGGCGTGATCATCGAGCGCAAATGGCAGGTCGATGGCTATGCATGGTGCAAAGATCATTGGGACGTCACCTGCACCAAGATGACAGAAAAGGGCGGAAACCTGGTGCCAACCGATGAACAGGTCGTCGTTCATGCGGAACACGTGGTCACCGCTACGGGCAACCACGCACAACGTACGGCCAAGCTTTTGGGGCTGAAAATTCCGGCCATCCCGGTTGAGCACACATTTATCGTTATGGACCAGGACCCGGCCCTGGTGGAATGGCGCAAGACCAACCCTGAACACCCGGTGATCCGCGATGCTGACGCCCAGTCCTATGCACGCGAAGAACGTGGTGGCTGGATTTTGGGCGTTTACGAAGAAGGCGCGCCAGCCCGGTTCGAACATGGCGTCCCCGACAGCTTCCGCGCCGACCTGTTCCAACTCGACCTCGATCGCATCGCCGGTCAGTACGAAGCGATGACCGAACGCGTGCCGTCCTGCATCGAATGTGGGCTGAAAGACGATTTCAACGGCCCGATTTGCTATACGCCCGACGGCAACCCGCTTTTGGGACCTGCGCCGGGTCTGCGCAACATGTGGCTGGCCGAGGGGTTCTCGTTCGGCATCACGGCAGCGGGCGGCACCGGGCATTATCTGGCCCAATGTATGGTCGAGGGCGAAGCCGAAATCGACATGGCATCTCTCGACCCCAAACGCTACGGCTCGTGGATGACAACGGAATATGCGTCCCGCAAGAACGAAGAATGCTATTCCCACGTCTATATCCTGCACCACCCGGACGAAGAGCGCGAAGCCTGCCGCCCCTTGCGCACCGCCCCCGCCTATGATCGGCAAAAAGCACTTGGTGCTCAATTCGGACAGGTGAATGGCTGGGAACGCCCGAATTACTATGGCCCCACCGACGCCCCCGAAAACTTTGACCTCGACGCGCGATCTTTCCGTCGTGGCGGCTGGTGGCAATATGCCGAGACCGAGGCCAAGGCCATCCGCGAAGGAGTTGGCCTGATCGATGCCACCGCCTTTACCAAACACCTGGTGCGCGGCCCCGGAGCCACGGCCTTCCTTGACTATTTCACCTGCAACAAGCTGCCAAAAGTCGGCCGTATCAACCTGACTTACGCGCTTACCAGCGCTGGCACGACACGTACCGAATACACAATTGTTCGCCTTGCCGAGAACGAATACTATCTTGTTTCAGCGGGTGCCTGGACCGACTATGACGCCGACTTCCTTAAGAAATCGTCCGAAGACTTCATGGGCAATGGCGGCGGCTATATCGACATTCACGACATCACCACCCAGTGGGGCGTGTTCGCCATTGCCGGGCCAAAATCACGCGATGTGCTGAACGAACTGGTAAAAGACGCCGATACGGCAACGGTTCTGTCCAACAAACGCTTTCCCTGGCTGTCCTATCGCGACATCGAGCTAGGAATGTGCCCGGTGCGCGCGATTCGTGTGGCCTATACCGGCGAGTTGGGCTGGGAGTTGCATCATCCAATCGAAATGCAACGCTACCTATGGGACCAACTGACCGAAACGGGTGCAAAACACGGCATGAGACTGGTCGGGGCGCGGGCGCAAAACTGGCTGAGGCAGGAAAAATCTTATCGCGCCTTCGGCACCGAACTGGGCCGCGACGCCACGCCGCTCGAGGCGGGGCTCGACCGTTTTGTTGATCTGTCCAAGGACTTTCACGGCAAAGCCGCGATGGAGGCCACCGGTATCCGCGCCATTTGCGTCACCCTGTTGATCGACGGACCTGACGACGCCGACCCCTGGGGTCGCGAGGTGCTTTACGCCGGGGATGACCGCACCGGGCGACTGACCTCGGGTGGCTATTCGACACACTTCGGCAAGTCCATCGCCATGGGCTATGTCAAACCCGAACACGCGACACCTGGAACGAAGTTAAAGGTCAAAATGTTCGACCAACTTTGGGATGCGGAAGTGTGCGAAGATTCACCATATGATCCGATAAATGCGGTGATCCGGGCCGATGGGTGATCGGGTCGTACTGCGGAACCTGATTTATCCTTCTCTTCCCGGTTCATCCGGATTGCTGGAAAACAAGGCGATCTTGTTGCCCTGGGGATCGCGCAAATAGCCGACGTAGAATTGCGGCCCATAGGCAGCACGAAACCCCGGCTGACCCTCATTTGAACCACCCGCCGCAAGAGCGGCGGCATGAAGGTCGCGTACCTGCTTTTGGCATTTCGCTTCGAAGGCAACCATTGCGCCGTTCCCAGCCGAAGCCGGACGTCCATCGAAGGTCGGTTTCACATAGAAATCCGGTAGCGCCGAAACTTTGTCTTCGGGCACTGGCAAGGCAAAGCTGAGACCCTCGGGCCCTTCCGTCAGGCCGTAGCCAAGAGCCGGAAGGAATGCGGCGTAAAACCTCTTGGCCTTCGCGATATTGTCTGCTCCGACGGTGACATAGGCGATCATATTGCGTAGCGGCCTTTTGGAAACTGTGCACTTTGCGGGAAAACCTGCGTCAGAACCTGCGAAAAAACCAGTGCTTTGAATACCAACCTGACAGTATCGGCACCTTCTGTTCGGACATTGCGATTTTCGATCGGACCGACAACACTTGAGTGAACCCAAGCCGAGGAGAACCCGATTTGACCCGCATTACCATTCTGAATGGCCCGAACCTGAACTTGTTAGGTGAGCGTGAGCCAGAAATATATGGCACCACGACTCTGGCCACTATTGAGGAAAACTGTCTGAGACTGGCGCACGATCTGGGCGTCGAGTTGAATTTTCAGCAATCCAACCATGAGGGCGTCCTGGTAGATTCAATACAGCAGGAACGCCGGGCCTCGGCCGCTTTGATCATCAACCCGGCTGGCCTGTCGTTTTATTCGGTCGCACTGTTGGATGCCTTGAAAACCGTCGAAGGTCCGGTCATCGAGCTGCATATCTCAAACATCCATGCCCGCGACATACATCACCAGAATTCGATCATGTCGTCAGCGGCAACCGGAGTGATCTGCGGTTTGGGACCATACGGGTACGAAGTCGCGCTTATGTCCGCGACACGGATGATTGGCGCGGACTAGGCTTCACCTTTGGGTGATCGTGGCGAGCTTGGAACAGGGCAATAAAAAACCCCGCCTAAGCGGGGTTCATCATCCGACGTAGATCGTGTCTCAGGCGGCTGCCTGGGCCTTGACCACGTCTTTCTTGATTTTCAGAGCGTTCGGGCTCAGTTCGGCGTCTTTTGCCTTAAGAAGGAAGGCATCCAGACCGCCGCGGTGATCCACGGTCCGCAGTGCGGATGTCGACACTTTCAGGCGGAATGTCCGACCCAAAGTTTCGGACATAAGCGCAGTTTCTGTCAGGTTCGGCAAAAACCGACGGCGGGTTCTGTTTTTGGCGTGGCTGACATTGTTGCCAGTCATCGGGCCTTTTCCAGTCAATTCGCAACGGCGCGACATGGCTTCACCTTTGTTTTTCGTCTCGGATAACGTCAGCCATTCAAGGCCGTCGTCAATGCAAATGGGCAGCGCCTAAGGCCCTGCCCGGAATTCGTTGTCGGGGGATATGTGGAATCGTTCAATCCGTCAAGTCCACAACGCCCTATTAGGGAAGAGAAATGACTCTGCCTAGCTGCGGGCCAGTTGTTTCAGCACATCTGCGGCCGCACTTCCCGGTGTACGCCGCCCTTCCGAGACCTCTTCGGCCAGCGCAGTCATGGTGGCCTTGGCCTCTTTGTCGTTTTGAAGACGCGCCAAAAGACCCTGCCGAACCTCATCTTCGAACCACCCGCACGCCTGTTGCGCGCGCCGTGCATCCCAAAACCCGGTCGAGCGCCGGAAATCGGCCAGCGCCGTGACTTCATTCCAGACTTCTTCCAACCCGTTTTCACGAAGCGCCGAGATACTTAGAACTTTGGGAAAGCCCTCTGGGTCGCCCTCGCGTTTGCGCATCAGCCGCAACGCTCCGGCATAATCCGCCACAGTGCGCGTAGCCGTGGCCTTGAGATCGCCGTCTGCCTTGTTGACAAGGATGAGATCGGCAATCTCCATGATTCCGCGTTTGACGCCTTGAAGCTCATCACCGCCCGCCGGGGCAAGCAGCAAAAGGAACAGGTCAGACATTTCCGCCACGATGGTTTCCGATTGGCCGACCCCAACGGTTTCGATCAGCACAACGTCAAACCCCGCGGCTTCACACAGCGCCACGGCATCGCGCGTGCGGCGGGCAACACCCCCCAGATGGGTCTGGCTGGGAGAGGGTCGGATGAAGGCCAGCGGATCACGCGACAGCCGTTCCATGCGCGTCTTGTCACCCAGGATCGACCCGCCCGAGCGCGCGGACGACGGATCAACCGCCAGAACGGCAACGCGTTTGCCATTTTCGGTCAACATGCACCCAAAGGCTTCGATGAAAGTTGACTTGCCCACGCCTGGTGTGCCTGAAAGACCGATCCGCAGCGCTTGGCGGCCACTGCCTGCCAAGGCTTCCAACAGCATATCCGCTTTGGCCCGGTGATCTGGTCGACCACTTTCCACAAGGGTAATCGCCCGCGCCAAAGCTCTGCGATCACCGTTTCGAAGCCTTTCGGCAAGGTCTAGGGTCTCATCTGTCATCGACCCGGAATTTGACCCTTGTGCAACTGCCTGTCCAGAGTGAGGTTTCGCCGCAGGCTTTGCGGCATCCATCGCGGTTCGCAAAAGGGAAAAGAAAGGGATGAACAAACCCATCCCAAAGGGTATGGCTGAGAAATGGATCGCCTGCCAATAGATGACGTCTTACCGGAACTGATCCGCGCGTTGAATCAGGAAGGCCAAGCCGTGTTGCAGGCCCCGCCTGGCGCCGGGAAAACGACGCGGGTGCCTTTGGCTTTGCTGGACGCCGACCTAACCAAAGGGCGGATCGTGATGCTAGAGCCGCGCAGGCTGGCGGCACGCACGGCGGCAACACGGATGGCAGCCTCATTGCGTGAAGATGTCGGCGAAACGGTCGGGTACCGAATTCGCGGCGAAACGCAGGTTTCAAAGTCGACCCGTATCGAGGTCGTGACCGAAGGCATTCTGACGCGAATGATCCAGTCAGACCCAAGCCTGGATGGGATTGGAGCCATCATTTTTGACGAATTTCACGAAAGATCTCTGAATGCCGATCTGGGTCTTGCCCTTGCCTTGGAAATTCGCGGGGCGTTGCGCGATGATCTGGTGCTTGTTGTCATGTCGGCAACCCTGGACGCCGAGCCGGTCGCTCGGTTGATGCACAATGCGCCTGTCGTCACATCGATGGGTCAAAGCTATGAAGTTGAGACGCGCTGGCTCGACAAACCGCGAGGACGCGATGCTCGCTTTGATCGCGATATGGCCACGTTGATCCATCGGGCGCTTGATGAAACCGACGGCTCGATCCTGGCTTTTCTGCCGGGTGAAAGCGAGATCAGACGGGTCCAGAACGCATTGGGTGACGCCGCCGGAACCGAAATTCTTCCTCTCTTCGGAGCAATGCCCTTTGCTGCACAACAGAAGGTGTTGAAAGCTTCCCGCGGGCGGCGCCTTGTCCTGGCCACGGCCATTGCCGAAACCTCGCTGACGATCCCCGACATTCGCGTGGTCGTTGATGGTGGACTGTCCAGACGAGCACGATTTGACCCTGGCTCAGGAATGTCCCGGCTGGTCACCGAACGGGTCACCCGCGCCGAAGCCGATCAGCGGCGTGGCCGCGCGGGACGGGTGGCGCAGGGGGTCTGTTATCGCCTTTGGACACGTGGTGAAGAAGGGGCGCTGGCCGCCTTTCCCCCGGCCGAAATCGAGGCAGCAGACTTAACGGGCCTGGCGCTGGAACTGGCCGAATGGGGCAGCGACGACCTACCTTTTCTGACACCGCCTCCGGTCGCGGCACTATCCGAAGCCCGCGCGATCCTGACCGAACTCGGAGCCTTGAACCAAGGACGCACCACCGATCACGGCAAGACACTGGCCCGGATGCCCTTGCACCCAAGGTTGGCGCATATGCTTGCAAAGGCGGGAAAGTCCGCCGCCATGACCGCGGCGCTGCTCGCCGATCGAGACCCTTTGCGCGGTGCCGGGTGCGATTTGGGAAAGCGGTTGGACGCCCTTAGAAGCAGCCGCAAAGATCGGAGCTTCGATCGCATCCGCACCGAAGCCAAACGATTGGCCCGTCTGACTGATGACAAGGGGCTTGTCGATCCGGGCGAACAACTTGCTCTGGCTTATCCCGACCGTGCAGGGCTGCGGCGTCCGGGCGACCAACCTCGCTGGCTCTTGTCCGGTGGAAAGGGCGCGAAGATGGACACTGACGACGCCCTTGCAGGACAAAAGCTGTTGGTGATCGCCGATACCGACGGGCATCCGACCGAGGCCAGAATCCGCATGGCAGCCCCTATTTCAGAAGCCGCGCTGCGCAGAGTCTTGGGCCATCGCATCGACGTCGTGCGGTTTGCCACGTGGTCGCGTCGCGACAAGCGGGTGGAAACGCGCGAGGAGGAACGGCTTGGCACAATCGCATTGACTTCAAAACGCTGGAACGACGCCCCCAAGGCAGATATCGCCGCGGCCATGTTGGATGGTGTGCGGCAAATGGGGTTCGGATTTTCCAAGTCGGCAGAACGCTTTAGGGCCAGGGTCGCGCTTGTTCGGGCGGCGGGCCATGACCTTCCCGACGTGGGGAATGACGCGCTGATGAGCGACTTGGAAAGTTGGCTGCTACCGCATCTGGGCGGCGTGCGCAGCGAAGCGGATTGGAAGGGATTTGACGCCCTGCCCGCCCTTCGCGCGATGTTGGACTGGGGTCAGATGCAGCTTTTGGATCGCGAAGCCCCGGCCCATTTCACGACGCCCTTGGATCGCCGCATGGATATCGATTATGGCGCCGAAGAACCGGAAATTGCGCTGCGCTTGCAAGAGATGTTCGGCGTTACGCGCCACCCTCAGGTCGCCGGGCGCCCGTTGCGGGTAACGTTGCTGTCACCAGCCGGACGGCCCGTGCAAACCACGATGGATATTCCCGGCTTTTGGGCCACGTCCTATGAAGATGTGCGCAAGGACATGCGCGGCCGGTATCCCAAACACCCCTGGCCAGAAGACCCCACCGTGGCTGACCCGACATTGCGCGCCAAGAGACGGGGAAAATAGCAGACGCCATTTCGCAGAACTGCATTGCCAAGCATTCAGGGCCGCGAACAGCCGCTTGCTACGATCACCACCGCTTGAGTGCGTCTTCGTCGTCTTGCTTTGAGGTCACCCAGTCCGATCCATCCGCGGTGAATTCCTTTTTCCAAAACGGGGCGCGCGACTTCAGATAGTCCATCAGGAATTCGGCTGCCTCAAAGGCATCTTTCCGGTGTCGCGAGGCGGTAGCGACCATCATGATCTGCTCTCCCGGCTCTAAAGCCCCGTGTCGATGAATAATCAGGGCATCGGTGAGCGTCCATCGATCCATCGCCTCGGCGCGAATTTTCGCCAGCGCTTTTTCCGTCATACCGGGATAATGCTCAATCTCCATCCGCGAAAGAGTGCCGCCTTCATCGCGCACCATACCCGAGAACGTCACGATCGCCCCCGCACCTCTGGTTGCCACGCTAAACGCTTGAACCTCTTGACCCATGTCGAAGGGTTGAGATTGGACCCGAACGCTCATCCGCCCGTCATGGGGGGAAAGAAGGCGACCTCGCGCGCACCCGACAGCGATGCCGACATGTCGGTCAGGTCCTGATCAATGGCCACGCGAACTGAGGCAATGTCTGAAAAAGCGAGCGCATGCGCCTCGGATCGGGTCCGCAACTCCTCAACCAGTTCCTCGACCGTCCGGGCCTGGGTATCAATCTGTTCTTTAGGCTTGCCGATGCGCTCGCGCAGCCAAGCGAAGTACATCACATCGATCATGGATCATCCCTCAGAAATGGCGTGGCTTTGCGAAAATAGTCAATGCCGGTGACCAAGGTCAGCACCGCGGCAACCCACAACAGCAAAACGCCACCCCACCACGTAACACGAGCTGCCAAATCGATCAGACGCAGATTCAACGGATCCGTGCCACCTGCAAAAATCTCGGCGACAACAGCTTCATCCATGCCCGTTACCCGGTCCAGCAACATGTGTCCGAAAATTCCGGTGGCGAACAAGACGGCGATGGCGACCATCTGAGCTGTGGTTTTCCATTTGGCCAGCTTGGTCACGGCGAGCGTTCCGGCGGTGTCGCCAAGAAATTCACGCAAGCCCGAGACAAAGACTTCGCGAAACATGATCACGGTAGCGGGCAAGAGAATCCACGGGTTCATGCCCGCATAGCCGGTGATGACCAATAGTGCGATCACAACCATGGCCTTGTCGGCGATAGGGTCGAGCATTGCTCCAAATTTGGTCTGCTGTTTCCACAACCGCGCAAGATAGCCGTCAAAGAAGTCGGTAATCGCTGCAGACACGAACAATAAAAGGGCAAACCAGTCGGCCCATGGGCGTGCAAAGTAAAGGAACATCAAGACGATGCCGGGTGCTGCAAGCAACCGCAGGATGGTCAGGATGTTGGGTACATTCCAAGTCATGACCTTGATGTAATACCCGAGGACTGAAAGGGAAAGTGTCAGTTCCGCGCAGATCAATCCCTGTCAGAGAAAACGCATCGCGGTCACGTTGGCTTTGAAGAAAGGGAAATAGGCGTCGGTGCCGAAGAAATTACCGCCTTCGACGCGGGTCGGGACGGTGAAGCCGTCGAAGGTGTCGTAGTCGGAGAGCGTGCCGCCGAAGGGTTGCAGTTGCCAGGTCTTGGAAGGGTTGGCGTTCGACCAGCGGTCGATGAGGACCTGGGTGGGGGCTCCACGGTGGTCAACGGTGATCTCGACGAATTGGGTGAAGCCATTGGCGGTGATGGTGGCGCGTGCGGTGTTCGCGGTAAGCCCCTGCCATGTGACGGTTTCGGAGGGCAGCAAAGCGGCGGGGGTCCAGAAAGCGGCTTCGGCCACGACGCGACCAAAGGCCGAGCGGTGGTGGTCGGGATCACCAGACGCGCGGACCACGGGGACGAGGTTGAAAAGCCAGAATCGGGTCCATGAGGTGTCGGGCATCGCCCCATCCGAGCCGGAGATCGCGCCCGCCTTCATGCGCCAGACCAGGCCGAGGGGCGGGGCGAGGATTTGTTTGGCGGTCATGGGCTGGTAGTTGGGCGCGGATTTGTCGCCGAGGCCCATCTCGCCTTCCATTTCGAAGGTGGCGACGGGGCTAAGGCGGGTGCCGGGCGCGATCGAGAACGTGAAATAGCGTCGGGCGGGTTCGGGGAGGCCAGCAAGCATGGCCGGATCGAAGGTGGCGGTAATTCCTCTGGCGGTTTTGGCGAGGGTTTGCCAGGCGATGCCATCGCGGAATTTGTCGGTGTAGCGGGCGGCTAGCGTCAGGATCAGCAGGACGACGAGGGCGGCGGCGGCAAGGGCGAGAATACGCATGTGGGCCTCAGGGACGGGTGGCGGCGACGATGACCGAGGGCATGGGGACGCGCCAGTGGTCGCCGTGGTTTTCGCCTTTTTGCCGGGTGAGGTCGGCGAGGTCGGCACGGATGGCCGCGCGGTTTTCGGACGGCTGGCCGCCGAGGAGAGAGGCGGCGCGGACCGAACCCTTGTCGAAAGCATCGAAGAGGGTCTCCGGGGCGTCGAGGCGGCCCTTGCTCGGCACGTCGATCAGAGTGATTTCAGTGAAACCAGCCGCGGTCATGGCAGGAATGGCGTGACCGGGGTCGGCGAAGGCGTGGGCGTCGGGGCCTGCGGGCAGGGTCACGGTGGGATCGCCAAGGCGGGCGACTGCTTCGAAGAGCCAGCCGAATGCGCCGGGCGAGCCTGCGCCGCACCAGACGGAAAAGGCGAGGCGACCACCCGGGCGGAGGAGACGGTGGGCCTCGGCCAAAGCCTTTGCCGGATCGGGGATGTGGGGAATGCCGAAGCCGATGGTGATGGCATCGAGACTTTCAGGGTCAAGGCCAGTGGCGGTGGCGTCGCCCTCGAAAAAGGTCACGTTTGGCAGGGTCTGTCGGGCGAGGTCGATCATGGCGGGCGAGAAGTCGAGGCCGGTAACGTGCGCGCCCCTGTCGGCAAGCGCGGTACAAACAACACCATGGCCACAGCAGAGGTCGAGGGCCCTTTTCCCCTGCCCTACCCCGATCGCGTCGCAAAGGCGCTCGGCGACGAGGCTTGTGGCGAGGTCGAAGGCTTCGGCATAACCTTTGGCGATCTCAGGTTTCGCCCAACCCTCGCGTTCCATTCTTTCGAAGTCGGAGGTGTCGGGCATCGTCGTCATCCCTTTTCGTGAAAGAAATCGTAGATCGTTTCGGCCAGTTTACCAGAAATCCCCTCGACTGCCTTCAGGTCGGACAGATCGGCGCGCGAGACGGCCTTGGCCGAGCCGAAATGCGCCAGTAGCGCGCGTTTCCGGGTCGCGCCGACACCGGGCACGTCGTCGAGGGGAGTCGCACCGATGGCCTTTGATCGCTTGGCCCGGTGGGTGCCGATGACGAAGCGGTGCGCTTCGTCGCGCATGCGCTGGATGAAGTAGAGCACCGGGTCGCCGCGCCGGAGCGCGAAGGGGCGCAGACCCGTGCGGTGGAATTCCTCTTTCCCCGCGTCGCGGTCGACGCCCTTGGCGACGCCGACCATGGGAATGTCCTGGAGGCCCAGTTCGTCGAGAATTTCCTGAACCGCGCTGACCTGCCCCTGCCCGCCGTCGATCAGGAGAAGGTCGGGCCATGTCTCGCCCTGGCTGTCGGGGTCTTCCTTCAAGAGACGTTTCAGACGGCGGGTCAGAACCTCTTTCATCATCCCGAAATCGTCGCCGGGGGTCACGTCCGTGTCCTTGATGTTGAACTTTCGGTACTGGCTTTTGATGAAGCCTTCGGGACCAGCGACGATCATTGCGCCGACAGCGTGGGCCCCCTGGATATGCGAGTTGTCATAGACCTCGACCCGCTTTGGCGGGGCGTCGAGGTCGAAGGCCTCGGCGAGGCCAGCCATGAGTTTGGCCTGGGTCGCGGTTTCGGACATCTTGCGGGCAAGGCTTTCGCGAGCGTTGCGAAGCGCGCCTGCTACGAGCTCCTTTTTCTCGCCACGTTGCGGGACGAGGATTTCGACCTTGCGACCGGCTTTCTCTGACAGGGCCTCTGCCATGAGGTCAGCGTCCTCGATGCCGTCAGACAAAAGGATTTGTCGCGGCGGTTCTTTCTGATCGTAGAACTGGCCCATGAAGGCCTGCATGACCTCGGCGGCCTCGGCGCCCGACCCAGTGCGGGGATAGAAGTCGCGATTGCCCCAGTTCTGGTTGGCGCGGATGAAAAAGACCTGCACGCATGCCTGACCGCCGTCCATATGGAGCGCGATGACGTCAGCTTCGGCAACGCCTGCGGGGTTCACGTTTTGCGAGCCTTGGACAAAGGTCAGGGCCTTCAGACGGTCACGCAGGGCGGCAGCGCGTTCAAATTCCATCGCATCCGAGGCGGCCTGCATGTCGGCGGCGAGTTTTTCCTGAACATGCGTTGTACGACCCTTTAGAAAGCGTTCGGCGTCTTTGACGAGACCGGCGTATTCCGCGTCGCTGACATAGCCGACACAGGGGGCCGAGCAGCGCTTGATCTGGTAGAGCAGACAGGGGCGCGTGCGACTTTCGAAAGTGGCGTCGGAGCAGTTGCGGAGAAGAAAGACCTTTTGCAACTGATTCAGCGTACGGTTGACAGCGCCTGCGCTGGCGAAGGGGCCATAGTAGTCGCCTTTTTCCTTCTTCGCGCCGCGGTGTTTCTTGATCTGCGGAAAGGCGTGTTCCTTGGAGACGAGAATGTTGGGGAAACTCTTGTCGTCGCGCAGAAGGACGTTGTAACGGGGCTTTAGCTGTTTGATGAGGTTCTGTTCGAGCAGCAGCGCCTCGGTCTCGGTCCGCGTGGTCAGGAACATCATCGACGCGGTTTCACGGATCATGCGGGCGATGCGCGGGCTGTGCCCCGTGGGACGGGCATAGGAGGACACGCGCGCCTTCAGGTTGCGCGCCTTGCCGACATAAAGAACAGCCCCTTTTTCGTCGAGCATCCGATAGACACCCGGACTGGAATCCAGCGTCTTCAGGAACGCCTGAATGACAGGGTGCCCCTTGGGCACAGAGGTTTGCTGATGGTTCGTCATGATTCTAGGGTCTTGGCTGCACAAAACTTCCGAGTGAGACAAGAAGAAAGCTTTCCACGAAACCTGTGGATAACACATTGGATAAGAACCGGTCGCGGCAGTTTTTCTGTTGGATTCAGCATGCTTCAGGTGTTTGCTTAATTTTTAGGCAACTTTTTAGCATCTTGTTTTTAAACGAAAAATTTTTTGCTCTCTTCCAAATTACTGAAAACATTAAATCTTTCGTAACAATTACGTGACGAACCAATTGAAGGGTGCACAACTTGGGTCCGCTGTGCCAGCCATTCGGCAAACTTCGGCCTATTCTATCCCCCGAACGTCAGGCGTTTCCCAGGCCAGGTGCTGCCCTCCATCTGTGCAAATCAGCTGCCCGGTCACGGACGGAGCATCAAGAAAATAGCCCAGCGCATGCGTTACGTCGGACGGGTTTGATCCACGCTTCATGATCGTCGATCGACGTTGCCCTTCGAAGTGAGCATCCGATTGACGTACACCTTGCATGGTCGGCCCCGGACCAATGGCGTTGACGCGAACCTTGGGGGCAAGTGCCTGTGCTGCTGTTTGCGTGAACGCCCATAGCCCCATCTTTGCAATCGTGTAAGACATGAAATGAGGCGTCAACTTGCGGACCCGCTGGTCCAGCATATTGACGACCAAGGCCCGCGCTGTCGGTTCCTGCCATTCGCCTTCGATTTCGGCGTCGGGTGCCTGCGCGGCAAAATCTTGCGTCAAAACGAAGGGAGCACGCAGGTTGGATTCGATGTGACGATCCCAACTGTCGCGCGTGGCACTTTCAATCGAGTCATATTCAAAGATCGACGCGGAATTGACCAGCACGGTCAGTGGGCCGTCCAAAATCTTGCCAGCCTGCGCGACCAACCCTTGCACGTCATCCTCGTTGGTCAAGTCCGCCTGCAATGCCTCCGCGCGCACGCCAAGGCCGCGGATATCGTTGACGGTAGCCGCGGCTTCCTCGGCAGAGCCGAAGTAATGCACCGCGACATTCAACCCACGAGACGCCAGAAACAACGCCATTTCCCGACCAAGGCGCTTGCCTGCGCCAGTTACCAAGGCCTGTCCTGTCATCCGTGCTGCACCACCATGACAATATAGATCACATAAAACGCTGTCAGAACCAAACCCCACCGCCGTGTGAGATCTAGTTTCTCGGTGAACACGAACGGGGCAAGCAGAACCGAAGCCCCAAGCATCACCCAGAGATCGAACCGCAAAAATTCGGCCGCAACCGGGATAGGGCCAAACAAGGACGCTATCCCAACTATGGCCAAAAGGTTGAATAAGTTGGAGCCGATCACATTGCCGAGCGCCACGTCCGCCTGCCGTCGGATTGCGGCCATGACCGTCGTGGCAAGTTCTGGAAGCGACGTACCCAAAGCGACGAGCGTTAGCCCGATCACGCTGTCCGAAACTCCAAAACGGGTGGCAATTTCGACTGCGGCCTCGACCAGAAGATGGGCTCCCAGCGGCAGGCCGATCAGGCCAAGGGCCAAGAACACCGCAATCTTCCAACCCGCCATTTCCGGGTCGACCCCCTCAAGCTCTTCGCCGGTGATGTTGTCGCGGCGATGGCTCAGCGCGGCTCGGGCCTGGTTGCCCAAGACCAGCGCCAACAGAACCAAGAGAAACACCCCGTGAGGCACGCTGATGGGTCCTGCAAAACAAACCGCAATAAAGATCAAGGACACTGCAAGCATGGTCACATAGCTTTTGCGCGTGTCGAACTCGGCTGTATGCAAACGCGACAGGATTGCAGGAACGCCAAGCACCAGGAGAATGTTCGCTGTATTGGATCCAACGACATTTCCAAGGGCCAAACCCGGCGCGCCGCTTGTCACAGCTTGTATGGAAATCAGCAACTCAGGCGCAGAGGTGCCAAATGCCACTACGGTCAGACTTACGATCAAAGCTGGCACGCCAAGACGCAAAGACACGTTTACGGCGCCGCGCACCAACAAATCACCGGCCAGCAACAAAATCACCAGGCCTAGCGCGGCTGTCACCCAAACCATCGGTTTATGCCTTTTTACAGGGACACGGCCCCTTGCCGATCTTATGACGCCCGCAGTCCGGACAGGTTTTCACGCTTTTTCGGATGCTTCGAGGGATCAGCAATGACAGTTTTCCGAACATGGCCAGAACGGCAACAAATACCAGGAAAAGCGTAACCACCTTCACCATGCGGTCACAGCCCAAACTGCGCAAAAGCCGCGCGGTCTTCAACCTCGGCCATTGCGTCATTTACAACCGACGCGCCAAACCGTCCCCAAAGAGGCCGCTTTTGCACATAGGGACGCAGAATCACGTCCTTGCCGTACAGTTCTTTCATTTTTGGAACCAAATGGGCCACACCATCGACAAGCCCCGTAGGGATGGCCTGGCTACCGACCCAAATATCTCCGTTAAAGAGATCGGATTCAGAATCCAGCTTACCTGCGCGCCGGGTTTTGACGTGATCGATGAATTCGCCATGAATTTGCTCGTGCAAAACTTTCAGGCGCGCAATGTCATCAGGGTTTTCCGGGCGAAAGGGATCCAACATGCTTTTCGATTTGCCAGCGGTATAGACACGGCGCTCGATACCGTGGCGCGCGATAAAGTCGCTCAGACCAAAACCAGCCGAAATGACCCCAATCGAACCAACAATCGAATGGCGATCGACCCAGATGTCATCAGCGGCGGAGGCAATGTAATAGCCCCCCGACGCGGCAACGTCTTCCACAAACGCGTGAACTTTGACGTCCTTTTCTTCGGCCAATCGACGGATGCGCGCCGCCAGGAGTGACGATTGGGACGGGCTGCCGCCGGGTGAGTTGATCGAAAGCGCGACGGCCGCAGGCTTGCCGCGCGAAAAGGCTTTCTGGATCAGTGTCGCCAACCCAGCATCGCTAAGTGCGCCATTGGACCGCGGAGCAATGGTGCCGTGCAAACGAAGGACCGACACAACTGCCGGCGATTTAACGAAAGGAATAAAGCGCCTCATGGCAGGTGATGTAGGCTGCCAGCGGAGCAGCAACAAGTCACAAACCCGAATGTCCGTGAGGAATGTGCCCTTTCGACCGACAATGCCAGTTCAAAGCACGACAAGCGTGGGCTCCAATTCTATTCTGATTGGTCGCGCCAGCGGTTGACGATCGGGTATCGGCGATCCAGCCAGAACGATCGCTTGGTAAGGCGTGGACCAGGGGCCGACTGAAAGCGCTTGTACTCTGCCAGATAGATCAATTTTTCGATCTTCTTGACGACGTCGCGGTCGAACCCCATCGCTGTGATTTCAGCCACTGATTTTTCATCGTCGATCAGGGCTTCGAGGATGACGTCGAGGTCCTTGTATTCGGGCAGGCTGTCGCTGTCCTTCTGATCTTCGCGCAATTCTGCCGTGGGCGGCTTGTCGATGACGCGGGGCGGAATGACCTCGCCCGCCGGGCCCATCATCCAGTCGCGGTGATTGGCGTTGCGCCAGCGGCAGGTCTCAAAGACCCGCATCTTGTAGAGGTCCTTGATCGGGTTATAGCCGCCCGCCATGTCGCCGTAGATCGTGGCGTATCCGACCGCGACCTCGGACTTGTTGCCGGTGGTCAGAAGCATTTCACCGAACTTGTTCGAAAGCGCCATGAGGATGACGCCGCGCAGGCGGGACTGGATATTTTCCTCGGTCAGGTCTGGCTTGGTTCCTGCAAACAAATCGCTAAGCGCCTCGGTCACAGCGGCGCGGGGGCCGGAGATCGGGACGGTATCGAGACGGGTGCCGAGCGCCTTTGCCACGGCGGCGGCATCGTCGTGCGAGGTCTGCGAGGTGTATTCCGACGGCAACATGACGCAGCGGACATTTTCCGGACCGATGGCATCGGCGGCGATGGTGGCGACGATGGCGCTGTCGATGCCTCCCGACAGGCCGAGCACAACTTTTTTGAAGCCGGTCTTGCCAAGGTAGTCGCGGAGCGCCGTGACCATGACGCGGTAATCCTGTTCCCATTCGTCGGGAAATTCGGCCATCTGGCCCGGCATGGCGCGCCAGCCGTTGTCGGTCTCTTCAAAATCGACGTGGGTGATGGCCTCGTCGAACAACGGCAGGTGGACGGCCATTTCGCCGTGGGGGTTCAGGACGAAAGAGCCGCCGTCAAAGACCTGGTCGTCCTGGCCGCCGATCATGTTGAGATAAACGAGAGGCAGGCCGGTTTCGACGACGCGGGCCACCATCATGTTCAGGCGGGTATCGTATTTCCCACGGTAATAGGGTGAGCCGTTCGGGACGAGAAGTATCTCGGCACCGGATTCGGCCAGCGCCTCGGGAACCTCTTCGTGCCAGGCGTCCTCGCAGATCGGGGTGCCGATGCGGATCAGGTTGTCGACCATGTAAGGCCCGCCGATGGGGCCGGGCTCATAGAGGCGAACCTCGTCGAAGACGGTCTCGTTGGGCAGCTCGTGTTTCAGCACCTGGCGGACAAGACGCCCGCCTTTCAAGACGTGGTAAGCGTTATAGAGCTTGTCGCCTTGGAGGAGCGGGCCGCCGATGCCAAGCGCGGGACCATCGGCACAGTCGGCCATCAACTTTTCGACATGGGCCATGGCATCGCGGGTGAAGGCGGGCTTCATTACCAGGTCCTGGGTCTGGTAGCCGGTTATGAACATTTCCGGCAGCGCGACCATATCGGCACCGGCGGCTTTGCCCTCTTCCCAAGCACGTTTTGCCAGGGCGGCATTGCCTGCCAGATCCCCCACCGAGGGGTTCATTTGTGCCAGCGTCAGGCGGAAGCGTTGCGCCATGTCAGCTCTCCTTCATCTAGCCTTGCGTCTTACCAGACATCCGCCGAAGGAAAAGCCCTGCCGGGAAAAGCGTTGCGGGCATTTGGTGCGTCTACTAGATTTGGCTGGACAGGGAAGAGCCGGGGAACGCCCCGGCCAGGGAGAATTTGAGGTAAACGCATGAAGCGGGCTCTCGGACTATCGACGCTGGCCATGGCGGCAATCATCGCCACCAACGTCGCTGCACAAACCGTTGTTACCAAGCAATATGACGATGGCGGCGTCTATGAAGGCACTTTCAAGGACGGCAAACAGCACGGCACCGGCACCTATCGATTGCCGAATGGCTATGTCTATGAAGGCGAATGGGTCGACGGAGAGATTCGCGGCCAAGGTCGTGCCGATTTCCCAAATGGGTCCGTCTATGAAGGTGAATTCGCTGCGGGCAAACCGGAAGGCACTGGAAAAATCACCTTTGCCGACGGCGGCACTTATGAGGGTGAATGGACCGACGGCAAGATCAATGGCCAGGGCGTCGCGCTTTATGCCAATGGCGTTCGGTACGAAGGCAGCTTCAAAGAGGCTTTGCATGACGGGACCGGACGGATGGAAAGCCCGAACGGCTATGTCTATGACGGCGACTGGAGCCGGGGAATCAAACATGGCCAAGGTCGGATCGAATATCCTGATGGCGCGATCTATGTAGGTGAGCTTGTGCGTGGCGTCCGTGAAGGCCAAGGCACGCTGACGATGAAAGACGGGTTGATCTATGATGGCGAATGGGCCGACGGTCAGATCAACGGAACCGGCACGCTGACACAGCCAAATGGCGATGTATATATTGGGCAGCTTGTGGCCGGGAAGCGTCAGGGTGCGGGCAAGGTCACCTATGCAAACGGTGACGTCTACGAAGGCGGTTTCGCTGCGGATCAACGCGAAGGCCAAGGTACTTTCACCGGAACCGACGGATATATCTATTCAGGCCAATGGGCCGACGGTGAAATCGCCGGTTCGGGAGAAGTGACTTACCCGGATGGGTCGGTCTATACCGGCACTTTCCAAGACAACCTCGCTCATGGCACGGGCAAAATCGTTTACCCGGACGGCAATACCTATGACGGTGAATGGGTCGAAGGTGTCATCGAAGGCAAAGGCATCGCGACCTACGCCAATGGCTTGGTGTATGAGGGCGAATTCAAAGACGCCAAGATGCATGGTCAGGGCAAGATGACCTTCGACGACGGGTACACCTATGAGGGGGGGTGGGCGAACGGCCAACGCGAGGGCGTCGGCATCGCCCATTATTCCGACGGTACGGTCTATGAAGGAGGCTTTGTCGGTGGCAACCGTGAGGGCCAGGGGTCGATCATCATGCCCGACGGCTTTGAGTACACCGGCGCGTGGTCGGGCGGAGATATCGATGGAGTCGGAACCGCCACCTATTCTAATGGCGACGTTTACGAAGGCACCTTTGTCAAGGGCAAGCGCCAAGGCGAAGGCACGATTCGATACGCTAGTGGGGAAGAACAATCAGGCACTTGGGAAGACGGTGTTTTGGCGACCCCTGCTGCACCAGACACTGATAGCAGCTCGGATTCGAACTAATTGCCATTTCACAGCGATGACTGTTGCCCAAATCGCTTGAGTATTTTCAGCGGCCTCCCTGAAATTGCCCCAATGATAGGTAAAATACTAAGCAACCGGCAGGAAATGCCGGGACATAAAACGTAGAAATCGCGCCAAAAGCATACTGTCTGCGCAAGGGTCGCTTTAATCCAGCCATGGATTTTGTGCGAGGCTTTACGCTGGCGAAAACGAGGGAAGAGCAGAAATTAAATCAAACTAAATTCAATGTGTCGTCACAATGCTGCCCACAGCCTGGGAGAGAGTGAAGACAACCTGTTGCTTAATTCGTGAAACCTGATTGATGAGTGTCAAATGTTCAAACTGTCTGCCTGCCAACTGGCCGAAAAGCCCCACCTTTTCCGTTACTTCTATTATGTCCTCTCGTCCTTGCACTTGATTACATTGCGGGACTGGAAAGCCGCTGGCGAACCCAACCCTTTTGTCGAGAAAACCTATCCCACAAAAGTCACCGAGATGGTGGACTTCGTCGATATCTTTGACGAGTTCCGCACAACCACCAGCCAATCGCTTGGGTTCCGCGGCAGTATCAGCCAAGCCCACTAAAACAAACTGGGCGACATTGTGCGTCGTCTCATTGACACTTTCCACGTGAAAGCCGAGTGTGCCTCCGCGAAAATTGCGGAGGCATCTATTGTCACAGCCTAAAGTACTGATTGCAGGGGGCGGAATCGGCGGCCTGGTAACGGCCCTGACGCTCCACCAAATCGGAGTGCCTTGCGTCGTTTTTGAAGCCGCCAGGGACATGCGCCCCCTTGGTGTGGGGATCAATTTGCAGCCGAATGCGGTGCGCGAGCTGTTCGACCTGGGAATCGACGCCAAGACATTGGATCAGGTTGGTGTTCCCGCCAAGGAATGGGCCTTGGTCGGCCTGAATGGCAATGACATCTATTCCGAACCTCGCGGCAAATTCGCCGGATACAACTGGCCGCAATATGCCGTGCATCGTGGAGAGTTTCATATCCTGCTGTACCAGACCGTTCTGGACCGGCTTGGCCCGGATGCCGTGCGATTGGGGCAGCGCGTCACTGGATACCGGAACAATGATGACGGCACGGTTACTGCGCGTGTCGGCCAACCCGATGGATCGACCACCCATGAAACCGGAACTCTGTTGATTGGCGCCGATGGAATTCACTCGGCGGTACGGGCGCAGATGCATCCCGACCAGCCCCCGATCCATTGGGGGGGAGCAGTCATGTGGCGCGGAACAGCACGGGCCAAGCCGATCCGCACCGGGTCGTCGTTCATTGGGCTGGGAACGCACCAACACCGCATGGTGATTTATCCGATCTCGCACCCCGATGCCGATGGCATGTGTGAGATCAACTGGATCGCTGAACTGACACTCGACAATTCGGACGGATGGCAGGAAAGCGGTTGGTTCAAACCGGTACAGATCGAGGATTTCGCCCATCATTTTGACGGTTTCAAGTACGACTGGCTTGATGTGCCGGCGATGTTGCGCTCATCCGATGTGGCCTATGAAAACCCGATGATCGACCGTGACCCAATCGGAACCTGGGTCGACGGCTCTGTTGTTTTGATGGGCGACGCCGCGCACGCGATGTATCCAACCGGGTCAAACGGCGCGAGCCAGGCGATCGTCGATGCGCGCGAACTTGGGGCGGCCATGATCTTGAACGGTGTAACGCCTGCGGCAATCCAGGCGTTCGACAGCAAACTTTGTGGTCCTATCGGTGAGGTTGTTCTCAGAAATCGTGGCGCTGGCCCGTTCGGGTTGCTCAATCTTGTAGACCAGCGTTGCGGCGGAACCTTTGACAATATCGACGATGTAATCCCCGCGGACGAACGCGCCGCCTTCATGGCCGGTTATAAAAAGGCAGCCGGATTTGCGAAAGATGCATTGAACGGCGCGCGTCCTATCATTGCCGCCGGTGCACAGGTCCAAATCGGATGACCGGGCGGGCCATGACGCTTGAGGGGTCTTGCCACTGCAAGGCGGTCACGTTCCGGGTGTCGTCATCATCTCCTGTGCCTTTCAACCTTTGCTATTGCGATATCTGCCGGAAGACCGCAGGCGCCGGGGGTTTTGCAATCAATCTTGGCGCGGATTTTGCCACTTTGAAAGTTGAAGGGCGCGCGGCTATTCGAACTTATAACGCGCACCTCGCGGATGGGTCTCAAAGCCTCGCAGAACGCAGTTTTTGCGGGACATGTGGCAGCCAGCTTTGGCTGTGGGATCCACGATGGCCCGCGCTTGTCCACCCGCATGCATCGGCCATCGACACCCCTTTGCCAAGACCTGCGATGCGCTGGCACATGATGACCGGCGAGAAACCGGACTGGGTTGTCGATTGCGCCGGAGACGGGGATCGACAATTTCAGACCTATCCAGACCAAAGCCTGTCAGAGTGGCATAAAGACCAACAATTTTAGGGTCTTAGCGGGACCAAATATATTTTCGCGCCACCTGTTGTCAGGATGACGTCTGTTGCCTAGGCTTCTGGCGAAGGGCCGAAACAGGCTTGGGGACATCGGGGAGTTCAGTTTGCATCCAATCCTGTCGACGGTTTTGCAGCGGCTTGGATTGGGCGTTCTGACACTCTTCTTTGTGTCTGTCATAATCTTCTCTGCCATCGAATTCCTTCCAGGCGACTTCACGCAAGCCGTCCTGGGACAGGCGGCCACGGAAGATACTGTAGCAGCCTTTCGGCGCGAGCTGGGTTTGGACCAGCCGGCCTATATCCGCTATTTCGACTGGATCGGATCGGTGGCGACCGGCGATCTGGGGCAGTCATTCTCGGGCCGGGCCGCCTCGGGTGTGGACAGGTCACGGTCGGTTGCGGAGCTGATCGCGCCGAGGCTGGCCAACACCTTGTTCCTTGCGGCGATGACGGCGGTAATCGCCGTCCCGTTGGCCCTGGCATTGGGCATCACGGCGGCCCTGTGGCGGGGGTCGATCTATGATCGTACTGTGAACGCGGTGACGCTTTCGACTATTTCGATGCCGGAGTTCCTGGTCGCCTATCTTTTGATCCTGTTCCTGGCCTCGCTGAACCCGATTTTCCCGAGCCTTGCCAACATCAGCGCGGACACTCCGTTTTGGGAACGCGTCTATCGCTGTGCCCTGCCTGCGCTGACCCTGACGCTGGTGATCGTGGCTCACATGATGCGCATGACACGGGCGGCGATCATCAACCTTCTGGCCTCGCCTTATATCGAGATGGCGCGTCTGAAAGGGTTGTCGCCGCGGACCGTGATCCTGCGCCACGCCCTGCCGAATGCCTGGGCGCCTATCGCCAACGTGGTGGCGTTTAACCTTGCGTACCTCGTGGTCGGGGTTGTCGTGGTGGAGGTGGTTTTTGTCTATCCCGGCGTCGGGCAGTTGATGGTCGATAGCGTGACCTCGCGCGACATCCCCGTGGTTCAGGCCTGTGCGCTGATCTTCGCCGCGACCTATATCCTGCTGAATCTAATCGCGGACATCATCTCGATCGCCACCAACCCGAGGCTTTTGCACCCGAGATGAGCGACGCACCCGACACATACTCCGCCAAGGACGAAGTTGGCCAGGTTCTGACCCGCCGCAGTCGGCGGGAGCGGGCGTGGATCGAGTTGAAAAAGGCACCGCTGACTGCCTGGTTCGGCATGATCGTTATTGCAGTCTATGTGCTGGTCGCCGTTTTTGCGCCGCTGATCGCACCCTACGGCGAGGCTGAGGTTTTTCCTCAGCCCTATGCGCCCTGGTCGGGCGAGTTCCTGCTTGGGACGGACCAGATCGGGCGGGATATTTTTTCACGCCTGATTTACGGCGCAAGGAACACCATCGGGATAGCGATCATGACAACCTTCCTGGCCTTCCTGGTTGGTGGCGGGCTTGGTCTGGCCGCAGCGATCAGCCGGGGATGGGTCGATCAGATCATCAGCCGGGCGGTGGATGTTCTGATGGCGATCCCTTCGTTGATCTTTGCGCTGATGTTGTTGTCGATCTTTGGCTCATCGGTCTGGTCGCTTGTTGTCATCATCGCATTGCTGGATTCGACACGGGTGTTCCGGCTGACGCGCGCGGTGGCGATGAACGTCGTCGTGATGGAATACGTCGAGGCAGCGCGCCTTCGGGGCGAAGGGCTTGGATGGATCATGCGGCGGGAAATTCTGCCGAACATCATGCCGCCATTGGTGGCCGAGTTCGGACTGCGGTTCTGTTTCGTGTTCCTGACGATTGCGGCGCTGTCGTTCCTTGGGGTGGGTATTCAGCCCCCGACAGCAGACTGGGGGTCGATGGTGCGCGAGAACGCTTCGCTGATCCAGTTTGCACAGTACGATCTGAAGGCCGGGATTACACCGCTATTGCCGGCCGGGGCCATTGCCCTTTTGACGGTCGCTGTGAATTTCGTGGTCGACTGGTTCCTGATCAAGACGAGCGGGTTGCGTGATGAGCACTGACACCCTGCTGGAGATGAAAAACATCGTCATCGACGGGTTTTCCGACGAGGCATGGCATCCAATTATCAAGGGCGTCGATCTGACGCTAAAGCGCGGCGAGGTTCTGGGGCTGATCGGCGAGTCCGGGGCCGGGAAGTCGACGCTGGGGCTGGCCTCGATGGGTTTTGCGCGGCCAGGGTGTCGGCTGACCAGCGGCGAGATTGTGTTCGACGGTGTGGACCTGATGAAAGCCAGCGAGGCCGAGAAGCAGGCGTTGCGGGGCACGAGAATTGCCTATGTGGCGCAATCGGCGGCGGCGGCGTTCAATCCCGCGCATCGCCTGATTTCGCAGACCATCGAGGCAAGTATGCGGAACGGCGACCGGTCGGAGGCTGAGGCGATCGACGATGCCAAGGCGCTCTATGCCGCGATGCGGCTGCCGGACCCGGAAAACATCGGTTTTCGCTATCCGCACCAAGTCTCGGGTGGGCAGTTGCAGCGTGCGATGACTGCCATGGCGATGAGTTCTCGCCCGGACCTGATCATCTTTGACGAGCCGACGACGGCGCTGGACGTGACCACCCAGGTCAGCGTTCTGGCGGCGATGAAAGACGCGGTCGAGAGGTTCGACACGGCAGCCATCTATATCACGCACGATCTGGCGGTGGTCGCGCAGATGGCGGATCGCATCAAGGTCCTGCGCTATGGCGAAGAGGTCGAAGAGGCCGAGACTGCCGAGATGCTGGCGCATCCCAAGGAGGCCTATACCAAGTCGCTCTGGGCCGTTCGGTCGATCGAGAAGAAGGGTGAGACCAGCGACGACCATATCCTTGAGATCGACGGCGTGACGGCGGCCTATGGCACGGTGCCGGTATTGCACAACGTCTCGATGTCTGTACCGCGTGGCAAAACCGTTGCCGTCGTCGGTGAAAGCGGGTCGGGCAAGTCGACCACGGCGCGGGTGGTGACGGGGCTTTTGCCGCCGATGCTTGGTGAGGTGCGGTTCAATGGCGAGGTTCTGCCGGCGGACCTGAAGGCGCGCAGCAAGGATCAGTTGCAGCGCATCCAGATGATTTACCAGATGGCGGACACAGCGATGAACCCGCGCCACCGGGTCGCCGACATCATCGGTCGACCGCTGGAGTTTTATCGCGGCATGAAAGGCCGTGAACGGGATGCCGAGGTAATCCGGCTTTTGGAACTGATCGAGTTGGACGAGAGTTTTGCCGACCGTTTGCCGGGAGAACTGTCGGGCGGGCAGAAGCAGAGGATTTGCATTGCGCGGGCGCTGGCCGCCGATCCGGAGCTGATCATTTGTGATGAGGTGACCTCGGCCCTGGACCAGGTGGTGCAGGAAGGCATTCTGAAGTTGCTGATGCGGCTGCAGGAAAAGCTCGGCGTTTCATACATCTTTATCACCCACGACATTGCCACGGTGCAGGCGATTGCCGACGAGGTGGTCGTGATGTTGCAGGGCAAGGTCGTTGAGCAAGGCGTCAAGGAATCAATTTTTGAACCACCTTTCCCCGCGTATACAGAGTTGTTGCTGGCATCGGTACCAACCATGGAGCCGGGTTGGTTGGAGCAGGCCAACGCCCGTCAGGCACGCCTTGACGCCGGTGGCGACACTTAGGCGAATTTCCTGTTTCTAACCCTTTGACAAGCCGTTTTCCCCCGCCTATCTTCGCGCCCCATGAACCAGGTTACACATATCGAAATCCGCGGGCTGCTGCCTGCTGGCCTGCTTCTTCTCCTTAGCCGCCTCTGAGCGTGCCATTCGGCGCGACCGCTCAGAGGGGACCCCGCGCCGGATAGACAAAGCTAAGGACCAAGGAATTCTGACATGACTACCAAAGACCGAGTGTTGATTTTCGACACGACATTGCGCGACGGCGAACAGTCCCCTGGCGCAACCATGAGCCATACCGAAAAGCTGGAAATCGCCGAACTGCTGGACGACATGGGCGTCGACATCATCGAGGCCGGGTTCCCGATTGCCTCGGAGGGCGATTTCGAAGCCGTCAGCGAGATCGCCAAGCGGTCGAAAGACGCGGTGATTTGCGGGCTGAGCCGCGCGAACTTCAAGGATATCGACCGGTGCTGGGAGGCGGTGAAGCATGCCGCCAAGCCGCGTATCCACACGTTTATCGGCACGTCGCCTCTGCATCGGGACATTCCGAACCTGTCGATGGACCAGATGGCCGATCGTATCCACGAAACGGTGACCCACGCCCGCAACCTCTGTGACAATGTCCAGTGGTCGCCGATGGATGCCACGCGGACCGAATGGGATTACTTGTGTCGCGTGGTCGAGATTGCGATCAAGGCGGGTGCCACCACGATCAACATCCCCGATACAGTGGGCTATACCGCACCGCGCGAAAGTGCCGACTTGATCAAGGGGTTGATTGACACGGTGCCGGGTGCTGACGAAGTGGTATTTGCCACGCACTGTCACAACGACCTGGGCATGGCGACGGCCAATGCGCTGGCTGCGGTTGAGGGCGGTGCGCGGCAGATCGAGTGCACGATCAACGGTCTGGGTGAACGCGCGGGCAACACCGCATTGGAAGAGGTGGTGATGGCCATGCGTGTGCGCGGCGACATCATGCCTTATGACACGGGCGTCGATGCGACCAAGCTGATGCATATCTCGCGCCGGGTGGCGACGGTGTCGGGCTTTGCGGTGCAATACAACAAGGCGATTGTCGGCAAGAATGCCTTTGCCCATGAAAGTGGTATCCACCAGGACGGGATGCTGAAGAACGCCGAAACGTTTGAGATCATGCGGCCCGAGGATGTTGGGTTGAGCGAGACCAACATCGTCATGGGCAAGCATTCCGGTCGTGCTGCGCTGCGATCAAAGCTGAACGAGCTGGGTTTCGATCTGGGAGACAACCAGTTGAAAGACGTCTTTGTGCGTTTCAAGGCCCTGGCCGATCGCAAGAAAGAGGTCTTCGAAGACGATCTGGTTGCCTTGATGCGCGATCAGGAGGCCGGAGAGGTGCATGACCGCATCAAGGTCAAGTTTCTGCGGGTCATCTGTGGCACCGAAGCGCCTCAATCTGCGGATTTGATCCTGGAAATTGACGGCGAGGAAAAACGCACCACGGCTCAGGGCGATGGCCCCGTCGATGCCACGTTCAACGCGGTCAAGAATCTTTTCCCGCACACCGCCCACTTGCAACTGTACCAAGTTCACGCCGTGACCGAAGGTACCGATGCGCAGGCCACAGTCAGCGTTCGTATGGAAGAAGACGGACGCATCGCAACTGGCCAGTCCGCGGATACCGATACGGTCGTCGCTTCAGCCAAAGCTTATGTGAACGCCCTGAACCGTCTCTTGGTTCGGCGCGAGAAATCGGATCCGGACTCTGATGTGAAAACGGTCAGCTATAAAGATTTGACTTAACAGATCTCCAAAGGCTTCTCGGGCGGTGGAACATGCGTGCACTGCCCGAGGCTTCGTTCACAACAGGTGCAATCATTTCAGCAATGAATCGGTTCCCCCGGCCGCCTCATTTTGGACAGACTCTGTTCCAAAAATTCTCGTCCAGCGTGCAAAACTGATTAAGTGTTTACAATTTTGCTCGAATACCGGCGGACCACGCCAGATCGATGACAAAATAGCTGATAATATCGTCGACAAACGCCCAACTCTCGCCACATTTATGCCTCAAGAATGTCACTGAGGCCAACGTGTCCCGGCCTCGTGTGTGTGTAAATGGTGAATGGTGTTGGCGATGGTTTGTTCGTCTTTACGTCCGGCTCTCTCGCGTTGCCTTTGGGCATCGGCCGGCGGTGGAACATCCCCCCTTGAAGTGTCACGGACTGCGATGACCGACTTGGTCACGCAGCCTCCGGCGATCCGCGCCCTTTTGTCTACGCTCCCGTTGGATGTTCTTTCTCGTGAGAACTCTGCCGCGGTCCAGAACGTAGAAAAGACCGGTGCCTATGTGGAGTTGGGCGAATGTTCGAACGGACCATCGCACACCGTATTTGGAAATTCGTGTGAAACCGCCCCACTGGGGCGATACGGGATAATCCCAAGAATAAACTAACAGGAATGCTCGGTGGTACGGGTCACGGCAACTGCTTGCCGACCGTACCATGCTGGGTGGGGCGAGGCGCGTTTCGGTGGGGCGAGACGCGCCTCAATTTTTTCAACCTATTGTTTTCATTAACCTAATTTGCATATTTCGATATGCTCTGCCTTAGTTTTGCCATAATTCAAACATAGAAAAGTCGCAGGATAACGAGTGTTTCGCGTTGGGTAATGTGAATGTGTAAGTTCAAATCTTGTGGTGGTCGCCACGACTGTCTGCTCAGCAAATCGTCGCCATGTGAAGGCACCTGCCCCGGCCTTGCCGATGGACCGAGCAGACGTGTGACGTCACGCAATGGCGGCGTTAGCTACAAGGGCTTTCTGGAATGGGATTTCGTGATTGATGCACTTGGGTTGGACGATGACACCCCCCTCCGTGACCGTGCTGGCGACACCGCAAACGTCGCCTGAAGTTCGGATATGGCGCGCAGTTTGAGCGGGGCTATGTCTTGTCAGAAGCAAGAAATTCGAACATGACATCGAAGAATTGACGCCGCCGCTCAGGGGTCTCCATCATCAATTCATGTTTGGCATCGGGAACGATGTGCAGATTGGCCGATGGCCACTTGGCATGGATGCGGCGAATGGCACCCAGCGAGACGACACCCTCCCTTGATCCCAGGAACGTCAGAACCGGCAGATCCGGCCGCGCTAGCCGGGCAAGGCGAAATCCTTCTACCGCTGCCTGACCAACCCAGTGGATCGACGGCCCTCCAAGTGCAAAGGCCGGCTCGGTCGACGCGTTTTGAACCAGACGACCATAGGTTGGCGCGTCCGTCGTTAGCAAGTTTTCCTCAAATTCTGTGGACGCAACATAGTTCGCCGGGCGCGCACCAGGGGCATACGAGAAATGCCGCCCCAAAAGCCGATATAGCGGCGGTACGACAAACGGCATCAAACGAAGCACCAATGGCAATCGCAAGCCCCACATCGGCGCAGAGAACACGGCGCTCTTGACCGGCAGTTTTTCGACCAAAGCTCTCAATGCGATAATTCCGCCCATCGAATGGGACAGCAAAAACCAAGGTTCCGGCAGATCTGCACCCTGCGCAGCGGACACCATTTCGGCCACGTCCAGCTGATAGTCGCGAAAACTGTTCACGTGGCCCAGGCTATTGTCATCAGTCAACCGATCAGAAAATCCCTGACCGCGCCAATCGATTGTGATGACAGCATAGCCCCTGTCGGTCAGATCTTGCACCACGCGCCCGTATTTCTCGATCGGCTCGGTGCGACCGGGAAACAGGAAGATCGTTCCTATGGCGTCTCTCTTCGTCCAATACGCCAACCGCAGTCGAACCCCGTCTTCGGCCTGTCTCCATATCGGCATGACATGATCAGGCGCTCCGGCAAGATCCGCACGAAAGGGGGCTGACGACATTGTCAGGACAATGCGGGTGCCAGCCGCATGGCGGCGCCCATGTCGCCATCAACTTTGAGGCGCCCGGTCATGAAAGCCGAGGTCGGGTTCAAACTGCCGTCAAGAATGTCGCGAAACGTATCTGCGTCGGCAGTCAGAGTGACATCTGCATCGTCATCCCCCGCCATGGCACCGTCGGGCCCAAGCATGATCGCGCCTTCGCCTTCGATGACGAACTTGGCCACGCCGTCGTACCCGGCGTCGCCAAGCTTGGCATTCAAGGCCACGACGGCCTGTTCAATCACGTCACTCATTCTATAGTCCTCACTTGCGTGTTACGGGGCTCGCATTTGTCCAGCGATAGGCTAGACTTTGTATATGGTTCGAAAAACCACATATCTCAATTGGATCGTCGCGGCACTTGTCGCTTCTGCGGCATTGAGTGCTTCTGCAAATGCCGACGAAGCCGAACTCGAAGCTCTTTTCGAAGGACTGCGCAGCGCGGATGTCGCATCGGCCGCTCAGATTGAATCGCGAATTTACGCGCTGTGGTCGCAATCAGGATCGGCGTCGATGGATCTTTTGATGGATCGTGGGCGCGAGGCATTGGAAAATGGCGATGTCAATTTGGCGATTGAACACTTTTCTGCTCTCATCGACCATGCGCCGGACTTTGCGGAAGGTTATAATGCACGCGCCACTGCGTACTTCCAGAAACAGCAATTCGGACTATCGCTGGAAGACATCAGACGCACATTGGAGTTGAACCCTCGGCACTTTGGAGCGCTGAGCGGATTGGCGTTGATCTTTGAAGATATTGGTCGCGTCGAAGAGGCCCTGGCCGCTTGGCGCGAAGTCGAAGCTTTGCACCCCAACGCCCAAGGATTGGCGGAATCGATCACCCGACTTGAACGTCAGGTCGAAGGCCACACGCTTTAAGGACAACCAAGACAAATCATGCTGACAAACATCCTAACCCGCCGGGTCGAATGGGGCGATTGCGACCCGGCCGGTATTGTTTTCAATCCGAACTTTTTCCGTTGGTTCGATCATTCCACAACGATGCTTTACGAGGCTGCCGGTTGGCCAAAGCAGGACATGCTGGATCGTTTCAATGCCGCAGGCTGCCCCTTGGTCGATACCAGGGCCCAGTTCAAGGCACCTTGCCGCTATGGTGACGACGTATCAATAACCAGCAGCATTTCCGACGTTCGAACGTCGTCATTCGATATCCGGCATGTCTTGCAAAAGGACGGTGTGACCTGCGTTGACGGGGCCGAAACACGGGTCTGGACGATCCGCGATCTGGAAACCGGAAAGCTGCGGTCGGCACCTCTACCGAACGCTCTGGTTTCCCGTTTCAAGGCCGATTAATCGCCAAGGTTCTCGTGCACCGTCGCAAGGACGCGGAAAAAAGTTGCTCGATCAGCCTGATCCACGCCGTCAAAGGCCTGTGCATTCAAAGCGTCGGTCAGTCGGCGTACCCGTGCCACAAGGTGATGTCCTTCTGCCGTCAGGCTGAGCGAGTTTACCCGGCGGTCTTTTTCATCCCGGCGGCGGGACAGTAACCCGCGTGCCTCCAGGTGATTGATCCGCTGAGTCACGTGGCTTTTCTTCATCGCCAAACACGTTGCAAGATCATTCTGCGACAAGCCCGGATTGAACCATATTACCGACAGGATGCCGATCTCACCGGCCTTGACGTCAACCTCATTTCGAATGCCATCAAGATCTTGGCGCATTGCGGCCATGACGTTGCGCAGGTTGAACGGCAGATCCTCGGCCAAAGCACGAAGATCAAGTCTTGGCGGCTTAGTTGGGTTCGACTTGGTCAACTGTTGCTTCCTCAATCGCTGCGCGACGCCGCAACTTTCAACGCAGATAGCATGGATCAAATGGCGCAGGCGAGAGCAAATTAGTACAGTATGCGTACCATATCAAAGAGCGAAGCTTCCTGCTTGAGCCATATTTATTTGAGAACGACGGCAGATCTTGTTGACAGGGTCAAAAGATTGTTCATCCTATAAACTATTCTGCGGATCACCGAAATATCGGAGCTGCAGTTGGTTTTGTCAGGGAGGACAACATGAAAACCATCGTAGCAATTGCGGGATTGGCGATGACGGCCAGTTTTGCAACCTCTGCTCTTGCCACTGAACTGCGCCTGTCTGTCGAGACACCACCGGGCCATGTGCGTAATCTGGCCGCCGAAAAATGGGCCGAGATTATTGCCGAGAAATCAAACGGCGAGATGACCGTGACCGTTTTTCCCGCTGCGCAGCTTTACAAGGGTCCGGATGCCGTGCGTGCGCTTGCCTCCGGAGCGCTGGACATGTCGATCCAGGCCAACGCGACCATGAGCCGGTTCGAACCCAATCTGGCCGTGACGCTTTTGCCGATGTTCTATGGCGCTGACGCTTTGACAGTCCGCGAGATCCTGGACGGTCCGCTTGGCGACGAGCTTTGGGCCAAGGTGGAAGCCAAGGGCATCGTGGTGCCGGATGGTGGGCAATTTGAGTACGCGTCGCAGAACACCGCCTACACCACTAGTAAAGTGGTCGCGAGTTACGGTGATCTGGAAGGTGTAAAACTGGCCACCCCGCCCTCGCCGATCCTGGTTGGTGCTTTGAAGGCCATGGGCGCCCTGCCCCAGGCGACGCCACGGTCCGAGATTGTTCTTCAACTCACACAAGGCCAGATCGACGGGCTGGGTGGTGTGACCGACCTTACCATCTCGGGCGGCAAACTGTGGGAAGCGGGTATCGCCAATGCTTTCGCCGACAACTCGGGCTGGGGGTTCTATTTCCCATTGGTGTCCAAGGCGACCATGGCAAAACTATCCGCCGAGGAACAGGCGATCGTGAATGAATCCTGGGACGAAGTCGTCGCTTGGGCGCGTGTCTATTCGCTGGACGAGGCCGCAAAGGCACGCTCGGTCAATGAAGCCAATGGCGTTACCTATCATGACGCCTCGGCAGAAGAACTGGCGGGTATGCGGGACAAATTGCTTGGCGCCCAGGACGGGATCATCGAGGCCGCCGGCATGGATGCCGATTTCGTGGCGCGCGTCGCAGACGCCTTGAACTGACCCAAAGGGGTGCCGCCCGCCAAGGGCGGCACCGAAATCCCAATGATCACCACCATTTCCCGCGTTTGGACCAGGATCGAAACGATCCTGATCGGTCTTTTGATCTTTGCGGCTCTGTTCACCTTTCTCGGTGGCGCCGGGCTTCGCGCATTTGCGCCAGCGCTGGCGGTTGATTGGGCGGACGAGGTCGCGATCTATTTCATCATCTGGGCGACGGTCCTGTCGGGGTCGTCCCTTTTGGCCGAGGGTCGGCACATCAAGACCGAGGTATTCGTCAGCATGTTGCCCCGGTCAGCCCGAACCGGTCTGGGCTGGGCGGTGGCCGCTTTGTCGATCGGGTTTTGCGTGGCGATCCTGATCTACGGATGGCAGGCCTATGAGTTCGCCTTGCTGCTGGATGAGAGGTCGGGATCCTCTTTGCGCGCGCCGCAAGGCTATACCGTGTTCCTAGCGCTTCCCGTTGGCATGGCCCTGATGCTTGGTCGGGCCGCATTGTTGTTATTGTCTGGCAGTCGCCCTTTCACCGCCGAAGGGGGCGAATAGGTCATGGAAGCTGCGATTGGCCTGATCGGAATGCTGGCGCTGATGGCAGCGGGCGCACCGATTTTCGTCGCGCTTGGCGCGACAGCTCTGGTGATGATCTCGCTGGAAGGTCGGCCGCTGATGGATGCCGCGGGCCATTCGATTTCAGGGATCAACTCGTCGACATTCATCGCTGTGCCGTTCTTCGTGATGGCGGCGACCTTCATGCAAAAGGGCGGAATCGCGCGGATCATCATTGAGGCGGCTGAGGCATGGGTCGGACATTTCCGGGGTGGGTTGGCGCTGGTTGCCGTGATTGCGACGACGTTGTTCGCAGCCATTTCAGGGTCTTCGGTGGTGACGGCGATGGCCATGGGGACCTTCCTGATCCCGGCGATGGTGGCGCGGGGATACGACCGACCATTCTCACTTGGGCTTATCGGGGCGTCGGGGACGATGGGAATTCTGATCCCGCCAAGCCTGTCGATGATCCTCTATGGCCTGATCGCCGAGGAATCTGTGCCGCGCCTGTTCCTGGCGGGAGTCATTCCGGGTCTGTTGCAGGCAACGCTTTTGGGTGCCTGGGTGATCTGGTATTCAAGGCGCAAGGGCTATGCCTCGGGCGAGCGGCCCACGCGGGCCGAGTTCATCAGTCGGAACCTGCGCGTTCTGCCCGCAATTGCGATACCGCTATCGGTTTTTGCCGGGATTTACTCCGGCTATACCACGGTCACCGAAAGCGCAGGCGTCGCCGCTGTTGCGGCTGTGTTTGTGGCGCTGGTCTTTTACCGAGAAGTGAAACCACGCGAGATATTCGGCATGGCGGCCGAAGGGATGAGGACGGCCTCGGCGGTGACGTTCATCCTGATGTTCGCTTTGTTGTTTGCCCATTGGATCACCGGGTCCGGGGTGCCAACGGCGCTCGTGAACTTGGCAGTCGAGTGGGAACTTGAGCGCTGGCAGTTCCTGCTGGCGCTGAACATCTCGATGATCATTCTGGGCATGTTCCTCGATGCAGTGGCCGTCATGCTGATCGTAACGCCCATCGTCTTGCCGGTCTTGGCGCAACTTGATATCGACCCGATCCATTTCGGGATCGTGCTGATCGTCAACATGGAGATCGCCTTTCTCACCCCACCAATCGGGCTGAACTTGTTTGTGCTGTCGGCCATCGCCAAGGCACCCATGTCCGAGGCGGTGCGCGGCATGATCCCCTTTGTCGCGATCATGGCCGTATTTTTGATCCTTATCACCTATTTTCCGGAGATTTCCCTATGGCTCCCAAGGACGCTGATGCCATGAGCGAAGACTGGGACCCTTCGGACGATGAGATCGCAGCGGACTATCCGGCGGCGCACGCTCGGCTCAGGGCCGAGGCTCCTGTGGCCTGGTCGGATCAATGGGGCGGGTTCGTCACGCTGATGCGCCACGCGGATGTGGCGGCGGCCAGTCGTGACCCCGAGACGTTCACCGCCACCAAGATGACTGTGATCCCCTCGTCTCCGAGGAAGGGGCTGCCGCGCCTGCCGTTGCAAAAAGACCCGCCTGAGAGCAATCGCTATCGCAAGGGACTGAACCCGTTCTTCAAGGAGAATCGTATCCGCGAGCATGAGCCCGCGCTGCGTGCCCTGGCTGAACGGCTATTCGCGGAGTTGTCGAAGACACCTGAGCGGGCGGACTTTATCGCTGACTTTGCCGAACCGTTCACGCAAGGGACCCTAGGCATCCTGATCGGGTTCGATCAGGCCGAGGCTGAAGAGATCGGGCGCCTGTCACATCGCTATGTCGCCGCCGTCCAGTCGCAGGACTTGTCGACGGCAGGCGCGTTGAGCCGGAAGGTCGATGCCTTCGCCATTGATCTTGTCGCTGACCGTATGTCCAGCCCACGCGACCCTGAAACCGACCTGGTGGCAGGGCTGATGGCGCAGGAGCCTGAAGGTGGCGCGTTCAACGCCGAGGAACTGGCCGGGATGATCCGACTGATGCTGATCGGCGGGCATGTGGTGGCGCGAAACTTTCTGGGGTCGGTCGCCTGGCACATGGCCGAGAACCCCGAGCATGTGGAGCTGCTGCGGCAAAACCCTTTGGTGGAGCGAACGTTCATTGAAGAGTTGTTGCGCATGTATGCCTCGAACCAGGCGTTGGTTCGGGTGGCAACGCGGGATACCGAGATCAAAGGTCGACCGATTAAAAAGGGGTGCCCGGTTGCCTTGAACTTCCTTTCGGCGAACTACGACGAGGAGGTCTTTGACGATCCGATGGTCTTCAAGCCCGACAGAAGTCCGAACCGGCATCTGGCGTTCGGGATCGGTCCGCACATGTGCCTTGGCCAGGCGCTGGCCAAGTTGCAGACACGGGTTACTCTGTCGGTCCTACTTTCCGCGCCGGGATTGAAGGTCGTAGGTGCGCCGACATGGGCCCGTTGGACCGAGTACGGCGTGACGGGGTTGGTGTTGGACCTTTCCTAAGCGAAACCACGCCCTTCCGAGGCGAGGCTTTCGATGAGCGGGCTGGGTGTCCAGACGACGGGATCTTCCTTTGCAAGGCTCCGCAGTTGATCGCGGATGTTGTCCATGCCCAGCGTGCTGGCATAGTGCATCAGACCGCCTCTCCAACGCGGAAAACCGTAACCGTGGACAGTGACAAGGTCGATATCGGACGCCTTTGCTGCGATCCCTTCGTGCAGGATGTCGGCGGCTTCGTTAATCATCGCGAGGAGCAATCGGCGGCGGATTTCGTCAGCAGTGAAGTCGCGGCGGGTCACCTTGGCGAAATGGGCCTCTTCGCGCACAAGATCCTCGATTAGCGGATCGACGACCTTGCCGCCACCACCGGGATAACGATACCAGCCGACACCGGTTTTGCGCCCCAGCCGACCTTCGTTCACCATACGGTCGGCGATCGGGATATAGCGACGGTTCGGATCGCGGGTCGCGTCCTGGCGACGTCGGTTGGCAAAAGCTATATCGAGGCCTGAAAGGTCCTGCGCTTCGTAGGGCCCCATGGCATAGCCGAATTCGACCATGGCTTCGTCCAGTTCCCAGGGGTTTGTGCCGTCCATCAAGAGCGTGTCGGCGGCTTCGCGATAGCGGGCGAGGATACGGTTGCCGATGAAGCCGTCGCAAACCCCGGCGACAACGGGGATTTTGCGCAGGTGCTTGGCAAGCGCATACCCGGTCGCCAAAGCCACGTCGGACGTGGCGTCTGCGCGCACGATCTCAAGCAATTTCATGATATGGGCCGGTGCAAAGAAATGCAGGCCGAGAACGCGAGACGGATCATCGACCGTGACGGCAAGTTCGTTCACGTCCAGATATGACGTGTTTGTCGCAAGCGGCACATTCGGACGCAGAACTTTTTGTAAGTTACTGAATATTTCGACCTTCACGTCGGTGCTTTCAAACGCCGCTTCAATCGCCAAATCAACTTCTGACGCCGCCCGATAGTCGGTAGTCACGGCAAGTCGCCCGAGAATGGCGTCGGCACTGTCAGCGTCGATCAGTCCGCGATTCTGGCTGGATTGCACAATTCTTGCGATGTTGTCCTGGGCACGTTCAACCGCATCGGCGTCAGTTTCGAGCAAGGTGACCCGCAAGCCTGCATTCAACAGTGCATAGGCGATCCCCGCGCCCATTGTGCCGCCGCCAACGACGGCAACGTGTTCCGGGCAATGCGCCTTGGCAATCCCTTCGGGCGGTCGGGAGGCGGCACGTTCGGCAAAGAACACATGGCGCAGTGCACGCGCCTGATCAGAACTGCGCAGTTCCAGAAAGGCCGCGCGTTCAGCGGCCATACCGCTTTCCAGGTCGGACGTTTGGCTGAGTTCGACCAGTTCAATGGCACGCTTTGGCGCGATTTGCCCACGCATTTTGTGTGTCGCGAGATCACGAGCGGCGCTGAATACCTCGGCTCCGGCCTCGCCGGAATTCAACTCCCCCACTGGCACCGCCATATCCAGCCATTCCAGGTTGATCATCTCGGCATAAGACACCGGATCGTCGTCCAGTTCGTCGATCAGGCGCAACTCGGCCGCCTTCGCACCCGAAACCGGTTTGCCGGTCGGGATCATTTCAAGTGCGACTTCAAGGCCGACAAGTCGAGGCAATCGTTGAGTGCCACCCGCACCGGGCACAACGCCCAAGATCACTTCGGGAAATCCGATTGATGCGTCAGGACGGGCAACACGATATCGGCAGGCCAGAGCAATTTCTGCACCGCCCCCCAAGGCAGCACCCGAGATTGCGGCAATCCAATGCACTGGGCTTTGCTCGATCCGATTGAGCACATCAGGCAGATGCGGCGGCTCGGGGGCCCTGTCGAATTCGCTGGCGTCGGCGCCTGCGGCAAAAACTTTTTCGTTCCCGGACAGGATAACGCGTTCCAGCCCCTCACTTTCCGCCCATTTAACAGCGTCTAGCAAGGCCTGTCGCATTTCTCGGCCAATAGCATTGACCGGTGGATGTGCCAATTGGACATAGCCATAGCGGCCATCCTTGCGTTTGCTCAGCACCTTCCCCTCCACAGCTAGTTCATGCTAAATACTGCACTTAAGGAACTATAATGCAAATCACCACCAGGACACCATGCCAGAAACGCCAGTCGAAACAGATATATCGGGCGGCATCGCGCGGATTACGTTGAACCGGCCTGAAAAGTTGAATGCGATCACTCGCAAGCTGATCGTATCCCTGCGTGATGCGATCGAAAATGCGGTGGACGATGAATCCGTCAGGGTCTTGTCACTGACAGGAGCCGGGCGCGGGTTCTGCGCCGGTCAGGATCTTTCCGAGCGTGATCCCCGAAAACTTGACGGCCCGCTTGATCTGGAGAGTCTTCAAAAGGAGCTTTATCATCCGGTCGTGCTTACCTTGGCCGAAACGCACAAACCGGTCGTTGCCTGCGTCAACGGAGTGGCTGCCGGTGCCGGGGCTGCCATTGCCTTGGCTGCAGACATAGTCATCGCCAACGAAGACGCGCCGTTCGCTTTTTCATTCGCCCGTGTCGGTCTTTCCGTCGATGCGGGGCTGGGGCGCATACTTGCCAGGGCGCTTGGTCCGGCCAGGGCAAAGGCGTTGCTTTTGCAAGGCGGTGCCTTGTCGGGCCGGGCAGCCGCTGACGCCGGGTTAATCTGGAAAGCCGTTCCGGCAGATCAGCTGTTCGACGAACATGCAGCGCTGTTGGATCGCCTGGCCGGTTCATCCACTATGGCCATGGCCGGGATCAAAACAGCCGTTGCTGCCGCTGGGCTGCCGTTGGACGAATACCTTCAAGTCGAAGCAAAGGCACAGGGCCAAGCCGGGCGCCACCCCGACTATGCCGAAGGGGTCTTGGCCTTTCTTGAGAAACGGAAAGCAAATTTTTATTAAATTTTGTCAGTCGTTTAGAAAGCCCTTTTCTTTGATCAGCCCCAACAGTTCGTCCAGCGACGTTTCCATAGGTTTGTTTGATGTATCCAACGTTGCGAGGGCCTGGCCGTAAAGCGTTTCGCGGCTGCGCAAGAGAGTCCTGAGTTGATCCATCGCCTCTGGATTTCCCTCCATCGGACGGGTGTCGCCCTGAGCTCGGACGCGGGACATATGCTCCTCGGGCGTCGTCCTCACCCAGATCGTGTGAAACTGGGCCAAGAGCATTTGATAGGTCGCGGGCTCGGCCACAATGCCGCCGGCGACAGCCAAAATCATAGAGTCATAGGTCGCAATAACACGCTGGACCGCCTGCGCCTCGAGCCAGCGGTAACCTTCGTTGCCGTAAAGAGCGATTACCTCGTTCACAGGCATCCCGGAATGAGATTCGATTTCACGGTTCAGTTCGACAAAAGGCACCCCCAAAACTTCGCCAGCCCTTGAACCCAAAGTTGATTTGCCCGCGCCTCGCAAACCGATCAAGCAAATACGCTGCGCGCGCAAAGTCTCAGGCGGGTCTGGCGCAAGCGCATCCATGACCGAAGCGCGGACTTGAGACGGCGCAGAGCGGTATAAATCGGTGATGCGCAAGGCTTCGGATGTCCAAGGATCGTCGTCGCCGACCAGCCATTCAATGCGGTGATCCAAGGCAATCGCAATACGTTTTAAGAGACCGATCGAGATGTTCCCTTCGCCCGCTTCGAGCTGAGCCAAATAGCGCGGAGAAACACCAGACAGTTCCGAAACTACTCGGCGCGGCATGCCCTTCATCTCGCGGGCCTTGCGCACACGCTCGCCAACTGTCTTAATAAGGTGGTCAACCGCCACATCGGCCGCATTTCTGGAATCGCTTGCCAGAACTTCGCCGCGGAAGTTGGTCACTTCGCTCATTTAAGGTGCCTTATGAATTATATTGCATAAGGCTAGGACGTCTCGCAGCGCGATTCAATTGTTTTTTGACGGTCTCAATCCGCTGGCATGACTAGGTGCCTGCGGACAACCTCGCGGATTTCCTCGGGCGGCGGGTGCTTTTTGATTCTACCCGCCTTAATGAAAACAGATACAAAGTCGCCCTCAAAACAGAGCGTTCCATCCTGAAACGCTGCGACGTGAAAACCGACCGAGGTCTCGCCCAATCTGTTTGGCCATACCTCGCAGATCAACCGGTGGCGCGGTGTAACCGGAGCACGAAAATCCATCGACATGCTGACAAACGGTGTTCCGACACCCCGGTCCAGTTCCATTTGGTACCAACCATCCCCCAGATGATGTTCCCACCACGCATTGATCGCATCCAGAGCAAACCATGGCAGACGGGCCGTGTAGGCGATTTGAGCGGGATCACAATCACCCCAGGTCACACGAATTTCATGGGTAAAGGCCATCAATAGGTCTCGACGTGATACCGGCCTTCGCTGCGCATGGCATCGCGAGTGCTGTCCCACGGTAGCCCGGCGCTTTCGGCAATGTTGGCGAAGGCCTGATCGACACCGATCTCCATGCCGCGCAAACCGCAAATGAAGACGTGGGTCTTGGGGTCTGCCAACATGTCGGCAATTACCTTGGTCTCTGCCATCATGCGATCCTGCACATATTCCTTGGGCTGGTCGGGCAGGCGACTGAAACACAGATGTTTTTGCAGAAGGCTATCGGGAATTTTATTCAGTGGGCCAAAGTATGGCAAGCTATCGGGTGCGCGCGCTCCAAAGAACAGGACCATGTCACCCGCTCCCCCGGCGGCCATTCTTTGACGCCGCATGGTGAAGGCGCGGAACGGCGCGGCGCCCGTACCAGTGCAAACCATCAACAGCCGGGCCGCCGGATCGTCGGGCATCAGAAAGGTTGCCCCAAACGGCCCTGTGACCCGAACCTCATCACCTTTTTCAAGGTCACATACGTAGTTGGAACAAAGGCCCTGGTCTTCGCGTTTCACCGTTAGTGACACGTTATTATAGTTCGGCCTTTCACCATCGCGTGGCGACGACACGGAATACAGACGTGGCAAATAAGGATTACCATCCGCATCTTCACCAGGTGCAATTATCCCTATGGATTGGCCTTCCAGAACCGGAAAGGGTTGAGCGCCAAGATCCAGAATGATGTGGCGCACTTCTGATCCCGAGGTTTCTTCGGTCAGTCGATAACTGCCCTGAACCTTGGCAAGGGCTGGCTTGCCGAGATTGTACAGGTTTACACTTGGCTTTGACGCGGTCGCTGGTGCCACTGACTTTCCGCCCGCACCCTGGTGCGCCTCGGCCAAGAGCGCGGCCATGGCCTCGTCCAGTGCTTCAATGCCAGCATCGCCGCCCTCGGCCATTTCATCTTGCTCGGGCAATTCTTCCCAACCGAACTGGTCGTCAAGGGAATACGGCTGTTCGACCACGCGCCACTCGTCAATCGAGCCGGTAGGACAAACAGGTATACAGTCCATGCAGAAGTCGCATTTCGAGGCGTCCACCACGACGTTGTTGTCGTCATGTGTGATCGCCTCGATCGGGCATGTCATTTCACAGGTATAGCACCGGATGCAGATCTCGGGATCGATCAGGTGTTGCTTGATTGGTTTGTTCATCAGGTCTCTCTGACGACCGCTTTTGGCAACGTGAGAAGTTCAAGAAACTCCCAACACAGGCCGCGGCAGTCTGCGCAACCAACGCAGGGGCCGGGAAGCGTGGCAACAACCTGCCCCGCCTCGCTGGTCTTGGGTGCATGTCCGACTTTGCGTTCGATATCCATTGCGAAACCCTTCCCTTTGTTGCGCGTCCCGCCGACATACTCAGCGGGCCGCATTCACCTTACGCCATATGCAGTTTGACGTATTCAAAGTCACCCGGCTTGTTGTCAATTCCGACCTTGGGCGGAGCAATCCAGCCAGCATACTGACCCGGCTCATAGACAGCTTCCATCAAAGATTGAATAAAGTCTCCGTCAGCGTGAGTCGGCAGCCAGTTCCTGAGACCTTCGTCATATTCTGCCCCCGACACCAACTTGCCTTCAGGATCGAACAGCTTGTCGGCAAAGACCCCGATCTTGCGATTGAAACTTTCGTGCGGGAGAGACAGGCGGAAGTCTATTCCTGCTTTTTCGATGATCTTGTTCCAGCGACCGACGCCGCCCGAGGCATCGCGGGTGTAGTCATCGCGCAGACGCATGTTGATCGCTGTCAAAGCAGGAACATCGTTTTGCACAAGTTGGCCGTTTTCAAAGCCCCACACTTTGTACGTGTCGCCTTGCAGCATGTGATCGTCGTCGATCCGATGCTCCATGTACCTGCCCTTGATGCCCGCGTTAAAGGCATTGGCGGCGTTGGTCGACACTTCCTGACCGAACAGGTCAAGCGACAGGGTATAGTGAAGGTTCAGTTTCTTTTGAATCGTCGGCAGGTCGATAACACCCAGAGCGCGGATCTTGTCCGTATCAAAGGGATCATCGATGCCGTTTTCCTTCATGACCTGGCAGGTCCGCTCGATCACACGCCCGACACCGGTTTCGCCGACGAACATGTGGTGCGCTTCTTCGGTTAGCATAAAGCGACAGGTGCGAGACAACGGATCGAAACCAGACTGGGCAAGCGATTCCAACTGCATCTTGCCGTCTCGGTCGGTAAAGTAGGTGAACATGAAGAAGGACAACCAGTCCGGCGTTTCTTCGTTGAAAGCGCCCAGCATTCTCGGCGCTTCCTCGGAACCGGATGAACGCCGCAGCAGATCATCTGCCTCTTCACGGCCATCGCGGCCGAAATACTTGTGCAACAAATAGACCATGGCCCAGAGATGGCGGCCTTCTTCGACGTTCACCTGGAAAAGGTTGCGCAGGTCATAAAGCGACGGTGCGGTCAAACCCAGGAACCGCTGCTGTTCGACTGATGCAGGCTCGGTGTCGCCTTGAATGACGATCAGACGTTTCAGCATATTGCGATATTCACCCGGCACTTCCTGCCAGGCCGGCTGACCAGCATGCTCGCCGCAGGGGATTGTGCGGCCTTCGACCTGCGGCGCCAGCAAGACCCCCCAACGGTATTCGGGCATCTTCACATAATCGAATTTGGCCCATCCCTTGGGGTCGACCGAAACGGCGGTGCGCAAGTAAACCAGCGATTGCTGAAAATTGTCGGGGATCAGGTCGCTCCACCAGTTGATGTAACCGGGGTGCCATTTTTCCAGCGCCTTCAGAACCCGCTTGTCCGAGCTGAGCCCGACATTGTTCGGGATCTGCGTGTCATAGCTGACATTGATAAGATCGAGCATTCGTTCCTCCGTAAACGTCCGGGTTCAGACGCGTTGCTTGTTGTAATCACCGCGAATTCCGGTGCCATAGCGCTGAAGCGCGCCATCTGCCCCGGTGGCATTGGGGCGGTTGAATATCCAGTTCTGCCAGGCTGTCAGCCGGCCGAAAATGCGGGTTTCCATCGTTTCAGGACCGACGAACCGCAGGTTCGCCTCCATCCCGGTCATGGCATCAGGGCTGAACGACGCGCGCTCTTCCATGAAGATACGAATTTCATCTTCCCAGTCGATGTCATCGAAAATTTCGGTCACCAGCCCCAGATCGGCAACATCTTCAGCCTCCAGGTCTTCGCCGATCTTGTCTTTCAAGACCTGGACAGCATCGGGGTCGCCCAGGAACCGGGCCTCAAGCCGGGTCAGATCATTGCCCATTGGGTATTGGCCGAAGTTCGTGGTGCTCAGTCGGATACGGGCCATCGGGCGATTATCGCCTTCGAATTCGTCTTCCATCATATAGGACCGATCGACAGCCCAGAGGATTTCGGCCAGAACACCTGCAAAACACGATCCATGCTCTACCAAGGCCACAAGGCTGCGCGAGGTCACATCAATGCGCTTCAGCACACGCTTCCAGAACCCAAGAATTTCGTTGGCAAGCCAATCGTCGCTGTGTGCCGTAAGCAGAGCCTCTTCTGCCTCAACCGCATCGGGATCGCCCTGGCTGCGGAAAACCACCAGCCCAAGTTCCATCTCGTTCAGCCGCAGATGCAGGATGGCGTCATCCAATTCGCGCGCCAGGCGCAGCAGGTATGACTGATCGCCCAAAGCATGAAGCGCCGCGATATCGGCTGGCGTGTCAGCGTCCGGTCCGCCAAGGGTAATTGTTGCTTTCCCTGCCGCGCGATCCACCGTGACCTCGACCAAGGAATAGGCCACCGAACCGTCATCACCGATATTGCGCTCAAGCGGTGTCAAAGCAATTCCCTGCCCTGCCAACTTGCTTGATGCATCCGCAAATTCACGGGCCCGTTGCTGGACGGTATCATCGAACTTGGAATTCGGGATCACTTCGTCAACCAGGTTCCAATCCTGCGCCCGCCTGCCGCGCACACCTTCTTCGGTCGAACAGAATACATCGGCACGGTCGCGACGCACTTTCCGTTTGTCAGTCACGCGAGTCAGCCCACCGGTGCCGGGAAGAACCGCCAACAAAGGCACCTCTGGCAGCGACACGGCTGACGAAGAATCGTCGGTCAGCATGATGTGGTTGCACGCCAGAGCAAGCTCGTACCCGCCACCAGCGCAGGCGCCTTTCACGGCACAGATGTATTTCTGACCAGAGTCTGCTTCAGCGGCCTCAAAGGTGTTTCGGGTCTCATTCGTGAACTTGCAAAAGTTCACCTTGTGCGCGTGACTGGCCCCGCCCAGCATCCGGATGTTCGCACCTGCGCAGAACACCTTGTCCTTGGCGGAACGCATGACAACGACTTTGACTTCGGGATGCTCAAAACGCATGCGCTGAACAACATCCGCAAGCTCGATATCCACACCCAGATCATAGGAGTTCAGCTTGAGCTGATAGCCATCGAAAAGCCCGCCATCTTCGTCCACATCCATATAAAGGTTTGCGACATCGCCCTCATACTCGATCCGCCAGTGGCGGTACTTTGACGGGTCTGTTCGAAAGTCGATCATCTTGGTCACGTAGAAGGCCCTCTTGTCACGCAATATGCATAATAATGCAAATCATCCCAAAGTAAACAGCGAATGGAACCATGTTTTCTTGACTTATCGCCCACCGGCATCCGCGCCGACGCCATCCGACATTGCATTATATTGCATCTCTGCAAAAGCTTGATTCTGTAGCTTCACAACGTCATCCCAAGTCATTCCCATCGGCTTGGAAGCGCGGTGAAAGGCCTCGCTCAGCGCGCCCTTGGCCAAGCTCTTTATGCGGCGCACAGCATTGTCCTGCCCCATGCGCCCCTTCAGCCCGGCATTCGCCAACTGAATTAAACCTTTCAGAAACAGCTTTTCTGCGCTGGCGGGTGGAAGGCACATCCAAACAGCTTCCAACAATTCGTGCGCCTCCCAATAGTAGCGCTGGCGAAACGCCTCTTGCGCCTCTTGAAACGCGTGGCTGGCAGCCAGTTCATCCGGCGCAAGATCGCTGGACAACGCTGCGATCAATGGCGCAAACGTATCGTCGGAAGGACGCTGAGTGTGCCCTGGCAAATAAGGTTGTCTGCCTAACGCGATGCTCAAAGACACGCTTCCGCCGCGCCAGCCCCCAGTGCGTCAACCACGGTCGGGCCTGCCTGCAAGGCGGTTCGCTGCATGTGAAAGCGCAGCCCTCGCAGGCCGCCCAGTTCTTCGCCACCGCCTGCACGTCCCGGGCCGCCATGCACGCAATTGGGCACGACGTTTGCATGACCGCTGTGCGATTTTCCAGCTTCGTCATCCACCATCAGAATCCGTCCGTGCCAATGAGCAAGCTGCGAAAGGACCCGGCTCTGAACGCCTTCGTCGTTCGAAAAAAGGCTTAGAGCAAGGCTGCCCTGGCCAAGCGCACCAAGGGCCACCGCCTGATCAACACCCGTATAGGGAAGAATGGTTGCACAGGGGCCAAAGACTTCGACATCGTGCAGAGCGCGGGCGTTTGCGACGTCTTCGCACAGCAAAAGAGTCGGGGCGACAAATCCCGAACTGGCCGGAACCTCTGGCAGTTTGGATTGCGCAATCACGCGCGCCTCGCCCGATAGCAGCTCGATCTTGGACTGCGCTTCGTTTCGTTGCGCAAGATTGATCAACGGCCCCGTGCGCACAGCCTCATCAGATGGATCTCCTACGGCGAGACCCGCAACCTTGCCCGAAAGCGCCTCTGCGAAAGGGGCCGCGTGTTCCATGGGCACAAGGATGCGGCGAATGTTCGTACAAAGCTGCCCCGCCTTGAACGAGATCGCCTTGGTGGCTTCTCTCACAGCAAGGTCGAACATTGGCGTGCCCGGTGCTGCATCGGGCCCCACAATCGTGGCATTCACGCTGTCGGCCTCGATCGTAAGGCGGGGCGGCAGGGCCATCTCGGCGATCTCACGCCTCAGAAGACGGGCTGTTTCACCCGAACCGGTAAAGGCGACCGAGTCCATCGGACCAAGTGACGGGATCACGCCATCCGCTCCGCCACACAGCAACGACAAAGTCCCGTCGGGAAAAATTCCGGCGTCAATGACATCCCGAACCATGCGTTCGGACAGCCAAGCCGTTGATGTCGCGGGCTTGGCGAAACTTGGCACGCCTGCCAGAAGCGCCTGTGCAACTTTTTCCCACATGCCCCAGGCCGGAAAATTGAACGCATTGATTTGCACGGCAACACCTGGTCGCGTGGTCCAGAAATGACGCGCGAAAAACACCGGATCGCGTGCAAGCTGGTCCTGCCCAGGCTCCACCAGATGGGTGGCGTCCCCAAGCCCTGATCCAAGACGAGCATAAGATTTCAACGTAAAGATAGCGCCATCCACATCAAAAGACGCATCAGCGGCAGTATTGCCCGAGTTGATCCGGGCGATTTCGAGATAGCTGTCGCGGTTCGCCTGCAAAATGCCAGAGACCTCTTTCAAGATCGCGCCGCGTTCTGAAAAACCGAGCGCAGAAAGTGCGCGGCCCTTGCTGCGTGCGTATTCCAGCGCACTCGCAACGTCCAAGCCTGTTGCGTCGGCGGTGCCGATCTCTTCTCCGGTCGTGGGGTTCACCAAACTGCGCCCGGCCCTGGCACCTGTGCACCAGCCCCCGGACAGAAAGCTCTCAAGTTTCATGCGATCTCCACTTTTGCGGCTTCGATGCGGACGAGCCGGGCTGTAAATTCTGATATGGCCGCCAGCGTTTGCTGCGGCTGGTCGAAATGCGGTGCGTGACGGCAGTTGTCGAGCATTGCGACCTCGACAGGCGCATAGCTTCGGGTTTCGACTTCGTTCACCTGTGCCGACGTTCCGTACTGATCGTCGACACCCTGAATCACCAGACACGGGATGCGCCAATGGTCGATGACCTCGGCCACGTTCCAGTTCCGGAATTCCGGATCCAGCCAGACGCCGCTCCACCCGCTGAAAGTCAACTCTGGATCAGAGTGATACTTTGCCATGCGGGTTCTTAAATCTGTGGTTTCAAAGATCGTCGCGGTATTGGCGATTTCCCTCAGCCCCATTTCCTCGGTGAAGAAATGAGGCGCCATGAGGATCAGGCCACGCACTCGCGGATCGGATACCCGGCCAGCATATTCCGCCGCAATCGTCGCCCCATCTGAATGCCCCAACAGAATGACCGGCCGATCACCGATGTGATCCAGGATGTCCGCCAGAACGATCCGCGCCTCATCCGTCATGAAATCAAGCGATTTGGGCAACTCGCAAAGGTCAGAATGACCATGACCCGCCCGTGAATACGCAAAAACCGTAGCGCCGGTGATCTTGGAAACCTGATCCGGAAAATCCCGCCACAAGGCTATGGCGCCAAGTCCCTCGTGAAGCATTACGATGACAGGCATATCACCGCTGGGGGGACCACCCCAGCAAGCCCACTCTAACGAATGGCCACCTGCAACAAGCCGACCGGCCTGCGCGTCCCAGTCGGCACTCATGCCTTTTGACCTTCTGCTCCACGCAATTTGAAGCGCTGGATCTTCCCGGTTGCCGTTTTGGGAAGTTCATCCACAACATCAATCCATCGCGGATATTTCCACATACCAACCTTGTCTTTGACGAACTCCTTCAGTTCATCGACACCCGAGGGGTCTGCGCCCTCTTTCAAAACGACAAAGGCCGCGGGTTTTTCCAATCCATCGTCATTGCGGCGCGCCACGACCGCCGCTTCCAGGATAGATGGATGCTCGATCAGTGCCTGTTCAACTTCGAAAGGCGACAGCCAGATGCCCGACACCTTGAACATGTCGTCCGCACGACCGCAGTAAATGTAGCGACCGTCTTCGCTGCGCTCGTATTTATCGCCGGTCCGCGTCCAGTATCCTGCGAATGTTTCCTGCGACTTGGCACGCCGGTTCCAATAGCCTTCAGCGGCGGACGGACCGCGCACAAGCATTTCACCGACTTCGCCGTCGCCGATATCTTCGTCATGCTCATCAACCAGCCGCACCTCATAGCCCGGCACAGCCGTGCCCGAGGTGCCATAAACGCAATCTCCTGGCCGATTAGACAAGAAAATATGGAGCATTTCGGTCGAGCCGACACCATCGATGATCTCGGCACCCCAAAGTTTTTCCCAGCTTTCGCCGACCTCACGCGGCAAGGCTTCACCGGCTGATGTGCAAAGGCGCAGGTTGTGCACCGGCTTGCCCCCCACCGCCTCTTGCGCGGCGACCATGGCGGCAAACAAGGTCGGGACTCCGTAGAATATGGTTGGCTTTTCCTCTGCAAGAACTGCGGACATTGCATCCGGGGTCGGGCGCCCGCCCCAAATCACGGTCGTGGCCCCGACCGCCATAGGGAAAGTCATCGCATTGCCAAGGCCATAGGCGAAAAACATTTTGGCGGCAGAAAACACAACATCGTCTTCACGCAGCCCAAGGACGTTTCGGCCAAAGGTATCTGACGTGGCTTTCAACGACGAATGAATGTGGCGCACCCCTTTGGGTGTTCCGGTTGAACCGGACGAATACAGCCAAAAGGCAAGTTCGTCACCGCTGACCTCGACAGCAGGCGCTTCGCGCCCCCCCTCCATCAGACCATCAAGACTTAGGCACTTGTCCTGCGCCTCGCCAACGATAACGACCGTGCGGAGGAACATGTTGCCGTCTAAGATCGGCTTGACCGTATCGTAAAGCGCCTGGCTGACAATCAAAACGGATGCGCGGCTATCCAATAGAATGCTTTCAAAGACAGCTGCTGACAGCAACGTGTTGATGGGAACGGGGATTGCGCCGGCTTTCAGCGCCCCCCAGAACACGATTGGAAATTCTATCTGGTCGCGCACGATCATGGCGACACGCTCTTCCCGACGCACACCAAGATCGTCCAGCGCTCCGGCAAAAATGCCGGTCTTTTCCGCAAGCTCTCTATATGTCAACGCGCGCTTTTCACCGTCGGCCTCACGAAACGCGACTTTGTCGCCGCGCCCCTCTTCAACGTGGCGATCCACGAAATATAGCGCCGCATTCTCATTTGTTACTGAGTTCACCTGCGAACCCTCCCTTTTCACACGTGATCGGCGCGCCTAGGCCCCGGTGAATTCAATCGCACCTTCCGGCAGTAAATAAAGAACATAGGCATCCCCGCCAGTTAGGGTTGGGTGATGTTCCGAGCCGGGTCCATAAACGTACCAGCCAGCCGAAAAACCATCGAAACGCGGCGCACCGTCCACCGGCATAACCGCACCAATTTCTCCGTTTGGGTGGACATGATGAGGACCGCGCACGTTGCGCATTCGGACAACATCAACGCTGAAACGTCCCGCTTGACCGCCGGGTTTCAGCGCACGTCCGAATTTGATCCCGCCTGCCTCGCGCGTGACCAGCCAGCCATCTCTCTCACCCTCAGCACAAAGTGCGGCAAGCTCTGAAAAATCGCCACCACCAAAGGGCCATGTCGTATTCAGATGATCAGCAAGAACGTCATCCAACTCCCGACCGTCGATTGACTGCGCAATAGTTCCGACAAGTTCTTCGAATCGTTGGCGAGACATGCGCCCTCCCTAAGCCATCTCGTGATTTATGCGTTATAATGCACATTTCTCTGCACCAAACAAGCATTGCCGTCGGGTGGGTGCATTTTTATGCAAAACACACCCTCACCGACCGCCCGTTGCAGTCTAACAAAAAAGCTCTTGCATATATTGTTTGATATCCAACAATATATCGGCGAGGGAGGAGCTCATGCCGAAATCGGAGTCTTTTGTCGAGCCAGACGACCTGGTTGGTCGCGCGTCCTATCTTGTGCGCCTCATCCAAATCGCGGCCTACAAGAACTTTGAAAGCAGGATGAAGGGCTTCGGTTCGGCACCACGGTACTATGGCTTGATGCGGATTGTGCAGGCGAATCCCGGCATCCTGCAAAGCCGACTGGCCGAAACGATCTGCCTGGATAGATCCAGCCTGGTTCCGATTCTGGACACCTTGTCCAAAGAGGGGCTGCTGGAGCGCCACCCTTCCACAGACGACAAACGCGTGCGATGCGTCTTTCTCACCGAAACTGGCGCCGCGCTCTTGCAGGATATGTCGGCCCTTGTCGACGAACATGAAGCCAAAATGGTCGAAGGATTGTCCGACGAAGAACGCGATACCCTGGTGGAACTATTACTCAAGGTTTCGAAAAACCTTCGTCCCGAAGTCTCCAGTACCGGCGTTGTGGCCAAGTGATTGAAATCCGAAACATCGCCGACATTCGTGCTTTGGAAGCACGGGGCTACGACGCCGTCTTTCCTTCAAAGTCCCCGGCCACCATGCTCTCAGCGGCGGCACAACAATGGCCGGACGGTGAAGCAATTCGCTATTTGTCGGATCCGTCGGACCCTTCCAAGGATCAGTCTGTCAGTTTCGCCGAATTCTTTGAACGCATCCGCAGCGCCGCTGCGGTCTTTCGGGATTTGGGTGTCGTCCCGGGACGTTCGGTCGCGATACTGGCACCACACACACTGTCGACAGAAATCGCCCTTTGGGGCGCAGAGCTGGCGGGGCATGTCTGCCCGATCAACCCGATGCTGCGACCAGGTCATATCGCCGAGTTGCTAGACGCAGCCAATGTAACCGCCATTGTCGCGCTGGGTGAAAATGATGAACTGGACATCTGGGCGAATTTGATCCCGGCTTTACGGCGCGAAGGCGTCAATCTGCCTATTCTAAACTGCGACGCAGACCGCCCGTCACCCGGTTCCGATGGCGCCTTCGAAGCTTTGATTTCGAAAATGGACGGCACTGGATTTAGCGATCCGACAGACGACGACGCGTTGGCTGCCCTTTATCACACGGGCGGCACGACCGGAGCTCCAAAGCTTGTCCGCCACTCGCATCGTAACCAAGCACATGTCGCCCGATCATGCGTTCTGCTGCAAGGCTATGGCACAAGTGACGTTGTGGTGAACGGCTTTCCGCTTTTCCACGTCGCGGGTGCTTTTGTGTATGGATTGTCGGCCCTTTCAGCCGGGTCAACCGTTTTGATCCCCGGACGCCTGGGCATGCGCAATCGCGCATTTGCCGGCTCGATTTGGCACCAGGTCGAACGCCACGGCATTACCGTGCTGGGCGCTGTGCCAACTATTCTGTCCGCTTTGTGCAGCCTTCCGGTCAATGCAGACATCTCGACCTTGAGAGCCGCGCTGACCGGAGGTTCGCCTCTACCACCCGAACTTGCCGAGGCGTTTGAGGCGCACACCAACATCCCGGTGCGCAACATCCTGGGAATGACAGAAACCGCCGGTGCAATTGCGCTGGAGTCGGTTCATGCACCGCGAACGCCCAAATCCTGTGGCTTTCCGCTACCTTTTTCGGAAGTTGCGATCCTGGACGGCGAGGGCGACTTGGACCCATCCCGCGCCTTGCCGCCAAATGAAACCGGTGTTGTCGCAATCCGTGGTCCCAATGTGGCGGCGGGCTATTCAGACCCTGCACGTGATTCCGCAACCTTTCTTGAGGGAGGGTGGTTGATCTCCGGTGACCTTGGGCATCTCGACAAGGAAGGCCGGCTGTTCATTTCCGGCCGGGCAAAAGATGTGATCATTCGGGGCAGCCACAATATCGATCCGCAACGTATCGAAGACGCCCTGCTGGCGCACCCTGACGTAGAAACGGCGGCGGCTGTCGGAATGCCGGACAGTTACGCAGGCGAACTGCCGGTCGCATTTGTGACACTACGCGGTACTGCCACGGCACAATCAAAGGACCTGACCAAGTTTCTTGCCCATCGAATTGATGAGCCAGCCGCGATGCCCAAGCGCATCGAAATCATTGACGAGATGCCGGTGACCCCTGTGGGCAAAATTTTCAAACCCGATCTGCGCCGGATCGCGACTGAATGGGCGCTGTCGGCCGCAGCAATCGCGGCGGGTATCGAAGTGGAAATCTCGGCCCAGGCAAACGGTGAGGCCACAATTTGCGCAGCGCCCGGCGATCTTCTCACTCTGCGAAAGGCCACAACGGGAATGCCAATTTCCATTCAATTCATCGAGCGAGAATCATGAACGAGCGCCCCCTATTGATCGAACAGCGCGGAGCGGTGACGGTGCTCACTCTGAACCGCCCGCATGTTCACAACGCAATGAACCCGGAATTGGTATGCCGCCTTGCCGACGCATGGAAGTCATTTGCCGCCGACGACAATGCGCGTGTTGCTGTCATTGCCGGTGCTGGCGATAGCTTTTGTTCCGGCGGTGACTTGGCAAAAACTCTGCCGCTTTTGTCCGGCGCGCGCGAACCGGAGGATGACTGGGATCGGCGGATCGTTGACGACCGGCAGGTCGCGGTGGCGGCGACGTTGAAGACCTTTGATCCAGGCAAACCGATTGTTGCCGCCGTGACAGGGCATTGCCTGGCCGGCGGTATGGAGCTGATGCTTGGCACCCACTTGCGCATCTCGTCCAATGATGCGTCTTTTGGTCTTCCCGAGGCGCGCCACGGCCTGATCCCGTTCGGTGGCTCGACCGTCAGGCTGCCTCGTCAGTTTCCGCAGGTGCACGCGCTGGAAATGCTATTGACCGGCGCGTCGATAGAGGCGGCAAAAGCATTTGAATTCGGCTTGTTAAATCGGGTTGCGGCGAAGACAGACGTACTGCCGATGGCTTTGGAACTTGCGGAACGCATCGCGCGAAATTCGCCGGTATCGATACGCGAAATCATGCGTTCGGTCACTGGCACGAATGGTCTTCCGCTGGATCAGGCCTTTGCATTGGAGACCGAATGCATGGATCGCGTCCTGTCTTCAAATGACGCAAAGGAGGGACCCGCGGCCTTTATGGAGAAACGACAACCGAGGTTTACGGGAACATGACAACTGCTGACTCCATTCGCCTGAACGGCAAAGTTGCCCTCGTCACCGGAGGTGGCAACGGGATTGGCCGGGAAACCGCCTTTGCATTGGCGCGGGCAGGCGCTGCGGTCGTGGTGAATGATGTGTCGGCAGACCTAACAAAACCGGTCGTGGATGCAATACGTGCCGAAGGCGCAAGAGCGGCCCCTGCAGTCGCCCATATAGGAAGCACCGAGGCGGCCAAAACATGTGTCGCCACCGCGTTAGAGCACTTTGGGCGCCTGGATATCTTGTGTGCCAACGCTGGTATCCTGCGGGATTCCGTCCTTTGGAAGACGACCGATGATGACTTTGATGCCGTTGTCGACACGCATTTGCGCGGCACTTTCACCTGCGCGCGTGCGGCTGTCAGCCACATGCGAAACCGTCCCGGAGGCGGTCGTTTGATTCTGGTTTCGTCGATTGCAGGGCAACAGGGCAATTTCGGCCAAACCACCTATAGCGCTGTTAAGGCGGGCATTGCCGCCATGGCGCGCACTTGGTCAATGGAACTGGCCCGCGACGGCATAACGGTAAATGCAGTCGTTCCCAACGCCATGACGGCCATGACGGCGACGATCCCTGCCCTGGCTGAACACGCCGAGAGATCTGCGCGCGGCGATGCATTGCCCGACAGCCTTCGCCAAGATTTTGGGCTGGGCACCGCTGCGGATGTCGCGCCCCTTTTCGTCTATCTGGCCTCGGACGACGCCGCTGGCATCTCGGGCCAGGCCATAGGGATCGGAGGAGACAGATTGTCAGTCTGGTCCCATCCCGCCGAGGCCGACGCCATGCTGTCGAAAGGCGGGTGGACCGCCGAAGCCATATCAGAAGCCTGGAACAATCGCCTTTCGCACGCGACACAGAGCGTCGGAATTCAATTCGATCTGGATGACATCGAGTGATGTCATCTTGTTGGATATCAAACATCTTGCGGGAAAAGCAAAGCTCTGCAATTCTTGCATGTGGTTCGGGGAGGATGGACCACGAAGATGGAAGCCAAGAAACCATCAAAGGGAGAGAGACCATGAAGTACAGAAATCTTATTGCCGCAGCGACCGCTGCCATCGTCGCGGCGGGCACCGCTGCTGCCCAGGACGTCACATTGCGGTTGGCGCATTGGGTGCCGCCTACCCATCCCATTCAGACCATGGGGATCGAGCCTTGGGTTGAATCGCTGAAAGAAGCCTCGGGCGGACGTATCGACGTCCAAATTTTCCCGGCGCAGCAACTCGGCGCGGCCCCCGATCACTATGACATGGCCCGCGACGGTATTGCCGACATTTCCTATGTAAATCCGGGGTATCAGGCCGGTCGCTTCCCGATCTACAGCCTGATCGAAGTGCCTTTCTTCATGGATAATGCGCCGCGTGGTGCCCGTGCCATGCACGAGTGGTACGCACCGATCGCTGAGACCGAAATGTCGGACGTCAAGTTCTGCGTCGCAAACCCGCACGATCCCGGCACATTCCATTCCAAAAAACCAATCCTGGAACCCGGCGACGTCAATGGTCTGAACGTCCGCCCTGCCCATGCCACCATGGCGCGGTTCGTATCGCTTTTGGGTGGCGGCCCGGTTCAGGTGCCGGCGCCGGCGGCTCGCGAAGCGATTGCCAACGGTGCGGCTGACGCGATCACCTTCCCGTGGAACTCGATCTATATTTTCGGGATCGACAGCGAAACCAAGCATCACCTGGATATGCCGTTCTATGTTTCTGCGCAGCTGTTGCTCATCAACAAGAATACCTATGCAGGAATGCCGGAAGACCTTCGGGCTGTTCTAGACGATCACTGCACCCCGGAATGGTCCGAGAGGTTCTCGGCTGGATGGGCTGAGAACGAAGCCTCGGGCCGTGAAAAAGCCCTGGCCGACGGTGAGCATACCGTGAATGTTCCATCAGCCGAGCAAGTCAAGATGTGGCAGGACGCTGCGGCCCCTCTGGTTGAACAGTGGAAAACCGACGCAGCCAAGGCAGGGGCCGACGCTGATGCGGTCCTTGATGCCTATGTTGGAAAACTGGAAGAGTACGACGCAAAATTCTGATAGGGAGGGGCGGCGCCAAGGTGCCGCCCACCGTCCACTATGAATAAGCTTCAGAATATCCTCGATCGGATCGCTCTGACGATCGAAAAAATGGCCGGAGCCCTGATGGCCCTGGTCACCGTTCTTGTGGTCGTTTCGGCCGTCAGCAGATATCTGTTCGCCTATCCTTTGCCGGACGCCTTTGACGTGTCACGGTTGCTGCTCGGTGCCGCAATCATGTGGGGGTTCGCATCTGTTGGCTATCGAGGCTCGCACATCAAAGTTGACCTGATCGCCGAGGTATTGCCGAGGCAAGCAAGACGTTGGATCGATAGTTTTGCCTGGTCCCTTCTTCTGCTGTTCACTTGCCTTTTGACCTGGAAGATGTTCGCCCGCGTGGTCAGCGCCGCCCAAAGCGGTGAGTCCACGATGGACTTGCGCCAGCCCGCATGGCCTTTCATGGCGTTGATATGGGTTGGTGTGGCCGTCAGCATCATCGCCATCGTCGCCCGCCTGATCCTTTTGGTCACCGGACGCGGCACACTTGAGCATTTTGACGATGTCGACACCGAAGCCGAGGACACCGCGACATGAGTGAAGCCGATGTAATAGCCGTCACCGGCTTTGTCGCACTGTTCGGGATGATGATCCTTCGGGTTCCCATTGGGATCGCCATGGGTTTGGTCGGCGTCGGCGGCTTTGCCGCAGTCACCGGCTGGGGACCCGCCCTGAATCTTCTGGCCCAGTCTCCTATCCGGGTGATTACAGATTTCAACCTGACCCTGATCCCTTTCTTTGTCCTGATGGGCGTTCTCGCCACGAATTCAGGCATGTCGTCCGAGCTGTTTCGGTCAGGCCAACGCTGGTTTGGCGGCTTAAAGGGCGGAATGGGCATGGCTACGATCGGTGCCTGCGCGGGCTTTGCCGCGATCTGCGGATCGTCGGTCGCAACTGCTGCGACAATGACCAAGATCGCTCTGCCTGAGATGAAGCGCGAAGGCTATGACGATGATATCGCCACAGGTGTCATCGCGGCCGGGGGCACGCTCGGGATCCTGATCCCGCCCTCGGTTGTGCTGGCCATCTATGGCTTCATCACCGAACAAGATGTCGGCAAACTGTTCATCGCCGGGATTATTCCCGGAATTCTCGCGATTATCATGTATATGGGCGCTGTTCGCATTGCCTATGGGCGTCGCCTGCCTGCCGGCCAGAAATTCAGCCTCGGACCGGCGGTCGCGTCGCTGAAAGGTGTTTGGGCCGTCATGTTGTTGTTCGTGGCGATCATCGGGTCGATCTATTTCGGAGTTGCCACCGCGACCGAAGCCGCGGCCGTTGGGTCTTTCCTGACTGCGGCGATCGGCTTCTTCCGCCGCAAGCTGACCTTGCGAGGCCTGATGGATTCGCTGGTTGAAGCGCTACGAACATCTGTTGCGATCTATACAATTCTGATCGGTGCGATCTTGTTCGGATATTTTCTGGCCGTCACCAGAACACCGCAAAGCATCACCGACTGGCTGGTAGCCCTGGACCTGGGCAAGTATGGGACCCTGTCGGTCATCTTGATCCTCTTTGTTGCCATGGGCTGCATACTGGATGCCATGGCGATGATCATCTTATTGGTTCCAATCGTTTTTCCCGTGATTCTCCAGCTTGGATTTGACCCGATATGGTTTGGCGTCATCATCGTCATGACAGTTGAACTCGGGCTGATCACACCGCCTGTGGGCATGAACGTCTTTGTCATTAACTCGATTGCAAAGCACATTTCTTTGCCGGTGATCTTCCGCGGGGTCCTGCCCTTCGTTCTGGCAGACATTCTGCGACTGATCCTGCTGATCGCCCTACCCTGGCTGGTGCTTTTCCTGCCAGCGACGATGCGCTAAATATTCAACGATCAGGGCTGGTTGGTTGCGGGGGTAGGATTTGAACCTACGACCTTCAGGTTATGAGCCTGACGAGCTACCGGGCTGCTCCACCCCGCGCCAACAGAGCCTTCATCTAACTGTCATTTCCAAGCGCCGCAAGGGCAGGACGGCACTTTTTTCAGCGAATTTTCAGGCGGGATGAAAAACGTGGTGTAAGGTTGCCATCGACGATGTGCCGGTCGAGATTGTGCTGATGAAGTTCCAACCAATCCGTTGAAAATAAAATACTTTCAAACATTGTGCGCTGTCAGAGCTGGTACGAAATTGCGTCGGCGCTCGAAAATCTGACTGCAGGCGCTTGCTCCTCTCCCACTGTGCCGCCTATCGATGAGACCATGTTCATCCGCGCCCTCAGCCTTCTTGTTGCTGCAATCGCCCTGTCCTGGGCGGCGACTGTCTATTTTGGCGCGGACGTCCTGATTGCGCTTGGTCTGATTCTGACACAGACCAAGGTGATTGCTAAAAAGCTCATGCAGATCGAGATAGCCTCGATTCTGGCCTGGCTGAAAGTTCAGGGCAGTGTTTTTCTGAAGATTGAACTGATCAAAAAGTGGATCATGACAACCGTTCTACCCTTGGTGGTCGGCAGTGCGGTATTGCGAAAAATTGCGCGTTTCATTGGCCGATACCGTGAGGCAATTCAGATCCGCTATGCCGCGATGATGGGCTGGTATTCAGGGCTTCACCCGACTGAGAAAACCCTTGCTGCACTGATCATTTTGTTCGCTACGATCGCTTTGTCTGTCACGTCACTCGGACTTTGGCTGATTCTGTTTTCCGTCAAACTGCCGATCTGGCTCGCCGCCGCCGCTGCTGCATTTTGGCGTATGGTCTGGCTAAGCGTGCAGAAGATGACGTTCAAAGCCGTCGCCTTTCTGCAGTTGTCGTTGGTTTGGAGGGGGATGACACGCCTGCTGCCGGCAAGCTGGTTGGAGCGGAAACGCAGATTTGACTATCGTGTCGCGCGCGCAGTGATCCGTCGTCGTCGCATGACGATCCGCCAGTTGGCAGAAAAGAAAGACAGCCTGCCCTTTCGCCTGGGATTGCTGATCGACTATCTGCGCGGTCCGGATCGGGGCTGACGCATCCTCGCATCACCTATCTTCAGGGCTGATATCCTGTGAAGAAGACCAACAGCGGTAATGGTGCAATGGCGACCAAAAGAGTCGCCACGAATCCAGCTATGTTGAATAGACGCGACATGCCCGCAACGAGGGCCAGCCCGCCCCCGCCGCCTGCAAGGCTGTTTCCAGGGACATTCAACGCAATGGCGAACGCCAGATAGCGATACTGCAGAACTGCCCGCGCGTATCGGTTCTGAACAGTGCTGAACAAAAGCTCCTCGCGACGTTCAAGAGGTAAATCATTCATTTCGGACACCAAAGCGCCAGCACGCTTAAGTCCCAGGTACCGAAGGAAGGCAATTAGCCAGGGAGAAGGAACAAAGCGACCGACAAGAAATGAAAGCAACAGCGCGCTGACCATGCAGAGATAGACCAACAGGGCCGCTTCTGCGCCAAACATCGCCAAAAGCGCCAAGCCGATTTCCGCGCCCGGTACAAAGGGGATCGCAGCAGTCAACACATAGAGCGCCGAAATGCCGAGCATCATCGGATTGGCCGAGCAAACCAAGTCTGGATAAAACCCAGCGACCTCGGTCAACCGCCCGCTCAACATCCAACTGCCGACCAAAAGGGCGGCGTATAGCAACATCAGAGCTAGGGATCGCAATTTCATTGTTCCGATCAAACCCGCGCAACACATTATTTTTAGAAGTGAGTATTATCACTCATAAGGCCGGACAAAGTTAGAATGCCCTTTGGCCTTTTGACGTTCAAAATAGCACAGACTGGCAAATAATTGTCCCAAATCAATCAGGAAAACACAAAAAAGCCGCCCCGAAGGGCGGCGTTTTTTATAACATCGTGTCGAGAGATACTTTCGTGTGCTCATTAGGTTTGGCGGTGACCTACTCTCCCACGTCTTAAGACGCAGTACCATCGGCGCAACAGCACTTAACTGCCGAGTTCGGGATGGGATCGGGTGTTTTGCTTGCGCTATGACCACCAAACCAAAAGAACACACGAAAATCCAAGTCACGCATACTATGTGTATGCTTTGATAAGCCAGACTACTTCTGGATCAAATCAAGCCTATCGGACAATTAGTATCGGTCAACTGAACGTGTCACCACGCTTACATCTCCGACCTATCGACGTAGTAGTCTACTACGGTCCTCAGGGATACCTTGTTTTGAGGGGGGCTTCCCGCTTAGATGCTTTCAGCGGTTATCCTTTCCGATCATAGCTACCCAGCACTGCCGTTGGCACGACAACTGGTCCACCAGTGGATCGTTCACCCCGGTCCTCTCGTACTAGGGGCAACTCCTCTCAAGTATCCTACACCCACGGCAGATAGGGACCGAACTGTCTCACGACGTTCTAAACCCAGCTCACGTACCTCTTTAAACGGCGAACAGCCGTACCCTTGGGACCTGCTCCAGCCCCAGGATGAGATGAGCCGACATCGAGGTGCCAAACACTGCCGTCGATATGGACTCTTGGGCAGTATCAGCCTGTTATCCCCGGCGTACCTTTTATCCGTTGAGCGATGGCCCTTCCACTCGGGACCACCGGATCACTATGGCCGTCTTTCGACTCTGCTCGACTTGTCAGTCTCGCAGTCAGGCTGGCTTCTGCCATTGCACTCAACGAGCGATGTCCGACCGCTCTGAGCCAACCTTCGCGCGCCTCCGTTACTCTTTGGGAGGCGACCGCCCCAGTCAAACTACCCGCCACACAGGGTCCCGGATCCCGATAAGGGACCGCGGTTAGACATCAAGCAGAGCAAGGGTGGTATCTCAAGGGTGGCTCCACCGAAACTAGCGTTCCGGCTTCAAAGCCCACCACCTATCCTGCACATGCTCGGCCTAATGCCAATGTGAAGCTGTAGTAAAGGTGCACGGGGTCTTTCCGTCTAACCGCGGGAAGCCTGCATCTTGACAGGCAATTCAATTTCGCTGAGTCGATGTTGGAGACAGCGGGGAAGTCGTTACGCCATTCGTGCAGGTCGGAACTTACCCGACAAGGAATTTCGCTACCTTAGGACCGTTATAGTTACGGCCGCCGTTTACCTGGGCTTCAATTCAGAGCTTGCACTCCTCCTTTTAACCTTCAGGCACCGGGCAGGCGTCAGACCCTATACGTCGTCTTGCGACTTCGCAGAGCCCTGTGTTTTTAGTAAACAGTCGCCACCCCCTGGTTTGTGCCCCCGGCATCCACTTGCGTAGAAACCGGGCCTCCTTCTCGCGAACTTACGGAGGTATTTTGCCGAGTTCCTTCAACATCGTTCTCTCAAGCGCCTTGGTATTCTCTACCAGTCCACCTGTGTCGGTTTAGGGTACGATCTAATGGAGGGCTATTTCCAGGAACCTCTAAGCAGCCCATTCAATCCGATAAGGATGAACTACCTTCGAGATCCGTCACATCCTCCTGGCCCAGGAATATTAACCTGGTTCCCATCGACTACGCCTTTCGGCCTCGCCTTAGGGGTCGGCTTACCCTGCTCAGATTAGCTTTAAGCAGGAACCCTTGGACTTT